>Ga0326727_10001262_pt1 | contig 95801 bp, 79 predicted proteins | sample MB2enrmetagenome_FD_207643 | JGI IMG/M metagenome (GOLD analysis project Ga0326727, IMG submission 207643) | Lab enriched peat soil microbial communities from McLean, Ithaca, NY, United States - MB29MY | ecosystem: Environmental > Terrestrial > Soil > Wetlands > Peat | place: USA: New York... | reverse complement strand
ACAGGCCCCACAATCCGGAGATGTGGCGGTGGCTCTTTTCCGTCTCGTCCCAGTCTTCGAGCCATTCCTGCAGATTCCCTCTCCGCCCGATCTGCATGGGCGCGAGCTTCGATCTTGCTTCGAGCACTCTGCTCTTCAATGCCGGGTCGACACCCAGGATGTCCGCTGCATCCGCGACTGCGCCGAACAGTTCTCTGAGAATCTGCATATCGATGGTGGATCCGGCCGTGAGCGTCGTTCCGGTCATGAAGGTCGTGGTCTCGTCGAAGAACTGCACGTTAGCCGGTCCGGCCGGAAAGTTCTCGGGCGAGGTGGAAGGATTCGTGACCAGCCAGCCGTGCTTCGGATCGGGGCGGAGAAAGTCGAGGAAAAACTCCGCGCTTCCCTTAAGGACCGGGTAGTACTCGCGCAGAAACTCCTTGTCTTGCGTGTAAAGATAGTGTTCCCACAAATGAGTCGCGAGCCATGCGCCGCCGGTGGTGAAGGCGCCCCAACTCGGTCCGTCCATGGGCGCGGTCACGCGCCAGAGATCGGTGTTCTGATGGTGCACCCAACCTCGCGCCCCGTAGAACTCCCGCGCCGTCGCGCTGCCCTGGTCGGTGAGTTCGCGGATCATGCGGAACAGCGGTTCGGCGCACTCGCTCAAGTTGGCCGGCTCGGCGGGCCAATAGTTCATCTCGGTGTTGATATTGGTGGTGTACTTCGAATCCCACGCCGGATTCATGTCTTTGTTCCAGATCCCCTGTAGATTGGCAGGCTGGCCCCCGGGTCGCGACGAAGAGATGAGAACGTAGCGCCCAAACTGGAACAGAAGGGCCGCCAGCGCGGGATCGTTCGAGCCGTCGAAAGCCTTCAAGCGCTCGTCCGTGGGCAGCGCTGAATCTCTTGTGACGGGCAGAACCAGGGAAGCACGCCGGAACAAGCGCTGGTGTTCGTCGATGTGCGCGGTCTTGAGATTCTCGAAAGACAGCCCGGCTGCGGATTTCATCGCCGAGTCCACGCGCGCCGCGGCATCCCCGCTCACGTCTTTGTAGCTGACAAAGTTGGTGGCTGCCGCGACGATGAGCGTGACCGCATCCGCGTGGCTCACGATGAGTTCGTCGTCACGGACCTGGAGGGAGCCGCCCGTGGGTGCGGCGCGAAGACGGGCTTCATACCGGACCTTGCCTGCGATGCCCATGTAGTCGGCCGACTTGCCTCGCAGCACCAGACCGTCGGAGCCGTAGCCGTCCATCCGGAAGTAGTCGGTAGCGTAGTTTGAATGGGCCGTGTTCCGGTAGCCTCGGAGCTGTGCCGAGAACGAGATACTTCCAGATTTGTCCGCCGAGAGGCGCACGATCACGGCTTGGTGTACCGCACTCGCAAAGACCTCGCGCGTGAATCGCACTCCGCCCTGCGTGTATTGCGTGGTCACCACGGCGGTGTCCAGGTCGAGTTGGTGACGGTACTCCGAGACATCTCCGCGGGCCGCAAAGGATAGCACCAGGTTCGCCAAGGCCTGGTACTTCTGTTGCTCGGCCGGATACCCCATCATGCGCCGTCCGAAGAGCACATGCGCTTTCCGATACTGGCCTTCGAAGATGAGCTTCTGGATCTCCGGGAGAGCTTCCCGGCCGCCCTTCACAACGGTCGAGTAAGGCCCGCCAGACCAGTAGGTATCCTCATTGAGCTGGATTTGTTCTTCGCCGGTTGCCCCGAATACCATGGCCCCGAGGCGGCCATTGCCGGCCGGCAGAGCGTCCTCCCACCGGGCAGCGGGGTGTTTATACCAAAGGACCGTCGAAGACTCCGGCGCCGGCTGAAAAGCGTTCGCCATCCCCACGAGACTGAGGGCCAGCCATGCCGCAGCGTTTGCAGAACGCGAATTTCTTCCCGCTGTCATCACTCTCTTATGGTAAACGGTGGAGTCAAATCACCGGCCATGCCGGGCGATTGGCTCTGATCGAGCGCAAAGTGGAAGCCCAGCAGCCGGGCGGCTCCAAGCGACCATCGAAGCCAACGCGCCAGCCCTCTCGCCGAAAACCCGGTACGGATTGCCCGCTTATGCCAAGGACGGCAATGCCGTCTGCTTCTTTCAAGGTGCACAGAGGTCAAGACGAGGTACGCGACGCCCGCCTTCAGCGACAAAGCGAACCTCGACGAAGGGCACATGCGGCCGACCACCAAACGCCCAAGAAATGCCGAGCTGCCGCGATACACGTCCGGCAGATTATATACGTAGCTCACCACCAGGCGCTGCCGCCGGTCGAAATCGGAGGAAGCGTAAATTCTGTTGGTTCACCAGCTTGCCTGGGATAAGCGTTATGTCGCTGACGCCGCTACCGGAATAATCATCGAGCGAATGTGAATAAGTGTAACTAATCGAGAGCGTGGGCATGCCTGGAAACAGATTGCTCAACGGCGAGCTGATTCCCAACTGCGAGGAAGTGATCGGTTGGGACGGATTGCCGGGACCAAAGATGGTGCTCCAGCCGAAACGAACCTCGTTCACCAGACGATTGGTCAGGACTGGCGAGACGCCCATGGAAAGCAGGCGTTGGGCGATGTCCTCCTCGGTCGGCCAACCGGGCGCCTGCAGCGGGTTGCCACCGCCGAAAATATCGTAAAGCGCCTCATTGGTGCGGTTATCGGCAAAGAAGAATTTTGCTTCTTGACATTCGCTCTTTTTTGATTTAAGTATAAAAAGTCTGAAACTTTCTACTGGCGAGTTAGCGATAGTGGATGAGATGGAGGCTCGCCCGTTTGTAACAAGCCTCCCGCGGCGCTTGAGTGGCGTCGGCATTGATTCCCCGGTGAAGTGGGTCTAAGAAGTTCTGACTGGGTGCGAACGGTGCGCCTGGGATCGGGGTCGTATGTTTGCCGAAGAGCTCGAACGGCCTTTCGAGTCCATCGAGAGTGCCCACGATTACATGAACATCCTGGCCGCCACTGTCTTGGAGGTCATGGGTGAACTGCAACGCGACCGGGACCAAGCGGTGCGCGACGGCGAGAAACGCCGCGCGCAAGCCATTGACTTGGCCGTCTTCAAGCTGAAAATGCTTAGCTGTTACGTATTTAAGAGCCGGCGCGCGCTCAATGACCTCCGCATTCTGCGGAGGTTGATTCTGAACGAGCGTTTGTCGGCGGAAAGCGTCATGGCGACCATGTAGTCGCCCGGCGATCGCCGGGGACTTTCCCTGCCCCCTTCCGGGAGCGAGGATTTGCGGGACGGTGCGAGAAAGTATTGACTCGATCGCGGGGGCCATGTTCTGGCTTGTCCGCGGGAGTGATCTGTTTCTCTTCCTCCACCTTTTGGGACTCTTCTGTTTCGCCTACATTGTGGCGCGGCGGCTGGCGCCACTTCTGCGCGCGCAGCGCGACTTCCGGTTCGACCGGCCGCTGGCGCGTCTCGGCAGGCTTCTGCAATTCTGGCTGGCGCAATGGAGACATCCGCGCTACCGCTTCGCGGGCGCGCTTCACATTCTGATCTTTGCCGGGTTTCTGCTGCTGGCGAGCCGCGCATTCGCGGTTCTCGCCATGGGTATTTCGGACCGGTTCGCCGGCCACCCCGGCGGCCTCTACGACGCGGTCCGGGATTACGCCTCGACGGTGGTCTTCCTTTGCATGGGGATCGCGATCGTCCGCAGGCTGGCCTTTGCACCGGCCCGCTACGGCCGCCGCTCCGCCGACGCCATCTTCCTGCTCGCGCTCATTGGCATCCTGATGGCTGCCGATGGCATTTTCGAAGGAAGCCATGCGGCCTTTCATGCGCGACAAGGCACCACGGCCGAGTTGTTCCCACCGCTGTCGCTGCCCTGGGCCTTTGAGCTTGCTTTCTCCTCCGCCCCTCTCGCGGCATTAGTCAACCTGCACCTCGGCGCGTATCTTACTCACGAAGTTACGTTCTTCTTTCTCCTGTGTTACAGACCGTTCGGCATCCAGTTCCACGTCGAGACGTCGTTATTTTCGATTTACTTTGCGAAGTTAGACCGCGGAACCGTGAAGCCGGTACGATGGGGCGTCGCGGACGAGCAACTTGACGCCGTGCCATCCTTCGGCGTCAAGAAGATCGAAGACTTCACCTGGAAGCATCTACTGGACTTCTACTCCTGCGCGGACTGCGGCCGGTGCGCGGACCAATGTCCGGCAAACGCGGTTGGCAGACCGCTGTCCCCGAGGGCCCTCACGATTAAGACGCGAGATTACCTGTTCCGGCATTACCCGGTGTTTAGCCCGTCCAGCGACGGCGTGCCCCTGGCTGGCGGGCTCTACTCCGAGGATGAAATCTGGTCTTGCACGACGTGCGGCGCCTGCGAGGCTGAATGCCCACTGCTTGTTGAGTATATCGACAAGATCGTCGACTTACGCCGCGGTCTGGTCGACGACGGCAAGGCGCCGAAACCCCTTCACAAGCCGCTGAAATCGCTGGAGAGCCGCGGGAATCCGTTCGGAAAAATGGAGAAGAAGCGGGCCGACTGGGCGCAAGGCGCGGTCAAGATTCTGAACGGTGGAGGCGGAGCGGACACGCTGTATTTTGTCGACAGCATCACTTCCTACGACGACCGAATTCAGTCGATCGGGCGCGCCACCGCCCGAATTCTCGACAGTCTTGGCGAGGAATTCGGCATCCTCGGCGCCAAGGAGCGCGACAGTGGGCACGATGTCCGGCGGTTCGGCGAGGAGATGCTGTTCCAGGCGCTGCGCGGCCACAACACCGAGGCCATCCGCTCCTCCGGCGCGCGGCGGATCGTCACCGCCGACCCGCACGCCTACAACGCCCTGAAGCACGATTACCGCGACATGCCGCCGGTCGAGCATGTCAGCGAAGTAGTCGCCCGCGCGGTGCGGACCAGCAAAATTCGGCTGAATGCCGTCGAGAACGGTGTCTACAGCTACCACGATCCCTGCTACCTCGGGCGGCACAACGGGATCTACGACGACCCGCGCGACGTGCTGGATTCGATTCCAGGGTTGCGGCGGGTGGAAATGAAGCGCTGCCGGGACCGCTCGTTCTGCTGTGGCGGGGGTGGCCTGGCGTTGTTCTACGAGGCCAAAGAGGAGCAGCGGATGGGCGTGCGGCGGGTGCGGATGGCGGCCGATGCGGGCTCCAGCGTGATTGTGACGGCCTGCCCGTTCTGCATGGTCAACATCGAAGACGCGATCAAGGTTGCGGGCCTGGAAGGGCAGATGACGGCGATCGACCTCGCCGAATTGGTCGATCGGCAAATGGTTAAGGCGAGCTGAAGCCGGCTGAAGCCCGCGCACCATATGTGGGGCGGGTTTCAGCCCGCCAAGACAGACGAAGGAGACACGAAAGATGGAAATTCTGGTGTGCATCAAACGCGTGCCGGACACGTCGGAGAACGAAATCCAGATCGACGGCTCGGGAACCGATATTGCGCGGGATGACCTCGTATATTCGGTGAACGAACCGGATAACTATGCGGTCGAGGAAGCCCTGCAGATCGTCGCGCGCACGGGCGGGAACGTCACGGTGGTGACGGTGGGTGGCGAAGAGGACGAGGAGATCCTGCGCCGGGAGATGGCCATGGGGGCAACCCGCGGCGTCATGATTTCCGACGACAGCTTCCAAGGATCCGATGGGCGGGGCATCGCCGCGATCCTGAAGGCGTTCGTGCAAACGGGGCATTATGACCTGATCTTGACCGGCGTGCAGGCCGACGATGGCAGCGCCCAGGTCGGCGGCATGCTGGCGGCCCTGCTGGACTACCCGTTCGCCTCGCTGGTGACCTCGATTGAGGTCCTGGAGGGCCGGAAGCTCAAGATCGGCCGCGAAATCGAGGGTGGCAGCCGGGAGATCAACGCCATCGATCTGCCTTGCGTGCTCTCCATCCAGACGGGGATCAACGAACCGCGCTACGTGGGGATGCGCGGCATCCGGCAGGTAGCCTCGGTACCCATCCCGACGCTCGGCGCGGCGGATCTCGGCGTAGAACCGGAACTGGTGGGCGCGATTGCCGCCAAGGTGAAGCGCACGGGCTACTTCGTGCCGCCGGCGGGCAAAGGCGCGGAGATCCTCGCCGGCAGCCGCGAGGAAGTCGTCAACAAGCTGATGGATCTGCTGAAGGCCAAAGGAGGACTGAACTAATGGCTCGGATCTTCGCCTACATCGTTCACAAGAGCGGCGTCGCCGACGATACGGCAGCGGAACTGCCGGTGGCGGCGCGAAAGATCGACCCCGCCCAGCACTGCACGGCCATAGTCACCGGCTGGGGCGGCGATCTGGACCAGGTCTGCGAGAGCCTGCGGAGTTCTTATAGCGAGATCTGGAGGATTGCCCAGGAGCCGCTGGCGTATCCCAACGCCGAACTGGTCCGCAAGGCATTGTTGAACGTCTTGCCGGCCGGCAGTATCGTGCTGGTTCCGCACGCGCACTTCGGCGTGGATCTCTCGCCGGGGCTTTCCATCAAAATGGATGCCGCCTACCTGCCGGACGTGGTGGATATCGAGAGCGTGGAAGGCGATTGGCTTCGAGCCGTCCGCCAGGAGTTCGGCGGCCAGGTCAGCGTCCACATGCGCTGCAACATTTCTAGCGGCGCGGTGCTGAACATCCGGCCGGGTGCGTTCCGGCCGTCGGAGAGCTCCGCGGCCGCGGGGCAGGTGTTGGATAAATCGGCGGACGTTGGCGCCCTGACGGCGCGGCGGCGGTATCTCGAGACGGTTGCGGCCGAGATGGGTGACGTCGATATCGCCAAGGAGCCGGTACTAATCTCGATCGGCCGTGGCATCGGAGAGCAGGAGAATATCGCGATCGCCGAGGACTTGGCCGAGGCCATGGGGGCGGCGGTGAGCTGCTCGCGGCCGGTGGTCGACGCCAAGTGGATGGATAAGTCGCGGCAGGTGGGATCGTCGGGTCAGACCGTACGCCCCAAAGTTTATCTGGCGTGCGGCATCAGCGGATCGTTCCAGCATCTTGCGGGGATTAAGGGCAATCCGTTCATCGTGGCCATCAACAAGAATCCCAAAGCGCCCATCTTCCGGGTGGCGGAAGTGGGAATCGTCGATGACATTCTGGAGTTCCTGCCGGCACTGGCGGCCTGCGTTCGCGAAGAAAGCTGCGTGCCGGGGAAGGAGAGGCAACGGTCATGATCGCCGGCAAAACGCTCAAGCTTAGCGTGAAATCGCTCCGGGAGTTCGCCAAAAAGCGGCTGCCGGACCAGGAACTTATCGCGCTGGACGCGCGCGATGAATGCCCGCTGGAGATCGTGCGCCACATGTGCAGCCCGGACAAGCTGGGGATTCAGCTCCTGTTCATCCCGGAGGAGTTCGGCGGCTTCGGCGGGGGCGCGTTCGACGTGTACTGCATCTGCGAAGAGATGGCACGGATCGACCTGGGCGTGGCCACGGCCGTACTGGCGACCTTTCTGGGCAGCGATCCGATCACCGTGGGGGCCACTCCGGAGCAGAAGAAACTCTGGCTCTCGCGGATCGCGGAAGAGGGTTTGCTGTTCGCCTACGGCGCGACCGAACCCGACGCCGGAAGCGATCTGGGAGCCCTGCAGACCACCGCGGACCGTGTGGAGGAGGACGGCCGCGTAGTGGGTTATCGCATCAATGGGAGCAAGCAGTGGATCAGCAACGGCGGTATTGCCGGCGCCTATTCGGTTCTGGCGAACACTCCCGCGGGCCCGAGCTGGTTCATCGTGGAGCGCGACACGCCCGGATTCACCCACGGCAAACCCGAGGACAAGCACGGCATCCGCACCAGCAACACCGCGGCGCTTTCGTTCAGCGATGTGTACGTGGATGCCGACAGACTGGTGGGCGGCGTGGAAGGCCAGGGTTTGCTCCAGGCGCAGGCCGTGTTCGGATACACGCGCCTGATGGTGGCGGCCTTCGGGCTGGGCGCCGGATGGGCGGCGCTCGATCGGGCGATTCCATACTCGGCCAAGCGGATCCAGGCGGGCTCGCCGCTCTCCGAGAAGCAGGGCTATACCCACAAGCTGATCGTGCCGAACGTGGCCCGACTCGAGGCCGGCCGCGCCTCAATTGAGGAGACCGCGGAGCGGATCGACGCCGGCGAGGGCAATCTGAATACCGAGGGCGCGATCGCCAAATACATGTCGACCGAGGCCGGCAATCTGGCCGCGGACGCGAGCATCCAGGCGCTGGGCGGCTACGGCTACACCCACGAATACATGGTGGAGAAAATCAGCCGGGACGTTCGCATCACGACCATTTACGAGGGCACCTCCGAAATCATGGAGATGACTATCAGCCGCGACCGCTGGCAGTTGCATCTCAAGACGCGCGGACGCCACTACCACGACCGGGCGCGCGACTTCGAAACGCTGGATGCGCGCCACCCCGACGTAGGCGCGGGGTGGGCGGCACTGGCTCTGCACGCGCTGGCCGAGGTGATGGAGCGGGCGCGGATCGGCCGGCTGACCCGGTACCAGCACATTCTGCTCCGTCTGGGCGAATGGATCGCGTTTGCGGAGTGCGCTGGCAGTCTGGCGCGCCGCGCGGCGCTCCTGGCGGAAGGGCGGCTCAACGAGAAGGCCAATCAGCGATTCGATGCGCCCGCCCTGGCGGCGATTTCGCGGATCTTCGCGCGCGACGCGGCCCTCCGGGTAGCGCAGGAAGGCTTGCGGTGGATCGTCGGCGCCACGCCGGCGGCTGCCGGCGATGGCGAGGTGGCTGCTTTCGAGGCGGCGCTGAATCTCTCAGCCATCCGCCGCGCGCAGATCGGGCTCGTTCCCGATATGGATTTCGTTGCCGACGTGTTGTACGGCAGGGCCACCCGGGCCGTTGCGCACGTCGCCTGAAGCACCCCCCGCGGGGAGCTGCAATTACAGGAGAAAGACAATGCAGGACACGGCCGATCGAGCAATCGCAATTGTGGGGGCGGGCGCTATCATGCCCGACGCGCCTAACGTTTCGACATTTTGGGAGAACATCAAAGCCGGGCGTTATAGCATCAGCGAGGTCACCCCGGACCGGTGGGACCCGGAACTCTACTATGACTCTGACCATAACGCGCCGGACAAGACGTATTCCAAAATCGGGGGCTGGGTCCGCGAATCGGTGTGGGAGCCGCTGAAGTGGCGGCTGGCCATCCCGCCACGCGTCGCCGAGGCGATGGATGAGGCGCAACGCTGGGCCATTGCCTGCACCCGCGACGCACTGGCCGACTACGGGTTCCCGGAGCGGCCGTTGAACTCCGAGCGCACCGCCGTCATCCTCGGCAACGCGATGGCCGGAGAGAAACATTACTTGACGGTGATGCGCGCGCTCTTCCCGGAATATTCCCGGGAATTGGACGAGAGTGCTGCTTTTTCTGCTCTGCCCGCGGCGGTGCGGCGCGACATTTCGCGGGAGTGGCGCGCGCGCATAGGCGACCGTCTTCCGCCGATCACGGAAGACACCATGCCCGGCGAACTTTCCAACTGTCTGGCCGGGCGGGTCGCGAACCTCTACAACTTCCACGGCCCGAACTACGTGTGCGATGCGGCATGCGCCTCGGCCATGGCGGCCATCCACGCGGTGGCGGAAGGGCTCATCGCGCACGATTTCGATGTGGCTGTCACGGGCGGGGTGGACCGCAACATGGGGGCCTCGACCTTCGTGAAGTTCTGCAAGATCGGGGCGCTCTCGGCGACGGGGTCGCGCCCATACGCCGAGGGCGCTGATGGCTTCGTCATGGGGGAAGGCGCGGCGATTTTTCTAATGAAGCGACTGGCCGACGCAGAGCGCGACGGCGACAAAATCTATGCCGTGATGCGCGGAGTCGGCGGGTCGAGTGACGGCAAAGGGAAGGGCATCACGGCGCCCAACCCCATCGGGCAGAAGATCGCGATCGAGCGCGCGTGGCAGAACGCCGGACTCTCGCCGGCCACCGCGACGCTCATCGAAGGCCACGGGACCTCGACCAGCGTGGGCGATGTGGTCGAGGTCGAGAGCATGGTGGAGGTGCTGCGGCAGAATGGGGCCAATGGCCACCCGATCGCGCTCGGGTCGGTCAAATCGAACATCGGGCATTTGAAAAGCGGGGCGGGCGCCGCGGGCATTCTGAAAACGGCGCTGGCGTTGCGCGACAAGCTGCTGCCGCCGAGCGTCCGCTGCGAGCATCCCAACCCCAATATCGATTTCTCGCTCACGCCATTGTACGTCAACACGGAACTGCGGCCGTGGACGGAAACGGCGGATGGCGTCCGGCGTGCGGGCGTCAGCGCGTTTGGATTCGGCGGGACCAATTTCCATATCGTGATGGAGGAGTACGTTCCGCACAGGCTGACTGGAAACGGCAAGCGTTCGGCGGCGATTGGAGAAGCGTCACCGGCCGGCGGGCTGAAGCCCGCCACACCAAGACCGGTTGATGCCAGCGGTGGAGCGGGCTTCAGCCCGCCAGGTGGTGGCGTAGCGTCGAAGCCAAGCGCCGGCACGAGTGCCCACGCCCCATCCGCCAAAGCGCCTTTACGCGGAGCGCTGGTAGCGGGCGCGGCGTCCGAGTCTGAGCTCGCCGAGCGTCTGCGCGCCGTCCAAACGAACGCCGAGGCGGGCCGGGCGCCGGCAGCCGTCGCGCCCCTCGAAGCGGACCTGCGCGCGCCGGAGCGCGTCGTCATCGACTATGGCAACAGCGCCGATCTGGCGGAGAAGTGCGCGAAAGCCCTGAAAGCTCTCGAGTCCCGCCAGCCGGCGGTGTGGAAGGCGCTGCGCGCGCAAGGTATCTTCCGCGGCCACGGACCCGCACCCAAGGTGGCGTTCCTGTACACGGGCCAGGGGTCGCAGTACGTCAATATGCTGCGCGCCCTTCGCGCCGCGGAGCCGATTGTGGCCCGCACGTTCGAAGAAGCCGACGGGGTGATGACGTCGATTCTCGGCAAGCCCCTGAGCGACTATATCTTCGTGGACACGGCCAACGGCGCCGCCGTGGCGCAGGCCGAAGAAGACCTGCGGCAGACGGCCATCACCCAACCAGCCGTGCTGGCGGCCGATCTGGCGCTGACGCGCCTGCTGGACGCCTATGGCATCCAGCCTGACATGACCATGGGCCATAGCTTGGGCGAGTATGGCGCATTGGGCGCGGCCGGCGCCCTGCCGTTCGCCGACGCACTGGAAGCCGTGAGCGCGCGGGGCAGGGAAATGACGCGCGTCTCGATGGCGGACAATGGCCGCATGGCGGCGGTGTTCGCCCCGCTGCCGGAGATCGAACGCATTCTGCAAACCATCGGCGGTTACGTGGTGATCGCCAACCTCAACAGCGACAAGCAGGCCGTGATCGGCGGTGCAAGCGTCGCTGTGGAACGCGCGGTCGAGGCATTCCTGAAGGCCGGTTACAACGCCGTGCCGCTGCCCGTGAGCCATGCTTTCCACACCTCCATCGTCGCGCCCGCGAGCGGGCCGTTGAGGCAGGTATTGGAACGCTTGCGGCTGCAGCCGGGCAAATTGCCGATCGTCGCCAACGTGAATGGGGAGTTTTATCCATCGGGCCCGGACGCGCGCCCCGCCATGCTCGACATCCTGGCGCGGCAAGTGGCGTCGCCCGTGCAGTTCGTTAAGGGACTGCGCACGCTGTACGAGGCCGGCGCGCGGGTGTTCGTGGAAGTGGGCCCGAAAAAAGCGCTGCAAGGCTTCGTGGAAGACGTCCTGGGCGAGCGCAGCGACGTACTCGCACTGTTTACCAATCATCCGAAATTCGAGGATGCCACGGCTTTCAACCAGGCGCTGTGCGGCCTCTACTCGGCGGGCTTGGGGACGGGACGTGCCGATACGCAGGCGAATGCCGAACCCGTTCGGGCGGAGCAACGCCCTACGGACCGTCCGATTGTGATCACCGGCGCGTCGCTGGGGCTGCCGGGGACCGAGCGCATCTTCGACGACAGCAACGTGGCCCGGATACTGCGCGGCGAGCAGTTCATTGACACCATTCCGACGCGCTTCCGCCGAGCCATGCTGGACAAACACATCACGCGCCTGGTAAAGAGCGACAACGGCGGCCCGACCTTCGAACAGATCCGCAATCCGGGAGAAACGATCAAGCTGGCGGCGCGCGGCGGCACGTTCGATCTGGGCAAAGAGTTCGGCATTTCGCCGGAGCGGATCGCGGCGCTCGACCGCGTCACCGGCCTGGCGATAGCCGCGGGCATCGACGCGCTGCGCGATGCCGGCATCCCCCTGACCATGCGGTACAAGAGCACCAGCAAGGGCACCCAACTGCCCGACCGATGGGGGCTGCCCGATGCCCTGCGGGATGACACCGGCGTAATCTTCGCGTCCGTCTTCCCGGGCTACGACTCCTTCGCGGATGAAATGACGCGCTACTTCGCCGATCGCTCGCGCCGCGACCAACTGGCCATGCTGGAGGATTTGAGCGCGCGCACCAACGGCCAGCCGGCAATGCGGCAGGAGATCGACCGGCGTATCGCGGAACTGCGGGAGGCCATTGCGAGAGAACCGTTCGAGTTCGACCGGCGTTTCCTGTTCCGGGTGTTGTCCATGGGCCACTCGCAGTTCGCCGAGCTGATCGGCGCCCGCGGCCCCAACATACAGATCAATTCTGCGTGCGCGAGCACCACCGCCGCGGTCTCGATGGCGCAGGATTGGATCCGCGCCGGGCGGTGCCGCCGGGTGATTGTCATCTCGGCGGACGACATCACAACCGACCGTCTGATCGAGTGGTTCGGTGCGGGCTTCCTGGCCAGCGGCGCGGCGGCGACCGACGATGTCGTGGAGGAGGCCGCCGTACCGTTCGACCGCCGGCGCCACGGCATGATCATGGGGATGGGCGCGGCGGCGCTGGTGGTGGAAAGCGCGGATGCCGCCGAGGAGCGTGGGCTTCGGCCCATTTGCGAAGTGCTGAGCGCGGTGGTTGCGAACAGCGCATTCCACGGCACCCGCTTGGACGACCGGCACATCCACCGAGTGATGGAAGAGCTGGTCCGGCAGGCCGAAACGGCGAGCGGGATCCGGCGCGAGGAGATTGCGCCCAGCACGGTGTTCGTTTCTCACGAGACGTACACGCCGGCGCGGGGCGGGAGCGCGTCCGCGGAAATTCACGCTCTGCGGGCGGTGTTCGGCGATGGCGCGGACCGAATCGTGATCGCCAATACCAAGGGCTTCACCGGCCATGCGATGGGTACCGGGATCGAAGACGTGGTGGCGGTCAAGGCGCTGGAGACGGGATGCGTGCCTCCCGTGGCCAATTTCAAGGAAGTCGACCCCGAGCTTGGAGCGTTGAACTTGTCGAGGGGCGGCGCTTATCCCGTCGAATACGCGCTGCGGCTAGGCGCCGGGTTCGGCTCGCAGATCAGCATGACCCTGATGCGGCGAGTGGCGGCTGCCGGCGTGCGGCGGAGTCCCAATGCGCTGGGTTATAGCTATCGGATCGCCGACCAAACGGTATGGCAGAACTGGCTCGACCGGATCGCGGGCCATGCGGCAGACCTGGAGGTGGTGCATCGCACTCTTCGTGTGCGCGATGCTGGTGTGCCAGCCCGTGTGGAGACGGCGGAACAAGCTTCGGCACAAGCGGCGAATGTTGTGGCGCCGCTCACGCAGGCGTCGAAGCCCGCTGCTCCGCCGCCCGCCACCGCAGCCCCCGCTCCCGGCCCGAGCGGGGACCCGGTGCAGGAACGAATCCTCGCACTGGTGATCGAGAAGACGGGCTACCCCAAAGATATGCTCGATCTGGACCTCGATCTGGAAGCGGACCTGGGCATCGACACCGTGAAGCAGGCCGAAATGTTCGCGTCCATCCGCGAGGCCTACAACATTCCGCGCGACCCGAATCTGAAGCTGCGCGATTTCCCGACGCTGGCGCGCGTGATTCAGTTCGTGTACGATCGGCGGCCCGACCTGAAAGTCCCAGCAGCGGTCCCCGCGGCCGCAGTAGTCGCGCCAGCTCCCGCCTCCGCGCCGGGCGAGGACCCTGTGCAGGAACGAATCCTCGCACTGGTGATCGAGAAGACGGGCTACCCCAAAGATATGCTCGATCTGGACCTCGATCTGGAAGCGGACCTGGGCATCGACACCGTGAAGCAGGCCGAAATGTTCGCGTCCATCCGCGAGGCCTACAACATTCCGCGCGACCCGAATCTGAAGCTGCGCGATTTCCCGACGCTGGCGCGCGTGATTCAGTTCGTGTACGATCGGCGGCCCGATCTGACAGTCCCAGCAGCGGTCCCCGCGGCCGCAGTAGTCGCGCCTTCGCCAGCTTCGGCCCCCACTGACCGGACCGTCCGCGATACGGTGCTCGATATTGTCGCTGAAAAGACCGGCTACCCCAAAGAGATGCTGGACTTGGACCTCGACCTCGAAGCGGACCTCGGCATCGACACCGTGAAACAGGCCGAGATGTTCGCGTCGGTGCGCGAGGCCTACAAGATCCCGCGTGACCAGACGCTGCGATTGCGCGACTTTCCGACGTTGGCCCATGTGATTCGATTCGCCGAAGAGCGGCAGGCTGAGGCCGTCGCCCATCCGGCAGCCGAGCGGCGTGAAGAGGCGCAGCGGCATCTTGCGTCCTTCGAGGCGGCCGGCGCGATACCGCGCCGCGTGCCCATTCCGGCATTCCGCCCGCCGCTCGGCTTATGCAAGCCAACCCGCGTGACGCTCGAAGCCTGCCGGCGCGTTTTCGTCATGCCCGACCGGTGCGGCGTGGCCGAAGCGCTGGCCGACAAGCTGCGCGTGCTGGGCGTCGAAGTCGTGCAGACAGCCGAAATGCTTTCGACCGCACCGGTGCAAGGAGTCTATTGGCTGCCTGCGCTGGATGACGAAGGCGACCTCAGGAATTTGACGCTGGCCGGCTGGCGCGAGGCCGTGGAGATCCGGCTCAAGTCGTTCTACCGGACCATGCGCACGCTCTACGGCCAGGTTGCGGCGCCGGAAACATTCCTGATCTCCGCGACGCGCCTCGGCGGACAGCACGGCTACGGCGAGGCCGGCGCGACCGCCCCTCTCGGCGGCGCCGTTACTGGCTTCACGAAAGCATACAAGCGAGAGCGGCCGGACGCGCTGGTGAAGGCCCTCGATTTCGAGACGGCCCGCAGCGCGGCGGACGTCGCCGGCGTGCTCATTGAGGAGACGCTGCGCGATCCGGGAGCGGTCGAGATCGGCTATCAGGGGACCCATCGGTGGACTGTCGGACTGGAGGAACGTCCTGCCGCCGACGGCCAACCCGGCATGACGCTGGACAAGAACAGCGTGTTCCTGGTTACCGGGGCGGCGGGCAGCATCGTGTCCGCCATCACGGCCGATCTGGCAGCGGCTTCTGGCGGCACATTCTACCTGCTGGATCTGGTGCCGGAGCCCGATGCCGCCAATCCCGATATCGCGCGCTTCGCCACCGATAAGGAGGGCCTGAAGCGCGACCTCTTTGCACGCCTGCAGGCGCGCGGTGAGCGGGCCACGCCAGTCCTGGTGGAAAAGGAACTGGCTGCCGTGGAGCGCGCTCAAGCGGCGCTCGCGGCCATCGAGGCGGTGCGCGTAGCCGGCGGCGCCGCCCATTATTACAGCGTCAACCTCACGGATGGCGAGGCCGTGGCGAAGGTCATCGAGGACGTTCGGCTGCGGAGCGGGCACATCGACGTGCTGCTGCACGCTGCGGGCATCGACCGCAGCCATCTGCTGAAGGATAAGGACCAGCGTGAGTTCGATCTGGTCTTCGACGTCAAGAGCGAGGGGCTGTTCCACCTGCTCAGCGCCATCGGCGAAATGCCGCTCCGGGCATTGATCGGGTTCAGCTCGATTGCCGGCCGGTTCGGCAACGGGGGCCAGACGGATTACAGCTCGGCCAACGACTTGCTGTGCAAGATCGCCTCGAGCTTCCGCCGGACGAGGCCCGCGACCCGAGCGATGGCCATCGACTGGACCGCGTGGGGCGGCATCGGAATGGCCACGCGCGGCTCCATCCCGAAGGTGATGGAGAGGGCCGGCATCGATATGCTGCCTCCCGAAGCCGGCGTTCCCTGGATTCGGCGCGAGCTGACCACGGGCGGCGCGAGCGGCGAGGTGGTGGCGGCCGGGCGGCTCGGCGCGCTGCTGCAGGAATGGGATGCAACGGGTGGGCTGATGCAGGACTTGCCTCAAGGGCCAATGTTCGGCACGGCGCGATTGGATCTCGGCGGCCGTCTAACGGTTGAGACCCCGCTCGACCCCGCTGTCCAACCATTCCTCGACGATCATCGCATCGACGGCACGCCGGTGTTGCCAGGCGTGATGGGCATAGAGGGGTTCGCGGAGGCGGCGCTATCGATGGCTCCCGGCTGGCAGGTGGAAGCAGTCGAGGATGTGGAATTCCTGGCGCCGTTCAAGTTTTATCGAAGCGAGCCGCGAGCGGTCACGATCGAGGCGCGACTCGAACCCGAGGGCGACGGCTTGGCCGCGGATTGCCGGTTGACCGGCCGCCGTGTCCTCGCCAATCAGGCAGATGCGCGGATCGAAACGCATTTTACCGGCCGCGTACGCTTAGCGGCTCAACTTCGCGAACCGGCGGGCGGCCTCGACTTGGGCGCCCCGAACGGATCGGTCATTGACGCCGAGGAAATTTACCGCGTCTACTTCCACGGCCCGGCTTATCGGGTGCTAAAACGGGCGTGGTGGGATGAGAACGGCGCCGTCGGTGAGATGGCGGCCGGCCTTCCCAGCAATCATCACCCCAGCGATCAGCCGCTCATCATTGCGCCGCGGCTGATCGAGCTTTGCTTCCAGACGGCGGGCCTGTTTGAGATGGCGGTAAATCATCGCATGGGGCTGCCGCGGCATGTCGATCGGGTTTCAATCTATCGCTCGCCCGATGCCGCGGGCGGTCCGCTGTTCACTGTGGTGACGGCAGGCGCGGCGCCGGGGAGTTTCGACGCCGACGTGGTGGACCGCGCCGGCACCAGGTACTTGCATGTAAGCGGCTATCGGACCGTGGTGTTCCGCGAGGACGTGGATGCCCGGATTTTTCCGTTGGCACAGACTGCGGCGGTGTAGCTCGTGGATGTCTGCTGGTTGGAACAAAGCGCCAGCGATGTGCCCTCCGGGGATTGGTGGCTGAGCGAAGGCGAACGTGCCCGGCTGAACGGTCTGCAGATCCCCAAACGGCGCGCCGACTGGCGCCTGGGACGGTGGACGGCGAAACAGGCGGCCGCCCTGTATTTGAACCTCCCGCGCACCGAGCGAGTGTTGGCCGGGATTGAACTGCGGCCGGCGCCCTCGGGCTCACCCGAGGTTTTCCTTCACGGCCGGGCTGCGCCTATGCAGCTCTCGCTCAGCCACAGTCTCGGTGTCGGGCTGTGCGTGGTCGCACCGGCTGGGGCCGAGTTGGGGTGCGATGTCGAAACGGTCGAGCCGCGCTGCCCGGTTTTCCTTGTCGATTACTTCACCGATGAGGAGCGGGAACTGGTGGCGAGAACGCCGGTTGACAGGCGGGATCAGGTGGTGACCTTGCTGTGGAGTGTTAAGGAGAGCGCGCTCAAAGCGCTCGGTTGCGGTCTTCGATCGGACACGCGTTCGGTAAATGTCGCGCCAGCCGACTTCCTGCAGACCCACGGCGACAATTGGGTCCCTGTGTCAGCCGCACACGTCAGCGGCAAAAACTTTTTCGGCTGGTGGCGCGCGTCGCGCGATCTCGTGCGAACGATCGTCGCGGATTCTATGGCGCTCCGGCTATGCCACATTTGTGCTTACACTCACGGCCGAATGGCGGGCTGAAGCCGGCTGAAGCCGGCTGAAGCCCCCCCCACGTCTGGCTTGTTGGTGGGGCGGGCTTCAGCCCGCCAACCTGACCTTGGGGAAATGTTGAAGTATTCTTGTTTACGATCTTCGATCTAAGATTCTAAGCAAAGTCTCCGCCCTTGAAATCCCTTCAGGATTTGGAAGACAGAAGTCAGGAGTCAGAAGACAGAAGGAGCACACGGTCACGCAACTGCAACCGGCTCCAGTTGTTGAAGTAGCTTGGTTTACGAATTGGGGTCTAAGAACCTAACCAATATTGAACCACCACCTGCCCGCAGATTTGTCCGGCGCTGCGGCGCGCCGCTAACGCTACTGGTCAGAGCCGCCGAGGATGCGCCGCCTGTTTGGTCGTTCTCCTATTCGCCGCCGCCGTGGTGGCCCCGGCAAACCGGCACTCGATCCCCGCGCCCGATTGGCCGCCACTACGTCCAGGACTCGTGAACGTTGCCACATTCCATCAGCATCCGGCAACAAAGCGAGCCAGTTTCCGATAAGTTTGCCGCAACTGCGGATAGATTTGGCGGTAGATTTCCAGCAGTTCGGTGTAGCGGAGTACGCGGTCCCCGCACGGTTCGGTTACGCGCGTGATCTCGGCGCTCATGGCTTCTCCCGCTTCCGGCACGCCCTCGAACCAGCCGGCTCCCGCCGCCGCGCACATGGCCGCCCCCAGGCTGGAAGCTTCCACCGTCCGTGAGCGTTTGACCGGCTTGCCCCAGGCGTCAGCGATGATCTGACACCACAAACTGCTCTCTGCCCCACCTCCAATGGCGACAAATTCCTGAACGTGAATTCCGGCGTCCTGTTCGATCATGGTTGTCACCATGGCTTGCTCCAAAGCGATCCCCTCCAGAAGCGCGCGGTACATGTGCGCCGGACGATGAGCGCCGGTGAGCCCCAGCAGGCAGCCGCGCGCGTCCGGATCCCAGTATGGCGTCATTACCGCGCCCCAATAGGGCACCGCCAATACCCCTCCACTACCGGCCGGGAGACTGGCGGCCTCGGCTTCCAGGCGTTCGCGAACGTCGTGCCGGCCGGTTCCGCCGGTGCAGTTGTCCAAAAACCAATCGATGAGAAAGGTGCCGCTTCGCAGGCTCGTCTCAAGGTAGTATCCGTCTCCGCCGCAACTGCCCATGGTGCGCCACGCCCGCCCGACCCGGTACTCCGTGGAATGGACCCCGGCCACGACGGCCGTCCCCAAATTCAAATAGGCACGGCTTGACGTCAGCGCATTCACACCCAGGCCAGCAGCTTGTCCGTCGCCGCCGCCGGCGATTACCGGCGTACCGGCTGGGACCGTAGTTAGCGCCGCGGCCTTTTCATTTACGTCGCCGGCCACACCCCCCGGAGCAATGGTGAGAGGTAATTGCTCGGGTTGCACCTGGAGAGCTCTCAAAATCTCCTCAGACCAGGCCTTGTTCCGCATATCGAAAAGGCCCAGGGGATCGGCACTCGCCGTGCTAGTCCGGAAATGCCCGGTGAGCCGCCATGTGAGGTATCCGTGGACATCCGCGAACATGGCCGTGCGGCTGTATGCCTCGGGTTCATGGCGCAACATCCACGCCATTCGATAGGCAACCGGCGCGAGATCCGCCGGTTTTCCCGAAATCTCGTGGATTCGGTCGCGGCCCACCTGAGCGCTGAGCCAAGCGACCTCGTCGCCACAGCGCCGGTCCATCCAAACGATAGCCGGCCGCACCGGGCTGCCATCCGCCGCCAAAGGAACAAACGTCTCGCGTTGGGCGGAAATGCCGATGGCCGCAATTCGCCCCGGCGAGACCCGCTGCAGCAACTCCCGCAATGCGGCGCACGCGGAAGTCCACCAATCGTCAGGATTCTGCTCATACCAATCCGGCGCCGGACTCGCCAGCGGAATCGGACTGCGCCCTTCGGCCACGGACAGGCCCTCTCGCGTCCAAGCAATCGCCTTGGTTGCCGATGTGCTACTGTCCAAACCAATCACGAGGTCTTTGTCTATCAAGGAACCTCCATCTGCGGATTCGCCCCGGGTTCCGCTTCATCCGCACCAGCACCGCTGCGATGCATGACGTATAGCACGCTTACCGCAACATCCGGTTTCGCTTGGGACGGTCGAGCCGAACGGCGCCGCGGTCTTCCGTCACGTCCCTGGGCGAACACAGAGTGCGGCTTGGGCCCGCACTAACGACGGCCTCCGGCATGCCCTTGAAGACACCTGCACGAACGCCGGCGGCCGCTGTCCCGCCGAGGGCAAGGATGGCTCTTCCACGAGCCCCGTGCAACACATTCATGTTATCGTGCCGCATCCGGGCCGGCTGCGTTTGCTTCCGTACCGGAAGTGGGTGATGCTTGTTTCTGAGGCGATGACAACTCCAGTTACCGTGTCGAGAAGAACCGGCTGCGCCCTGTTCCTGTTTCTGGCCGCAGCGTTTCTGATCCTGAATCGGCAGGCCTACCAGGGCTACTTCCAGGACGACGAAATCAATTCCATGGCCTGGACTCGATGGGGTCCCGCGATTGCATTTCTCAAGGGCGCCGTGACACCGGTGTTTGCAGGCAGCTTTCGAGCGGTCGGGTTTTATTATTTTCGGCTGACCGAAGGGTTATTCGGACTGGATTTTCCGAAATATGTCGGCGTCATTCATGCGATCCACCTTGTGAATGCCTGGATGCTATGGCTGTTGATACGCCGCCTGGGGGCGCCGCCGGCGGCAACCGCTGTGGGGGTGATCTTCTTCGCTTTGCACGCGGCGTTGTTCGACGTTTTCTGGAAGCCCATGTTCGTATTCGACCTGCTGTGCGGCACTTTCAGCCTGGCCAGCACCTGGCTTTGGGCGCGGGGAAACTGGGTACTGAGCTTTATCGCGTTCTGGCTGGCGTACCGATCCAAGGAACTGGCGGTGATGCTGCCGCTGGTATTGGTGTGCTATGAACTGTGGTTCGGCAGCCACCGCTGGAAGATGTTGGCCCCGTTTTTGGTTGCATCCTTTTCGTTCACGCTGCAGGCGCTGGTGCTCAACCCGGTGACTGCCCCACCTTATAAGTTCCACCTGTCCCGGCACACGCTGGGCCAGACGGCTCCATTCTATGCCGGGAAAGTATTCCTGCTGCCATATCTCGGATTTCTATTGCCTGTGGGAGCGGCCATAGCGCGCAACCGGCGCACCTGGTTCGGCTTGGCGATGCTCGGGCTGTATCTCGTGCCGCTGCTGTGCCTGCCGGGGCGAATTTTCAGCGCCTATTGTTATCTGCCCTTCACCGGGCTGGCGGTGGCGATGGCGGGGCTGGCGGAACGAGTGAAGCCGCTGGCGATTCTGGTCTTTTTGCTGGCATGGCTGCCGCTCGACATCCATTCGCTGGACGTTCAGAGAGACGCCACGCTGCGGCAGGATGGCGACATCCGCGTGTGGATGACCACCGTGGAGAAGTTCCTTAAGAACGGGCCCGCGGTTACGGAGTTTGTCTACGACGGGCTGCCGGCGGGGTTTTATCCTTTTGGGGCAGAAGCGACGCTGCGGTATTTTCTGGTTCGCCTGGACGTGCCACTGTTCGCGGTAAACTCGCCTGAGGCGGCAGAGCTCGGCCAGAGGGGCCATTGGGCGCTTTTGAAATGGGACGCGGCGGGTCATCGATTGACCGTTGAGACGCGGTAGAATCGGTGGCCCTCAAGCTGCTCGGTTGGTGTGCGCGGCTTTGCGCCAGCGAAGACCTGCCAGCCCACGTGGGAGCCGCTCGACGGCCTGCCATGCCCGAGTGCTGTTTACTGAACGGACATCTAATCTAGGTGAGTTTCGGTGGGCTTTAGTTTCTAGCACGGCCAGATCTGAGAAATCATCTCTCAGAATTTCATCGCCGCCCCACAATTTGTAACATGTTACATGTTCCGCGCATCCCATTGAAATCGCGGGCCAAGATGAAACTCTTGGCGAGCCTTGCGACTTTGCGTGACATTGTGTTTCGATATCGGCCGGAACGGCGGTTGGATTGGAACTCGACAGAACGTGAAACGCTATCACGCAAAGCCGCCAAGCCGCAAAGAGGCGTAGGTAGGGATACCTCGACACCCTCTCCTTAGGATTTCAAGGGCGCAGCCCTTGGCTATCTTTAGCCCGCCCCAAAGGGGATCCCGGACTTTAGAGGGAGTTGCAAAATTCACGCTATCCGCTTGCTTACGCGCGCGCCTCTGTGGAAGCACGCTGAAAGCGGTGCTTTACGGAGCCGGGCTCAGGGGGCACCTCGTCACAGAACGGTGCTGGTAGTGGATTTTGCAACTCCCTCTTTAGCCCGCCGAGCCAAGGGCTTCGCCCCCGGTTACATCAGACTTTGCGCGTGATGGCGCAACCGAGCGCCTTGGTGCGCGCGTGCGGCACGGGCTTGCCGCTGAGAACGGCCTCCAGCGTGTCGCGCAAGTCGAACTCCGTCACTTGCACGCGCTGTTTGCCGAAGTCTTCGAGGCGATTATCGATGCGTCCCAGGTATAACAGTTGGCCGTCGGGGGACAATACCGCCGCTTCCGGAGTAGCCGTGGCGCCGGTATGCGCGGCCAGCGATTCTTCCGGGTCGAACAAATAAGGAAAGGTGTACGCGAAATCCTTTACGTGGCGGCGCACATCGGCATCCGGCACGGTGGCGTCTCCCTGCACCCCGTAGAATGCCACCCCGCGAGGCGAAAACTCCTGCGCGATGCGATTCAATTCGGGCACGTAGTTGTTGCACAAGGGGCAGTCCGTGGTCAGAAAGAACAAGACCACGGCGCGCTTGGCACTCCATTCGGCCGGCGTGTGGGTGTGCCCCGCCGTATCGGCCAGCGAAAATCGCGGCAACCGGTTGGCCGCGCCCGCCCAGGCTAACGCCAGCCACAAACAGATACCCAATTTACGTCCCATGCTCCTTATTGTACGCGCCCTACTCCGCGTCCGAGTCCGCGAGCTCCGCCACATACTTCCATCCACTACCCTCACGGCCTGATATGATGACGCTGTTATGCCTCATCTGCAATTCGACCTCGCCCCCATCTCCGACGCCGTCACCCATGGAGTGCGCGTCGAGGTTCTATCGCGGCACTCCCCGGAAAACTCTCGGCCCAGCCAGGACGAATGGCTCTTTCAGTACACCGTGCGCATCACCAATCAAGGAACCGAAACCATACAACTACTGAGCCGGCACTGGATTATCACCGACGCCCTGGAGCATACCGAAGAGGTGCAGGGCCCCGGAGTGGTCGGCGAGCAGCCCGTGCTCGCGCCCGGCGAGTCCTTCAAATACTCCTCCATGTGCCCGCTCAAAACCCCCACGGGGATGATGCGCGGCACCTATCGGATGGTCCGCCGCGACGGTACCCAGTTCGATATCGAGATCGCACCGTTCGGTTTGCGGGCGCGATATCCGGTTCACTGATCGCCGATTCTCGGGGTTTTTCTTTACCTCCGCTAGGCCTTTCGTACTCTGTTGGTTCCGAGCGCGCGGCCGATGAGATTCAACGGAGGATAAGTGCTTCCGGATCTGCAATTGGCAATCGTCGCGGAGCGTATCAGAGACGCCGAACATCCCCTGAAGGTGCTGGCGGCTGAAGACAATCCCGTCTTTCAGTCGATGCTGTCGAACATGCTGACCAAGTGGGGCTATCGGCCGGTGATCGCGCACGACGGCAATGAGGCGTGGGAAGCCCTGCAGCAGCCGGATGGGCCGCAACTGGCAATTCTCGACTGGATGATGCCCGGCCTGAACGGCGTCGATATTTGCCGTGGCATACGCGCCGCCGGCCGCGAACCCTATGTCTACATCCTGCTGCTCACTGCCCGTGCCGATTCCCAGGATCTGGTGGAAGGTATGGAGGCCGGCGCCGACGATTACGTTACAAAACCGTTTCAAGCCCACGAACTGCGCGTGCGCCTGCGCGCCGGGCGCCGCATCCTGGAATTACAACAACAACTCCTGGCCGCACGCGAAGCCTTGCGCGAACAGGCCACCCACGATGGTCTTACCGGCCTGCTCAACCGCAACGCCATCCTCGAAATGCTCCATAAGGAACTGGCGCGCGCGTCCCGCGAAGGCCATGCCCTATCGGTGCTGATGGTGGATCTCGACCGCTTCAAGCAGATCAACGATACTCACGGACACGCCGCCGGCGACGCCGTTTTGCGCGAGTCGGCCCGCCGCATGCGGGAAGCCGTCCGCAACTACGACGGGGTGGGGCGTTATGGCGGCGAGGAGTTCCTCATCGTACTCCCGGGGTGCGATGGCCCCAGCGCCGTCTCCCAGGCGGAACGGGTGCGCGAGATGTTCGCCGCCTCGCCGTTCTTCACGGGACAATGCACCCTCGCGGGAACCTGCAGCATCGGCGCCAGTTCACGCACTGTTCCCTCCGAAACCGACGCCGATGCCCTTCTCCGCGAGGCCGATCTCGCGCTCTATGGCGCCAAAGACCGCGGCCGCAATCGGGTGGAACGGGCGCCCGTGGCGCCCGTTGGTGAGCTTTCGCACCAGCAATAAAATCTCCCCAAGAAACCGCTCCCATCGCAACCGCGTTGCGCTATACTGATGCCTGCCGCCGCAAAAGTAACATGCGTACCACTACATCTTCTGAGGAGATCCTCTACAGCTTGGTTCACGATCTCCGCCAGCCGCTTGGCAATTTGGAAACCAGCCTTTTCTATTTAGACTTGGTGCTCGCCCATATGCCGAGCCGCGTTTCCGAGCAGATGCGCATCATGGAGCGGCAGGTGGCGCAAGCCACCCAACTCCTCCATAGGGCCAGCGAAGAGTTGCGCGCCTTGCGGTCTCAGGGTTTGGCCGATGACGGCGCCGCCGTGCCCGCTAGTTTGCCTCTGACGAACTCGGCTACCGCAGCCGTCACGTAAACCGGCGGTTTTACCAGAAACTGCGGCTTTCCGTCCCACATGCCGCGCGCCACGTCTTCCCAAAGCGGCGCGTTGATTCCCTGGTCGACCACTACGAAAGCGTCGGCGCGGTCCATAAACCGCAGGCTCGATGGCTTGAAATCTTCGCACGAAAAATCCAGCAGCATCAGGAACACGTCCGGCTTTACCAGCTCCAGTATGCTGTTCGACTCCACGATCACATTGCTGGATTGCTCGATCATTTTGCGAATCGTGCCCGCGGCCCGCGCCAATTCGCCCGCCGGCGCACGCAGCCAGAAACTGCGTTCGGCGCCCGCGGCGAGATATCGGCCCGAATCGGTATCGTTCGGCTGGTATTCCTCGGTCAGCTCGAAAGCCTCGCCCCCAGCCGGTTCGCACCCGCAGGCGCCGCCATCGTGCGCGCACACGCCGTTGCCGTATAGCGTGATCTTGACCGCGGTCCACTTGCGTCCACGCAATTTGCGGATCAAGCCCGCCACTACCGAAGTCTTTCCGATGTTGCGCGAATGCCCGCCCACCACCACCAGCATAAGCAACAATACCTTAACATCCGTCCCAAGGCCAAGTCTAAGGCTTCAAACTGTCGCTGGGCTGTCAGACTTCCTCGGGCGTGCAGGGCCCGCTCCTGTCTTCCAAATCCTGAAAGGATTTCAAGGGCGAAGCCCCTGCCTGGGTGGACTTTGGCCTTATCATGGCACGCAGGTGGCCACCCTGGGGGGGCAGACTTCATTCAGTCTGCGGCGGGCGTCAGCCCGCCATTCAGGGGGCAAATGGCCGATCTCCAGTCAAGGGCGAAGCCCTTGCTTAGATCTTCCCTTCAAGCTCCGCCAGGCGCCGTTTGATCTCGGCTACTTCGCGGCGCAGGTCCGGCAAGCGCGCCAGGTTGGCCAGTTGCTCCAGGTGCAATTTGAGCGGCCGCGCCGGCGTGCCCCAAACCGTCTCCCCCGCGCGAACAATCTTGGACGTCAGCACGCCGCACCCCGAGCCCAACACCGCCCGCGTTTCAATGCGGGCCTTGTCTCCGATCCCCACCTGCCCGCCGATCACCGCGTAGTCCTCCACCACCACACCGCCCGAAAAACCGGTCTGCGCCGCCACCACCACGTGTTTGCCGATGCGGCAGTTGTGGCCCACGTGGACCATGTTATCGAGCTTCGTCCCTTCGCCGATCGAAGTCGACCCCATGGCCGCCCGGTCCACGCAGGAATTCGCGCCGATCTCCACGTGGTCGCCAATCTCCACGCGGCCCACTTGCGGAAATTTCTGCCAGCGGTCGTCTTCCATCACGTAGCCGAAACCGTCCGCGCCGATCACCACACCCGAGTGGAGAATCGTGCGGCGCCCGATGTCCACGTTGTCGTAAATGGTCACGTGCGGATGCAGCAGGCAGCCCTCGCCCAGCATGACGCGCTTGCCCACTACCGAGCCGGCCCCGATACTCGAGGCGACACCGATGCGCGTCCCATCGCCGATGACCGCGTGCGGGCCTATGAAGACCATCGCGCCGATGTCCACGTCTTTGCCGATTACCGCCGTGGGATGAATTCCCGGCTTGAGTTCCGCGGTGGGGTAGAAGCGGTTGAGGGCGCGCGCGAACGCGGTGCGCGGCTGCGCTACGCGGATGACGGTGCGATAACTGGGACTGGGCCATTCGGCGGGCACGAGCAGGCAACCGGCAGCCGAAGTTTCCGTTTGTATGGCCGCTTTTCGGTTGCCGACGAACGCGACATCGGAAGCGCCGGCGGTCTCGAGCGGCGCTACGCCCGCCAGTTCCTTTTCGCCGTCTCCCTCAAACGTCGCGCCCAGCCAATCTGCCAATTCGCGAACGCGCATGCCCCATCATATCGTGGGGCAGGCATTCGCGGCGCAAGAGTTGCCTTCCTGCGCGCCTGGGAAAAGCACATTTAGCCGCCGATAAACGCAGATGAACGCCGATAAGAAGAGATTTTGTTTTGGTTTATCGGCGTTCATCGGCGGCTTATTCTTGTTTTGGTTTACGGCTGGCCGGACGCGGGCGGCGCGGTGGCCGGCTCGGTCTTCCCGCGATGGCAGGTGTAGCAGGTAACGAACTCCTTGCCGGTCTCGCCGGTGGCCGCCGCCATCTTGCTGTTGATGTCCTTCACCATCATGATCATCTTGCGGGCGACGTCCTTCTTGGGGTTGTCGTCGCTATCCTTTCCGGCGGGCGCCGCAGCATGGCAGAAGTTGCATCCGCCGGATTGACCCACACCTAAGGCCGCGACATATTTCCCCATCACGCCGGAACCTAGTTCTTCGGGCGTCAGCACTTTGAGATTCTTCGGCGGACCGCCTCTGCCCTTCTTGGGGGGAGGAGCATCCTGCGCGCACAGCGGTACCACAACCAGCAGCATCGTCACTAAAAATCGCATGGGACTAGCATACACGAAAGTGCGGCGCAAAACATTTTCGCCCGGCAAAATTTTCTTCGCGAGCTGGTGCAGGCTTCGGCCGGCCAGCCCCGGATAAAAGCAAAGAGATATTGGCCGCCGATGAACGCCGATGCACGCCGATCAGCAGGAACATTTGTCTTCATCGGCATTCATCGGCGGCCAATGCATTTTGCGCCCCCTCTACGCCGATTCCCGCACTACCAGCCGGCATTCCACCAGAACATCGCGGCCCGCGCGATTGGGCCGCGCGATGCGGCTGAGCATGGTTTCCATGGCCGCTTCGCCGATCTCCCGGCAGGGCTGCCGCACCGTGGTCAGCGGCACCGGAAGCAGGCTGGCATACTCCACGTCGTCGATCCCCACAATACGCAAATGCGCCGGCACGCGATACCCCAGCGCCAGCACCGCCTTCATGAACTCGCCGGCCGTGCGGTCGTTAGCGCAGACAAACCCATCGCCCGGCCGGAAATTCCGCAGCATCGGCCCCATGCTCGCTTCCGTCATTTCGTCCACCCGGTACACCGCCCCGCCCTCGCAGCTTTCCCGGAATCCCGCGATGCGCGCGTCGATGGTGGACGCTCCGCCGGCATAGGCCAGAAACGAAATCTGCCCGGCTCCCTGCTGCGCCAGGTATTCCGCCGCCAGGTACGCGGCGCGCCGGTTGTCGATACCCACCAGGTCGTGCCGCGAACGGAGTGGATACGGTTCCACCGAACGGTCCAGCAGCACCAGCGGAATGCGCGCTTCCTCCAACCGCGCCACAATGGTCGCGTTCGTCTCCCGCGCGGCCGCGCCTCTCTCCAGCGGAGCGAAGAAAACGCCGGCCACGTTGCTCGCCATGAATTGCTCGCATAGTCCCAGCGCCTGCTCTTCGGCCGGCGCCTCACGCGCGGCCACCTGCCCCCATAACAATCCGTGACGGCTGGCCGTGGGAGCGCCGGCAATGCCCTGGCAAATCGGCTCGAAAATCTCGCTCGTTCCCAGGTCCGGTATCAGCAGGCCGAAGACCAGGCTGTCGGCGGAAACATGTCCGCGCCCCACGTAGGTTCCAGACCCGGCCACGCGCTCCACCAATCCGCGCTGGCTCAACTCCCGCAGCGCGCGACCCACCGTGATCCGCGAGGTCCCGAATTGCTGTACCAGGGCGGCTTCGCTGGGGAATTTCTGGCCCGGCGGATATTTGCCCGAGAGAATCTCATGCGACAGCTTTTCGAACACCTGCCGGTACTTCGGAACATTCGGCAAGTCTTTGATTTTACGCCGGTTCATACCTGATATTACAGCTTTAAACCTGCCTATAGCAACTAATCCCCGAGGCGGCACATCCAACAGGTGAGGAGGACTCGTATGCCACCGTTGGAAACAAGGGCCAAGGAGCATCTATTTGTCAGCGATTTCGACCAGACCCTGAGTTTTAACGACTCCGGATTGGTCCTCAGCGAACTGATCGGAGTGACGGGCTTCATGGAGAGGATCCGCGGACTGGCGGATATCCACCTGGTGCAGCAAGGCGGCGAACTGGCTTACCTGCTGCTGCACGATCCCGAGTTCCGCTGCGTCCGCCGCGAGCATCTGCGCGAAGTCGGCAGGCGCATTCGTCTCAAGGGCAATATCGCGCTTCTGCTCCAGTTGCTGGGCGATCTGGATGGCCACCGCTTCACGTTTTATGTGGTCTCCGCCGCGCCTCAAGAGGTCATCCAGTCGGCGCTCGAAGGAATCGTTCCCGCCGACCACATCATCGGCACGGAATTCCGCTACGCGCCCGAGACCGGCGAGATTCAATCCATCGTGCGCGTCCCCGCGGGCTACGGCAAAGTCGCCGTGGTGGAACAATTGCGCGCCGCCCTGCCCATTAGCCACAATCGCATTACTTACGTGGGCGACGGCAGTTCCGACGTCCATGTCATGCTGCACGTCAACCGCCTCGGCGGGCTGACCATCGCGGTCTCCGAGAACACCTACATCAACCAGATCGCCCGCCGGACCGTGCTCAGCGACGATGCCCTGAGCGTGCTGGTGCCGGTGATGGAGAGCATTATGGGCTGGAACTCCGCGCGCATCCGCGAGTTCTTTGAGGCCCAGGGCTTCGCGCTACGCGAATGGGACAAAGTGCAGACCGATTCGCTGACTATTTGCGCCTTGCCCGCGGCTCCACCCGTGTTCGCCGCGGAAGCGTGAGGAAGCTTTCAGCACCCCCGACGCGCCTGGCGGGCTTCAGAGAAACTTGCAAAATTCGTGGGTGCGACCGCTCCTTCACGGGTGCCATCTGGGCCCGGGCGGTAGCTGCGTTCCCTTCCGTGTACGCCTTCCGAGCCGCGCGCGTCAGCAAGCGGTTTCCCGGAATTTTGCAAGTTCCTCTGAAGCCCGCCCCACCGTCCGACAGCGCTGCACTCTTGGTGCGGCGGGCTTCAGCCGGCTTCAGCCCGCCATCACCGCATGCGGAGCATACTCCGAAGCCGTCGCTCGAAACAAACCGCCTGTGAAGCAGTCAGTGGAGAGCTATTGCGCGGCGTATAATGTCCCCATGCGTCACGTTCCCGTTGCACTACTCGCGCTCGTCGCCGTTGCGCCACTTGTCGCTCAATCCCCCGCCGGCTGGAAGATGCGGGTCGACCGAAGCCAGGCCGCGTCGGACCCCGACGCCTCCGGCAATATCAAATTCGTCAAAGAAGGCGCCGGATTCCACTGCACCAATCCGCAAGCCGCGGTCTATTGGAATCCCGCCAATACCGCCACCGGGACTTACACCCTGAAGGGCACGTTTACCCTGATGAAGCCCAGCGGCCACACCAATTATTACGGCCTGGTGTTCGGCGGCAGCGGTCTGGAAGGCGCCGATCAGGCCTATTTGTATTTCGTGGTGGCGCAGGATGGCACGTGGCTGGTGAAGACCCGCAACGGCGCTGCCACCCCCACCGTCACCGCCAAAACGCCCAGCGACTCGGTGAAGAAACCGGACGCAACCGGCAAATCCACCAACGCCCTCGAAGTGCGCGTGGGCGCCGACAAGGTCGATTTCGTGGTCAACGGCACGGTGGTCCAGAGCGAGCCGAAAACCGGACTGCTGGCCAAGACCAACGGCATCTACGGCATCCGCATCAACCACCTGCTGGAAGTGCAGGTGGACGATTTCGGCGTATCGAAATAGCGGCCGGCAACGGCATTTAAGATCATTGACTCCCCAATAGCAAAATGTGAGAATAAGCCCTGACGAGGTCCCGCTAAAGTGCGACCTGTGTTGGTGGCTTTTGCGCTCTTGCTCCTGTCCAGGACCTCGTTCGCCCAGGCATCCGAGAAGCCGAACGAGAAACCGCTGTCATTTGAAGTGGCTTCGGTAAAGCCTGCGCCCACGCCGATCCCGACGAAAGACCAGTACACCCAAGGCTACAACGCCGGGATGCGCGCGGCGCTGGCATCCATGGGAATGCGGATCGCCGGGCAGCGCGTCAACATCACCGACAACACCTTTAAGGATTTGATCCGCCTGGCGTGGCAGGTGAAGGATTATCAGATTGTCGCGCCGTCGTGGATGGCGAGCGAAAAGTACGAGATCATCGCCAACATGCCCCCGGGAGCGGATCGCACCCAGGCCCCGGCGATGCTCCGAACCCTGCTGGAAGCGCGCTTCCACCTCCAGTTGCACAAGGAAATGAGGCAGATCCCGGTCTACGCACTGGTGGCCGCCAAGAGCGGGCCGAAACTGACCGCCGCGGCTGGCCCGCCAAACAAGCGCGGCGGCGACGCCTGGACAGATTCCGGCGGCGGCCATCTGCGGGCCCTGAATTCCCCGGCGGCCGCCTTCGCCGACGTGCTCACCAAGGTCTCGGATCGCCCGGTGATCGACGCGACCGGGCTCACCGGGATCTATGATTTCGATCTGACTTACGCGCCCGGCCTGAGCGCCACGCTCACCGACTCGGGTCCAACCTTGGCGGCGGCCCTGGCGGAAATCGGATTGAAGCTGGAAAAGCGCGACACGCCGATGGAAGTGCTGGTAGTCGATCGCGCCGACAAGGTCCCTACGGAGAACTGACGCCCTGTTTCAGGGGAAGAGAATCGGCCGGACGTGCTGGCGCAGGCGTTCGACTTCTGCGGCGTTGTGTTTCAGAAGCGCATGGCCCCAAGTAGTGTCGGTTCCTTCGTGGCAATCTCGGGCGGCCGCCTTACCGATGGTCTCGTAATTGCCGAGCCCTGCCGTGAGTTCCTCTGGCCGCGTCAATGCGCCGACTATAAAAACCCTGTTGGTCAAGCCTTCGGGAATTTCGGCCTTCAGATCGGCTAGTCGACGGTCCGGGTGGCCGTCGAAATCGATCAATAGAATCATGTATCGGTTCCGAAACTTCTCCATGCCGCGGACGTGCTCCGAGTTGAAAGCCTCCAAGACCTTGCGACACCCGCCTGCTTCGGGCAGCACTTGTATACTCCGAGCCGATAATGAGGGTTCTAAAAGAAAACCGTTGGCCAATTGGCGATCGGCATCGTCTTCGGGAAGCACGAGGACGTGCGGCAAGAACCGGTTGACCCTCATGGTTCCACATCGCCGCGAATCAACGCGCCAACCAGATCCCCTTTGACATCCAATTCGCTGAGCGGGCGAACGAGGGTCGGGTCGAGATGACTATTGCGGTACAGAAGGAACGTATTCTCGTCGGAAAAGCGGCGAATCGCCTCGGAGTTGTGCGAAGTCGCGATAAATTGACCGCCCGCCTGAAAAGCTCTGCGGAGAGCCATCACAAAGTGGCCGACCTCGTCTATTGAGAGATAGTTGTCAGGCTCATCCCAGAAGCACACGATCGGCCCATAGGTGTCGTTTGCGGCAAGCACGAGGGCGCAAATCGCGAAACACTTTTCGCCGTCTGAAAGGTCCTCAAAAGGGATGGTCAGTCTGCTCTGTTCGGGCGAAAACTGGACATCTAGCCTACGAAAGTGCGGCCCCACAACCGGATTCTTGATGTCTTTGAGGTCGGGAATCACCTGCCTCAAGTACTCATCGACCTTACGGTAGGCCGAGGGCGCATAGGCCAGCAAACCGGCAAACCAAGCGCCGAAATCCCTGAGATCGACGCTCGGTTCGAGCGTATCATGGTCCGATTCGCCAACGATCAAACTGGGCAGCGGCCGCAGAATCAGCATGCGGCGGAGCGCCTGCTTGAAAATGAACAGCGAATCCTGCGCCGAGTGCTCTTGAACGATTGGCAGAGCTACTAACTGGAGTCCGATCCAGTCAATGCACATGAGGTGACCCGAACCGTCCTCCCGATTCGCGCCGTTCGGGTCCGCCTGCGCCTTGTTTCGCATAAACCGGGGCACACCGTCAACTGCGAACCTTTCCTCGAATACCAGGAGGTAATTGATGTTCGGCGGCATCTCGAAAGCGACGCTGTATTCGTAGCTCTTGCCATCCAGATCGATCTCGATTTCGAATCGCATGGGCACGTCAGAGCGTCCGCGAGCGAAGTCCTTGGGCATCACCAGATCATTCACCTGATTCGTGCCGCGGGCAATTTTCCGCAGTATCTCCAGGGCCATCCCAACGGTCGTTTTGCCTGAGCCGTTCTTGCCAATCAGCAGAACGGACGACTGGCCCGAGATCGACAACTCGAAGTTCTCCAGGCACCGGAAATTGTGGACGTAGAGGCGGCGGATCACAAGCTGATAATACCGCGCATTCCCAACTCCTGGCAGCCAACCGCCCTATTTCAGCCTAATGCCGGCTAGCCCGGCGAGTCTTAGACGCGGCCGGCTTCGCCTTCCCTCGCGCGGCGACCTCCTTCGCGCGGAATTTCGCGATGCGGCCAATCAGCTTCACGGGGACGGGCCCGGACAGCGGAAAGCGGATTGTGCCCTTGTCGATCTCGTACGATGCAAGCTCGTCCCGGAATGCCGCGACCACTTGCTCGGTGGCGGCGTAGATCGAGTAGTGCTGTTTCCACACGGCAAAATGAAGCAAGCGCCTGCCGTCCAGCGTGTAAGTGGGCATGTTGTACGAGATGACTTCCCGAGCTCCCGGCACAGCCTTGCGGATGGTGCGGCGCACGCGCCCGAGTGTGCCCCGCACCGCCTCCGGCAGCGCAGCAATATACTCGGCCACGGACTGGAAGCCGCTCTTCCCTGACCGGTCTTCGGCCATCACCGATTCCCCTGCCCCGCCGCCAACCCCCGAAACGCCTGTGCCACCGCCTGCACCCGGCAATCGTCCAGGCGATTACTCCACAATCCGCCTTCCTTCACCGACGACCCGACGATCAGCCCGTCCGCCGCCGCAAAGCTCTCCATATTCTCCGGCGTGACCCCCGAGCCGACTAGGGTCGGAATCCCCACACCTTCGCTGGCCGCCCGCACCTCGCCGGGATCGGTCGGCCGTCCGGTCGCGGCCCCGGAAACAATCACGCCGTCCGCCTGAAAGAACTCCGCGGCCCTCGCCGTCTCCGCCAAATCGACGTCCGCCGTGATCGCGTGCGCCGAGTGCTTCTTCTTGATGTCCGCAAACACCCGCACGCCCTCCGCCCCGATGGCCCGCCGGTACCGCAGCAACTCGCCCGCTGTCGATTCGATCAGTCCTTCGTCCGCCACGTGCGCGAACACGAAGCCCTCCACGCGGACGAAACTCGCCCCGCAGGCGTGCGCCACCGCCATCGCCGCGCAATTCGCGCCCGCCAGAATCTGAATCCCGAAGGGCAACCCGCCCGCGCGCCCCACTTCCACTCCGATCGCCGCCATCGCCGCCACGATCTCGGGCCCAACCGAGCCCTTGAGGTAAGGTCGGTCGTGCGTGTTCTCGACGATCAGTCCGTGAAACCCCGCGGCGGCGTACACCCGCGCCTCGGCCGCCGCGGCTTCGGCAATCCCGGCAACCGGCTGCCGATTCTCCGGCGTTCCCGGCAGCGCCCCGGCGTGAATCACGCCGATCAGCGCCCGCGGAACGTGAAAGAGCGAATGGATGGTTCCCTTCGAGTCCATGGTAGAAAGCGGTGCTGCTATTCTACCGTGGTTGGAGCGGCGATGCTCCCGCCCTGGGGACAGGCGAGTTACCTACTTCTTCGTCGCCCCCAAAGCGCCCGGCTGGCACGAAGCGCAAATGCCGGCTCCGCTGCCGTTGCCCAGGTTACTCGCACAACGCCCCGTGATGCTCGCATATTCGCTCGTGCTCAGCGACGACGGCGTAAACCGATGCTCTACCGCGACATAAGCGGTCCCCACCGGCTGCGGCGTGCTGCCATACGCCACCAACCCATTTACCAGCGTGCCTTCCGTCGCCGCGCTGTTGCTGCAACTCGCGCTCGCCCCACCCGCGCCCGCCAGCGTCGTCACCAGTTTCACCACCACCGAGGTCGGCGCTACACCGGTCAGCGCGGACCCCCAGTCCCAAAAATTCTCACCCGAGCGGACAATACCGGGTGGAAGTATTGGGCCGTCTTCGCCCCCTCTAAATTGTGGTGTCCCCGTTTCATCGAGAGTATATTGACCGGGTTCGGCCCTTAGTTATGGGCCCCAACGAGAATTCTGTTCTCGTTACGTGGGCATTAGGTGGCACACCGTCCGCAACCTGGCCGGCAATGAGCCTGCTCCTGGTGTCGCGGTGACGGCACGATGAGTCATTCTGTCGTGCTGGTACGCTATGCGGACGATATGGTGCTGCTGGCGCGTACGGAATCAGAGGCCAAGCAAGCGTGGGAACGTCTCCAAAGCCAGTTTGCGGCTCTTCGATTGGTGGTGAACCAGGAGAAGAGTCGGCTGACCACGGTGGAAGAGGGTTTCGCGTTTCTGGGTTTCGAATTCCGGAAGCCCCCGAGGCGGATGCTGTACATGTGGCCGCGCAAGAAGGCGTGCCAACATATCCGAGACCGGGTGCGCGAGGTGGTGCGATCGATTCCCAGTAGCGCGACGATCGGAGAGGTGATTCGGAAGCATCCGATCCTGAATGGGTGGTGTACCTATTTTCGGGTCGGCAACAGCAACCGGATCTTCCATCAGATCGATTGGGCCGTGCAGAGCGAGCTGCAGTTATGGCTCCGACGCAAACACCAGTGCAGTTGGCGGTCGGCTCGGAAGCACTGGAACTATCAGTTCCTGTATAAACGATGTCGGCTGTATCAAATGGTAGGAAGAGTGAGCCATCTGCCTGGCTTGCGGCGCACGCCGCCGGAAGAAGATGGTCGGAGAGCTGGATGCGGGAAATCCGCACGTCCAGTTCGTTGAGGGGGCGCAGGAAACGTGCGACAGCGCAACGCGCCTGTGCCCTACTCTACGGAGCCTTGCAAAGTTCGGTTAATGGCTGCGGAAATCGAAAAGAACCGGCCGCTGCGATAACGCTGGTTTAAGGCCGCTCAGATGACTCCCGTGTCCGTCGCCGGCGTGAACTGGATGAGCGAGTTCGACGGATCCGAGAATTGGATCGATACGCTGACGGATGCGCCCGGAGCCATGGTCCCAGCCGATACCGTGAGGAACGGGGCGCCCTGGTACATGCCCGTCTTGTTCGTCATGCCGACCCCAGCCGTCAGGTTCGTGAATAGCACTTGAACCGGGCCAGCGATGGGCGTGGCGCCAACGTTGGTTACGGTCATGGTCGATGACCATATACCCGTGACGCGATTCCGCAGGAAGCCCGTTTGGGTGACGGACACCTGGCTCGACACGTCGGTGGGCGGCGGGAACGCCCCGGCGATCGGACCCGCCGTGCTGCTGCCGTTGACCATGCCGGCGAAATTGAACACCGGAGTCGCATCGGCGGTGCCGTTCGAAGCTCCGGTGCCGGCGGTCGCGGACTGCCCAATCGAGTTGCTATCGACAATCGTCACGCTCCCCTGGTTGACGAAGATCGCCGGCCCCGCCGCCACCAGCGCCGCTAGTAACTTCCGTGGCGTTGCCGCCAGCACCGCCTTGCAAGGTAGCCAAGACACCGCCGCTGCTGCCGCTGCCTTCGGTCGACCCAGCGGCCGGCGCGTTGCCGCCGCCCCCGCCACCGCCGCCAGGCCCACCGGCGCCGCCCATCCCGCCGGTGGCACTGAAAACATCGCCGAGCCCGCCGCCACCGCCGCCGCCGCCAAAACCCCCGGCGCCGCCAGCACCGGCATGAGTGTCCGCTCCGCCGCCGCCGCCGCCAAAGCCGCCGGCGCCGCCGGCGCCGCCAGCGGGGGTGCCACCGCTGGAACCACCGTTGGAGCCTCCGGCATCGGTGGCGAAGCCGGCTCCGCCCGTGCCGCCGCCGCCGCCGGCTCCACCGCCGCCGCCGCCATTGCCGCCATTACCGCCGAAGTTTGTGTTCGAACCCGAATCGCGCAAGCCCGCTGAGAGGGCTCCGCCGCCGCCCGCGCCGGCGTCGCCGCTTGCCCAAGCGCCGCCGGCATTGCCGGCGCCGGGACCGCCATTACCGCCGATGGCGCTGCAATTCTGGAACAAAACGTCGCTCACCTGGACGATCGCCGTCGCCTGGTTGACAAACAGGCCACCGCCCGCGCCCAGCCCGCCGCCGCCACCGCTCGAGCCGCCGGCCCCGCCCTGTGCCGTCGCGTTCTGGATCGTCAGGTTGGCAATCCTCACCGTACCGGTGTCGACGAAAAAACCGGGAAACTGGCTGCCGCCGTCGAAAATGACCGTGCCGAAGGTCCCGCCATCGGTGGTCAGATTCTGTACGATCGGCGGCAGCGCCGCCGCCAGCGTGACGGTGCAGGGTGACCCGCAGTTGAAGTCGATTGTGTCGCCGGGCGCCGCGGCCAGCATCGCGGCGCGCAGCGAGCCGTCGGGTGGCGTGGTCGCATTGTCGGCGGAAGTGGTGACCGTGATCGTGGCGGCCCCAGCGGGCATCGTGACGAGGCTCAACCAGCAAACGGCGACGATCCACGCCTGCCTAACAACCCGCATTGTTTCCTCCCCCTTCGCTCAATGGTCCAAGCCGCGCTACGAGCGCTATAGCAAGCCGGGCGGATATTATAGCAATCCAAACCGCCGGCGCAACTTTCCCTAACCAATCACCGAGCCGGGAACCCGCTTCCTCTCAGACTACGGCTTCACTTGTCTCCGGGGGATAGCCTCTATTCGGCCTATCCGAATGCCGTAGTCCTCATTTGCAATCTGCTTCGGACCCCCAGTCCCAAAAACTCTCGCCCCACAACCCCTTTCCTTTCAGTCCGCGGGAGAGCTGACCAAGGGGACACGCTTGCCGTTCTGCTATCCTCTGCCCTGTTCCTGATAGCGGGCGATTGGGGGGGCCGATCTCAATGGGGTTGATTGGGTTCGTTTCAAGGGCCCATAACGCACACAAAAAAAGGGCCTTAGAGCAAAATGATGGGTTCGTTTGACGTTTTTCTCCGACGTTTTTTAATTGCATACAAAACACTTAAAAATACTTGACATTTAAACACTCATATTTTATGATTGTCAGTGGATGAGGTCGCTAACGGCCTCAAATACTTCACATGAGGAGTTTGCAAAACATGTCTCTCACCCATTTCGATCCCTTGGCGAGCATCCGTCTTTTCGAAGACGCTTTCACCCGCATGGTCAACGAGCCCCGGGCCACCCGCCCCTGGTCGCCCGCCGTCGACATCTACGAAACCGAAAATGAGCTGGTTCTCAAAGCCGACGTTCCCGATGTCGACCCCAAAGACATCGACGTCCGCGTCGAAAACCAGACCCTGACCATCTCCGGCGAGCGCAAGTTTGAACAGGAGGACGCGAGCAAAGGTTTCCATCGCATCGAGCGCAGCTACGGCAGCTTCGTGCGCAGTTTCGCCGTGCCCAGCACCTTCGATACCGAAAATATCGGCGCCGGCTTCAAGAATGGTGTGCTCACCGTCACCCTTCCCAAGAAAGAAGCCGCCAAACCGCGCCAGGTCAAAGTCGAAGTCAAATCGTAATGGCGGCGCGGACTTCAGCCCGCCACTGGAGTTTGGCCGTTCTTAGTGGGGCGGGCTTCAGCCCGCCGCTGAAGTTTGGCCTTTCTTAGTGGAGAGCCTGCAGCCGGCTTTCAGCCGGCTTCCACGAGGCCTGACGAATTTCTCGGGCTTCGTCACGGGCGCACCGAAGGGCACGAAGCCGGAGGAAATTCCCCTAGGCGGGCTGAAGCTCGGGGTCCCCTTTGGGGAGGACTGAATTGAAGTCTGTCCCACTGGGTTGGCCACCTGCGTGCCATGAAGAGGGCAAACTCCAGTGGCGGGCTTCAACCCGCCACTGGAATCTACCCGATTCCGGACGCATCATAATATTGATAGGACCGGCATCGCGCCTGTCCTCGATTGAAGGGCCGGGAAATCCCGGCCCGGTTTTTTATTGGGGGATCCCATGTTTCGATTGGATAAACTCACTCAGAAAGCTCAGGAAGCGCTCCAGCAGGCCCAAGGCATCGCCGAAAAGCAGGAAAACCAGATTCTCTTCCCGCTCCATCTCCTGATCGCCCTCGCCGAAGAGAAAGAAGGTATCGTCCGGCCGGTGCTCGAAAAATGCAACGTGCACCCCGATGCCATCGTCACCGAGGCGCGCCGCATGCTGGGTAATTTGCCCAAACAGGCCGGCCTGCAGCCCGGCTTGTATCTCTCGCAGCCCATGAATCAGGTTCTGGAGAAGGCTTTCGACGAAGCCACCCACTTCAAAGACGAATTCGTCTCCACCGAGCACCTCCTGCTGGCCATGGCCGACTACCGTCAAGACCCCGCCGGCCAACTGCTCGACCGCGCCGGCGCCACTCACGACGCCATCCTCAAGGCCCTCGTCTCCGTCCGCGGCACGCAGCGCATCACCGACCAGAATCCCGAGTCGAAATACCAGGCGCTCGAGCGCTACGCTCACGACCTTACGGAATCGGCCCGCCAGGGCAAGCTCGACCCCGTGATCGGCCGCGATGACGAGATCCGCCGCGTCATGCAGGTGCTCAGCCGCCGCACCAAGAACAACCCCGTGCTCATCGGCGAGCCCGGAGTCGGCAAAACCGCCATCGTGGAAGGCCTCGCCCAACGCATCGTGCGCGGCGACGTGCCCGATCAGCTTAAGAACAAGAAGCTGGTGGCCATCGACCTCGGCTCCATGATCGCCGGCACCAAGTTCCGCGGCGAGTTCGAAGACCGTCTCAAGGCCGTGGTCAAGGAAATCATCGATTCCAACGGCGAAATCATCTGCTTCATCGACGAGCTGCACACCCTCGTGGGCGCCGGCTCCGCCGAGGGCGCCATCGACGCCGCCAACCTGCTCAAGCCGGCCCTGGCGCGCGGCGAACTGCGCTGCATCGGCGCCACCACCCTTACCGAATATAAGAAGCACGTCGAAAAGGACGCCGCTCTGGCCCGCCGCTTCCGCACCGTCATGGTCGGCGAGCCCTCCGTGGACGACACTATCGCCATCCTGCGCGGCCTCAAGCAGAAATTCGAGATTCACCACGGCGTCACCATCAAGGATTCCGCCATCGTCGCCGCCGCCGTGCTCTCGCATCGCTACATCGCCGACCGCTTCCTCCCCGATAAGGCCATCGACCTCATCGACGAGGCCGGCTCCGCCCTGCGCCTTCAGATCGGCTCCGTGCCCGAGGAAATCGACGACCTCGAGCGCCGCGTTCTGCACCTGGAGATCGAACGCCAGGCGCTCACCAAGGAGCCCGACGCCGCATCGCGCGAGCGTTTGCGCGCCGTGGAAAATGAACTCGAAGTGTTGCGCGGCCGCGTGGCGCCGCTACGCGAAAAGTGGAACCGCGAGCGCGCCGCCATCGCCCGCGTCAGCCAGCTCAAGGAAGAGCAGGACTCCCTGCGGCAGGAAGAAGAGAACGCCAACCGCTCCGGCGATTGGGAGAAGGTGGCGCAGCTCCGCTACGGCCGCCTCTCGCAGATCCAGAAAGAGATCGAGGCCGCGCAGCACGACGTAGACGTCGTGGAGGAAAACCCGCTCCTGAAGAAGGAGATCGGCGAGGACGATATCGCCAAAATCGTTTCCAAGTGGACCGGCATCCCCCTCCAGCGCATGATGGAAGGCGAGATCCAGAAGCTGATCCATATGCCCGAGCGCCTCAAAGACCGCGTGGTGGGCCAGGACGAAGCCGTTCGCCTGGTTTCCAATGCCATTCTGCGTAACCGCGCCGGCTTGAGCGACCCCAACCGGCCCATCGGCAGCTTCATTTTCCTGGGGCCCACCGGCGTCGGCAAAACCGAGCTGGTGCGCGCCCTGGCCCAATACCTTTTCGATGACGACAAGGCCATGATCCGAGTCGACATGTCGGAGTATGGCGAGCGTCACTCGGTGGCCCGCATGATCGGGTCGCCTCCCGGATACGTGGGCTACGATGAAGGCGGCCAGCTTACCGAACAGGTGCGCCGCCGGCCCTACTCCGTGCTCCTTTTCGATGAAGTCGAGAAGGCGCACCCGGAAGTCTTCAACGCCCTGCTGCAGGTGCTCGACGATGGCCGCATGACCGATGGCCAGGGCCGCACCGTCAGCTTCAAAAACACCGTCATCGTGATGACTTCGAACGTCGGCACGAGCATGGTCGAAAAAAACACCATCGGCTTCTCGGCGCTGGGCAAAGACCGCGAGGGCGACGACCGGCGCAAGCGCCTCTTGGACGCCCTGCGGCACACGTTCCGCCCCGAATTCCTGAATCGTATCGACGACATCATCGTGTTCAACACCCTGACTCGCGAAAATCTGTCGCAAATTGTCGACCTTCAGTTGGGACTCGTCGAGAAGATGCTCAAGGAGCGCAAACTCAAACTGACCGTCACCCCGGCCGCCAAAGACGCGATCATCTCCGAAGGCTACGATCCGCAATTCGGAGCGCGGCCCATGCGGCGCGCCATCCAACGCCTGGTGCAGGACCCGCTGGCGCAGAAGCTGCTCCGCGGCGAATTCCTGGAAGGTGAGACCATAGAAGTGGATGCCCAACCAGGGGCCACTGAATTGCAGTTCAACAAATCGAGCCGCGACCGTGAGGGAGCGGTTTCTGCATTGGTAGAAAGCTAAAACTATTAGCCGCCGATGAACGCAGATGAACGCCGATAAAACAAATCTCTCTTATCCGCGTTCATCTGCGTTCATCGGCGGCTAAATCTTCTCTTGGGAGTTATTATGAGCGTCAACACTATCAAAACCGCCGCTCTCTTGGGCCTGCTGAGCGCCGTCCTCATTGTCGGCGGCGGCGCCATCGCCGGTCACAACGGCATGTATTTCGGCCTGGCCTTCGCCGTAGTCATGAATTTCTCCAGCTATTTCTTCTCCGATAAAATCGCGCTGATGTCCTACGCCGCACAGCCCGTCAGCGAGTCGCAAAATCCGGAAGTATACCGCCGCGTGGCGCCCATCGTACGCAATCTGTGCCAGCGCATGGGTCTGCCCATGCCCAAGCTCTGGATCATCCCCGAAGATTCGCCCAACGCCTTCGCCACCGGCCGCAATCCGCAGCACGCCTCCGTCGCCTTCACATCCGGCATCCTGCGAATCATGGATGATCGCGAGATTGAAGGGGTGGTCGCCCACGAACTGGGCCACGTGCTGCATCGCGATATCCTGATCAGCTCCGTAGCCGCCACGCTCGCCGCCGCCATCACTCTGCTGGCCCGCTTCGCCTTCTTTTTCGAAGGCGGCGGGCGCCGCGACGACCGCAACGGCGGCATGCTCAGCGCCATCGCCATGATGATCCTCGCGCCTATCGCCGCCATGCTCATCCAGATGGCCATCTCCCGCTCGCGCGAGTATGACGCCGATGCCGCTTCCGCCAAATACACCGGCACCCCCTACGAATTGATCTCCGGCCTGCAAAAACTGGAGACCTATTCGAAGCGCATTCCCATGGAAGCCACGCCCTCTACCGCGCACTTGTTCATCATGAAGCCGCGCCTCGGGCTCGGCCTGGGCAATCTCTTCTCCACCCACCCGCCCACCGAGGAACGCATCCGCCGTCTCCAGGAAATGCGATGAGTCTGGCGCGAAAACTCCATCACCACACCGGCGGGCTGAAGCCCGCCCCACTCCCGGACAGCGCTCTCTTGGTGGGGCGGGCTTCAGCCAGCCAGCCTCGCAAAAGCCGGACCGGCTGCCACGTCCGGCGACAGCCCGGCCGCCGTGCGGAGCCTTGCAAGGAAATCCGATGAACGAAGTCCGCGTCAACCGGAAAGCGGCCGACCGCGTCGCGTCCGGTCACCCGTGGATCTTCACAAGCGATGTCGTCACCGTCGATGGCGCCCAGCCCGGAGCCGCCGTTAAGGTGGCCGACCCGCGCGGCCGCGCGCTGGGCACCGCGCATTACAGTTCCGCCTCGCAGATCGCGCTGCGCATGCTGTCGCACCAGGTGGAAGACATCGGCCGCGACTTCTATTTGAAGCGCCTCCGCGCCGCGGAAGCTCATCGCCGCATCGTCGTGCCCCATGGCAACGACGCCTACCGCGTGGTCCATGGTGAGGCCGACCTGCTCCCCGCCCTGGTGGTCGATCGCTATGGCGATTACCTCGTGGTGCAGACTCTCGACCAGGGAATGGACGCCGCCAAGAGCGAAATCGTCGCCTGCCTCACGGAAATCTTTGAGCCGCGCGGCATCGTCGCCCGCAACGACGTGGCGGTTCGCTCCAAAGAGCTATTGCCGCTCGAAACCGCCGTCCTCGCGGGCGAAATTCCGGATGCCGTCGCGCTCAAAATCAACGGACTCACCCTGCACGCCGATCTGCTGCACGGCCAGAAGACCGGCATTTTCCTCGACCAGCGCGAGAACTACCGCGCAGCCGCGCACTACGCCCGCGGAGGCAAAGCGCTCGACTGTTTCACCTCCACCGGCGGCTTCGCCCTGCACCTCGCCGCCAAATGCGAGTCCGTGGAGGCCGTCGACAGTTCCGAGCCCGCGCTCGCCACCGCCCGCGCCAACGCCGCCGCGAACGAAATCTCGAACATCCACTTCCATGAAGCCGATGTCTTCGATCTCCTCGCCGGCTACGCCTCCGCCCGTCGTCAATATGGGCTGGTGGTGCTCGATCCGCCGGCATTCGCCAAGAGCCGCCGCAATCTCGACCCCGCCATCGCGGGATACAAGGAAATCAACTTGCGCGCCCTGCGCCTGCTCGGTCCCGGCGGCATCTTAGTAACATGTTCCTGCTCTCACCACGTGAGCGAAGCCACGTTCCTGGAACTCGTCGCGCAAGCCTCGCTCGACGCCAACCGCACCCTCCGCGTCCTGGAGCGCCGCACGCAATCGCAGGACCACCCCATCCTCCTTACCGTGCCTGAGACTCACTATCTGAAATGTCTGATTCTTGAAGTGGTGTGAACTCCTAGCGGGAGTTTACTGCGAACGCACCTCAGATTTCGTAGGCCTTGTGGCAAGCAGCTAAAGACAAAGGAGTTAAGGCACTGAGTTACCCGCGTTTGCGTATTACCCTACTTACTACAAACCCGTGGCCTATTCAACCGACAGTATCGATTGAGGATTACTCATCAAAGTGGTATCCTCGTAGTTCCTCCTCATGACCGTTGCCATGAAGCTCAACGATATCACCCACTTCGGAGCGCAGCGAGTGGTCGGAGCTGCCGCGTAGGTAATACATCGTCCCCGCCGCAAACCAATGAGACAAAGCCGGTTACCGTTCTGTCCCGCCCAGTCTCAGTAAACTCCCGCTAGGCAATGGCTCAGCCCTTGAAATCCTTTCAGGATTTGGGAGGCGGAAGCGGACCTTGCTGAATGGCGGGCTGAAGCCGGCTGAAGCCCGCCGCACAGGTCTGTCACCAGTTAATGGGCCTTTGCCTTATCGGCGCCCCAGCATTGGTCGCTGTGGATAAAGATGTCCCGTATGGAGCTCTGGGTGAGCCTTACTTGTTTACCGTCCGCTCGACTGGCCCAGAAGGCGAGTGCCTTCAGATGCCCCCAGAAACCCCGCGTTGGTGGTTTCACTCGATTGATCCAGATGTGCTTGTCGTCATAGCTGATCGGCACGGTCTGGCCGGGCGCGCTCCAGGCTGCCCAGGAGGGGTGGACCGGCGCCAGGTAATTCTTCGACTTGTCCTGCCAGTTCAAAACCGGAGTTCTTTGATAGCCGACCAGGATCTTATTGTCCGCCGCGAAGCAGTAATAGTAGTCGCTCGCTCCGAAGAAGCAATTGTCGCAGAGAAATTCAGCGCGATCGAGCAACTGAGCTTGCGCCTGCTGCCTGTCGGCTGCGGCTCCGAAAGAGATGGACGTGGCCAGCGAAGCGGCAACGCAAACTGCCGTCCGGACAAAAGAGCGGATAGAAGACATCGCCCGATTTTAGCCTGTTGCGGCGCGCAGGGGCAACACCGCGAACTGCAAAGTTCTGGAGCCCGTGTCGTAGAATTAGCAATCTCCCACCGCGCCGCACTCCTTCACCTCCGGGGGCGGCGCGTCGTCCAGCACCTCGAATTTGGCGTTCGTCACAGTGAGCGCTCCGCAATCCATCACAGCGGACTTCGGTCCTCCCGGCTTCACCGGCGCAACACCGGCGAAACCACCGCCATCGTTACCGACGTGCAGCAAATGATCGATGAGGCTCTCGGCATCGCCGCGCCGCGCGACGACCTGGACCACGATGGCGTCGTCAACATCGCCGATGTGCAGAAGGTGATCGAAGCGGCGATGGGCGTGGGCTGCCTGTATTAATCGTAACCATCGCACCGGGGCTAATGAGCGACAATGAGACATGACTCCCGTCGAAACCACACCCGATCTCGCCCTCAGCGCTTACGGGACCGCGCGGTCCACCATCTCGGGGAGCCCGCTCACTCACGAGGAACTGCGCCGCACCCACGCTTACTGGCAAGCCTGCAACTATCTGGCCCTGGGGATGATCTACCTGGTCGATAATCCCCTGCTTAGGGAGCCGTTGCGCCCCGAGCACATCAAGAATCGTTTGCTGGGGCACTGGGGCACCAGCCCCGGGCTCGCCTTCCTCTACACGCACCTGAACCGTTGCATCAAGAAATACGACCTCGACATGATCTTCATGGCGGGGCCCGGCCACGGGGCTCCCGGCGTCCTGGGGCCGTGCTATCTGGAGGGCACTTACTCCGAGATTTACCCGCAGAAGAGTGAAGACCTCGCCGGCATGCGCGAATTTTTCAAGGAGTTTTCGTTTCCCGGCGGAATCGGCAGCCACTGCACGCCCGAAACGCCCGGCTCCATCCACGAAGGCGGGGAATTGGGCTATGTGCTCTCGCATGCCTGCGGCGCAGCGTTCGACAGCCCGGAGCTGATTGTCGCGGCGGTGGTCGGCGACGGAGAATCGGAAACCGGTCCGCTGGCGACCTCCTGGCACATCAATAAATTTCTCTCGCCGCTTCGCGATGGCGCGGTGCTGCCCATCCTCCACCTCAACGGCTACAAGATCAACAACCCCACGCTGCTGGCGCGCGTGAGCCACCAGGAGCTCGAAAACCTGATGAGCGGGTATGGCTGGACGCCCCATTTCGTGGAAGGCTCCGACCCCGATACCATGCACCAGGCCATGGCGGCCACCACCGAGCACTGCATCGACGAGATCCGCAAAATCCGCGAGAAAGCGCGCGGCAGCGGCATCGCCTCACGCCCGCGCTGGCCCATGATCGTGCTCCGCTCGCCCAAGGGCTGGTCGGCGCCGCACGATGCGGCGGGTCATCGATTGGAAGGCTCCTGGCGCGCGCACCAGGTGCCGCTGGCCGATGTGAAGAAGAAGCCCGAAATGCTGCGCCTGCTGGAGAACTGGATGCGCTCGATGAAGCCCGAGGAGTTGTTCGACGCAAACGGCCGGCTGATCCCCGAATTGAAGGAACTGGCGCCCACCGGAACGCACCGCATGAGCGCCAATCCGCGCGCCAACGGCGGAATCCTCAAACGGGCCCTCCGTTTGCCCGATTTCCACGATTACGCGCAGAAAGTGGAGGCGCCGGGCAAGTGCGAGGCCGAAAATACCCGCCCGCTGGGAGCTTTCTTGCGCGACACAATGAAGCGCAACATGGACAATTTCCGCGTCTTCGGGCCGGATGAGACCACATCGAATAAGTTGGATGCGATCTACGCCGTCGCCGAGAAATTCTGGATCGAAGAGCGCTTCCCTGAGGATGACGACGGGGGCGAGTTGGCTTCCAACGGCCGCGTCATGGAGATGCTCAGCGAGCACACCGTGGAGGGCATGCTCGAAGGCTACCTGCTCACCGGACGCCACGGCTTCCTCTCGACGTACGAAGCTTTCGTGCACGTGATCGACTCCATGTTCAACCAGCACGCCAAGTGGCTCTCCATTTGCGACAACCTCTCGTGGCGCCAGGATATCGCGTCGCTGAACCTGCTGATTACGTCGACGGTCTGGCGGCAGGATCACAACGGCTTCACGCATCAGGACCCCGGGTTCCTGGACGTAGTGGTGAATAAGAGCGCCCAAGTGACGCGCATTTATCTTCCGCCCGACGTGAATTGCCTGCTGTCGGTGGCGGACCACTGCCTGCGCAGCGTGAACTACGTCAACGTGATCGTCTCCGACAAGCAGAGTCATCTGCAATATATGGATATGGAGGCCGCCATCCGGCACTGCACCAAGGGCATCGGCATCTGGGAGTGGGCCTCGACCGACCAGGGCGTCGAACCGGACCTGGTGATGGCCTGCGCGGGCGACATCCCCACGCAGGAGGCGCTAGCCGCCACGGTTTTGCTGCGCCAGGAATTCCCCGACGTCAAAATTCGCTTCGTCAACGTGGTGGACCTGTTCAAAATGCAGCCCAGCTCGGAACATCCGCACGGACTGAGCGATCGCGACTTCGATTCGCTCTTCACCATGGACCGGCCGGTGATTTTCAATTTCCACGGCTACCCGTGGCTGATTCACCGCCTGGCCTACCGGCGCACGAATCACCAGAATTTTCACGTGCGCGGGTACAAAGAGAAGGGCAACATCAATACGCCCATGGAGCTCGCGATCAAGAACGAAATCGACCGCTTCAGCCTGGCGATCGACTCGATCGACCGCACGCCGAAACTGCAGCGCATCGGGGCGCACGCCAAGGAGCGATTCCGCAATCTGCAGATCGACTGCCTCAATTACGCGCACCAGAACGGCATCGACGCGCCGGAGATTACCGGCTGGAAGTGGCCCTTGTAAAGCACTATTAGCCGCCGATGAACGCAGATGAACGCCGATAAGAAAGAATGATTTGGTTCTGTCGGCGCTTATCGCCATTCATCGGCGGCTTAGAGATGCTTTTTACGCCGGATGCGGTAGACCCAGCACGCAGCGCACGGTATCGCGCGCGATCAGCAGCTCTTCATCCGTGGGGATGACCCAGACGGGCAGCTTCGAGCCTTCCACGCCGATTTCCGCCGGGCGCCCCATGGTCTTCCGGTTGCGATCGTCGTCGAGCTGCACACCGGCCCACTCCAAACCCTGGCAGATGCGTGCGCGGATATTCGGCGAGTTTTCACCGATGCCTCCGGTGAAGATAATCGCATCGGCGCCACCCATCGACGCCAGCATCGCCCCAATGTATTTCCGGGCGCGATAGCTGAATATCTCGATGGCCAGGCGCACCCGCCGGTCGTCGTGATCTTTCAGCTCGTCTTGAAGATCGCGCATGTCGTTGGTCAGGCCCGAAATTCCCAGCAGTCCCGACTGGGTAAGCAGCATACTTTCCACTCCGTGCGCCGTCATACCTTCCTTGGAGGCGATGAGGGTGAGGATCGCGGGATCCAGGTCGCCGGAGCGCGTTCCCATCACCAGCCCTTCGAGCGGCGTCATGCCCATCGACGTATCCACCGATCTGCCCGCGCGAATTGCCGTGCAGGAGCATCCGTTGCCCAGATGCAAAGTAATCACGTTGGTCTGTTCGCGCGTGATGTTCCGCAACATGCGGTAGCGGTATGCCACGTAGCGGTGCGACGTGCCGTGGAAACCATACCGGCGGATGCGGTGACGGCGATACAGATGATACGGCAAGGCGTACAAATAGGCTTGTTCGGGAATGGTGGTGTGGAACGCCGTATCGAACACGGCCACTTGCGGCGTATCGCGGCCGATGATGTCGCGGACGGCCTTAATTCCGCGCAGATTATTGGGATTGTGCAGCGGCGCCAGGTCGATGCACTCTTCGATTCCCGCCAGCACTTTGTCGTTTATCAACATCGATTCCTGGAATACTTCGCCGCCATGCACCACGCGATGGCCGACTGCCTGAATATCGCCCAGAGTGCGGATTTCAGTGATGCCCGACTGTTCCGAGACCAGCCAGCGAAGCAGGTAGTCGAGCCCCGCGGCGATGTCCTTGATGGGCGCAGTGAGTTTCTGCCGGTTAGAGTTCTTGGTCTCTACGGTGACGATGGCCTCGCCACCGATCCGCTCCATAGCGCCGCGGCACAGCCGTTCGTCGGTGTCCTGACGGATCCGGTCCGGATCCGTGGAAATCACTTGAAACTTCAAGTTGGAGCTTCCTGCATTCAGTACTAAAACGTTCATCTGTTTTCATCTTCTCAGATCGCGCGCCAAGCCGCAGCAGAGGGTGAGATGTGCTATTTAGGATAAGGAATCGGATTCTCTGAATCGGGAGCGTGAAATGGCACCTCGTTGGTTGCAAATTCTCCTCGCCGCGATGGCCGGCTGCGGCCTGGCACTGGCGCAAACCTCCGCGCCGATAGTGGTTTCCTCGCCGGATGGGCTCATCCGGATGACCTTTTCGGCGCCGGGCGGGCGTCTGGTTTATCAAGTCGGTTATCGTGGCAAAGCGGTGCTGGACCCCTCCGGGCTGGGTCTGGAAATTCAAAACCAGCCGGTGCTGGGGACGGATGTCGAGATTGTCTCGTCGCAGAGCGGCAAAATCGACGAGACTTACAGCCTGCCCGCCGGTAAGTCGAAAGAGGTGCGCAACCAATGCAACACTGTCGCGCTCGACGTGCGCGAAACCAAGGAGCCCAAGCGCCGTTTCACCGTCGAAGCCCGCGTCTATAACGATGGCGCGGCCTTCCGCTACGTAGTGCCCGAACAGGACGGCCTTAAGGAACTGCGGCTCGCCAACGAGCACACGCAGTTTGTGCTGGCCAAGGATGCCACAACGTATCCGCTAATCCTGCGCAATTATCGGACCTCGTGGGAAGACAACTACCGCACCGTACCTTTGAGCGGCATACATCCGGAGTCGCTGATTGCGCTGCCGCTGCTCACCGAACTGCCGGGTGTGGCGTTCCTGGCCATCACCGAGGCCAATATCGACAACTACTCGGGCATGTATCTGACGCACGATGAACGCAACGCCCGCCAGCTTTCCGCGCGCCTGGCTCCGCATATCGACGATGCCAGCGTGGCCGTGGCGGTGAAGACTCCGGCGCCTTCGCCGTGGCGCGTGCTCATGATTGCGGACGCGCCGGGGCGGCTGATCGAATCGCAGATCGTGAACAATTTGAATCCGCCGCCGGCGTTCGCGGACACCTCGTGGATCAAGCCGGGCAAGGCATCGTGGGACTGGTGGTCGGGGCCGTATGACGAAAACGTCACCTTCAAGCCAGGCAAGAATCTCGAAACAGCGAAGCATTACGTGGATTTCGCGGCGCAATCGGGATTCCAGTATTTCATGCTGGACGCCGGCTGGGCGACGCGCAACGGCGGCTCGACTCTCAATTCGGGCAGCGATATCACCAAGCCTATTCCGGAGATGAATCTGCCGGAACTTCTGGCGCATGCGAAATCCAAGAATGTCGGTGTGTGGCTGTGGTCGCATTGGACCGATATCGACCGGCAGATCGACGAGGCCTTCCCTTTATACGAGAAATGGGGAGTGGCGGGCGTGAAAATCGACTTCATGGATCGCGATGACCAGTGGATGGTGGACTTCTACCATCGCGTGGCCCGCAAGGCCGCCGAGCATCGTCTGATGATCGACTTCCATGGCGCCTACAAGCCGGATGGACTGAGCCGCACGTATCCCAACGTTCTGACACGCGAGGGCGTGATGGGGCTCGAGTACAACAAGTGGAGCGCGCGCGTGACCCCCGACCACAACGTGATGCTGGCTTTCACACGGCTGCTGGCCGGTCCCATGGATTACACTCCCGGAGGGTTCCACAACGCTACTCCGGCGGAATTCATACCGCGCAACCAGCAGCCCATGGTGATGGGCACGCGCGCGCACCAGACGGCCCTGTTCGTGGTTTATGAGAGCCCGTTCGAGATGGTGTCGGACTATCCGGAGGTGTATCAGGGGACCAAAGAACTGGCGTTCTTGAGCAAGGTCCCGACGTCCTGGGACGAAACGCGCGTGCTCAACGCCAAGGTAGGCGACTACATCACCATCGGCCGCCGTCACGGCAAGGAGTGGTACGTGGGCAGCATTACGGGTTCGCACGCGGTGGAACTCGATATACCGTTGGAATTCCTGCCGCCGGGCAATTTCGTGGCGGAGATCTATTCGGACGCCAAGGACGCGGGCGAAAATCCCACCCACACCGTCCTGGAGACGAAGACGGTGAATCGTACCATGCGGCTGAAGGCGGCTATGGTCAGCGGCGGCGGGCAGGCCATCCGCATACGGCCGGCGCAGTAAGCGAAGTCAGTTCTCCGAGGGTTTCGAAGCCGAAGGCTCATTGGCGGGCTGCATGAAGCCCGCCGCACCAACAAGCCAGACGTGGGGCGGGCTTCAGCCTGGCTTCAGCCCGCCGTTCCGCAGGGCCCGCTTCCGACTCGCAAATCCGGAAAGGATTTCAACGGCGAAGCCCTCGGACGCCGGCTGAAAGCCGGCTGCAGGCTGAAGCCTGCCCCACTAAGAAAAGGCCAAGCTGCAGTCAAGGCCGAAGCCCTTGGCCAGCCTTCCGGTTGAGCCCCGGTCTTATCGACGGCGATCCGGCCCAGCCGGCTCCCCGCGTAAGTGGCGATCTGCTCCTACCGCTTCACCGGCTCGCCGGCGGGCGCCAGCATGGGCCCCGCCGCAAGCCTGAAACTCCAGTGACACAATCCGTAAGTCCCATCACGTTTGGACGTTTTCGAACCGCACGGGATAGGCATTTGTGCGACACTCTTCCCTATAGTGCGAATCTATCCATTATTCCTCCTGGCCGCTACGGCAGCGGCGCAGTTGCAGATCACCACACAAAGTGTGCCTGTGGCCACGCAATACCAGAGTTACAGCACTACTTTGGCGGCCAGCGGCGGAACGCCGCCTTACGCCTGGTCTGTCGTTACGTCGACCGGCGTTGGCCTTCCGGAAGGAATGAGCTTGAATACGGCCACGGGTGTGGTGAGCGCCACCCAGGTGGTTGGGCAGGGCGGCTACCAGGTCACAGTGCAGGTGAGCGACAGCGCATCGCCGAGCCCCAACGTTGCCACCGCCGCATTGAACTTCGGCGTGAACAGCGACACCAGTCTGGGCGGCTGCCAGATGTTTCCGCCAGACTCGATATACAACCAGCGCGCCGACCTGCTGCCGGTGGACACGAATCCGGCGCACCAGATACCTTCGAGCTACCTCTCGAGCCCCATCCACCCCGATTTCGGGCACGGTTTCTATCCCGCTCCGGGAGGCATTCCCTGGATGCGGGTGCCGGCCAATCAGCCGCCGACCAATGTGAATCTGTCGAATCCCGGGCAGATAGATGGGTCGGGGACCTATTCGTGGCCGTTTCCGCCATGGCCCGACGTAACCGTCGAAGGCACATCCGCCGGATTGTTCGGGGACGACCACCACATTCTGATTCTCGAATCCAGCGTGAACAATATCACCGGGCCGCAGACCGGCCCGTGTACCTTGTACGAGACCTATCAGGGCACGGCGGTGCCGACCATGTTCGACGCGGCCAGCAATACGTGGTTTCTGGAAGCGGGTGTGCATTACGTGTTGAACAGCAATGAAATCGCGGCCTCCACATCCGCGCTGGATAATGGGGCGCAGGATTCGGCGGGCATTCCGCTGGTGCCGCTGTTGCTGCGCTACAGCGACGTTCCCATGCTGGCGCAACATCCGCTGCGAATCAGCTTTCCCTCGCCAACCAACTGGTTTGTGTGGCCCGGCACGGGCTGTTGCACGGGGAGTGGTCCGCCGGAAGGCCTGTTATACCGTCTGAAGGCCAGCGTGAACTGGCAGGCGACGTGTCCCGTGAGCACCAACCCGCAGGCGGCCACGGTGCTGCAGACACTGCAACAATACGGCGCGTACATGAGCGATCACGGCAGCGCCGGATACATACAAGGCGTGCCCGATGTCCGTTGGGACGACAACGACCTGGCGTGCATCAAGCAGTTCCACGTGAGCGATCTGGAAGTAGTGGACAATTCGGCGCTCGAGGTCTCTTCCATCAGCGGGCAGACGCAGCCATACGTAGCGCCCGCGACGCTGCCGGCGGGTGCCGTGGGGACGGCATACAGTGCGACCATCCCGGCTGTCGGCGGCAACCCGGCAACGCGGCAATTTTCGATATCTTCGGGCGCTCTGCCGCCGGGGCTCTCGTTGAATGCCACGGCGGGGACAATCAGCGGCACCATAGGCTTGTCAGCAGGCAGTCTGTACATCCTCGGGATTACCGCGACGGATACCGCTTCGGGTTACGCGTCGCAGCCACAGAGATTTTCTATCGGGGTGAGCGGAGGGAACTCGCTAGTTTCCATTTCGAACCTGATTAACAGCGCCAGTTTCACGGGCGGTGCTGTCGCGCCGGGCGAATTGGTGACCATCCAGGGCACGATGCTCGGACCGGCGGTGGGAGTGGCGTTTTCCAGCAACCCGATAGCGCCCATGCTCGGCGGGACACAGGTGTCGTTCGGCGCCTGGCAGGCGCCCATCCTATACGCGTCGGCCACGCAGATCAATGCGGTGGTGCCTTGGGATGTGGCGGGGCAATCGCAGGTGCCGCTCATCGTCGAGAGCAGCGCCGGTTCATCGAGCATGAATGTCGCGGTGCAGAGTGCCGCTCCGGGAGTGTTCACGTTCAACGCCACGGGCACCGGCCAGGCAATAGCGCTCAATCAGGACGGTTCCACGAACGGCCCCACCAATCCGGCCGCCGCGGGTTCGTACGTGAGCGTCTATTTCACCGGCGGCGGCGTCACAGACCCGCCTGGATTGACCGGCTCGGTATCCGACCTGGTGGTCGCGAGCCTGGCGCTGACCGCTACGGCCACGGTGGGAGGCGTGCCGGCCGCGGTGACCTTCGCGGGTTCGGCGCCCGGATTCGTGGGCGGGATCAACCAGATGAACATCCTGCTGTCGTCCAATACGCCGTCGGGCGCCGAGCCGCTGGCGATTACCATCGGAGGGCAATCGAGCCCCGCGACCGCTACCATCAGCGTACAGTGAGCGCCGCGGCAACCCGCTATATTTGAACTGTGAGTGACACTGCGCGTCGTACGGTGGTTATCGGACTGGCATTCGTGCTGGCGATCGGCGGCGTTTTGCTTTTCGCCTCGCGGGCCACGCGGAGGGCGCGGCAGTTCCACACGGCCAGCGAGCCCATCCATGGCTGGATGTCGATCCCGTTCATCGCGCACACCCATCACGTGCCCGCTTCGGTGCTGTTTCAAGCCATCGGAGTCCAGCCGCGCCTGCCGCACGACCATCGGTCGGTGCGCCATATCGCCCGCGAGCTGAACCGGCCTGTTCCGGAGGTGATCGCTCAACTGCAACGCGCCATCGATGCCGCCGCGCAGCCACCCGGCGGTGCGCCGCGATGAACGAGCAGCTTCTCGCGGCGGTTACGCAATACGGCGCGCCGGCCCTATTCGGGATCGTGTCGATTGCCGCCGTTGGGGTACCGTTGCCCATAACGCTCCTGCTGATTGTGGTGGGCTCGATGGTGTCGCAAGGCGCAATGGATCTTTGGTGGGCCTTGGGCGCCGCCAGCACCGGCGCGATCCTCGGCGATCAGGCCGGCTACGCCATCGGCCGTTGGGGAGGGTCGGCCGCGGTTAGCAAGTTGAGCGGCCTTTTCGGAAAGAAGGCCAGCTTGCAAGCCATGGAGGCCAAAGCGACAGCGTGGGGCGGACCCGGCATTTTCGTGACGCGCTGGCTGCTCAGTCCGCTGGGACCGTGGATCAACCTGGCCAGCGGTACGGCGGGCTATCCGTGGCACCGCTTTCTTTTCTGGGACGTTTTGGGCGAGATCACCGGTGCGGCCGTCTATATCACGTTGGGGCGCGTTTTCAGCGATCGCGTGATGGCGCTCGATGGCGTACTGGGCGACCTCACCTGGGCGATCGCGGCGTCGATAGCGGCTATGATTTTGGGATATCAGTTGTGGGCGCGTCTGCGCCGGGCGCGTTAGTGCGGGGAGCTTGGCCTTTCTTAGTGGGGTCGGCTTCAGCCTTCAGTGGGGCTTCCAGGAGGCCTGACGAATTTCTCTGGCTTCGCTACGGGCGCACCGAAGGCCACGAAGCCGGAGGAAATTCCCCGAGGCGGGATTGAAGCCGGGGTCGCCTTTGGGGAGGGATGAAAGAGGGAGTTGCAAAATTCCGGGAAACCGCTTGCTGACGCGCGCGGCTCGGAAGGCGTACACGGAAGGGAAAGCAGTTACCGAGCCGGGACCAGAGAGCACCCGTGAGGGAGCGGCCGCACCCACGAATTTTGCAACTCCCTCTGAAGTCTGCCCCACCGGGCTGGGCACCTGCTTGCCGCGAAAAGGCCAAAGTCCAGTGGCGGGCTGAAGCCTGGCTTCAGCCCGCCCCACGTCTGCGGCGTCACACCGAAATCACGGGCTTGCCGAGCACTTCCCAGCGGGGCTCCACGCCCAGGCCGGCCGCCGTTGGCGCGGCCATCCGGCCATTTTGACGCTGCGGCGCGCCCGCGGCGTTGCTGACCGTCACGTAGCTGTTGAAGTCCGTGGCGGTGAACAAATATTGGGGAGGGGTGCTGTGCGCCAGGTGCGCGATGGCCCCCGTGACGATGTCGCCGCCCCAGGTATCTTCGATGGTGAGGGCGATGCCCAGCGACACGCAGAGATCGCGAATCTGCCGTGCTTTGGTCAAACCGCCGACCTTCGAAATTTTCAGATTGATCACATCCATAGCCTGGTCGCGCACGCCTTCCACCACCATTGCGAGGCTGTCGACCACCTCGTCGAGCACGAACGGCCGGTTGGTGTGGCGCCGCACCACCAGGCACTCGGAGTAACTGGCGCATGGCTGCTCGAGGTAGACGTCCACCTCGCGGACGGCATCGGCCACGCGCAGCGCCTGGTGCTGCGTCCATCCGGTATTGGCGTCGGCGATGAGGACGTCGCCGCGCTGGAGTTTCGCGGCCACTTGGTGAATGCGCTGGATATCGGTATCCGGGTCGCCGCCCACCTTGAGCTGGAACTTGGTGTAGCCTTGGGCGCGATAGTGCGCCACCTTTTCGGCCATGGCCTCCGGACTTTCCTGGGAGATGGCGCGGTACAACGGGAAAGTCTCGCCGTAGCGGCCGCCGAGCAGCGTGACTACCGGCAGGCCGGCGGCCTTTCCCAGAATGTCCCAGCACGCCATGTCGAGCGCCGATTTGACGTACGGATGGCCGCGCAGGGCGGCGTCCATACGGCCGTTCAGCACGCCCAACTCCGTGGGGTCGAGCCCGATGAGATGCGGCGCCAGCTTGGCGATTCCGGTGCGCGCGCCCTCGGCGTAAGCCGGCAGGTAGGCCGGCCCCAGGGGACAGACCTCGCCGTAGCCGGTGAGACCGGCGTCGGTGTGGACGGCGACTGCGGTGGAGTCGAAAACTTCGACGGAGTTTCCGCCGGACCATTTGTAGCTGCCCTCGCCGAGCGGCAGGTCCACCTGAAACGCTTCGATCCGGGTGATCTTGGGCGTCACCTCATTTCTGCCTCTTGATTGTCAACGGCCCGCCGAAGTCCATTCCGGCATCGTTGGTGGTGACCAGCGCGATTTCGTCACCTTTGACGGTCCCTTTGCTCGAGAATGTCGCGACGTTGCCGCCCATGTCCACTTTTACCGCAAAGGAAATTTTGTCGCCGTCGAGTTTGCAATCGATCAGCGGCAATGGGTCGCCCTGGGGGCCGGTAACCGTGCCGGTAAACTTGTCACTATCTTGTTTGAAGGTGTAGGTGAGCGGAAAATCGTTCCCGTCGGCGGAAATCGTGCCGGTCCAGGTACCGGTGATGTCGGCAGCCCAGGCGGCAACGGCGGTCAGGCCGAAAATTACGGTAAGAATCGCGAATCTGCGTCTTTGCATTCATTGATTGTACCCGTCCGCCATTCGGGTACGCTAGTCTGGAACTATGCGGAAAGGCATTGTGGGTGGTTGGCGCCGGGTAGGCCGGGCCGGACAAGCCTTTATCCTCCTCACGATTGCCTTTCTTCTTCTGCACTTCCTGAACGCCAAGCTGGCGATGCAGATTGCGGCGGGCCTGCTGATGACGATTTTTGGAATCGTCACGGTCTACCAGATTGCCCGCCGCGTGGCCCGCCGAGCGATCTGGCGGCTGCGCAACCGCCTGATCGTGGCATACATATTTATCGCGGTGGTGCCCATTGTGCTGATCCTGGCGCTGGTGGTTTTCGCCGGGAGGGGCATTATCGGCCAAGTCGCGGTCTACCTGGTGGACACCGAGCTATCGCACCGGGAAATGCTCCTCCAGCGCGAAGTTTCGGCCCTTGTCAATGTTCCTCCGGTGAATCCGGAAGGATACCTTCAGCGCTTCGTCATCAGCCGCACTCCGCTTCCCAATACCGAACTCGTGCTGAAAGGATCCACGGAGCTGCGCTATCCGCCGGACTCCAAGCTGGAAGTGCCGGAAGCGTGGGAATCAGGCGGCGAGCAGCACTACTCCGGCCTGATAGTGAGAGAGGACGGCGGCAAACCCAATTTGTACGTTTGGGCCTTCGCCGCGCACGGCGGAAACAGAGCCGTGGCGATAGCGCCCGTGACGCACGAACTGCTGGCCGGGCTGGTCCCCAATCTGGGCGACGTAAACTATGCGCCGGTGATGGGGCACATCCAGAAATCGTACGTGCCGCCCGCGGCGAATATCTTCGATTTTCCGGTGACCGGCTGGGTCTATCCGGTGACCGTGCGCACCTGGGAATCGCCCGAAGATTTTTACGACCTGTACCTGACCGTGGATACCCGCCTTTCGGGTGTTTTGGGTATCCTCTTCGGCCAGAAAAATACCGGGTTCAACCGCGATCTCTCCTGGGGCGATCTCGCGCTGTATCTGTTCATCCTGATATTGGTCCTGTTCCTGCTGCTGGAAGCGATTTCGCTGGCAGCCGGGATCCAGCTCAGCCGCTCCATCACCGGAGCGGTGCACGAGTTATACGAAGGTACGCAGCACGTCAAGAAGTTCGACTTTTCTTACCGCATTCCCGTGAAAGGCACCGACCAGCTCGCGGAGCTGACCAATTCGTTCAATAGCATGACCGACAACCTGGGGCGCCTGATCGTGGTAGCCAAGGAGAAGGAGCGCCTGGAATCGGAGCTGGCCATTGCGCGCGAGGTGCAGGATCAGCTTTTCCCCAAGGATGTGCCCTTCACCAAGACGCTGGAGTTGAAAGGCGTCTGCCATCCGGCGCGCATGGTGTCGGGCGACTATTACGACTTCATGGCGCTGCCGCACGACTCCCTGGCCTTCGCCATCGGCGACGTGGCGGGGAAGGGAATTTCGGCCGCGCTTCTGATGGCCACGATTCAATCCACCATGCGCACGCAGATCAGCACCGCCGCCGGCGGCAACGGCCATTACAAGCCGCCTTCCACGGCCTTCCTGGTGAGCAATCTGAACCGCCAGCTCTACGCCAACACCGCGCCGGAAAAGTATGCCACGTTTTATTTCGCGGTGTACGAGGAGGCGCAACACGCCCTCACTTACACTAATGCAGGCCATCTTTCGCCCCTGCTGGTGCGCGAGGGCCACGTGAGCCTGTTGGAACCCACGGGCACCGTGGTGGGCGCATTCCCCTTCGCGGTGTACCAGGAGAAGACCGTAAAGCTGGAACACGGCGACATGCTGGTGGCCTACACCGACGGCCTGGTGGAACCGGAAAACGCTTACGGCGAGATGTACGGCGAGGAGCGTCTGCAGGAATTGCTGCTCAAGTATACGCGCGCGGATTCCTCGGAAATTATCGCGCGCGCCATGGAGGCGGTGGTGCAATGGACTGGCTCGTCGGAATTGCAGGATGACATGACCATGGTGGTGGCGCGGAGAATATGAGAGTCCTGACGACGGCTGAAATGCGCGAAGTGGACCGGCGGACCATCGAAATGGGGATTCCGGGCATCGTGCTCATGGAAAACGCGGCGCACCGCGTGGTGGAATTTCTGGCGGAACACTGTGCGCCGCTCGAAGCCCAGCGCATCGCGGTGCTCTGCGGAAAGGGGAACAACGGCGGCGACGGACTGGCCATCGCGCGCCAGCTTTTTACACGGTTCCATCCGCGGGCGCTCCACGTGGTGCTGCTGGCGGCGCCCGAAGAACTGCGCGGTGACGCCGCGGCTAATTTCAAGATGCTGGCGGTGTGCGGCTGCCCAGTGGCGCAGGAAATTCCCGCCGAAGCGCGCAATGCAACGCTGGTGGTGGACGCGCTGCTGGGTACGGGCGTGACGGGCGCGGCCAGCGGGCGCATGCTGGACGCGATCCGCGAGATCAACGGCGGCTTTCCGCTGGCTAAAACGATGGCCGTGGACATTCCCTCCGGCATGGCGGCCGACTCGGGCGAGACGGCGGGCGAATTCGTGCGCGCCGATTACACCGTGACGTTCACCGCGCCGAAACCGGCTCACGTGCTGCCGCCGAATTGCGACCATGTGGGCCAACTGGCGGTGGGCGCGATCGGCAGCCCTTCGTGGCTGTATGAAGACGTATGGCTGTCGTTGGTGGAGCCGGCGATGTTTCAGCCGCTGCTCAAGCCCCGGCCGCGCGCCGGGCATAAAGGAACCTTTGGACACGTGCTGATTGTGGCCGGTTCGCGCGGCAAGACCGGCGCGGCGGCTATGTGCGGGTTGGGCGCATTGCGCGCGGGAGCGGGGCTGGTAACGGTGGCGTCGGCGTCGAGCGCCATCGCGGAAATCGCGGCCCACGCTCCGGAGCTGATGACCGAGCCGCTGGCGCAAACGCCCATGGGCTCGATCGCGCTGAATGCCGGGTTGGAAAAATTGGCGGAGGGCAAGACGGTGGTCGCCATGGGGCCGGGATTGGGCCGCCATGCCGATATCGAGATGTTGGTGGCCAGCGCCGCGGAGACCTTTCCGCAGCCGATGGTGCTGGACGCCGACGCGCTGCTGGAGCAGATGGCGGGCGCTGCCGGGCGGGTTCGCGTATTGACTCCGCACCCCGGCGAAATGGCGCGCCTCACCGGCAAGACTACGGAGCAAGTGCAGCAGGACCGGGTGGGCACGGCGCGCGCGTTTGCCGCGTCCCACGGCGTGACCCTGGTGCTGAAGGGCGAGCGTACGGTGCTGGCATTCCCGGACGGCCGAGTGTGGATCAACCCCACGGGCACGCCGGCGATGGGGAAGGGAGGCAGCGGCGACATCCTCACGGGCATGATTTCGGGCTTCCTGGCGCAGTTTCCGACGCAGCCCGGGGAAGCTGTGGCGGCCGCGGTCTATCTGCATGGACTGGCCGGCGAGATCGGCGCGCGGGCGGTGGGCGAGAAGTCGCTCATGGCCACCGACATTCTGAAATATCTTCCGGACGCCGTGTCTTTCGCGGCGGCACTGGCGGGGGCGCGTGGCGACGTATCGCACAAGGTCTGAAGCGGAGACCATCGCGCTGGGGGAGCGGCTGGCGAGGGATTTGCCGCCGCGCGGCGTGGTGCTGCTGATAGGCAACCTGGGGGCGGGGAAGACGACGCTCGCGAAAGGGATCGTGAACGGGCTGGGCGTTGCCGCGGCGGACGAAGTTTCGAGCCCCACCTTTACGCTGATTCACGAATATGGCGAGGGCCGCGTGTATCATGTGGACCTGTACCGCCTGGACGAGCCACGGCAGGTGGCCACGCTGGGGCTGGATGAGATCTTCGAACGCGACGGGCTGGTGCTGATCGAGTGGGGCGAGCGATTTCCGCGGCTTCTTCCGGCGGAACGCACTGAAATCCGCATCCGGCCCCTGGCGGACGAAGAAAGGGAGATCGAAGTCACATGGCTGGCAGGGGAGACCTCATGAATAAACAACCTTGGGCGCTGATTTTGGGCGCGAGCAGCGGTTTTGGCGAGGCCACGGCGCTGGAACTGGCGCGCGCCGGCATGAACATTTTCGGGGTCCACATGGACCGCCGCGACAAGCTGCAGCGCGTGGAAGAACTGCAGGAAAAGATCCGCCAGTGCGGCCGCGAGTCGCATTTCGTGAACGGCAACGCAGCCCTGGACGATTTCCGCAAGGAATCGGTGGCGGAACTGGCGCGCCGCGTGGCCGACCCCACGGGCACGCTGCGGGTGCTGATGCACTCCCTGGCTTTCGGCGCGCTGAAGCCGCTGGTGGGAGCGGAGGAGACGGTATCGCGGCACCAGTTGGAGCTGACCGCCGATGTGATGGGCAACTCGCTGGTCTACTGGGTGCAGGACTGTTTGTGGGCGGGGCTGCTGGACCGGGGCGCGCGCATTTTCGCCATGACCAGCATCGGCGGCACGCGGGCGGTGCCGCAGTACGGGCCGGTGAGCGCCGCCAAGGCCACGCTGGAGGCGCACATCCGGCAGCTCGCGGTGGAACTGGCGCCGGCGGGTATTACCGCTAACGCCATTCTGGCCGGCGTGACCGATACCAACGCGCTGCGGCAGATTCCGGGCTACGAGAAAATCATGGAGATCGCGCGGCAGCGCAATCCCAGCCGGCGCCTGACGCAGCCCGAGGATGTGGCGCGCTCGATTGCGGCGCTGTGCCATCCGGCGACGTACTGGCTCACCGGTAATATCCTGCATGTGGATGGCGGGGAGAATATCGTAGGATGAATCGCATGAAGGAAGACGATGGATTGGATTGCCTGGATCTGTTGGAGGAAACGCCCACGATTCTGCGCGGTCTGATGCGCGAGCTGTCCCACGACGATGCCCATTGGAAGCCGGCGCCGGACCGCTTTTCGGTGGCGGAAGTGCTGGCGCACCTTTCGCACAGCGAAGGCCACTGCTATCGGATGCGGGTGGATCGGTTTTTGAGTGAGGAACTACCGGAGTTCGAGCCGGACGATGCGCAGATGTATCTGGATCTCTACCGCGAAGCCGATGCGGAAGATTCCTTCGATCACTTCGAGGAGCAGCGCGAGACCAACGTGGAGTTTCTAAGGACCTTGCCGCGCAGCGCGGGCGGTCGAAGGGCGATGCACCGAGAGGCGGGCGAAATTACGTTGCAGCAGATGCTCCACGAGTGGGCTATGCACGACCTGGGACACATCCGCCAGATTGCCGAGCTGGTGCGCGCGCGGAAGCACTGGAAGGCGGCGGGGAAACTGGGGGAGGGATACCGGCTGACGCCGTAAGCGATACGTCAGGCTGCGGGTTTCATGAGCTTCGAGACTTGCTCCTCGAGACGTGCCACACGTTCGGCCAGATCGCCTGCGACGTCTTTAGTGCGCCACTGTTCGCCAGTCAATCGGCTCGCCAGTTCGCCGAAATCGGTTATGGCCTTGCTCATGGGTGGAAACCGGGCGTCCATATTGTGGATGGCACTTGTCAAGAAACCCAACCGTTCGTCAACTGCTTCGAAGCGGCGGACGCTTTCCGTGCGGAAATCCAGAAGGCAGCGGGTCAGGGTGTCAAGCCGCTTGGTGTGGTCGTCCAGGCGCTCGGTAAGTCCGTCCACGCGTTCAGACAGGGCGTCAAAGCGTCCAGCGATCCAGATGTATCCTAATCCACGGGTCAAAGGAAGGGAGGCTCCCTTCTAGGGTGCTTAACCGTTTTGGGGGTTCCGACTGTTCAGTTCCAGCAACCGCTCCCTTACGGTCGCGGCTCTGTTACGGTTGCCTCGTGTTAGCAGCTACTGACAGAGCCGCGACCGTAAAGGAGCGGTCCGCGGACGCCCATTCCCCAGATCGGTTGAGCACCCTCCCTTCTAAAACAAACGGGGAGCAGACCCCTGAGGGCCGGCTCCCCGAGTGCTGCAATTCAGGCAGGGGAAACTACTTCTGGTCGGCGACGATGCCGCCGCCGGTCTTTTGCTTGGCTTCGGTCTTCTTCTTCTTGACCGCCATGGCCTTGTCGATCCAATCGTTGGCGATCTTGATATCCCTCTCGTAGTCTTCCTTATTGTCGTCCAGATCGGCGCGCTCGCGGATGAGAAGGTTCTCATAGGCCATGGCGTCGTCGTAATCCGGATCCACCACTAACGCCTGGTCCAGGTTCTTAAGCCCGTCTTCGATGACGCTGCTGTATTTGGCTTTCAGTTCTTCTCTGACCTTCTTGTCTTTGATGGGCCCCGGATCGTCGAGCTTCATCCCCAGGTTGGCGCGGGCCGTGCCATCGGCCGGATACCATTCCGACCACGCAATAAATCCCTTGCTGTAAAAGCCGGAGGCGTTCTTGGGATCGACCGTCGTCAGCTTGTCGAACCAAGCCTTGGATTCGTCCAAGCGCTTTTCGTTCAAGTACAGATTTGCGAGATAGGCGATCGCCGTGGTGTCCTTGGGATTGTCTTTCAAGACATCTTTGAACGTGCTTTCGGCGGCGTCAGCCATCTTCTTGTTATCTTCCGACTCCGCACCCGGGATGTATTGCTGCATATATGCGGTAGCCAGGTACAGGCGCGCCGTGGGAAAGTTCGGATCCAGCTCCACGGCTTGCTTGAAGTGCTCCACGGCTTCCGGATATTGGGCGTTCTTGAATGCCGTGACGCCCTTGTTCAGGTGATCGCGGGCTTGCAGCTTCTGGCAACCCGTTCCCATGATAGGGAGGCTGATCAGCACGACGGCCAATACGCACAACGCCAGCTTGCGCATCTTAGTTTCCAGCCTCCACTTTCGCGGTCATCAGGCCGACCTTGTCGATGCCGGCGCCGTGCGCGATGTCGATTGCCCTGGCTACCCATTGAAACTCAAGGGAGTCATCGCCCTTTACAAAGACAACGCGTTCGGCGCGCGTCTTAAAAATCTCGGTGAGCCGATCGCCCATCGTGGCCTCAGTTGTGGGCTCATTATTGATCATCATGGTGTGGTCCGCATTGATCACGATAACCACCGTGCGCTGATCGGACAGCGTCTGCTTCTGACCGGGAGGTGGCGGCTGGGGCACCAGCGCCTCGAGGCCCTTCGGGGTCAGAGGCGTGATCACCATAAAAATGATGATGAGCACCAACAAGACGTCGATCATGGGCGTCATGTTGATATCGCTCTTCGGACCCTTCCCTCCACCGACTGACATTCCCATAGAGATACTCCTTTAAATCCTTAATTATTGTACCGGCGTCGCCGCTGCGGGCGGCGCTGCTGCTGGCTTGCCTTTTTCCTGCAACTGTTCGGTGAGCAGACCCAATTGGTCCACACCGGCCGCACGGAGGTTATCCACTACTTCCACAACCCTGCCGTATTTCGCGCGCGCATCGGACTTTACGAATACGGTCTTGTCCAGCTTGTTGGTGAGAAGGTCCTTGACCTTCTGCGGAAGGTCCTCCGGGGGCATCTGGTCGTTGCCCAGGAATACTTTTCCGTCCTTCGTCACGGCGATGAGAACCGCGTCGCTCTTGTCGGCCGCCTGCATGGCGATGGGGTTCCTGGTCTTCACCATATCCACGCTAACGCCTTTAGACAACATGGGCGTGATGACCATGAAGATAATCAGCAGTACCAGCATAACGTCCACCATGGGAGTCACGTTGATATCCGCAACCGGCGGTGGGGCGTGATGCTTTGTCGTGTCCTCTGAACCTGTCATTGTCTTTCTCCCTGGAAACCGGTAGGCTGGAGGAGCTTCCGCGGAGGAAGCTCCCCGATTTCAACTCGCCGGATTCCTGAACTATCGAAAACTACTTGCGTGCGCCGGCGCCACGCTGCGACCGCTTCAAGAAGTAGTCGATCAACTCGGAACTGGAATTCCCCATCTCCACGTCAAAAGCTTCGATTTTGCCGGTGAAGAAGTTGAACATCCAGACTGCGGGGATGGCCACGAAAAGTCCGATAGCGGTGGTCACCAGGGCTTCGGAAATACCGCCTGCCACGGCGCCCAACCCGGTCGACTTGTTGTTCGAAATGCCCTTGAACGCGTTGATGATACCGACGACCGTTCCGAACAGACCCACGAAGGGAGCCGTGGAACCGATGGTCGCCAACCCGCTGACGCCGCGTTTCAGTTCGGCGTGAACGATGGCCTCGGCGCGTTCCAGAGCGCGCTTGGAAGCTTCGATTTCCTCACCGGGAATCTCGGAGCTGATCTGGTGCGCCTGAAACTCCTGCAGACCGGCCACTACAACCTTGGCCAGATGGCTCTTCTTGTAACGGTCCGCGATCTTTACAGCTTCATCCAGCTTGCCTTCCCGAAGTGCGCCGGCAACGGCTGGAGCAAAAGCCCGCGACTGTTTGCGGGCGGCACTGTAAGCCATGAGGCGGTCGATCATGACGCCGATTGAATAAGCCGACATGATGAAGAGGCCAACCACGACAAATTTGGCCAACGGCCCCATCTGGCTCCAAAGGGAGCGGGGATCCCAACCAATTCCCTCTTCCTGGAGCAAATAAAACGCCCATACGTGCAATTGCAAAAGCATTGTTGTTGTCTCTCCTGCGAGTTGAAATTGTACCTTCTATCCGACGTTCTTAAAGGAGCGCCGGGTTACTACTGGTTTAACGTAAAGTTCACATCAATCGTGGTTTCCACCTGCACCGGCTCGCCGTTGAGCATCGTCGGCTTGTAGATCCACGTCTTCACCGCATCCATGGCTGCCTGGATCAATAGCGCCGGGCCGCCGAGCGAATGCAATTCCTGAATGGTGCCGTCTTTGGCAATGACCGCGGCCAGGTGCACCACGCCCGAAACGCGCGCCGATTTCGCCAACTGCGGATAAATCGGCGGAGTCTTCCGGATAATCATGGCGCTTTGCACGTTGCCGCCCACCTTGATACGCTGTACCGCCGCTGCCTTCGCGACTGGGGGCGGAGGCGGAGGCGGAGGCGGAGCTGCCGACGGAATACCGCTCATAATACCGCCGAGCACACCACCCAATTGCCCGCCGGACACACCGCCGGCCACGCCGCCAACTACGCCGCCAACTCCGGAGGACGGTGGCGGAAGTTCGTCTTCTTTAATAACGGCGATTTCCTTGGGGATGGCCTTGGGCGCCATCAACCTGCCGGCATCGAACTGCCGCGGAATCACTTTGACCACCTTGACTGGAGGCGCAGCCGCGGGAGGAGGAGGCGGCGGCGGCGGAGGTGGAGGGGCCACCAGGAAACTTTGCAAAGTGGTGGTCGGGAGCACATCGGTGTAGATCAAAGGCAGAATCACGGCTATGACGACCAAAACGATTTGCCCGACGAAGGAAACCATTACGGTCCAACTTTTGTTGGTCTTTCCTACGCCCTCTACGAATGTCTGTTCAAACATACGAGCTTCCTTTCCCTATCGGCCGCAGCGGTTTTCGGCTGGCAACAGCCTTGTGCCACGGCGTATTCTACTCATCGGACCGCCTTGGTCGGATTCTTGCGAGCAGTTTCGACCCTCGGAGCTGCCGGTCCGCTAACGGTTGGCGGCTTTGGCGTCGGCTTCCGGCGGCTATCCGCGTAATTGTGCCAGAACAACACGATCGGGCTGGCGACGAACACCGAGGAATACGTTCCCACGATAATCCCGCAAACCAACGCGAACGAAAATCCATTCAACACCGGGCCGCCCCAGATGAACAGGGCGATGACTGTCAGGAACGTGAGGCCCGAGGTCATAATCGTCCGGCTCAGCGTCTGATTCACAGCGCGATTCATCACGGCTTCCAGGGACTCCTTGCGCGAAAACTTCAAGTTTTCGCGGATGCGATCGAAGATCACGATCGTATCGTTCATAGAGTAGCCCACCAGCGTCAACAGCGCCGCAATCACCGTCATGGAGATCTCTTTGCCGAACAGAGAGAACAATCCAACGGTGATCAGCGTATCGTGGAAACACGCGATTACCGCGCCTAAACCGTAAATCCACTCGAAACGGAACGCGATGTACACCAGCATGCCGGCCAGGGCGTACAAGGTGGCGAACAATGCCTTCTGGCGCAATTTCGCACCCACTTTGGGGCCAACCATCTGTGCCGAGACCACGTGGAACGGCGCCAAGTAACACTCCTGCCGAAGAGTGTTCATAATACCAGAGTTCATTCCCGGCACGGAAGACAAATCGGTGAAATTCGCGATCAAACCGGAGTGGTGGGTATTTATCTCGCCTAGGATGTTGTGGACCAGGGTCTTGAGTTGCTCGTCGTTCATCGCCACGCCCGCCCGGGCCAGGGGATCGCGCAATCGGTTAAACAGCTCGTCTTCGCCGGTATTGTTGAGATCCAGCTTGCCAGCTCCAGGTTGGCCGAAGGTATCGGTGAGCACCGCCCGCATGATGTTCTGGTTGGCGTTCATCGTGCTCTCACCCTGGCCCTTGGCTTCCGTCGCAATCTCGACGGTGTTCACCACCCCGTTACCGCTCAAGTCCTGGACGCTGACCTCGCCCTTGACCTTCTCCAGCATGGCGGCCCGGATCTTATTGTCCTGAGGCGGGTTGGCGAACTTCACCTGGATCAGCGTGCCCTCTTTGAAATCGATCCCGTATTTGAGACCGCCCTTGAGGGCGATGCTCGTCAACCCGGCCACACTCAGCACCACCGAAGCGATGATAAAGGGCCACTTCTTGCCCAAAAAGTCGTAGTTCGTGTTCTTGAATAATTCCATCGAGCGTTGCCGTGCTGGTGCGCTCCAAATAAATGAGACACCAGCTCCTTAACTTTTGTTCCCGTCCAAACCGCCGGAGCGGCTCAAATGCTCAAAGCTTCCGTTCCCCGCCGCCCTAAAATCTCCCAATTGAAGATCGTGCGGGAAACGAATACCGCGGTGAAAACGTTAGCGAACAAGCCGATCGTCAATGTTACCGCAAATCCACGTACCGGTCCCTCTCCGAACAGGAAAAGGAAGGCGCAGGACACGATGGTGGTCACGTGGGTGTCCACAATCGTCCACCAAGCCTTATTAAAGCCTGTGTCAACCGCCGCAAAAACTCCCTTTCCGGTCCGCAATTCCTCTCTAATCCTCTCGAAAATCAGCACATTAGAGTCTACCGCCATACCGATGGTGAGGATCACGCCGGCGATTCCGGGCAGGGTGAGCGCGGCATGAAAATAGGCGATCGCCGCCAAAAGTATTACGGTGTTCAGGGCCAGCGCCAGGACTGCATTCACGCCGCTGCGCTTATAGTAGATCAACATGACGGTGATCACGGCGATCAGCCCGGCGATGCCCGACACGATTCCCTGGTGAATGGAGTCGGCCCCCAGCGAGGGGCCGACGGAATTTTCGAAGGCTGTGGTCACGCGGGCGGGCAGGGAACCGGAGCGCAGGTAGCGGGCCAGGTCCGACGCTTCTTCCTCGCTGCCAAGGCCCATGATGCGGCCGGAATCTTCAATGCGCTCATTGATGGTGGCCACGCTGACAATATCGTTGTCCAGAATGACCGCGAGTTTGTCGCCCACGTGGTCCCCGGTGAACCGGGCGAAGCGCCGGCCGCCTTCCTGGGACAGCGTGAAGCTGGTCTGCCAGGTGCGGCCGGTATCGCCTTGGCCGGCGCGGGCGCTGCGAATATCGCTGCCCTTGATGACCGGCAGCTTATCGACGAGGTACCACTCGTCGCCCTGGCCGCGAACCCGCGGCTTCATTTTATATAGGGTTTCATTCAGCGGCAGGATGCCGCCCAGTTTCGCCAACGCGTCTTCGCGGCTGGTAAACGGCGTGTCGTGCTGCTTGTCGACGCCGGTGATTTGCAGCACGGCCGTGGTGCCGATCAGTTCCTTGGCGTGCGCCAGATCGTCGACTCCCGGAAGCTCGATCAGAATCTGGTAGTCCGCGCCCGACTGGCCGTACTGCTGAACCGAAGTCTCCGCCACGCCCATGTCGTTAATGCGGTTGCTGATGGTGTCGATAGCGCCCTGCACCGCGAGCTTCTTGAGGTCGATCAAGTCCGACGGCTTGAGTTTCAGAGAATAATCGGTGGAATTGAGCGCCGTGAGGATATACGTGGGCGCCTCGGTGTTTACCAGGTTCCGGAAATCGGCGGCCTTGCCGGGATTGACGCCTTTGATGGTGAGGGTCACATTGCCGGCGTCATCCACCGACTGGGGATCGCTGACTTCCGCGCTATTCCAGACAATCCCCTGCTTGGCCGCCGCGTCCTGCAACCGTTCCGAGGTCTGCTGGGCATCGCCTTTCACGGCGTCCTGTACCTGGACTTCCATTACCAGGTGGCTGCCGCCCTTGAGATCGAGCCCCAGGCGAATGCTGTTTTTCAGGTGGTCGACCAGTTCTGTTTTCGATGTCGGTAGACCCACGATCCTTACGACGCACAGCAGTATCGTCACAAGAATGATTACGGTCCGCGTTTTCAAATTCTTTTGCATGGGGTTGATGCCTTGCCAAATAAAGGTTCGTACTACTTCTTCTCACCCGAAACCAGGCCCGTGACCGAGCTGCGCGCGAACTGAAGCTTCACGTTGTCCGGTTTCACGCGCAACACTAGGGAATCGTCCTCCACTGCGACGATGGTGCCGACCACGCCTCCGCTAGTCACAACCGTATCTCCATTCTGGAGGCCGGCCAGCATTTTCTGCGTCTGTTTCTTCTGGCGCTGCATCGGAAGGAAGAGGAGGAAATACAATACTCCGAACATCAGGAGGATGGGCAACATCATGCCCAGAGAGCTACCGGGCGTTGCCGTTTGCAGAAACAAGTTCAGGACCACGTTTTGACCGATTGGCGGTCACTCGGCTTCCGAAGCTGCCGAGCGAACACACCTCAAGTATTCTGGAAATGAGAACGATATTATAGCGTGCCTGATCTCGCACATGATGTCAAGGTACCGCCGGACGTTGTGGCGAGTGGCCAACGACGCGTACAGAATTTCCCCGGAGAGGAACAAATGGCGAAGGTACGAGCGGGAATACCTGCTGCAAGTATAGCACCGGCAGTTCTCGTCGACGGGACGCCCGTCATCCTTATAACGTGCGTGCTTGATGATCAACCGGCCCTGGGATGTGAATAGATATCCGTTCCGCGCGTTGCGCGAGGGCAAAACGCAATCCATCATATCGATACCGCGGGCCACGTATTCGGGCAATTCGTGCGGCATTCCCACGCCCATGGCGTAGCGCGGCTTGTGGCGCGGCAGAATGTCGCGCGTCGCCTCCACCATCTCCATACTGAGCGCCCGCGGCTCGCCCACGGAAAGGCCGCCGATGGCATAGCCGTCGGTGTCGAGCTCGACCAGCGCGCGGGCGCATTCGGCGCGCAGGTCCGGAAATACGGAGCCCTGTACGATGGGGAACAGGGCATGGCGCGCGGTGCTCTGGGCCATGCGCATGCGATGGCGCCCGTCGGCCTGCTGCGCCCAACGAACCGTGCGAAGCATGCTCTGGCGGGCGTACTCGTGGGTGACGGGATACTCCGGGCACTCGTCGAGCACCATGCAGATGTCGCTGCCGAAGGCCAATTGCACGTCGACGGTGGATTCCGGCGTGAAGGTGTGAAGGTCGCCATTGAGGTGCGATTGGAAGATCACGCCCTCGCCGGTGATTTTCCGCAGGCCGCTGAGGCTGAAGACCTGAAAGCCCCCGGAATCGGTGAGGATGGCATTAGGCCAGGACATGAAACGGTGCAGGCCGCCCATTTTGCGAATGAGCTCGTGGCCGGGGCGCAGGAAAAGGTGGTAGGTGTTGGCCAGCAGGATCTTGACGCCGAGGTCCTCGGCGAGGTCGCGCTGGCTTAGTCCTTTGACGGTGGCTTGCGTGCCGACCGGCATGAATACGGGGGTCTCGATGGTTCCGTGAGGGGTGTGGAGCAATCCCGCGCGCGCTCCGGTGTGCGGGCATTCGGCCACCAGTTCGAAGGAGATCTGGGTCAAATCAGATTGTAAACGAGGGAAGGAGCGATCCCGCCGGCGATTGCCCTGCCTTCTCGCGAATTTCCAGTTCTTATCGGAATGCAGGAGAAATGTGCTTCTTTGCGCCTCTGCGCCTTTGCGAGAAAAATATGCAGGCGCCGGCGTCCTCCGCGGAAGGAGCCGACCCTGGCCGTACGCATCGTTTGAAGCAAAAAACTGCATTTCTCGCGAAGACGCAGAGGCGCAAAGGAACACGCGTCGAGGCTTGGCGGTTCGTCGTCCCTTGCGGCGTATCGGCTCGGTCAGTGGGAATGCTCATTCGCCCGAACCAGGGCCGCGGTGTCGAGTACGATCTTCACCGGTGCGGACGGTAGCCCGGCCTGCTGCTTCGAATGGCCTCAGCGAGGATTTCCTCGGCTTCGTCCGCGGAGCCGGGTTTACGGCGTGTGTCGAAATACTCTCTCAGTTCCTGCGCCAGTTCTTGTTGCCGCTGATCGGAGAGCACGGGCGACGCGTTGAGAGCGCTATGCTTGGACATGTGCGGCCCATTCTTCCGGTACTCTTGCTTGCTTCCGGGGTGGCCTTCCAGACGTCTCCTCCGCCGGCACCCGCTGCCGCCACTCCCGCGGGTGCGCCCCTGCCATCCAAAGGAAAGGTGAATGAAAAAGGCGTAAACAGCGAATTGGCCGGTGTGGACAGCAAGGAAGACGGCGTCCTGAGTTTCGCCAGGTATGAAGGCGGAAGTTTTTCACTCAAGCAAAATAGAATCGCCACCTACGTGAACGAAAACGAAGTAGTGCTGGTGCAAGGCAAGCAGCGGTTTGCGATTCTCGTGAAAGCCATCGCGGAAGTATGGGAGGGTAACGCCGTGGCTTCCCGTGTGGCGCTCGCCACTGGCAGCGCGGTATCGACGGCCGGCACCAAGAATCAAACCGCGGGGAATCCGACCGGCGTGGGAATCGTATGGGCGGATGCCGGGAAGAAAAATGGCGTAGTCCTGCGCGTGGACAAGGGCGACTTCCCGGCATTCGTGTCGGCTCTCGAAACCGTGACGGGTTTGAAGGCCGCCAAGACAGACGCGAAAAATCGCTAGAAATTCACGTCCGGAACAATCCATTGAGGCAGACCGCTTGCTGACGCGCGCGGCTCAGAAAGCGCACGTTACAATCAGAAAGCGCACGTTACAATACGCCTATGAATTCTCCGTTCCGTTTGGACGGCCGCCGCGCCCTGGTCACCGGGGGCGCGAGCGGGATCGGCGAGCAGATCTGCCGCGTATTCTCCGCGGCCGGCGCCTCCGTAACCATCGCCGATCTCGACCGCGATCGGGTCATCGCGCTGGCCCGCGAACTCCCGCTCAGTTCCCCGATGATCTTCGACGTCACCAACGAGGCCGCCGTGGAGGCGTCGTTAGCTTACCTCGACGGGCTCGACATACTTGTCAATTGCGCCGGCGTTGGCCACGTGGGAACCATCGAAGAAACCGAGCCGGACGATTTCCGGCGTCTCCTTCGGATTAACGTCGAGGGCCTGTACATCGTGACGCGGGCAGCCATGCCGAAACTGCTCGCGTCCAAAGGGTCCATCGTGAACATCGGGTCGGTGGCCGGCCTGGTGGCCGTGAAGCGGCGCTTCGCGTATTGCGCCAGCAAAGGCGCGGTGGTGGCGCTGTCGCGGCAACTGGCCATCGACTACGCCGGGCGGCTGCGGGTAAACTGCATCTGCCCCGGCACCGTGGAGACGCCCTTCGTGGAAGGGTACCTGGAGAAGTTCCACAAGCACGAAAAGGACAAAGTCCGCCAGGAATTGCATGCCCGCCAGCCGGTGGGGCGGATGGGGCGGCCCGATGAAGTAGCCTACATGGCGCTCTATTTGAGCTCGGCGGAGGCGGAGTTCGTTACCGGATCGGTAATGACCATCGATGGCGGTTGGACCGCGGCCTGAGCTATCATGTTCTCCAAGAGGGGCTTGGGTCCCGCGGGAACTTTTGCCCCGGTAGCGGCGTCTGCTGTGGATAGGGCCGCATCGGGCGGGGGGAGGCAGAAGCTATGCGATGGCTGCTGGTCTTGGCGCTTGCCGTCCGCGGCATGCTTCTGGCTGGGTCTGCGACCGACTTGGCGCGCGCGCTTCACGACAACAGCTTCGACCGAAGCGAGTGCTATCGCGTCCGCGACATCGCCATTGCCAAAGAAGACCTCAAGATTTACCTCACCGACGGCCATCTGATATTCAGCAAACCGCTGGCCGGCCGCCGCATTGCCGCGGCCTTTGCAGCCGACGTGGATGGCGGCGATGGCGAGGTGATCCTGATGCCCCCGAATCGCGCCGAACGCGCTTCGCTGGCGTCCTACACCAACTCCCCCAATCTCGACGAACATTTTCGAGCGGCGCTATTCATCTTCACCGGCTCGGATTACGATGCCATCCTGTCGCAGTTTCCGAAGAATTCCGCCAACAAGAAGGTCACCGACGTTGCCGGCGCGATGGACGAGGCGTGGACTCCCACCCTGCGCAACATGGCCGACAGCTTCCAAACCCGCGTGGCGCTCGACCTGTTGGGGGGTTCGGCCGGCCATCCCGGGATCTTCGCCGGACTTTTTGAGAATTCCAAATACGGCAATTTCGACGTGATCTTCGATCCTTACGGGCAGGAACAGATTGTCGCCGGCCGAGTTGTCCAGCGCGACAATCAGAGTTATTTCGACACGTGGACCAGCTTCGCGGTGCGTTCGGCGCGCCGCAGCCCGCCCGCGCGGCAGGAGGACGTGGTGTTGAGCGACTACCGCATCGAGTCCACGCTCAACCCCGACCTCTCGCTCGGTTGTGTCACGCGAGTGAAAGTGAAGCCGCTAGTGGATGGGGCGGCGGCGGTGAGCTTCGAGATCACGCAGGACATGACGGTGGCTTCGGCTTCCGTGGATGGCCGGGCCGCGGAAGTCTTGCAGCGCGAATCTGTGCGGGCCAATGTCGGACGTTGGGGCGACGAAGTTTTTCTGGTTTTTCCAGCGCAACCGCTGCGAGCCGGGCGCGAGTACGAATTCGAGTTCAAGCACTCCGGGAAAGTGATTCGCGACGCCGGCGACCACGTCTATTACGTGACCGCGCGGGGGAACTGGTATCCCACCCACAACCTGCAATTCGCCCAGTACGACCTGCAATTCCGCTACCCGGCGGATCTGGATCTGGTGGCCGCCGGAGACGTGGTGGAAGACCGCACCGACGGCGACTGGCGCATCACGCGCCGGCGTACGGCATCGGCGATCCGTTTCGCGGCCTTCAATTTGGGCCATTACGAGCATGTGCAAGTGGAACGCTCCGGGTTCGTGGTGGACGTGTGCGCCAATCGTTCGCTCGAAACCGCGCTTCTGCCGAGGCCGCCGCAGACCATCGCGCTTCCCGCGACGTCTCGCCAGCGCCAGCCCACGATTGTCCAGGTGCCGGCGCAGCCGCCGGTGATCCCGAGCCCAGTCGAACAGTTGCAGCACTTGGCCGGAGAGGTAGCTTCGTCGGTTGAATTCATGGTGTCCAAGTTCGGACCTCCGGCGCTGCCCCACATCACGGTTTCGCCGATTCCCGGCACTTTTGGCCAGGGATTTCCCGGGCTCATTTATATTTCCACGCTGGCCTATCTCAGGAACCTGCCGGGACCGGCCACTCCGGCTAACCAATCGCAGCAGCTATACTTCGACGATTTTCTGCAGGCGCATGAAGTGGCGCACCAGTGGTGGGGCAATCGCGTCACCACCACGTACTATCGCGACAACTGGCTCATGGAAGCGCTGGCCCAGGTCTCGGCCCTGCTGTACATCGAGAAAACCAGGGGGATGCATTCCGCGGAGACGATGCTGGACACCTACCGCACTCTTCTGCTGGAGAAGGGTCCCAACGGCCAAATCGCGGACGCCGCCGGCCCGGTAACGTTCGGTCCGCGCCTGGACAGTTCGCAGGCGCCGGCGGCCTACCGGACGATCACTTACGGCAAAGGGGTTTGGGTGATGCAGATGCTGCGCCGCCGTATGGGCGACGAGCGTTTCCTGGCGATGCTGCGGGAGCTGACGCGGCGGTACGATCATCGCGAAATCACCACCGACGAGTTCCGTCAGGCGGCGGCCAGCAGCCTCCCGCCCCGCGCCGACGATCCCAAGCTGGAGACGTTCTTCGACCAATGGGTCGACGGCACGGGCATCCCGAGCTTGAAGCTTTCGTATGCCGTGAAAGGCAAGGCTCCGCAGTTGCGCCTGGTGGGGACGTTGAGGCAATCCGACGTGGACGCGGATTTCAGCACGCTCGCGCCAGTGGAGATCGAGGTGGCGCGCGGTCAGTTTATCACGCAATGGGTTCGCACCGGGGCCGATGCGGCGACCTTCACGGTGCCTCTGAAGCAAGCCCCGCTGAAGGTGACGCTCGATCCGCATTACGCGGTGCTTCGGCGGATGTAAAGAGGGGGGAGCGGAGACCCCGGGTTGTATCGGACTGAACAATGTGTGGCTCGGATGTGGCGAGTCGGTTCGAATCCGCCAGTTTCCCATCGGCGGCTATCGGCGGCTAATAGATCTTTGTTGGGAGTTTTGCGCAAGGCCGGCACTCAGTTATGAGCCGCCGATGAACGCCGATACCTCAGATTCGCCGATAGTGTGCGTGCTAGGCGCGAACCGTGCGAGCCATGCCCCGGCCGCACCCCAATTTCATAATCCGAGAATTCCTTTCCAGTCCATCTGCGCCGCCGCGGCCTGCCCGATCTGGAGCAACACCGGCACCGATGAGAGATCCGCTTCATCGATGTCCGACGGAAGCGGCGGGTTGAATTTCTGAAAGGCGCAAGTGGGATATACCCTGGCAGTATCCTGGTCGGCCAGATCTTCCGATGAGTCCACCAGGGTTGACGTAGCAAACTGAATGGTGGCGACCAGCCCTTTGGGCGCAGGCAACGGGGATGGGGGCGCGAAGAATCCGGTCCCGAGCGAGATGATTTTGGTATTGGATGGATCGAATGTGTCGTACTCGAACATCTCAATGGCCATCCGATACACGGGGTTGGCGAAGCCGGCCGTGCCACCGTCGGCCATTTGCAGGGTCTCGCTACCGACTGTTACCGGCCAGAAGTTGAAGTAAGTGGGCGCGGCCGAAGAAGCCACCACGGCATCGACGAGCGAGCACGCACCGGTCGTCCCCTTATTCCTGGCGTTGTCCTTGACGAAGAACCACGTGTGGCCGCTGGCATCGCACGCGATGATCAGTACGCCGGTCGGGCAGTCGTTGACGGTCCAGCCCGCATCCGGTCCAAGCGCGGCTCTCAGGCTCTCCGCCAGCTTACTCGGATCGTATATGTATCCGTCAATTACTCGCTTTGGCCACGTGAGCACCGGGCTCTGGGGGCTGAAGACGTTCTTCGCGTCCTCACCGGTGTAGAACGTGAGCGCGGTTGTCATGGGGACTCCGGCCTCAATCAGCGCGCAAAGGTCGGCTCCCGTGGATGTGCCGGCGACATAAGCGAAACAGTCGCGGACTTGTTTACCGGTTTGCTGTTCCAGCGCGATCAACATACAGCATGGGATGATCCCGCGGATTCCGCCACCTGAGATCGATAAGGTGTTCGTCATAAAGTTATGCTCCTCCTATCCGTACGAAGGCTCGGCGGCGATAATGACCGTAGGGCGCCGTGTACCTATTGTCTACCCTTTTCCGCCATTGGCTTCGATGGTGCTCCTCATTGTCCCGAGCAAAGGAGCTTTCGTCCTCCGCCGGCCCAGCAGCCGGGGGTTCGCGATCATGCGCCGGCCCGCCTTCACGTCCTTTTATCCTCCAGGCAATGTCAGGTAGATTATCACACGCCTGTGGCCCTTAATCGAGGACGGATCGTCGCCGACGCAGCGGCATTTGCCCGCCGGCTCTGAACGGTCTAGTGCGCACACGTAGACAGCTCGTGGATGCACGGATCGGGTCTGTTGCAAATCGTTGCAACCGGCAGTTTGCCTTCGAGCTTCTCGCGAAGTTGCATCACCAATTGCTGGCGATATTGAAATCCGTGACACGATCGCGTAGTACAACCAACGCAACGGTGTCTTGTTGGGGAGCCTTGGGCCGCATGTCACCATGTCGCTACTAATAACAGCCTACCGCGTGTTCATCGCAAGTCCAGGAGGACTAGAGAAGGAGAGGCAGACCTTCAGGGAGGTGGTGAACCGCTACAACGAAGTCGATGCCGTCCAACGTGGTTTGTTGTTTATTCCGACTGGTTGGGAAGACACATTAGGGGGCATGGGGCGTCCCCAGGCGATCATCAACGAAGACTTGCGAGCTTGTGATTACTGCGTGCTTTTGTTGGGATCGGTGGGGAAGCCCTCCCGATGCCGAAGCGGTCCACTCGTCGGGCACTGAGGAGGAGTACGCGGTCGCCCGAAAGTGCCTGTTGGATTCTGCCCTCCCAATGCGTGAGATAGTAGCGTTCTTTAAGGCCGTCGATCCAAGTAAGCTGAGCGATCCTGGAGAGCAGCTACGGAGGGTACTTGACTTCAAGCGTGAGCTGGAGCGTGAGAAGACCATGCTGTTCAGTACATTTGACGACAACGCCAACTTTGAACACCAGCTCCGGCGGCACCTTGCCAAATGGGTTCGGGATCATGAGGGCGAGAAAGCTGGCCGGCCGAACGACGGAGCCTCAAGGCAAGTTGCCGAGCAGCCGATTCCACCTCTTTCTCCGCCGGCTTCTGGTGCGCCGAACGAAGCAAGCCATGGAGAGCAAATGCTGGAAAAGGCGGATTGGCTAGCGAATAACGGCCATATTACCGATGCGGAAACATTGTTCGCGCGAGCAACTGCAAAGGGCAACGACCCGCTCGCATTCATCCGGTACGGTATCTTTCTGACCAGGCTGGGCCGGTTCTCGCAGGCCCAGGTGATGTCCGAACGAGTGCTGGAATTGGCCTCGGGGGAAGAGGCGATTCATCGACTGCGCGGCGAACTCGACGAATCTGAGCGGATGCTCGTTCAATCCGTCGCCAGTCACCAGCGCACGAACAGCCAGGAGGAAATCGCCAAGGATCTCGGCAAACTAGGTCTCGTGGCCTTGGCAAGGGGCCTATTTGACCAGGCGGAGCAGTCCCTGCAGAAGTCTCTTGAAATCAAATGAGCAACTATATAGGGCGGTTGGCAACCTGCGGCGGGTCGGTAACCCCGCGCCGGAACTCCGTGAACAGGCCGTGAAGAGCCGATTACCGGGGCACCCTGGTTGCGCGCAGGGTATCATCCTGCCCTACAAAGTGCGCTCAGCGACACTCTATTATGCGAGGTTCAATAGAAGAGCGGTGGGTGTGGTGCGCGCGCTCCTTGAGAACGAAGACGCAGGCCGGGACCCGGGTCCGCATGTTGCGCCGGAAGAACAAGACGAAAGTCAGGGAAGTCGGAATGGTGAAGTGTCAGCCCCGTGAGGCTATTTTGAAGTTTCGTAAGGCGTGAGGCCCGAGGAGTCGCGTGACCGTTTGTTTTTTCTGGCTGCTTGACTCTGAGTTTCACGTCGCAGAGCGGGATTGCGGGTGCGGCCCGCCGCCAGGGGATCGAGCATGGCCGGGCGGGCCATGGCGGCGAGCGCCAGCACCGCGGAAATCGCCACGGCCCACCAGCGCGCTTCGCCGCCGTGCAGCATGCGCACGCAGCCGATCGAGGCAAACAGTACCGCCAGTGCAAATCCCAACAGCCTTCCGGACAGCGGCTCTATCTCTGGCGCGATCGAAACTGTCAAACGAAGTGGCCTGGGGCATCCTTTTTGTCGCTATTCTCGGGGCGCGGCGGTACGGGCGTGTTCTCTCTCAGCGAAACGGTGCGAGCCGGAGTCCAGAAACTCCTCGACACGCTCCATGGCGCGCGGGAAACGGTCGCCCGAGGCGGCGAAGCCCAACCGCAAATGCGACGGCTGGCCGAAGCAATCGCCGGGAGCTATGAGAACGCCGTGGCGGGCGAGGCCGCGGCAGAAATCGCGCGTGTCGGCGCCGCTCGAGAGCCAGGGAAACGCGGTCATGCCGCCCAGGGGACGAACCCAACGCAGCAGGCCTTCGCGACGCGTAAAGAACTGGTCGAGGAGGGCGAGATTCTGCTGCGCCACTCGCCGCGCCCGTGCATAGATCTCGGCGCTGTGTTGCAGGGCGAGAACCGCAAGGCGCTCGCCGAAGACGTTGGCGGTGATTGTGAAATAATTGCGCGCGCTGAGATAGCGCTCGCGCCGCCGCGGATCGCGATCGATCATCCAGCCGATGCGCAGTCCGCTCAGGCACAGCGCCTTGGAAAAATCGCTGATGACGGTGGCATGCGGCAGGCGTGCCGCAGTGCGTGTTTCCGGACCGTGGTAGATCGGATGGTAAACCTGGTCGGAGACGAACTGCACGCGGCGCTCCGCGCAAAAGTCTTGCAGGTTATCCATGTCCCGGTCGCTCAACACCGCGCCCGTGGGATTGTGCGGTGAATTGACCAGCAGCAGGCGGGTATCGCGATCCACCAGCCGGCGGATTTCATCGGGATCGATGCGGAAGCGATTCTCCGCGCGCAGCGTGTAGTAGCGGACCGCGATCCCGAGGGACTCCGCCAGCGCCGCGTTGGCGGGGAAGCCGGGATTGGGAAGCACCACGTTGGCGCCCGGCTCGGCCGCCAGGAAAAACAGGATCAGCAGGGCCTCGGAGGCTCCGGTCACCACCTGCACCGCGTCCGGCTCCACGCCTTCCAAAGCCGCAATGGCGGCGCGCAGCGCGGGAGTGCCGGCGCCGCTGGTGTATGAAATGGAGGTATCGAGCAGAGCTTCCATCTCGTTGCCCTCCGAGAGCGCCAGCAACTCGCGAAGGGTCCACACGGGCCCGGTGCTCGATGCGAGGTCGTACTCGATGGGCGAATCGGGGGCATGCTTCTGTTCAATCCAACGGTCCAGCAAGAAGGGAGGCAGTTCCACAGGCGAGTGCTCCTTAAGAACGAGGATAGCGCTATTTCTCCGAAAACTCGGCGACCTTGCCGTTGATCTCCTGAATCCGCACCACAAATCGTTTGCGGTCCTGAAGAATCCTCTCCGGAGCGCTGTATTGCGCCAGCAGCGTATAGTCCGCCGTGCTGTGCGGCGGGATGATGGCCTTGGTATACAGCGTGGGATGAAACGGGCCAGCCTCGGGCATGGCATCGAACAGCCTTTGCGCATCCACTCGCCCCACGATGGTGGTCGGAAACTCGCCCGACTTGGTTTCCAGCGTCACGGTAACGTTGCTGACCTCGAAGCCGTAATCCGATGGGTTGTCAATCCGCAGATTGCACACCGCCAGGGCCGTGTTGGCGTCCGTAGGGACGATGCGGACCGACAGTGGCCCTGTCAATTCCATGTGTGCCCCGCGCTGCATGTACAGAATTGCGCCCACTGCTATGGCCACGACAATGAGCCCGATGGTGAACGCGCTCACGAATTGTTCCCTCATGACACCTCCCGTACGATGTGCACCAACTGGTCGAGTGCGTCGCGCGCCGCATCGACGCCGGCGCTGCCGGCGATGCCCGTCTCGAGCGTAATCCGGCCGCCGTAGCCATCCTTGTCCAGCGCCAGCAAAATGGCCTTCCAATTCATGGATTCCGGCCGGCCAGGCGCCAGGCTCGCCGCCGGTACTCGCACGTTGAGGATGCGCTTCTTGGGCAACAACGCATAGCCATCGGGAGCCGGCTTCCAGTTGATTCCCACCCACTTCGAAGGCAGGAGCTTCATTACCGCGGCCGTTTCCGCGCAGTCGGCCACGTTGGTGGCCGGGTCGTTCTCGAGGAGCAGCGTGACCTTCTGCTTCTCGGCCTCAGCAGCCATTTCCGCGATGGTATCGGCGGTGCGCTGAAAGGTGCTGGTTGGATCGGCGGCGCGCGTTCCGGCGAAGATCCGCAGCTTGTCCGCGCCCATGATCTGTGCGCAGCGGAGGGCTTTCTGCAGGTCGTCCATGCGGCGGTCCCAGCGTGCCTGGTCAGGCGCGGCCGGTCCGCCCGGCCAGGCGAATTTCAGCAGGCTGGTATTGACCACCGAAACTTTCAGCTTGTCGTTCGCCAGGTGGGACGCCGCGGCCTGCATATCCGCTTCGCGGCCGGTGGCATATTCGCGATTGCTGCCGGGTTGGTTGCGGACTTCCACGAACTGCATCCCGGATTGGTGCGCGAAGTCCGCGGCGTCGTCGGCGGTGGCGCCGATTTCGTCGGTAATGGCGCTGATGCGCGAACGGTCCCAGTGGTTGCGCGCCCATAAAGCGGCGGCGCAGGCCGCGGTACCTGCGAGAAGTTCCCGTCTGGTCACAAATCGATTGTAATAGAGGTGTGGAATGGATGAGCGGCAGCGGACGCAAAATCGTCCTTCATGAAGGCGACATCACGCGCGTGGCGGTGGATGCCATGGTCAACGCGGCCAATTCGGCGCTGGCCGGCGGCGGTGGCGTGGATGGGGCCATCCATCGCGCCGGAGGCCCCGGAATCATGCGCGAGTTGGATGCCATCCGTGCATCCACAGGCCATTGCCCCACGGGTAAAGCGGTGGCCACCGGCGCCGGTCTTCTGCCTGCAAAATTCGTGTTCCATGCCGTGGGGCCCGTTTATCGCGACGGACGCCGGGGCGAACCGGAACTGCTGGCCTCCTGTTACCGCGAGTGTCTGGCGATGGCGGAAGAACGTGGCGTCGTCACCATCAGCTTTCCGGCGATTAGTACCGGGGTATACGGGTATCCTCCGGAGGAAGCCGCGGCCGTCGCCATCCGGGAAGTGAAAGCTCACCTGGAAGGGCTAAGTACTTCGGTGCGGGAAGTTACCTTCGTGTTATTCGACCGGCGAGCCTGGAAGGCATACGCCGCGCTACTCCATAAGTAAAGTTCTTCTCGAAATATTCACACGGTAGTAACACATTGGGCGTAGCATCGAAGTGAGCCGGAGGTGTACCGTGTCCTCAACAATCCGGAGAGCAACTATATATACTTTCGATAGCGCCATCACCTCGATCAGCCTGTTGGCGGTGCTGGCCATCTGGCCTGTCCTCAGCCTGGTCCGAGCGTTCCGCGCGTCCCACTGATTCCCTTCAGACGGTCCGCCCTGACTTTTTCCAGAACCTGATCGAGTTTCCTGCCCGCATCCTGTAAGCTAGGCGCATTGCCTTCGGGCTCAGCCGCCAGATAACGGCGAAAATACCGTTCCGCCCGCTGTAAATCCTGTTCCGCCGCCAATAACGCCTCGGCGGCACGATAGTAAGGCGAAAAATCGTCGGGTACGCGCTTTTCGGCCGTTGCCAGGACAGCATCGAGGTCGCCGCTCCGGCCGCAACGTGCATAGATCGCCGCCAGCAACCCAAAAGCATCCACGCGGCTGCCGTCGATTCGCACCGCGATTTCGGCCTGTTCCCGCGCCGCTTCCCAATGGCCGCGCGAGAGGAGAAACTCGGCCAGTGTCACACGGGCGCAATAGTGCGACGGTCCGGCGTCCACGGCCTTTCGCAGCATGGCCTCCTCGCGGGCGGGGTCGCCGGCCGCCTGAGCCAGACGGGCCTGAGCCAGGAACCCTTGCACCGCGTCCACGCTCGCGATTCGGCGGGCCGTGGCCTGCGCTTTATCCTTGTCTCCGCCGGCGAGACCGGGCGCGAGCAGATAGAACTCCATCAGGTCGCGCAGGGCCTGCACGTCGCCCGGATCGAGCGCCAGCGCGGCATCGATCTCGTGCCTGAAACGGCGGGCCAGCAGGAATTGTTCCAAAAGCCCGGCATGTTGCGCCATCACGCCGGTCACTTCGGCCAACTGCCGATGATATTTGGCGACATGGCCGTCGAGAGCCACGGCTTTTTCCGCCAGAGGCAGCGGCGATTCGCGATCGCCGAATGCGTTGTGAATCTGGGAAAGCAGAAATTGGGTAAGAGCATCGTGGGACGGCTGCCGGTTGGCTTCCACTAACGCCCGCGCCCGCTTCCAATGGCCCGCTTCGATCAGTTTTTCAGCTTCGGTTTGGGCCGCGCACGGATACGCCGCCAGCATCAGTACAGCGCAGACGCCCTTGCAGACCCTTCTGTCGGCAGCACTGTTGTGGTGGGGCAGGTTGGAAACCTGCGGACCGATTGTCAGGGCCCGGTCCAGCCGTGCGCCAGCCTGGCCGGATTTCTGCCACCAAAAACATTCCCACCAGATTCCGTTCAACGCCACTCACGCCGCTCCCAGGCGGGTGCCATGGCACGCCGCGAAAGCTTCAAAACCCTGCTTGCCCAGGTACTTTTCGAGCAAGGGCGCGGGCGCGCTCCGCAGATCCACCACGATCAGCGCATCCAGCGCGTCGGCGAAGTGGCGATCCACGTTGCAAGCCAATAACCTACCGCCCGTTTTCAGGTACTGCTTGACCAGAATCGGCACGCCCTTGCCATCGCTCTCCAGATCGGCGATCAATTTCGAAAGATCGTCCACGTCGTCGGGCACAGGCATTCCGCCGGCTTGCCGCACCATGCGCGGACCGGGACGATAAGGCCGCCGGGGAGCCACCATGCCCGCCAGTTCGTTCGCGCGCCGGGCTTCCAGAAACCGCACCAGCAAATACCGCGACACGGCATGATACCGGCTGCTGATACTCACCCCTCCGAACAGGGTGGCGCATTCCGGACGGCGCGCCACGAACTGCCCGATTCCGCGCCACAGCAGCAACAGCGGTGCGTACTGCTTCTGGTACTCCACGCGGACGAACGACCGCCCCAATTCCACCGCCGGCCCGACGCGGTCGAACAGGTTCCGGCGATACCGGAAGAGAGTGCTGGTATATAGCCCCGCCACGCCGTACTTGGGCAGAATCTCGGGAGTGATCCCCAACCGGTACGCGCCCACAACTTCCTCGCGGGCGTGGTTCCAGGCGAACAGGTGCCGATAATAATTGTCGAAGCGGTCCAGGTCGATCGGCCGGCCGGTCCCTTCACCGGCCTGCCGGAAGGCGACCTCGCGCAAGCGCCCGATTTCCCGGAGCACGCTGGGGAGTTCGCCCGCGGGAGCCAGGTAGACGGCGAGATCGCCGGACTCACAAAGCTTACGCTCTTCGCTCAGGCGGGCGACTTCGGCCGCCAACTGATTCCGCGGCCCCGCGGCGACGATGTGCGCCGGCTTCCGGAACGAGGGCAGGTGCGGAGGAAACGCGCGGACCGTCTCGGTGTCGTCCAGCAGGTACGTGCGCCAGCGGAGATATTCCGTAGTCTCGCGGTCGCCGGCCAGCGAAAGGAGCTCGGCCGGCGGGATCGGGCGGCCGATCCGGACGCGAATCTGGCGGCCGCTCTTATTCAACAATTCGCGAGGCAGGCTGGCCGTGCGCAGCCGCGGATGGAGCGCGCCAGCAAGCTGAAACGCCATGCTGTTCGAGCCCTGAAAAAAGACCGGCAGCGCGGTGGACCCGCCGATACGCGCCAGCCGGGCGATGGCATCGTTCCACGGCGGATCGACCGTCGTTCCATCGCGAAAATTGAGGTGCGCCACTTCACCGGCGGGAAACGTGGCCACCAGGCCGCCGCGCCGAAGCCACGCAATGCTCTCGCGCAGGGCGCCGGCGTTGGCGCTCACCGAACTGGTCTCCCCAAACGGATCCACGAAGATGCACATGCTGTGCAGCTCCGGGAAGCCCGCGAGCATACTATTGGCCAAAATGCGCACGTCGCCCCTCACCTTGGTAAGAATGCAGGCCAGAATCGCACCGTCCAGCAGTCCGAAGGGGTGATTGGCGGTGACAATCAGCGGACCCGACCGAGGAATGCGGTCCAATTCCTCCACGGTGACCCGGTAATCCACAGACAGCACTTCCAGCATGCGGCTAAGCGCGCTGGCGCCATCGCCCGGGCTGGATCGGCGGACTGCCTCGAAGACTTCGCGGCACCGCTCGATGCCGAACAGCTTTTCCATCAACGGTTCCACGGGACTCAGGATGCTGCGCAACGGCTCATCGAGCAGTCCGCCTACCGACAAAGGCCTGGGAGTTACGTTCTGCATACAACAGGTTTGCCCCGGAACCGTTTCAAGACGATAACTAAGACGTGAAACTTGTTGCCCTTCTATACGCTCAAGGTGACTGCAACAAAACCTTATCGAGTTTGTAACCGTTGGCAAACATACTAAGTGTTATCAACGGACAGGAGGGCTAAGTGAAAGTAATTGCAACTGTTTTTTTATCGTTTTGTTGGATCGCCGCTGGTCATGCGCAAACGCTCGAACCCCACGCCGGCGCGCGCCTCATCGTAATCGGCGTGGATGGTCTCAGCGTTGACGGCGTGGTCAGCGCCCATACTCCGCGCCTCCACGAACTTATGGAACGTTCGGCCTGGACGCTCGTGGCGCGCGGCGTCATGCCCACGCTGAGCAGTCCCAACTGGGCTTCCATGATCGACGGCGCGGGACCCGAGCAGCATGGCATCACCTCCAATGGCATCCTGCGAAAAATGGTCGAGATCGAACCGGTGTGCCGCGACTCCGAAGGCATGTTTCCCACCATTTTCGAAGTGCTGCGCGCGCAACAGTCCTCCAGCCGCATCGCCATCTTTCACGACTGGGCCGGGTTCTCGCGGCTGGTGGAGAAACACGCGCCCGACGTGATGCAGCACGAACATGGCGCGGCCAAGACCGCGGAAACCGCCGCTGCCTATTGGAAACAGAACCACCCCGCGCTGATGTTCGTCCACCTGGATAATGTCGACCACGCCGGCCATGCGGACGGCTGGGCCACGCCCTCGTATTACCGCGCCGTGGAGGATGCCGACCGGTACGCCGGCGTCATCCTGGACATGCTGCGCGGCGAAGGCGAACTGGAATCCACTTATGTGCTGGTCTCGTCGGACCACGGCGGCAAGGGCCGCAATCATGGAAAAAACTCGCTGGATGAAATTCAGATTCCCTGGATCCTTTCCGGGCCGGGAATCCTGCCCGGACAACTGACTATCCCTGTCTATACCTACGATTCGGCCGCAACCATGGCCTGGATCTTCGGACTGGATGCGCCCGGATGCTGGATCGGGCGTCCGGTGACAGCGGCCTTTCGTGCCGAGGCGGCACTGGCCCGTACCTTGCAAAAGGAAACACCGGGCCACAACTGTGCGGCCGAGCCGCCGCTGGCGATTGCCGCCGGCAGCCACCAGGAGTGATGCCTATGCGCGCGAAAATCGACCTCATCTACATCGATGCGGGCGGCGGCCATCGGGCCGCGGCCACCGCGCTCACTGACGTTATCGGCCAGCAGCAGCGGCCCTGGGATCTGCGGCTCCTGTGCATCCAGGACCTGCTCGATTCCATCGATTTCGTCCGCAAGTCCCTGGGGATTCCGTTTCAGGATGTTTACAACATCATGCTGCGCCACGGCTGGACCTTGGGTACCAAGCAAATGGTCCCGGTGATGCACCTGCTCATCCGTATGTCGCACCGGGCGCAGGTCGCCGTGCTGACGCGGCATTGGGCCGCCCACCGGCCCGATATGGTGGTCTCGCTCATTCCGCACTACAACCGCGCGCTGCGCGAGGCGCTCGACCATGCGTGGCCCGGCACGCCCTTCGTGACCATCCTCACCGACATTGCCGATTACCCGCCGAATTTCTGGATTGAACGGTTGGATCAGTACGTGATTTGCGGTTCGGATCAGGCCGTCCGCCAGGCGCGCGCCTGCGGAATGCCGGAATCGCACATCGTGCGAACGTCCGGCATGATTTTGCACCCCCGCTTTTATGCGCAGCCGCCGGCCGACCGGGCCGATGAACGCGTACGCATGGGATTGCGCCCCGATCTGCCCACCGGCTTGGTGTTGTTCGGCGGCGAGGGTTCCACCGACATGGTCAAGATTACGCGCCGCCTGAACAAACCGGCGAACGAGGTGCAACTGATTTTGCTCTGCGGCCGCAACGACGCCGTGCGGCGCGAAATCGAAGCCCTGCCGCGCCGCATCCCCAGGTTCGTGCAGGGGTTCACGCGCGACGTGCCGCGCTACATGGCATTGGCCGATTTCTTCATCGGCAAACCCGGACCGGGATGCATCAGCGAAGCCTTAGCCATGGGGTTGCCCGTGATTGTGGAGCGCAACGCCTGGACCTTGGCGCACGAGCGCTATAACGCCGATTGGATCGAGGAACAGAGCGTGGGGATGGTGGTCAAGAACTTCTCGCAAATCGCCAAGGCCGTGCGCGAATTGCTGGAACCCGAGCGGTATCGCCGATACCGCGCCCGAGTCTCCGCCGTCCGCAATACCGCGGTGTACGAAATCCCCGAGGTGCTGGACACCATCCTGGGCCGCTACCTCCCGCCGCAAATGGTTGGGCGGCCCCCAATGGGCGTTAATGCAGGGCGGCTGGACGATCTACGCTGTTAGGGAGCGGCGTTGCTCGGTAATCCTCCAGATTCGGGCCCGGAGGTGTAGTCTTTCAGTCCTTGGAAAGGCCGCATTTTCGGGCAAAGTGCGTTTATTTGAACCGCCTAATGCCTTTCCCTTTTCTTTGTGCTCGTCGGCACTAACGTACGTCGGCACCAACCCCGGCTTCGCCCCATGAAGGACCAAGCTGGGCGGTGTGGTTCGACCCGCCACCTACTACAGCTTGGGCGAGTCAGCCGTGCCAGAGCCCTCAAAAGACCGTGCATAAACGACTGGAGCAGCCGTTAATCAATTAAGTTAGAATTATAGCCGCAAAAAAGAGAAGTGCCAGATCCCACGTTGTGGGTCGCCCGCCCAACTCTTATTCCTTATTGATTCCTTATTGACATTCAAACAGGACCCGACTACAATCATTGCTATTCTAGCATGCTGGCCCGTTCCAGCTTGGGACGGGAGACAGACGCCGAGATCATAGGTTTATGGCCTCCGCTTATCCAACCGGAAGTTCCATCTCCCTAAATAGCTGTGCCCCCGGTAAGCCTCGTCTTCTGGAGATCAGCAGCATTCGCAGGGATGGAAAGACGCAAGGTCGAATAGCGCTACGTGCTGAAGTTGTCCATGAATATTCGGCTCTGCACCAAGCAGGCCACGTATTCCCGCCCGTAAGAATATGGTTCGACGGCACGAACTATTGGCTTGCCGATGGCTTTCACCGAATCGCCGCCGCCGAAGAGGCTGGTGCCGCGAGAGTACTCGCGGAGGTTTACCAAGGAACCTTGCGGGATGCGCAGTGGGACAGCTATACCTGCAACTCCCGCCACGGACTCCGCCGGAGCCGCGCCGATTTAGAAGCTACTGTCGGGCTCGCTCTAGAGCACCCCAACGCTCTCCGACTAAGCAACAGTCAACTCGCCAGGCATCTTGGCATTCCCGAAGCCACTCTGCGAAGATGGCGCAAACGGCTATCTTCGCCATCTGACGGTGACGCCAGGCTCGTCTCGAGAGGGAGCTCGACATATCTTATGAAAACCCATCAGATAGGAAGGGCCGGCCCGAGCACGCGCAGATCGAAAAAGGAGCTGCGAGAAAACTTGGTGGACATGAAGGGTCGCGCATCGCCGAAGGCGCAAAGAATGCTCAACATCATATGGAATTGGATGTTTGCTGGCACGCCAGCCTCGGAGTGCCTGATTGCCATAGAGAATCTAATGTGCCACTGACGGCGTCGCGCCAAGCCCCTCTTTCGACACGGCGTTTCGCGACGCCGATTGTGATCCGGTACTTCATACAATCCCAAGTCTTCTCAAGGCCGCACGACTAAGATCTGGGAATCCGGCATGTCTTCATTGACACCCAACAATAGGTATAGTAGGATCACTCTTAACATAGCTGTGAATAGGACGTTCAAATCGAAGCCCAGAAAACCTGTGCTGCATCTCCGGATGCATTCCCGAAGTATGATTCCCGCCCAGTCCGGACCATTCAGGAGCATTTGCGGCCATGTCACGGCGGCCATTGGATGAGAATTGCACCCGATCTCCAGTCGCGCAGGGATTGGGCAGACTACGCTCAAGGAGGTGTTCCGTGCTCGGTAAAAGTAGTGTGGCTTCCCGCACGCCGGCCTTCCCCGGCATTCAGAGTTCTAGTCTCAAACACTTGATACCGCAGATCATGACACGAGGCCTCGGCCTCGATCTGAGTGGGCTGTCGGTTTTAGCAGGGATCGCCATCCTTGGCCTCATGAGTCCGGTTGCCGCTGGTTGGCTGGACCAGCAAACCCCACAGCCGCAACAGCCAAACTTCCCACGCGAATTCGATGCGGTCTCGATCAAGCCTTACACGCCGAAGGGGGTACTTTCTGAGGCGTGCGGGAGCCACGGTGATCCAAAGATGCTCCGTGAAGTCGGATGCACCGTACAGCAGCTTGTTACACTCGCCTATAACCTGAAAGACTATCAGGTGCGCGTAAAGGGACCCGCGTGGGTTGAGACGGACCCCTATGTCATCGAAGCCCGAATCGCGGCCCCAGCGTCTGAGACGGAGATGTCGCAGATGCTCCAGCATGTGTTGGCGGCACGCTTTTCCCTGACAACTCATCGAGAGATGAGGCTAGGCCTAGTTTACCTGCTCCAGACATCCAAGCGAGGCCTCAAGCTCCCTAAGGCCAGTCGTGAAGACCACTGCGGTAATGTCACGGTTCGTGAAAATTTTCTAAAGGCTGACTGTCTTTCCTTGGATGATCTCGCCGACGCGCTCCAGGAGTTCGTCATCAAGGATGGCCCCGTCATAAATCGCACGGGAATAGACAAAAGAAGCCGGTATGCTCTTAACCTGAACTTCACAATGAATGACGAGGCGACGGGAGCTCCTACTATCTTTGTTGCCCTTCCCGAACAGCTTGGCTTGACCTTGAATGCTAGCAAAGGGCAGGTTGAGACCCTCGTCATTGATCGTGCGCAACGGCCCCAGCCAAACTAGCAGTCGGAACCCGCTTCCGGTTTGCGCCTCCCTGAAGGCCGACCGTGCATCCGTCACAGCGGTCGCAAGGATCCCGAAATTACAGCCGCAGCAAAATCAATTGAAAGGAGCGTGGGGTTCCGGAGCACTTTTGGGGGGCGGCGAGTTCGATTTGAGGAAATCGAGATCGACAACATTGTCGCCTGCCAACGATTCGTGGATCTTGATTTCGTACAGATCCCCCTCCTGGCCGGGATTGCTTGTACCCGGTCGACTGCCGGTTCACATATGGCCGCGAAAACTGATGTGGGCCTTCGAATGGCATGACACTCAACAGGACCTCATCCTTACTCGTGGGGAGCCCTGGTTTTACGTCTTCTTCGAGGGAAATGGCCCAGCTAGAACGATACGATTGGTTGAGGCGGCCGAGACCGACGCTCTGACAAAGTACTGTCAGGGTATTGATGGGGTTGTGGGGTTTATTAACCGTAGCTATTCTTTGTTTTCGGTCGCGAAGCAACGACGCCCAGACCGGCTTCTCGTACCGCGTGGCCGCTGAATCGGCGCTGCGGGTCCGCCCCTGGCCGGCTCGCCGCGACCGGATCGAGGTTGACCCTTCGATAAACCAGCCGGACGGGGGCATCCGCCCCATTATTCTCACCTGCCCGCGCGCAGTGCGCGTCCACGAAGCGGGTATTCGCAAGGGTCGGCCAACCCCGATGTACCTTCTTCAGCATCGCAGCAGGCTCACGGCGTATAATGGGTTATATGCCAGATCCCGATAAAGCCGTTGTCCTGGTTGCCGATGGCGAGGTGAGCGTTTTAAAGAATGTTTCCTCCACCCTGCAAAAGGCTGGATTTACGGTGTTGACGGCGCAAGGCGGGCCCGCCGTTTTGGACGTTTGCGCCAAACACCGGGAACCGATTCAATTGGCGATTGTGGATATGACGATGGCCGGAAACGGGCCGGACTTGGTGGAGCGCCTCGATGGTTCGTATCCCGGCATCCGTTTCCTCTTTACGTCGGCGCTTGACGAATCCGGCAACGTGCGCCACATTGGCCGATCGGGCCGCACGCGCGAATACCTGCAGAAGCCGTTCCGGCGTTCTCGACTGCTGGGGCGCGTGCTGCAAGTGATGGACGCGCCAATGGTCCGCACGGCGTAACGGCCGTTTTACACGATGATTCCTTTGCGCACGGCGTAGAGGATCAGCTCAGGAACGCTATGCAGGCCGAGTTTCTGCAGAATATGTGTGCGGTGCGTCTCCACCGTGGTCAGGCTGATGTTGAGCTGGCTCGCGATCTCCTTATTGGGCTTGCCTTCGGCCGCCAGTTGCAGAACTTCGCGCTCGCGGCCGGTCAACAGGTCGTAGCTGTCTTCGAGACCCCGCTGCTCCATTTCGCGGATGTAATCTTCCTGCATCATGCGGCTGATTTTGCGCGTGAGGAACGACCGGCCCTGCACCACCGCGCGGATGGCGTCCAGCACGTCGCTGCGTAGCGCATCCTTCAACAGGTAGCCCTTAGCTCCGGCCTTCAGCGAACGCAGCACGTAGCTTTCGTCCTGGTGCATGCTCAGAATCACCACCGCGATCTGCGGATTGGCGGCCAGAATGCGCCGCGTGGCATCGATACCGTTCAAATTCGGCATGGCGATGTCCATCATGACCACATCCGGATGGAGGTCCTCAGCCAGTTGCGCGGCCTCGCGGCCATCGGCGGCCTCGGCCACCACCTCCATATCGGCTTGCTTTTCGAGCAGCGCGCGCACGCCGTCGCGCACTACGGCATGGTCGTCAGCCAAAAGAATGCGAATGGGCATCGTATCCGTTCTTTGCCGCCATCTCCGCTACCGGCAGCTCGGCGGATACCAGCGTTCCGCGGCCGGGCTGCGAATCGATCCGCACCAACCCGCCCAACCTCCGCACGCGTTCCTCCATGCCGAGCAGTCCCAGCCCGCGCGTTACGCGCGGATCGAATCCGGCGCCATCGTCGCGCACCGAAAAGTTGATTTTCGAGCCTTCCCGCGCCACCTGCACTTGCACATTCCGCGCGCTGGCATGGCGCGCCGAGTTGTTCAGAGCTTCCTGCACCAGGCGGTAGATGCAGGTCTGGTGTTCGTCAGGCAGGCCGTCCACCGCGTCGTCTCCATCCACGCTCACGTGCAGGCCGGTTCGCTTGGCCATCTCTCGTGCGTGCCATTTGAGCGCCGGCACCAGGCCGAAATCGTCCAGCATCGACGGCCGCAGCAGCAGCGCCAGGTCGCGGACTTCGTTGACCGTCTTTTCCGCCATGGCGCGAATCGCCGCCAGATGTTCGCGGACCTCGGCCGGCCCTTCGGCGCAGGCCGCGCCTTCCGTCTCCATCAAGATGGCGGATAGCGACTGTCCCACCTCGTCGTGCAGTTCGCGCGCCAGCGTGCGCCGTTCGTTTTCCTGCGCCCGCAGCAGCCGCGCCGAGAGACCCCGCAGGTCGGCGCGCGCGCGCGCATTTTCTTCCAGCCGCTGTTCCAGTTCCTGTTCCAGTTTCAGGGTGCGCCTGATAGTCAGCAACGCCAGCACCGCCCCGCCGATCAGAGTGATCCCGAAGGTGAGCATCAGCGAGCGCCGCAGGCGCTCGGAACTGCCGGCCAATTCGTCTTCGGCGCGGCCCAGTCCGCGCTCGTTCACGGTGGCGATGCGGTCGGCGATTTGCAGCATGGTGGTGCGGCGCGGCACCAGCTCGTCATAAAAGAAGGAGTAGCGCAAGCGGTCGCGCTCCGCCGGCGTCCATGCCACCGTCCGGTCCAGCACCCGCCAGTAAGCGTCGATTTCCGCACGCAGATCCTGAACCGGTTTGCGCTCATCGGGCGCCGCCGAACGTGAGTAGGCGTCCAGGGCGGCAAGCGTTTCCCGCTCCAGGCCTGGCAGCCGCGCCGATTGCTCCTGCGCGCCGGTCACATCCGGTGAGAGCAGGAAGTCGCGCACATAGGTGCCGGAAAGATAGATGGTCGAACGGATCTGGTCGAGCGCGCTCAAACGCGCCAGAAAGGCCTGGCGCATGGCGGTTTCCCGAGCCCGTACGTGGCCCAGCATCAGCAGGCTGCCGATGGCCGCCGCCAGAATGAAGACCAGCAGCCCTCCGAAACCGAAAGAAAGCACCAGCCAGGGAGGCCCGCGGCGCGGCAAATCCAGCGTATTCGTCTCGGGCGTGCTTTCGGGCGCACCGCTGGATCGCGACACTTTTATCCTCAGATCCCAGTGTAGTCAAACCGGCGGCGTCCGCAAAATCCTGTCCGGACAGGATGGTAACCGCCGTGGCGAAGGGTTACAAAGAAATCATAGGAGGAAACTCAAAAGTGAAGTATTCCAGCAAATTGGTCATTCTCGCGGTGGCTGTTACCGCCATGATTGGCGCCGGGTGCGCCAAGAAGAAGGTTGCCGCTCAGGCGCCTCCTCCCCCAACGCCGCCCACCGCCGCTGCAGAACGGCCACAGCCTGCGCAACAGGCGCGTTCCGTTACGCCCGGGCCTGCTCCCGTAGCCACGCCGCAGCAGACGCCGCGCATGCCCAACGCGCAGACGCGAGCCCGCATCGACACTCTTTTGGCGCGCATTGAAGACGCCTATTTCGATTACGACAAGCACACGTTGCGCCCGGACGCGATTAAAGCGCTGGAAGCCGACTCCAACGAGTTGCGCGACATCCTCAAGGATTATCCCGATTACAAGCTGACCGTCGAAGGCCATTGCGATGAGCGCGGTTCGGCCGAGTATAATATGGCGCTCGGGCAGGAGCGCGCCGACGCCGCGAAGGCTTATCTGGTACAGGTTGGTATTCCGTCGGCACAGCTCTCCACGGTAAGCTATGGCAAGGAGAAGCCTATCTGCGACGAGCACGACGAAACCTGCTGGCAGAGGAATCGCCGCATCCACATTGTGGCGGATTCCCAGGCACGGTAACGATTCCCTTAATCCTGCTCCCTGACGATCGCGGCCCGGCCTGCTCCTGCCGGGCCGCGAGTCTTAATGGTCTTCTCCGCGCCTTCTGCCGCCTCTGCGCCTATCCCAAGGGTGGCTTGGCGGTTTCCCTCTTTTATTCAGCCTTTCTTGTCTTTCTCTCTGCGCCTCCGCGTCTCCTAAGAAACAAAATCCTCGATTTGTTGGAAATAAAGGACTTCGCTTTCTGCGCGTTCCAGCCCACGCACGCTCCGTCAAGACTCTGTTTCTTCTCCCGCCAAACAGACCACGCCAGTTCGATGCGCTGCGGTGAAAATCCCCTCCCAGCGGAGATTCGCTGATGGATGGCTCGCGTTGGGAGCGCTTCCGGCTGGAGCACCATGAGGACACGGTCCTGCTGGTGCTCACGCTGATCATCGGCGCGGTGGTTGGCGCGGTGGTGGTCGCCTTCATCCTGCTCACCGAAAACCTGGGCGCGCGGATGTATCCGGCCCGGGGCGCCGCGTGGCGGCGCGTGCTCATTCCCACTGCCGGATCGTTAATCTCCGGCTTCTTTCTTTATCGCTATTTCCCCAACGCCCGCGGCAGCGGGATTCCGCAAGCCAAGACCGCCCTGTTCGTTCGCGACGGCTACATCCGCTTTCGCACGGTGGTCGGAAAATTCACCATGTGCTCGCTCGGCTTGGCCAGTGGCCTGGCATTGGGACGCGAAGGTCCGTCGGTGCAAGTGGGCTGCGGCATCGCTTCGGTTCTGGGCCGGAAGCTGGGGCTCTCGCCGGCCAGCGTCAAGAGTTTGGTGCCGGTAGGAGCGGCGGCCGCGCTGGCGGCGGCCTTCAACACGCCGATCGCCGCGGTGCTTTTCACGCTCGAAGAGGTGATGGGCGATATGCACGCGCCGGTGCTGGGCTCGATCGTGCTGAGCTCGGCCACTTCATGGATGGTGCTGCACTTGCTGTTGGGCGATGAACCCCTGTTTCATGTGCCCGCCTACCAATTGAAGAGCCCCGTGGAGTTCGTGGCATATGCGGTTCTGGGCCTGGTGGGCGGCCTGGTATCGGTGGCATTCGTCAAGCTGCTGCTGTGGCAGCGCAAGTGGTTCCTCTCGCTCCCGGTTTCCACGCGCTGGTATCAACCGGTCGCCGGCGGGCTCTGCGTGGGGCTTCTCGGCTGGTTCGTGCCGGACGTGTTGGGCGTCGGCTATGGTGTCGTCGGCCAGGCCCTGAACGGCCATGTGGTGCTGGGCGCCATGGCGCTGCTGGTGTGCCTCAAGCTGGTGGCCACCGCCACTTGTTATTCCTCGGGCAATGCCGGCGGCATTTTCGGACCGGCGTTGTTCATCGGCGCGATGCTGGGCGGCACCGTAGGCTCGGTGGCCCAGATCGCGATGCCGCATTACGCCGGCAACGTGGGCGCGTACGCGCTGGTCGGCATGGGCGCGGCCTTCGCCGGCATCGTTCGCGTGCCGCTGACCTCGGTCATCATGATTTTCGAAGTCACCCGCGATTACACCATCATCGTGCCGCTGATGATCGCCAACCTGCTGGCCTATTACGTCTCGAGCAAACTGCAAGAGGAGCCGATCTACGAAGCGCTGCTCCAGCAGGATGGCATCCATCTACCGTCCGGCGCCGGCGTTCGCGCCAAGGAAACGGTTCTGCGCGTCAGCGACGGCCTACGTCCTGGAGGCGAGCCGCTCCCAGTCACCCTCACCGTGGCCGAAGCGCGCGCCCGCTTCGACCGGCATCACCACGCCTGGCCGGTTGCCGATGAGCGGGGATTGCGCGGCATGGTGAGCGCGCAGCGGCTTGACCAGGCGATCGCCAGCGGACAGGGCGGGGAACTGCTGGGGCAGCTCGTGCCCGAACCCGGTCCGGTGGAAGACCTGACTCAGGACGTATTCCCGCACCTGCATGCCGATCATTCCCTGGATGTGGCGCTGCGGAGAATCGCGGAGACCGGCTGGGACGCTCTACCCGTGGTGAGCCGCGACAACTTGCGCCATTGGAAGGGCACGATTTCCCTGGAGGACATTCTGGCGGCTTACGGCGTGGCCCATCGCGACGATGCATCCGCCTAGCGCCTCACCCGCGCAGCCGCATGGCAAACCACACCACCCCGAACGCCAGCAGCGCCCCCGCCGATACCTCGACTGGACGGAGCGCCCGCGCCATCCGCACCACCTGCGAAAACAACAGCGCCAGTATAGAGATGGCCGCTATTTCCGCCAGCGCCGCGCCGGCCAGCACCCAGGCCGCGCTGTATCCGGTGTTCTGCAAAAACAGGTGGAAGAATAATCCGTGGAACGCGCCCAGCACTCCCGCGATGGCCCAGCGCCCGCCGGCCGGGGCAGCAGCAGAATTTCCACGGCCAGGTAGGCCACCGTAAGCGCCGCCGCCGCTTCTACAAATCGCGGCGCCGGCTGCCACGCCACATGCGGCATCGCCAGCACGCACGCCGCCTGCCCTGCCAGGAACATCGCCGCCAGCGCCACCAGCTCCCGCCGGCTGCGCGACGCCAAAACCAGCGCCGCCAGAAACAGGAGTTGCGCCGCGCCGCCCAGCGCGCGCATCCAGCACGCGCCCGCTTGCGTGAGGGCGGTCTCCGCCGCGGTCGGCGGGCGGAATCGCAAGGTGGCGTGCGTGAAGGAAATATCGAAGAGCGCCTGATCCTGCTTGCCGTCCATTTGGGCGCGCAGCAGATGCACGTGATTGGGCACGGTCACCGCCGCGAGGGTGCATTCCACGTCCACCCGGTCCACCGGCGCGGCGAATTCGTAATCGGCCTGGCACACGTAAAAGGCGCGAGCGGTGTCGGCCGCGCAATTCCCGTCCAACATGCGGGTGCCCGCAAACCGCACATGTTCGAGCAGCGTGCGCTCCGGCGCCGTCACGTGCGATATCTCATACAGCGGCATGCGCAATTCGTAGTGCGCCCGCGCCCCGTCTACCGTGAGATCGCTCGAGCTCATGCTGACGACGTGAGCCCAGAGGGGAGCGGCAACGAGGAGTATCGAGGTGCGGCGCAAAGAGTATTGTAAGCCGTCGGCGATCAGCTCCTGCTGAGCAACGGCTCCGGAGCACGCTTCGCATGCGGCCCTGGCGGGCTGAAGCCCGCCCCACGAAGAAGGCAGCCCTGTCGGATGGTGGGGCGGGCTTCAGCCCAATGCCCCAAGTTTTTTGAATTGAGGTGCTGGCGGTAGGCACAAATGGTGACTCATGACAGTTTAAGCCTTTCGGGAAGGGAAGGTTCGCGGTCTGCCCCAAACCGCG
>Ga0326727_10001261_pt1 | contig 95811 bp, 86 predicted proteins | sample MB2enrmetagenome_FD_207643 | JGI IMG/M metagenome (GOLD analysis project Ga0326727, IMG submission 207643) | Lab enriched peat soil microbial communities from McLean, Ithaca, NY, United States - MB29MY | ecosystem: Environmental > Terrestrial > Soil > Wetlands > Peat | place: USA: New York... | reverse complement strand
GCTGCGCTTTGCCCTGGTTGCCCGCGAATGACAAATCATGGTTGTTTTCCCTGGGTTCTCAGCCTGCTCACAGCCGCTTCGCGTTGAAAAATAGTCCAAGCACATAGTCTGCCGATCACAACTGGGTTTTTCATATAAGTTCCTTCTTTCTGTTTATTCCAATCCTTTCGAAATGTTTTGCCTATGGAAAAACGGTGACGCCGCCAATATACAACCACCTTTGCTTATCTTGATCCCAATGTCGCGCCGGTTCCTTGCGCCATGCAACACATTTTTAGGCATTCTTGCAGTTTTTTTGCTTTTTCGGAGTTTCCCCGTCGCAAGCTCTTGCGTTTCAATGACAAGCGGCGATCCAACCCCTCCAAAAAAATCACGCCTGAAAACCTACGGTAGGTTTTTTGTCCGGTCCGGTCCGTGCCATAATCGCCGCGTGAAAAAAATCACATGCCCCCCTGCCGATTGGCCTTGCGGGGACGGGGGCGGATTTGTTAACAACCTGCCCCATTATGGCAGCAATTGGCCGCTTTCAAAAAGGTGACGAGATTTTCCACGCCAAAATCGTGGAGGGCCGGCTTTTCCGCGTCCGCGGCGATGTCTTCGGCTCGCCTTCCTTCGACAAAAAGGCGATGCCCTTCAAAGGCCTGAAAACCCTCACTCCGGTTGCGCCTTCCAAAATCATCGCCATCGGTCTCAATTACGCCGACCACGCCCGCGAACAAAACAAGGCCCTCCCCAAAGAGCCGCTCTTCTGGCTCAAGGCGCCCACTTCCCTCATCCCGGACGGGGCCAGGATCGAGGTGCCCTATCCCCATCATCGCACCGATTTCGAGGCCGAATTGGCCATTGTCATCGGCCGCCGCGTGCGCAACGTCACCCCAGCGGCCGCCACGCGCTTCATTTTTGGCTACACGGCCGCGCAGGACATCAGCGACCGCACCATCCAGAACTCCGAGAGCCAGTGGGCGCGGGCCAAGTCCTTCGACACCTTTACGCCGCTGGGGCCTTACGTGGAGACCCAATTGGACCCGCACGACTTGACCATCCAAATGTTTCAAAACGGCCAGTTGCGCCAAAACTCCAACACCAATCAGCTCGTCTTCAATTGCGCGCGGCTGGTCAGCTTCGTCTCGGTCAACATGACTCTGCTGCCCGGCGATGTGATCCTCACCGGCACCCCCAGCGGCGTGGGGCCAATCGCCTCCGGCGACCGCCTGGAGGTGAGGATTCAGGGCTTGTCGCCCTTGGTCAACACCGTCAAGTAACAGGCAAACGGAAGGAGCCAATTATTATGCGATGGAGCCAGGCATTCATCCCGACCCTCAAAGAAACACCGGCGGAAGCCGAAATCATTTCCCACAAGCTGCTCTTGCGCGCCGGCTTGGTGCGCAAGCTCACCGGCGGCCTTTACACCTTCCTTCCCCTGGGCGTGCGCGCCCTGCGCAAGGTCGAACAAATCGTTCGCGAGGAAATGGACCGCGCGGGCGCGCTCGAAGTGCTCATGCCCGCCCTCCAGCCGCCGGAAATCTGGCAGCAAAGCGGACGCTATGAGAGCGCCCAAGGCGTATTGTTCAAGGCGCGCGACCACGCCAAAAAGGAATGGGTTCTGGGGCCGACCCATGAGGAGGTCATCACCACCCTCCTGGCGGGCGAATTGAGTTCCTACCGCCAATTGCCCCTCAATTTCTACCAAATCCAAACCAAGTTCCGCGACGAAATCCGCCCCCGCTTCGGCCTCATGCGCGCCAAGGAATTCGTCATGAAGGACGCCTACAGTTTTGACGTCTCCGACGAGGCCGCGCAGGTCAGCTACCAAAAAATGTACGACGCCTACACTCGCATCTTCCATCGCTGCGGCCTCCGCACCATGGCTGTCGAGGCCGACACCGGCGTCATGGCCGGTAAGTTTTCCCACGAATTCATGGTCCCAGCCGAGACGGGCGAAAACGAAGTCGCCCACTGCGAAAGTTGCCATTACGCCGCCAACCTCGACAAGGCCTCCAGCCGGACACCGCCCACGGAAACCGCCCCGGCCGGCGCGCTGGAGAAATTCGCCACCCCCGGCGTGGCAACCATTGAAGACTTGACGCGGCCGCCCTACAACGTGCCGGCCAGCCGCCAGATCAAGACGCTGGTCTATATCGTCCAGGACAAACCGGCGCTGATCCTGATCCGGGGCGACCATCAATTGAACGAAGCCAAGCTGGCCGGCGCTCTGGGAACCGCCACCTTCCGGCCCGCCGAGCCGGAGGAGATTTTCACCGCGCTGCGGGCGCATCCCGGAAGCCTGGGCGCCGTCGGGGTCAAGGACCTGCCCATTTATGCCGACGAATCCCTGCGGGGCGGCGCCGGCCTGGCCACCGGCGCGGGCGAGGACGGTTTCCATCTGCGCGGGGTGGACATCGGACGCGACATCGCTGTCAACAAATGGAGCGACTTGCGCCTGGCGCGCGCCGGCGAGCCGTGCCCCAAGTGCGGCCAGCCCTTGCGCGTCCGCCGCGCCATAGAAGTCGGCCATGTTTTCAAGCTCGGCACCAAATACAGCCTGGCCTTCAACGCCTGTTTCCTGGACGAAGCCGGCAAAAAGCAGCCCGCCGTCATGGGTTGTTACGGCATCGGCATCACCCGCACCCTGCAAGCCGTCATCGAGCAATGCAACGACAAGGACGGCATCCTCTGGCCCATCAGCGTCGCGCCCTACACTGTATGTTTGACTCCTCTCAACGTCGCCCCCGATAGCCCCGTGATGAAGCTGGCCGAAGAACTCTACGCCGCCTTGAGCGCGCGCGCTGTCGAGGTCATCCTGGACGACCGCGACGAGCGGCCCGGCGTCAAGTTCAAGGACTCCGAGCTGATCGGCTTCCCCATCCGCGTGGGCATCGGCGAGAAATCCCTGGCCAGGGGCGAAGTCGAACTCAAGCTGCGCGGCGGCCCGATGACCCCGGTTAAGGCGGAGCAGGCCGTGGAAAAGGTTCTCGAGAAACTGGCCCCTTCCGCCTCCTAATCCTAATCCTAATCCTAATCCTAATCTTAATCTTAATTCATTCTGATTGCCGGTTACCCGAAGAAAATTAAGATTAAGATTACGATTAAGATTAGGAACAGTTAACCAAAAAAAGAAGTGCGGCTCCCTCTCAATGGGCCGCTGCGCCCGTCCACAGGAAGGATTGCAAATGGTCCAATTCCCGGTCCCCCTCCCAAAGCGAGACCCGCCAGGCGACCAGCCGGCCGAAAGCCTTGTAGTCGCCGCCCTCGACCCGGAATTCCGACCAGTGACCGAACCAGCCGCTCTTCCTGGCCGGTTCCTCCACGGTGACGGTGTGGAGCGTGTTCTCCAGCACGCCGCGCATCTCCGCCCGCAATTTCAATTTGCTCCAGTCCACCTTCTTGGCCTTCCATTGCACGGCCAGGCGCACCCCCTCGCACAAGCTTGGGGTTTTGCGCAAATGAAACTGATAGGCGTCCCGCTCGTAAAGGCTGGGCGAAAGGGCGTGCCGTCCCTGTTTGTCCAGCAGTTGAACCAGGACTTTGGCCACGCTCCCCTCGCCCGCGCGCGCGGCAGGCGCGAGCAGGACCGCAACGGCAAACGCGATGAGAAACCGGCGCATCGCCCCCATTCTGGCCGCCCACGCGAAAAAATCAAGCCGCCCGAAAACATCGGCGGTGGTTATTGGGTTGATCTGCCTAATGACCGATGGTGGCCGCTCCGTCGCTGGCGTTGATGGTCATGGGCTTGGTGATGGTCATGGTTTCGGAACTGGAACCGGCGGTCTTGATGATAATGGTGCCTCCGTTGCTGACGCCGGCCACTCCCTGGGCCAAAGTTTTGTAGGGGTAATCGTAACTGCCTGGACCGTCATTAAGCCCGTTGCTGGCCGGGCCCGTGTAGTTGAAATCGACAAAAACGGGGCCGGAGAAACCGACCAGGGCATTGATGAGGTTTGTGCCATTGGGCGACCCCCACCCGGTGCAAAGATCGTATCCAGGCGCGGCGAAGTAGAGGTTGGGGCTGTTGCTCCAGGTGGTGTTGCCGTTGGTGATGTCGTGGAAGCAGTTGGTGTAAAGCGGTCCCTCGGCGATGTTATAAATGGCCGGATTGATAAAGCCGATGGTTGGTTTGCCCAGCGCCGCAGCCTGCTGATTGGCCAGGGCGGCAAAGCCAGCCCATAACGGCGCGGCACAACTGGTCCCGCCCACACCGGAGTATTCCTGGACTCCGTTGGTGCCCGTGCAAACAACAAGGTTGAAGTTCCCAGACGCGGCCACATCGGGAATGTTGCCATTCGACATAGACCCGCCTACGGCGCTCATATTGACCAGCTTTTGATAATCGGGTATCGGGACCGTCAGCTCGATCCCTCCGGAACTGCCCCCGGGACCATTGGTAGGGTTGTCCTGATCCCATCCCCAAACTGTTTCCGAGTCCCACGCCGCCCCCGTGCCTTTCATGTACAAGTCTGTTCCCCCAGTTTGCGTCATATAGGGTTCAAGGTCAGACGGTGCGGCCCCGTTAATGTAGGTTCCTCCGGGACCATTGGGATCTACAGGCAAGGCGCCCGAATCACCGGACGCATAAAAATAAGACTGTCCCTGTGCTGCTAATCGCGCGAAACAATTGGAAGTCCCGCCATCAACGTCGCTCGGCCAAGAGGAACTGATCTGTCGCGGCAGCCCCTCCTCCTGGGTCGGCTCGGCCATCTCCGTCAGGATGCCATCAATGGAAGACCCCCTATAGAAAACCACTTTGTCGAGGCCCGGCGCCATGGAGATCGCCAACTCTATGTCCACCGACGGCTCTTCATCCCCGTTGTCAGGATTGTTGGTGAGGCCGGCCAGGAGCACCTCCTGCACAGGGACATTGGGCAAACCGGCCGTTTGTTCATAGTTGGTGATGTCGGCAGGTGTGTATCCATCATACTCGAATAAGCCCACCTCTTGCCCAGCGCCAGTGAGTGTCGTGCCCGCTGCGTAGGCATGCCTGAAATCACTGCCCATGTACAGAGTGCCACCGGCATAGTTATAGGAGCCATTCCGCGGCAGCGGAGTTCCCTTTTTTATAGGACGCACTCGGGGATGCGGCTTCACGTAGTCGTTCAATCCGCTGATGGACAGCACCGGCGCGTCCAACTCCAGCGACGGCTCGACATCCGGCGCAAAAAACTGCCGCGCTTCCGTCGGGTGCTGATACAACCGCAGAGTCACATGAAGGGCTTTCTCAATGCCGGCCACGGGCGCCTCGACATCGATGAAAGAGCGGCCCGGGGTGGTGTGAGTCACGGTGAAGCCGTTGGTCTTGAAAAAAGTAAGGACGGCTTGGTAATGGGCTTGGGTTGGCGCGAATTTCTCGTTGAACTGTTCGGGAGTGAGGTAGTGATGGAAATTGGCGCCGGCAGGGTCGTAGATTCCTTTGACCAGTGGGCCGAGTGCTTGGTTGTTGTGCAACGGCAGGCAGATGCCGAGGTGCAGGTGCTTGCTGGCCGGCAGCCGGCCCACGGGCTGCAAGTTAAACTGCGCCACTGCGGCGGGCACGTGGCTGTGCAACACTTGTCTTTCCGCCGCCCGTGTGGACGTTATGGAAAAGAGGCACAAGGCAGCGCAAGCCATCGCTCTCCCCAGCGGTTGCCCAGCCATGTTGGCTGATATTCTGGTTTTCATATAATTCCTCCGGGAATTACTGCAAGGTAACCAGGACCAGCACCATGCCTTCGCCTTCCTTCAGTGAGGTCATCGCCTTGCCCAAGATCGCCCCTTGCGCTCGTGCGTGGTCGGTCACTTTCATCGCGTAACCAGGTCTGGCCGAAGTCGTCAGCAAGTCCCCTGGCCAAATAGCGCCGTTGGTCGTGTCGGCCTGGACATAGACACGTCCCGTCAGCGCCACGTTCTGGCCGCCCTCAAGCGATCCCTGCTGCTGCATCTGGATGCCGGGTTGGATTCCGTTGGCCCCGCTGACCACACCGGCGACGCGGGTGTCATAAGGCTGGTCGGACAATTTCAATTGACCCGGATGGGAGTCGTCAATGACCACCACCGCACCCTCACCAACCTTTTGTTGGGTGGTGGAGATTGCAAACGGCTCCGCCAAATCCGCGCCCCCTTTGATCGTGATGGAGCTACAGGAAACGTTCATCCAAGCGCCGGCGGTATGGTTCCAAAATGCGACGCCGGTGATGCTGTTATTCAAGCTGCCGACCTGCACTTCGCTCCCCGAACCATCGCCCCCGATGTAGGCATCAATTGGTCCGTCTCCATTGGCCGCAGAACCGCCGTCAATCAGCACGTAGTTGCCGTTGACTTCCAACTGCTGCGACGCGTTGCTGGTGTTGATGCCCACATTGCCGTTGTTCATAACGGTCATGCGGTTGTGATAGTCCGTATAAAAATCCAGCCCGAAGGAATTGGCGTAGCCGTTGCTGCGGACGGAGCCGATGCCCTCACCGCTGGTCGAGCCGGAGGACGTGCCGAACGTCAGCGCGTTGTTCACCGTGCCGACGTTCAGGCTGGACTGGTCAATATTCATCCCGCCATTGAGGCTGAGGGTCTGTTGGGGCGCCGCTCCGCCCAGTCCCACGGTGGCCGCGGTGAACTCGCCGTTGACGCTCAGGAGGGCGCCCGGATTAGTTGTGCCGATGCCCACATTGCCGTTGTTCATAACGCTCATGCGGTTGTGATAGTCCGTATAAAAATCCAGCCCGAAGGAATTGGCGTAGCCGTTGGAGCGGACGGAGCCGATGCCCTCGCCGCTGGTCGAGCCGGAGGACGTGCCGAACGTCAGCGCGTTGTTCACAGTCCCGGCGTTGAGGCTGGACTGGTCAATATTCATGCCGCCGTTGAGGCTGAGGGTCTGTTGGGGCACCGCTCCGCCGAGGCCGACGTTGCCTGCAATATAGGCGGTCGTTTGGGTCCCTGGCGTGCCGATACGTATGATGCCGCTCTCGGAATTGGCGCCCGCGTTGCCAATGTAGATGTTGTTGTTGCCGGTGGTGAGGTTATTGCCGGCATTGAAGCCGAGGGCAATGTTCCAGGAGCCATTTGTATTATATTGCAGCGCATAGTTGCCAACAGCAGTGTTGCCGTTGCCAACGGTGTCGGCTAAAAGAGCTGCCGTCCCAACGCCCGCGTTATAATTGCCAATGGTCACAGATTGCAGCACCGCCTGGCCCAGTCCCGAGTTGAAGGCCCCGCTTGTATTGGAATTGCCCGAATTTTGTCCGGCGAAGAAGTTCCCTGTCCCAGGATCGCTGATCAAGCCGACCGTGGCCGGCAATGGTCCCGCAAACACCGGCTGCCCATCCAAAGTCATCCCGGCGCCGCTGGTGACAAAGCGCACGCCGCCGTTGGCCCGAACGTTGAACTGGTTGGTCGTGGTGGAGGCAAAGGGCGTGGCGCTTTCCAAATCCGCCCACACGAACGCGCCGTCATGGAGCGCTTGGGCGCTGCTGCCGGCGGCAAAACTGGATTGACCGCCCGCCAAATTCTCCGATCCGCCCGGCACGGTGGCAAAGTTATTGGTTGCCTGGTTCTCGAAGCCGCCGACGACGGTCGCGTCTTCGGCGCCGGCGGTGTTTTGAAAGCCCCCCGCCACTGTGGCCGACCCCGAGGAGCCGCCGCTGGCGGTATTGTTGACACCGCCGCCCACCGTCGAATACATGCCGCTGGCCGTGTTGTTAAATCCGCCGGCGACCGTGCTGAATTGGTTTGTGGCAGAATTGCCCAATCCCCCGGCTACGGTCGCGTCGGCACCGGCAGTGTTACCTAAGCCTCCACCTACTGTCCCATCGGCCCCAGAGCTGTTGCCTCGGCCTCCACCCACTGTCCCTTCGGTCCCGGCCGTGTTGGCCGCGCCGCCCCCAACAGTGCCAAAATTCCCGCTGACGCTGTTGGTATAAGCAAAAGCCTCTGGCCCATGACCCGTATGGACAATGATATTGGTGGCACCACCGCCCCCGATGGACGCCCCCGCGACGCCGTTGGAGACAAAATTGGCTGTCGAACCGCCAATCAGGTTCGGCGCCCCGTTGGAGGCATTAAGCTGGACGGTCCAGCCCGCCAATTGCTGGGCGGTGATGGTGACGTTTAGATTCGTCAATCCCGCGCCATTGCCGCTGAATGTGCCGCCGAGGATCACCGCCCCCTCGTTGTTGGTCACCACCCCCCCAGGCAATTGCGCCATTGAAATCGGGCCGCTCAACTGGCTGGCCGGCAGCGTCCCGCTGACATTGCTCGCCATACCGGCAAACACCGCGTAGGGCGCAGGGTAGAGCTCCTGCAACGGTGTCAGCGCCGTGAAACTGCCCGCGCCGTTGCTGCGGACGCTGATGGCCAGCCAGATGTCGTTGCCGGTAAAGACGGGGCCAAAGTCCAGCGTGGTGGTGAACAATCCGTTGGTCACGCCGACGGCCGGATTGGTCACGGTGCTGCCAACCGGGCTGCCGCTGCCCGCCGCATTGGTGTACAACGAGAACTGGAAGTCGTAGAACCCGTTGGCCGGGCCGCCGCTGCTGCTCAACTGGCCTTGATACGTGAACGCCGTGCCTTGCGCGGCGACTTGGTTGACGCCGGCCAGAACCGCCAGCGCGATGAACAAATGATGCATTTTTGTGTTCATAAACGTTTCTGCAATGAATATTTCTGATGATTTACGCCTGATGGATCAGATTCAATGATGATGGATTGGAGGTTGGAAGACAAGCAAAAAATGCTTTATTTTGGGGGGACTCTGTCTGCTTCCTCAGCTTTGCCGGGCCTCGCCAACTTCCATTCCGCCGCCTGCACCTGGGCTGTCTCTTGCTTTGGGGGATGGGTCGTGCTAGACTCACGCCACTGAAAGGAAACATGCGAAACGATCTTCAAAGCCGCCGCCAGTTTCTCGGACGAGCCGCCGCCGCCGGCGCCATGCTCTTGGCCCCAGCCTCATTGCTGGGAGACCCCATCCCCTCCAAACCAACCGCCGCCGATCAGGTCACGCTGGGCAAAACGGGCCTCAAGTTAAGCCGCCTGGGCTTCGGCACCGGCAGCAATAGCGGGGAAGTGCAGCAGCGGCTTGGCCAGGAGGAATTCAACCGCCTCATCCGTTACGCCTACGACCAGGGCATCACCTATTTCGATTGCGCCCAGTCCTACCTGACCTTTCCGTGGATCGCCGGGGCGATCAAAGGCCTGCCGCGCGAAAAACTCTTCATCCAATCCAAGATCCCCGGCCGGCCGGAGGACGTTTTGGCAACCATTGACCGGCATCGCACAGTGCTCAACACCGACTACGTGGACAGCATGCTCATTCACTGCATGGTCAACGATAATTGGACCGACGGCTGGAAGCGCGTGATGGACGGCTTTGACGCCGCCCGCGAGAAAAAGTGGATTCGGGCCAAGGGCGTCTCCTGCCACAGCCTGCCCGCCTTGCGCGCCGCCCGCAAATCCGACTGGACGGAGGTTCATCTGGCGCGCGTCAATCCGCAGGGGGCCTTCATGGACGGCGAGCGTGAAACCATCAACATGAATACCGCCCCCGTCGCGCCGGTGCTGGAGGAATTGAAGCAAATGCGCGCCAAGGGCCGCGGCGTTATCGGCATGAAACTGGTCGGGAACGGCACTTTTGTTGACGCCGCGGACCGCGACAAGGCGATGCGATTCGCCATGTCGCGGCCGGAGTTGGACGCGGTGGTGATCGGTTTCAAAAGCCGCTCGGAAATTGACGAGGCGATCCAGCGCATGAACGCCGCACTGGCGTAAGCTATTCCTACGTTTGCCGGGCCGGGTCCAGCAATTCCTCCAACTTCCCCTTGTCCAATCCGGACATTTCCAGCGCGACTTCGCGGATCGTCCGGTTGGTTTCGTAGGCCACTTTGGCGATCTTGGCCGCTTTGTCATAGCCGATGACCGGCGCCAGGCTCGTGCAATTGGAAAGGCTCAGTTCCAGGTTGGCGCGGCATTTGTCCCGTTCGGCTTCCAGCCCCGCCACGCAACGGCGGGCGAATACTTGACTGCCTTTGGCCAGCAGCTCGATGGCTTGCAAAAGATTGTGCGCCATCACCGGCATCATCACGTTCAACTCGAAGTTGCCGTAGGCGCCCCCGAACGTGATGGCCGCGTCGTTGCCCAGCACCTGCCCGCACACTTGCAGCAGCATCTCGCACATGACCGGATTGACCTTGCCCGGCATGATCGAGGATCCGGGCTGCGTCGCCCGCAGCCGCAATTCCCCCAGGCCCAGCCGCGGCCCCGATCCCAGAAAGCGAATGTCGTTGGCGACTTTGATCAGGCTCACGGCCACGGTTTTGAGCGCACCCGACGCTTCCACCAGCGCGTCCCGTCCGCCTTGGGCCTCGAAGTGATTGTCGGCCTCGCGCACCGCCAATCCCGTTTCGGCCGCGATGCGCGCGATGGCGCGCCGGGCGAATTCCGGGTGCGTGTTGATGCCCGTGCCCACCGCCGTGCCACCCAGCGCCAGTTCCCCCAGATGCTTCTCCGCCGCGCGCAACCGCTCCAATCCGTGCCGGACCTGGCTGGCGTATCCGCCGAATTCCTGGCCCAGCCGGATGGGCGTCGCGTCCTGCAGGTGCGTGCGGCCGATTTTGAGGACATCGTGAAATTCCGCCGCTTTGTTCTCCAGCGCCCCGGCCAACTCCGAGAGCGCGGGAATCAGGGCGGTTTCGATGCCTTCCAGCGCCGCCAGGTGAATGGCCGTCGGTATGGCGTCGTTGCTCGATTGCCCGCGGTTGACATGATCGTTGGGATGCACCCGTTTGCCTCCGCGCTGGCCGCCCAGCAATTCGCACGCGCGGTTGGCGATCACCTCATTGGCGTTCATGTTGGTCGAGGTGCCCGATCCGGTCTGGAAAATATCCAGCACGAATTGCCCGTCCCACTGCCCGTCAATGACTTCCTGGGCCGCTTTGACAATGGCCGCCGCCACTTCGGGATTCAAATCCCCCAGCTCCTGATTGGTCAGCGCGGCGTGTTTCTTGATCAATCCCAGCGCCCGGATGAACCGGCGCGGAAAGCGCAAGTCGCTGATCGGGAAGTTTTCCACCGCGCGCGCGGTTTGCGCGCCGTAATAAGCGGACGCGGGCACCTGCATCGGCCCCATGGAATCGGTTTCAGTCCGAAACGCTTCGTTCATGCCGCCGAGAATGCGCAAAGACCTCCTTCAATGCAAGGAAACTGAGCCGGCGGCCAACACGTTCCCATTCTTCTAATTGGCTTGAAACCAGATCGCAAAAAGGTGAGAATATGAGCATGAAACAATTCACGGCGATCCTTCATCAAGGCGAGCCGAACGAAGGCGGTTTTTGGGCGACCTGTCTGGAAGTGCCCGGGGCCAATGGACAAGGGGAGACCAAGGATGAATGCCTGCGCAACCTGGGACAGGCTGTTCAGCTCCTGCTGGAAACCGGGCGTGAGGAAGCCTTTCGGCTTGACCCACAAGCCGAAACGGTGGAACTGATCGTCGCATGAAACGCCGGGCATTGCTCGGTTATCTTCCCGGAATTTTCCCGGTTGACGTTGGCCGCGGCCCACAGCATGGTTTACAGGCTCTGTTGCAGGAATGAAGACCATTTTGTTTGTTTGCACCGGCAATATCTGCCGCAGCCCGATGGCCGAAGGCCTCTTCCGCCACGCCACGCGCGGACGGTCCGATTGCCGGGCCATCTCCGCCGGCGTCGGCGCTATGGAAGGCCAGCCCCCCAGCCCTCACGCCGTGCGCGCCCTCAAGGAGCTGGGCATTGATATTTCCCAGCAGCGCAGCCGCATGCTCACCCCAGATCTGGTCGAGCAGGCCGATTACATCTTCGGCATGACCCACAGCCACGTGGATTCGGTCAACTTGCTCTTTCCCCAGGCCACCGAGAAGATGTTTCTCCTGCGCGAATTTGACGAGACTTTGGACGAATTCGAGAAGGACATCACCGATCCCATCGGCGGCTCTTACGAAACCTACGCCTATTGCCGCGACCAGATCGAGCAGGGCATTTTCTCCATGCTCAGTTTCATTGAGCAGGCGGCCGCCAGCCAGGCGGCCCCCGGCGCCTCTGTCAAGTGCCGCATCGCCCTGGGCTGCGACCACGCCGGCTTTCATCTCAAGGAATCGCTCAAGGATTATCTGCAGGGCGGCCTGGCCACGGTGACAGACATGGGAACCGGTTCCGAAGAGGTGTGCGATTACACCGATTTCGCCCAGGCGGTGGCCGAAGCGGTCACGACTGGACGCGCTGAGTTCGGACTGTTGGTTTGCTCGACGGGCATCGGCATGAGCATGGCGGCCAACAAGATCGCCGGCATCCGGGCGGCTCTGGTTTTTGACGAGCACACCGCCAGCCTGGCCCGCCGGCATAACAACGCCAATGTCATTTGCTTGGGCGCCAGCACCACCTCCCCCGACCAGGCCAGGAGAATCCTGGATGTTTTTCTCTCCGCCCAATTCGAGGGCGGCCGCCACGAACGGCGCATTGCCAAGATGGAGCCGCTTTCCACGCCCGCGGCCCTGCGTCTCCACTCAGTGGATCCGCAGGTCGCTAACGCCATCTTGTTGGAGCGCCAGCGCCAGCAGGAGAACATCGAGCTGATTGCCAGTGAGAACTTTGTCAGCCCCGCCGTCATGGAGGCCCAAGGCTCCGTGTTGACCAACAAATACGCCGAGGGCTATCCGGGCCGCCGCTGGTACGGCGGCTGCGAATACGTGGACATCGTCGAGCGTCTGGCCATCGAGCGGGCCAGCAGCCTCTTTGCCGCCGAGCATGTCAACGTCCAGCCCCACTCCGGCAGCCAGGCCAACATGGCCGTTTATTTTGCCGTCCTCAAACCCGGCGACAAGATGCTCACGATGGACCTCGCCCACGGCGGCCATCTCACCCACGGCCACAAGGCCAATTTCTCCGGCCGCTTCTTCCAGATCACCCATTATGGCGTGCGCAAGGAGGACGAGCTGATTGACTACGACCTGTTGCAAAAATTGGCCCAGGAACACCGCCCGCGCATGATCACCGTCGGCGCCAGCGCCTACCCCCGCATTATTGACTTCGCGCGCATGGGCGAAATCGCCCGCTCGGTGGACGCTTTCTTGCTCGCCGACATCGCCCACATCGCCGGCTTGGTCGCCGCCGGTCTGCATCCCAGCCCCGTTGGCCACGCCGATTTTGTCACGACCACCACCCACAAGACGCTGCGCGGGCCGCGCGGGGGGATGATCCTGTGCAAGGAAAAATTCGCCAAGGACATTGATTCGCAGACCTTTCCCGGCATCCAGGGCGGCCCCTTGATGCACGTCATCGCCGCCAAGGCCGTTTGCTTTCACGAAGCCTTGCAGCCCTCCTTCCGCGTCTATCAGCAGCAAATCCTCCTCAACGCCAAGGCCCTGGCGGAGGGCCTGATCCGCAACCATTTCCGCCTGGTCAGCGGCGGCACCGACACTCACCTCATGCAGGTGGACGTCGGTGGACGGGGCTTGACGGGCAAGGAATGCCAGGCCGCGCTGGACGAGGCCGGCATCACAGTCAATAAAAACACCATCCCCTTCGAGACCCGCTCGCCCTTCCTGGGCAGCGGCATCCGCCTGGGCACTCCGGCGGTCACCAGCCGGGGCATGAAAGAGCCGGAAATGGCCGCCATCGCCGACATGATCAGCGAGGTCTTGCTGGACATTAAGAACCTTGACACCGCGCACAAAGTCCGCCATCGTGTCAGGGAATTAACGGCAAGGTACCCCTTGCCTTATTAACATAGACTATTGGGCTATCCCACTCTCTGGCCGCCGGTTTGAACGTATTCAAATCTTCCGCCTCCAATAGGTTAGACGACTGGGACCCGCCCAATCCGCGATTCACGTTTGTATTGACATTTTGCCTATGCCTAAAGCCGCCGCCAAAAAGGCCGCCCGCAAGAGCGCCAAAACCGCCGCCGCCGCCCGCCCACCCGACGAAACCCCCATCCCGGCCCCTCAAACCCCGCCTCCCGCCCATGCGCCCCAAGCCCAGCCTTCCCCCGCCGAGATGAAACTGGAGCCGCCCACCCGCGCCGTCGAAACCGCCGACGAGGCCGAGCCGGCTCGCATCCGCGTCTCCCGCGACGGCGGGACGACCAACATCGCCGCGCTCCAAGCCATGGCCATGCCGGAGCTTAATCACAAAGCCCGCGAGATGGGCATCGAGAACTTCGGCACCATGCGCAAGCACGAGCTGATCTTCCAAATCCTCCAGAAAGACGCCGAACGGGCCGGCGTGCTCTTCTCAGAAGGCGTCCTGGAGGTCCTGCCCGAAGGTTTCGGCTTCCTCCGCTCCCGCAGTTTCAATTACCTCCCCTGCCCGGAGGATATTTACGTCTCCCCATCCCAAATCCGCCGCTTTGACCTCCAAACCGGCAACTTGATCGCCGGCCAGATCCGTCCACCAAAGGACAAGGAGCGCTTCTTCGCCCTGCTCAAAGTCGAGGCCGTGGATACCGAAGACCCCGACAAGGCCAAGGACAAGACCCATTTCGACAACCTCACCCCCTTGTTCCCCAACAAGCGCTACCTGCTGGAAACCGTGCAGGACGAATTGTCCACCCGCGTCCTGGACCTGGTCTGTCCCATCGGCAAGGGCACCCGCGGCCTCATCGTCGCCCCGCCACGCACCGGCAAGACCGTCCTGATGCAAAAACTGGCCAACGCCATCCTCAAGAACAATCCTGAAGCCTATCTCTTTATCCTCCTCATTGACGAACGGCCCGAGGAAGTCACCGACATGGAACGCTCCTGCCGCGGCGCCGAGGTCGTCAGCTCCACCTTCGACGAACCGCCCGAACGCCACGTCCAAGTCGCCGAGATGGTCATCGAAAAGGCCAAGCGCATGATTGAGCACAAGCGCGACGCCGTCATTTTGCTCGACTCCATCACCCGCCTGGCCCGCGCCTACAACACTGTCCAGCCTCATTCGGGCAAAATCCTCTCCGGCGGCGTGGACGCCAACGCCCTGCACAAGCCCAAGCGCTTCTTTGGCGCCGCCCGCAACATCGAGGAAGGCGGCTCCCTGACCATCATCGCCACCGCCCTCGTTGACACCGGCTCGCGCATGGACGAAGTCATCTTTGAGGAATTCAAGGGCACCGGCAACATGGAGGTCAACCTGGACCGCCACCTGGTGGACCGCCGCATCTTCCCCTCCATCAACATCGAACTCTCCGGCACACGCAAGGAGGAGCTGCTCTATCATCCCGACGAATACAACAAAGTCGTCATCCTCCGCCGCGCCCTCACCGGCGTGCCCCCCGTCGAGGCGATGGAACTGCTGTTGGGCAAACTCAAAAAAACCGGCAGCAACGTCGAATTCCTCCTCGGCATGACCGTCTCTTAATCCCAATCAATCTTAATCCTCATCCTCCCCCTTTGACGTCATCCTCGTAGGCCACATTGTTGGCCTCGGCCCATCCGACGACGAACTCCTTCATCGCCTCATCCCGATACCCAAACCATCGCTCCAGCAACCCCAGCCGGCTGGCCGTGTCCTTAAAGTAGCGAAACGCCCCTTTGCCCTTTATCGCCCGCCACAGTTGCTGGGCAGCCTCGGCGTCTTCCACCGTCCCGATGAACTTCTCCATCTGGCGGTACTCGTGAAAATCAAACTTGCTGGGCGCGCTCACGAAACGCTCCCCGGAATCTTCCGCGATGGCCCGCGCAATCTCCACTTCCTTTTTCTCCCATTCCGCCAGCTTGTCCAGCGCCGGCTCGTTGCCTTCCTCCGCCGCGCTCAACACCGTCTGGTCCACCGTGACGACGCACCCCTCTTGCAGATCAACGCGCGTCACGCTCTCCTCGAAGTCCATTTCCAGCGCTTCTATCAGTTCAGAAAGTTTGATCGGCTTCATCGGCTTTTCAAAAAATTACCCGGCTTGATTGCTCCAAAACCCCGTGCCGTCAAACAAAAAACGGACTCTCGAACTCCCGGCCCGGATCTTTCAGGTTTCGGGGGAGCGCGCGCCCCCGCCTGCAGCGGGCCGCGCCTCGCCTCCCGCATCCCTGGCACCATCAATCCGATGGGTCTTGCCTGCGGCTGGCTCATGAATGGCAGACGCTCGCGTCTTCTCCCTCTCCTCCACACACTTGTGGAGGAGAGGGTTGGGGTGAGGAGGTATTCCACCCTCTTATCCGGCCCTTCAAGAACCAGCCGTGGGGTCTTGCCGCGAAAAGGGTGATTCTGGATTCTCTATTCCGGGGGAGCGCACGCGCCCCCGCGTGCAGCGGGCCGCGCCTCGCGTCCCGCATCCCGTCCGCCGTCAATCCGATGGGTCTTGCCGCGAAAACGATGACCCCGCCATTGACGCCGCTAATCTATCGGCGCACACTCCCCAGCCATGCCGGTCAGTTGGAACGAAATCCGCCACAACGCCATCAAGTTTTCCCGCGATTGGGCTGGCGTCAAAAGCGAGCGCGCCGAAAAGCAAACCTTTTGGAACGAGTTCTTTCAAGTCTTCGGCCTCAAACGCCGCGTCGTGGCCAGCTTTGAAGAGCCGGTCAAGAAAATCTCCGGCGACTACGGCTACATTGACCTCTTCTGGCCGGGCGTGCTGCTCGTCGAACATAAATCGTTCGGTCAAAACCTCGACAAAGCCGAATCGCAGGCCTTCAACTACGTCCGCCAGCTTGCCAACGAAAACCGGCTCAACGAAATCCCGCGTTATATCATTGTTTCCGATTTCGCCCGCATCGCGCTCCACGACCTTGAGCCGGAGGAACATCGCGACCTGCCGCTGTTTGACAAGAGGCGCGGCGTCACCTACGAATTCCCGCTGGCCGACTTCCACCGCAACGTCCAGCACTTCGCCTTTATTCCCGGTTACAAGCAGCACACGCTTCATGAAGAGGACCCGGTCAACATCGAAGCCGTCAAAATCATGGGCGCCCTTCACGACGCGCTCGAATTCGGCGGCTACGCCGGCCACGACCTCGAACGCTTCCTCGTCCGCATCCTCTTCTGCCTCTTCGCCGAGGACACCGGCATCTTCGAGCGCGAATCATTTCATCTTTTCATCGAAAACCGCACCGCGCCCGACGGCTCGGACTTGGGCGAGAAGCTCGCCCGGCTCTTTGAAGTCCTCAACACCCCGCCGGAAAAACGCCAGGCCAACCTCGATGAAACACTCGCCGCCTTTCCTTACGTCAACGGCGATTTGTTCAACGAGCGCCTCGGCTTCGCCGATTTCAACCCCGACATGCGCAACGCGCTGCTCGCCTGCACACGCAACGATTGGTCGCGCATTTCCCCCGCCATTTTCGGCTCGCTCTTCCAGGCCATCATGGATGACAAAAAGCGCCGCCAGATCGGCGCGCATTACACCAGCGAACGCGACATTCTCAAAGTCATCCGCTCCCTCTTCCTGGACGAACTCCGCGCCGAATTTGAGAACCGCAAGGCCGACCGCTCCACCGGACGCCGCGCCCGGCTGGAGGAATTTCACGACAAACTCTGCCAACTCCGTTTCCTCGACCCGGCTTGCGGCTGCGGTAACTTCCTTGTCATTGGCTACCGCGAGTTGCGCCAGCTTGAACTCGAAACGCTCAAGGAGATTTTCGGCCAACAGGCCGAACTCACGCTCGCTGAAATCAACAAGCTGTCACAGGTTGACGTGGACCAGTTTTATGGCATTGAAATCGGCGAATGGCCGGCGCGCATCGCCGAAGTCGCCCTCTGGCTGACGGACCACCAGATGAACCTGAAAGTCTCCGAAGCCTTCGGTCAGCTTTACCAGCGCCTCCCCCTCAAAAAATCCCCGACCATCGTTTGCGGCAACGCGCTCCGGCTCGACTGGAAAACAATTCTGCCGCCGGAAAAATGCAGCTACATCCTTGGCAATCCGCCGTTTGTCGGCGCAAAATTTCAAACTGACGAACAACGCGCAGATATGGACGCTATTGCGGGCGACGCCGTAAACAGCGGCCTGCTGGATTACGTCACTGGTTGGTATTTCAAGGCCGCCGATTACATTCAAGGCACCCGGATTGTTGTCGGCTTCGTCTCCACAAATTCTATCAGTCAAGGCGAGCAAGTGGGCGTGCTCTGGAATCATCTGTTTCAACATTGGAGGCTGAAGATTCATTTCGCGCACCGCACGTTTGCGTGGGCGAGCGAAGCGCGCGGGAAGGCGCACGTCCATGTCGTCATTATCGGCTTCGCTCTGTTCGACACGGGCAACAAGCGCATTTACGATTACGAAGGTGAGAAGCCAACGGTTATCGTCGCCAAGAACATCAGTCCCTATCTTGTCGAAGGTTCTGATCTTGCCATCACCAACCGCTCCACTCCGCTATGCGACGTGCCGGAAATGGGCATCGGCAACAAACCCATTGACGACGGAAATTATTTATTCACTCCCGAACAAAAGGCCGCATTCCTCGAGGAAGAACCGGCGGCCAAGGAATTTTTCCGCCGCTGGATTGGTTCCGAAGAGTTTATCAACGGGATTAAGCGATGGTGCTTGTGGCTTGGCGATTGCCCGCCGGAAATACTGCGTCAAATGCCGCGCGCGTTGGAACGCGTCGAAAACGTCCGCAAATTCCGCCTTGCCAGCAAGAGTTCGCCGACAAGGAAAATTGCCGGGACGCCGACGCGGTTTCACGTCGAGAACATGCCAAGCAAAAATTATTTGGTTGTCCCAAAAGTCAGTTCAGAGCGCAGAAAATATATTCCAATTGGCTTCGTTAAGCCCAGTGTAATCAGCAGCGACCTTTTGCAAATCGTTCCCGCTGCGACACATTTCCATTTTGGCGTTTTATCTTCCGGGATGCACATGGCTTGGGTCCGCCAAGTTTGCGGGCGTTTGAAGTCGGATTACCGCTACTCAAACAAACTCGTCTATAACAATTTCCCTTGGCCCAACGCCATTGCCGAGCAGCGCAAGCGCGTGGAAGAAGGAGCGCGGGCCGTTCTCGCCGCCCGCGAGCCGCATCTGCCCCCGCCCGGCATGGCCACGCTCGCCGACCTGTACGACCCGCTCGCCATGCCGCCCGAATTGCTCCGCGCCCACGCCGAATTGGATCGTGCCGTGGAGAAATGCTACCGTCCGGAACCATTCCATTCCGACCGCGAGCGCGTCGAATTCCTTTTCTCGCTCTACGAAAAACTCACCGCCCCGCTGTTGCCCGCCACGCCCAAGAAGCGCGGCCATCGCTCACAGACCGCCGCCACAACTCCACGCCCGAGACACCAGCGCACGCCCGCGTTGCCCGGACAAAGGGAGGTTTGAAACAATAACCAAGTAAAAAACCTATGGCGAATGCGGAGCATCCGAACATTCTAAAAGAAGGGGCTGCGGCGTGGAACAAATGGCGGAAGGACACGAGACTCTTTAATCCTGACCTGATCGGTGCCGACCTGAGCTATGTCAACCTGAGCGGTGCCAAGCTGAGCGATGCCAAGCTGGTCCTTGCCGACCTGAGCGGTGCCGACCTGAGCGATGCCGACCTGCGCGATGCCGACCTGCGCCATGCTAAGTTGAGCGGTGCCGACCTGCGCGGTGCCGACCTGCGCCATGCCGACCTGGGCGGTGCCAACCTGAGCGGCACGGACCTGAGCGGTGCCAACTTGCCCCTTGCCAACCTGAGCGATGCCAACCTGAGCGACGCCGACCTGAGCGGTGCCAACCTGAGCGATGTCAACCTGAGGGGTGCCAACCTGAGCGGTGCCAACCTGAGCGGTGTCAAGCTGATCGATGCCTACCTGGAAAACATTTCATTCTCCGAGGCTAACTTATTCCGAACGACCTTCGCGTTCACCTCCTTGAAAACGGCAAAAGGCTTGGACACATGCAAACATACAGGCCCAAGCGCCCTCGATTACGACACCTTGATGGAATCCGGGCCGTTGCCCGAAGTGTTCCTGCGCGGCTGCGGATTCTCGGATGAGTTCATTCGTTACTTGCCCTCGTTTAGAAACTCGGCGATTGAATTCTATTCCTGTTTCATCAGCTACAGTCATGCGGACACGTCCTTTGCCCGGCGGCTGCACGATGCCCTGCAGGGCCGGGGCATCCGCTGCTGGCTTGATGAACACCAGATTCTGCCTGGGGACAAATTCCACCGCGCCGTTGATGAAGGCATCCGCCTGTGGGACAAAGTGCTCTTGTGTTGCTCCAAAGATTCACTGACTAGTTGGTGGGTGGACAAAGAAGTCGAGAAGGCGCTCATGAAGGAGGAAAAACTCTCCAAGGAACGGGGCAAGGAAATCCTCGCCATCATTCCCCTGAACTTGGACGGCTACATGTTCAAGCCGGACTGGCAGGATTGGAAGCAGCAACACCTGACCTCTCGAATGGCCCCCGATTTCACCGGCTGGGACAAAGACAACGCCAAATTCGAGAAGCAACTTGAGGCCGTCATCCAAGCCCTCCGCGCCGACCCCGGCGCTCGCGAACTTCCCCCGAATCCCCGACTTTAGGTGCGTCACTTCAAGTATCTCACCTGATAAGCATTCGTGTTTTCTCCTGGCGCCGGGCAGGTTTGAAGCGTGGTTCCAGCGTCCCAACTCCAAGCCTTTGCCATCCATTTCAAACCGGACTGCTATCGCGCAGAGTCGCCCGCCGCCGCCAAGGCTTTTTCGGGGCAAGCAGGGCGCGCAGAGAAAAGGAAAAAAAGAGTTCTTCTCTGCGCTTTCGGCGTTCTCTGCGCGAGATATTCCGTTTCCAGCCTTATTCCTTTGCCAATCATTCCTCTGCCGTTATCCCAAATGGCCGCGTTCTTTATTCCCCTGCCAGAAATTCCGCTGCCATTTTCCCATTTCCTGGATTTGGCCTGCCGCAAGTCTGAAACCCGGAGGGGTGAGAACCGCAGAACACGCAGAACACGCCGAAAAAGAATTGGCACAGATTCTCCCGCCGTTCCAGTTCTGCGTATTCAGCGTGGTCTGCGGTCAATTCAATCTCCCCGTTCAATCCCGTGGGGCAAGCAGGGGTTCAACATGCGATCCCCCGCCGGATCGTCACGGCGACCTTTTTTTCATATTGTCTAACCCGCACAGCAAAAGCAACTTACAAACCATGCCTCTTTTCAAGGCCCATTTTTGGCCCAAAATCAGGGCCATTTTGCAGAAAAACAGGGGTTCCACCAAAACTATTTTGCACTTTTTTTTGCGTTTTCCCGGTTTTTTGGGATTTTTTCCGTTGCAAACCCTTGCTTCTGAGCCACTAGCGCCGCCCCAACCCCTCCAAAAAAAATCATACCTAAAAACCTACCGTAGGTTTTTTGGTTCCTTCGCTCTGTGCCACAATCGCCACCATGACAACTTATATGTTGAGGTTTGTATGACGACTCGAAGAGGTAAAATCGCACGGCTCCCCCTGGCCATCAGGCAGGAGTTAAACACCCGGCTCCGCAACGGCGAAGAAGGCAAACAGCTTGTCGTTTGGCTGAACAGCTTGCCCGCCGTCCAGGAGATTCTCGCCGCCCAGTTCAAGGGCAAACCCATCGCCGAATGCAACCTTTCCAGATGGCGATCCGGCGGCTATGCTGATTGGCTCTTGGAGCATATAGCCCCGGAAACCCGCGTGAAGGAAGTCCTGGAAATGTCACCCGATCTGGTCGCCACGGTTCAAAGCGGCTTCATTGACAAGATGGCCCTCCTGCTCTCCTGCCATATCCTCACTGAATTCAAAAGCCATCCCCTTTCCTCGGACTCCGAGGCCGAGGCCAAACTCTGGCGCGAATTAAGGCTCAGCCTCGCCTCTTTGAAACGCTACGAATACTTGGCGCGCAAGACCAAGAGAGAGGACGCCGCCGAACGCAAAGCCGCCAGCCTGCCGCAAGAGCCGGGCGAGCCTCGCACGCCCGAGGAGAAGAAGAGGGCCGTGCAGCGGGTTCTGGGCATAGACCCCGACGGTCCCCATCTCAACCGTGAAACGGACCTTTTCGAGGGGCCGGGCGCGGATGCGCTAAACGAGCAGCGCCGGAGGCTGCGGGAAGAAATGGCGGCGCGCAAAGCCGCGCAACAACCCGTCGCGATTGAACCCAATGGCGCTTGATTGCGCTTAATTGCACTTAATTGAACCAAAAAATGTCAAATTCCATGAACCGCTGACTGCCTCGACCATGGCGCCTGCCCTGTCAAAAACGTGCCTTTCCGAAAAGGACAAGCATTGGCTTCAGCCATTGGAGTATCCTCGTTCGTGGGAAATATCCCCGCCCGGACGTGCCAATGAGGCGCCTGCGCCCGCGCAATTGCCGCTAAGGAAATGGCAAGATATGAGAAGCCGGCCCGGCGCCCAATCCGTAGTGTGGACGGGATTTTCACAATATATTGATGAGATTCATCAGGACCAACGCACGCCCATGACTCTATGAGCCAGACCACCCGATTCTTGTTGTCGCAGGCCGATATTCCCACGCAATGGTACAATCTGCTGGCCGATTTCCCCGAACCCCTTCCCCCGCCGCTGCATCCGGGCACCCGCCAGCCGGTGTCGCTGGAGATGATGACCCAGATTTTTCCCGAAAACCTCGTCCTGCAGGAAATGTGCCCGGACCGCTGGGTCGAAATCCCCGAACCGGTGCGCGAGATTTACGCCCTGTGGCGGCCGACGCCGCTGTTGCGCGCGGTTCGCTTTGAGCGCGCACTCAAGACCCCGGCCCACATCTACTACAAGTACGAAGGCGACAGCCCCGCCGGCAGCCACAAGCTCAATACTTCGATCCCGCAGGCCTACTTCAACAAGGCCGCCGGCACCAAGCGGCTGGCGACGGAAACGGGCGCCGGCCAATGGGGATCGGCGTTGGCTCTGGCCTGCCAGTTGTTTGGACTGGAATGCAACGTCTATATGGTCAAGGTCAGCCACCAACAGAAGCCCTATCGCCGCATCCTCATGGAGGTCTGGGGCGCCACCGTTCATCCCAGCCCCAGCGATCAGACCCAATTCGGCCGCAAACTCCTGGCCGAACACCCCCATTCTTCCGGCAGCCTGGGCATCGCCATCAGCGAAGCCATCGAGGATACCGCCACCCATCCCAACACCAAGTATTCCTTGGGCAGCGTCCTCAACCACGTTTGCCTCCACCAGACCGTCATCGGCCAGGAAGCCATCCGCCAGATGGAATTGGCCGGCGAGGAACCCGACTCCATTTACGCCTGCGCCGGCGGCGGCAGCAATTTCGCAGGACTGACCTTCCCCTTCCTCCAAAGGAAAATCAAAGACAAGAAGAATTATCGCATCGTCGCCGTTGAACCCTCCGCCTGCCCCTCCATGACCAAAGGTGAATTGCGCTACGACTTCGGCGACACGGCGGAAACGACTCCCCTGCTCATGATGTACACTCTGGGCCATCAGTTCATGCCCCCGCCCATCCATGCCGGCGGCCTGCGCTATCACGGCATGTCGCCCATGGTCAGCCACGCGCTCAAGCTGGGCTTGATCGAGGCCCAGGCCATCCACCAGAGCCGGGTCTTTGAGGCCGCTATGCTTTTTGCCCGCTCGGAAGGAACCGTCCCCGCGCCCGAATCGGCCCATGCCATCGCGGCCGTGATGACCGAGGCGGAGCAGGCGCGCGAGGCGGGACAGAAACGGGTGATCCTCTTCAACCTTTCGGGGCACGGGTTGCTGGACCTCGGCGCCTACGAAACCCACCTGCTGGGCAAGATCAAGGACGTCTAAGCTATAATTGACAGGACGCCCAAACAACAGTCAACCATAAAAACAAACAACAAAATCCAATGAAAAATCAGATCATTCGCTGTCTCCTCGCCGGCTCGCTGGCGGCCTTTGCCGGCGCGCTCCAAGCCCAACCCGAAGCGCATTACGTTCCCGGCATTGAGGGAATCGAGTGCGCGACGCTGCCGCCCCCCGGCTGGTACTTCCGGGACTACAACGTGTTCTATCTGGCCCAGCGGGCCAACAACGGGGCTGGGCACAATATCGTCCCGGTGGGTTTCGAGGCGCTGACCTATGCCAACGTGCCGCGCTTGATCTTCATCAGCGACGTTAAAGTCCTCTACGGCAACCTGGGCGGGGACATCGTGCTTCCTCTGGTTTACAACAGCCTCAGGGCCGGTCCGTACGACAGCAGCAGATTTGGGATCGGCGACTTCTACGCCGAGAGCACGCTTTCGTGGCATCCGAAACAATTCGACATCGGCGCGGCGGTCGGCTTCTGGGCGCCCACGGGCGATTCAGCCAAGCCGCCCACGACGGTTGCCGGATCGGGCTTTTGGACGCCGGAGCTGACGTTGGGAGTGACCTGGCATCCCGACGAGGCCAAGACTTGGGCGGTGTCGGCGCTGAACCGGTACGAGTTTAGTACCGAGGACCGCGACATCCCCGAAACTCCCGGCCAGGCCTGGACGTTGGAATGGGGCGTCAGCAAGAAGGTCATCAAGACGATTGATTTGGGCGTGGTGGGTTATTACCAGCAGAGGGTCACGGGCAGCTCGGGACCCGATCCGTCGGCATATCCCTACAGCCGGGTGGCGGCGGTCGGCCCCGAGATCAACGTCGAGTTCCCAAAGCCGATGCTTTTTGTGTCGCTCCGGTATAACTATGAGTTCATGGCGGAGAACCGCGCGCAAGGCCACACCGTGGCGCTGACACTGACAAAGCGATTCTAATACAGGCCGGTGCCCAAATTCGGAGGGTTGCCACCTTGGGCGGCCAGAGCTTGTGCTTTGGCCGCTCTTTGCAAAGAATCCTTTGCCCATGAATGTTCGTGTCCGTTTTGCCCCCAGCCCGACGGGGTTCCTGCACATCGGCGGCGCTCGCACCGCCCTCTTTAACTGGCTTTATGCCCGCCACACCGGCGGCGTCTTCGTCTTGCGCATCGAAGACACCGATGCCGCCCGCAACACTCAGGAGGCGGCCGACGTCATCCTGGGCGGCCTGCGCTGGCTCGGTTTGGATTGGGATGAAGGGCCGGGCCGGGGCGATTTCGGCCCCTATCTCCAGTCGCAACGCGGGGACATTTACCGGCGAAGGGCGCAAGAATTGAAGGACAAGGGCCTGGCCTACGATCACGAGGGCGCTGTCAAGTTCAAAATGGAGCGCCAGCCCATCCTCATCCCGGACCGGATCGTCGGCGAAGTCAGGCGCGAATTGACCGACCGGGAACAGGCCGACCCGGATTTCGTCATCATCCGTTCCGACGGCCAGCCGGTGTTCCATTTTGTCAACGTGGTGGATGATTTGGAGATGAAGATCACCCACGTCATTCGCGGCGAGGACCATCTTTCCAACACCGCCAAGCACATCGCCCTCTTCCGCGCCTTCGGGGTGCCGCCGCCGCAATACGCGCACATCCCCCTGATCCTCAATCCCGACGGCACCAAAATGAGCAAGCGGGACCGCGGCGCTTCGCTGCAAAGCTACCTGGACGAGGGATACGCGCCCGAGGCGGTGGTCAACTATTTGTGTCTGCTCGGCTGGTCGCCCAAGGACAACCGGGAGAAAATGCCCTTGCAGGAAGTCATCCCGCTTTTCGACCTGCCGCAAATCCTGCGCCACAACGCCCGCTTCGACCTCGCCAAGCTGGAATGGCTCAATGGCGAATACCTGCGCGAAATGAGTCCCGAACGGTTCCGTGAACTGGGCGCCGCCGCCTTCCGGCGCGCCGGCTGCAATCTCGACGCCTACCCGCCCGCCTACATTGCCGCCGCCCTGGCCACCTGCCAGGGAAAGGTCAAACGCTTCGGCGAACTGGCCTCCTACGCCGGCTTTTATTTCAGCCAGGAGGTGAGAATGGATCCCGCCGCCGCCAGGGAATTCACCCCCGAAGCCCGGACGCGCCTGAAAAAGCTGCGCGACGCCCTGGCGCAGTCGGAGGACTTCACCGCCGCCGGGCTGGAAAGGACGTTGAAAGCCGTGGCGGCGGAGTTGGGAGTCAAAGCCGGCGCGCTGGTTCATCCGGCGCGCCTGGCCTGTACCGGCGCGGCCGCCGGGCCCAGTCTGTATCACTTGCTGGAAATCCTGGGCAAAGAGACCGTCCTCAAGCGATTGGACGCCGCGATGAATATCAACTTTTGACATGGACAAGCCAGACTTGGACTGGCATAATAAGCGGAGACAGCAGCAAGAAAACTGAGTGGAGAACCGAAGCGCATGTCCATAGTTAGTATTGACAGCAGCCGCAGATGGATGGCTCGGGACGGAACGGACGGATTCACCCTGATCGAGTTGCTGGTCGTCATCGCCATGATCGCCATCCTGGCCGCGCTCCTGCTGCCGGCCCTGGAGAAGGCCAAGGTGCAGTCTCAAGGCATTCAATGCCTGAGCAACCAAAAGCAGACGATGCTGGCGTGGAAAATGTACGCCGATGACAATGGCGGCAATCTGCCGCTGAACAACGACGAGGGCTTCCAGACTGAGGTGGGTTGGTGTGATGGCTGGGAGACCTGGGCTGCCGACAACACGGATAACACCAATATCAACTATCTCATCAACTCGCGGCTGGGGCCTTATTGCCACCGCCAGGTCGGGATTTATAAATGCCCGGCTGACATCTATGACTGCAAGATGCACGGCAGCCTCATGCCGCGCGTGCGCAGCATTTCCATGAACGGCTTCGTCGGAATGGAGGAAGCCGATCCGGCAACGGGCATCGTCACCCCGGCCGCCGCCAGCTACTGGGGCGGAGCTGCCGTCGGGTGGCGGATCTATCGCCGGGAAGCGCAGTTGATCAAACCCAGCCCGGCCCTGTTGTGGGTGTTTGTGGACGAGCATGCGGACAGCATCAACGACGCGTTTTTGATGACCGGCCTGAACACGCCGGGCTTCGACGATTGCCCCGCCGCCTATCACAATGGCGCTTGCGGCTTCGGCTTCGTGGACGGACACGCCGAGATGCACAAATGGTTGGAATTGAAGTACTGGCCGAGGGTGACGCAAACAGATAGTTTTCCGGGCAACGATGAGCCGGGAACCGGCCCGGATGTGCAATGGATGCTGCAGCATACCTCGGCCCGCCTGACGGCGGAGAATTAGTGATTGACAAGCCATCTCACTTTGGGGCGGCGTTGGTGGCGGCCGCACTGTTGTTGGAATTGAACTGCCATTGATAGGATAGCGGGGACGTCCCGGTCGCGGTGACGGAAAAGGCCGGCATCACGCCGGGGTTCAAAGTGACGTTTTGGCCGGCGGCTTGTTCGCCCGGTTGGGAACCGGCTTGAGGCGATGGGGCCGGCGGCGGCAAATCGTAGCGGACCTTCCGGCCTTCCCGCAAAAAGTCCAATCCGTCAGTGGCCAGGATTTCCCCCGGCGACAAACCACTCTGAATCTCAGCCCAGCCTTGGTCAACGGTCCCAACGCGCACGGGGCGCCGTGTCGCCGTGTGATCCGATTGGATGACCCAAACGAAGTCTCCTTGCGGGTGGTGCTCAATGGCGACCTCGGGCACGAGGGTAACGCCGTGTTTCACCTCCAACACCAAACGGATGTTCAAAAACAGGCCCGGCACCATCAAGTTCCCACCTTCAGGGATGAGGATTGCCCTGCATTTCAGAGTGGCGGTGCGTGAGTCAATCATATTATCCATCCCTGACAGGAAACCGTGGCCGAACCTCTCCCCTTGGCGGTTATAGGCCTCCACAGTCATTTCCTGGTGGGCGTCGAACCTCCGGATGACATCCTGGCAGTCGTCCTCAGCAATGGCAAAGGTCACGGAATTGGACGACTCCACCGTAGCCAGGCGTTCCCGGCGCACTCCAATGTCACCTTTGCGCGCAGTCGCTGCGGAGACCTGTCTTGGCGTGCCGCTATTCCCGCTGCCCCGGAAGGGTCCGGGCGACCTCGACAGCAGGTGCCAGCCAAACCATAGGGCCAGCACCGCCACGATGCCACTGCCCGCAGCGACGCCAACAAAGGCGTACTTGCGCCAGCCGCCCGCGCGGCTCTCAACTGGCGCCTTGGGCGGCGTCGCATCGGCCTCGGCCCGCTTCTGCTTTTCAAAGAGCACTTGGATGGCGTAACAGCACAAGGCCCACGCCACCAAAACGATCATCCGTTCCGACGGGTCCTCCACGCGATCCGGGTCGTGGATAAGCCGCTGGTCCAGGATGCCTCCACCCATGAAGGCGGCGCTCACGAAAAAATTGAGCAGCAGTTGCAGGAAGGCAACCGGGAGGGCCAAGGCGTTGTGCAGGATGAGCGCGAAAAAGACCCAGTAAAGAAGGCTGTCGAAGCCGCTGGTGAGCAGCGTCAATAATCCCATCATGACCGCGTCCACTACGCCGAGAGCAAAGACCATCCACTGGATCCTGGCCAGGGAAAGGCGCTTGCCCCAGATGAAAATCACTCCGGCGGCCAGAGTCAGAATCGCGTAGGCGACAAACGCCCCTTTGAGCGCCGTCGCATTCTGTGCCAGGAAAAGAAAAGATGTTTGCCCGGGGTTAATCAGGCGCATCTTGACGGCACGCTCCATTGTGCTTCTGTCCGGCCCGGAGATGTCCAGCCAGCCGGAAAAGAAGAAGTAGTAACCTAAAATCAAAATCATCAGCACGCGCAGAGGCAAAACAATGTCTCTCTCGACGGTTTGGATAAGGGCCGCCCGCCGGCCCGGCTCGATCCCCGGCGCAGTCAGCAGCCGGGCCAACTTCTGCACCGTGCCGTTTTCGGCAAGGGTGGATGGCGCAGACTGGGGCGAATCGGCGCCGGCCATTTCTCCGGTCGCTGCGATGGTCTCCACCTCCGTCTTGAGCGCGCTGGCCTGCGCGTAGCGGAGGTCGGGGTTTTTCTCCAACGCGCGCAGGACAACCTCGTCCAATCGCACGTCAATTTGCACTTTCTGCGACGGCGGCTCGATGGCCTTGCCAGGCAGTTCGCCGGTGAGCATTTGATAGAAGACGACGCCCAGGGCGTAGATGTCGGCGCGATGGTCCACGGCGGCGGGATGCTCGATCTGTTCGGGGGCCATGTAGTTCGCCGTGCCCATGATTTTGCCGGAGTCGGTCAGCGCGGGAATCCCCTCACCCGGCCTTGCGGCCACCCTCTCCCCATCGGATGGGGAGAGGGACGGGGTGAGGGGCGCGTTCGTTCCCAGGATCCTGGCCAAACCGAAATCGGCCACCTTGACCCGCCCGCGTCTGTCAAGAAGAATGTTCTCCGGCTTGATGTCGCGGTGGACGATGCCCTGGTCGTGGGCGTATTGGAGGGCGTCGCAAATCGCCGGCACGATGGCCAGCGCCTCGCGCGGCGAAATGCGCCCGCCGCGCAGCACCTGGCGCAGAGTCGCGCCGTCCACGAATTCCATCAGGAAAAAGTACAGGCCGTTGGAACGGCCGAAGTCGTAAATGGTCACGATGCCCGGATGGTTCAACCTGGCCAGAGCCTTGGCTTCGCGCGCGAACCGTTCGGCGAAGGCCGCGTCCCCGATGCCCGGCGGCAGGATTTTCAGCGCCACAATGCGGTCGAGTTCCTTCTGCCGCGCTTTATAGACGGCGCCCATGCCGCCCTGGCCGATGAGTTCAAGGATTTCCAATTGCGGAAACAAGGGCGCCAATTCCGCCACCGGCGGCGGGACAAACGGCCGGGGCGAACCGGTGGGATCGCCGGGCATTTCGGTGGGGTCGGCCTTGAGGAAGGCGGCGGCGCAGCGCGGGCAGACCCGGCCCGCCGAACCGCCCGGCATTTCGGCTCCGCATTGCGGACACTTTGGAGTGACATTCTCGCTCATCATCCTCGTAATAAGAAGAAGCGGCCGGTTGTTACACGGATTTTGCGTCTTTTATCCATCGCTCAAAATCTCCAGGACCAGCCGCAGTTCGCTTTCGACCTCGTCGGGAGCGCAAACCGTGTCGGCGATGGTCTGGCGGAAGACCTGGCGGAAACGCTTGCGGAACCGATGCACCGCCACGCGCGCGGCGCTGTCGGAGACGCCCAGTGCGGCGGCAATCTCCGGGTAGGCAATGGAGCCGCGTTGGGCGGTCAGGTACGGCTTGAGTTGGCGGCATTGGGCGATTTTGCCCGCGTTCTCGTATTCCTTCTCCAGCCGGCTCATGGCCTGGTCCAGCAGAGTCAGCGCCCAGGTCCGGTCGTAAATCCTGTCCGGGGCCGGCGCGCCGGCCAGTTCCCGGCCCAACCGCTCCTCGGCCAGGGCGGTGTCGAAGGAAACGTGTGTTGCGCCGCCGCCTCGTTTTTGGGCGTGGGCGCGGTCCCATTCATTGGCGAGGAACCTTTTCAAGGCCATTCTCAGAAAGGCGCGGAAAGGCCCCTTGTCCGGCGTGACCGTGCGCAGGAAGTCCCGGCTCAGGAGGCGGAGAAAAAACTCCTGCGTCAAATCCTGGGCGTCGGCCGGGGAGCGACCCGCGCCGCGGACAAAGGCGTAAATGGGGTACCAATAGGTTCGGCACAAGGATTCCAGGGCCTCGGTGGACCCTGGCGAAGCTTTGTCTTTGGCATTGAGCACGATGGACCAACGGGTGGTTACAAACAACGGGCGCGGGCCAAGGGCGTCCGAGCCGCCGGTTTCGGATTTGTGCATGTCGTTATACAATACTTTTTTTATTTTTTTGGTTCAATTAGGTTCAATTAAGTGCAATCAAGTGCAATTGGGTTCAATCGCGACGGGTTGTTGCGCGGCCTTGCGCGCCATCTCTTCCCGGAGCCTTTGGCGCTGAGCGTTCAACGCGTCGGCTCCCGGCCCTTCAAAAAGGTCCGTTTCACGGTTGAGATGGGGGCCGTCGGGGTCTATGCCCAGAACCCGCTGCACGGCCCTTTTCTTCTCCTCGGGCGTGCGAGGCTCGCCCGGCTCTTGCGGCGGACTGGCGGCTTTGCGCTCGGCGGCCTCCTCCCTCTTGGCCTTGCGCGCCAAGTATTCGTAGCGCTTTAAAGCGGCCAGGCTGAGCCTTAATTCGCGCCAGAGCTTGGCCTCGGCCTCCGAGTCCGAGGAAAGGGGATGGCTTTTGAATTCAGTGAGGATATGGCAGGAGAGCAGGAGGGCCATCTTGTCAATGAAGCCGCTTTGAACTGTGGCGACCAGGTCGGGTGACATTTCCAGGACTTTCTTCACGCGGGTTTCCGGGGCCATCTGCTCCAGGAGCCAATCGGCGTAGCCGCCGGATCGCCATCTGGAAAGATTGCATTCGGCGATGGGTTTGCCCCCGAACTGGGCGGCGAGAATCTCCTGGACGGCGGGCAGGCTGTTCAGCCAAACGACGAGCTGTTTGCCTTCTTCGCCGTTGCGAAGCCGGGTGTTTAACTCCTGCCGGATGGCCAGGGGGAGCCGTGCGATTTTGCCTCTTCGAGTCGTCATACAAACCTCAATAGATAAACTGTCATGGTGGCGATTGTGGCACATCCGCCAGAAAGCAAAAAACCTACGGTAGGTTTTTAGGTATGATTTTTTTTGGAGGGGTTGGAGCGGCGTTAGTGGCTCAGAAGCAGGGGCTTGCGACGGGAGAAATCCCAAAAAACAGGGAAAACGCAAAAAAAAGTGCAAAATAGTTTTCGTGGGACCCCTGTTTTTCTGCAAAATGACCCTGATTTTGGGCCAAAAATGGCCCTGTTCAAAACGCGCAGTTTGTAAGTGGCTGTCGGTGTGCGGGTTAGAGTGCATCATGGAAGGCTGAATGCTGAGGTCCAAAGGTCAGCCAAGAGGATTTGAAATTCCCGGCCACAGATGGACACAGATGGACACAGATTCAAAATCCATAAGACCGCAGACCACGCTGAATACGCAGAACTGGAACGGCGGGAGAATCTGTGCCAATTCTTTTTCGGCGTGTTCTGCGTATTCTGCGGTTCTCACCCCTCCGGGTTTCACCGGCGGGAAAACGCTTGTCAACCGCCAATGGTTCAAAGAACTGATAACCGCAGAATAGTCAAAATACGATTAAACCAGTTCATCGCCGTGCTTTTCACGCGATATTCTTGGCTTTTTGGTTTTCGCCGCCTTGGTTTCCTGGTCGGCTCGCGCCAGGTTTAACGCCAGAAGTCTTTCCAGAATTTGCTCATCGGTCAAGTCAGCGGGCCAGCCGTAGGCGGCGGCGACTGCGGCATCCAGTTTCTTGTGGGCGAGATCGAGCCAAGCGGGGCGTTCGTTGTAAAGGCTCGTGAGCGTGCGCATTTTCAGTTCGGCGGCGCACCCGGCGTCGCGCGGTTCAAGGCGCGGGTAACGCACCGTGCCAATGCCGTTCTTGTCCGGGTTCACGACGTAGCGCGCCCACGGGCCGTTGGCCGAGCCGGGAAATTCCAAAATTGTTTCGACGGTCCATTCGGGCGGATTGAGCCAGTTTTCGCGCAACTCGTTCAATTCACTGGCAGCGGCGGCAATGGCGTCGTGGTGATTGTCCGGTGTCTTGTGTGAGCCGCCGTACGGCGGCGGCTCCTCTTTGGCCATGAAGTAGTTTTTCGCCGCCAAGTTTTCTGCGTAGGTGCGGTCCGGTTGAGGCTGCCGTCGCTTTGACCGGGGCCGCGGTGAAGGGGCGGCCGGCGGTTGGATGTCATCCGGGAACGGAAAAGGGAAAGTTTCAAAACAAGTGGTGGGCGTGTAGCGAAAACCTGATTCCTTTTCGCGCACTTGTGTCCCTTGAGCGGAAGCCCAAACAGCATGAGTCTTGGACAGAAGCACACCGAACAAAAAGTCCTCTTGAGTTGCGAAGACAATAAGCTGCTTATCTGGCAGGATAGCAGTGGGCAGCCAAGTGAAGAAAGCGTGCTTCGAAACCTCCGGCGTCGCGATAAATCTCTTCAGTCCTCGCAGAGCTGAACGCATAGCAATTCGCGGCTCGCCATGCCGCCACCAATACTTGCGGTATGCTTCACGGTTGTTCCTTTCCCGCTCCGGTTTGACGGCTGAGACCACTTGCTGAAAGGGCTTCTCATAAAGCGAAGCGGCTTGTTCGCTGATCACGGTGCCGAAATCAATCATCCAGCAGTTGCGGGAGCGGCGCGCCAAATCCATTCCATTGCAGCTTATTCTGATAACGTCACTATTCGGCAGGCCATGGGGATTGGGAGCGGCAAGCCAACGGAGGGCGACTTGTTCAGAAATGTCGAAAGGGCCGATCTTCTGCGAACCTTGAAAACTCAAAAGACGATTCGACCCGAGCCGTTTGGCAGAAGCAATGTCAGCGTGCCAGGTGAGGTTGGCGTTAATAATCTCAACCTGCCGGTCATCCAGTGTCCGCTGCTTTTCAGAGCCATCGTCTAAACCGATCATCGAAACATGGACATTCGCACCGTCCAGAATCCAATCCCGGTCACTTACCGCAAAGAAAATGTCCCCCGTTTCTTTGACTCGTTTAAGTACTTCGCGGTTTGCGCCGCCTCGAATTCCCTGGGTCGCCAGCAAGCCTGCCCGTTTGCATTTGCCGCGTTCAATTTGTTCGCGGGACTTTTCAAACCAATAACAGCACAGATCTGCAACGCCCGGCACGCGGCCTTCATAAACTCGCCAAAGCGCTTGCTGGTAGTGCCGTCCTAATTCTTTCCAAAGCTTGCTGCCACCCAAAAACGGGGGGTTGCTTACGATCACATCGCATTTCGGCCAATCGCGTTCGGTGTAGAATTTCAGGGCATCGTCGCGTTTGTGTTCGCCGGCTTGCGCTTCCTTGAGCGTCTTGGCCTTGCTGTGAAAATGCGGCACAAGCAACGCATCCTCATTTTGGAAACCGTCCAGCACTTGGAGAACGGGCGTGCGGTCATTGTCAAAGCCGTTGTCGCGCCGCCATTGCAGATAGCCGATTTGCACGGACACTTGCGCCAGCTCGAAGGCGTAGGGGTTGATTTCGATGGCCATCAACTGCGACACCGACACTTGCGGCTTGAGCGCAATACCAAGTTGCGCAGCAAATGCAATGACTTCTTTTTCAAGCCCCAGAAGCAATTGCAGCGAGACGTAAAGAAAATTGCCGCTGCCGCATGCGGGATCAAGCACCGTTACCGACGAAAGCTGCTTTTGGAATCTGGCAAGCCGTTCGCGGTGCGCGGCGTTGCCCTTGCCTTTGGAGCAGGCGGCGCCAAGTTCACCTTTGATTTTGGCCCACTCGCGCCGGAAGGTTTGCATCAAGACCGGTTCAACGAGGGTTTTGATGTCGGCCTCGCTGGTGTAGTGCGCGCCAAGTTGCGCGCGAAGATTGCCCTCACCGTCAAGAGCGCGTTCAAACAACGTGCCCATGATGCCCGGTTGGATAAATTGCCAGTCCGATTCCGCGGCGTCGGCCAGCCAGCGGATTTCATCGTCCGTCAGTTCAAACACTGTGGCATCCTCGAACAAGTGTCCGTTGAAATGGCGGATCTTGTCTTTGCCAAAACGGCCGCCCTTGGCCATCACCCGGAAAAGCTCCTCCAACGATTCCGTGAACCGTTGTTTGTCTTCCAAACCGACCTTTGCGATTTCCGAGAAAAGATGCTTGGGGAGCAGGCCGGTGTCTTCAGCGAAGAAACAAAACACGATACGATTGAGAAAGCGGGCGATGCGCAAGTTCTTCTTCTGCGCCACATGCAACTCGCGCCGGGTAAAGGCGTCTTCGAGTTCGACGCTCTCCCGTCCTTGAAGCGAACGGGCGACGGCGGCGATTTTTTCCGCCAACTCTTCGGTGACCCGGGCCGTTGTCCGCAGTGGGCGAAGGTAATCCGGGTCGGTGAAAACATGACGAAGGAGATCCAGTATTTTTGGGTCATCCATCTGCCGGTTTGTGAACTCGTAAGCGTCTTGCACCGTGCCGTTGAAATTGGTTTTTATGATGTAGCGGTCAAAATCGCATACAACGAGCAAGGGCGGATTGAGCAACGATTCGCGGTAGCGGAGCAGTTGCCTGTAAGCTTCGTCGAGATTCTTCTTTTTGCCTTTGTATTCCCAGGCGAAGCATCCCTTTTTCCAAACGTCGGCAAAGCCGCGTTCGGTTGGTTCGGTGGTGTCCGGCGTTTGGTCCAACCGCAAGAGGTCAACGTCCTTCACAACGCGCTTTTGGTAGCAAAAGAAATCGCTGCCAGTGGGGTCTGCTTCCGCGGGTGTCGGCTGGCCCAAGAGGCGGCAGAGGTCGTCGAAGTGCCCTTGGTAGGCTGACGTTTCTTTCCCGGTGTAACACCCCCACTTCTTTTTGAATTCGGCGGCGGTCATGGCGGCAGTGCGAGTTGAGCCGCTTTTTCCAATTTCGGCATGGGTGGGTTTTACCCGAAAACCAGCAGGCTGGCAAGGCGGCTTCCAATGGCATACCCACGCACGCAATGTTTACCCCATATATAGATTGTCGTAGCGGTCGCCGTATTATTGGCTTGTTCCGTTTTTTCGGCATCGGTATGAGGGCGCATGGACAGTTTGGCGGGCGTGTGCGGAAGTCGGAAGGGGCCTCGGAATCAGAAGAGAGGATGAAGGATGAAGCAGGGACCCCGCCGGGCGGGCCATCCCGTCGCGCTGGGCGAGACTCTGGGTGTCCATTGGTCGAAGAGCTGTTTTGGAGAACAAAGGGGGAAGGGGCGGCGCGAGACGCGCCGCCCGGCGACCGGGTCCGCCGTCGCCTGGCTTTGGCGGGACAAGACGGTCGCGATCCCCGATCTTCCGCCGTCGCCTGGCTTTGGCGGGACAAGAGTGGGGAGACCCGGTATTTGGCCGCTGGCACACAGATGCGGTCGGCGGGGGCGCCGGCCGCCGCACGCGGGGGCGCGCACGCTACCCGGACTGGATTTGAATACTCAGAGAGGCTCTGAGAGCGTGTTTTGAAAATGTGGCGTAGGCGTCCCGCCGCCCCATCCTGGGGGAACAATGCACCGGGACGGTGCTTAAACTCGCAACCGGGACGGTCGCGCTACCATTTTCAAAACACGCTCTGAGGGTTGAAACAGGAGCGGCGGGCAGCGGAGTGCCCGCCCTACCGGGGCGCGGCGGGCAGTGGGGGCGCGGGTTGAAACAGGAGCGGCGGGCAGCGGAGTGCCCGCCCTACCGGGGCGCGGCGGGCAGTGGGGGCGCGGATTGAAACAGGAGCGGCGGGCAGCGGAGTGCGCGGCCTACCAGAATTTCTCGCGCAGAGAACGCCAAGGGCGCGAGGATCGGAACGATTGAAAATTGGCCATCGAAAATTTGTCATTGGTCATCTGAGCTTGGTGCTTTGAAAGGAGGGTGCAAGATGCACTCCCCGGCACCGTATGGAAGGACTGGATGGCTTGAATCCATTAAACATCAAACAAAAGAACAGCGCGTATGAAGAGATTGTGTATTTGCACGCTGGCCATCGTGTCAGCGGCGTTACTGGTTACCGGATGTGTGGGCGGCTTGCAACTGGGCGGGGGAACCAAAACGGAAGTTCGGAAGCCGACTGTCGGGCAGCAGTTGATTGACTTGCAGAAGGCCAAGGACAGCGGGGCGATCACGGAACCGGAATATCAGGCTCAAAAAGCAAAGCTGCTGGAAAGCAAGTAAGGAGCCGCCATGCCGCCGGCGAAGGAGTGCGGCGCCGGGCCATTGCAGACACGCAGCGTCCAGGGGGTCGGACATCAGTTGTTCTTCTTGACTTCGTCGGCGGCCCAGCGGCGGGCGGCGTCCAGGTCGGCGAAGGCGCCCTCGAGTTGGGCCTCGTAGGCTTTGTCAAGTATGGCGCCCATGCGCGGGCCGGGCGCAACACCCATTTCCAGCAGGTGGCGGCCGAGCAGGAGCGGGGGCGGGGGCATGTGGCGGACGGCCAACTCGTGCGCGCGGGCCAAAAGAGTCTTGACGTTTTGCGGCTCGACGGGCGGACGGGGCGGGCGGCCCATGCTGTCGGCGGTCATAATCAGGCAGAGGCCCTCGATGCTCTCGGGCGCCAGACGGCGGGCCAGACGGCGGATGGCGCGGTCGGTGACGGTTTCCAGATGAACGAGATGGTTTTGCACCAGCGGGATCACCCGTTCGGTCACGGCCAGAGGCGCGCGCATCCGCTCCAGAAAAGTCCGCGCCAGTTCCGCGCCGGCCTCTTCGTGTCCGGGTGAGATGATGCGCTCGCGGCCGTCCTTGAGCGCGCGATGGGTGGTGGCGGGTTTGCCGAAATCGTGGGCCAAAACGGCCAGCATATAGACGGCGCGCGACTCGGCGCCGGCCTGTTGCCAGGCGGGCAGGCGGGCCAAGGCGTCGCAACAATGGCAGGTGTGGGTGAAAACGTCGCCTTCCGGGTGCCATTCCGGCTCCTGCGGCGTGCCGATCATGGCTTTGATTTCTGGAAAATGGTCGGTCCACTCGGCGGCAGCGAGAAAGCGCAGGCCGGCGGAGGGGAGGCGGCTGCGAGCAGCCCACTTGAACCATTCCTCGCGCACGCGTTCGAGGGCCAATTCGGCAAAGCCGCCTTTCATCCGGCGGGCCAGTTCGACCGTTTCAGGCGCGGCGCGCAGTTCGAAGCGGCCGGCGAATTGCATGCCGCGCAAGACGCGCAACGGGTCCTCGCTGAAGGCCGGGCCGGTGTGGCGCAGAATGCGGTCCTTCAAATCGGCCGCGCCGCCGAAAAAATCCAGGAGCTGGCGGGAGCGGGGATCGTACATGATGGAGTTGATGGTGAAATCCCGGCGCGCGGCCGCCTGGCGGGGCGTGATGGCCGGATCAAATTCAATGTCAAATCCCTTGTGGCCGGGAGCGATCTTGGAGTCCTTGCGCGGGAGGGTGAAATCGCAGGCAAGCCCAGCGGGGGTGGAAAGTTTGACGACGCCAAAGGAGCGGCCGACCAAATCGGTCCGCCCCCAGCGTGAGAGGGCGGCGATGAGTTGCTCGTAGTCCAGGCCGAAGACTTCGACGTCGAAGTCTTTTCCGGGAGGAAGGCCGGCGAGGGCATCGCGCACGGAGCCGCCGACCAGAAAGGCGCGCTGGAGTTCGGGGGTTTGCCGGAGAATGTTCTCCAATTCTGGCGGCAGGAAATTCATCGCAGGTTCAGCCGGGGCGGGCCGGCTCGACGACGGCCAGACCCTTCAACAAATCCAAGGCCCGGGCCAGGACCGGGTCGGCGACGGCGGGCGGAGGCGGCGTGTCCAATTTGGCCGAAGCGAGGGAGGCCTCGGCGTCTTCGCCTTCCCTGTGCTCGCGTATCAACTCGGTCTCGTTCAAGCGGGGCTGGTCCTGGGCCGGGTTGGCGGCGACGTCGGTCTTCGCGCTCTGTGGCGGATGCAAGACTTTGTAGGGGTCCAGCAGGTAGGCGTGTTGATCGTCCAGGCTGCAGGAGATGGGGATGTCCGGGAGGACGCCGGCCGTGAGGGCTTTGCCGGCACCGAGGCTGACTTGGCCCACAGCCACGCGCAGGCGGAGGCCGTTCTGGAGAGGGAACTCCTTGAAGATGCTGGCCTGGCCGGCGGTCTGTCCGCCCAGGATCAGACCGACGCCGCTCTCCCGCAGGACGGCTGCCAGGGCCTCGGCGGCGCCGGTGGTTTGGGAATTGACCAGGATGGCCACGGGCACCGAGATGGCGTCGGTCTTGGTCGTCGCGCGAGCGGAACCGGATTGCCAGTTGAGCAGGGGACGGTCGGAGTTAAGGAAACAGTCGGCCACTTTGGCGGCGGCCGGGTAATCGAGGCCGCCGGCAAAACGGAGGTCCAGCACCAGGCCCTTGATTTTGCCCTTGTTGGTCTGGATCATCTCACGGTAAGCGGCGCGAAAAGCGGCGGGGAGATCGTCGGCGACAGCGGCTGGGCGGAAATAGGCGAAGGCATTGTCAAGTACACGTCTGCAAGCCAGGGGTGCGGCGTTGGAGGCCGTGGCGGCGGCGGATGGTTCGATCAGGCTGACGCGGGGGCCGAGTTGATCGAGCAACCCCTGCACGGCGGCGTGATTGAGATCTTCGGGCGTGGCGCCCTGGAGATTGGCACGGAGGATTTGGTAGATGTCGTCGAATTTTGGAGTGGAATCGGCCGCGGCGGCGCGGGAGACAGCCGCCGCCAGCAAAGAGCAAAGGATCAGATTTCGCGTTTTCATCGTTGTCAGTGGTCAGTTGTTCTCCGGCCCGAGGGCCTTGGCGGCAATATCGCGCCGAAATTGCGCGCCGTCGAATTGTATTTTGCCGACGGCCAAATAAGCGCGGTCGCGCGCCTCGGCCAGGGTGCTTCCGGTGGCCGTCACGCCCAGGACGCGGCCGCCGGCGGTCAAGATGTCATCGCCCTGCCGGGCGGTGCCGGCGTGGAAGATTTGGGTGTGCGGCAGCCGGCCGGCCTCCTCCAGGCCGCTGATGATTTTGCCTTTGACGACAGCGCCTGGGTAGCCCTCGGCAGCCATGACGACGCAGAGGGCCGGGGGGCCAAAGCGCAGGTCGCAGTTGGATAACGAGCCGTCCACGCAGGCTTCCAACAGGTCGAGCAGGTCCGTTTTCAGGCGCATCAAATAGACCTGGGTTTCCGGATCACCAAAGCGGGCGTTGAATTCCAGGACCTTGGGGCCGTCCTTGGTCAACATCACACCGGGATAGAGGACGCCGCGAAAGTCAATTCCCTCCTCGCGGCAACCCTTGGACCACGGGGAAAGGATGGCGGTGGAAACATCGTCCAATTGGCGCTGGCTCAGGAAGGGGGTGGGAGAATAAGCGCCCATGCCGCCGGTATTGGGGCCGGTGTCGTTCTCGCCGATGCGTTTATGGTCCTGGGAGGTGGGAAAAAGGCGTGTGGAGTGGCCATCGCACAAGGCATGGAGGGAGATTTCCATGCCTTCGAGCATTTCCTGGATGACAATGCGGCGCCCGGCCGCGCCGAATTTTTGCCGGACGAGCATTTCGTCAATGGCCAGCGCGGCCTGGGCCATCGAACGGCAGAGCAGGACGCCCTTGCCCAGGGCCAGGCCGTCGGCTTTGACGGCGCAGCGGCCGGCAAGCGAGGCGGCGAAGTCCATCGCGGCGGTGGCGGCGGTGAAGGTTTTCGAGCGTGCGGTGGGGATGCCGTGTTTTTCCATGAAAGCTTGGGCGAAGGCCTTGGAGGACTCGAACTGGGCGGCCTTGCGGTTGGGTCCCCAGATGCGCAGGCCCTGTTCCTGAAACAGATCAACGATGCCGGCCGCCAGCGGATTGTCCGGCCCGACGACGGTAAGGCCGGCCCGGATTTCCTTGGCCAAGGCGAGCAAGGCCGGGAGGTCGTCGGCGGCGATGGGGGAACATTGAACGGGGGACTGGTTGGAGGCCAGTCGCTCGGCGGCGATGCCGGCGTTGCCCGGGGCGCAGCAAAGGCGGGTGACGCGCGGGGATTGCGCCAGTTTCCAGACCAGGGCGTGCTCGCGGCCGCCGGAGCCAATGACCAGGATGTTCATGGAGAGATAGTGGTTGGTGTCTTCCAGTTGTTGTTTTCAACTTTCATGTTTCGATTATGGCACAATCCGGAGCAGACAGAAAACCTCTTCTGATCAACGACGGAGAGCGTTTTGGGCGTTCGCATCCAAGAAAAAGGGGGGATGGATTTTTCGCGCAGAGAACGCCAAGAGCGCCAAGAAGCCCGGAGGGCGCATTGAAATTCAGAAACCATGGCGGCCCATTGGTTTTTGGATGACCCGCGGGCTTCGGCAGGCTAAAACACGAAATATGGGCATTGAAAGCCGCAATGCCCATATTTCATTGCCTGGAGCGGGCAATTGTCAAGAAAAATATTCATGTGTGTGAAGAATATTCACGCGGGAAAATGCTCACGTGGGAAAATGCTTATGTGGGAAAATACTTTCGTCGTTTCCCGGCTTGCATTTTGCGGGGGAAGGCGTTCAACTTCGGCCATGCGTAAAGCGCTCATCATCACCATCGGCATCGCCGCCGCCGGCCTGGCTGGCATGGCGTTGAAAACCTTCGCCGAGGTCGTCCTCGGATACACCGACACGCCCATGCTGCCTTCGGGCAAGTGGCACGTGCATGATCCCAACCGGCCCAAGGTGCCGGTGGTGACACCCGGGACGACCTTCAGCCACGGGGCGGCAGCGCCCTCGGACGCGATCGTGCTCTTCGACGGGACCGATCTATCCAAGTGGGAGGGGGACAAAGGCGAGGCGAAATGGAAGCTGCGGGAGGATTACATGGAGGTCAACAAGACGGGCTATATTCACACGAAGGAGAAGTTCGGGGATTTTCAATTGCACGTGGAATTTGCCGAGCCGGGGAAAGTGGAGGGCGACAGCCAGGAGCGGGGCAACAGCGGCGTGTTTTTGCAGGGCATCTATGAAGTGCAGGTGCTGGACAGCTATGACAATCCGACCTACGCCGACGGCCAATGCGGCGCATTATATGGGCAGTCGCCGCCGATGGCCAACTCGTGCAAGAAGCCCGACCAATGGCAGACGTACGACATCATATTTGAGGCGGCGCGCTGGAATGAGAACCATGAGCTGGTCAGGCCGGCCATCGTGACGGTGATCCAAAACGGGGTCTTGATTCATTACAAGCAGCCGATTCTGGGACCGACGGGCCACCGGACACTGAGCACCTACAGCAAAGAACTGCCGGCGACCGGGCCGATTGCGCTGCAGGATCACGGCAACCCGGTGCGTTTCCGCAATATCTGGATTCGCAAGATAACGGAAGAGGAAAAGCCGTAGAGGGGTCCTATTGCAGGAAATCCAGCAGGGATAAGCCCATGACCATGGTGCCGCTCTCCAAGGCGGCCTGGTAGGCCGTCTGCGTCTGGTCCAATTGTGTGAGCGTCTGCGCCAGATCGGCGTTGGTGTCGTTGGACATCTGCGTGGTGATGTTGGTGGCTTTCTGGGAGGCGACGTTGCCGGCGGCTTCCAGCGTGGATTGGAGAACGGCGTTGCCACTGATTTGGGAGACGACGTTGTCCTCGTCCTTGGCCAGTGCCGGACTATTGGTGGAGGAGATGGCGGCGGTGTTGCCGGAGGCGAGGTTTTGTTGCAGCGAGATCAGGTCGCTGAAGATGTTCGCGCCGGTGCGGCTGTCGGCGAAGACGCCGCCGGGACCGGAGCCGGTGTTGTTCTCGCCGGGGCTTTGGGCGGTAACGGTCAGGCCGGGGGCGATTTCGGTTTTGGCGACGGAGGTGTTGCCGGAGTAGGCGACGGCGGTGATATTGCCGCTGGAGTCGGTGGTGGCGGCAAAGGGGGCGTGGCCGGTGTTGGTGCCGCCGAAGATGTAATTGCCTTGGGAGTCCTTGGTGTTGGCCAGTTGCAAGGCCTCCTGAATCAATTGGCCGACCTGGGTGGCATAGGTGGAAAGCTGCGTGGAGGAAGTGACGCCGTTGGCTTCGGTGGCGATTTCGGAGGCTTGCTCGACAAGGGTCTGGAGGCTGTTGAGAGTGTCGGAAGCGGTGGTGGCAGAGTCCTGGAGTTGGGTGATGTTGCTCTGGTATTGGGTGTTGGCGCTGTCCTCGCTTTGAAGATTGAGCACCTGGTCCATGACGGCCGGATCGTCCTCGGGGAGGGTGACTTTGAGGCCGGTGGTGGCCTGGCTTTGCAAGGAGGCTTGCCGGCTCTCCAACTGGTTGATTTGGTAGAGGAAGTTGTTGGTGAAGGAGGTGGTGGAGACGTTCATAGGCTTTAAGGCTCAATCAAGTGGTCTTCATGGACACGACGGTTTGCAACATTTGGTTCAAGGTGGTGATCATCTCGGCGGAGGCTTCGTAGGCCTTTTGGTATTGGATCAGATTGGTCATCTCGGTGTCCAGGGAGACGCCGCTGGTGGTGTTGCGCTCGTTGGTGAGCATCTGGGTGACGGCCTGGCTGTTGTTGAGTTGATCGTTGACGGAGGAAATGGAATCGCCCAGGTCGGAAACGGTTTGGGAGTAGCTGGCGCTGAAGGTCTGGTTGTTCAGGCCGGAGATGGCCTGGTTGCCCAACTGGGCCAAAGCCAGCACGACGGTGTTGTCGCCGGCCGCGCCGGCCGTGCCCGCCGCCTGGAATTGGGAAGGGTCGTTGGCCACATTGCTGTTGACGCCGATGGTGGAGGCATCCGTTCCGGTGAAAAGGTCCTGGCCGGTGTTGCCGTTGAGATCGTAGCCGGCGGAGTAAACCGAATTGACCTGCGTGATGAGTTGCGAGGCCAGGGTGTTGAGGCCGCTTTGGAGGCTGGCCAGCGCGCCGTCGCGGGCGGTGATTTCCCCTTCGATGCTGCCGCCGGTCAAGGTGAGGGTCGTGCCGGCGTTCTGGGCGCGGACGAGCAAGTTGCCGTTGCCAGGGTCGTAGGCTTGGAGGCTGTCGGCATTATTGAGGCCGGAAACCATGGTCACGCCGCCGATGCTGACGTCAACGGCGCCGTTGGATTGGGTGGTGGTGGAAAAATTGACCAAACCGGCGAGGTTTTCCAGAGTTTGTTCGCGCTGGTCCATCAACTGGTCGGCGCTGCCGCCCGAGGCCTGGGCGGCGACGATCTGCCGGTTCAGAGTGGCAATGGTGCTGAGGTCCTGGTTGGCGCTGGCGACGTCGTTTTTGACCGAGGTGTTCAGATCGGCCTGGACGGTGGCGAGCTGGGAGGAGACCTGGTTGAATTGGGCGGCCACCTGCTGGGCGCTCTGGACGGCGGTCTGGCGCAGGGAAAGATCGCTCGGATCGGTGGAGAGGCTCTGAAAGGAGTCGAAGAGGCTTGACAAATCGGCCGCCAGGCCGTTGGTGCTATCCGGGGTGGTGGAGGAGGAGGTCGAACTGATCTGTTCGTCCAGGTAAGCCTCGGCGTTTTGCAGGTTGGTTTGCTGGGCGGTGAGCGAACCGGTGACGCTGGCCTCGGTCTGGATCTGGGTGTCAAGAAGCGGATCGCGGGATTCGGAGATGCCGGTGGCCTGGACGCCGGTGCCTTCCTGGCCGATGGGAGTGTCCAGCGGGGTGGAGTCGGTGACGACCAGTTGTTCGTCGGCGTAAGAGGAATTGTTGACGTTGGCGACGTTCTGGCCTGAGATTTCCATTTCCTGCTGCTGCACCGAGAGCGAGCGGGCGGCCATGTCCAATGTTCCGAAGAGTCCGAGCATAAAATCAGCCGACGGCCTCGTAAAAGCGCCGTGGCGCGACGGGGGCGGCCAGGCGGCTGCCGGTGTCGTCATAGACGGAGGCCTGACGTGAGGGCAGCAAGGAGTTGAGGAGTTCCTGCATCAGTTCGACCGAGCGGCGCAGCAGGAGGTGGTTTTGGCGGGCGCGGCGGCGCACACGCATGAGCAACTGGTTGTTCTCGTCCACCAGTGCGCAGAGAAGGGGCTGGTAATCGGGGGGCAGGAGTGGAATCAGGACGGCAAAGCCGGCCTCCGGGGGTTGGCGGCAATCGCCGGCGAGCAGGCGGCGGCAGTCCTCGCGGCGGGAGCGGGCTTGGAGGATGGCGGCCCCTTGGGCCTTGATCAGGCTGATGGACTGAAAGACTTCGGAGGCGGCGCGGGTGACGAGGTATTCCTGCTGGCGGTCCAGGAGGGCGAGCATCTCGCCGTAGTTCTGCAATTCCTCGCGCAAGGCTTCGATGAGGAGTTTGATGCGATTAATCATTCAATCAATTGCGAAAATCTTTCGCGTGCAGCGGGGCGGCGGGAGTGGGGACGGGCGCGGCGGCGGCGGCCGGAGCGGCATTGGGCAAGGTCTGGTGGGTCAACTGTGTGGTCAGACTTTTGGCCAGCCCGAAGCCGCCGGAGCGGCTGATGCTCTCGGCCAGTTGGTTGTTAATCATGTCGGAATAGATGCCGTTGACGGCTGGGTCGCCCTCGGCGGAGGCGAGGAGCGGCTTGCGGATGTCGGCCAGAATCTGGCGCAGCAATACGGCCTCAAACTGGCGTGAAACCTCCGCGACCTTCTCGGCGTCGGAGACGCTGGAGTTGCCGGCCAGGGATTCCAGGGGCAATTGGGAGGCGTCAACGCGAGGATGGATGGCTTGGAGATTCATATCAGCGCATGATCAGTTCGGCCTGAAGCGCGCCGGCTTCCTTCATGGCCTCGAACATGGACATCATGTCGCGGGGGGTCACGCCGAGGGCGTTTAGAGCGGAGGCGACCTTTTCGACGGTGGGCAATTCAGGCAGCGCGACCATTGCGCCCTTGTCTTCCTTGATCTTGGCGTCGGTCTGGGAAGTGACTTTGGTGGTGCCGCCCTGGCTCAAGGGGCCGGGCTGGGAGACTTCGGGCGTGCTGGCGATGCTGATGGTCACGTTGCCGTGGGAGACAGCGCAATTGGAGATGTGAATGCGGGCGGTGGCGACAATGGTGCCGGTGCGTTCGTTGATGATGACGCGCGCCGGAACGTCGGGCGTCACATCCACCGACTCGACCTGAGAAATGAAGTCAACGGTCGAGCCGGCCCAATCGGGCGGAATGCGAACGCGCACGGTGGTGGAATCCAGGGCGACGGAGCTGTTGGTGAAGAGGGCGTTGAGGGCGCCGGCCACGCGTGAGGCGGAGGTGAAATCCGGGTTGCGCAGAAGCAGTTCCAGGTGGTTGTCGCTGACGATGGTGGCCGGGATTTCCCGTTCGACGACCGCGCCATTGATGATGGTGCCAACGGTGGGATGGTTCTTTTGAACGGAGGCGCCGCCGCCGCCCTCCCCGCCGGAGGCGGAGAGGCCGCCGGTGGAAAGAGTGCCTTGGGCGACGGCATAGACTTTGCCATCGGCGCCCAACAAAGGGGTTTGGATCAAGACGCCGCCCTGCAAACTCTTGGCGTCGCCCATCGAGGAGACGACGACATCCAGGCGGGCGCCGGGCTTGACAAAGGCGGGGATGTCGGCCGTGACCATGACAATGGCGACGTTTTTGGACGAGAGAGTGCTGATGGGCACGGTCAGCCCGTAACGTTGAAGCAAGTTGGCGATGGTTTGGATTGTTTCCACCGGGTTCTTGTCGCCGTCGCCCGCCAGGCCGGCGACCAGGCCGTAACCGGCGAGTTGGTTGTCACGCGCGCCGTTGATCATGGCCAGGTCCTTGATGCGGGAGCCGTCGGCGCGGAGTGGGGGCGCCGGGGCGAGCCAGGCGGCAAAGGCCAGCAGGAGCAAGAGGCGGCGCATGTCAAACCTCAGAAGGGAGAGAGTTTGTCCCAGATTTTGGTGAACCAGCCCTTGTTCTGGCTGTCCGTGACGGCGCCATGGGAGATGTACTGGATGGAGGCGTCAGCAATGTTGTAGCTGAAGACGGTGTTGGTGGAAGTGATGTCGTCGTAGCGCACGGTGCCGCGGAGGACGGCCTCCTGTTTTTCGCCGGCGAAGGCGGTTTGGCGGCGGCCTTCGACAACCAGGTTGCCGTTGGGCAAGACGTCAATGACTTTGACGGCAATCTGGGCGGTGATGGTCTCCTGGTTGGCAATCTGGCCGCCGCCGTTGAAGGTGTTCTTGGCCGTCAGGTTCATGGCGGGCAACTGGCCGCTCTTGGTGAGCATCCCGCTGGCAGTGGGCGCGTAGAGGAAACTGGAGATGCTGGCGTCCACACCCGAGGAGCGGGAGGTGGTGGTGTTGTTGTTGCGGGAGGCGCCGTTGTTTTCCTGGATGACCACCGTGACGATGTCCCCGACGCGGCGCGCCTTTTTGTCTGCGAACATCGAGGCCGGGGCCGAGTCGTCCTTCCAGAGGGAGTCGGCGGCAAGAGTAGTCAACTGCAAAACGAACAAGATGACCGCCAAATGGGTGACGTCACAAAGCGATAAGAACGAGGTCTTGAGTTTGAATTTTTCCATAAAGTTCATGCCGGGTTTTGGGGTTGCGCACGCGCACCGTTTGCCCCAGCGCGCCGTCTTCGAGCGATTCAACTTTCAACATGATGGTCAGGCTGCCGTCCTGGAAGCGGGCGTCCACCAATTGACCGCGCCGGAGGACGGGCCGCTGGCGGACCAAGCGGGACCAGACGGGCGAGCCGGCCTGGATGCTGGAAAGAGCTTCCAGCCAGGGATCGGTCACCGGGAAGGGGATGCAGGCCTCGTGCTGGGTAAGCACGTCCCGCCGTTCCAGGGTGATGTCGGCCTCGCGGAGCAACTGGCCGCGCAGGAGAGGGGAATGGGCGACGGGCAGATCGCGCCAGACGCGGGCTTGGAGAGGCAATTGCCAGGCGCCCAGGCGTTCCTTGCCGCACCAGAGTTCAAAGCCGGCGACGAGGTTGGGCAGGATACCCGCGGGGGGCAGGTCGGTAATCTGAAGGGTCAGCGGCTCCACCGGCGCGTTGGTGGGCGGCCAGGGGCGGGTGAGATGAATTTCCAGTGTGCCGTTGCCGCCAACGTAGTCGCGTTGGAGCGCGGCCCGGAGGAGGTCCAACACTTCGGCCTCCGCCAATGGGCGGGTCAGGCGGCTGACGCGCACGGAGTCAGGCCCGGACCAGTTGGTGGAGTCCAAAGCCGGGAAGGCGGCGGAGGCCAGGGCGATGACTTGCCTGCGGGAAAAGGAGTTCGTTTGGCCCAGGAGGGGAGCCGGGGCCAAACGAAGTGTGGGGAGGGTCGCATGAGCGGAAGGGCGCATGATTTGATCCAAAAAGATGCCGGCGGCATCCACTTTGGCCTCGGCCAACAACTGAAAATCGCCCGGCTCGCCAGCGTTGGCGCGGCGAGCCGGATGCACCAAGACCAGTGCGAGAATAAAGCAGGGGAAAGATTTCTGAAATCGGTTCATTAACGGCGCAGATTGTTGCTTTGCTGCATCATTTCGTCGGAGGCCTGGACGGCTTTGGAATTGACCTCGTAGGCGCGCTGGGCAATAATCATATTGACCATTTCCTCGACGACTTTGACGTTGGACATTTCCAGGTAGCCCTGTTGGAGGCTGCCGTAGCCGTTTTGATTGGGGGTGCCTGTCTCCGGCGTGCCGGAGGCGGGGGTTTCGACGTATAAATTGCGGCCGATGGACTGGAGGCCGGCCGGGTTGGCGAAACGGACCAGTTGCACGGTGAAATTGGTCGAGCCGCTGGCGCTGGTGGTGGTGACCGTGCCGTCTGGGGAAATGGTGATGGCGGTGGTGCCGGTGGCAATGGGCTGGAAGCCGCCTTGCACCGAGAGGCCGTCGCTGGTGGTAATCTGGCCGGTGGAGGAAGTTTTCAAGGCGCCGTCGCGAGTGTAGGCCAGGGTGCCGTCGGGCATCTGCACCTGGAAAAAGCCGTCGCCCTGGATGGCGATGTCAAGCCGTTCGCCCGTCTGGGTCAATTCGCCCTCGGTGAAGACCTTGGAGGTGGCGACGGCGCGGGAGCCGTGCCCGATCTGCAGGCCCGTGGGCAACTGGTTGCCGTTGCTCTGTTCGGCGCCAGCCGAGCGGGTGGTGTCGTAGAGAAGGTCTTGAAACTCGATTTTGCTTTTCTTGAAGCCGGTGGTGTTGACGTTGGCCAGGTTGTTGGAGATAACGTCCAAATTGAGTTGCTGGGCTTCCATGCCGGCGGCAGATGAATACAAGGCGCGTAACATAGGTCAAGTGGTGGGATTGCCCAAGTCGGCAATCGTGCGGTTGATGCGGTCGTCCTGGATTTGAATGACGTGCTGGTTGGCTTCGAAGCCGCGCATGGCGGTCATCATGCTGGCCATTTCGCGCATGGCGGAGGTGTTGGCGCCTTCCAGGTAGCCCTCGTGCAAGGCGGCCTTGCTGGGCAGCAGGCGCAGGTCCGGATGTTGCGCCATGAATTTTCCGCCGCCGATTTGGGTCAACAGTTTGGGGTCGCTGACTTCCGTCAACTTCAATTTCCCCCGCAACTCCGAGCCCTGGCTGACCTGGCCGGTGGAGGAAATCGAGAGCGGTCCCGATATTTCGCGGTTGAGTGAAATGGGGCCGTTGAGGCCCAGCACGGGGTAGGACTCCTTGGTGACAAGCTGTCCGTGGGAATTGAGTGTAAATTCGCCGTCGCGTGTCAGGGCGGTAGTGCCGTTGGGAAGCTGGACCTCAAAAAAGGCCATGCCTTCAATGGCCACGTCGGTGCTTTGGCCGGTGTACTTCAATTCCCCCGGGGTGAAGTTGGTGGAGGTTGTCGCCTTTGGAATGGTGAAGTATTGCGGCAAGTTTTTGGCGCCGCGGGCGGACATCAATCCGGCCTGGACCGCGTCAAGGGAAATCTGTTCGGCCTTGTAGCCCGGCACCGAGCTGGAAGCCAGGTTGTTGGCAATGACCTCCTGCCAGCGGCTGTTGGCATCCAAGGCGGACGCGGCTTGGAAAAGACTGACATTCACGCGAAAACATTCCAGCAACGATTGTGCCATAACGGAAAGGCATTGATTTGCAATGGATTACGCCGAAGCGCATTGGGCGGAAGGGAAAATCTTGCCATCGGGCACGGAGAAAAATGCCGACCGGATGCGTCAATAAACGCACTCCAACTCGATGACTTGGCCGCAGGCGCATTCGATGCGGATACCGCAGACTTCCTCGCCCTGGCGCCGGAGGGTCAGGGAGGGCCGGCCGCAGGGCTGGGCGGCAGGCTGGCCGGAAGCGCCGTCGGGCAGGGATTCCAAAACCGATTGGGTCTCCGCCTGCGGGAGGACTTTCAACTGGAAGAGAGCGGTTTGCCCGGAGGCAAGCGGAGCGGCCATAAGCGGAATGAACGCATCAGACATGAGAGGTCAGGCCTTTTTGTTGGCCGATTGCACGTTCAGGAGAACGGAAACCCGGCGGTTGATTTCGTTGGTGGAGTCATAGCCCGACAAGGGCAGGGTGTCGGCAAAGCCCGCCACCTTGATGACCTGGGCCGGGCTGACACCGTGTTCGAGCAACTTGCGGCGGACGGCGTTGGCGCGGTCGGCGGAGATTTCCCAGTCGCCGTAGTCGGCGCGGAGGGGCGAATTGCCGCTGTCGGTGTGGCCGGCCAGTTCGACGGTGAAATTGTGATAGCGTGAGATTTCCCAGGCGAGAGTCGAAAAGACCCAGTCGCCGTAGGGAGTGAACTTGACGCTTTGGGGTTCGAAGACCGGTTTGTGGGCGCGGTCGAAAACATTGATGAGCAGTCCTTCGGGCGTCAAATCCAGTTTGATGGAGCTTTGGTTCTCCTCGTCGGTTTGGAGGGACTTCGCCAAGTCCTGGTTCAAGCGGCGCAACATCCTCAACTCCATGACCGAGGCCATGTTGAAGTTGCCGTTCTCCGCTTTGACCGCCTCAATCTCCTTGTTAGGGATGATGCCGACGGACTCCTTGGTGACGGAGGCAAAGGGATTGCGGAAGGCGCGCTCGACGGCGTCCTTGATGCGCTGGTCCTGGGAAGTGAGCCACAAGACGATGAACAGAGCCATCATAGCGGTGGTGAAATCGGCGTAGGCCACCTTCCAGGCGCCGCCATGATGTTTCTTGGCACTCATTGGGAGCGATCATTTGGCGGTGGCAGCCTGGTTTAATGCCTTGAGCATGGACTCCAAGGCGTCGGCGCTGGGTTTGACCTCGCTGGAGAGCCCGCGGCGGGCCACCTCCACCGCCATGATGGGAGACATGCCGCCGGCGAAACTGATGACCGAGGCGGCGATGCAGCGGATATAGGCAATCTCGGCCACGCTGACAAACTCCATGTTCACCGCCAGGGGATTCATAAAGCCGTAGGAGAGGAAGATGCCCAGGAACGTGCCGACGAGCGCGGCGGCCACTTTTTCGCCTATTTTTTCAATCGGGCCGGCGATCGAGGCCATGGTAATGACGATGCCCAAGACGGCGGCCACAATGCCGAAGCCCGGCATGGCGTCGGCCGCCTTGGTCAGCACGCCGATGGGCCGCTCGTGCTCCTCCTCCATCGCCTCCAGTTCGATCTCCAGCAGCAGCTTCAAGTGGTCGGGCTTGATTTTCCCGTCAATGATGGGCCGCAATCCATTGCAAAGGAAATCCAGGGCGTGCTTGTTTTTCTGGAACAAGGGGTATTTGGTGAAGATGGCGCTGGTTTCCGGCGTCATGATGTGTTCTTCCAGGGCGACCATGCCGCCGCGGCGGCCCAGCATGAACAATTCGTAAAGCGCCTTGAACAGCTCTTCGTAGGCCCTGCGGGTGTAGGGTGATCCCCGCAAGGTTCCCAGGGCCTGCCGGATGAGGTCAACAAGCACTTTGCGGGGCGACATGAGCACCAGCGACCCGAGGGCCGCCCCGCCGATGATGATCAACTCCGAGAGGTGCATCAGCGCCATCACGCGGCCGTCGCCCATCATGAACCCGCCCAAGACCGACGCAACGACAATGAGTGCTCCAAGGATGACAATCATGCTCGGCTCACAGAGGATGGTTGAAAACTTCCGGGTCTTCTTTTTGCAGCAGCGCCTTGATGGCCAGGATCGCCTGTGAATGAATCTGGCAGATGCGCGACTCTGTCACGCCGAACGCCTCCGCTATTTCGCGCAAGCGCATGTCCTCAAAATAATAAAGGGCCAGGACCTTGCGCTGCATCTCCGGCAGTTCGTGAAGCCGCCGCTCGATCAGCCCGCCCAATTCCCGCACCGCGGCCTGGTGTTCCGGGTCGGCCTGTGAATCGTCGGCGATGACGTCGTACACCGATGCTCCCTCGCCGTCGTTGCCCTGCACGGAGTCCAGGCAGACATAGGTGGCGGGCCGAATCTCGGCGAGCAGTTCCTCGTATTCATCCAGCGATAACTTCAAGGCCCTGGCCATTTGGGAGTTGGTTGGAACGGCCCCGGAGCGTTGCATCAGTTGCTGCATCGTCTTTTCAATTTTCTTGGCCTTTTCATGAATGGAGCGAGGCACCCAATCCAGGCGGCGCAACTCGTCGAACACGGCGCCCCGGATGCGCACGCGGGCGTAAGTTTCGAAGGAGGTGCCGTTGTTGGGGTTGAAACGGCGCAATGCGCTGAGCAACCCGACCAAGCCCGCGCTATAAAGGTCCTCGCTGCTGACGTGCGCGGGCAGGGTCATGGCCAGGCGGCCGACGATGGTTTTGACCAGGGGGACGTATTCTTCCACCAGGCTGTTCTCCATCAGGCTGCCCGGCCCGTTGCGGGAGTAGAGCCGCCAGAGTTCCTTTTGCGTCGAGCGGCGTTGGTCGGAGGTGGAAGGAGGAGGTTCGAGATCGCATAGTGTCGCGCTCATGATCTGGATACGTTCGGGGTGGTGGCCGTCGGCAGGATGGAGTTCTCGGCCTCTTCACGTTCCTGGACGGATTGTTCCAGGCTCTTGCGCCACGCGCGGCCCCACCAGCGCATCAGCAGCGCCGTCAGATAGGCCGTGAGCCCTCCATGCCAGAGGCATACCGGCCAGCCATTGCCCTGGAGCAAACTAGACCCCATGCCGACTCCCCATCCGAGCAATCCGCCGACCAGCAATAGTGATTTCATAAAGGTTCACCGTCAAACCACCACTAGCAAGACCGTTGCCATCCTTGAGCGGCAAAGCGGTCCAGGCGATGCAACCCTCTGAATTACGGGGTAATCCTGGCCGCGCCTATTTCAGGAGCCGCCGCCAAAGCGGCCCACCGGGCATATTTTGCCGCCTCCGTGCGCCGGCCAAGGGGCAATTTATTCCCGCTTCCCGGCCCTTGCCCGGGGCGCAGTTCACCTTTTTTGGCGCTTTTCCGGTTTGGGAAAGATTTCAGCAATTGAAACGATTGAGAATTCGTCATTGAAGATGAAGATTTGTAATTGGCAATTGAGCCGTTGGGGAGGTGGAATTCAATGGCCAATGACCCAATCTGTCCAATTATCAGCCGTGTCAATCGCTGAAGACCTTTTCCAAGGCCGAAAAGCACCAAAAAAGGTGAAAGGCGCCCGGAGGGAACAGCGCGGATTTCGTTGTAGAAATTCATAGACGACAGACTTTGCCCAAGTGCGTGCCCTGCGCTTCGAGAACTGGCTGGATTGATCCTGAATGAGAACGCTTTTTGTGTTTTACGGCTTGAGTCCATTGCCGGCTCTCGCACACTGAGAGGGCTGTGAGCAACATAAGAAGCATCCTCGTCACTGGCGGGGCGGGTTTCATCGGCTCTCATTTGGTCGAGCGTTTGCTGGCCGGGGGCCATCCGGTCACGGTCATTGACGACCTTTCCACGGGAAGCCTGGAGAACCTGGCCGCCGTCCGCAGCCATCCGGGCCTGACGGTGGTGACGGGCCGGATTTCGGCGTGCGACGCCCTGGGGGAAATAGTCGGCCGCAGCCAGGCCATTTATCATCTGGCGGCGGCGGTGGGAGTGGACCTGGTGATGACGTCGGGCCTGCGCACCATCGAAACCAATCTGCGGGAGACGCAGGTGATCCTGGACGCGGCCAGCGCGGCGGGCGTGCCGCTGTTGTTGACATCAACGTCGGAGGTTTATGGCAAGAGCCGGCGGGCGGCCTTTTCGGAGGAGGACGATTTGCTCATCGGGCCGCCGCACTTGAGCCGGTGGAGCTATGCCTGCTCGAAGTTGATGGATGAGTTTCTGGCCCTGGCGCACGCGAAGGAACACGGGACGCCGGTGGTCATCGCGCGACTGTTCAACACGGTCGGGCCGCGCCAGACGGGCCAATACGGCATGGTGTTGCCGCGGTTCATCCAGGCGGCCAGAGAGGGCCGGCCGTTGCGCGTCTATGGGGACGGCCGCCAGACGCGCTGTTTCTGCGCCGTGCAAGACGCCGTGGAGGCGTTGGTGCGCCTGCAAGGCTGCCCGGCGGCCCGGGGCGAAATCTTCAATGTTGGAAGCACCGAGGAGATCAGCATCGGCCGGCTGGCGGAAATGGTTGTTGCCCTTCTCAAGTCATCCTCGGCCATCGAGTTTATTCCCTATGAGAAGGCCCTGCCGGCGGGCTTTGAAGACATGCTCCGGCGCAAACCCGTCGTGGCCAAGCTGGCCCGATATGCCGGTTTCCAACCCGCGACGCCACTGTCGGAAATCATCGAGCGCACGGCCGCGTGGTGGAAATAAAAAAGAGGCACCCTCGCGGGTGCCTCTTGTGCAAATGATGGCGATCAAGGAGCCATTACGGGAAGAGCAAACGAATGCTGCCAGTGGGCGGGGTCATGCTGCTCTGGAAATTACCCATATCAACGGCGTTTTTGAGCCAGTTCACGCGGAAACTGCCGGAGGTGACTTGTTGAGCGCTGCCGTCACCCAGCATGATGTTACCCGCACCGGCCAGATTTCCGGCTGAATGCAGCTTGGCGGAAAAGCCGCAAGCACCGCTGGTCGGTTCCTCGCCCGTAATGCTGGCTGCTGTGGTTATCACGCCGTTTGTGTTAATGATGACATCGTTGCCCGTCGTGGTTCCAACCGCTGGCGAAACGCCATAGTTTTGATCCTGGGAGGTGCCAGGATTGGCGGCGGTGCCACCGATGTAGCCCAAGTTGCGGTCGCCACCCAGAAGCGCCTGGGGATAAGTGTCATTGGCGCCCACGCCGATCCAGAATGAGATGTTGGTGTTGTTGAAGGTGCCCGAAGTGGTTTCTTGCTGTGGAGCCCCATTACCGCTGGTGGGGAAGATGCCATTGGGGTAGAAGAAATTGGTGTTGGCTGTCCGGTCGTCCGACGGGCAGAGAACAACCTTGGGGGACTGGCCCATCTCATTTTGCATGAGGGAATAGTTCAGAAACATTGAGGATGCAGGGGCTGGAGTGGTGCCGGTGACGATATCCTGCCAGCCGCCCAACGCCAGCGTTTGCTGGGCTGGGAACCTGTCCCCATTGTCGTTGGACCATATACGATAGGCCGTGCCGACTTGCTTCATGTTATTGACGCATTGGATGCGTTGCGCCTTTTGCTTCGCGCGAGCCAATGCTGGCAAGAGCATGCTGGCCAGAATGGCGATGATGGCGATGACAACTAACAACTCGATCAGAGTGAAAGCTCCGACTTTTCTGTTCCGTAATTCTTTCATAATACTTGGGTTATTTTGGCAATGGAGCTCGCACTGAACTGACCTCTAATTCTGTGCTCACTCATTTGGCCTTTTTTAAGCAAGGACAGTGCCAGAGCCAGAAAACCGGTCAAAACCCCCTTTTTCAGCCCATATTGGCCATTATTGCCTTCCAGAGCGCCCCAATGCGCCAAATTTCCACGCGAAATGCGTGAAAAAAACACGCCGCTTTCGCGTGGAATTTCCGCATCCTGCGTCAAGCGCGTTGATGGCGGCATTCTTCAGGCCTCCGCCACCAGGCCGGGGGCGGGCTGGATGATGCGGGCTTTTGGGTGGCGCAGGCGCAGTTGTTCCTCAAACCACTGGCGCGATGACTGCTCGCCATGCCCCAGCAAGATCATCCGGGGCGACACCTTGCCGGCAAAGTCCAGCAGAGCCTCCCGGTTGGCATGAGCCGTCAAATCGAAGTCCTGCACTTCGCAGCAGCGTTTGACTTCGCCGGAGTCGGCGCTGAACAGGAACGGTTCGCCGGCTTTGGAGACCTTCAACCGGCCTCCGGGCGTGTCGGGATCGGCATAGCCGACGAAAAGAACGGCTTGGCGGGGGTCGGGCATCATGCGCAGGGCCAGGTCGTGGGCGGGGGTGAATTCGTTGAGCATGCCGGCGGTAAGAACAAAGAGGCGCCCATCGGAGAGTTTGATGCTTTCCAGTTGCTCCTTTTCCAAAACGACGGTCTCAATCTGCTCAGTCAATTGCAGGTTGGGCAGAGGGCGGCCGGCCAGGTGCGCCTTCTGGCCGCAAATTTCGGTGAAGACCCGGCCCAGGCCGCCGACGAAGACGGGCTGGCGTGCGATGCGGCCCTGGCGCATCAAGAGCGCCAGGTGGGCCAGGATTTCCTGGGTGCGGCCCAGGGCAAAGGCGGGCATCAAAACACTGCCCCCGCGGGCCAGGACCCGCTGGATGGCCTCGGAGAGCCGTTCGATTTCTCCCGCGCGGCAAAAGCCCGGCGGCGGCTGGCGGTTGCCGCGGGTGGTTTCCATGATTAGAACGTCGGCCTGCACGCCATCGAACCGGGCGGATTTGAGGACGGTTTGATCGTGGAAACAGACGTCCCCGGTGAAGAAGAGAGTCTGCGATTTGCCGCGGACCAGGATCCCGGCCGAGCCGGGCGCATGGCCGGCGTCGAAGAACTCCAGCGTGGGGGAGGCCAGGCCGGCGCGGGTCTTGGAGAAGGCGGCCCAATCAATGGGGCGGTTGTATTTGAAGCCCTGGAATTGGGCTTCGTTCTCCTCCACTTCGTCGTGGCTGAAGAGCGGATATTCGCGGATGCCCCGCTCATCCCGCTGGCGGACCATGACGTTGACCGAATTATGGAGGACCCGGCCGGCCAGACAGCAGCTCAATTCGCTCATCAAGACGTGGGCCTTGGGGGCGTGGCGGATGGCCAGGGGCAGGGCGCCAAGGTGGTCATGGTGGCAATGGGAGATGGCAATGGCGTCCAGTTCCTGGTGGTCCAGCAGCGCAAAGAGAGGCAAGGCGGCGCGGCCCTCCCGTTTGGGGTGCATGCCCGCGTCCAGGAGCAGCCGGCAGCCGTCCACATCGGCCAGCCAGGCGCTGGCGCCGATGTTGCAATCGGGATTGAGGTTAGTGATGCGCATCTAAAAAAAAACGAAAAAAAGTGTTGAACATTTCAAAAAAAAGTGCGTCATATATTACAGCCTCAGTGAAGAGGCCGGAAGGGTTTTTGGTTTTCCCGTCCGGTCATGCTCCTGAGGTCAAGGGTTGGTTAGTTTGGTTGTTGGGGGGCGGACGCTGCAATGGCGTCCGCCCTTTTTTTCATGGGTGCAGCAACGCCCAATATCGAAGCCCCCGCGTGCTGAGGGCCATCTCTTTGAATCCAAATTGTTCCATGATCGCTTCATAAATCGCCATTCCCGTCAGGATCACGTCCGCCCGGTCGGGCGGCAGCCCGACGGTTCCTTGACGTTGGGCCAGGGTCATTTGCCAGTGGCTTTCGGCAAGGTCGCGGATGTCTTCCAACCGCAAGGTGGTCGCTTCGATCTTCTCGCGGTCAAAATCGTTCAAATTGGCCCGGATGCGGCCCAAAATGGTGGCGCTGCCGCCGGTGCCGACCAATCGCACGGGCCGCTGGGAGGCGTTCAGGGCCGGCATGAGCAGGGGCGCCACTTGGGCCTTCAAATAATCCCGCAGCCCGACCCTGCAGGCTATCAGCGCCCGCAGTCCCGGCGGATCGGCGGGCCGCAATTGCTCCAGCAACCGCACGGTGCCCAGACTGTAACTGCTGCGGAATTGCGGCACGGCGTTGTCGCCAACGATGATCTCCGTGCTGCCCCCGCCCACGTCCAGCACCAGCACCGGCCAATGGGCCAGGGCGGGATTGCTGGTCACGCCGCGAAAAACCCAATCCGCCTCCTTGTCTCCGGAAAGAATTTCCATTTCCAACCCGCAACGGCCGCGCACGGCCTGGGATAATTCGGCCACGTTGATCGCGTCGCGCGCGGCGCTGGTGGCGATGACCCGCGCCGGCCCCGCCCCCAGTTTGGCGGCGCTGCTGGAAAACTCCGCCACCGCCTCCGCCGTCAACGCTATCGCCGGCCGCTGCAGGCGGCGCGTCAGGTAGAAGCCCGCGCCCAGCCGCGTCTGCTTGCTGACCTCCAACACGGGCGTGACCGTCCCGCCTGCAACGTCTCCAACCAACAGCTTGACCGAGTTGGTCCCGATGTCAATGACGGCGCGCCGATTGGCTGTGTTGCGGGTCACTCTCGGCCTTTCCGGTTTGGAGGCAATCCGTTCTTATTTCGTCGCCCGCCGCGCCAGCACCGCGCCGCCGATGATGCCGGCGTCGTCTCCGCTCTTGCTGGCGAGGATCTGGACGCCTTTGTTGGTGCCGCTCAGCGCGTAATCCTCGGCCGTTTCCACGATGATCGCCATCATCTCGTCGCCCAGCGCGTCAATGACTCCCCCGCCCAGGACGACGATTTCCGGATTGAGTATATTGACCAGATTGGCCACGGCGATGCCCGTGTATTCGGCGGCGTCCTCGACGATTTTCTCCACCAGCTTGTCGCCCTTGCGGATGGCCTTGCGCAAGTCGCCGCTGCGCAGGTCCGTCAGGTCCGGCCCGAGCATTTCCGTCAGGAGCGTTTTTTGGCCGTCTTTGATGGCGGCGTGGATGGTGCGGAAAATGGCGGTGCGGCTGGCCAGGGCCTCGAAGCAGCCGCGGCTGCCGCAGTTGCACTTGGGGCCGCCGACCTGGATGACCATGTGGCCGATTTCCCCAGCCGTGCCGTTGGCGCCGTAATAGGGCTTACCCTCCAGCACGATGCCCCCGCCGATGCCAGTGCCGATGAATATGCCGACCATGTAGCGGGGCTTGGATTGCAATTCCTTTTCAAAGACTCCCAAGGTCGCGCTGGTGCAGTCGTTCTCCACCGCCACCGGCACGTTCAGTTGTTTCTCCAGCAGCTTCTTGAGCGGCAGGTCCTGCCATTGGAGGTTGGGCGCGAAGATCACACGGCCCGATTCCCGGTCCACCGCCCCCGGGGCGCCAACGCCCAGCCCGCGCACTTGTTTGAGATCCAGGTCGCACTCGTCCACCGCGTCCCGCGCGCATCGGGCGATCCGCTCGACGACTTCCTCGGCGCCGCGCTCGGATTTGGTGCTCATTTTGGAGCGGCCCAGGCAGGCCAGCTTTTCGTCGAAGACCCCGGCCAGGATCTTGGTGCCGCCGAGGTCAACGCCCACGAAATACTCCGGTTTCAGATTGGCTTCAGCCATGTCAATGGGTGGATGGAAGGTTCATCGGTTTATCCGGCCAGCACGCTCTGTATCCGGCGGCGCAGTTCCAGGTTGATTTCCTCGGGCGAACGGTGGCCGTCCACGATGGTGAATCCGTACGTCCGCTGGAGTTGGCGGAAGTTGGCCGCGACCCGCGCCTGGTATTGGAGGAAGCTGTCAAACATATCTCTGGAAAGCCCCAGGTCCATCCCGCTCTCCCAATAATCCAGCGCCTGGTTCTTGGCGAAATTGCGCTCGATCAATTCCTGCGGCTGCACGTTCAAATAAAACACCACGTCCGGCACCAGCGCGATGCCGTAAAGATTCTTCAGCCACGCCCCGTCCATCCCACGGACCATGTCGCGGACCATCAGCGTGTAGATGTAGCGGTCGGCCAGCACCATCAACCCGGCCCGCAGCCCCGGCAGGATGATGTTCTCCAACTGGTCGGCAAAGTCCGTCGCGTAGAAAAGGCTCAGTGTGGTGTGGCTGAGGATGTTGCCCTCCTGCGCCTTGTCCAATTCCTCGCTGACCAGGGTGGAACGCTTCAGCCCGACCTGCACGGTGGCGTGGCCGCTGCCCTCCAGCCATTGGACCAGGCGGGCGATCTGGGTCGAGCGGCCCGATCCGTCGGCCCCTTCGACCACGATCAACTTGCCGGCCAGCTTGGAAAGGTCCACCCCCGGCACGCCCTGCCCGTAAAAGCGGCGCGGCTTGCACTTGGGCACGACAATGCCCCGATGGTTCTTGCGGGAGGTGAGCGGGGCGGCGGTTTTCATGGCTTGGGATGGCGCTGCCGCGGCACGAATTGTTGCAAGTCCAACTTCGCCGCCACAAGGTCGCGGACGATGTTCTGCTGCGCCTCGATGGGCGCGCTGGCGTCAATGACCAGGAACTTGAAGTCGGTGCTCATGGCCAGGTATTGCTCCAGAATCCGCCCCTGGAAAATGCGGAAGCTCTCGTAGGGATCGCTGGAGAGGCGCAAGTCCATCCCCGCCTCGAAGTACTTCAATTGCGGCCGCCCGTCCAGAATGCGCTGCAAGGAGATTTCCAGGGGGGCCTTGAAGAAAAACACCAAGTCGGGCATGGCGGCGAAATTGTAGATGCCGCGCACCCATTCGGCGGGGCAGCCGCGCACAGTGTCGCGCGCAAAGGCGGTGAAGATGTAGCGGTCGCACAAGACCAGGTAGCCGGCCCGGAGCAGGGGCACCAATTGGCGCTCGTAGCGGTCGGCGAAATCGGTGGCGTGGATGAGGCTGAAGGTGGTCGGGGAGAGCAGCTCGCGTTTTTTGCCCTTGCTGGTGGCGTTCTTGACCAGCTCGGAGGAATTCCATTCGCTGAAGAAGACCTTCAAGCCCTGCAGCTCCAGCCAGCGTTTGAGCAGGTAGATTTGCGTGGATTTCCCGGAGCCATCCAGTCCTTCGACCGCGATGAGCCGCCCCGGAAACCCCAGTTCTGCAAACGTCTTCATGCGCCCTTCCCTTGTATAGACTGCGCCACGAAAAAGAAAACAAAATTCTCCGCCGGGTAAATGAAAGCGAAATCGTCCGAAACAAAATCCGGAGGGCGGAACGGCTGGCCCAACGCAGAGGGAAAGGCAAAAACATGGGGGCAAAAAGATGAAGACCGGAGATTTTTTGCCCCCATTTTTGCCTGCCGTTTTGTCTTCGGAATAGGCCGGACGTGCGCCGGCAAGTACGAATTCGCGCCGGACAACCTCCACTGGGAACCCTTTACGCTGGCGGTCTCGCGGCGGGGAGATCATCTGGCCGGGCAAGTCCGGGTCTTGGCGGTCCATCAGGGTGCTTTCGATATTTTTCCCGAAACGGAAACGAGTTTTTTTCTCAAGGTCACGAAGGCGCGGTTGACCTTCCTTAAGAACGGCAAAGGAGAAGTGACGGCCGTAAACGCCCAGGCGCCGGGGCTGCCGCTGCTGGAGGGAAAGAAACTCAAGAATTGATGAGTCCGGGGGTCAAAGCGCAGCTACGATTTGACCTGTTTTGACGAATCAGCCATTGTATAACAAAAATTCGATGCAGAATATATATGACCGCAAAAGAAATCCTCCAAAGGATTGGGGTCGCATCTCGACATTTGATGTGACCCCAATCCTTACCCTCGGAGAGCAGACACCTTTTTCACTTTCATCACCGGCCATACTGTCCAGGCAGAAAAATGGAACCGACATTTACCAGCATCGTGATTAAAACCGCAGTGGCGCATACTGTGACTTATGTATTTGCCGGACTGTTGGCCTACACCATCTTCAATTACCCCCGCCTATTCGCTGAAACGGAATTGCGGCACCTCATGCGGCAAACGTCTGACTTGCTGGTAAGGTTGGCTCCACTATATCAGCCTGTCAGAGGTATCATCTTTGGCATCGCTTTCGTCATTCTCAGAAAGCCGTTCTTCGGTGACAGTAACGGCTGGCTTCTCATGTGGATCACATTGGTCTGCCTGGGTATTATTTCGACATTTGGACCGGCCCCAGGCTCGATCGAGGGCGTGATCTTTACGAAGCTTCCGCTTCGCATTCATCTCATATCGCTTCCGGAGGTTCTGCTGCAGTCGTTTTTGCTTTCATTTGTGGTGTATCATTGGGTGAATAGTCCGGAAAAGTATTGGCTAAGTCAGACGATGTGGACGCTTTTTGCGATCGCGGTGATCGCACCATTGCTTGGCGTCCTGAAGGATAGAAAACGGTCCTGAGGCTGCAGAAGCCCAACCAGGTCGCCGCAGCGAACCGGCGCCAGGCGCTTCAATTTATGAGTCACTGGTTTTACAGCATCATCGGCTTTGGCGGACGGGCGCTGCCAGCGCCGGTCGTTGAGCTTGGTCGTTAGGTTGCACTACGTTTTACGCCCCAGTATGAACTGCGGCATGAATAATCAAATGAGCACAAAAAAAGCCAAAAAAGCACGAGGCGACAAAGTCTGTGTCATTACTCATGGCGGTTGCGGGTCGGTGCCGCCGAGGCAACACGCCCAACGGAACGCGATTTGCCAACGGGCAGCCGATGCGGCTTACGAGATCATGCGCAAGGGAGGCTCTTCTCTCGATGCGGTCGAACGCGCCATTTGGATCATGGAAGACTCCGGTGTGCTAAACGCCGGCAGTCGTGGAGCCTTTTTGCAGGCGGACGGCGTGCCAAGGGGGGACGCATCCATCATGACTGATGATCGGAAAGCCGGCGCGGTCATACAAGTCCCCTGGCTGCGGAATCCCATTCGATTGGCTCGCTACGTTCTCGACAAGCAAGCGCACGTGATGTTGAGCGGCAGAGAGGCCTTGGAGCTCGGACTTCGGCTCGGCTACGATGTCGAAATCGGGGCTGCGCCTGCGAAAGTCGAATACTGGCAGAAAAACATGAACGCCGGCTGCCGAAGTCTCGACTATGCCGTTATGGCAAAACAATGGAGGGAATCACACCGGAACCGAGTCGGCACGGTGGGAGCCGTGGCACGCGATTCCAAAGGTCGAATCTGCGCCGCAACGTCAACAGGCGGCATGGGGCAATGCTATCCCGGGCGGGTGGGTGATTCCCCCATCATCGGGGCAGGAACTTATTGCACCTCTCAAGTCGGGACATCCATGACGGGCACCGGAGAGCCTATAGCTGTTTTATTGTCGGCAAAAACCCTGTGCGACCATGTGGCGAGAGGCATGGCTTTGGATGCCGCGGCGCAATCGGTGTTGCGGGATCTTGCGGCATTCGGCAACGGCTCGGCGGGGCTGATTGCTCTCGACGATTCGGGGCGGATGGTGGCTGTCAAGAATACCGCGTTCATGGCGGTCGGCCGGCGTCCGAAAGTGAACCTGAGTTGACCTGGCGCGGGGCAGGCGGATAGTCTGGGCGGCATGATGAAGTCCGGTTCACTTCTATTGGCCGTAATGATTGTGTTGTTCAGACCGCCTTCCACGCACGCGGGCGGGTTTCTTCTGGTCGCCAACAAGGGGGATCACACGATGGGCATTGTGGATCCATCCGCCGGCCGGCAGTTGGCGACGGTGGATGAGGAGGGAGTCACCGGCCACGAACTGGCGGCCTCACCGGATGGACGATGGGCTTACGTGCCCATTTACGGCAATGCGGGCGTGGGCGGGCCGGGCACTGATGGCCGGCTGCTGCGCGTGATCAATCTGGCGACCCGGCAAATCAGCGGCATGCTGGATTTTGGCAGGGGCGTTCGGCCCCACTGCATCGTCGTTGGCCCCAAAAACGGATTGCTCTATGTGACGACGGAATTGGAAAACGCGGTCACCGTCATTGATCCGGCGACGCTGAAGATTGTGGGCAGCGTTCCGACCGGCCAGCCCGAATCGCACATGCTGGCCATCAGCCGGGACGGCCACCGCGGCTACACGGCCAATGTCCGTCCCGGCACGGTTTCGGTGCTGGACTTGGAGGCAAAAAAACTCCTGGCCGTCATTCCCGTCTGCAAGGTGACGCAACGCATATCGCTTTCGGTTGATGACCGGTGGGTTTTCACCTCGGACCAGGAGGAGCCGCGTTTGGCGGTGATTGACACGGCCAAAAACGCGGTGGGCCGTTGGATTGCCCTGCCCGGCACCGGCTACGGAAGCGCGCCCACGCCCGACGGCCAATGGCTGGTGGTGGCGTTGCCCCGAGTGGACAAAGTGGCGGTGATTGACTTGCGCGAGATGAAAGTGGCGCGGACGCTGGATGTGCCGCGTTCGCCGCAGGAGACGCTGGTCCGCCCGGACGGCGCGGAGGCTTATGTTTCCTGCGACGTGAGCCGGAAGGTTGCTGTTATTGACACCAAAGATTGGACCGTGCGGACCTTGATTGCCGCGGGGCCTGTGGCGGACGGGTTGGCGTGGGCGCCGGCGTCATCGCAGAATTCAAGGTGAATTTCAGCCTTCATTGGCGGCGTCAAACATCGCGACGACGTTTTGCGGCGGGACATCGGCCAGGATGTTGTGGACCTGCTGGAAGACGAAACCGCCGCCGGGACGCCAGATGTCTTTGAGGCGGCGGACATGCTCGCGGATTTGCGCGGGGGCGCCTTTGTTGAGCACCTGGCGCGTATCGCAACCTCCGCCCCAGAAGGCGAGGCGGCTGCCAAAATCCCGTTTCAGGCCCGCCGGATCCATGCCGCTGCAGTTGATCTGCACCGGGTTGATCGCATCCAGACCGGCGTCAATGAGATCGGGCAGCAATTCGCGCACGCCGCCGCAGCAGTGGAGTTGGATTTTGAGGTGCGGCGCGCGCTGTTTCACGGTCTGCCACAGGAGCCGTTCGCGCGGCTTGAAGAATTCGCGATACATGGCCGGGGAGACCTGCGGACCCGTTTGCATGCCCAAGTCGTCCCCGAACAGGATAACGTCAATATGCGGCGCGACGGTCCTGAGAAAAACGTCGAGATTCCGCAAGTGGATTTCCATCAACTTGTCAAGAAAACGATGGGCCTGCTGAGGTTCGGCCGCCAGGAGCATGAAGAAATTGTCGTTCCGATAAAACCACTGGCCCATCTCCAGCAAATTGCCGCCGAACAAACCGATAATCGCGCGGTCAGTCTGCTGGCGCAGCTTGCGCGCGGCATCGGCCGCCACGGTTTCCCCCTGGGGTCCGGCGGTGATGGGTCCGGGGGGAGAAGCCACGGCAGTCCACATGCACTCGGCCAATTCGGCTTCCAAGCGGTCAAGGTCCTCATGCTCCAGGAAAGGGAAACTGGCCTGCTCGAAATACCAGACCTTGGCGGGCATGCGCGCGACAACCTGGCGCCTTGACTTGGAACGCAAAACCCAATCCCCATTGTCGCGTTCGGGTTTGGCCCAGACGGGCATCAGGCAAGGCGTGCCGTCGGGCAGGACCCAGTCAGTCCAATAGCGGTCTTCCTGCGCAAAGGCACGGCCCAGTTCAATGGTGTCCACCCGGAACCGTTGCAAAACATCCTCATCCACAATGGCGAGCTGCTGGAGGGGGTCATAGACGCGAACGGGCCTCTTGGGCAACCCAAGATACTCCCTTAGGCGGGCGTAAGCCATGGCGGCAATGCCGGAGGAACGGTGGCCGGAAAGGTCTATGGGAATGCGGTCGGGTTCGCGATGGTTGAGGGCGGCAAGGACACGGTCGCGTGATGTCATAGGCGTTTTCTCCAAGTTGTGTTTTCTGCACGCACCAGAGCTTCTTTGCGGGGGATAGCGATCATTTCCTGCGGAGGATGGCGGAGGGTCATTATTGCGTCAAACTCGAAAACGAGAAGCATGGGGGACGAGCGTTGAATTGAGAAGTTTAGTCATTGGGAAACTGTCATTAGTCATATTCACGCTGGCCCGGAGTTCTGGAGGGTACCGCGCGGATTCAGGCGTCTAATTCTGTTAATAACATGTGAATAAAATGTTAATAAGTTCTTGATTGACATTTTTGGGTAATTGTGGGAAATTCTGGTAAAGTATTGGAGAAAGTGGGCCGATAGAGTAAATAGTGAGAGAGAAAGATGCCAGAAGAAACGGCCAGTGAAATGACTTACAGCCTGGTTTACCGTCACAGTCTGGACGATAAAAGGAGGCTGCCTGTGCCGTACCGCTGGAGGCCCGTCGAGCCGATCGAATTCGCGCTGGTGGTCTGGCCCAAACACGTGGCGGGGACCTGCCTGCGGGTGTTTCCGCCGGGGCCTTGGGCCAAGTTCAGGGCGGAGATTGAAGCGATGGCCGACACGACCAAGAAGCCCGCTTTGAAGCGCATGATTGGAACCAACTCCACCACGATGAAACTCGATGCGGCCGGGCGGCTGACGATCCCGGAGGAGATGGCGGTCCAAGCCGACATCAAGGACCAGGCGGTGCTGGTGGGGCTGATAGACCGATTTGAAATTTGGAGTCCAGCCCGCCATGCCGAGGCCTTCGGGGTGGATTCCACAATCTGGAAAGAGGCCTTGGAAACGATGGGCGAATAATATGAATCCGTTCAGTTTATTATCGAAAGGGGAAACGGTCAAAGGTTTGAAGAACCGCGCCGCGACTTACAAGATGTTGCCCGGCAACGCGTTGCCGAACTTTTCAATTCCGAAACGCACCCCTGCCGCGACGCTCCATCCGGAGCCTGGCAAAGGCGTTTTGCAACAGCCGCAACCGGCGGCTGCCACCAGCACGGTTGCGGCGGCAACGGAGGAAAAGCCCTCCAAACATCACGGCTCGACGGAGTCTCCCCCTACCGGGGTTGGGGTTCCAGCGGAAGAGAAGGCGACGCAGCAGGCGGCGCGCACGGAGTGCGCGCCCTACCGAGTTGCGGACCCGGTGGAAGAGAAGCCTTGCGAACCTGACGGCTCGACGGAGTCTCGCGCTACCGGGGTTGGGGTTCCAGCGGAAGAGAAGGCGACGCAGCAGGCGGCGCGCACGGAGTGCGCGCCCTACCGGGTTGCGGACCCGGTGGAAGAGAAGCCTTGCGAACCTGACGGCTCGACGGAGTCTCGCCCTACCGGGGTTGGGATTCCAGCGGAAGAGAAGGCGACGCAGCAGGCGGCGCGCACGGAGTGCGCACCCTGCCGGGTTGCGGACCCGGTGGAAGAGAAGCCTTGCGAACCTGACGGCTCGACGGAGTCTTGCTCTACCGGGGTTGCGGCCCCGGCGGAGGAAAAGCCATCCAAGGCCGGCCTCTGGAGCCGTCTGGCGGGCATCGGAGCCGGTTGGATTGGGAAATGGCAGGCCAGGGGCAAAGCGGCAGCGGGCAGCCCGTCAGTCCAGACCGAATTGGCATTGGAGAAAGTGACGGTGATCCGCAACGATTTGAGCGACGATGACCTGGAAATCGTCGTCGGCAAGAGAGCGGGAACGAAGAGTGAGAAAGCGGCTCAAAGCCAGCCTTTTGGGCCTGGGAACCTGGCGCCAAACCCATGAGCAGTGACGGGCTTTACTCACATTCCGGTCCTGGTGGCGGAGGTGGTGGAGGCCCTCCGGCCCAAGGCGGAAAGTCTTATCGCCGACGGGACCGTCGGTGGAGGTGGGCACGCAGCGGCGCTCTTGAAGGCGAGCGCGCCGACGGGGCGGCTGGTGGGATGCGACCGGGATGGGCAGGCGGTGGAAGCGGCAAAGGCCCGATTATCCGAGTTTCAGGGCCGCTTTGAGATTCGGCAAGGAAACTACGCCGAAATGGCGGACTGGATCGCGCCTGGAAGCTGCGACGGGGTGCTGCTGGACCTGGGCGTGAGCGCCGTCCAACTGGAAGTGCCGGAGCGCGGGTTCAGTTTCCAGTTGGACGGCCCGTTGGACATGAGAATGGACCAGCGGCAGGAATTGACGGCGGCCAAACTGGTCAACGAGGCCGGCGCGGAGGAGTTGGCGGAGATATTTTGGCGCTTCGGCGGCGTGGCGCGGCCTCGGCAGATGGCGCGGGAGATCGTGCGGCGGCGGCAGACGGAGAAGTTGGAGCGCACGGCGCAGTTGGCCGCGTTGGTGGAAAGGATACGGCCGCGGGCCGGAAGCCGGACACATCCGGCGACGCAGGTATTTCAGGCATTGCGGATGGCGGTCAACGACGAGATGGGTTCTTTGGAACGGGGATTGGAAGCGGCGGTGAGGATACTCAAGCCCGGCGGACGGCTGGCGGTGATTTCATTTCACTCCGTGGAGGACCGTGTGGTCAAGGAATTCGGCCGGCGGCTCTCGCTGGACTACGATTGCCCCGGAGGGGTGGACGTGCCCGAATTGCGGCATCCGCGCCCGGCCCGGCTGCGGTGGGTCTGGCGCAAGGCGCTGAGGCCCGGCCCGGCCGAGGCGCGGGCCAACCCGCGGAGCCGCAGCGCCCAGTGCCGGGTGATGGAGAAATTGAAAACTGAATGAAGAAAGAAGATGGCCCGGAACAAAAAACATGATTCCGCCCTGTGGGCGGGGCCGCTGCTGAAGGCGGTGACACTGTGCGCGCTCTTCGCGGGCCTGGGGCTTGGTTATGTGTGGTACAAAGACCAGATTGATCTGCTGTGCCGCCAAATCAAGGATGACGAGGTGCGTCTGGGCGAGTTGCAGCGGCAGAACACGACGAAGCGCGATAACCTGGCCACATTGTGCTCGCCGGTCAAGTTGGACGCGCGTGTCAAGGAATTGAACCTGGGCCTTGGGCCGCCGGCGCTCTGGCAGGTGATCCGGCTGGTGGATGCGCCGAATGTTGCGCAGGCCCTCCCGGCGCCGGAGCGGCGGCCGGCGGGCGTCGTGCTGGCGGCGCGGAAGAATTGATTTAGCCACCGCTCGCGTTGTTCGAATGGAGGAATCGAACGGCGCGGGCGGCTGGCTGATACTAAACTGAATATGGCGACGCAATATCGCAGGTTGTACTTGCTGGCGGCCTTTCTAGGCGGGGCGCTGGGGGCGCTGGGATACCGGCTGGTGGACTTGCAGGTTGCCCGGCACTCCGAATTCGTGGAGCTGGCCCAGTCCAACACCGTCCACGTCATCGAGCGCAAACCGATGCGGGGACAAATCCTGGACATTCATGGGACGCTGCTGGCCTACAGCGAGCCGGCGAAGGTGGTTTGCGCCAACCCGAAGTTGATCGGCGGGCTGGGGGGGCCTGTGGCCCGCGCGCTGGCCCCGTTGCTCCAAACCGATGAAAGCGTTCTGGCCGGCCGGCTGGCGCCGCGCCGCTGGGTGGAGAACGGCAAGACCAATGATTGCCAGTATGTCGTGCTCAAGCGCAAAGTGCCTGTCGAAACCTGGGAGAAAATCCGCCAGACCATGTCCAGCAACTCCTTTGGCATGGATCAATCAAAACTCACCTCCAGCAACCGGACCTTCTGCCGGATTCTCCGGGCGGCGGGCATATTCGCCGAGGAGGAGCAGATTCGGGTTTATCCCGGGCAGCGGCTGGCGTCGCATGTATTGGGGTACGTCGCCAATGACGACGTGGGCACGGGAATGAGCGGCATCGAGTGTTCCTTCAACGCCAAGCTCACGGGCGTGCCCGGCTGGCGGAAGACGGAAGAGGACTGGCACAAGCGGGAGTTGGTTGCCTACCGCGACCAGGACGTGGAGCCGCGGGACGGGCTGAACGTGGTGCTGACGCTGGACGCGGCATTGCAGAACATCGTGGAGAACGAACTGGCGGCCGGGGTGGAGAAACACGGCCCCAAGAGCGCCTCGGCCATAATGATCCGCCCATCCACGGGGGAGATTCTGGCCATGGCGACGCTGCCGAATTTCGATCCTGATTGTCCCGGGGCCTTTCCCGCGGAGGCCTTGCGAAATCGGGTGGTATCCGACATGGCCGAGCCGGGTTCGACGTTCAAGATCGTGGTGGTGACGGCGGCGCTCAACGAGCGGGTGGTTACGTTCAACGAGAGCTTTTATTGCGAGATGGGTCTGTTTTGGTACGCCGGCCGGCCGTTGCACGACCACGAGTCTTTCGGGAACTTGACGGTGGAGGGCATCATCACCAAATCCTCCAACATCGGCGCGGCCAAAATTGGCATGCGGCTGGGAGAGGACAGGCTGTGGCAGTACATACATAATTTCGGATTTGGGCAGCGCACGGGCATCCAGTTGCCGGACGAGTCGCGGGGCCTGGTTCATCCGGTGACCAACTGGACGAAAGTGTCCATCGCGCAAATTCCCATGGGCCAGGGAGTGGCCGTGACGCCACTGCAAATGGCGATGGCGATGGCCGCCCTAGCCAACAACGGCGTGCTCATGCGTCCCATGCTGGTCAACCGGTTGGAGTACCCCAATGGCCAACTGGCCTTTCAATTCCAGCCGCAACCCGTGCGCCGTGTCGCCGCGCCGGAGACGATCCGCCAGATGGTCACCGCGCTGAAAACCGTCGCCACGCGCGAGGGCACGGCCGTCCAGGCCCATCTGGACCACTACACCGTGGCGGGCAAAACGGGCAGCGCGCAGAAAGTGGAAAACGGCCACTACGTGGAAAAGTTTTTCTCCTCATTTGTCGGCTTTTTCCCGGCGGACGATCCGCAGGTGTGTATCATGGTGGTGATGGACGAACCCAAAGACAGCCATTACGGCGGGTTGACCGCCGCGCCGGTCTTCCACGCCATAGCCGAGAAGGCGGCCAACTATTTAAACATCAAGCCCGACTTGGAACCGGAGCCGCCGCCGCAAACTCTGGCCGCGACCCTTGGCGGCGGGCACGATTGAACATGATTATGGAAGCACGATCGCTGGAATATCTTGCGCAGGCGATGGAAGGCCAGTTGCTCAACGGCCCGCCCGGGCGCACCGTCACGCGCGTCTGCACCGATTCGCGCCAGGCCCAGGCGGGCGATCTGTTCTTCGCCCTGGCCGGCGGGCAATTTGACGGCCACGCCTTTTTGGCCGACGCGGCGCGGCGCGGTGTGGCGGCCGCGGTGGCCGACGGGCGCAAGGTGCCGGCGGGTTTCGAGGCCTGCCCGGTCATCCGTGTGGACGAGCCGCGGCGCGCGCTGGGGCGTTTGGGAGCGGCGTATCGGCGCGAATTTGACCCGCTGGTCATCGCGGTGGCGGGGTCCAACGGCAAGACAACGACCAAGGAATTGATCGCGTCGGTCCTGCGCCAAAAGAAGGCCGTACTGTGGAGCGAAGCCAGTTTCAACAACGACATCGGCGTGCCGTTGACCCTTCTGCGCCTGGAGCGCTCGCATCAGGCGGCCGTCCTGGAAGCGGGCACCAATCATCCGGGCGAATTGACGCCGCTGCTCAATATGATGTCGCCCCGGTTTGGCGTCGTGACCAACATCGCGCGCGAGCACCTGGAATTCTTCCACGATCTGGTCGGGGTCGCGCGTGAGGAAGGGGCCACGGCGCAGTGCCTGCCCTCCGACGGCGTTCTGTTCCTCAATGGCGACAATCCGTGGAGCGAAATCATTGCGCGGCGCACGCGGGCGCGAGTCGTGCTGGCCGGGCTGGAACGAAGCAACGATTGCGTGGCGAGGGACGTGCGGGCGGACGAAAAGGGGGCGTCCTTCCACGTTGAATGCCGTTATCCGGGATTGGCCGGGGAATATCGGGTCCGGCTTTTGGGCCGCCACCAGGTGGTCAACGCCCTGCTGGCCTTTGCGGTGGGAGCGGAGATGGGACTGAGCCGGGCGGAAATCGAGCGTGGCCTGCTGGCCTGCGCCCCCGCCCGGATGCGCCTTCAATTATCCAACCCCGGCGGCATCATCGTCCTGGACGACAGCTACAACGCCAACGCGGATTCGATGCTGGCCGCCCTGCAGACCTTGAGGGAATTGCCCTGCACGGGGCGGCGCGTGGCGGTGCTGGGGGACATGGCCGAATTGGGAGACTGCTCCCGCGCCGCACACTTTGAAGTCGGCCGGCACGCGGCCACAGCGCGGCTGGACCATTTGTTTGCCATTGGCCGGCGCGGGTGCCAGATCGCCGCCGCGGCGCGGGCCAGGGGCTTGACAAGCGTTGTCGAGATCGCCGAAGTGGAACGGGCGGCGCAGGCGGTGAAGGAATTCGCGCGGCCGGGCGACGTGGTGCTGGTCAAGGCATCGCGTACGATGCGGCTGGAACGGATAACGGAGGTCTTGCGCGGCTCCGGTGGGAACCACCACGAGTAATCCAATATGCTTTTTTACCTCAGCCAACAGGCGATGGCGCTGGCGAAAGACACGCCCTTGCAGGGGATGTTCTCGTTCCTGCGGCTTTTTTCCTACATCACGTTCCGGAGCGCCGGGGCGGCGGTGACGGCGCTGGCGCTCAGTTGGTGGCTTGGGCCCCGGCTCATTGTGTGGCTGAAGGAATTGAAGTTCGGGCAGGATTACAGCGACCATGCGGAGGAAGCGGGCGATTTCCAGGCGCGGGTATTGAGCAAGCGGGGCATCCCGACGATGGGGGGGTTGATGATCGTGCTGGTGCTGGACGTGACGACGCTCTTGTGGGCGCAGTGGAACACGTTGATTCAATTGACGTTGCTGACGGTGGTGGTGCTCTGCGGGCTGGGTTTTTTGGATGACTACGCCAAGGTCACCAAGCAGAACAGCGAAGGCATCCGGGAGTTCATCAAGCTGTGGGTGCAGGGGGCGCTGGCGGTATTCGTGGCGTTTTATCTGTGGCGCCTGCCCGCCACCAGCGCGCTGATCAGCCAGGTGATGGTGCCCTTCTACAAACTACCCGTTGCCAAAGGGGCCGCCGGGGTGGTCATCGGGATCATCCTGACCTCGCTGGCCATTGTGGGCAGTTCCAACGCGGTGAACCTGACTGACGGGCTGGACGGGCTGGCCATCGGCTGCACGGCCATTGTGTCGTTTGTGTTTCTGGTCTTGACGTATCTGGCCGGCAACGCCAAGGCGGCGGCCTATTTGCAAATTCCCCATGTCAGCGGGGCGGGCGAACTGACCGTTTTCTGCGCGGCCTTGATCGGGGCCAGCCTGGGATTTATGTGGTTCAACTGTCATCCGGCCCAGGTTTTCATGGGCGACACCGGATCGCTGGCCCTGGGGGGCGTGCTGGGGATGGTGGCGGTGCTCATTCACCAGCCGCTGGTGCTGGTCCTGGCGGGGGGGGTGTTTGTGGCCGAAGCCGGCTCGGTGATCATCCAGAGGAGTTGGTTCAAGTACACCAAATTCCGATACGGCCAGGGCCGGCGCGTTTTCCTGATGGCGCCGCTGCATCATCACTTTGAGAAAAAGGGCTGGTACGAATCGCAGATTGTCACCCGATTTTACATTTTGTGCGTGCTCTGCGCCGTGGTGGCGTTGAGCACGTTGAAAATCCGATGAGGCCGCCTGTGAATAACTTGGGAATAACTTTTTGGCGGAGGCGTTATTTTCGCGCTTGCAAGGGGCGGGCGCTTTTGTTACAAGCAAAAACCGAGACGGCAGAGATGCGGTGCCGAGGCGGTGTCAGGTTGAGCACACCGGCTTTTTCGTGTGTTGAAAAGAACGACAATCTCCCCGAGGGGGGTGGTGTCTTGTTTGGGCGGGGTGGAAGCCGGCGGCGGCCGATGGATTGTGGCATCGCGGGTTGCAGGCCACAAGATAGAGGGTTTGATGAAACTGAAGAAGCATTAAAAAAAAGATGTCATTAAGAATTTCCGGTCCTTTTCGCGTTCTTACGCTTTGCCCCGCGGTTTTTTGAGGGAAAACCCCGGCGCAAAATAAAACAGAATAAACCTCAAAAGAACAACAGAAAGCATTGCGTCAATATGAATACTCCAAGTCCACTGATCCCGCAGGGGGCCACGCCGCCCCGCGGAAAAACCAGCCTTTATTTCAAGGTCTTAATGGTTGTGTCGGTTCACGTCGTTCTCATCGGCGGCATGCTCTTGCAGGGCTGCAAGGACACGACCAAGGACACGGCCAACAACAACAGTCCGGGGCTTAATCAGGGCGACACGACGCCTTTGGCCACCAATCCCGCTCCCGCTCTTCCGGTGGCCGAGGTTCCGGCGACGGTTCCACCGACACTGAATCCGAACATCAGCAACATGGTCGCGGGCGGGGCCGTGACCTCCGCTCCCATCCTGCAGCCGCCGCAGCCGGCGGGCATGGAGCCACCGAAAGCCCCGGAGGCCGCCCCGCTGCCGGCCGTCGGTGAGAAGGAATACGTGGTGGTCAAAGGCGACCGGCTGGGCGCCATAGCGCACCGGAACGGGATCTCGCTCAAGGCACTCACGGATGCCAATCCTGGCGTCAACGCCAAGAAGCTCCAGATTGGCCAGAAGCTTCAAATCCCCGCCAGCATGACGGCTGTGGCAGCGGCCCCCGGCGGGCCGGCCGATTCCACTGGAGTTGACAGCGGAGTCTATACCGTCAAATCCGGCGACATGCTGCTGCGGATCGCCAAGGCCCACGGCACAACCGTCAAGAAGATCATGGCCTTGAACGATCTCAAGACCACGTCCATCCGCGTCGGCCAGAAATTGAAACTGCCCGCCAAGGCGGTTTCGTCCGAGCCGGCCGCCACGCCGGCCGCGGCCGTCATTCCGCCGGCGATGGCGCCCGTGACAAGGGTTACCGCCGCCACGTCGCCGGTCGCATCCAACTGAGCAAGGCACAGTCATGGACGCCGGGCCACCCTCTGCCTGGCGTCCTGTCCTGTCCACGCTGAGATGAAATGGGCCGCCGCCATTTTAATTTTTTGTGTGGCTGTATTGATTGGCCTGGGGATGGTCATGCTCTACAGCGCGAGCATGAACATGGAGATGCATAAATCGGTGGTGGGAGCGCATCTTCTTTTGTCCCAACTGTTGTGGTGCGCGCTGGGGTTGATCGGTTTTGGCGTGGCCGCCAAGCTGGATTATCGCCGCCTCAAGAGGCTCTCTCCCTGGCTGTTGGGGCTGTCGGTCGTGGCGCTGCTGCTGGTTTTCGCGCCGATAATCGGAGTCCACAAAGAAAAAGCCCACCGCTGGGTTGGCTATCCGGGCCTGTTCCGGTTCCAGCCATCGGAGCTGGCCAAACTGGCGTTGATCCTGTTCCTGGCCGCTTACGCCGAGCGTTATCAACGGCAGATGACAACTTTCAAGAAGGGGTTGCTCATCCCTTGCGTCGTGATGGCGCCGGTGCTGGCCTTGATTTTCATTGAGCCGGATCGCGGCTGCACCATCCTGCTGGCGGCGGTGTGCGCCGTGATGCTGGTCGTGGGGGGTGTCCGGCTGGTTTCGCTCATTCCACCGGCGTCGCTTGCGGCCTGCGGGCTGGCGTTTTCGCTCTTGCATGACCCGATGCGAATGCGCCGGATCATGGCGTGGATCCATCCGGAACGGAGCAAAGAGGGGGCGGGCTACCAGGCCTATCAGGCGATGATCGCCTTGGGATCGGGCGGTTGGACGGGCCTGGGCTTGGGCAACGGACGCCAGAAATTGGGCTTTGTGCCCGAACACCACACCGATTTCATTTTTTCCATCATCGGCGAGGAACTGGGCCTGGTGGCGACGCTGGCGGTGCTGCTGCTCTTCATCGCGCTGGTGGCGTGCGGCATTTATATCGCGCGACGGTCCAGCGACACATTTGGAATGCTGCTGGGAGCGGGGCTGACGTTTATGATCGGCCTGCAGGCGTTTATCAACATGGGCGTTGTCACCAGCGTCCTGCCCAACAAGGGGATGCCCCTGCCCTTCATCAGCTATGGCGGCTCCAACTTGGTCGTGATGCTCGTTTCGGTCGGCCTGCTGGTGAGCATCTCTCGTTTTGCCACCCAGAGCGTGCCGGTCAAATCATCCAATCCGTTTGAAGCCGATCCGGACGCCCATGCCTGAAAACCCCGAACCATGCCCAGCGTCCGCCTCCGCCGTCATCGCCTGCGGCGGCACGGGCGGCCATCTTTTCCCCGGATGGGCGGTGGGTCAGGAGTTGCTGAGGCGCGGCTGCCGGGTGACGCTGATGGTGTCGCCCAAGGACGTTGACCAGCACGCAGTGGCTTCCATATCCGGCATGGAAACCGTCACGCTGCCGGCTGTCGGGTTGAATCGCGGCGGGCAAATCGGCTTCCTGGTTGGATTCTGCAAATCGTACCGGCTGGCCCGGCGGCTCTTTGCGCGGCGGCGTCCGGATTTGGTGCTGGCGATGGGCGGATTTGTCAGCGCCCCGGCGGTGCTGGCGGGAAGAGGAGCCGGCGCGAAAACATTCGTCCATGAATCCAACAGCATTCCCGGCCGGGCCAATCGCTGGCTGGCGCGCTGGGTGGAGGGCGCGTTTGTTTATTTTCCGACGGCGGCGCAACGGTTGCGGGCGCGGCGGGTGGAAGTGACGGGGATGCCGGTGCGGCCGCAATTCCTCAAGCCGCTGGGAGCGCCGGAGGCGCGGCAGGCCCTGGGCCTGACAGCCGAAGCGCCTCTGTTGCTGATCATGGGCGGCAGCCAGGGCGCCAGCAAAATCAATGAATTGTTCCTGGAGGCCCTGCCCCAATTGCGCCAGAGCGCGCCCGATTTGCAATTCATGCACCTGACCGGCCCGCGCGACGCCGAGAGCGTCCGCGCCGCTTACCAGGCGCAAAAGGCGCCGGCATTGGTGCGCGCCTTTTCCTCCGAAATGCCCGTGGCGCTGGCGGCGGCGGACGTCGCGGTCAGCCGGGCCGGGGCATCGTCGCTGGCGGAACTGGCGGCGCGTCGCTTGCCGGCGGTGCTGATTCCTTATCCATCGGCCGCGGACAATCATCAGTATTTCAACGCGCGCGCCTTTGCGCAGTGCGGCGCGGCGCGAATGCTCGAACAAGCAACGGCCACGCCCGCCGCGCTGGCCGCCGTGATTTTGGAGCTGGCGCGGAACACCGCCGAGCGTTCGACCATGCAACAAGCCCTGGCCGCCTGGCACGCGCCGGGCGCGGCGGCGCAAATCGCGGAGAGAATCCTGCACTGGAACACGCCGGCGGCGCGGGCCGGCCACGCTGCCAGCCCCAGGCCAATGCCCATGTTCAATTGCTGACGCCATGACTCATCAGAGCCTGATTTTCGACAAGCTCAAGGAGCGGCTGCCGCAGGCCCTGGTGCGCCAGGACGAACCGCTGGCCCGGCGCACCACCTTGCGCGTCGGCGGGCGCGCGGACCTCTACGTCGAACCCTCTTGCGAGGATGATCTGGCGCGGCTCATTGAGACCTGCAACCAGGAGCGCGTGCCCTTCATGGTGCTGGGCCGCGGCTCCAATTTGTTGATTCGTGACGGCGGCATTCGCGGCGTTGTCGTCTGCCTGGCCCATCCCTATTTCGCCACCATTGAGGTCGAGGGCTGCCAACTGCGTTGCGGCGCGGGGGCCAAACTCAAGGCCGTGGCCGCCAAGGCGCGGGAATCGCTTCTGGGCGGCTTGGAATTTCTGGAGGGCATTCCCGGCAGCGTCGGCGGCGCCTTGCGCATGAACGCCGGAGCCATGGGCGCGGCGACCTTTGAAGTGGTCACCCAGGTGCGCTTCATGGACGAGGCCGGCCAGGTGCATGAACGCAACATTTCCCAAGTGCCCGTCGAGTATCGCTCCTGCCCGCTTTTCAAAACGAACATCGCTTTGGCGGCGGTCTTGCGCGGCTGCCCGGATTCCAAGGAAGCCATCGCCCAACGAGCCGGGCAGTTCAACGAGATCCGGTGGCAATCGCAACCCAAGGAGCCGAGCGCCGGTTGCATTTTCAAAAACCCGTCCCCCACTCTGTCGGCGGGAAAACTCATTGACGAACTGGGCCTCAAGGGCGTCCGGCGCGGGGGGGCGGTCGTTTCGGCGTTGCATGGCAATTTCATTGTCAACGAAGGCTCCGCCACGGCGGCGGACGTGCTCGAATTGATAGAGTTGGTCAAAACGCGCGCCAAGGCGGAGCGGGGCATAGAGTTGCGCGAAGAAGTGGAGATCATCGGCCTGTGAGCCAGCGCCCTCTAAACGTCACCGTCATGCTCGGCGGCCCGTCGGCCGAGCGGGAAGTCTCGCTCCGTTCGGGCGCGGCGGTGGCCCGGGCGCTTCGTTCCCTTGGCCACACCGTCAACGAGCTGGACCCTGTGGAGCGGACCTGGAAACTGCCCGCGGGCACCGAGGTCGTCTTTCTGGCCCTGCACGGCTCCTACGGCGAAGACGGGACGGTGCAGGGGGAATTGGAGGCATTGGGCATCCCTTACACCGGTTGCGGCCCCGAGGCCAGCCGGGTGGCCTTTGACAAGGTGCTGACCAAAAAACGGTGCCTGGCGGCGGGCGTTCCCACCGCGCGCTTTATTGTGCTTGACTCTCCCAAGGCCCCGTGGCCCGCCGGTTGGACGCCCCCGGTGGTGCTCAAGCCCGTCCGCCAAGGCTCCAGCGTCGGTTTGCAAATGGTCGAAGAGGCCGCGCAGTGGGAAAACGCGTTGGCCGAGGCCTTCCATTTCGACAGCCAAGTGTTGATGGAGGAGAAGATCATCGGCCGGGAGGCCACGGTGGGCATCCTGGACGACCGGGCGCTGCCGGTGGCCGAAGTCCGCGTCAAGCAGGGATTTTTCGACTACAAGAACAAATACACCCCCGGCGCCGCCGAGCACTTTTGCCCGGCCGATTTTGATCCGCCGACCACCGCCCGCATCCAGGCCGCCGCGCTGGGCGCTTTCCACGCCGTGGGCGGACGCGATTACGCGCGCGTGGATGTCATCATGCGGCCCGGCGGGGACACCGTCGTCCTGGAGGTCAACACGCTGCCCGGGATGACTGAATTGAGCATTCTGCCCGAGGCGGCGGCGGCGGCCGGAGTGGGCTACGCGCAACTTTGCCAGCGGATGATTGACCTGGCGTTGAACCGGTCCGCCAAAAAATAAAATAAAATGTTCCACTGGCTCAAACCACGGCCCAGAAACCGGCGCGCTCCCGAACGGGAGCACACGCTGGATATCAAGCTGCGCACCAGCCAGACCCGCGCCGCCCGCTGGCGCATCATAGGCAGGGGAGCCATCGCGTTGTTCTCGCTGGTGGTCATCGGACTGGTGATCTGGCGGGGCGGACAATGGATCTTGAACGGGTTGATCTACGAGAACGACGCGTTTGCCATCCAGCAAATTGAGGTGCAAACCGACGGCGTGCTCACCGCCGACGCCATTCGCTCCTGGGCCAGGGTGCGGGCGGGGGAGAACTTGATGGCGCTGGATTTGATGCGCGTCAAACGCGACTTGGAACTGGAGCCGCCCATCCAGTCTGTGGCGGTCGAACGGGTGCTGCCGCATACGCTCAAGCTGGCCGTCACCGAGCGGGAACCCGTTGCCCAAACCATCGTCACCTTGGGGCGCGCGCCCGGCCCGTTGGAACAGGCCGTCTATGATTTTGACCAGGACGGTTACACGATGAGACCGCTGGACCCGCGCTGGCGGGCCGAGCCGCCCCCGGCCAGCGAGCGGCTGCCCATCCTGGTGGGCGTCACGCCCGAGGAGGCGCGGCCGGGCCGGCAAACCACATCGGTCCAGATCCGCGCCGCGCTGGCGCTGTTGCGCGAATTCGATCATTCGCCGATGACGGGGATGGCCGAGATCGAGCGCATAGATCTGACGCAGCCGCAGGTGTTGCAGGTAAGCACCAGCCAGAAGGCGCAAATCACCTTTTCCCTCGGCAATTTTGACACGCAGTTGCGCCGCTGGCGGCTGATCTCCGATCAGTTCCAGAAATGGGGCCGGGCCATCACGTCGCTCGACCTGTCCATTTCCAACAATCTGCCGGTGCGCTGGGTAGCCGCCGCCTCCCTTCCGCCCGTGACGCCCCAGCCGCCCAAGCTCACGCGCCCAAAAAGGAAACATGTTTGATTCCTCTTCCATCATCGTCGGCCTTGAAATTGGCACGTCCAAAATCTGCGCCGTCGTGGGCGAAATCAACGCCGCCAACGCCCTGAACATCATCGGCCTGGGCCAGGCCCGCTCGCGGGGGGTGCGCAAAGGGGAAATCGCCGACGCCACCTTGGCCGGGGAGGACGTCCGCAACGCCATCGTGGAGGCCGAGCAGATGGCCAACGTGGAAATCCGCAGCGTCTATCTGGGCGTGACCGGCAACCATATCCGCGGCTTCAACAATCACGGCGTCCACCCCGTCGTCTCCGCCGACCGCGAGATCACGCTGGAGGACACGCAGGACGTGGTCAAGAACGCCAAGGCGATCAATCTGCCGGTGGACAACACCGTCATCCATGCCATCCGCCAGCTCTTTCAGGTGGATGGCCAGCACGGCATCCAGAATCCCGTCGGCATGTACGGCGCCAAGGTCGAGGTGGACGTCCACGTCGTTCACGGCCACGTGGACCGCCTCAAGAATTCCATCGCCGTCGTCCGGGGCCTGCAGTTGGAGGTGGAGGAAATCGTTTTCAACGGCCTGGCCTCGGCGCTGGCCCTGCTCTCCAACGAGCAGAAGGAACTCGGCTCGCTGGTCATTGACATGGGGGCCGGAGCGACCGATTACGCGGTGTCCTGCGATGGCATCATCATGCACACGGGCGTGCTGGCTGTGGGCGGAGATCATATCTCCAACGACCTGGCTTACGGCTTGAAAGTCCCCCTGGGCCGGGCCGAGCAGTTGAAGATCGAGCGGGGCGGCGCCTTCCTGGAGGACGCCCTCAAAGGCCAGACCCTCTCCTCGGCCAGCGCGCTGGGGCTGCCGGCCAAAATCATCAACCTCGAACACCTGCGCCGCATCATGTCCCTGCGCCTGGAGGAAACCTTCGAGTTGATCGAATCGGACCTTTCGCTTTTGGGATTGCTGGACCGGCTGCGGGCGGGGGTGTTTATCTGCGGTGGCGGGGCGCGGATTCCGGGCATCCAGACGCTGGCCTCGAACATTTTCCAGATGCCCGGCTTCGTGGGCAGAACCAACTCCATCAGCGGCCTCAAATCCGCGCTGGACCAGCCGGAATTCGCCACCGCCATCGGCCTGGTCAAATTCGGCTCCTTGCAGCAAATGCGCAAACCCGCCGCCGGCCTGGCCGGGGGCCTGAAAAAAACGTTCGCCGAACTGTTCCGAAGGTGACCATGAACAACGCCCTGGAAACATCGGTCGAGCCGCCCATCAAGAAGAAAATCCTCCTCAAGGTCTTCGGCCTGGGCGGCGCGGGATCCAACGCCGTTGCCTTCGCCGCCCAAAGCGGCTGCGGCGAAGTCGAGTTTCTGGCCGTCAACACCGATTCCCAGGCGCTGGAGGCCTGTACGGCCCCGGTCAAACTGGTGCTCGGCGCCGGCCGCACCCACGGCCTGGGTGCCGGCGGCGACCCCGAATTGGGCCGCGCCGCCGCCGAGGATGACGTGGAAAAAATCCGCTCCCTTTGCGCCGGGGCCGACATCATTTTCCTCCTGGCCGGATTGGGCGGGGGCACGGGCACGGGCGCGGCGCCGGTTTTCGCCCGCGTGGCGCGGGAAAGCGGCGCGCTGGTGCTGGCCCTGGTCACATTGCCTTTTGAATTCGAGGGCCAGCGCCGCCAGCTCCAGGCCCAAAACGGATTGCAACAGATCAAGGCCGCCGCCGACGCCGTCATCTGCCTGCCCAACCAGAAGATCTTCAAACTGCTGGACGAGAAAACCAGCGTCGTGGACGGCTTCAGGATCAGCAACGGCCTGGTCGCCGAGGGCCTGCGCGGCATCTGGCGATTGTTGACGCAGCCCGGCCTGGTCAACGTGGATTTCGCCGATCTTTGTTCCGTCACGCGCGGACGCCACGCCGCCAGCCTCTTCGCCACCGCCGAGGCCTCCGGCGAAAAGCGGGTCGAGCAAGTCATCGAGAAGCTGCTGGCGCATCCGTTGCTTGACGGCGGCCAGGCGCTCAATGAATCGGACTCGCTGTTGGTGAGCATCGTCGGCGGCCCGGACTTGATGATGGGCGAGATTCACAAACTGATGGAGCCGCTCAACCGCCAGTGCGAAAACGCGCACATCATCTTCGGCGCCGTCATTGACGAGTCGCTCCCCGGCCGGCTATCGGTGACGCTCATCGCTTCGCGCCAACCGGAGGAGCCTGCCCCGCCGCCGCGCGAGCTTGCGCCCGACAATGTCGAGTCGCTGCAATTTCTGGACACCGCCGCCAGCGAGCGGCCCGTTTCCCGTTTCAAGGCGCCGCCGCCGGAGCTGTCGGAGGAGAAGAAGGAACAACTCATCCGCAGCCAGACGGCCCGGTCGCGCAAGAAGCATTCGCGGCTGCAAAGGGAACTGCCCCTGGAAATCGTTTTCAAAGGCCGTTTCGAGAAGAGCGAGCCGACCATCCGCCGGGGCGAAGACCTGGACGTGCCCACCTACGTCCGCCGCGGCGTGCCGCTGAATTAAGGGCCTTTTCTTTTTGGCGGCGTCATCCCCCCAATTTCTGGAGTCGTTTAAACTGAAAGTGCATCCGGCGCCAAGGCGCTGTGGCGGGCGGTTTTCAGCGATTGAAACGATTGAGAATTGGTCATTGAAGATTTGTCATCTGTCATGTGAGCCGAACGTTCTGCTTGTCAGGGGCGGGGGCGGCGGGCTACTCTGGAGGGGTGACAGGAATCCTGAGATTCGTGGGAATTCTGAACGCGGCCGTCTGGTGCGGTTCGGCCATTTTTCTCACCATCGGCCTGCCGGCGCTGTTTTCGCCGGAATTGAAAACATTGTTGACTGTGCCGGGCACCGGCTTCGCGGCGGAGGCGGTGCTGGGGCGTTTTTTTGCGCTGCAGTACTGGTGCGGGGCCATCGCGGTGGCGCATTTGCTGGCCGAATGGCTCTATTTCGGCCGGCCGGCCCGGCGCTGGAACCTGATGCTGGTGACGGCCATGCTGGCGGTGGCGCTGGCGGGCGGCTTGTGGCTGCAACCGAAAATGCAGAACTGGCACAAAATCAAATACTTCGGCGCAACAACGGAGTTGCAGGCGCAGGCGGGCAAGTCCTTCGCCCTCTGGCACGCGGCCTCCGAAACGGCCAACCTGCTGGTCATCGCCGGCCTGGTGTTGCATCTCTGGCGGGTCAGCCGTCCGCCCGAAAGCCCGCGGTTCGGAAGTTTTAGCAAAATCCGGGGTTGACAAACGGCGGTTTATGAGAAACTTTGAAGGGGAAAGCTAACGGCGTCGCTTGAAGGGGCGCGATAGTGTGAGTGTGAAAGACAAGTAAACTATGATTTCAAATGAACGACCGTCGCATCACGGCGGGTACCGGGCGTATAGCGCCGGTCCACCCAAGCCGCCGGTGAACGAGGACACGCTAAAAACGGAGAAGATCCAGATCGAACGGAAAACGTTTATTTTCACGTTGAAGGAAAATCCGCGCGGCCGCTTCCTGCGCATCACCGAAGATGTCAACGGACGGCGCGACAACGTGATCATACCGTCCACCGGCCTGGAGGAGTTCCGCAAGGTCCTGGACGAAATGGTCAGGGCTTCCGCCGAAATACCGGTCAAGGCTGAGTAAAGAGAGCCGCTTTCTTGCGGCGGCCGGCTTTGGCCTCCGCAATCGCCAGTCAGCCCGCGCCGGGCGCCTTATGCACGGCCTTTCGTCTCGCTTTGGCCGCGCCCACCCGCGGAGCGTCTCCCCACAGGCTTTCCAGGTCGTACTTCTCGCGCACGTCGGTCCGCATGACATGGACGATGACGTCAAAGTAGTCCAACACCTGCCAGGCGGCCGCGGCGTCGCCGTCAATGGCGCGCGGGCGCAATTGGTGTTGCTCGCGCAGGCGGTCGGTCACCTCGCCGGCGATGGCGCGCAGGTGCGGCTCGCCGCCGCCTGAAACGATGACGAAGTAATCGGTCACCGAGGAAAGCTTGCGGACGTCCAGGATGACGGCGTTTTCAGCTTTCTTGTTTTCGGCCAGCTTGCGGCAGAGAAGGGCCAGTTTCTTCGAGTCCATTTTCGGGCAGTATGACCGCATTGGGTTCAAAGATAAAGGCGATTGTTTTCCAGCGCCTCGGCCACGGCGGGGGGAACCAGGTGCGCCACGGGCAATCCCGCCTTGAGGCGCGCGCGGATTTCCGATGAGGAGACGCCCAGCGGAAAGCCGCGCAAGGCGCGCCCGCGAAAGGGAGCGGCCAATCCGGCCGCTGTCCCGCCGGGCCGGGGAATGACCAGGAACTGCACCCGGTGGGCCAATTCCTCCGCCTCGCGCCAGAGGTGCAATTGCCCCGCCTGGTCGGCGCCAATCAGGTAAAACAACTCCGCCCCGGGGAAATTCCGCGCGTAGGCCCGGACCGTGTCAATGGTGTAAGAGGTCCCGCCCCGCCGGATTTCCTGCTCGTCCACTTCCGCCGTGGTGTCGCCGGCCAGGGCCAGGCGCAGCAGGCGCAGCCGTTGGGCCGCCGGAGCGGGCGCGGCGGCTGGCTTGAAGGGGGATTGGGCGGCCGGGATGAAGAACAGCCGTTGCAGCCTGGCTTCCTCCCGCGCCGCACGCGCCACCAGCAAGTGTCCCAGGTGAACGGGATCAAACGAACCGCCAAAGAGGCCGAGTTTCATTGAGTCAACACTAGTAATCTTAATCCTAATCTTAATCTTAATCTCCTCATTCGGATTAAGATTAAGATTAAGATTAGGATTAGGAACCGGCAAACGCGACCCAAAAAGTGATGTGCGGTCCGCCCGTCGGCAGATCCTGACCGCCTTGCCGGTTGCGGTTAAGATGAGGATTAGGATAGGTTATGGTGAAGGGAATTTGAGCCGCGCAAAACATCCAGTTGCGCGACGGGGAGAAAGGGGTATGTTAAGGGCATGGATTGGCAACAGACTGCAGCCCTGGGTGTCGTTGCAGCGACGGCGGGGCTGTTTCTACGAATGAAAATGCGCCGGCGCAAATTGAGCTTTGAACACCAGACCCATTGCGGCTGCGCCGCGGGGAGCGGGGCCGGCTTGGGAACGTCGGTTATTTTCAGCGCCCGCAAGGGCGGCCGGGCCAAGATCATAATGAAAGCTAACTAAGCTCCGCCAAGACATGCCATTGCCGCTTGCGCCACCCACCAAAATCCGTTAATCTTCGTTTTTGCCATGCAAAAAACTAGTTCCGTTTTGCAGTTTTCCAAACAACACCTGGCCGCGGCCAAGAACCACGAGACCCATTGGGCGCCGAACACCGACGTATATGTCGCCGGTTCGGGCCTGGTCATCAAAGTCGAGCTGGCGGGCATGCAGCGGGAGAACCTGGAGTTGACGGTGGAGGGCAACCGGCTGCGCATCAGCGGCCATCGGCCCGATGGGTGCCGTCCCTCCCAATGCAAATTCCTGGTCATGGAAATTGACTACGGCGCTTTTGAGACTGTCATCGAAGTGCCCGCGGGCTGCGACCTGGCCCAGGGCAAGGCGATCTACCAAAACGGCTTTCTGCGCGTTGACGTGCCCTTTACTTCCGCCGCCCCCCATTCCATTACTGTTGACGACGATTGAAATTGGGCATGACCACACCGGAAACTGAATTCATCAGCATCCTGGGGGCGGGTGGCACTTCGGATTCTTCCGGAACCAAGGTCTGGTCCAAGTCTCTACCCGAATCGCTTCCGATCCTGGGCTTGTCGGATATTGTCATTTTCCCCGGCACGGTGACGCCGCTGCTGGTGGAAACGCCCCAGAGCATACGGCTCATTGACGACGTGGTGGCGGGGGACCGGTTTTTGGGCCTGGTCTTGCAGCGCAACGGGGAAATCGAGAACCCCGCTCCGGCCGATCTTTATTCCTTTGGATGCGCCGGGCGGGTGACGCGCATGCTCAAGTTTCCCGACGGCACGGTGCGGGTGCTGGTGGAGGGGCTGCGGCGCTTTCACATTCTGGATTACCCCTCGCAATCGCCTTACCTGGTGGCGCGGACCGAGAAGCTGGCGGACGTGGCGGACGATTCGCTGGAATTGGCGGCCTTGACGCGCAACGCCGACCGTGAATTTCAGGAGATCATCAAGCTCTCGCCCACGCTGGCCGAGCAGGTCAAAATCGCCGCGCTGAACACCGAGGAGCCGGGCCGGCTGGCCGATCTGATCGCCGCCAATTTGAATCTGAGCCTGGAAGAGCGGCAGCATTTGCTGGAAACCCCGGCCGTCAAGGACCGCCTGACGCGCCTGCTGCCCTTGTTGAGCCGGGAGTTGGAAGTGCTCAAGCTGGGTTCCAAAATCCAGAACGAGGTCGTCGCCTCCATGTCCAAGAACCAGCGGGATTTCTTCTTGCGCGAGCAAATCCGCGCCATCCAGCGGGAGTTGGGCGAAATGGACCCCGGGGCCGCCGAGGCCAAGGAATTGCGCGACCAGATCGAGCAGAACCACCTGCCCGAGGAGCCAAAAAAGGTCGCCCTCAAGGAGTTGGAGCGATTGCAGCAGATGCCTCCGGCGGTGGCCGAGTACACCATGACGCGCAATTACCTGGATTGGCTGGTCAATCTGCCGTGGTCCAAATTCACCGAGGACAAGCTGGACCTGGCGGCGGCGGCGCGGCTGCTGGACGAGCAACATTTTGGATTGCGCAAGGTCAAGGACCGCCTGCTGGAATTTCTGGCCGTCATCAAGCTCAAGCAGCAACTCAAAGGCCCCATACTCTGCCTGGTCGGCCCGCCGGGGGTGGGCAAGACCTCCCTGGGCAGAAGCGTGGCCGAGGCCCTGGGCCGCAAGTTCGCCCGCATCTCCCTGGGCGGCATGCGCGACGAGGCGGAGATTCGCGGCCACCGCCGCACATACGTGGGCGCGCTGCCCGGACGGATCATCCAGAGCCTGCGCCGGGTGGAATCCAACAACCCGGTCATTCTGCTGGACGAGTTGGACAAGGTCGGTTCGGATTTTCGCGGGGACCCGGCCTCGGCGCTGCTGGAAGTGCTGGACACGTCGCAAAACAGCGCCTTTGTGGACCATTACCTGGACGTGCCCTGGGACCTCTCGCGTGTATTATTCTTGACGACGGCCAACTGGCTCGATCCGGTGCATCCGGCCTTGCGCGACCGGCTGGAAGTCATTGAATTGCCCAGCTACACGGCGGCGGAAAAGGCGCAGATTGCCCGGCGCCACCTGGTGCCCCGCCAATTGGAGGAGCACGGGCTGAAGAAGAAACTGGTCCGCTTTCCCGATGCGACCCTGCGCCAGGTGATCCAGGATTACACCCGCGAGGCCGGGGTGCGCCAGTTGGAACGGGAGATCGCCGCCTTGACCCGCAAGGCCGCCCGCAAGGTCGTCGTGCGCGGCAACGCGCGCCTGCCGCTGATTATCACGCCCTCGATGCTGCACGGCATGCTGGGCCCGCCGCCCTTCACCTCCGAGACGGCCGAACGGATTGTCGAATACGGCATTGCCATCGGCCTGGCTTGGACTCCGGTGGGCGGGGAGATTCTCTTTGTCGAAGCCACGCGCATGCCCGGCAAAGGCGGATTGATCCTGACCGGCTCGCTGGGCGAAGTGATGAAGGAAAGCGCGCAAACCGCGTTGAGTTTTTTGCGCCATCACGCCGGCTCCCTCAATATTGATCTGAGCGATCACGACAAGCGGGACATTCATGTTCACGTGCCGGCCGGTGCGACGCCCAAGGACGGCCCCAGCGCGGGGCTGACCATCGTGGCGGCGCTGGCCTCCCTTGTGACCCAGCGCAAAGTCCGCTCCGACGTGGCCATGACCGGGGAAATCAGCTTGCGCGGCCGGGTGCTGCGCGTGGGGGGCATCAAGGAGAAGGTCCTGGCGGCGGCCCGGTCCGGTTTGAAGCACGTGATCCTTCCGGCGCAGAACCGCAGCGACTGGATGGAAGTGCCGATTGAGGTGCGGCGGAAATTAAAGGCCCATTTCGTGGAGAACATCGCGCAGATGTTCCCGCTGGCGCTGAGGCCCAAGTCGTGAAAGCCGTGATCGCGGCCCTCCTGCTGGCGGCCCTGCCGGCTTTGGCCGAGCCGCCTGCCACCAATGATACCGCCGCCGGCCAGGCCCTGGCCCGGCAAATCCGCTCCGCCGTGCCGGAGGAACGCTCCGATCTTCACGCCGCCCTCATCGTTCGCGCCGGCGGCCAGACCCGCACGGTGCCGGCCTCCTGCCGGGTGGCGGTTCACGATGACACCTGGGAAACCGATTACCAAACCGCCGCGGCCACCAACGCCGGCGCGGAGCGATTGGTCGTCATCCACCGCGCCAACGGCGCCAACACCTACCGGTACGCCCGCGCCCCGGCCGCCGCCGCGCCCTTGCCGGAGCCGGCGGGGATTTCGGCCGCGCAGGCCGCGGGAACGTCCCTGGCCGGCTCGGATTTCTCGCTGGCGGACTTGGGGTTGGAATTTTTGCATTGGCCGCAACAGCGCCAATTGAAAGGGGAGATGCGCCTGGGGCAGCCCTGCTACGTTCTGGAAAGCCGCGACCCGGAGGCGGAGGGCATCACGCGCGTCAAATCGTATATTGACAAGGAGAGTAACGGGTTGCTCATCGCCGAGGGCTACGACGCGGAGGGCCATCTGATCAAGCGATTCTCCCTCCACGGCAGCAGCTTCAAGAAGGTCAACGGCCATTATCAGTTGGAGAAGATGGACATCCGCAATCTGAGAAATCACTCGCAAACCGAACTGAAATATGATATGGAAGAGAAATGACGGCGCTTTTGGGCATCGGCCTTTTTGACGCGATCTGCTGGCTCATCGTCCTGCCGGCCTTGTGCGTCCTGGGTTATCGCGCCTATGAGCACAGCGAATCCCGCGGCCCGCTGCTTGTCAAATGGATTATTTCCGCCCTTCTCATCGTCCTCATCCGCTTTATCACCTATCTGAATGTTCCCTTCACGCCCATCCTCATCATCCTTCCCGCCGGAATCCTGGGGGTGATGTGGGCGCCGTGCATCGGCGCCTTCGTCTCCCGACCTCTGACCGGCGCCATTGACGGGGGCGGAGAGGAGGTCGAGCCGAAACCCTTTTACTTCATCGCCGAAGCCCACCGCCGCAAGGGGCTGTTCGAGGAGGCCATCGCCGAATTGCGCAAGCAATTGGAAAAGTTTCCCGGCGACGTGGAGGGCATGATGAGGCTGGCCACCCTCCAGGCCGAGGACATGCATGACCTGCCCGGCGCCGAGGCGACGATTGCCGAGCTGTTGCAGCAACCGGGCCTCCCCTCCAACGCGGCCGTGGCCGCCCTGCAGACCCTGGCTGACTGGCAATTGCAAATCGGGCGCAACGCCGCCGCCGCCCGCGCCTCTTTGGAGCGCGTCGTCCAGATGTTTCCCAATTCCTCCTTTGCCCACGCCGCCGAGCAGCGCCTGGCCCACTTGGCGGGCGTCGAGAAGACACGCCAGTTCCGCGAGCAGACCGTCTTCAAGGTTCCCGCCGGAGAGCGCGACATCGGCCTGCGTCCGGCGGCCAAGCCGGCGCAGGATTCCATGCGGGCGGAGGCCGACGCCCGCGCCGCCGAGTACGTCCGCCAACTGGAAGAGCACCCCAACGACACCGAGACCCGGGAAAGGCTGGCCCTGCTTTACGCCGAGCAATTTCAGCGCGTGGACCTGGCGGCGGACCAGCTTGAACAACTGACCACCTTTCCCAACGAAACCCCCGCGCACATCGCCCGCTGGCTGGACCTTTTGGCGACGGTCCACGTCCGTTACGGGCGCAATCTGGAAGCGGCCGAGGGGGCGTTGCGCCGGATCATGGAGAGATTTCCCAACACCGCCCTGGCCAGCCGGGCCGAAGGCCGCCTGACCATGCTCCCGATCGAATTGAAGGCAGGGCAGGCCACTGTCTTCAAGCCGCTGGGCGTCTATGAAAAAGACCTCGGCTTGAAGGCCGGTTCAACCTGGAAGCCGAAGAGTTGACCTGAAAAGGGCTGCGTTTTTTCGTGACTTCAGCCCCGGAGGGCATGAGTCTTCGGCCCGAACACGCCATGTTGAATGAGACAAATATCGAATGGAGAAGGCTGGAGGAGCGTCTGTTGCATCGCGTTAAAGTTTTGTTGCCGGTGGCTTTGGCCTTGATGACGGTCTTGCTGGCCGCCGCCGCGGAGCAGCCGCGGGTGCTGGTCTATACCAAAAACCAAATCGGCCCGGGCCTTTACGTTCACGACAATATCGCCGAGAGCGTCGTGGCCATCAAAAAGCTGGGCGTGGAGAATCATTTCGAGGTGGAGGTCTCCGATGCCCCCGGCGCGTTCACCGGCGCCAATTTGAAGCGGTTCAAAGTCATCGTTTTCGACAACTGCAACAACGAGATATTCGAGAGCGAGGCGCAAAAGGGGGCGTTGCAGCATTTTGTCCGGGCGGGCGGCGGGATCGTTGGCATTCATTCGGCCTGCGGCGCGATGCGGCAGTGGCCGTGGTTTTGGAGTTTGATGGGCGGAAGATTCGCCCGCCACCCCCGGCTGCAGACCTTCACCGTCAAGAACAAGGACCCCGGCAACATCTCCACCGCCGGCCTGCCCGCCTCCTTCCAGTGGACCGATGAGTTTTACTTCCTGGACAACATGCCCGGCGATTTGCATGTCCTGCTGGCCGGCGACCTGACGACGCTGGACGATCCGGAAAAGGAAAAGTACCGCAACCCCAAGTACGGCCAGGAGGTCCCGCTGACCTGGTGCCACGAGTTCGACGGCGGCCGCGAGTGGTACACGGCGCTGGGGCATCAGAAGGAACACTACGCCGACCCGCAGTTCGCCAGAGTGATCCTGGGCGGCATTCTCTGGGCCATGGGGGAAACAAAAGTTGCGCCATAGGGCGCAATTGACTTATGAGATCAATGACCCGCGCCTCGCGCCGCCAGTTTCTCAAACGCTCCCTGGCCGGGGCCGCCGGAGTCATCGCCCTGCCCGCCATTGTGCCTTCCTCCGTTTTGGGCGCGGACGCCCCGTCCAACAGAATTCACGTCGCCCAAATCGGCTGCGGCCGCATCGCCAACGACATGGACCTGCCCGGCATCATCGGCAACAGCAGGGACCCGTTGCGCAGCCGCAAGCGGGACATCGCGCGAGTGGTGGCTTTGTGCGACGTGGACTCCAAACGATTGGCCCAAACCAAGGCGAAGGTGGAAAAACTCTACGGAGACGGCGTTGCCGTCAGGACCTTTGGCGATTACCGCCAGTTGCTCCAGGCCGCGGACATTGACGCGGTGGCCGTGAGCACTCCCGATTTCTGGCATTCCGAACTGGTGGTCGCCGCGGCGCTGGCGGGCAAGGATGTCTATGTGCAGAAACCCCTCTCGATGACCGTCCATGAAGGACGGCAAGTCAGCGACACCGTGACGAGTCAAAAGCGCGCCTTCCAAATCGGCAGCCAGCAGCGATCCGACTCGCCCTGGCCCCAGTTCCGGCGCGCGTGCGAACTGGTCCGCAACGGCCGCCTGGGCCGCTTGCACACCGTGCGCATCGGGCTGCCCACAGACCCCGCCGGCGGCGACCCCACGCCCATGCCCGTGCCGCCGAACTTGAATTACCCGATGTGGCTGGGCGACACTCCCGATGCTCCTTACACCTTGGACCGCGTCCATCCGCAGGACAGCCTCACCGGTCGTCCGGGCTGGCTGCGCATTGAATCATATTGTCTGGGCATGATCACGGCTTGGGGAAGCCATCACGTGGACATCGCCCATTGGGGCATGAACACCGAATTGACCGGCCCCATCGAAGCGGAGGGCAAGGCGGTCTTCCCGACCGGGGGATTGTGGAACGTCCACGGCGCCTACCACGTCGAGATGAAATACGCCAACGGCGTGACGATGATGATTGACAACAATTTTCCCAACGGCGTCCGCTTCGAGGGCGAGGAGGGGTGGATTTTCGTCAGCCGCGGCGCGGCGTCCGTCACGGCCAGCGATCCCAAGACCGGCAACAGCGAGGGATTTGCCGCCAGCACGCCGTCCATTCTCAAGTCGGAAATCAAGCCGGGCGAAATCCATTTGCACAAAAGTTCCGACCACCATTTGGACTGGCTGGAGAGCATCCGGACCCGCCGGCCCGCGGCCACGACGCCGGAAATCGCGCACCGTTCCACCAGCGCGTGCGAAGTGGCCTGGATCGCCATGAAACTGGGCCGCAAGCTGCGATGGGACCCGGAGAAGGAGAAGTTCGTCGGCGACGAGGAGGCCGACGCCCTGCTCTGCCGTCCGCAACGCGCGCCCTACGGCACCGACAATGTTCTCAAAGGCGTGTGAGAGTTCTTGAAGCCAGTTCTTCTCATAATCTTAATCCTAATCTTAATCCTAATCTTCTTCGCGCAACCGGAAGTAGGATTAAGATTAAGATTAGGATTAGGATTAAGAAGCCCCCCGCCGGCCCCGCCCTACCCGGCCCAGTCCAGCACCACTTTTCCCGACTGCCCGGTCTTCATGGCGGCGAAGCCCTTCTCGAAATCGGTGTAGTGATAGCGGTGGGTAATGACGGGCGTGATGTCCAACCCGCTTTCCAGCATGACCGTCATCTTGTACCAGGTCTCGTACATCTCGCGCCCGTAAATGCCCTTGATGGTGAGCATGTTGAAAACGACGGTGTTCCACTCGATGGCAATCGGTTCGGAAGGGATGCCCAGCATGGCGATTTTCCCCCCGTGCGCCATGTTGGCGATCATGTCGCGGAAGGCGGAGGGGTTGCCGGACATTTCCAGGCCGACGTCAAAGCCTTCCTTCATCCCCAGTTTCTGCTGGGCTTCGCGCAGGTTGCCTTTGCTCACGTTCAAGGCCAGGGTCGCGCCCATGCGCTTGGCCAGGGCCAGCCGGTAATCATTCACGTCGGTCACGACGATGTAGCGGGCGCCGGCATGTTTGACCACGGCGGCGGCCATGACGCCGATAGGCCCCGCGCCGGTGATCAACACGTCTTCTCCCAGCACGCCAAAGGAAAGCGCGGTATGCACGGCGTTGCCGAAGGGGTCGAAAATGGCGGCCACGTCCTGGTCAATGCCCCGGCGGTGATACCAGACGTTGGTCATCGGCACGGAAATGTATTCGGCAAAAGCGCCGGGACGATTGACGCCGATGCCTTTGGTGTCGGCGCACAAATGGCGCCGGCCCGCCAGGCAATTGCGGCACCGCCCGCAGACCACGTGGCCCTCGGCGCTGACGATGTCCCCCTCCTTGAAGTCCGCCACGTTGGCCCCGGTGCGCACGACTTCGCCCACGAACTCGTGTCCGATGACCATGGGCACGGGGATGGTCCGTTGCGACCAGGCGTCCCAGTTGTAGATATGGAGGTCCGTGCCGCATATCCCGGTGCGATGCACGCGGATGAGCACGTCGTTGACTCCGACTTGCGGTTCAGGAACCTCTTCCAGCCAGAGGCCGGGTTCGCGTTTCTGTTTTACCAGAGCTTTCATCCCTGTTTAAAAGCCGATTTCCCGCCGGAGTGCAAGCGGAACTTTTGCGCCGGAACCTGGAGTTTGCTTGTTTTTGTCTTTAATGGCAGCAGCTTGACACGGAAATGGCGCGTGTCAGTATCTCACGGTGTTCGCAACTTCCCGGCAATCAATGAGAGCGGAGGCAGAGGGCATGGAGCGAGGTTCGTTCGTTGGAGGACCAGCTTTCACTTTGGTCGAGCTGTTGGTCGTCATCGCCATCATCGCCATCCTGGCTGCGATGCTGTTGCCTGTTTTGTCGCAGGCGCAGGACGCGGGCCGGACGGCGATCTGCGAGTCCAATCAGCGCCAGTTGACGATGGCTTCGATGAACTACGCATTGGACAACAATAACTGGTTGAATCCGCTGCAAACGGCGGTGCCCAATTCCACCGTGGAAACGACCTATCGCGTCATTCTGTGGCCTTACGTCGCTCATGTGCCGGGCATCTTTGATTGTCCGGCCGAACGCAATGCAGTCTATGCCGACGGCATCTCGGCTTATGACGCCTCCTACGGAGGCTTCACATTCGACTCCGGCACCGACTGGAGTGAAACGGGCATCGGCGTGGCAGGGCCGTACGAGAAATGGAATCAAAGCGGCATCGGCGTGGCCGGGGCGCACTGGATTCACATAGATGGCAATCCGGACCCATCGGCGCAGGTCAGCAGCATGCCGTTCGGGCGGCCGGCTCCCGATTATTACGAAGGGTTGCACCGCTCCACCGAAATCAGCACCGCCTCGAAGCTGATCTGGTACGGCGACGGCGGCTGCGGCAGCCCGACGACTTGGGCGGACGACAGTTGGTGGATCAAGAGCACCGATACCATTGGTGATGGATCGGAGGACGAGCCGGGCTACAATCGGCTGCAGCAGGACCAGTATGGATGCCAGCGGCACGACGGCAAAGCCAACTACGCTTTCGCCGACGGCCACGTGCAATTGCTCAACGCCAATGAAATTCGTTGCGATAAGGGAGAATGCTGGTGGTCGGTCAATTTATTGTATCACCAGACGCAGCAGCCGTGAAGCAACGACTCAAAACCTTCTTCATCACCGGAAGTGTTGCCGGGCTGACCGTGCTGGCGGTTGCCTTCGCCGTGGCCAAGTCCAGTGATCTCGCCTCATTGCCTCAGTTGCCCGTAAATTGAGCCTTTAGCTTGATTTGGCTGTCGGTATCACTTCGGAGCCGATGGCGCTTGATTGGTGCTGCTCGTGCTCGGCTTGGGCTTGGTCGCGGGCAGCTTGGAATGATCTGTCGGCTCCTTGGAACTCAGCCCGGTTGTGCCGGGATGAGGGTTACTCGCGTTACCCGGAGCGGTGGAACGAGCTTCCGGCGCATGTGTCGTGATTCCATGTTCGTTGGTGGCGCCGGGACGGGTGTTGCTCGCGTTGCCCGCAGCAGCGGAACGAGGTGTCGGGACGTGAGCCGTGGCTCCATGTTCGTTGGTGGCGCCGGGACGGGTATTGCCCGCGTTGGCCGGAGCAATGGAACGAGCCACCGGGGCACGTGTCGTTGCTCCTCGTTCGGTCGTGGCACCGGTCGCATGTTCGCGTGCCTCCGGGCTGCGGTTGGGTCCTGTGCCGCGGTTGGCTTCTGTCCCGCGTTGGGGAGCGCGTGTCAATTCCTTGTGCTCTTCGGTGCGTTTTGCAAAGTTGTGATTTTCTTCCGCGTGTCGCAATTCCGTCGCTTTATGCACCAGAACCTCATGGTGCGTAATATCTGCTATATGATCGCGCCCCAAACCTTCGGCCATCAGATGCCCGCCTTGCATCCGGTAGCCCGCGTGAAACTGGCTGTGCTCGTAAAATACCCGCGATCGTTCCCGATCGAATGCGTACCGATGATAGTCACCATCCCAAAAATGGTCCGGTCCCACAAAGACAAACGCATCGAAACCCAAACCGAAATCCACACCTTCCACCACCGCCGCGCCATGCCAGTAAAGGCCCAAGCCGACGCGGAATTCCACTCCCCACGGCAGCGGCGCCCAACCCATTCCACCCGCGCCTTCACGCCAGGACACCCAAGACGGCGCCCAATCATAACCCGGCACCCAAGCCCACCGGCCGCCCGTGAACTCGTTATGGATCCAACGTCCATAGTGGAAGGCCATGTCGCCCCACGTATAATCGGACTGCCAAAACCAGCCGGCGTCGGTGAATTGCCAATGGCCGGCGTCCATGTAAGGCCGCCACGCAAGATTGTTGGCCTCTGCCGGGACCCAAGCCGCGCCGATGCCCGGCACGTCAATCCATTGGCCGTACGGCATCAAATGCGCCTGGAAATAATCCATCGTTGGCGTTTCGGGAGCCGCCGTCATCACAGCCGCTGGCGGCGGCGCGGGCGCGGGAGCACTGGACGGCGCGGTGGCGAGCAAGGCGGCCAGCACCGGTTGGGAGACCCCCTGGTTGTTGAGATAGAGCAGAGCGTCGGCGCTCGTGGGATAACTCTTGCCCGATGTTTTGATGTAGGAAATGATGACATCGTCGGCCATGTGGGCTTGGGTGAGTTTTACAATTTCCTGTAAATTCTGCCACGTATCCCCGCTGGGTTGAGCGTAGCCGGCGGTCCCGGCCGCCAGCACGGCCAGCGCCACGACAGCGGCGGCCCAACGGCCTGTTCTACAACATTTTCCGGCAATGGAATTCTTAGTACTTATAGTCATATGTAGTCTTCTTTCTGAAACTGTGCCTGCAACAAGCATTGAGTGATTGTAAACGAAACGAGGCGTTCACACGATGGGGTGTACACCCCATCTGTCTGCCTCTCAAGCAACGCAGGCCCATAATTTTCCAAAATCTTCAAGACTCCAATACGGAACTGGGGAGTGCGTCTTGCAACTTCTTGTGATTGCCCCCCTCCGCTTTTTTTTTACAATATCACGCTGCGGGGGTTTCTTTGTAAGGGGTTTTATGTTTTTTTCGGTAGGGCATCCCCTCGCAATATCAGCTTGGAAGGTCCTGCCCGGTTGTCGTCACGGTCAACTTGCCGTGTTTGACCCCTTTGGCAGCGATGAGTTCATCGGCAATATATTTGATCAGGCCGGCCTTGCCGCGAACCAGGATGACCTCCAGACAGTTGTGGTGGTCCAGGTGGACATGGACGGTGGAAATGATCATGTCGTGGTGATCGTGTTGAATAGCCGTCAATACGGACTGGAGGTCTTGTTTGTGATGGTCAGAGACCAGCGTAATGGTCCCGACCATCTCCTCACGGCCGAATTTTTGCCGATGTTCGACCAACGCATCGCGAATCATGTCGGCAACGGCCAGGGAACGGTTGTCATATTTTGATGTTGCCAAACACCGGACATAATGACATCCTTTAAATGTTCTTTGACATACACCGGTCAAAAGTGACCGGCCAGAACATTTTTTAGCGACAGGGAACCCCGTGAGAATCGGGGACGGTTGCGCCACTGTGACGGGCTACAAGCTCCATCAGGCCACCGCGCCAAAGCGCGGGAAGGCGGGAGCGAGGTTCGATGCCCGGAGTCAGGATACCGGCTGAAGAATGCTCATCGCGGCCTGCCTCGGGTGAGGCAAGCCGACTTCTCCGCAAAGAGAAGGGTGGGGCCAGCCTGTCGAATTGTTTTCGACAGGATTCGATGAATGCCTTCATTCCCCGTTTTGCCGGAGTCTGAAGGTTTTTTATTTTCAAAGTCTTCAAGCTCCGCGCTGGTCTCTCAACTGTAAAATCGTTCCGTGGAATTTTTCACGGAAGAGAAATGAAAGATCAGCATCATGAAAGAAGTTCGTCTGGCGCCGGCGTTAGCCGGCTTGTTGCTCGTTTTCAACCTTCACGCCGTCTCGATCGTCGAGGATTTTTCCCACGACCCCGCACTGGACGGCTGGCGGGTGTTCGGCGACACCAACCTGTTCACCTGGGATTCGACCAACCATGATCTCAAGGTCACCTGGGATTCCTCCCAGACCAACAGTTATTTCCACCATCCGCTCGGGACGATCCTCGGCACGAACGACGATTTTTCCATGTCGTTTGACTTGGTCCTCCATGACTACGCCATTGGCGTCAATC
>Ga0326727_10001260_pt1 | contig 95834 bp, 93 predicted proteins | sample MB2enrmetagenome_FD_207643 | JGI IMG/M metagenome (GOLD analysis project Ga0326727, IMG submission 207643) | Lab enriched peat soil microbial communities from McLean, Ithaca, NY, United States - MB29MY | ecosystem: Environmental > Terrestrial > Soil > Wetlands > Peat | place: USA: New York... | reverse complement strand
TGGCTCTTTCGGTTCTGGCTTCACTACATCAGAAATCTCACGACCCACAAATGGTGAAATATAATTCGAAATATTCCATTGAAATGTCTCGGGAGGCAACCAACTTGGAACGTTTCTCTTCTCTATTCCAATCCCAATATTTACTTCAATGAAGAGTGGTCCGCTTTGGTACCATTGATCAGGATAATGATAATTAAACTGTAAAAATCCATAATAATAAGGGAGTTTTGGGTTCGGATCATGGTTCATCGGCACTTGATAACGGCGGAGTGTTGGGAAACTATTACTTTTATCAGCCATATATTCCTTGTATAGCATTTGGGATGGTGCCTCACCACCTTCTTTACTGGGAAAACCGAGAGGTAAAACATAGGAATTATCGGTTTTATCGGTATCCCTATACATAATCGCAATGATAGACGGACGATCTGGCATATCGGCTTTCACTTTTACAAAAAGCCGGTAAATATATTTTTGAGCATTGTACTCCATCTGGAAGGGACCTTTTTGGTAAGACTTTTGAAAAATAGATGTATTGTCTTGCGCTTGTCCAGTTTGGACATCATACTCTGCAATTGTAAATCCGACGAATTCCACCAAAGGCTCCATGGGGAAGCATTTTTTTTAAAATATATAATCCTATCCGTTAAATTTGTTCATAGTACGGCTCTGTAGAAATCATGAGGATAAGCGAGAGACCGTTTCACCCCCCACCTCCACCTCATCATTATCTGGAAGTCCCCCGTAGAAACAGCATCTTGGTATCCCTCTGGTGCATGGAGAAAAATACGATATCTGAGCTGGCGGGCAGTGGCGATTAATCAATCCTTTTGCATCTGTCCGCAGTCCAGGCACATTCAGGCAAGCGACAGCATCATCCCGCATACCGGGCAGTACTGCAAACGGGATTTTAATTTGCATCGTTGTCTGGCAAGATCATTCCGCACTTTTCGCAATACTGCCACTTGATCGCTTTCCATGCCTGCTTGCCATCCTTCGTGATCTTGACATGTGCGCGGTGCATGGCTCCGTGACCATTAGGACATTGCTTGGAAGGGCGCTTCATAATATAGTATACTATTTTTGAATTTAAAAATTTAATCGGACAAAGAATAGAGAAGATTTCAAGCAACCATGGAATCTTCAGAAAACTGTTAATACATACATACCGTTTTTCTTAATGCTCGTTTTGACGGAAGAGCGTCCCCCACGCTATCATCGCGATTGGCTCATGACCACGTGGGTGGCAGGACAAAACCGGAAAACCATCAGCTGCGCCAATGCCCCGATGACAAGATGCCCGGACCCAGGTGCCTGGAAAGCCTTCTGATGTTACTCCTCGTACGGGATGAGGTCCGCCTGTGTCGGATCATACAGCCGGACCACGTCGCCGATCACGATCACGGCAGGCGGTTTTACGCCTGCCTGTTTGGCCGTTTCATCGATGGTCGCCAGAGCGCCAAGGGTTACCTTGCGATCCCGGCGCAGTCCGCGTTCGATGATCGCCACCGGCGTTGTGCCGGCCTTCCCGTTCTGCAGGAGCGCGTGTGCGATCTTCCCGAGATTGGCCACCCCCATCAGGATGACGATCGTCCCCCGGCTCTTTGCCAGCAGCTGCCAGTCCAGTGCCGGCTCGGGTTTCGTCGGGTCCTCGTGGCCGGTCAGGATGGTCACCTGCGAAGCATACTGCCGGTGCGTGAGCGGGATCCCGACCGAGGCCGGCACCGCGAGCGCACTGGTAACCCCCGGCACCATCTCGACCGGTATGCCGGCGTGCCGGAGCGCCTCCATCTCCTCCCCGCCCCTGCCGAACAGGAACGGGTCGCCGCCTTTGAGCCGGACCACGCGTTTACCTTTTTTTGCGCGGTCGATCATCAGCACCTCGATCTCGTGCTGCTCCAGCGTGTGCCTCCCGCCATACTTGCCGCAGTCGATCTTCTCGGCTGTTTCCGGCAGTGTGGCGAGGATCTCCTCTCCCGGCAGCTGGTCGTACAGCACGACCTCTGCCGATGCGATGATCTCCCGTGCCCGCTCCGTCATCAGCCCGGCCCCGCCCGGACCGGATCCCACAAGGTATACCTTACCGCTCATAGCTGATCCCCAGTGATGTGTACGCTTCCCGGATCAGGGGGTGTGCACGGGCATGCAGGGCTTTTCCCTGTCGCCGCGCCTCTTCGATCGTCGCCACATCAGTCTCGATGCGCTCGCCCCGCTTCCCGTCCAGAGAGAGAATCTCGGCAGTCAGGTGCCCGGCCCCGCAGTAAATGCCCATGGGGGTGTAGCATCCGGCGCCGACCTGCTCCATTACCGCCCGTTCGATAGCGACGTCCGTTCGGGTCTGCGGGTGGTCGAGGGCAGAGAGCTCCTCCATCAGCGAGGGGTCGGTCCTGCTGACCACTACAATCGTCCCCTGGTTCGGGGAGGGGACAAACGTATCGGTCGGCAGCCGCTCCCCCCGGATCTCGATCCCCAGTCGTGTCAGGCCGGCCTCGGCAAGGAGGATTGCATCGTAACTCCCCTCGTTCAGCTTCCGGATCCGCGTGTCCACGTTGCCCCGCAGATCCATGACAGCCAGGCCCGGGTCATGGCGGAGGAGCTGCGCCCGCCGCCGTGTGCTGGAGGTCCCGACAACTTTTACGGCCGCACGCGAGTCCCGGTATGCAAGAAAGTCAGCCGGTGAGTCCCGTTCCAGTACGGCGGCGGTGATGAGGCCAAACGGCCGGACAGCCGGGATGTCTTTCATGCTGTGGACGGCACAGTCGATCCTGCCATCGAGGATTGCGTCGTCCAGCGCCCGTACAAAGACCCCCTGCCTGCCGATGGCGTGGAGAGGTACCGAGGTATCCGCATCGCCATGCGTCGTGATGATCTTCTGCTCCGTCCCGATGCCGAGTGCTGCCAGCCTCCTGCAGACTGTCGCAGTCTGGGCAAGCGCAAGCCTGCTCCCCCTCGTGCCAATGGTCAGAGACATTCCGTATAGACCTGCCCGATTGCCGCGCAATCATCTTCCGTGTGTGCAGCGGAAAGGAAATTGGTCTCGAACTGTGATGGCGGGATGAAGATCCCGTGCGCGAGCATCTTTGCCCAGAATACCCCGAACGCTGCCGTGTTGCACTCTTTAACCTCGCGGTAATCCCGCGGAGGTTCGTGCCGGAAGAAGTACTTGAACATCGAACCGAGCCGGACAAAGCTCCCGCCGGCATCGCGGGGAAGGGCCTCTTCCATCGCCCGAGATCGTTCCTCGAGCTGGTGATAGATCCCGCGGTGGTCATGCAGCCACCGGATCGTGGCGATCCCTGCCGAGAGCGAGAGCGGGTTGCCGGAGAACGTGCCGGCCTGGTAGACCGGGCCCGACGGGGCAACCTCCTGTATGATCTCCCGTCGCCCCATAAACGCCCCGATGGGGAGACCGCCGCCGATGATCTTTCCGAGCGTGGTCAGGTCCGGTTTCACGTTATACTTCACCTGCGCCCCTCCGATGCCAAGACGGTAGCCGGTGATCACCTCATCAAAGATCAGGAGCACGTCATGCGCCCGGGTGATCTCCCGGATATCCTGCAGGTAACCGTCCCCCGGGATGACCGGGCCGATGTTTCCCATCACCGGCTCGATGATCAGGGCAGCGACATCCTTATTTTCGGAAAGAACCACTTCAAGAGCTTCAGTATCGTTGAAGGGTACCTGCCGTGTATGGGCGACGAGATCCGCAAGCACACCGGCAGAGTCCGGCACGCCCAGCGTGGTCGCACCGGAGCCGGCCTTCACCAGCACGGCATCATGGGCGCCGTGGAACCCACCCTCAATCTTCACGATGTCTTTTTTGCCGGAGAACCCGCGGGCGAGCCGGATCGCCCCCATGGTCGCTTCCGACCCGCTTGACACGAACCGGATCATCTCCATCCCCGGGTGATCACCGGTGATTAGTTGCGCAAATTCCGGTTCAAGCGGGGTGGGCGTGCCGTACAGCCAGCCTTTTTCGAGCTGGGTGGCGATCGCTTCCTTCACGTGAGCATGCGCATGGCCTAGGATGAGCGGGCCATATGCCATGCAGCAGTCGATCAGGGGCGTTCCTTCAACGGTCTCCAGATGTGAACCGCTCGCACGGGCAGTATAGAACGGATACGGTTTGATCGCACGGACCGGGCTGCTGACGCCGCCGGGCATCAGCTGCTGCGCACGGGAGAAGAGATCCTCACTCTTCATCGAGCCACCTGCAGACGTCACGGGCAAAGTAGGTGATGAGCAGATCGGCCCCCGCACGTTTCATGCAGGTGAGGCACTCCAGCACGGTCTCCTTCTCCGGTATCCACCCGTGCTCCGCTGCAGCCTTGATCATCGCGTACTCCCCGCTAACCTGGTACGCCGCGACCGGCAGTCCCAGCATGGCGATATCGGCGAGTATGTCGAGATAAAAGCCGGCCGGCTTTACCATCAGGATATCCGCCCCCTCCTCCATATCCATCTGGGATTCGAGATATGCCTCGCGGCTGTTGGCGGGGTTGAGCTGATAGGTCTTCCGGTCCCCGAAGGAGAAGCCCGAGTCTGCGGCCTCCCGGAATGGGTCATATAGTGCTGAGGAGAACTTTGTCGAGTACGACATGATCAGTACCTCTTCGTACCCGTTCCCGTCCAGCGCCGTCCGGATCGAGCCGACCACCCCATCGAGCATACAGGACGGAGCGATGATATCGGCTCCGGCCTCAGCGTGGCTGGTAGCGATCCGGTTCATCAGGGAAAGGGACTCGTCATTCAGGAGGTCAGTCCCGCACCGTGATTCACCGATGATGCCGCAGTGCCCGTGATCGGTGTACTCGCAGGCGCACACATCAGTGATAACCACCATTGCTGGGCAGGAGGCCTTAACTTGCCGGACTGCCTGCTGCACAACACCATTCGGAGCCCACGCGCCCGTTGCCTCCGCGTCCTTCTCTCTGGGGATGCCGAAGAGGAGGATGGCATGTACTCCCTGTTTCCATAGGGCGCCGGCGACACCGGCGATATCGTTGATCGGGTACCGGAACTGCCCGGGCATCGCGGTGATGGGTCGCGGGACGTCCGCGGTCTCATCGACAAAGAGCGGTGCAACGAGATCATTTTTTGTCAGGCAGGTCTCGCTCAGGAGCGGCCGTATATTCTTCGACCGTACCCGTCTCATCCGTCGCTGGGGAAACATTGCCACCCTCACCTGTTCTGTGATGATAACAGTTTGCAGATCCATGGTATTTATGGTTATATTATCCACCGTTTGCGGGTCTTTTTACGGGGGTGGTTACTAACAGGAATATTGCTGGAATGTAACGGGCCGTTCTACCGGCAGGCATGCATTAATACATGAGCGGGCATACTTTCCGTACGACGCTGCCGGTACAGGTCCACCCGGAAAATGCGGGCCCGGCATCCGGTCGCAGGTGTCAGAGCCATGATGGAACAAGATATCAGGAAAATGTGCATCTGCGAACCATGTCCGACATATAACGAGTGCATGCGGGCGCAGGAAGAGCTGGTGTTTTGTATGAATGGAAAAAGCCCGACCTGCACATTTGAGAAGAAAGGATGCCGGTGCCCGGCCTGCCCGGTCAACGCGCGTTTGGGCCAAAAAAAAGCGTATTACTGCATTCAGGGCTCTGCGGAGGAACAGGGCTGAGCAGAACCATCCCGGCAATCTTTTTGTACCGATCATGGTTATCATTACCTATGCAGAAACATGTTTTCCTTATTGCCGGGCTTGTCGTCTGTACCGTTCTCGCGGCTGCCGGTTGTGTGGCGAGCGCTCCCCCATCAGCGCAGGTGCAGCAGGTCACCACCGCAATCCTTCCCGCATCCCCGTCCTCACTTGAGCCGTTTTCCCTGGCACCTGCCGATCTCCCACCCGGTTTCACGCTTACAGAATCTCGGGAAAAGACTACCGCCGATGTGAGCAGCCTTGCGCTGGATCTCGGTTGGGAATCAGGATATGTCGTCCACTATGTATCTTCCACCAATGGAGACGGAGGAACGACCGACATTGTCCAGAACCTTGCGGTCTACCCGGAGAAGAATCTTCCTGATGTTATTTCGGCGGTCGTGCGGCAGGAGACTTCGGCAGAGGGATACGTCTTTGCAAATCTCTCCCTGCCGATGACCGGAGAGAACAGCCGCGCATTCAGGGCAACCGCCGTTAATACTATGACAACGCAGGTCACCGGGAATGTGCCGCTGGGCACTACCGGGAGCGCCGCATCTACGGCATCGCAGAATTTTGTCGAGGGAATATTTGCAAGAGGGAACTATCTTGATGTGATCCGGATATCCGGCCCATCTCCGGATTATGGACTGCTTGTCAACCTGTCCGTGACCGCATACAACCGGCTCCCGTGAACCGCTGGGACAGAAGCCTCTGTCTGGCAGGCATAGATGGCCGGGCGATAAGCCGGATGTGTGCAGCGGATCTTCCAACCGCTGCATGGAAATGGTCTTTACGGCACAGGCAGGTCATGGTGTTCTCCTGCAACTGTTTATGAGGATCATATCAGGTATCTGGATGTGCATCCTACAGAGCCGGCAGCAGTAACGACGAGAATCCCGCGCACATCATAGCCGGCCGTTACCCTGCTTCCCGATCGTTTCGCCCTGCGTCAGCGCCTTTACCAGCAGTTCCGCGGCTGCTAGATCGCCCTTCTCGGCACTTGTCCGGATAGAAAAGGTTGCATCGGTCAGGAGCTTCTTTGCCAGCACCCGGGTGAGGTCGTCCACAACCTCCGCGGTTTTCTCGTCTGGTGTGCCAAGACGGGCGAGCGCCTTGTCGCGCTCCCGGATCCGCACCGCCTCGGCCCAAGTATGCAGGGAGGCCAGGATATCGTCCGCCGATTTCCGGTGAAGCTGCCGCATGAAGATCGTGAGCTCACTTTCCACGAAGTCGCGGGCCCGCTCCGCCTCGGCCCGGCGTTTGCTCATGGTCTGTTCGTTGATTGTGCGCAGGTTATCAATGGTAAACAAGTGAACGCCGTCGATCGTATCCGCCCCCGTTTCCACGTCGCGAGGCTGTGCGATATCGATCAGGATCAGGGGGCGTGGATGACCTTCAACCGGCCAGCACCGTGCACGCATTGCCTCCTCGAGGTCTTCTGTATGGATGATCGGGTGCGGCGCAGAGGTACAGGAGATTACCACATCGGACAAAGTGATGTAACGGTAGAGCTCGGAAAGGCGTACCGCACGGCCGCCAATCTTCTCGGCGAGCTTGACTGCCCGGCCATAGGTGCGGTTCGCAACGTACATCGCCGTCAGGTGCTTTGCTGCAAGCGCCTGTGCTACAAGAAGCCCCATCTCCCCGCTCCCGATGACAAGGATATGCCGCCCTTCGAGACTGCCGAGCTGCGATTCCGCGAGCAGGACTGCTGCGGATCCCACCGAGACGGCGCCCCGGTTGATCATGGTTCGCCTGCGGACTTCTCCTCCTACATGGACCGCTTTATTAAGGCACAGTTCCAGAAGCGGAGTCACTGTGCCTGCGGCCTGCCCATCGGCAAGCGCCTTTTTCAGCTGCCCGATAATCTGGTCCTCACCAACGATCATCGAGTCGATCCCGGACGCAAGTGAAAAGAGATGCCGGAGGGCCCCCTCACCTTCATGGAGATAAAAGCCGCTCCGCCCCGTCTCGCCAAGGAACTCGCGGAGCGCTTCGCCGTCACCGTCCACCATTACTTCGACGCGGTTACACGTCTGGAGGAGGAGAACCCCAGTAAACCTTTTGGCAGCCGTCTGCAGAAATTCCATCTCAGCCGAAAACCGGAAAGCCTCCAGTGCCATCACATTCGCGGTGTGGTGGCTGAGACCGGCAGTTGCGAGCCGGGCGGCGGGGTCAGGCATGCAGGTACCTCGTTTCGACATCCGACCACGCCCGTTCGGGGGATGTTTCGAGAGCGCTCCAGACCGATCTGTCGGTGATAACCTTCCAGAGGATCTCCCGCCGCTCTGCCTGCGGTACCTGCCGGATTTTCAATGCTTCCCGCAGCCGGTGCTGGAGATCGATCATAGCGGAGAGGGACGGGTACCGTGTCTCGATTTCCTGCCTCAGGAACCGGGAAATGGCCGGGCTTTCGCCGCCGGTACTAATGGCGATCTGGTACCGTTCACCCCTGGTAACAGCCGGGATAATGACATCTCCCGAGTTACCGTCGGCGTTGTTAAAAAGGACTTTCTTTTCGTGGCAGATCATCCCGATCCTGTTGTTCTGCCGGGGATCGGACAATGCCGCGACCACGAGAAATGCGGCGCCGGTGATACCGGCAATCACCTCATTCGGAACGCGCTCCACGTCCAGTTCGCGGTGCCGGACCGGCAGGTCCCGGCATCGTGCTGAGAATGAGCGGCTGATCATCAGCACATCAGCTTCGTGGCTGAAACGGTCCGCCTTCCGTGCCGCGACTTCCCCCCCTCCGAATATGACCACGGTCCTGCCCGAACAATCCACGAAGAGAGGGATCATCTGGAAGTAGATACGGTGGTTGCGAACTTTAAGATGTTGGATTTTGGCCATGCCGGCATACATTACAGGGTGGTATTTCATGCAGGTTTTATATGCCACAGGTTTTCGTGTATTTTCGTTCACAGCGGTTCGTTGGTCGTCTTCGCTGGGAATACACATTACACCACAATGTATCCAAAAACAAAAAACTGGTACTAACCTGACTGGGTTCCCGGTAGGCAGAGATGCCAAAGACGGGCGTTACGTTCCCGGAGTTCGATATACTTAAATTCTTTGAATGCTCACTTTTTAAAGCGCACTGCGCCGATAGTGTAGTGGTTATCACTAGGCGTTGCCAACGCCTAAACCCGGGTTCGAGTCCCGGTCGGCGCATTTTGACTTGATCTTTTTTGCGCGGTAAATTTTGGTTATTTCAAAAGAGTAAAGATCCATCATCGGTCGTATGGCCCGGTAACAAATTGCACCCGTTTCAACACGTATCTTCACCTGATATTTCATGCGAACAAATCATCAGAGTGAACCATTCCAGGTGTTTTGATTTTGCAAAATCTTACCGTTCCACTCTTTACACCAAAATATTTCAGTAAATTTATATTCCCCGAATCCGTCCTACCTACTCAGGATCGGTGATGAAATGGAATATGGTACGTTAGTAAAAGGCTCGTTTACCTATGCAAAGGAAGGTCTTGTCGGGGATCTGGTCACGTGGATTTTGCTGATTGTTCTAACCCTTTTGCCGGCAATCCCCATTGTACTAATAATGGCGATCATGGTTTTTTCGATGAGCGGGACACCTGATTATCTGCTTCTGGCTTGCAGCTTCGCCATCGCCCTTATTGCTACAATACTGTTAAGCGCATTTTATAGCGGCTTCATGCTGAAAATTCTCCGTGGTGAGAAACCGTTACCGGCGGTGTCTGGCTATTGTACCCTTTTTTCTGACGGTATCAGGTACATCATAATTGAAGTCGTGTATTCGATACCGGTGATACTTGTCATCCTCCTGACAATAGTCCCTGCAATCGTTACCATGATGCCGCACATGGTTAAGGGGAACTTCACCGCACTGAGTGCGGTTATCGGAACCCTGCTGACAGGGATTGTCGCAAGTGCCGTTCTTGCATTCATCATCGGGCTCTTTGGCATTGTCGGGATGGTGCAGTTCGCCCGGACGGGATCGATCCGGGAGGCATTCAATTTTACCGCAATCCTTGCGACTATAAAAAATATCGGCTGGTGGACCTATATCATCGCCCTGCTGATTATGGTGATACTTGTTCTGGTTGTTACCGTGATCCTCGCGGTGATTCCTGTTATCGGCAGCATCCTCCAGATCATCATCGCCCCGTTCATTGGCGTGTTCACGATGAGATACATCTGTCTGCTCTACGACAGCGCAGGTACAACATAATCCATCTTTTAACCGGACTTTTTGACCATGCGGGTTGTTTGTGCACCTTCAGATTATGGAAAATGTTACGTTAATAATCTGAACGCTTACGAAAGAATCAATTGCCACTGGCAGCGAGAATTAAAACGTGAAACCCATCAGGGTTTCCCGATGTTTTCATCCCCCCACCATCTTCCCGAATGGTTGCGCCGTTACCTCGCTTGCCGTCCGGGGCAGGTATTTCATGGGGACCATCCACCGGTGACACTTGCGGGGCAGTATGAACTATTTTTAAGGACTATTTATAAGGCCATATTGTTATTACCTTGATCCGGTCATACGTACCTTGATCCGAATGCGAAATAGCGGTGCCTGTCTCGTGCTTCTTGTTCTGGTATGCGTATGGTGTGTTATTTCCGGTTGCACAACATCAATGCCATCAAACGGCCCGGCAACCGCTTCCCAATCACCGGCGACTCCCCCAGCAACCGCCGCCCCTTCTGACAGCTCTCCGGTCCCGGCGAATACCGTGACTGCGGAAATGACTCCGGTACTGACTGCCATATTGCCGGCAGCAACCGGGAATGGTTTGCCACCAACGCAGGCGGCAACGGTAGTTATACCGACAACGTATGTACCTGCGCCTGACGATCCTTATGTAAATTCGTTTTCGTATAACACGTCATATCTCGCTGTAAGCAATTGCGTTATGCAACAGGCGTTTCCCGGGATTGCAGATGATCCCAACTACGGGACGCGGTCCGATAATCCCCATGTAACCGGAATTTCTGCTGAAGATATGAATGATTTTTACACCAATTGGATACAGGGCAATGGTCAGACGGGCAATACCGTGAGTTTTAACCCGTGCGGGGGGGGTAGCATTCCCGATCAGTCCTGGTGGGATTTCATACAGGTTCATGGAGTATTCACACCCAGGAATGCCAGACCTGCCTACTATGACGTCATACTCAATGTCCGGGCCAGAAATTATGGTGTCAGCCAGATCACCTATAATGAAACACTGACTCTTGGCCAGACCGTCTATTTCTACAATTACATCCCGGTACAAGCGGGTCAGATAAATGATCTGCAGGGTATTGATCTCCAGTTCAAGAAGATCGCAACCTAATACAGGGTATCGGTATAAAAAAACGAGGGCGGATATGCGGGGGATATAGATTATGCAGCATGATGCCGCAATCACTCTCAGGATGGCCCGGAATCAATAAAATTGCCTGAAAAATCACCAAAAAACAGAAAAATTATGCCGGTCTGGTTATTTCTTCTTTCCGGCTGCCTTCTTGGCGGGTTTCTTTGCGGCGGTCTTCTTCGCGGGCTTCTTTGCTGCTGCCATCTCGATTCCACCTCCTACCGGAAAGGGTTATAAATTTCATTAATTTATCAATTAATAAATATTTTGGTCGTAATGGTGTTTTGCTGCATAGAATCGGTATAAACTTCTGTTTTGTCCCATGAAAAACCGGAGTATCCGGGTACGGGCGGATTTAACAAAGGATCAGATGCGAAATGCGCAAACATGAAAATAACGTTCAGTTTGTAAAAACACCCCAAAAATTAAGGAAAATCTGCAGATATCCGGGGTTGAAACCCTCAAAGAAATTGCTAAAAATGCCCGGAAACACCGGTTGAGCATTTTATATACTGTTTTCCGGACGCAAATTGATGCGTGTACAAACATAAAAAGGGGAACATTTATTGTTAGTGGGCAGCTGAATCATTCTTCATGAAAAAACAATTCATCATTGGGGCACTCGGGGGATTCTTGGGAATTATCACTGCCCTCTACATTATTTTTTCCGGATCCTGGGGATCGGACCTGACGATCTCCGGCGTGCAGGTCGCACTCTTTTCCAGTCTTGGGTTGATGGGGGCAGTGATCGCCAACAGTCAGGCCCGGTTTGCGGGCTGGATGCTCTTATTATCGGCTGTCTGGATTACGCTTTCTGTTCCCATTGCCGGCACGCTTCACCTGCTTTACTGGTTTACACCTGCAATTATCCTGCTCGCTGCTGCAGCTGTGCTCTGTTTCCTTGAGCAGAAAGAGGAAGATATTCCGGTGGTATGACCCCGCAGACCCGCCCCAAATAGTTCTCTGAATATCGTGCCAAAGCATGACCGTAATCCGTTAAAAGCGATTGATATCGAAGTACGTTTTTGAAGTTTCCTGTACGTTCATACCCATAACGGTCGCGGGAGATCTCTCGGGCCGGCTCTCCATACCATGCAATCCAAACCGCTGGCATACCCCCCTGCCAAAATGAAAACGCAGCTAATCCGGTCAAACCTCTGTCAAAGTACAATGTGTTAAAAATACCGGATGGTTCTCATGATCCCCGGAACGGATCGTGTATACGAACACAAAAGATTAATCGACCGCGACCGTCCTGACTTCTTCTTCGTACTGGAAAATTTCCTCAATGCTGACATGAAAATGCCGTGCGATCCGAAAGGCGAGGTCCAGCGACGGGATGTATTTCTCCTTCTCAATGGCGAGAATGGTCTGCCGGGTCACACCGATTGCCTTTGCCAGATCCTCCTGCGTGAGGTCGTGCATCGCGCGATAGACCTTTATCTTATTCTTCATCGGTCTCCCACTCCCCGTATTTCCGGGCGTAATAAAACCTGAACCCCACGTACAGGAAGATTGTCAGGCAGAGCAGGCCGAGCTGTATATATCCCAGCGACCGAAGGTGCAGGGCCTCCGGAGGATGGAGCTGAGATGACGGGAAAAACTCCCTGGGGGGAAACGATGGTTCGTGCAGGATCTGCGCGATAGCACCAATGGAGAACGCACAGAAAAGTACCCAGAAAACCTGCAGGGTTCGCAATGCCGCCTTCTCGGTGATCCTTGCGGCCCGCTCGTCCTCGACAAAATCCTTGACCCTCTTTCGTACAAGATACAGGAACGAAACTGCCACCACAATTCCGATACTGATCAGGAGGGGTTCATGGGTCTCGTCGGAATACCAGAAGATAGCAAGCAGGATGACCGCAACACAACCGACGATGAGATAGAATGTGTTCCTCTTCATGACGTCTCGTTGTAAAGAAAGTTAAACATTTGGTAATATAAATATGACTCTTCCGGCCCTGCAAGAATACGGCATAGTATATCTTTCGTGGTATTTCCCGTGATTACGACAGAAATGTGCCGATGAAGAAAACATTAAAAATTTCTTTATGCTCTTGGAGGGTTCCAATCGTCGCCCCCAGCGAGGATTGAGGAGAGAGATTTTTTAAAAAGTGTCGATTCTGTGGCAAGTATCTCCGCCGCAGTCAAAAAATTCTGATGAATTCTTCTCCAATTATTTCCACTGAAGTTACGATTAATTCCCAACGCTATGGCGCCCCTAAGGTTTAATACCAAATGGGTTTTTATGCACTTTATGGCAGAAAAGACCCAAAAACCAAATCCTTTGCGGCTTGTGGCCGCAGCCATCCTTGGAATCATTGTCGGCGCCATCCTCTTCTTTGTTGTGGCAATCCTCATCGGCATTTTCAACGACATATACGGCATGAACCTCCCGGTCCGGATCGATGTCGCGGAGAACATCTGGAGCCTGATCCTGCTGATCGTCTTCATCGTGCTCGGAATCGCGGGATTCTGCTGGAAAGTCCGGACCACCCCGTCCATGCAGGAAGAACCCGTTCTGACGGTGTCCGAGGAATAAACCGGCTGCTTCCCGTCCCTGGTGGTGTTTCTCCGCGCGGGCACCAGACCCTTCATCCCACGATAGTTCTGGACGTTGCGGCGCATTCAGGTGCAATCCCCTTGCCAGAACAGACATATGTGCCGACCGTTTACGGGCCGGCGTTATGTACGAGAGCATAATCTCCGGTGCCGGGTTCAGGTACCGGGGTGCGCGCCCGGTAATCTTCAGCAGGGAACTGATCGAATCTTGTGGGATCGTGGCTTCCGGCAACCTCTTGAGCCTGACGATGACTGCCAAGTCCCCCGCACATATCCGCCTTCCTTAAAATCGGGGAGGGATCTCTATACAGATGCTGCTTCTCATCCGGTGCGAGCTGGCACTATGAAGAACGAGGTAATTGTCAAAAAAGCCGGTGAGCTCGCGCACCAGCACGATCCAGAATTCCTCATCGATAATCTTGCCTCATACATCCGGCAGGAGACGGCCATGGAGCTCCCCGGCTCCATACGGAAGTCTTACATAGTTTTTCAGGACGTTCCCATCCGCTGTTCCGCGAGCTGCTTCCGGTTGAGGGCCCGGGAGTCACCGGGGTGTATGGCAAGGGCATGGTCAAACGCTTCACGGGCCCTGCCATACTGCTGCTGATCAAGGTAGATAAGTCCGAGGTTGTACCAGCCGTTGAAATATGACGGGTCTATGCCAATAGTGCGATGGAACGCGGCAATAGCAGCATCTGCCTGGCCGAGCCGCTTGTGGATGAGACCCTTGTTATTCCAGACCGCGGTGCTGAGAGGATTAATCGCGATTACGTGTCCGTAGGCTTCGAGTGCCTGATGGTACCTGCCGAGACTGGTATATGCGCGCCCGAGATAATACCAGCTCCGGGTGTTCTCCGGGTCAAGAGCGAGCACCCGGCGGAATGCGGCGATTGCCTCATCATACTCCTTGCGGTGGAACAGATCGGTGCCGGCCCGGTACCAGTACTTGCCCGCATCCTGGGGAGATCGGACTTTCCGGTCAAGCCGGCCCGCGTAACTCCGGCTTTTCTTTGAGAAAAAGAGTGCCCCGCCGTAAGTTCGTCGCATGAGTGAGAGGTTGAGAGCCAGCTGGTTTGCCCGGATAAATGCCTTTTTTCCCATGTTGATCTTTCCCAGATTGATGAGCACAAGACTCTTGCCGAACCATGAGAGAACGTGCTGGGAGTCAAGTGAGAGCGTGATGTCAAATGCCTGGAGCGCAAGTTCGTACGAACCGTCCCGGCTATGTATAACTGCCTTATTGAACCATGCGGCCGCGAGACCCGGGTTTGCGGAGATCGCCTGTTCAAACGAGATAATGGCGTCACGCTTCCGGTTCATCTGCTGGAGGACCACGCCGCGGTTGTACCAGACAGTCGCCACGTGCGGATCCCGTTCGATGGCCGCATCATACGCCGCGAGTTCCTCCTCAAAGAGATACATCCTGTAACATGTGAGTGCTTTTGCCATCCAGATCGAGGCATCGTGTTTGTCCAGCACAGATGCATGGTCAAACGAAGCGATCGCATCTTCATATTGACCAAGGTCGTTCTCTGCGAGTCCCCTATTGTACCACGCCGCCAGCATGCAGGGATCGATGCTGGTCGTGTTGTCGTAGGAAATAATCGCCTCCTGGTACCGTCCCAGCGCATCAAGTGCTGTGCCCCGGTTATACCAGAGGAGCGCGGACTGCCGGTCATGTCCGGCCTCCTCGTCATACGCCCGTACGGCGTCTTCAAAGAGACCGGATCGGAGAAGGTCAAACGCCCGGTTGCTGTAGGCCTCAGCTATGTTCGGGTTGACCGGAGAGGCTCGTGCCACGTCCACGATGCGGTTTTCCAGCCGGCAGGCAAACCGGAACAACGGTCCTTCCGAATACCAGACAGCCACACAGTCAGGGTTGAGTGCCAGCGCCTGATCAAATGCCTGCATCGCATCTTCGTGCCTGCCGAGCTTGCCCAGAACCATCCCTCTGCCCATCCATGCATCCGGCAGGGCGGGATCGAGACTGAGTGCCTCTTCAAAGAGCCGGAATGCTTCCGGGAACCTGCCGAGCTCGCATAAAGCCCCTGCCTTGCCGGAGACACCCGGCGCGAAGTGCTTGTCGGCTGCAAGGGCGCGATCAAAGATACTTGCCGCCCGTTCGTAATCCTTCTCTTCAATGGATGCGGCTCCCAGTGTGGTCAGTGCAACCAGATCTACCGGTTCGAGCGCGAGGACCTTCCGGTAGTATTCCTCTGCCAGCCGGTAATCCGCGAGTTCGAATGCGATCATGCCGATACCTAGTAAGGCAGCCACATTATCAGGCGCGTGCCGGAGGGCAGTATTATATGCCTCGCGTGCACCATCGTACCGCTCCAGAGTACGCAGGGCATCCCCTTTTCCGGTCCAGACGAGCGGGTTTGTCGGGTCGTTGACGAGTGCCCGGTCGTATGACTGGATGGCCTCCTCGTCCCGCCCGAGGAAATGAAGCGCCAGGCCCCGGCTGTACCAGACAGACGGGTTCTGTTCCCCAAGGGCAAGCGCCCGGTCGTATGACTGGATGGCTTTATGGTAATCTCCAAGTCTCGCGAGCGCCATTCCCTTGCCGGTCCATGCATCCGCATTTCCCGGATCAATCATGAGCGACTGCTCAAATGCGCGGAGTGCCTCCTGATGCCTGTCCTGTGCCTGGAGTGCCATACCCGATATGTAACAGTTCAGCGCATCAGTCATAAGGACGGTTCTTGTGGCTGTTGTGATGAACTTTCCTGTGCCGGGCGACACCGGTCTGGAGTACAGGCAGAAAAACATGTATGGACCCAAAAACCGGGAGGTAAAAATAGCCGTTGCCGTCACACGCTACCGGGCTGCCGATCACGATCGCAGATCCGGTTGCATGTGGCTGAACACGGAAAAACGATCACCGGTGCAATCGCAAATATCTGTCCCCGGTAGGTAGCGATCTCTTAAGATCCTGTAAATGGCCGTTGTGGTCAAGTCCCTTTACAGTACCCTAATCACGATGAGCGTGATATCATCTGACTGTGGGGCGGTTCCGGTAAAGGTATGGATAGCGGAGACGAGCTGGTCGATGACTTCCGGTGCCGGCAGGGACCGGCACTCAACGGCAATCCTGGCCAGCCGCTCCTCCCCAAATGCAACAAACTGGGCGTTGAACGCCTCGGTGACACCATCAGTGTACATGACAACCATATCACCGGGCCTGAGCTGCACGGTCTCCCCGGCACTTTCCATCTTGTCAACCACGCCCATCGCGATGCCACGCTCATGCAGGAAGACCGGCTCACTGGTATCCCCGCGGACGATGAGCGGGGGATTGTGGCCGGCGTTCACGCATGCAAGCGTGCGCCTGCCGGAATCCAAAACTGCCAGGAACGCGGTGACGAACATGCTCGAATGGGCGTCCCGGGCGATCAGCCGGTTTGCCTCGCGCATGGCTGCAGCAGGGTTCTCCTGCCCCTCAAGGCTCGCCCGTATGAGGGTCCGGGACATCGCCATAAAGAGCGCAGCGCTCACTCCTTTTCCCGAGACATCGGCGATCACAAACGCCATCCGGTCCCCGCTTACCGGGACAAAGTCGTAGAAATCGCCGCCCACCTCCATGGCCGGGATTGCCGCTGCGGCGATGTCAAAGCCCGGTATCCGCGGGACTGAAGCCGGCAGGAAACTGGTCTGGATATCTCTGGCGATCTCGAGTTCCTTCGTGTACCGCTCCTTTTCAGCGGTTGTCCGCTGGAGATCCCTGATATTCTTCTTGAGGTCATCTGCCATCATGTTGAACGAACGGGCGAGGTCCTCAAACTCATCGCCGGACTGGATCGTGAGCCGATAGTCGAGGTCTCCTTCGCCAAGGGCGAGCGTCCCTTTTTTTAAGGATTCGACCGGCCGCGTGATGATACGGGTGAGGGCAACCGCGATGAAGACGACAACCACAAGTATCATACAGAAGAGGATCGTAAAAACCGTCAGGAGCTGGTTGGTCTGCGCCGTGATGGTCTCACCGGTGGACCGGGTGACGCCCGAGATCCTTCCCGCAATGTCCTGCACGGGCTGCGTGATCCGGCTGACGGGCATGGCGATGGCGAGGCTCCAGTTCATTGACGGGACCGGCGCGTAAGCAATATATGTCTCGTTGCCGTTGACCATGACCTGCTCAATCCCGGTCTTTCCCGCGGTCATGTTCCGTGCGATGGCAACGAGACCGGAGTTATCACTGATAAATGCGTTCTCTTCAGGGAATGGTTCGTCCCAGCGTACCTCGCCGGCCACAAGCCCGGGGCGGCTGATGACCGTTCCATCATCCCCGAGGAGCACCGCCTCCCCGCCGCCACCGAGCGTCCGGTTGAGGAAATTATCGTTAATCGTATTAACCGAGACGTCAGAGCCGATCACCCAGCGGCCGTACCGTTGGCTGTTGACGGAGTGTGAGCAGGTCATGACAAGCCCATGCCCGGCTGCATCGATATAGGGTGCCTTTGACCAGGTATTCAGGTCACTACCTATTGCCCTCCGGTACCAGTCCCGGGTCCGTGGGTCAAAGCCCACGGGGAGGTTGCCCGTTCCAGGATAGACGAGCATCATGCCGGTGCCAGTGCCAACGTAGACGCTGGTCATGTTCTCGTCAGTTACGTATACTGCTTTGAGAAGGTCGCTCATGCTGGCCAAGGCGCGTGCCTCGTCCGAGTCCGGCGCGACTGTTGCACCCGGCGCAAACACAAGGACGGCCCCGCTCATCGGATCCGGTGGAGGGTTCTGCCGGGAATAGACGGGTACGAGCGGGGTGCCGGGGGGGTTGCGCTGGGCTTCAGCTGCGCCGGCAGCGAGGATGTCCATCTCCGAATCGGTGTCTTCGAACAGCACATCTGTGATAACGGCCTGGTCAGTCGCGATCCGGAGCAGGTACTCCTCCCCGAGATTTGTGAGTGCGGTGGTGCTGTCGTTGATCGCCCGCTCTCCCAGCGACTGGCTGCTCCCCTGTGCGAAGGTACCGACCGTAGTGATCGCAGAGAACGCGAAGAACCCGGTAACAGCAAGGGAGATAAGAGAGACAGTGAGGAAGAGGAGGAGGATCTTTGCCCTGAGATTCAACCTGATCCGGGAGAAGAGAGGAGCTCGCATCAATGTACCTCACCACGGACCAATTCATGCAATGAGTATCACCGTCTCCTGCCGGACTGGCCGCAACAGCAAATGGACATTCATCGATTTTGGCGTACTGGCTGGTATGTTCTTCAATGTTGTTATCGGTAAAAAGACATCGGGTATTTTCTCGGTTGCACTGGCAACGCACGAGCGGGAACAGGATGGCGCCCACTTACCGGAAAGGGATCTCCGGCATTCACACGTTCACGTTCAGGATGATCCGTATCCCAAGCCCGATCACAAAGGAGATCGCCGCGATGCCGAGGCTGATTGCGGCCATTTCGGCAAACCGTTTCCAGAACGGCAGGTCTTTTGCGACGCCAATGTAAAAGGAAAAGACGAGGATCACGATGACCGCCCCGGCAAGGGTGAAGAGGAGGGCGGTGTAGGGACTTCTGAGAAGGAGGAACGGGAGGATGAGGAGCGCGACGGTCACAATATACGTGATACCGGTATAGACCGCCGCCCGCAGCGGGTCAGTAGTGGCCCCGGTCTCGGACCGCTGGGAGAGGTACTCTGACGAGCCCATGGAGAGCGAGGCCGCAACACCGGTGATGAGGCCGGCAACCGCGATGATCTGCGAGTTCTGGATCGCGAACGTAAGGCCTGCGAGCGTGCCGGTGAACTCGACCAGCGCATCGTTGAGGCCGAGAACGACCGAACCGACGTACCGCAGCCGTTCCTCATCGATGAGCGCAATAAGTTCCTGCTCGTGGGCGTTCTCCCGGGCGAGCATCGCCGGCATCTCCGGGATGGCCTCAAGCAACGGCCCGTCAGGTTCCTGTGCTCGTTTTTCGACGTTCTCCATCATCTTGATCGCAAATGTCAACCCAAACAGCCCGGCAATGAGATAATATAACCAGACACGGAACATGTTGGGGGAGGCATCGCGGCCGGTATACTTTTTCCATATCTCGGCATGTTCGAGTTCTTCCCGGGCAATCCGTCCGAGCACATCACGGTTGTGTGGTTCCCGGGTGGTTCCGGCAAGTTTTACGTAAATGCGGTGTTCGGTGATCTCGCTTACCTGCCGGTCGAAAATTTTCTTCATGATCTCCGTGCCCGGCTGGAATAACGAAGCCCTGCCGGTCCCGGATCCCGCGCCGTTCATCGGCACCACGACCGATCATTCAAGCACATCGCAATCATCGTTCCCTCCTTACTGGTCACCGTACATTGTGGTTTCTGGTGCCATCTCATGATCCAGAATCAGTACATAAGGACGCGTGACCCCGACGGTTGCACTCTTAAAAATCCCGCCACCTTCCGGGCTGTTGAGTTTCTGCATCAGGATTTTTCCCCGATTATCGTTGTGCCGGTAACTGAACACCTGCTTTGCACGTGCCGCCCCGGTGAAATGCGGCCGGCTCCGGCTGATGTCAGGAATTGTGGGAAAGATCGCCGGTGACACAGCCACCGGCAGCACCTCCGCGGATGGCTCGGTTATTCCCGGGTGCGGCATGGAAAATATATCGGCAGCGATCGGAGCGCCAGAAAGATGCATCGCTGGTGCAGAGAGAATCGCCCGTTTCATTCATTGTCTGTTTCCTGCCCGGAGTGTTTAAGGATTGGGATTTGAGACGGCAGAGATGACAAATTTTTTTGGAACTAAAAAAAGGTCAGTATAATCCCCCTGTTCCTCACCGGCGACTCCGGATTCAGGAGGGTATTATTAGAGTTTTTTCCGGATCTCCCGGATGTGGGTGAGCATTTCTTCTGATAGCGGCATGAACCGGTAGCTCAGGTTGTTCCCGATCTGCCAGAACCCGGATCTCTCATCATAATACCCGATCACGAAGAAGAAGATGATATAGACCGGGATGGATATCGCGATCACCTCCGGCAGCGTCAGGCCGAGATGAATGGAGAAGAAATCCTCGAAGAGTTTGGCATTTGCCGTAATGATGCCGAAGTTCAGGAGGATCTGGGTCCATGACGTGCCCCGCGTGTAGCGTTGCTTGAAGAGCGCCAGCTCATAGAGGAAATCTTTTCTTTCGTTTATTTGTGCCATTTTTTCGCGATGCGAAGAGAAATGCTTTCCCTGCATGGTCATTGCTGCGGGACGGTAGGAAGAGGGGACCCTCAAAAAGAGGCAGATATTTCCCCACCATACGTACAGATCTGATCGCATGAATACCGGTGCCTTAAAAATTGTGATCGTTATTGTGGTGTTTTTTCTCGTTGTCTCCACGGCGGGCTGCTCGGGCACCGGGACTACGGTAAGCAGGTACCAAAACCCCAACCTGTGCCACGGAAGCCTGCAGAACCTGACGTTTGCGAAGGCCATCTGCCGGCAGTTCTCCACACCGGCACAGAATGGCACGGTGAACGGTTCGTCCATGGTCAGCCCGTAAGCGATCGCCAACGTCCGCACGTATACCCGATTCGCAACCGAGGCAAGCCCCCCGGTCACGGCCCCCGCTCATCTGTGGCAGTTTTCCGGTTTATGTTCCGGTAGTGGTTCTTTGCGATCTTTTTGAGATCGAAGAGATCATCCGCTTCCGCCACGGTAAGGATCCCCTTCTCCACCGCGAGGTCCCGGATCGCGCGCCGCTTCTCCATCGCCTCGTGAGCAATATCGGCTGCGCGCAGGTACCCGATCTTCGGGGTCAGGAGCGTGGCAAGTATCGGGTTGGTGCCGATGTATGACCTCATGCGCGCCTCATGAGCGATGATCCCGTCGATGCAGCGGTTGGAAAAAACAGGAAGGTAGTTTGTCAGGAGGGAGATGGACTCGAGGATATTGTGCACCATAACCGGTGTCATCACGTTCAGCTCGAACTGGCCTGCCTGCGCCGCGAGCGCAACGGTGGTGTCATGCCCGATCACCTCAAAAGCCAGCATGTCAAGGCACTCGGCCATGACCGGGTTCACCTTCCCCGGCATGATGGAAGAACCGGGCTGGACAGCAGGGAGCGTGATCTCGTCGAAACCGGCCGTTGACCCGGAGTTCATGAGCCGCAGGTCGTTTGCGATCCGGATCAGCTCCAGTGCGAGCTCGCGGAGCGATCCCGAGAATGCTGCCATCTGCGACCTGCTCTGCAGGGCTTCGAAACTATCCCGCGCGGGAACAAGATCGAACGATGTGAGCCTGCGCAGGTGACGGATCACGGTCTCCCGGTAATCCGGGTGGGCGTTCTCACCGGTCCCGGTTGCCGTCCCGCCAATCGCGACCTCCAGAAGATCATCCCGGCGCTGCCGTACTTTTTTTGCCGCCCGTGCGACCGCAGCCGCATACGCATGGAACTCGTCGCCCAGCGTAACCGGCAGGGCGTCCATCAGGTGCGTCCGGCCGGTCTTTGGCAGGGCGTCGAACTCGCGGCCCTTCCGGGTGAGCGCCCCGGCCAGTGCGTTCAGCTCGGCGATGAGCCGGTCTGCGTCGGCGATGACGGCGATATGGGACGCGGTCGGGAAGGTGTCGTTGGTGGACTGGGCGAGGTTGACGTGGTCATTGGGGTTCATAAAATCGTAGTCACCCCGCGGCCGGCCGAGGATCTCCAGTGCACGGTTTGCGATCACCTCGTTCACGTTCATGTTAAATGATGTGCCGGCGCCAGCCTGGTAAATGTCCACCGGGAACTGGTCGGCGAATTTTCCTGAGTAGAGCTCTTCTGCGGCATCCACGATCGCACCACCCCGTTCCTGGTCCAACATGCCAAGGTCCATGTTCGCTAGTGCCGCCGCTTTTTTGACAGTTGCGTACGCCCGGATCAGTTCCGGGCGCTCCCGCCGGCCGCTGACCGGAAAATTTTCTGCGGCCCGGAGCGTCTGGATGCCGTAATATGCTTCCGATGGCACGTCCCGGGTGCCCAATGAATCGCGTTCCTGTCGCATCATCTTCCATCTTCCCTGATCTGATATGGTACCGCGTCTGGGTTTATAGAAGGTCTGGTGCGGGAGAACGGGTGCCTTTCCGGCAGCCATCATGCCCTGACGATCCACCGGGTGCTGATTGCATGTGTGGGACAGAACTCGTTACACTTGAAGCACGAGCAGCAGAGTTCGCTTCGTTCAGGATACACGCTATGCCGGTTCTTCCGGAAGACTCCCATCGAGCACATCTCGATGCAGATGCCGCAGTTGTCACAACGGTCAGGGTCAACGTAGACTTCAAAAAGGATGGTGGTCGGGGCACTGATCTCCATGTTATGTCATACCCTTCCGGCACGCAGCCGGACGAAGCGTTGCCGGACTGACCTTTACCAGCATTGGTATAATTTTCGAAATTATAAGATGATGGTGTTTTGAAATCCGTAATCACTCTTCGGATACGTATTCTCAAAGCAGATTCCGGAAGTGAATATAAATTGCTGTAAAACAGGAAAAATAATAATCTGTAAATCCCAATTGAAGAATATATTTTGCAGGTTAAGGGGAGATTTGTATCACAGATCCGGTCATGGTTCCTGTCGGGGCGATGTTGTTGGGGGCCCTCCTGATCGCTTGCGGCCTCCTCTCTGATTCCATTCCCGCACCCGCGCTCGGGATCGTGGTGAGCCTCGCGGGTGTTGCGACGGTAATTGTTGGTATCGTGATGCTCTTTGGCATCGCGCATGCCCGGAAATAAACAAAGATATTTTGATAACCCGGTGCTGGTGCATGTGCAGGATGCAAAGAAAATGACTCGTTGCTATTTTGGTATAAAAATTGCATATGTTTCGACAATATAACAGAACCCAATCGGGTAAGTTCTTTACAGGTAAGAGGTTATCAGGGACCGGCATTTTATGACGTTTTCCAGTTTCACGACGCAGCATCCCTATCGCAGTTCCCTTCTATTCCTGCTGGTCGTCATATGTGTGGCCATCGCCATGGGCATGATAAATGAACTATTCCTGATCGGGAGTCTTGTGCAGCTTGCTGTTGAGGATCTTATTCTTACCATCACCGGGATCTTCCTGCTCACGCATCTTGACTGGTGGGGAATAGCAGGGTACACCACGGGAATCCGGCTGGCAGAGGTCTCCCTGTTTGTCCTGCCTGTTGCAGCTGCCCTGCTCTCGCTGGGACAGGGCATCCGGGTGACGGCACCCATTACCATCCTCGCATTTGCCGCCCTGACTCTTGTCGTCGGATTTGCGGAGGAGACCTATTTCCGCGGCCTGATACTTACCACGCTTCTCCCGACCGGTATGATACGTGCGGTCGTTTTGAGCTCCTTTGTCTTTGCGGCACCTCACCTTCTCAATATAATCGGCGGTGCATGGGATCCGTCCTTCACCGTCGCTGACAGCATTGCCGCGTTCGGCCTCGGGGTGACCTTTGCTGCACTTCGTTTGCGGACGGGGAGTATCTGGCCTCTTGTCGGGGTTCATGCCCTCTTTGATTTCAGTTCGCTTGTTTCGCTGGGAGGGATCGATGTGCCGCCGCAATCACCGCAGGTCCTGCTCACGTCAGTTATAACCGGTATCGTCTTTGTGGTATATGGCCTGTTCCTGCTCCGGGGCAAGAGAACCGGAGGGACAGGAATTACGAATACCGTATGATTACCGGATGAACGGCGCGGACCCGGTCTTTGGACCCCGGCGCCCCCGGTGATCTCCAGGGTTGTGTCCGGAGCCGGCTACCGCCACCGTTTACGAGATGTCACTGGGGATGATTGTTGAGAAAATATATTCTTTCAGGTCGTGGTATTTCTGAATATTCCCGTTATCGGAAATAAACGCAAATTCATACAGATGATGTACGGTTACATAATTTTTCATGGTGTATGCAAGGGGATACTCGGCCGAACCTTGTGGTGCAGTCAGCGTATATTGTGAGTACATGGCGTTGCCGCTCTGGGCGTACCGGCAATCGCTGACTTCAGCACCGCCGATATCCGGATAATCATCCGTCACCAGATCCTTTGCCCAGTCGCATGTCGGGCTGATAACATAATTTCCGGCAAGGTTATCCAGGAAATCAGAGATAAAGGCCACAGCTTTTTCTTCGCCATCTGCACTGGTAAAGGTAACAATGCGGGCTGATTGTTTCATCTCCTCATACTGGTTAAAATCAAAAGGCCCGATGGTATTTATCTCTGACTGGTAACATCGTGAGGCATTGGGGTTCTGTACGGTCCCTCCCTGGATACAGGGGATGATGGTATAGGTCGATTTTGACACCTTCCAAGTTGATGGATACTCAAGACTGAAGTCATTATCTGAATACTTTATGAACTGAATTTTTGAAATATCCGCAGGATCCGGAGGAGCCGCAGGGATTGTAGGTACGGCTGGTGTCATTGTTGCGGTAGCAGGGACAATCGAGGCGGTCTGCATCTGCGTAGGGGTCGGGGGTATTGTCACTGAAACGGAAACGGGCTGTGGGGTTGGTGTTGCTTCCGGCACAGGAGGCGGAGTTGTGCACCCGGCCATACAGACCACTCCGGCAAGCACGATCAATATAATGACAGAATATTCCGATCCCATATATTCGCAGTAAATTTTTCAGGGAATATTTATTACTTTTTGGTTCAGGGGCTTTGCAGGAAAATTTCTGCCGGTTATGGCACATGTTCAAAAATCCTGCTGTCCCGGCAGATGTGGTCTTAGACCAACAATGATGGCTAATCGCAGCATCAGAGGGAGCGGGGTATGGCCTGTTGGTGGGAAATTGGCTTGGGTAACACTATCTGAGAAAATTCGGGTTGTATGAAAAGCAGGGTTTTTCGATGATAATCAAAACCTGCGGATGGTGTATTTATATACCCGGAGACAGTATGAGTCTGTTTGGAGGGGGTAAAATATGCCGAAAATTCTTGTTGTTTATTTCTCCCGTACCGGCAACACGGAAAAGATGGCAAATGCCGTTGCCGAAGGAATAAAAGAAGCAGGTGCCGGGGTCGTGGTGAAGAAGGCAGAGCTGGTTAAAATTGATGATATTGTTGCCGCAGATGCGATCGCTTTTGGTTCGGCAACCAGCTGGGGATACATGGGCGGCAGGCTCAAGGACGTATTTGAGAACATGCTGGTCCAGGCCCGGGATAAGTTCAACGGGAAACCCTTCGCCGTGTTTGCATCGGCAGGTGTCATCGAGAGCGGGAAGAAGGCCGTCGAATCCATCGAGTACATTGCAGGCTATTTTAACATGCGATCAGCTGCGAAAGGAGTGGTCGCTCAGGGTAATCCTACAGAAGCGGATAAAAAAGCCTGTAAGGACTTAGGCAGGAAACTCGCTCAGGCCATCAGATGATGACAGGGAGAGCCCCGGCCACCAGCCGCTGGTGTGGGGATGCTATGGCTTCACGGGACCCGGGAGGCTCCCTGCATACTATCATATCGTGACAATTCCACTTTTTTTGATCTTCTTCATGAAGTTCCGGCAATGCGCTGGAACCAATGCCGGTCCGGCATCAGTCACACGACGCGATGCAGGCATTGAGGCACGGTTGGGGAGTGGCCATGCAGGAAGCCGTGCAGTAGTTCACGCAGTCATCATCAGCGATGTTGCAGCTGGCCATCGTCGGCGGATGGGCGGTATGATCTGCGATACCGTGGAGACCAAACGCCGCAAGCGTGGCGGCGCCGGCAAGTATGATCAGAAAGAGCACGAGCCGGGTCAGTTCGTCGGGCATGGCCTGTTCCGGTATTACATGGCATGCACCGGGATGTAAATATGTGCATTCGCAGGAAAATATTCTCTTCAAAAATGAAAGGGGAGGAGTTCAGGCTTTGACTTCCAGATCCATCTCGATGCCACCGGTTGCACCAAGGATGAGATTGTAAATGAAGGCAATAATGGCACCGCCAATGAACCCGCCGATGATACCGATGATGATCATGAAGATAAATGCAGCAATCCCGGATCCTACCGGAGAGACGCCCATGTAGCCCGCCCATCGTTGCATGCCGACTGCCACAACAATTCCCATAACGATTCCCCAGATGAGGCCAAGAATCGCGCAGAACTTCGCAACGCTCAGCACACCCAGTTTTTTAATCATATAGGCCGTGGTTGCCATGGTGGGATATTGAACAACCGTATATATGGCTTTATGGTATTTTGGCGGAGAGTATACGCAGAGATTTTTTTTATTCGGTGTCGATTGTGCCTTATCCCGTCGGCTCAAATCAGGAATAATAAAACGCGAATTGCTTTTACAGGATGATGAGATAGATGAAACTACTCTTACGAAATATCAACGGGAGGTATTAACAGAAAATCATGAAATATCTATGAACTACAATAAAAAAGATAAGAGCGAATTGAAATGAAGATATGAAATGGGCTTCATAATAATATTCTATTTATTGCAATAAAGTATATCCTTACAAATTTCGATGAAATCGTGGGGAATGCTAATTATTTCAGCAACTTTACCGTTCGGATGCAACCGCGCATGAATCAATATCTTTCTGAAGCCTTTTGCTAAAATAAGGACTATGAGCAATACTAAAGCAGAAAAACTTGTATAAAATAATATTATGATAGATATGATTGTTGATCCTATGATACCGATCGCTAAAGAATATTCCAAATTTGGGTTATTTAGAGACAAAATCAATTTATTATAGGCAAAAATAAGATAAAGAATGCTTGATGGCAAAGTTATGGTGAAAAGCGTAAACAAAAAAGCTTTGAAATATTTTTTCTTTCTTATGTAATTGAAAATCCACTTCCAGCACACCAATATTAAGAAAATATAAGCAACCCAGCATGTAAAAAATAGAAAATATAACGATTCGGTAAAGAAAAAACTTAAAATATAGATTATTATTAAACTCACAAACGATGCTAATAATAAAAAAAGGAAAACATGATAAATTTGAGGGTTCCCTTTTGTCGATTTCTTGAGGTCGACTAAAAGAGCACAAATAACCCCGAATAATATTAAAAAACAACTTAGAAATGCTAATATTAATTCTTCATTAGGAGGGATTGGCAGGATAAAGCTTTTTTGAAAAAGTATACCAGGTTGTATTAATATAGTATAAGAAAAATTTCCGGGTTTTATAATCTCTTGAGTTCCATTTATCGGTAATATAGAATTAATTAAAATTGTTCCGTTTATCTGTGTTGCTTGGGACTCTTTCACCAAAGTTAGAAGGTAAAATGTTAATGCCGTAAATAATGCAGCAATCGTAAAGATCGGTGAATTTCTTAATAAATATTCTCTAATAGGTTCTGGCGGCAATTCGCAGCCGCAATATCGACAATTTAGATTATCATCAGTATTTATTCCGTAACATTCTGGGCACCTTACCATATATAAGTCCTATTCCCACGTCGCTTAAATAATAATAGTAAATTGATAATAAGAAGATAGCTCAAATTAAAGTAGATTTTTGAACAAGAACCGTTGTAAGCGCCTTGAACATCAAGGCAGAGTGCGCCGACCGGGAATGTGAAAGAGAATGTAATTATCCGGGAAAATATGGGATAGAAAGTTTCTTAATATACATAATTCTTTATTAATCTAACGGAGTTGTTAAAAGATCATGGCTGCGGAAAAGACTGGTGTAACTTGGGGGCATATTTCAATTATTTTATTTGTGACAATTGCGGCACCTATATTGTTTGTTGTATACATGAAATTTGTAACGCCTGAGGGTATGCTCGGAGTTTTGCTTGTTATCAGCGTTATCGCACTTATTATAACTCTTACTTTTTCGGCTTTTGTTTTTAAAGCTCTCGGTCTCTCTGATCCCAATCAGTCTCTTGGTCTTCCTGAAGGAAGTATGCAAGCCGTGATTGCATTGAGCCTCATACTTATTTTTATGTTATCCTCGCTGGTTCTATATGACGAAGTTGCCACTCCTAGTAACCTACTTCCTGAATCCACATTAATAACACAAAATCAGATCAACGAGCTTCCAAACAATACAATTGTCTACATTCAACGAACGGATTATACAGACAAAGCTACTCACGAAGTGCTATTTAATGTAGGAACAGCTTTGCCAAAAACTCAAGCGAGCCAAGACATTGCAAAACAAATAATCACAGTTGTGAGTACTTTGGTAGTTGCAGTTGCTGGCTTCTACTTCGGTAGTAAGTCCGCAACAGCAGTTAGCGGGGGTGTTGCGGCGATTTCTGCTCCCCTTATACGTAGTATCAATCCCACCGGAGGCAAACGAGAGGAAGATATTGGATTCAAGATTTTTGGAAAGAACTTTGAATTGGCAAAGGAAGTTAAACTCATTCGCGACTCAATTGAAATACAGTGCACAGATGTCACATCAAGTTCTACAATGATTACCGGTAAATTAAAAATTCCCAAAGACTCTGAAGCATATCCTGGAGGTAAATGGACCGTGGTTGTGATAAATTCTGATAAAGGAGAAGATCGATTAGAAAGTGCTTTTACCGTAAACGAAATATAATTTTTTTAGATTTTGTCGAAAAACCTTAAAGATTTGAACTTTTTAATTCAAGCCTCAGCCGGAATCTTTGATCGAACGAACATTGGAATACAAGCACGCGTATAATATATTTAGAAGATTTATCGACGGTAGGATGTAAATGAAAAGGCTAACCACGTCTGAGGCTTTTTTCATAAAGAGCAAGCGCCTCGAACATCAAGGCAGAGGGCGCCGACCGCGTATTTGCTATCAGATCACATCTATTTTTTTTATTCCAGTCTCAATACCGGCAGCTTCAATCTCCATTTTAAGAGCATTTTTCCATGTTCCTTGTTCATCCAATGAAATATAGACCAAACCATCAATATCCGAAGGACGTTCAATGCCTTCTTCACACAGTGCTGCGACTTTACGACGACCTAACTTTCCAATGAAATAACCGAATTCAAAAATTACATTTTGTCTTGCTCTTAGTTTAATAAGAGAAAAAATATCTTTGATGAATGACACAAATTGGCCAATTACAATAGTTTGATCTTTCTCGGAAATATCCTGCATTTGACTGCCACTCTGAGCGAATTTTAATAACGACGCATAAAAATCTGATATATTATCATCTGTTGGAGTTCCTCCGAAATCATCTACTGTTAATAAGATAACAGCAAATCCTACATCGGAATAATGTTCAACTTTTTCAATAATAGTTTTACCAAGACTTGGTTGTAGATGTAGGATAATTGGTTCAAGATTCAGCGATTTAAGATAATCCGAGACAGAATCTTTTATTTTGTTATTAAGACCATGAACAATGAACACTCTACTTGATTTTTTTAACCGTGTCCCGATATTTCCTTCGTGATCGATAATATATTCTTCTTCAGGAGAGGGTATTGGTATTGCAGGGCCATAAACTGCAACCATTTCTCCATCTTTATCTAGATTGTTTTGTGATTGAGCTCGGTTTTTCTTTTTTCTCGAATAGAGGAATAACTCTAACTCATCTTTAAATCCGATAAGGTGATTTCTCATTATTGCAAGATCTTCCAAATAGTGTTTTTGAATTTCTTCTTCTGACTCTTTGGTAGGAACAAAAACTCTGTGATGAGATTTAATTTCTGAATCATAATCTTGAAGTTTTTCCTTATCATCCTTGAAGGTGGCTCTAATGAAAGCACGAATTCTTGTATTCAATTGTTCCTTTACAGGCTTCCCTGATTCATAGGATAAATTCGTAAGAGCATCAATTTGGTTTGCGAAGTCAATGATTTTATTAATTGCATCTTCAGGCTCAATACCGATATTCATTTGAACCTCAGTAAGAGATTATTTATTCTATTATATACATGATGACTTGGACGAATTAACAAACAAATAGAATTTTTTACATCTTTTTTCGCTATGGGAATTAAACTTTCATTTAAAGACTTGAGTTATTTAATCCATATAAAAATATACATAATGATGTATTAAAAATCAGTCATAACCCGGAACTGGTCGATCTCTTCCTTGTCGAGCTTCTCGATGAACTCGTCGGCTGCATGGCCTACGTCCTTGCTCGCGGTGATCGCCCGGCCGACCACGACAATATCGGCACCGGCCTTGATGGCGTCCTTGACCACATTCACCCGGATGCCGCCGGCGGTTGCCACGAGGAGTTTGCCGCCGGCCGCCTTCTTGATCGCCGCGATGTCGCCCCATGCATGGGCGGTGTCCTCGGTGTCGATCGCCCGGTGGAGTTCCACGATGTCGGGCTTGGCCTTGAGTTTTTCGATGACCTTGACCGGGTTCTGGACGTTCAGCATATCGACGACCGAGTAGATCCCGACCTTACGGGCCTCCGTGATCGCTTTCTCGAGTGTGGAGGTGGGGGCCAGTCCTGAGATCACGACCGCATCCGCAGTGGCATCGGAGGCCATCCGGGCCTCGAGGTTGCCGGTGTCGAGGATCTTCATATCCGCGATCAGGAAGGCGTTGGGCCGGAGTTTCCGCATCTCGCCAAGGATGCCGAGCCCGAACTTCTTGATCAGCGGCGTCCCTGCCTCGATAATCAGGTGGTCGTTGTCCGGGAGTTCCTTCAACACCGACGCCACCTTTGCCATATCCACGAGGTCAAGCGCAACCTGCAGGTACGGCGGGTCCCAGAGCCGCTGCACCTTGAACCCCATGATCCCGTGAGCTGCCCGGTCCTTCTCGTACACGAGCGTCTTTGCGTCCGGGAATCCGGCGATGGCCCGGTTGATCGCAAGCTTCGTCGCGCCGTAATTGTACCGGTAGATCCGGTTGTAGTCCTTTGCCTCCGGGTGGACGAAGGCCGAGGCGAGGATCACGACCTTCTCGATATCGACGCTGGCAAAGGCTCCCTCTTCCACGCAGTCAGCCACCGCCTTTCCAACCGCAGCCTGCACCGGCCCGAACATCTCGTTCACCTGCGTCATGGTCTTGAGTGTCACCTTGGGGATGACGAGTGTTACCGGTTTGGTCAGCAGGTTCGGACGGACGACCGCGAGAAGGGGCGTGTGCCCGGACGACAGCTGCGAGACTGCGTTTGCAAATGCTGCCCCGACCGGGCCTTCCTTCTCACCCATCACCAGATCGATATGCGCAACTTCCGCGCCATCGCCAATCAGTGCTTCTCCGACAAGATACATGACAATCCTGAATTCTCCCAAACATAATGTGACGGCCGGGTATGATAAAGGTATCAAAAATATCCGCAATGGTGCACAGAAACGGATTCGGGCCGATGGGATCCGCCTCCTAAAAAAATTTCCGGAAATTTTTCCGGAGTTGTCATCATCCGTTCTGAAACAGATCCGATCCAGAACGATAAAAAATTTCTGGCACTATTTTCCCGGCAATCGTACCTGTAGTCCTGAAACAAAACTGCTCTGTCAAACCAGACACTATCGCGCTGATGGTGACAGAGTCTCGGATTTCCCGGCATACCCGTTATCGTCAGAGATCCTCACGTTAATGACTCTGAGGATACACCTGCCAATCCGGGCCCGATTTTGCCCCGGATTACCCCTACCGAAGGCACAAATGACAATAATTCGCAAAAAAATGACAATATATCTTTTCGAAAACCACGGAATGGGGCCTGATTGCCGGAAATCGGCATGAAACGTGCCCGGAAACGTCATCAAATAGCACCAATTGGATGGCCGATCTCAGGCCGGATCGCACTATGGTCCATGAAAATGAAAAGAAGGCCTGTTTGGGTCTCTCCCGGGATCACGCTTCCGGAGAGCCTGATAGCCTCAGGCTAAGATACGCCCAATTTGGGCTCCGATTGTCCCTGGTGGAGGGAAAAATATGACTTATTCGCGAAAAACTGTGCCTTTATTTTTGGAACAGCCTGTATCATCCCCGGTAAAGGAATCCGGGGCCGTATCATGGCCAAAAATGTGCGCCTTTCGGCCCTTTTGGACAGCGATTATTCCCCGCAAGGGAGTAAGAGCTTGAGAAGAACGCGGAAGTGTTCTTTGAATGGGGATCTCCGACAGGATCAGACATGTGATCACGAAAACAGGAAAAATCCCCTGTTTGGGCCCTCCTCCGGATCCTCCTTCCGGGAATTTATTTTGCAACTGACGGACCCGCATGGATGATCCGTTCGTGGCAGTAACAGGAGAAGAGGATTCCAGATTTTTCCTGAAAACTTTCCGGATTTTTTCCGGATTTTGCAAAAAAAAATTATTTTCCGGGCCGGGCTCCCGAAACGTTTGCCCACGTTTTGTGAATGCGTGCCCGTTCGCATCCGCATCCTCAGGGCTTCCGGCAAAACCAAAAATGGAGCCACCAGCGATAAATTAAAACCAGAACCTGACCAACCTATCCTGATTTATTCCGGCCGGGAAAATTCCGGTCAACATTGTCACACGACCTTTCATGGAGACAGCACCGGCAGATCCCATCGCAGGAAAAAGTTCCGCCAGCGGCGGCATCGCGTATAAGTGGGTGGCCCTCTCGAACACGACCATTGCCGTCTTCATGGCGATGGTGAACGAGAGCATCATCCTGATCTCGCTTCCCGCCATCTTCAATGGTATCCATATCAACCCGCTCACTTCGTTCCAGTACCTGCTCTGGGTGCTGATGGTCTACGGTGTGGTCACGGCAACCCTCCTTTTGACCTGCGGGCGCCTCTCGGACATGTTCGGCCGCGTCCGGCTGTACAACATCGGGTTTGCAATATTCACCATCGGGTCCGTCCTCCTCTTCCTCACGCCCGGCACCGGAGACGCCGGCGCGATCGAGTTGATCATCTTCCGGCTCATCCAGGCAGTCGGCGCATCGTTCATCTTCTCCAACAGCGTCGCGATCATCACCGATGCATTCCCGGTGGACGAGCGGGGAAAAGCGCTGGGGATCAACCAGATCGCCGCACTCTCCGGCCAGTTCATCGGCCTTGTCCTCGGGGGGATCCTCTCGGTCTTTGACTGGCGCGCCGTCTTTCTCGTGAGCGTCCCGTTTGGGGTCTTCGGGACGATCTGGTCCTTCACGAAATTGCGGGAGACCATGACGGTCAGGAAGGCCACGAAGATCGACTATCTGGGAAACATCGCTTTCACTGGCGGGCTCACCCTCCTGCTGATCGGGATCACCTTTGCCCTGATCCCCTTCAAAAACGACCCGATGGGGTGGCGTGACCCGTTCGTGATCGGATCCATCCTTGGCGGCATCATCCTCCTTGCCGCATTCCCGGTCATCGAGAGCCGGGTAAAAGACCCGATGTTCAACATGGGCCTTTTTAAGATCCGGATGTTTATCTACGCAAACATTGCCGGGTTTCTGGGCGCGATTGCCCGGGGAGGCGTGATGCTGCTCCTCATCATGCTCCTGCAGGGAATCTGGCTGCCGCTCCATGGCTACAGTTACGAATCGACGCCGCTCTGGGCCGGGATCTTTATGCTCCCGCTCACAGCCGGCTTCGTCATTATGGGCCCCCTCTCCGGCTGGCTCTCGGACAAGTATGGCGCCCGCTGGATCAGCACCGGTGGTATGCTCCTGATCGTGACCGCATTTTTGATCCTCGCCTCGCTGCCATACAATTTCGATTACCTGATCTTCGCCATCGCCCTTCTTATCATGGGGTGCGGCAACGGCATGTTCGTCGCGCCCAACACCACCTCCATCATGAACTCGGTCCCAAAGGAACACCGCGGCGTTGCCTCCGGTATGGTTTCGACTCTCGGAAATACAGGATTTGTCATGAGCATGGGGATGTTCTTTACCATTGTCGTGGTCGACCTTACCCGGTTATTCCCACCGGTCCTTGCCACCGCACTCACGAATGCCGGTGCCGGCGGGTTGGTTGCCGCCATGACTGCCATCCCGCCGACCGGTGCACTCTTTGCCGCGTTTCTCGGGATCAACCCGGTCCAGACCATCCTCGCGGGCCTGCCGCCGGCCACCGTTGCCGCCATCCCGCCGGGGACCATTGCCACGCTGACCGGCATCACGTGGTTCCCGACAACGCTCGCACAGGCGTTCATGTCGTCGCTCCGGTTCTCGTTCTGTGTTGGGGCAGTACTTGCGGCGATCGCGGCCACGTTCTCAGCGCTCCGGGGGCCGCGGTACGTGGATAAATCAAACGAGGTCCGAGCGGCAGGGCATGCCGTGATGGAGACGACCGTCCAGCCGGCACCGGAAGACACAAAAGAGAGAAAGGAGTAATGACTGCAGAACGGGGAGAAAAGAGCATGAAACTTTTTGAAACGATCCTGATCGCCGCCGACGGCTCAGACAGGAACCGGACGGCCGTCGATGAATGCCTGAAGATCGCCCGTGTGTGCGGGTCAACGGTCTGGGCGATCTACGTTGTCGACACGAGTGTCTTTGAACCGGTCCAGTACGGCACGGCCATGGCCGGCCCGGGTAATACGGAAGTCAACCGGGAACTCAATGACGAGGCGCAGCAGGTCGCCGGCCGCATCCGGGATCGTGCCGGGGGAATCCCGGTCAGCGTGGTGATCCGCGAAGGGAAACCGGCAGCTGAGATTATCCGGTTCGCGGCGGAAAAAAAAGCCGACCTGATCGTGATCGGTTCCCGGGGAAAAGGCGGCCTTGAACGGTTGCTCCTCGGTAGTGTCGCGGACGAAGTCATCCGGACCGCGCCCTGCTCGGTACTCGTGGTAAAATAAGCAGTGGTTTCACCCGGGCACGGTCACAGGTTTTCAACAGCCTGGGTCGTTAAAGCTGCAGGCAGCGCGGATTTCCGGATCCCCACCTGGCCCATGCTACCATATCAGGACAGCCCCTTCCGGTCGCGCTCTTCAAATACCTCTTTTGCTGCCGCCATTCCGTTGAGCGCTGCCGGGAACCCGGCATAGACCGCCATGGTCATGATGATCCCGGTGACCTCCTTCCGGGTAACGCCGACATTGAGTGCCCCGTTAATATGGACTTTTAACTGCGGCGCTGCAGTGCCGAGTGCCGTGAGAGCCGCAACAACGGCAATCTCCCGCGACCGCAGGTCGAGATCCGAGCGGCTGTAGATATCGCCAAAAGGGAACTCGATCGTGTATCGCCCGAGGTCGGGCGCGACGTCCTTTAAGCTTTCGATCACCTTCTCGCCGGCCTCACCGTCAACTTCCTGCAGTTTTTTCCACCCTCGCCGGTACCGCTCGCTCTTCATACGACCTTTACTATCAGGTCAGGAATGGAAAAGCCCTTCGGCCGGCAACCCTGTTCGTGTGATTCACACCAGAAGCCGGCCTGATGCGATGTGAACGGCGTGCCCGCTTAACATGACGCGGTCACCGGCGAGTGTCATTTTCACGATCCCACCCCGGGCCGAGCACTGGAACCCGGTGAGTTCGGTTTTTTCGAGGCGCTTCCCCCAGTAGGGCCCGAGACAACAATGGGCTGCCCCGGTGACCGGGTCTTCCGCGACTCCGGCTGCCGGTGCGAAAAACCGGGAGACGAAATCGAAGTCCGGGGTATCGGAGACAGCGGTGACAATGATACCGCGGGCGGGGACAGCAGCGAGGGCTGCAAGGTCGGGTTCAAGGCCGCACACATCAGTCGCAGACTGCAGCTCAGCAAGAATGTCGAACCTGTTACGTCCGACAAAGACCGGTGCCGCCCCCAGTGCCCGGTCGAGTCCGGGCAGTTCGGCTGCACCGGTAACAGGGTCGACAGGAAAATCAAGGATTATCCAGTCCCCTTCCTTTCGAGCAGTCAGGGTTCCGGACCGTGTCTCAAATGCGATTTTTGAATCAGTCTTTTCGAGTCCGGTTGTCCACAATACGGATGCGGCAGCGAGCGTCGCATGGCCGCACAGTTCCACTTCCATGGCGGGCGTGAACCAACGCAGGTTCCAGAACCCCTCACCGGGATGAAGGAATGCAGTCTCCGAGTGGTTCATCTCCCCGGCAACCTGCTGCATCCAGGCTGGATCGGCAGGCCCGTCCATGATGCAGACCGCTGCGGGGTTCCCGCGGAAGGGAGTGCCGGTAAACGCATCGACAAGGTGCAGATCCCTGTACATGGATATGGAATAGCATCCGGTTTATGATAAAGAATGTGACGAAAGAACAACATTCCGGGAACTTCAACGGTCTGTCAGTACAGGATAATCCGGAAAAAGATCATTTGAAAAAAGCCGCCGCAGGAAGACTTCCGGCAGGAGATCAGAAAACGTGGGGTTGGTGAGATTTGAACTCACGATCGACGGGTCTCTCCGACATGCATCAGTGCTCCAACGGGTCATCATCCAATCAAGTCAGCGGACCCATTGTTCATCATCTGCAAGCACAGGAACGCAAAGACCGCTGGAGCCCGTCGCCATTCCGGGCTTGGCCACAACCCCGCCCGTCAGGCACGGCAGCACACTGCCGCAGCTGACTATACAGCATCGCGCTGAAAAAATTTAATAGTTTTCCCTCACCGGTCATTTTTTTTCTTGCGCTGCACGCCGGCAGCCATGACAGCCGGCGATATACTGAGATCTTCCCGTTCCGTACTAACAGCCCACCTGAATCTCCGGCCATATAATCAGTAGTCATATATCCTGTCATTACTCCATATTTTACGATGGAAAAGGGCAGTTATACGTGCGGGACATCGGAATTCCCCCTGCTGGGAATGACGATGGGTGAGATGATCGAACATATCGTGTCAAAGTACCCGGAGACCGAGGCGGTTGTCTCCGTTCACCAGAACATCCGCTGGACATACCGGGAGTTTCTGGCAAAAGTCAACGAGATCGGCAGGGCGCTCATGGGCCTTGGCGTGGAAAAGGGGGACCGGGTCGGTATCTGGGCGATGAACCATGCCGAGTGGGTCGCGATGCAGTTCGCCACCGCGAAGATCGGGGCGGTCATGGTGAACATCAATCCCGCATACCGCACGTACGAACTCGAGTATGCCCTCAAGCAGTCGGAAGTCCAGACCCTCATCCTGCAGGGGCGGTTCAAGACCTCCGATTACGTGGGAATGTTCTACGAGACCTGTCCCGAGGCCTACGAGCAGAAGCCCGGCCATCTCTCCTCGGAAAAGTTTCCCTTCCTCAAGAGCGTGGTCTTCATGGGCGACATCCCGTATAACGGCATGTTTACGTGGGACGAATTTTTAAAAAAGGCAGAAGACATCGACATGGACGAGTTCGCAGAAAGGGGGGAAGCCCTCTCCTTTGACGATCCCATCAACATCCAGTACACGAGCGGTACGACGGGCTTCCCGAAGGGTGTCGTGCTCACACATCACAGCGTTCTCAACAACGGGTACATCATCGGTGAGGGCATGGCCTTTACCGAGAAAGACCGGCTCTGCATCCCCGTACCGTTCTACCACTGCTTCGGTATGGTCCTTTCCAACCTCGCCGCCGTGACGCACGGCACGACCATGGTACTGCCTTCGCCTGCATTCGACGCAGAAGAGGTGCTCAGGACCGTGGAGAAGGAACGCTGCACCGCGCTCCATGGTGTCCCCACCATGTTCATCGCCGAGCTCACGCACCCGAATTTCTCAAAGTACAACCTCAGGTCCCTCCGGACCGGCATCATGGCCGGATCGCCCTGCCCGATCGAGGTGATGAAGGAGGTCAACACCAAGATGAACATGAGCGAGATCGTGATCGTGTACGGCCAGACCGAAACGAGCCCCGGCGTTACCATGACCACGACAAAAGACCCGGTAGAGCGCCGCGTCACTACGGTCGGACGGGCATTCCCTCATACCGAGCTCAAGATTATCGACCCCAAGACCGGCAAGGTCGTCCCGATGGGAGAGATCGGGGAGATATGCGCCCGCGGCTACTGCGTGATGAAGTGCTATTACAACAACCCGTCGGCAACCCATGCAACGCTCGACAAGGATCACTGGAACCACACGGGCGACCTTGCCACGATGGATGAGGAACGCTACTTCAAGATTGTCGGCCGGTTAAAAGACATGGTGATCCGGGGCGGTGAGAATATCTACCCCCGGGAGATCGAGGAGTACCTGCACCACCATGAGAAGATTTCGGATGTGTATGTGGTCGGCGTGCCGGATATCAAGTACGTCGAGGAACTCTGCGCCTGGGTGAAGGTGAAGGCCGGCCAGACGCTCACTGAGGACGAGGTAAAGGACTTCTGCAAAGGAAAGATCGCTCACTATAAGATCCCTCGTTATGTCATGTTCGTCGATGATTTTCCCATAAATATCTCCGGCAAGATCCAGAAGTACAAGATGCGGGAGGAGTCGATCAGGGTGCTCGGCCTCGAAGAAGCATCGAAGATCGAGACCGCGTAATTTTTCAGAAATGACGATATTTTTTAACCCGGAGAAAACCATTTTCCGGAGTCATTATCCCCCCTCGTGCGCCAGTTAGTCCCCCGGGAGCGGATTTCTTATACTTTTGATTATTTTGACCCGCAATTGATTGAGTATTTGAGCTTCTTATTACCAGTTTGGGTTTTGATCTTTTACAATTACCAAAAATTATTAACGGGACTGCCACATCCGCCGTCTGCGCCACCGGGATTAAGAATCTTTACCGCTGCCCCGCAAGTTCCTGCCAGATCGGGCCATCGAATACCCCGTTGCGGGCCTCTTCTTCCATCTCCTCGTACAGCCGGAATGGCACGGCAAAGGTGAACATGTTCTCCGGAATGGTCTTTCCCACATTCGCCCGTGCCGCAAGATCCGTCCAGCCGAGTACCGCCCTCGGGCATTCCTTTCGTGCCTCGTCATAGGCAAACGCCCCAATCTGCTGGCAGGCGGCCATCGGCGGGACCCGGATGGGATCCGTCCCCTCACGGATGGCGCCGACCAGTGTCACGAGGCCGGTGATCTGGAGCGGGTCGGCGACAAAGATGACGACGACGGGTTTTTCATCCGGCGGAACTTTGCTCAGTGGTGTGTAGATCACGTACCGCTCTTTGATGTCCGTGATCGGAAGTTCTTCGGTCATGAACCGTTTTGCCTTTTCCGGGGTCTTGTGGAGGCGTTCGCCATGGAGGAACTTGGGGCGCTCCCGTTCCGGCATCCGTTCCACGATCCGGCAGTAGGCCTCCGGGTCCCGGCTGCTCTCCGCGCCTTTTGCAAAGAACGCCGACATGAACTCGGTACCGGCGCCGCCGAAGGCGTCGTAGTACCCGTTGCCGAAACCGAGGCCAGCGATCGCGCCCGGGCACCCGTACGTCTCACGGTCAAAGACCGCGGTCTTTCCTTTCGTCACCACCTGCGCAAAGAGGAACATGATACAGGAATGGGCGTGCGGTTTGAGCTGGAGTGCGCCGTCAGGCTTTTTGTCGCTCCAGAGGATTGCAACGGGTTCGTATACGAGCCGGAGTTTTTCTGCGGTAATGCTTTTCATGATGATACACCCGTGTCGTTTCCGACAGATCGATTCCGTACCGGAAATTATCCCTGCTTGTACAAATACCTGACACCGGCTTACCGGCAAATTTTTTTTCAACGGGTAAAAAAAATGCCAGATGAAAAATATCAGAACACACCAAACCATGCCACGTAGGATGCAATGACCATTACGACCACGAGCCCGATCAGGATCTTATACGCGCAGTGTTCGCAGATACCGAAATGGGGTGCCTGGCATTCGTGGCAATAGGCAGTTGAACAGATCCGGCAGGTCTTCGACGCTTCGTTGTGCGGGTGTTTATCACAGGACACCATAACCACTGCGTTGATCGCCGCAGCGTAAAGAGGTGTCGGAATTCGGCGGAACGAACAAAACAAGAGAAACATCCGGCCGATGGCAGTCATGCCAGAAAACCGGACAGTACCTTCAGACCTGTTCCATTTCCTGATTCAACCGGTCAGTCAGTGCGTATCCTCTCTTACCGTGCTTTGTAGAGAGTGAACCGGATAGCGGCACCCTGTGACGGGTCATGGGGGATCCGGTCATCTGCCCATATCCGGCCACCATACCGTTCAACCAGCGTCTTGCATATGTAGAGCCCGAGCCCTTTACCGCTGACCGTGGTATCTCCCCTCTGGAACCGCTCAAAGAGATACGGCCTGACTTGTTCGGGAATACCACTGCCGGAGTCTTCGACAGAGACCAGTATCTCATCGCCTTTGTCCTGGACTTTTATCCAGATCTCGGGAGCCTCTCCGCCATGTTTCGTACTGTTGCCGATCAGGTTGCGGAAGACTGCCGAGAGCATCTCGTCAGCAAGGACAAGCGCATCCTCTCCGCCATACCGGATCCGGGCATCAGGGAAATGGATGATCTCATTTTTGATGATTTCCGAAAGGTGTACCGGGGCTTTTGCCGGGAGCCGGTCGCGAAGCCAGCGGAGGGTCGAGACGTTATGGATGATCTCATCACACTTCCCAAGCGACAGGATAAGGTTCGTGACGGTCGGGCGCCCGGAGTTCCCCACACTGCCGGCAAGCAGGGCGGCATAGTTAAGGCTTGCCGTGTTCAGGTTGTTGAGATCGTGGGTCATGATGTCCAGGTACAGATCCGCTTCTTCCTTGAGATCCCGTGCATGCTCGTCAGCCTTTTTCCGTTCGGTAATATTTATAAAGGTCAGCACTGCGTCTTCCGGAGAGATCCGCCGGGCAGCCACAACTGCTGTCCACATCACCCCGTCCCCTCCTTCCAGCGTGAATTCCTGGGTCGGAATGACGTTTTCCGTACGTAGGCACCTGACGAGCCGGTCCCGGGCAGATGCGTCTGTGAAAAACGAGTCAAGCAGTTTTCCGATCACCGCATCATCTGCCAGCTGGAGCGCCGCTGCAAACCGCTTGTTCGACTCGCGGATCGCGAGCGTTTCGCGATCAATCAGGATTACGCCATTCTCTGTATTGTCAAAGATGGCACGGTATTTTCTCGACTCCAAGAGGAGGTGGTCGCTGAGGTAAGAGACGATCAGGGCGATGGCGATAAAGAGCACGGCCTGGAGTGCCGTCAACCAGAGTTCGTACACCGCAAGGTACCGGAACCATATGGTCAGTCCAAAATAGTACATCGAAAGGAGATAGACGACAAGGACACCCCGCCTCCGGAAAAAATAGGCAAACAGGAAAGAGGGCACCGCGTACAGAACCGAGAGGTAAATGGGTGAGATTCCGGCAACGAGTGCAAAGGCCGTGACAATAACGAGAACAATGGAAAAGACAATAAGCACTGCCTTCCAGAAGCTCTCGCTGACCCCGAATGGCATCTCCGGCGCGGCAATAACATGGTTGTCGAACTCCGGTGCCTGCCAATCGGGATGATCTTCACTCTTGTCCATTCTTATATAACGTATAATTGGCGACAGACGAAATAGATTGTGGAGACACGGGTTTCCTGACATTGGTCATTGTCGTACAGGGTCCGGTCCCGTTTCAGCCGCAAGTCAGGAAAAGAAGAACACAGCCCGGAAGTGAACCTTTCACACCGGCTGCGTCCTGCGGACGAGGTTATGCGCCGCCAGTGCCGCCTCCCGGAGGATCTCTTCTTCTCCGGGAATCTGGCGGTCGAGCATCAGCACGCGGCCGTTGCAGATCGTGGTCTCGACCGCAGCACCGCTGCAGGAATAAACAAGATTTGAGGCGCTGTTATGCAACGGTGTATTACACGCCACCCGTGAGGATATAAGGATAAGGTCGGCAGGCGCTCCTTCAGCAAGGATTCCCGTTCCGCAGCCGAGTGCCCTGGCCCCTGCCGTGGTCGCCATCGCGAGTGCTGTCGGTGCCGGCAGCAGGGTCGGGTCGTTCCAGAAGAACTTCTGGAGAAGCGCTGCAGTCTTTGTCTCTTCGAACATGTCGAGATTGTTGTTGGAGGCGCAGCCATCCGTGCCGAGGCAGACGTTTGCGCCGGCATGGGCGAGGGCAGCACATGGCATCGCACGTCCGGTCGCAAGCTTCATGTTGCTTGCCGGGTTGTGGGAGGCGCTTACACCCCGTTTCCCAAGGAGCGAACACTCGGCCTCACCAAGCCAGCAGCAGTGCGCAGCGATCGTTTGTGGGGTCAGGATGCCGCAATCGTCCAGCAGCGCGGCCGGACGCCGGCCGTACTGCGCGACGCAGTCGGTAACCTCCTTTTCCGTTTCTGCGAGATGGATGTGGATCCGGATCCCCTCCTCACGCGCAAATTCGGCGCACCACCGGAGCCCGTCGGGCGAGACTGTATAGACCGCGTGGGGGCCAACGGCAGCCACGATACGGGGGTTATTCAGTGACCGGATGTGCGCGACCAGCTTCTCGGTCGCCCTGCACTCATTCTCCCGCTTTTCCGCATTCGAGAGATCGATGAAGCCATAGCTGAGTACCGCACGGATGCCGGCTTCGGCTACCGCCCGGGCGGCATCCTCCATGAAGAAGTACATATCATTAAAAGCGGTGGTCCCGGTCCGGATCATCTCGAGACAGGCGAGCCTCGTCCCCCAGTATACATCGTTGCCGGTCAGGTTGGCCTCAAGGGGCCAGATCTTCTGCGTTAGCCAGTCCTGCAGGACCATGTCATCCGCGTACCCGCGGAGGAGTGTCATTGCCGCGTGGGTGTGGGTATTCACGCAGCCCGCTAAAACGATCGCCTTGTCGCCATCGATGATAAATTCGGCTTCGCCTTTGTGCTGCTGCCGGATCCCTTCGCCGATCCCGGCTATGGTACCTGTCTTATCGATCAGTATGTCGACGGGCTTGTCGTCCGCTACCACATTGGTGATGAGCAGTGAATAGTTCTTATCGAAAATACCCCCCGTCAGATCTTCCGCCATCGCTTCACCCCATCTCCCGGATAATTGCCCCGACGATCTCCTCGGAACGGTGCCGGTGCGTACGCGAGGTGGAGAGGATGTGCCCGTACGTGAGCACTTCGCCACCAAGCCCGTTTGCATAGTTATCCACCGTGCAGATTGCGGCAAACTCCATCCCGAGTTCGCACGCGAGGGTCGCTTCAGACGCGAGCGTCATCCCGACCACGTCGGCCACCTTGGCAAGTGCGTTTACCTCGGCTACTGTCTCGATCCGGGGACCCCGGGTCTGGACATACATCCCGCCGAAGCGTGCGGACGGGATAACCCGGGAGAGTTCTTTTGACAGGTCGCTGGAGAGTTCCGGCCGGACATGCTCGATCGCGTGGTCGTGAATGGAAGGGATGTCAGTCACGCTCAGGTAATCGCTGGGAATGAGTACGGACCCGGGTAAGATTTCCTGATGGAGTGAGCCCGAAGAGCCGAATGCGACGACATGATCGACACCTGATATCACAAGCGCCGCCATGTTCGCCCGGAAGTTGATCCGGTGGGGCGGACGCCCGCTCTGGTGGCGCATGAGCATCACGATATCGCCGGCAAGGATCTCGGCGTTCCCGAACGGGGTATCCACCCGCTGCCTCTCCAGATCCGGGAGGGTGGAGAAGAGCAGGCTCGTCCCGCCGATGATCCCGAGCATCAGTAGCCACCCGCCATTCCCGCGCTGTATTCCCACTTCCTGTTCGTTAGGAGGATCTTCATGCACTCACCACACACGAGAATGGTTATCCGCGGACGCACTAATACCTGACGCAATTTTTCGGCATGTGCGTAAGCGTAAAAAGAATTACATCCCATATTCTTGTCCATGGGTCTGTTCGATACTGTGAGCGACGAGACGATCCGGCGGGGGGAATGCACCGACATCTACTTTGTCCGGACCGAGGAGACACTCGGCCGTGACGACATCAACCCCAATGTCGCTATGGAGGTGACCGCCGCCGCGCTTCCGGATCCGTGGGGGGTCTTCTGCGGTCTTGCAGATGTACTGGTACTTCTGGAGGGTCTGCCGGTAACGGTTGATGCGGTGCCTGAGGGAACGATCTTCTTCCCGAATGAACCCGTGCTCCGGATCAACGGCCGGTACCGTGATTTCTGCCGGTACGAGACTGCCATCCTCGGTTTCCTCTGCCATGCCTCCGGGGTCGCATCCGCCACCGCCCATATCCGGATTGCCGCAAGAGGACGGCCGGTGTACTCGTTTGGTTCACGCCGGCAGCACCCGGCGATCGCCCGGATGATCGAACGCTCCGCATGGATCGGCGGCGCTGATGGCGTCTCCAACACCTGTGCTCCGGAGGGGATACCGGTGGTCGGGACAATGCCGCACGCACTGGTGATGTGCTATCCCACTCCAGAGGACGCGTGGCGCTCGTTTGACCGCACTGCACCCCGCGATGTCCCTCGCATCATGCTCTGTGATACCTGGTGCGATGAGAAGTCCGAGTCCCTGCGTGCAGCTGCCTGCGGGGCAGCGGCCGTGCGGCTTGACACACCCCGCTCGCGCCGGGGCAACATGCTGGAGATCATCGAGGAAGTACGCTGGGAGCTGGATACGCACGGGTACCCGGATGTGAAGATCTTCCTCTCCGGCGGGGTCACGCGGGAGGATGTGGTCGCGTACCGCGACTGCGTGGACGCGTTTGGCATCGGCGGGGCGATCGCAAATGCCCCGGTGATCGATTTTGCGATGGATATTGTCGAGATCGAAGGCAGGCCCATGGCCAAGCGGGGCAAGCGGAGCGGCATAAAACAGGTATATATCTTTTCCGGTGGAAAGCGGCAGACGCTTCCAGCTATACATGAGGCCCCATCCGGTGGGCACCCCCTCCTGGAGCGGTTCGTCGAAAACGGGCGGATCCTCCGGCAGCCGGATCTGCAGGAAGCGCGGAGACGGGTGCTGAAGACGCTCCCGGATCTCGGCGGATTCTGAAATTTTCCAGTTCCGGGACAAACAATTCTTTTAACCAATGCCGTATAACATGATCAGAGCGGGCCGGTAGATCAGTGGTAGATCGCTTTCTTGGCATGGAAGAGGCCGCGGGTTCAATTCCCGCCCGGTCCATGGTTATTTAAAAATCAGCCCGGGACGCGCACGTTTTTATGGTCGCGGCGTGAGCCTTCTTGTGAGAACGGCTATGCGCATCCGCGACCTGGTCCTCCCGGAAGATAAGGTATTCTTCGAGCTCTTTAAGGAAATGACCGGCAAGATCAACGAAGCTGCATCGGTCTTAAACGAGATCACTCACGAGCTCCCTGCCGGTACAGAGAAAGCCCACAAGGTCCGCCAGCTGGAACATCTTGGCGACGAGATCACCCGTCACATCTACGAACAGCTCAATGAGTCGCTGATCACGCCGCTCGAACCGGATGAGATCGCACGGCTCGCCCCGGCGTTCGATGACGTTCTGGACCGGATAGACTGGGTGACGCACCAGCTGGCAAACTACGAGATTCCGCAGACCAATGATGTTCTCAAGGAATTCTCGTACCTGATCATGCTGAGCGGCACGGAGATATCTGATGCACTCGATGCCCTCTCGAAACTGAATCACCCGGACGACGTCAAATCTCATGTGCTCGAGATCAACCGGCTTTACAACCTCTCGACAGAGCTTCTCTCGCGGGCAGTGCTGGACCTCTTTAAGACCCAGGACCTGCTGCTGATCATCAAGCTCAAGGATATCTACGAAGGGCTGGCACGGGTGATGACAACGTGCAATGATGTCGGGCACGCGCTGAGTGACATCTCGATGAGCCATACATGACCGGTATGGATCCCGTCATCCTGTTTGGGATAGTGGTGGCGCTCGTGATGACGTTCTTCAACGGGCTCAACGATGCATCTCATGCGATCGCAACAGTTGTGGCAACCAAGGCCCTCTCCCCGGCAAAGGCCGTCTTCCTGACCGGCATCTGCAATATGCTCGGCCCGTTTATCTTCACCACTGCGGTTGCTGCCACGATAGGGACCGGGATCATCACGACAGCCGGGCTCACCCCCGGCTCAATCATCACAGCCATGCTCGTGACAACGATCCTTGTTCTCGTTGCGACCCGTGCCGGTGTTCCGGTCTCCAGCAGCCACGCGCTGGTCGGCGGTCTCCTTGGTGCCGGCATCGCGGCCGCCGGTTTTTCTGTCATCATCCTCCCGGGCCGGGATATCCTTTTCCAGACGGGGTTGTACGGGCTTACCGGGGCTGCAGCCGGTGCACTTGCGCTCTGTCTTGGCACGGTTTTTCTCAAGGGTGATTGCCGGCTCGGTATTGTAATAGGTGCGGTGTGTGGCGTGGCCATTACCATTCTCCTCCTGATGATCCTCGGCGTGCTCAGGCTTACCGGCCTGCTCGCCATCGTGCTCTTCATCATCCTTTCGCCCGTCATCGGAGTGATTTCGGCATTTGCCTTTGACGTCATCATCTCCCACCTCTTCAGGTACTCCCGCCAGAACCGGATGAAACGGATCTTCACGCCATTCCACATCCTCGCATGCTTCTTTCAGGCAGCCGGCCACGGGGCAAACGACGGCATGGCAAAGGTCGGTGTGATCACCGCGCTCCTGTTCTCGGCCGGTGTTCTTGCCACCTTTGCCGTGCCGGCATGGGTGATCCTTGCCTGTGCGATCGCTATTGGTCTCGGTACATGTTTTGGCGGCTGGCAGGTCGTAGACAAGATGGCAAAGCATATCACGAAGATCCGGCCGTACCAGGGTTTTGCAGCCGCAACAGCAGGCAGCGCGACGCTCGCCATGGTCACCTCGTACGGCGTGCCGGTCTCTTCCACTCAGGTGATCAGCGGCGCCATCATCGGCGTCGGTGTCACCCGCGGGAAAAACGCGGTGCAGTGGAAAGTCGTGAGGGAGATGCTGATAGCGTGGGTAATCACGATACCGCTGGCGGCGGCCTGTGCATGGTGCGGGTATATGCTGCTGGGTGTCCTTCACGTCGTGCTCCTGTAAGCACTATATTTCGCTATATTTTTCAGCTATCCTCACCGATTACCTCTGGGTTTGTATGGGTTTACGTGAATGGCTGATACCACAGGACAAGATCTTTTTTGATCTCTTCGAGAAACAGGCAGGAATCATCAAGGAAGCGGGCTGGCAGCTGGTAGCGCTGACCGAGGACTTCACCAACGTGAAAGAGAAACGTCACGCGATCGAGCTGCTCGAGCACGAGGGTGACCAGATCACCCACGATATCTACGATCAGCTCAACCGGATGTTCATTACCCCTCTCGATCCCGAGGAGATATCGCGGCTCGCGTCCACGCTCGACGAGGTGCTCGACTATATCGACGGCGCGACCGAGAAGATGTACTATTACGGGATCCAGTCCACCGATGCGCACATGATCGAGCTCGCGAAACTGATCCACATGTCCGTCATCGAGATCGAAGGTGCGGTAAAAGGGATCCGGTCGATCAAGAACCCCCGGTACATTGAGGAGCGGTGCATTGAGGTAAACCGCTTGGAAAATCTTGCTGATGACGTGCTCGCCCATGCAGTCACCGACCTCTTCCGGTCCAACGACGCGATTATGATTATCAAATTCAAGGACATCTACGAACATCTTGAGACGGCAACCGATAACTGCGAGGACGTGGCAAACGTGCTCTCCGACATCGCGATCCGGCACTCGTAAAGGGAAAACAGGCAATGGCAGGCTGATCGTATGCTGCTCGCATCACTCGCCCTGATTACTATTATCATCCTTATCGCCCTGGTCTTCGATTTCACCAACGGCTTTCACGATTCGGCAAATGCCATCTCCACAGTGGTCTCCACCAAGGTCCTGACACCGCGCAGGGCGGTTGCATTCGCGGCATTTTTCAATTTTCTCGCCGCATTCACGTTCGGCGTTGCCGTGGCAAACACGATATCCACTCTCATAAGGCTGGATTTTGTGGCAGCAGAGATCATCCCGACAATCGTCCTGGCCGCGCTGGTTGGCGCAATCAGCTGGAATATCATCACATGGCTTTTTAGCCTTCCGACATCCTCCTCGCATGCGCTGATCGGCGGGCTGATGGGTGCGGGGATCGCGGCCGCCGGATTTGCGGCCGTGCGCTGGGACACCATCGGCACGGTCGCGCTTTTCATGGTCCTGTCCCCCATAATCGGGCTCTCCTGCGGGTTCCTGTTCATGATCGCCGTCATCCGGTTGACGCGGAACGCAAACAAAACGTCTGCCGAGAATTATTTCAAACGACTGCAGATCTGCTCGGCAGCTGCATACAGCTTCAGCCATGGCACCAATGACGCACAGAAGACCATCGGAATCATCGTCCCGCTTCTCTTCTCCATCGGATATTTTGGTGCGGCGGCAGACCCGAACCACCTGCCGGTCCCGATCTGGGTCATCCTGATGGCCTTTACGACCATCGCACTGGGAACGCTCTCCGGGGGATGGCGGATCGTGAAGACGATGGGGTACAAGATCACCAAGCTCCGCCCGGTCCACGGCTTTGCAGCCGAGACTGCAGGAGCCGCTACAATCATCGGCGCATCGATGGCAGGCATACCGGTCAGCACCACCCATATCATCTGCTCGTCGATCATGGGAGTGGGGTCGACGATGGGAACAAGTACGGTGAAATGGGGTGTGGCCAGAAATATTGTCTGGGCATGGATTCTCACTATCCCCATCAGTGCGTTAATCGGTTTTGTTTCGTTTGCCGCCCTCATCCAGATACCGTGACGGTTGTTTTACTCCCGAAAAAAAGGACAGATCCAGGTTTGATTGTACCACATCAGCCCGTACGATCCGGAGCTTTTTGCCGGAGCGCCCGGTAATACCGGCAATACCGGCTGATCGGGCAGCGATTGCATGCCGGTTTTCGCGCAGTACAGCAGGCCCGCCCGTGCGTGATGAGGATGTCGGTGAGATCGCCCCACAGGTCCTGCGGGAAGAGGCGCATCAGGTCCAGCTCGATCACCTTCACGTCATCAGTGCCGGAAAACCCGATCCTTTGCGCTAACCGGCGGACATGGGTGTCCACCGCGATCCCCTCGTTCCTGCCATGCCCGTGGTACAGGACGATATTTGCCGTCTTCCTGCCGACACCGGGTATTTTGAGGAGGTCTTCCATTGTGACCGGCACATGGCCACCGTACTCTTCAAGGATGGTCTGCGCCGCAGCGATAATGTGCCGGGCCTTTGCATGGTAAAACCCGAGGCTGTGAATGATCTCCTCGACATCAGCAATCTCCGCGCGGGCAAGCGCCGCAGGCGTCGGGTACCTCGCAAAGAGAGGTTTCTCGACCATGAGTACCGCACGGTCCGTTGTCTGCGCCGAGAGGATCGTGAGGATGAGTACCTTAAACGGCGGCCCCCGGGCGACCGTAACTGCTGTGCTATACGCATCCGGGTATTGTGCAAGCAAAAGAGACCAGATCTTCCGTGCGGTTTTTTTTTGCATACCGATGGGGCAGGGCGGATTCGAACCGCCGTCAAAGCGTCCCAAACGCTCTAGGATGGACCAGGCTACCCTACTGCCCCGTGCCTTACAGTATTGTTCCGGGTCGTTAAAAATACCTGCCGTTTACGTCCGGAACATCAGGGCGGCAGCGGGTTGCTCTCTCCTGCAGAGACTACCGTGCCGGTATATATACCCTTGAGGATGGCGTTTGCGAGGTCCCTCGGCTTCCTGCCATTCATCACGACGAGCGGGATCCTGCTGCGCTCCACCACGCGGGCGGCGACAATATCGAGCACCGTGTTGGAACCGGCCGCGAGCGTTGTTTTGCCGACTATGTCAAGCAGTTGCTTCGGAGTAAGGTTGGCAAAGCGCCTTGCCGTTTTGTCTTTTTTCGGATCAGCGCTATAAATGCCATCGACTGACGTCGCGTTGACAAAGACCGACGCGCCCACGCGTTCGGCGAGCACCGCAGCAACCGCATCGGTTGTCTGCCCGGGCGTGATACCGCCCATGACGACGATCTTTTTTGACTCGGCAAACTTCTTTGCTTCCGCGTGGCTCTCTGCCACCTTCGGGTAGGCGTCTTCCCCCAGCGCCGCGATCAGCATGGCCGCGTTCAGCCGGGTGATCAAGATGCCGATCTCGTCCGATGTCCCCTCGTCAATACCAAGATCGCGGGCGACTGCAATGTAGCGCCGGGCCTCACCGCCTCCCCCGACAACGACAAAGAGACGGTATTTTTTTGCGATCGCCTGCAGTACCGGGACATATTCCCGTATGGTATGGCTCTCCAGCGTCGGGATCAGAACAGAGCCACCGAGCGAGATGACAACCGTCTTCATTGCTCTAGTTTTTGTGCCGGGTGCGCATATAGAGTTGCTGAACATGTTTTACTGCCCGGTCTGCAAAAGCCAGGAGATCTATCCCGTCGCCGGCGGATACATCGGACAAGTATACCTCTGCAAAGCGTGCGGGTATCGCGGCTCGTTTGTGCTGGAGATTGATGAGGAGGAGACGGAACCGGCCAAAACCAAGAAATAACCGGGGCTGACAATCAATCTGCCGGAAATGGCTATGCACGAAGCGCGCCAGTACATAAAGAAGGAGAATAATGTGGTGCAGTGCTCGCTCTGCAACCACCGCTGCACGATTGCTGACGGCAAGCATGGAATCTGCGGTGTGCGGTTCAATAATGGCGGGACCCTGTATGCTGCGACATACGGGAAGGTCAGCGCCGAGGCGGTTGACCCGATTGAGAAAAAGCCCCTCTTCCATTACCTGCCCGGTACACTCTCTTACTCACTTGGGGGCATCGGGTGCAATTTCCACTGCGAACACTGCCAGAACTGGCACATCTCCCGTGCAACGCTGGAAGGCGCGATGCTCCGCCCGATTTCACCGGAGGATGGCGTGCGACGGGCGATCGCAAGTGGGAGCGCGAGTATTTCCTGGACATATAACGAGCCGACCATCTGGCATGAGTACGCGCTGGACATGGGGACGCTGGCGAGAAGCAAAGGGCTTGGGACCATCTATGTGACAAACGGCTACATCACCGAAGAAGCCCTCCGGGAGCTCTCCCCGATGCTCGCCGCGTACCGGGTTGACCTCAAGGCATTCTCGGACGATTTTTACAAAAAAGTCTGCGGTGCCCGTCTCCAGCCGGTCCTTGATTCTGCCGTGCTCGCAAGGGAACTTGGCATGCATGTCGAGACGGTGACGCTGGTGATCCCGGGGCTCAACGACAGTATGGAGGAGCAGGCGGCCCTGATCCGCTGGGTGGCCGAGCACCTCGGCCCGGCCACGCCGATGCACTTCTCCGCGTTCCACCCGGATTACAAGATGACCGACCGGGGCGCGACGCCTCTCGCGACACTGGAGAAGATCTACAACAAGGCAAAAGAACTGGGCATCCGGTTCCCTTACCTCGGCAATGTGTATAATCACCGGTACGAAAACACGTACTGTCCTGCCTGTGGCGCGACGCTCGTCGAGCGGCAGGGATTCTCGAGCCGGGTAGTCGGCCTTGACGGCCAGCAGTGCAGGAAGTGTGGCGAGAAGATCGAGATCGTGCACCATGGCTCCTGATATCCCGGTAGCAGCAGAACAGAAATTTGTCACTGACCGGATGCTGGGGACGCTGACCCGGTACCTCCGGTTCATGGGCTATGACACGGTGAGCGCGAACGGCTTTGCGCCGGGCAATGTACGGGAGGACACACTTCTTTTGGATCTCGCCGCCCGCGAAGGCCGGATCCTTCTCACCCGCGACGCCGAGCTAGCCCGGCGTGGGAAAGAGCTCGTGGTCTTTGTCCGGTCCGAGGATGTGATGGAGCAGGTCGGGCAGCTCGCCAGTGCAGGCCTGATACAACGGCGCCTGCCCATGAGCCGGTGCTCGCTCTGTAACACACTGCTCCGCAAGGCGGAACCGGACGAGATCTCCGGTGCGGCGTATGCGCCGGAGGATCGGAGCGGGTTTGACTTCTTCTGGTGCGAACAGTGCCGGAAACTGTACTGGAACGGTTCGCACGGTCGGCAGCTGAAAGAGCGGGTGCAAAAACCATCTGAATAGTGTACTGCGATGATGCATGACCAAGGCGCGGTTTTTACTCGGGAGCAAAGAAGATCAGAACACACTTGAACTTTCAATTCAAAAGATTAATTCATGCGCATGCTATGCAGGAAATACCATTCAGTATCCTGTAGGAAACACCAGTGTTGGGAGGGGCAAAATAAACACCATGATTGATCACCGACCAAGGCACAGCCCGGCGCCCTGTTCATCCAGCGGAATATCGGGAACGTGGTACCGGTGCATGACTGGAATTTCGCCACGGTACTCGAATGTGCCCTCAACCATCTTCACGTGAGCGATATTGTCATCTGCGGGCATTCAGAATGCGATGCGATCAAGGCACTTGATCAGGAAACTGACGATGTTTACATTCCGCTCTGGCTTAACAATGCACAGGGGGCAAAAGATCGCATCGATAAAAAATTACAAAAACCGGTGACTCCTGATAAGGTGAAGGAGCGTTCGCGCATGATCGAGGAGGAAAATGTCCGGCTCCACATCGAACACTTGAAGAAATATCCTATCGTAAAAAACGCATTAATAAAGAACCAGATCCGGATTCACGGCCTCTATCACAATCTTGAAACCGGAGAGCTGACCGGAAATATCTGACGTCAGAGCTCTTTATCGATCTCTGCCATAATGCGGTCCAGCGCAATCCTGCCGATCCGGGTGAGACGCCCGTTCACAAGGATGATTGGGAGTGGCGGGTACTCGGTCTCAAGAATAGTGCGGATGTGATCCGGTACGGTATCGTCAATCAGGGTAAGCCGGAGCAGCACCCGGTCGTCATACACCGCATGGAGCGCTTTTTTCAAGGCTTCGAACGCGGGAATGAGTTTCCCTGCAGGGTGGCACGCGGATAACCCGCATGTCCGGTCCGCGTCGCAGGGGAATGGGGAACATTCTGCATCCGCAAGCCCGACGATCTCGATGGGAATGGTACCGGTCATGCATCCTTGGTTGGCGCGGACGGTATTTGAGTATTGGTAATGGAGACTGTAGTACTCTGCCAGATGATAATGAGTGCGGGATCTTCACATGGCGTCAGGACTGTGGGATCAGATGAACCGTTCGAATCGCTCTTTGGTCGCTTTGCAGATGGGGCAGATGCCCGGAGGCTGATCGCGGGCGCAGAGATATCCGCAGACACGGCAGCGCCAGACCGGCAGCGGCAAGGAACCGGCACCGGGAGTGACAGGGGTAGTCTTTACCGCCCGTGCGGTGCTGCGCTCTGTCCGGGAGGGACGGCGCTCGGGGACCGGCGCGGCAAGCCTCTTTTTACCGGTTGCCACATCGTCGCTCACGTAGAGTGCGCAGTAGCAGGCCCCGAACTCCTCAAGATCCAGGTCCCGGTAGTCGCATGGACAGATGATATCGAGATCCTGGCCTTTTTTACCGGCAGCAAGCCGGCACGGGCAGGCGCGGTAACCGTACCGCCGTTCGTTCTTCAGAAGGCCCCGGACGAGGTTCTTGGTAAAATCGGAATCGGGATTTAACCGGTAACCTCCCTCTTCGGCATCAGACTTGAGCGTACGGTATGTGGTATCAATTTCTGCTTCGGAGATCTCGATGAAATTCATGCGGCCAGCGCCTCCCGGATCTCCTGCTCGCGGAACCCGACAATGCAGCGCCGGTCATCAATAACGAGTGTCGGAAAAGACCCGCGCGGGTTCCATTTTTCGAGGGCGTTCATTGCCTTGTCCTGCTCCTTTTCATCCAGAAGATCGACATACTCATAATCGAACTCGACGCCCAGATCCTTGAGCAGCTCTTTTGTCTTGTTGCACCACTGGCAGGTGGAAAGTGCGTACAACATGACCCTGCCCCTGTTCTTACCGTTCACATGCTCGACGACCATGAAAACCTCGTGCTCCGTTTTGTGCATGGAGGTTGAGGAAATAACTATATAAAAATGGGGATTGGGAACGACCGATGGGAAGGTATAACGCCATAATCCTCTCTCATAACGGGAAAAATTACGGGAAAAAACTATTCCTGTTTGAACATTTTATCCCGAGTAACGGGCACCAGCGTTAATAACTATTCAGGCATATAAAATATGGAAATCATGAAGGCGGTTCTGGGACTGGAGAACGGGGAATCCTTTGTCGGAGAGGGATTTGGTGTTGAAGGCGAATGCGCCGGTGAGCTGGTGTTCAACACCCAGATGACCGGTTACATGGAATCGCTGACAGACCCCAGCTATTTTGGCCAGATCCTGATGTTCACCTTCCCCCAGATCGGCAACTATGGCGTCGATCCGCAGAACTTCCAGAACCCGAATGTCTGTGCGCTCGGGTGCATCGCAAAGGAAATCTGCGAAAAACCTGCCGGCCACCCCTCAATCCGGTCTTTTTTTGAAGAGAACCATCTTCTCGGAATGAGCGGCATCGACACGCGGGCGCTCACCATCAGGACCCGTGTCCACGGCACGATGCGGGCAGCGCTGGTGGTCGGAAGCGATGACGGCGAATACGCAGTTTCGCTCGCACGGAGGACACCAACCATCTGCGATATTATCCCCATCCCGGAGGTTTCGTGCAGGGCTCCCTACCACATCCCCGGCAGCGGTAAGCGGATCGCCGTGATCGATCTCGGTATCAAGAAGAACCAGCTCACCAGCCTCTCAAAGCGGAACGGTGACCTGTATGTCTTTCCGCACGATACGACATCGGAACAGGTCCTTGCCTGCAGCCCGGCCGCGCTCTTTGTCAGCAACGGGCCCGGGGACCCCAAGCAGGCCAGGCAATCGATCCGGTGCATCCGGGATCTTCTTGGTAAGCTGCCCATCTTCGGGATCTGCATGGGAAACCAGGTCTCTGCCCTTGCGATTGGCGGGGATACCTACAAGCTCAAGTTCGGGCACCGGGGAGCAAACCAGCCGGTGCGGTACAAGGACGGCCGGATCTTTATCACGACACAGAACCACGGGTTTGCGGTGGATGCGGACTCCCTGCCGGAAGGGTGCCTGGTCACGTACACAAACGTCAATGATGGGACCGTAGAAGGTTTTGAGGACGAGGATCTCTGCCTCACCACGGTCCAGTTCCATCCGGAAGCCCATGGCGGGCCCCGGGACACCGAGGCTCATTTCTTCGATGCGCTCTTCCGGAGGCTTGCCTGATGCCCAAAAGGACAGATATCAAAAAGGTTCTTCTCATCGGTTCCGGGCCGATCCAGATCGGCCAGGCCGCTGAGTTCGACTTCTCCGGTTCGCAGGCATGCCGGTCCCTGCGTGAAGAGGGGATCCGGGTCGTGCTGGTCAACTCCAACCCGGCCACGATCATGACCGATCCGGAGATGGCTGACGAGATCTATATCGAACCGCTCAGGGCTGATGTAATCGCAAAGATCATCGAGAAGGAGAGACCGGATGGCATCCTCTCCGGCATGGGGGGGCAGACCGGGCTGAACCTCACGGCGGAACTTGCCGAGATGGGTGCCCTCAGGGGCGTGGAGATCCTCGGTACCCCCCTTGAGGCGATCTACAAGGGAGAAGACCGGGAGAAGTTCCGGGATCTTATGACCTGCATCGGGGAACCGGTGCCGAAAAGCGTCATCCTTACATCGCTTGCCCAGATCGATGAGGCCATCAGCCAGATTGGCCTCCCTGCAGTCGTCCGCCCGGCCTATACCCTTGGCGGTGCCGGCGGGGGCATTGGAAGGACGAAGGAAGAGCTGACCCGGATCGTCGAACTTGGTCTATCCCGTTCCCGTATCCACCAGGTACTGATCGAGGAGAGCGTGATGGGATGGAAGGAGATCGAGTTCGAGGTGATGCGGGATTCATCCGATACCTGCATCATTGTCTGCGGAATGGAAAATGTCGACCCGATGGGAATCCATACCGGCGAAAGCGTTGTCGTTGCCCCCATCCTCACGCTGAGGGATGACGAGTACCAGAAAATGCGGAGTGCCGCCATCCGCATTATCCGCGCCCTTGACGTGCAGGGTGGCTGCAACATCCAGTTCGCCTTTCAGGACGGAGATTACCGTGTGATCGAAGTGAACCCGCGTGTATCGCGGTCGTCTGCGCTTGCTTCGAAAGCAACCGGCTACCCCATCGCCAGGGTGGCGGCGAAGATCGCCATCGGTTTGCGGCTTGACGAGATCCGGAACTCTATCACCGGCTGTACTGCCGCATCTTTTGAGCCGACCATTGACTACATTGTGGTAAAGGTGCCCCGCTGGCCATTTGACAAGTTCAAAGGGGCGGACCGGACCCTGACCACTTCCATGAAAAGTACCGGGGAAGTGATGGCGATCGGGCGTACGCTCGAAGAGGCATTCATGAAGGCAAAACGCTCAATCGATACTGACGTCCGGTCGCACACGAGTCAGAGCGAGATCCGCATGATCCTTTCCCGCCCGACCGACGAGCGGTTTCACTGTCTCTTCGATGCGTTCCGGCAGGGCTTCACGGTCGGGGAGATCGCGCAGCTCACTTCGATCCTGCCGTTTTTTCTGGAAAAGATCAAGAACGTCGTGGATCTCGAAAAACGCCTTGCGAAGGGCGACAGCGATGCCGATATCAATCTCGCGAAAAAGTTCGGTTTTACCAATACCGAGATCGCGACGCTCACGGGGAGAGAACTGGCGGAGATCGAACAGCGTGCAGGTGCACCGGTATACAAGATGGTGGATACCTGTGCCGCGGAATTTCCGGCAACCACTCCGTATTTCTACTCCACACAGGACACAGTCTGCGAGATCGTGCCCAGCAGCAGACAGAAAGTACTCATCCTCGGTTCAGGCCCGATCCGCATCGGCCAGGGAATAGAATTCGACTACTGCACGGTTCACGCGGTCAAGGCATTGCGAGAAGAAAACGTTGAGGTCCACATTGTCAATAACAACCCGGAGACGGTATCCACCGATTTTGATACCTCCGACCGCCTCTTCTTTGAGCCGATGCAGCTCGAAGACGTGGCAAACATCCTCTTAAAAGACCAGTATTACGGTGTGATGGTACAGTTTGGGGGCCAGAACGCGGTGAACCTGGCCGTTCCTCTTGAGAGAGAGATACGGCGGCTCAACCTGCCGACGCGGATCCTCGGCACCACCCCGGATTCGATGGACATGGCCGAGGACCGCGACCGGTTCAGCATCCTTCTGAACACTCTCGATATCCCGAGCCCGGCAAACAGTTCGGCATATTCTGAGGCTGAGGCACGGGAAAAGGCGGAGCGGATCGGGTATCCCGTGCTGGTCAGGCCATCCTACGTTCTTGGCGGAAGGGCGATGGAGATCGTCCATGACACGGTCGAGCTTGAAACATACATGAAAGAGGCAGTCAGGGTCAGCCAGCACCATCCGGTACTGATCGACTCCTATCTCCAGAATGCGGTTGAACTTGATGTCGATGCGGTCTGCGATGGGGAAGATGTGCTCATCGGGGGCATCATGGAACACATCGAACAGGCAGGCATCCATTCCGGGGACTCGGCCTGCGTCATCCCGACCCAGTCGCTTTCCCGACCGGTTATCAGGACCGTGCGTGAATACACAAAAAAGATCGCACTGGGTCTCGGCGTTGTAGGGCTCGTCAACATCCAGCTGGCCGTAAAAGACAACGTAGTATACGTGCTTGAGGCAAACCCCCGGGCGAGCCGTACTGTCCCGTTCGTCTCCAAGGCAACCGGTGTTCCGATCGCAAAGATTGCGGCAAAAGTGATGATAGGCAAAAAACTTCGCGATCTCGATTTTCAGGAAAAGGAGATTACGCATGTCGCGGTCAAGGAAGTGCTCCTGCCCTTCAACAAGTTGTCGGGTGTCGATACGGTTCTCGGGCCGGAGATGAAGAGTACCGGAGAGGTGATGGGGATCGACTACGATTTTGGTCTTGCCTTCTACAAGGCGTGCATTTCGGCAGAGAACGAACTCCCGCTGAAAGGCAACATCTTCATATCAGTCAATATCGCCCAGAAAGACGAGGTCATCCCGATCGCCCGGCAGTTGCGGGATCTCGGCCTCACGCTCTATGGCACGGAAGGCACTGTGGACTATCTGCATGAAGCAGGCATTGAGGCACACCTTGTCAGGAAAGTCCAGGAGGGTTCCCCCAATGTGCTCGATATGATGCGACATGGCGAAATCCGGCTGATCATCAACACGCCCCAGGACCGCCAGTCACGCCAGGACCATTACCAGATCATGCGTGCCGCGGTCGATTTCGGTATCCCGTACATCACCACGCTTCAGGCGGCGCGTGCGGCGGCACTTGCTATCGATGCGATCAAACGCGAGAAGATGACACTTGAGCCAATCAGTCACTACCTGAAATAAATTTCAGTTTGTATTGGATAATTCCTTCACGATTTTGTGCACATTTTCACAATGTATGCACGTAAAAGACCCTTTACAGTATCCAAATGAATAGAATATGCTTATATACCGAGATAACAAAAAAACATGCATGAAGAAGCTTATTGTTGTTCTTGCAATCCTGTTTGTCGGGATCCTGCTTGCAGGATGCGCATCCAAGCCGGCAGCTCCCATAGCCACACCAACCCCGACCCCGGTGCCGACCACCGTTCCAACACCCATGCCGACCACCGTCCCCCCGACTCCAACCCCAACAGCAAACATAACCGCCACCCCAACAGCAACGCCGACGCCAACCCCGACCCCGCAGAACGTGGTCACGATCACGTTCACGAAAGGGCTGAGGGTTATCCCTGGCGTAACCGCGTATGTGCCCGTTGGCACGAAGGTTGTCTGGCTGAATAATGACCCCTTAAGGCCACACGGTATTCAGGCAATCTACCTCCCGTCCGGACCAAATTTCGGTGAGATTGTAATTCCCTATAACCAGTCCTACTCGTACACCTTCACCACAGCTGGTGCCTACGATTACACAACTGTATTCCAGCCGCAATTACGTGGAAAAATTGTTGTCAGCTGACCGAAACAAAATAGCCTCAAACGGCAGACTCCATCCAATCTTCTTTTTCTCTTCTCTAGGTAAAAGTGCCAACATATATTGCAGATTTTTTACACGGTAAGGGCAATAACAGGCCCGCAAATTAAATGTCGGGAACTCCTATCTGTATATCTGATATCCGGAACGGGAAGTCATCAACATGGGAAAAGGAACGATCGTGCTTGCATATTCGGGGGGACTTGACACCTCCATCTGTATCCCGCTTTTAAAAGAGCAATACGATTATGACCGGGTGGTTACCGTTGCGGTCGATGTTGGCCAACGGAAAGAAGAGTTAGCAGTAGCGACGAAAAAGGGCAAAAAACTTGCCGACCGTCACTATACCATCGATGTGCGCGAAAGATTTGTCCGTGACCACATTTTCCCCGCGATCAAGGCGAACGGCTCGTACGAAGGGTATCCGATGGGTACATCGCTTGCCCGCCCCCTGATCGCAGAAGAGGTGGTCAGGGTCGCACGTAAAGAGCAGGCGACGGCAGTGGCCCATGGATGCACCGGAAAAGGAAACGACCAATTACGCTTTGATTTTATCATCCGTGCAGCCGGCCTCGAGGTCGTCGCACCCATCCGCGAGCTGAACCTGACCCGTGACTGGGAGATCAGGTACGCTGCCGAGCACCATATCCCGGTGCCGGTAAAAAAGGACAAGCCGTGGAGCATGGACGAGAACTGCTGGAGCCGGAGTATCGAAGGCGGCATGCTGGAAGATCCTGCGGTTCACCCGCCCGAGGAGATCTACCTCTGGACTGTCTCACCGGAGAAGGCACCGGCTGAACCGGAGGCGATTACCCTTGAATTCAGGGCGGGGGTTCCCGTCGCACTGAACGGAAAAAAGTTCGGGGGATATGACCTGATCCGGAAACTCAACCTCCTTGCCGGAAAACACGGGATTGGCAGGAATGATATGATCGAGGATCGTATCCTCGGGCTCAAGGCCCGGGAAAATTACGAGCACCCGGCCGCCACCGTCATCCTTGCGGCACATCGCGATCTGGAAAGCCTTGTCCTCACCCGTCCCGAACTTGCTTTCAAGCACATGGTGGACGACACGTGGGCGGAACTTGCGTACAAGGGTCTGGTATACGAACCGCTGTATGCTGCGTTGAATGCGTTCATCGATACCACGCAGAAACGGGTGAACGGCAGGGTTGACATCGAACTGTATAAGGGCGCTGCCCGGGTGCTCGGCCGCAGCTCACCGGATGCAGTATACTCCGGTGATCTCGTTTCCTTTGACAGCGCGTCCATCGACCAGTGCCATGCCGTTGGAGTCTCCCATTACTTCGGGCTCCAGGCACGGCTGGTGCATTCACGTAAAAACCGGAAAAATAAAAAATAGTTTTTGGCGACCGGCTCATTCAATCTTTTTTCCCGCGTTCGGGCCGGGGGTGCAGTCGAATACCTCGGTAATGGTAAGCACAAGCAGCCCTTTTGCCGGGTACTGGGGACCTTTTGCCTTGATCTGCGCCCTGATCTTTTCATAGTCGGGCCCGCTCGTCTTCACCGTGACACGCCCCTTGATCTGAAAACAGCGCTTCTTTTCCGGCTCCCAGAAATAGAGCGCCATGTGGGGGTTCTCTTTTACGTTTTTAAGGGTTTTATCCATGAAGTTATCGCCAAGCCAGATGGTGTCATCAGAGACCAACTGGACAAAGCCGATCGGTGCGACATTGGGGATGCCGGCCTTTGAGGCAGTGGCGATGGCAAAGATCTTATACTGTGAAAATACTTCCTTCATCTCTGCGGTCAGTTTGACCATTCATTTCACCTCAGTTTTCTTTCTGGCGGTTTCTGCCGTCACACTGTCATATACCTTCATGCGCTTATGCTTTACGGAGCAGGCGGATATAGCCAGAGAACCGGTATACAAACGCATATCCGCTACTTTTCCGAAAACAGGATCTCCAAAAAACAACGGAATACCCACGGGCCTGCTGCTGTTCCCTGTCCGGAGTGCCGTTATGCTCATCGTACGTGAAGCGGCGTTTCTCCCCAGAATGGGCAAATTTTCTGCTGTACCGAAGAGATAATTATATGGATCCATAACCAAATCCGTTATTATGTGCGCCAGTTTTTTCAGCCGCTTCACCAGTCAGAAACCCCATATTGTTGAAAGCCCCCCTCCCCCGTCCATCGCGCACGGACCGGGCCTGCAGATCCCCGAATACAAGAACAAACCTTATTTTATTGTCGCTTCTGTCGAGATGGGCAACACGACGACAAAGTGTATTCTTACCGGCGTGAGCCTTGAGACCGGGATGTCCTATGTGATCAACAAGACGGTCAGCATGAGCCGGGATATCCGGAAACCCCGGCCCGGTGAGTCAATTTTTGGTGAGACGCTTGATGGCACGAAACTGACGCGGGAGGCAGTCACCGAGCTCGTGCGCGATACCCTCCTCAAGTGTCATGAGGAGGCGCACCTTGACGTCCTGACGGATCTCGATTTCGTGGTCCGGAGTACCGGTGTGGTGGCCGAGATGGAATCACCGGATCAGATCGGTGATTTCGTGATCGCGCTTGCGAATGGCTGCCTGATAGCCGGGGTACCTCCCCGGAAGATGACGCCTCCCATGTCCAAGGCAAACCAGTCGGAGAAACTCCAGCCGTTCAGCTTTGCTGACAAGGTGGTTTTTATTGGCGCTGTTGCCGGTGTGATCCCCCCGGTCGGCTCGACCGGCGTGGAAATGGTCGCCAACGAGATGGAGGGTGAGCTTGCGATGGCGGGGATCAAAGAGGGGGCAAAATGGACATCGGTCGATTTCCGGAATCCCTGCATATCTGTTGATTTTGGCACGACACTGGATGGGAGGATCACCAGCGATGTGAGCCCGGACAACCCTAACCCGTTTGCAAAGACGGTCGGGAATTTCTGCGGTCTTGCGGGTGCGATTCCCGACGCGATTGTCCGCGGGACTGGTCTTGTTCAGGAACGGACCGGCACGGCTCTGGACATTTTTGGTGAGTATAGCGTGACCGGCGGGTTATTCTCCGGTGGCAACCGGAAGTTGATCGCTGAATATGTTGACCGCTGCCACCGGCATATTGACATCCGGATCGTGCCTCCCGAGCGGAACCGCTTCGGCCGCGTGCCGGTCAATGCCGATCTTGCCAAAAAATCCGGCATCGCGATGATCGGCTGTGACTGTGGCACGAACAGTAGCGAGCTCGACGATCTGCTTGCTATCGGCAAAGAGATCTATGAGGATCATAACCTGACGACTCTCAATGAAGTGGTCGACCGGGTCTGCGCAGGGATGGCCCTCCGCCTCATTGACGTTGCGGTAGAAAACAATCTCGTTCCCCGCAACGCGTCTATCGGATTTACCGGCCGGGCGGCCATATCGGGCAGAAAACCGGAGTATATCCTTGAAGGGATCATCGAACGTAACCTCTTCGACGACCCCCGGGAACATGTCGTCTTTGTAGATGACGGGCTCGCCCGTGGAGCCGCACTGATGGGACGGTGCATGAACTCGCTCGGCAAGCCGAAAAATCCCATCGGCGGCGTGAGGGGAGGGCCCTGTATTATGAGCCGGCGGATCAAGATTGGTAAGTAGGACTGGTGCCAGATGCCTGAAGAACAGAAACTTCAAGAGGAAAAAGAAAAACCTATGGAAAAACAACCAGAAGAGCAGCAGGAAGAACAATTATTTGACGTCCTCATCCCACCTGGCGTCCCGCAGTCCATTATAGTCGAAGTGATGAAGAAATTTGATGTAAAGGTGGTCGAGCGCAAAGAGAGGATGAGTTTCGCGAACATGGAAGGTGACGAACGGAATCTCCTCGCCTTCCGCGGTAGACGCGAGGTCGTCGAGCAGGTGGAGAAGTTCATGATCCAGAAGCTCAGGGAATTCGTCGGTGAATAGCACTATTTTTTCAGGAGCTTTACGAGCAGCGCTTTCTGGGCGTGGAGCCGGTTCTCCGCCTCGTCCCAGACAAGGCTCTGCGGACCTTCGAGCACATCTCCGGTGATCTCCTCCCCGCGGTGGGCGGGAAGGCAGTGGAGCACCCGTGCGTCCGGCGATGCGAGTGCCAGCAGGTGGCTGTCAACCGTATAACCGCGGAACGCGGCGAGCCGCTTTTCACGCTCGGCCTCTTCACCCATTGAGATCCAGGTATCGGTCACAATGACATCAGCATCCCTGACCGCGTCTTCGGGTCTTTTTACCACGTGCACATCCCCGCCAAGATCACGAGCACGATGCACCAGCTGAGGTGCGACTTCATAGCCTTTCGGGGTTGCCACGGCAATCTTCATACCGGTCAGCACCGAACTGAGCACCAGTGTGTTGCAGACATTGTTCCCGTCTCCCACCCAGGCCAACTGCAGGTCATTAATGGTGCCAAAATGCTCTTTTATGGTCATGATATCGGCAAGGATCTGGCAGGGGTGTTCGCGATCAGACAACCCGTTGATGACCGGGATCGTCGCATGCCGAGCCAGTTCCTCGACCGTGCTGTGCAGGTTGGCACGGATCATGACCGCCGACACGTAGCGCGAGGCAACACGCGCCGTGTCCCGGATCTCTTCCCCCCGCCCGATCTGGAGATCCTTTGCGTTTAAAAAGAGGGCATGCCCGCCCAGTTCGTTCATGCCGACTTCAAACGAGATATGGGTCCGGGTAGAGGATTTCTCAAAGATCATCGCGAGGGTCTGGCCGCGGAGGAGCTCGTGGGGGACGCCTGCCCGTTTCTGGCGCTTCAGGCGTTCGGCGTCGGACAGAATCTCAAACAGTTCCTCTTTATTGATGTCCAGAATTGACAGGAAATCCCGTTTCATCGCAGCTCCTTCATATGGGCGATCCGGCGATCAAGAAGCGCCTGGGTCCCGATATCGCGGCGGTGGCGCACGCGGCCCCGGACTCCCGATGCCGCCTGCTCAGCGACCCGTTCCGCTTCGGCAAGGGTGGCACCCGTGCCGACAAACGCGATCGTCCGCGAGGTCAGGGTACGGAGCCGGCCATTCCTCTCCTCAACATTTGCGTAGTAGAGAGTCGCATCGGGAGCTTTTCCCAGTGCAAACGGTTCGCCGGCACGGGGCGTACCAGGATATCCTTCCGGGACGATATATTTGCAGACCGTCGCAACGGGTTCGAAGGTGATTTTGACCGTATGCAGGGATCCGTCCGTGATGCCGGTAACCACGTCACAGAGATCAGACGAGAGCAGGGTAAGGACGTTCATCGCCTCCGGATCGCCAAACCGCGCGTTGAACTCGATCACTTTCGGGCCGGCCGCTGTATTCATGAACTGCCCGTACAGGATGCCCTTATAGGGGAATCCTTCCTGTGCCATGGCCCCAATAACGGATACCATGATGGCAAGCGCACGGGTATAGTCATGCCAGCTGACAAACGGGAGCATGTGATCCGGCATCGAGTACGATCCCATGCCTCCGGTATTGGGGCCCGTATCTCCCTCAAAGGCACGCTTGTGATCCTGCACCAGTGGCATGGGGATCAGGTGAGTGCCGTCCACGAATGCCTGCAGGGTAAATTCCTCACCGATCAACCGCTCCTCAAGAATGACGCCACCATTTATCTGCCGGACATACTCAATCGCACCGGGGACGTCAACCTGTTCACCCATGATACGGACACCTTTTCCTCCGGTAAGACCGACAGGCTTGATGGCGAGATCACCTTTATGGTCCATAATAAAAGCGGCGGCATCGTCAGGATCAGAAAAAACCCGGTAATGCGGGCTGCCCTCGATATGATGGGAATCCATCAGCTCCCGGCAAAACGCCTTGTCCGTCTCGATGCGTGCTGCGGCACGGCCCGGGCCGACGCATGAAACCCCGGTGGCATCGAGCTGGTCAACGATACCTGCCTCAAGCGGTGCCTCGGGACCGATGACCGCATGGGTAACATTGTTCTCCCGGGCGAACGCGACGATTCGCGGCACATCGGTCTCTTTGCACAAACACACCTTCCGGGCAAGGCGGGCAATCCCGGGATTGGGTTTCGCCATCGCTGAAAAGAGTTCGGTCTCGCCGGTGCGGGATAGTGCACATGCTATCGCATGTTCACGTCCCCCGCCACCCACAACGAGTATCTTCATATCCATCCCATGTGCGTCTGCATTAAAAAGTATTTGCCTTTTTAAGGATCTCGCTGACAGATACGAGCGGGATCAGCTCGACCCCCTGCTCTTTGAGCATCGAACCGGCGCCCTGCTCGCGGTCGACAATCGTCACGACCCGGTCAGCGCGGGCCCCGGCAGCCCGGAGTGCGGTAATCCCGTAGAGGGCTGACCCTCCGGAAGTTGTCACATCTTCCACCAGCAGCACGTCCTTTTCCATGACGTCCCCTATAATGATATCCTTTTTGCCATGCCCTTTTTCGGTGGTCCGGATAATCGCGTACGGTTTATGGCTGGCAAGTGATGCCGCTACGGCAAGAGGGACTCCCCCGACAGCGACACCAGCGATCACGTCATACTCGAATCTTCCCGCGATCGTTGCTGCAAGAGCCGAGAGAAGTTCCGGGTCGGTCACTGCGGATTTGATATCGATATAATACCGGCTTTTCGCGCCAGACGCGAGCGTAAAGTCACCGTACTCGATGGCCCGGTGTTCTTTGAGGAGATCTGCAATCGTCTTCACCATGGCACATCCTTGATACCGCACAGATAACCGATAATATTGACCATACGGTGTAATATGGGCGTGAGAATCAAAATAACGATGAGGATCGGAAGGGTAATCGTCACAAACAACCACGATGGATCAATGACCAGCACGAGGAGGAACGCCCCGGCAACAAGGTCATACTGGTCTGCCACCGGCCATTGTTCTCCCCGTCCCTTTCCCAGCCTCCGCTTGAAGAAACTCTTGGTCATGTCTCCGAGAAGTGCACCTACCGCCAGCGCGATGACCGACACTATCGTGTGACGGGGCAGGAAATTCCAGCCATAGGTACTCGCCAGCCAGATCTGGAGGAAGCCGACGGCAATGCCGGCAAGCACTCCGATAAGGAGACCCCGGTAAGTTTTCCCGTCACCGAGCAGGCGGCGGCCGTCGGAATACTCCCTGCCGAGATCGATGGGGGCTCCACCGCCGCTAAGTGCAGCGATAGGATTGGGGATATACGCAGGGAGCATAATCCAGAATGCCGCGAGCACTGTCGAAAGCAATGGTATTATGAACGACTCAATACTAATAATGTAGCACTCCAATACCTCTAATAAAGAGCAGATAGAAACATTAAGGTTACCCAATTCGAGAAATCAACCCAGCTGCAATTGGTGCACATATGTTGATCAAAAAGACACGCAGCCTTTGCCCGGTATGTGGATCGGTACTTGAGGCAGATATTGTTGAAGAGGAGGGAAAAATCTGGCTGAAAGGGACCTGCCCGGGACACGGTGTATTCCGACACGTGTACTGGTCAGATCCCACGATGTTTTACCGTTTCGAGCGGTACGAGGCGATTGGTACCGGGGTGGCAAACCCCCAGAATATCGCACCGCCCGGGTCCTGTCCAACTGCCTGCGGGTTGTGCAGCAACCACCGTTCACAGACCCTGCTCGCAAATATCGATCTCACCAACCGCTGCAATCTTAACTGCGATTTCTGTTTTGCCAATGCAAGGGCTTGCGGTTTTCTGTACGAGCCCGGTTTTGACGATATCGTAAAGATGATGCATGTGCTCCGCGGTGAAAAGCCCGTGCCGACCCCGGCAGTTCAGTTCTCCGGTGGCGAACCGACCATGCGGGACGATCTGGTGGAGATTATCAAAAAAGCAAAGGAGATGGGATTCCCACAGGTCCAGATCGCAACAAATGGTGTAAAACTGGCAAAGGACCCGGCACTCGTGCAGAGACTCAAGGAGGCCGGGCTCTCCACGGTATACCTTCATTTCGACGGCACCAGCCAACAGACCAACCCGTACCTCGCGACCCACAAGACCGCGATCGAAAATATGGGAAAGGTGGGACTCGGTGTCGTGCTGGTGCCAACGATCATCAAGGGCAGGAATGACCAAGAGATCGGTAGCATTATCCAGTTTGCGGCTGACCACATCTCTGTCGTGCGTGGTGTCAATTTCCAGCCGGTGGCTTTTACCGGGGCTGCAAGCGCTGACGACCTGGAAAAGTCCCGCATCACGATTCCCGAGGTGCTCGATGATATCGAGATCCAGACAAAAGGGGCCATCAAGAAAGACGATTTCTACCCGGTACCTTGCGTGCTCCCGTTCTCTGATCTCGTCGAAGCCTATACCGGACGACCGCAGGTGCGGTTCACGGCGCACCAGCACTGTGGCGCCGCGACATATGTCTTTGTTACCAAAGACGGCATGGTCCCGGTGAACCGGATGGTGGATGTTGACAGGTTCTTCGAGGCGGTCGAGCGCATGGCCGAGACCCTCAAAAAAGGCGGGACCCTCAACAAGTACAAGGCCCTGCTCGAAGGTGTCAGAAATCTTCATGACTCGTTCAAAAAGGGAGAGCAGGGCAACACGAGCGAGTTCTGGAAACTGATCGGTAAGACTCTTATCAGCCAGAACTTCGATGCCCTGCGGGAATTCCACTGGAATGCACTCTTTATCGGCACCATGCACTTCATGGACCGGTACAACTACGATCTCTCCCGCGTCCAGCGGTGCTGCATCCATTACGCAACACCCGATGGTAAGCTGATACCGTTCTGTACCTACAACAGCGGCCCGGTCTACCGCGAGCAGGTCTGGAAGAAACATGCGAAAGGGAAAGTTTGAGTTTTACTCCCATTTTTAAGGTTTACAATTGAATCAGGCACCGGATTTTGGCCGGTTCCGGTATGGAAACCGGTTTCAAACAGGACAAAGTATGGTATCCGGCAGACCTGATGACGAAGAAAACTACAATTACGCCGACTGATTACAGGGCGTTTGTGATCCGATCGCAGAACCTGGTAAAAAATAAGAAAAACCGGAATTTCACATAAACGGCAGTTCCATACCGGCAGCCTTCTGCATTGCGATCTTCGCGATTGCAAGGTCCTGGATGGCAAGACCGGTGGAATCAAAGACCGTGATCTCGTCCGGTCTCTCGCGCCTGCGCTTCCCGATTACCACTTCGCCCAGTGTCCCCGCGATCATCCAGGTCTGGAAGAGGCCTTTGGTAATGGGGACGTTTACTTCCCCTGAGTGGAATGCCTGCGCCGGATCATCCACAAAGACCCGCGCCCGGTGGAGGATCTCGGGATCGAGCTCCTCTTTTCCCGGTGCATCGGCCCCGATCGCATTGATATGCGTGCCTTCGTGGATCCATTCGGTCTTCACGATAGGTGAACGGGATGGGGTTGTGGTAACTACCACATCGCAGTCACATGCCCGTTCGATGGATACGCTTCGGTTCTCAGGTGTCATGAGCCGTGCGGCAAACGATTCTGCATGGGCCGCGTTCCGGTTCCAGACCCGCACTTCCCGGACTTGCAGTTCCTGTGCGATGGCATTTACCTGGGCTTCTGCCTGCCGTCCCGTCCCGATAACGCCGAGCACGATCTCTTTTTTGGGGGAGAGGTATTTGGCAGCAACCGCCCCTGCCGCACCGGTCCGGAGGTCGGTCAGCCGGGTTGCATTGAGGATGGCAACCGGTTTCCCCGATGCAATGTCAAGGATGACGGTGAGCGCCATCACGGTCGGAAGCCCTTTCGCCGGATTATTGGGGTGCACGTTCACGATCTTCACACCAGCGATCGAGAGCGACGGGAGGTATGCCGGCATGGTTCTGAAATCCCCGTCCGGCAGCGTGACATATATCTTGGGAGGCATCTGCACGAGCCCCCGGCCATGGTCGGCAAATGCAGATTCCACAGCACGATTGACCCCGGCGATATCCAGTCCCTTGTCAGCATCAGGGTAATACTGCATGAACGATTATCGATGTTCATCGGATTTCAACGTATGCACCCTGCATATTTTATCATGCAGGACGCACACCGGTTCCCGGCGTGAAATAAAAGAATCGCAAAAAGATAAAACGGCAAGAAGGAGGGAAATCAGGTCACTTCGATCTCTTTGAGCGTTCGTTCGGCAAGATCCTTCATGCGTGCCGATATCCGTGAAGATGATGTATAATCAACATCTTTCATCGCGTTTGCGATCTCCGTGCCCAGAACAAAAATGGCGTACTTATGCTCCATCTTGCTCTTATGCTGCTGGGTGGGGGAAATTTTCAACGCGCTGTATTGGGCGAACTTCAGTTCCGGGTTGATCTCTTCAAAATAGTTTTTGACATCGTAGAGCATCTGGTGAAGGTTGATAAGTTCTTCCTTGTGCATCCAACCACTCCAGAGAACTACATAGTCCATGGCAGCATAAATAAATTTTTGTGAGCCCGTAATCACGAGCTCATTTTTATGAGCCGGATGGATACCGGTCGTTTGACTACGCCCTTGAAATCACGGGCCCCTACGTACTCGAGACCTTTCCAGACCAGCCGGTCGAGTAGTTTCTGGTCGACAGAACGGTCGACGATCAGTCCTGCAGCCGGCATGTCCAGAGTTTCGACGGTTTTTTCCACTTCATCGGATCGTATCTCCCTGATGACAGTCAGGTCCCGGTCCAGGAACCGGGCGAGGCTGCGTCCTTTTACGTCGTCCATGTGGTCCCGGAGCGTGACAGGTATCCGTGGTGTGCTCTCCCGCTCCCGGCTTTTTCTGGCCGAAGGGCCTGCTCTTATACGTTCCATGCCGTCACTCTCTTCCGGCAGCGTACGTGGTCGTGCAAGGTCTGTCGGGAGTTCGGCAGCATCCTCGAAGTACTGATCCCTGACATACTCGACCGGGACCTTGTTCCTAAGGGTCTTGATGACCTCTTTTCTGGTCATATCCTCGACACTCTTGCCCCGCGGGGAGAATGCCACGTAGTCGATGTCTGCTACCTGCAGGAGTTCCCGGAGGATCAGCTCACCCCCACGGTCGCCGTCAAAAAATGCAGTAGTGGTCTTTTTCTCGCAGAGGTCCACGATCGTTTTCGGGATATTGGTTCCCTCAACGGCCACTGCGTTTTTGATGCCATACCGCAACAGGTTGACGACATCTGCTCGTCCTTCGACAATGATCACTGCGTCCGAATCGAGGACATTGGGGCCAGCCGGCACCTTATCGTCCCCGATCGTTCCAATCTTCTCGACCCGCAGGCTCTGGCGTACGTCGTCAAGGAGTTCGTCACTGTCAATCGCACCTTCATTGAACCGGTCGATGAGGATCTCTTTTGCCCGTTCGACAATCTTTCTCCGTTTGCTGACGCGGATGTCTTCAATCGATTCGACCGTGACATGCGCAACACAGGGACCTACGCGGTCGATCGTCTCAAGTGATGCAGCAAGGATCGCGGTTTCTGCCCGGTCAAGCGAGGTGGATATAAGAATCTCTCCCTTGGTCTCGCCTTTCTTGCTTGCTATCTGGACATCGATCCTGCCAACACGTCCGTTCCTCTGGAGATCCCTCAAGTCTAGGTCTTCGCCGAGTAACCCTTCAGTCTGCCCGAAAATGGCACCTACGACATCGGGTTTCTCGACCACCCCCTCTGCAGTGAGGCTGATATGGATAAGGTACTTGGTAGTATCCGGTGAATACAAGTAAACGCACCCCCATGAATCATGCGAACTATGTGATGCCTGATCATAGGTATAACTTATATATATTGCGTAAAATTACTTAAAGTTAAGGTTTGGTGCGGGGAAATAGTTCGGGAACCTGACAGCAAGACCACTTACTCCGGGCAGTTTTTGTCCTTAAAGGTGCAGAGCTGTTCCATAACCCGCATCTTCGATATCCCTTTCAAAGAAACTTTTTTCTGAGAAGAGGTGGTACCTGCGACAATGGTGATGGAAGAGACCGGAACCCCAAGAACCACACCGATGAGAACTATAACGGCACGGTTCGCCTCACCGGCAGCAGCAGGCGCAGTAACCCGGCAGCCGATTGTTTTCCGCCACTTGTTGTACCCTGCAGGAAAGAGATCGGCACGTGCGCCGGCAGTCACTTCAATTGCCATGATGGTACCGGCAGAATTTTCAAAAAGAGCGTCGGCAAAGGAAGACATTGCAGCACCTGAAGAGATGTCGCCCGGCATAAACACACGCGGATCACTAGTGGCATGTTGCCGTCCTTCACCGGTGGATATAACCCTCAGCCGGGCGATGCCTGTCGCGCACCCGGGTTGTCCCATGGATCACGTCCAGGCATCTGCCAATCGATCACCCGGGGACCTATGGATGCGCTCGTTGTCGGCACCATCCTTCATCTGTATTCTAGCCTCTTGAGGCTTTCGTGATGCCGGCATCTGCGAGGTTATATAAGAGTGTGCCGGCCCCTTCACTGAAGAATCATGGAGGAACATACCCGTTCCCGGCAAACCAGGTCGGTTCGTACCGGAAGAACTCGCCATCGCGGTAAGCAACCATCCCGTCCCGAATCACCACCGAGGGAAAGAGTGCCATGTGGCCTTCGAACGGTGTCCAGCCGCACCTGCTGTGGAGTCTATCCGGATCGATACGAACGGCGATCTTTGGGTAAAGGGCGAAATCGCCACGGTCGCCCGGGACAAAGCCGGCCGGGGGGAGGCCGAGCAGCCGTGCGGGTGCCTGCGAGGTCTTCAGGATCAGGTCAGGTAGGGTGATCCTCCTGTTGAGCACTTCGGCAAGGAGGAGCGGGACCATCGTCTCCACCCCCGGCACGCCGGACGGGGCCTCAGGGAAGGTGAGCCCTTTTTCCGCTGCCGTATGGGGCGCATGATCGGACGCGATAACATCGATTTGTTTCCACCGGGTCCATAGTTCCTTCCGCTCCCGCTCGCTCCGGAGCGGCGGGTTCACTTTTACCTTCGTCTCATCTGGCATGAACTGTTCGCGGGAGAGGAAAAGATGGTGGGGGGTAACCTCGATAGTTCCTGCCGCGGCATCAATCGCCCGTGCTGTACTCATGTGGCAGAAATGAAGCCTGCAGCCGGAGGTGTTACTGCGCCGGATTGCATGAATCGCCAGAATTTCCCGTTCGGGTGACCGCAGGGCATCGTGGGAGATGAGGTTGGTATCAGGGCCGGCATTGACGCTCTCAGCATGGACGGTGGCAAGCGCGCCCAGTTCCGCAATACATCCGAGGGACGCGGTAAGTTCTTTGGTGCCGATCGCTTCGCTGTAACTAGAGGGAGCGCAAAAGATCTCCCCAAAGGCCATCGCACCCGCTTTCCACATCGCAAAGAGAGCAGTATCCGGGGTGACACTGCTGTTGATGGCAAAATTGCAAAGAGAATACGTCTTTGCCTCGCACACCCGTGCGGAGAATAATGCCGGTGTTGTCAGTGGAGGAAGGGTATTTGGCTGGTCAACGACAACCGTCACCCCGCCGGCCAAGGCGCTCTTGCTACCGCTCGCCCAGTCTTCTTTTGCCGACTGTCTCCAGCCTCGCATATGGACATGCATATCCACGGCAGCCGGTAGTACCAGAAGGCCAGTGCAATTGATCACGTTTTCGGCGTCCTGCCCTGCCCCGAAGTGGCCGACTCTCCCGCTCGAGATCGAAAGATCACCAATACGCCCGTCGGGGTGTTGAACATTTTTCAGGAGAAGGGAAGGGCTGCTTTTCATGATAATCACATTCTCACAAAACCATATAGTCGTGCTGTTTTTGCGAGAGGTCTGGAATACTCCTGCCCGGTCAGGGAATACAAGACTTTTTCTCCTGAATCCCGGATATACTAAATAGTGGTACCGGATGGAAACCGTTGAACGGGCAGCGCCGTGATCAGGTTTCTACCGGTGCCAAGGGGGTATCATGGATAAGACCATCAGGATCACGCTCGGGCTGTTCATTATTATCCTTGTTGCATTTGCGGTTTCTGTCTCGTATACAATATATATCGATAACGCGTACCGGACGTCATTGTCCAGCACCTATTCTTATCAGTGCACGATCATAACCAATGATCTCCTCACCAATGTCACCCTCTTTGTCCCGGTTCCCGCCTCTCCGCCTGGCAATTCCCCGGTCATCGACCAGATCAGTGCCCATAACATCTCCGGGTTCCCCAAAGACTGGAACGCAGTATTGTTCGATACCGGGAAGGCGACGCTGCTCGAGATCGCAGCGGACCATATCGGGCAACCTCCCGTAAACGGCAGCACTGTAACTACCAACGTAATGTTTGTTGTGGATGTGGATTCACCCTCGCTCGTCGATACACGTTCACCAATGGTAGATGATGCCGTCTTCCGCCCGGTCCAGAACGCCATAGATACGGCCTGTCCCGCTGGAACCCGGGGGGTCCCCGTCCTTCCGAACTGTACTCAGTATGTCACCGGTATCTACGCAAAATACGAGGCAGATCCGGCGGCCTCGGTGGGCATTCATGCCAGCGTCACCGGCAGAAACACATGGTCGGTCTTTCACCCGGAATTTAATGAGTACCATAATACATTTGACGTAACCATGTCTGGAAACAATTCCGGGTGGGTGACAGCCCAGGGATGGCTTGAGTACGGCATCGGTTCCTACGACGAACCACAGTCATCTCATTAGTTTTTACTTATCTTGTCATCACCATTTTTTTTGATTTTTCAGCTCGAAAGAATTGCTGGAAAGATTCGGGGCCTGAATCGGGCCCAGATTCCAGGTGAGCCCGTTAAACCACCATGCAAAGTTTCCGGAAAATGAAAAAGGCATCGGAGTCTATCCTTCGGATCTCTTGATTTTGATGGCAGACCGACTAATTTAGAAACGCTTCAGAATAGATTTGACCCTGAAGGGGGAATGCGAGGGATGAGAGTCCCGGCCCGGAGGTCAAATCTTGGTTTAAACGGTCTTTCATTCCAAATCCTCCGTTATACTGAGGCATTTCCGCATCCGGATACATAACCCTTTCCGTGTGCGCGCACCTCCTCCGCACGATGCCGGCAGATGTCCCGGGATCGATTCCGTTTAATGCAAAGGTCTGAATACTTCAGGAATGCACGGCCATGTGCATGCGCCTCAAAAAGAGATGCGGACAGGCCGTTTTAGAGGCTATTGCCAGATAAGCTGATTGATTACTTTAGACCCCACAATCCGGGGCATGTGCGTATATTGAAAATGCCTTTATAAGCATGGGTTTTATCTCATTGTTCCATTGTTCTACCAGCTCTTGATTATTGAAAACCATAGGCTTACCACACTTCGGACAGGGAACGATGAAGCTCTCTCTCTTGGCAAGCTCCCCTTTTTCTTTATCCAGATTCGCCCTTTCGGCTGCTAATTGGGCCCTCAACCTCTCAAGGCGTATGAATGCCCCACCAGGTACAACGAGAGATTTCAGGAATTCACTGTAACTCATTTTACCCCGAACCCTATCCAGCGCGTCCTTCGTCTGCTTTGTCAGCTTTATGCTGATGGTGGGATTCTTTTCGCGATACGTGTAATATGACGGGGGGTAGTGTCGTCTCTCTTCCACTTCCTTGGTATCTCCTTTACTGTTTGCCATATGCAACACCATTGGTTTACCATCGGGCTTATCCGAGGTTTACCCTGAGGATGACCCTAAAGATTACCTAATGATTAGGCACAGGTTTACCGTACTCTTAAAAGTTCTCATATTAGCACTCATGTTATGAGGAATTTCTATCAACAGAAATGTGGGGTTAACATGGGATAGATACGATGATCTTGAGTCCAGGTAATAACCTACCGGCAGGACAAAACCTTATTCGAAAATTACCTATCCTATTCTTATTGGAAAAGTGATGGCTTAGGCAAGAATCGTATCTGGCTCTTGACGAACGGTAATATCTGAAAACGTCCACCCATTTCTTCGTAAAGTTGAAAGTAGAAAGGATCTGTTATCTTACAAGATTTCTTTTCATTTCTCCGCCTCATAATCAGGATGCTCTCCCTATTGTCCCTAGTGCAGGCTGTCGCTGATACCAAAGAATGGCGAACAAGATCGAAAATGAGATGTTTTTCCAAAGCGATTGGGTTGTCAAAGATGACTGACCGGCCGGGCAAGGGGTTATTTAATATTCAGGTTCTGTTACCTTGTCATGAGATAAAGAATGCCAGAATAAAAAACGATTTAAATGACTCAATTATTCATTCTGACAAATTTTCTTGAAGATTAAACAGACAATAATTTCATCCCATGCCAAGTTAACAGAAACTTATTTTTAATTTAGATATGTGAACAGTTTGCATGATATGAAATGGCTGACAGGATTCTGGATTTGTGGGATAAAAAATCCTTGGGAAATTATTATCGTCTCATATTTTGCATACCAGATATGTGTCCAATCCCCGTTATTATGCCCATTCTACTGAAAAACCGGATAAATCCGATTGGCAGCCGCTGAAAACGCATCTGACCCGAGTTGCTGAGATAGCTACCGGGTTTGCACAGGATTTCAATGCCGGGGAGCTCGCCTATACCAGTGGACTGCTCCATGATCTGGGAAAATATTCCTTGGATTTCCAGAAGCACCTTGAGGGTACAAAAATTCATGTTGATCACTCGACTGCAGGAGCACTTGAAGCCGGGAAAAAATATCATAAATCCTACGGTCTGATTTTTGCATATATAGTCTCCGGTCATCATGGCGGCATGCTGAATTTCGGCAGCAGCGAGAGCGGGCTTGAGGAACGCTTGAACAAGACCGGTTTACCGGATTACTTTTCTTACAGCAGTGAAATTACCGTTCCTGATCAAAACAAGTTCCAGATAAGGGTGAAGCCGTTTCCCGGAAAAACCGGTTTTTCAATCTCATTTTTTACCAGAATGCTTTACTCATGTCTTGTAGACGCCGATTCTTTAGATACCGAGAATTTTGTGAAGCCTGAAAAATCATCGGTGCGGGGACAGTACGATTCATTTGAAGAACTCTGCGAAAAATTTGTCAAATACATGCAGGATATAAATTCCTGTGCTGAAGATACCCCAATCAACCGCGAGCGGAGAAAAGTTTTTGACCAATGTATTGAGGCGGGCTCATTGTCGCCCGGCATTTTTACCCTTACCGTCCCGACAGGTGGAGGTAAAACCCTCTCATCGATGGCATTTGCGGTCGAACATCTGAAAAAGCACCATCTTCTGAAACGAATTTTCTACATCATTCCCTATACTAGTATCATCGAACAGAATGCGGAAGTTTTCCGGAAAATATTAGGCAACCTGAATGTGCTGGAGCACCACAGTAACTTCGATCCGGCAACGTCTGATACCGAAGACGTGGTCAATGGCAAAGAATTTCTCCGGCTCGCAACGGAAAACTGGGATATGCCCGTTGTTGTTACGACCAATGTCCAGTTCTTTGAGTCGCTCTTCTCCAACAAACGGTCGCGCTGCCGAAAGCTGCACAATTTAGCAAAGAGCGTAATCATCCTCGATGAGGCCCAGATGCTGCCGACAGGATACCTGCTGCCCTGTCTTGCTGCATTGTCGGAGCTTGTCCGGAACTACGGTGCAACGGTTGTGATTTGCACGGCAACCCAGCCAAAACTCGGGGATCTTCTCGATGAATCTCTCAGGCCCCGGGAGATCATGCATTCACCTGATGATCTCTATGATACTTTCAGAAGGGTACGGGTTACAAACCTTGGGCCACTAAGTGATGCTGAACTTTACGGCCGTTTGAAAGAACACCTGCAGGTTCTCTGCATCGTGAACACAAGAACTCATGCACGGAAACTGTTTGAAGCTCTCAAAACGTCCAGAAATTGTTACCATCTCAGTGCAAGGATGTGCCCGGTCCATCGCAGGAAGAAGCTCGCAGAGATTAAAACCCATCTCAAAGAGGGGAAGGATTGCCGGGTCATCTCCACACAGTTGATCGAAGCCGGTGTGGATATCGATTTCCCCATCGTGTACCGGACGCTGACCGGCATTGACTCAATCGCCCAAGCCGCCGGGAGGTGCAACCGTGAGGGAAAATTGCCGGCCGGTCAGGTTTTCGTTTTCAAATCAACCGAGAGTTACGGGAAGGCAACCTCATGGCAGAATCTCGTTGCAGAAGTTGGCGAAATGGCTCTTGTCGGATCGCAGGATCCGCTCTCGCTCTCGACCGTAGCGGATTACTTCAAACGGTTGTACCATTACAAGGAAGACGGCGGGCTTGATGAAAAAAAGATCCTTCCGTCACTTGAAGAGCGTTCCCTAGAACTTGCGTTTCCTTTTGAAGATATTGCAGATGCATTCCGGATAATTGAAGATGGAACAAAAGATGTGATCATTCCATATGATGAGAATGCCCGGTCAAAGATCGCTGAACTTCGCTCAGCAGAATTCCACGGGAAGTATGTTCGGGAACTTCAGGGGTATACTGTCAGCATCTATCCCAATGAGTTCCGGGAGCTGGAACGGATGAACGCGGTTGAAAGTATCGATGACCGGTTTTATATCCTGAAATCCTGTGAGGATTATTCCGATGAAACGGGATTGGAAAACCGGTCAAAGGCCGGGTATGATGGATCATTATTGATTATCTGAGAAGGTGGTGGATATCGGATTTGGAGTCAGACTGAAAGTCTGGGGCGATTACGCGTGTTTCACGCGCCCCGAGATGAAGGTCGAGCGGGTCAGTTACGATGTAATGACCCCTTCGGCAGCCAGAGGGATCTTGGAAGCAATCTACTGGAAGCCCGCGATTGTCTGGGAGATCGACCGGATTTATGTCATGAAACCGGTGAAGTTCGACAACATCCGCAGGAATGAAGTGCTGGGGAAAATCCCGCTGGCATCGGTGAAGAACGCCTTCCAGGGCAAAGAGGCAGTTCGCTTCAAGGATGCGAATGACGAACGGGTTCAGCGGGCTTCTCTTGTTTTGCGGGATGTCGAATATATTATCGAAGCGCACTTCAACCTAACCGATAAGGCCGGGCCGGAAGATACCATCGAGAAACATTACAACGTTGCCCTGCGTAGGATGCGGAGAGGCCAGTGCTTCCATCACCCGTACTTTGGGTGCAGGGAATTCCCGGTACAGTTCGAGTTCATTGAGGGAGAGATCCCGAAATCAGAGCTGAAGGGGAAGAAGGATCTCGGGCTTATGCTCTGGGATATTGACTTTCCAAAGGATATGACTCCGGTCTTCTTCCGGGCCGAGATGAACGATGGCGTGATTGATGTCCAGAAGTGCCTGAAGGGAGGTGTCTTTTCGTGATCGTGCAGTCCCTGGTCCGGTATTATGACATTCTGGCATCTGATGACACGGTGAAAATCGCAAAACCTGGTTATAGTCCGGCGAATGTATCTTTCGTTCTCGTCATCTCGGATACGGGAGAACTCACAAATATCGTGGACATTCGAACTGATGACAAAAAGAAACGATCAAAAGTACTTTACGTCCCATATCAGGAATCCCGCACAAGTGGAATTACTCCATTTTTCCTTTGTGATAAGGCACAGTACGTTTTTGGTATTGAAAAAGTCGAAGTCGATGAAAAGAACAAATCCGGAAAAGGAAATGTCATTAAAGTTCTGGAAGTGACCGAATCAGAGCGTGTCGTAATAACCAAACGATCTGCAGAATCCCTAAAAAAATTCCGTGAATTCCATCATTCACTTCTTGATTCAGTCAAGGATCCGACAGTGCAACACTTCCTAAAATTTCTTGACACTTGGAAACCCGATCTGGCACTCCAGAATCAAAAGTTTTCAGAATTCAAGAATGATCTCCTTAGTGGAGGGCTTGTTGTATTCGAATGTCAAGATGAGTACCTTCATAAAAATGCGAAAGTTATGTCGGCATGGGAATACCATCTCGCTACGGCAACATCCAAAGAAACGAGAGAAATGCAATGCCTTGTCAGTGGTAAAATCGAACCGGTCAGCCGTGTTCATAAATGGATCAAAGGGGTGAAGGGAACTCAGGCACAGGGTGCTCCACTCATCAGTTTCAATGATGATTGTTTCTGTTCCTATGGCCGGGATCAAAGTTACAATTCACCCGTCAGTGCTACAGCAATGTTCAAATACACCACTGTCTTGAACCATCTCCTTGAATGGGAAAGTAAAAATAAGATCCAAATTGGTGATACGACAATTATTTTCTGGGCGGAAACCGATAAAAAGATTTGTGAGAATCTCGTCCTTCCACTATTAGATCCTGTTGATGAGGGGGATGAAACAAATGATGATTTACAAACAACAACACGACGACAGGATCGCAACACCCGTCAGCTTGTCAATGATATCCTCCAAAAAGTGAAGATGGGGCGATATCTGGAAGAGAGAGATCTCGGAGTCGATCCGAATACGACAAACTTCTACATTCTAGGCCTGTCCCCAAATCAGGGAAGGTTGGTAGTCCGTTTCTGGCACCAGGATACTTTTGGAAATTTCATCACCCGTCTCGCCCGTCACTATCTTGATATGGAGATTGAGCGGGATGATCGCGGGCCTCGATATATTTCAACGAAATGGTTGCTGAGGATGACAGTTCCGGAAAAATCGGATGACAAAGCAATATCACCATTGCTCGGCGGACTGCTGATGCGTTCCATCCTTGATGGCACCCCCTACCCGATCCCAATGTATAATGCCATCGTAAACCGGGCAAAAGTCGAGCGTTCAATTAATCATGCCCGGGCAGGATTCATCAAAGCCTGCCTGATCCGGATGGCACGAACAAGAGGAAACCATAAAGAGGATATGATTACTGTGAGTCTGAACGAAGAGAGCCAGAATGTCCCGTACCGGCTTGGGAGATTGTTTGCGGTACTGGAAAAGACGCAAAGCGATACGAACAGGGAGATGAAGAGCACTATCAACAGCAAGTACTTCAGTAGTGCATCGACAACGCCGGCTGTAGTATTCCCCGTCTTGCTGAAGCTTGCCCAGCACCACATCGCCAAATCCGACTGGGGATTCAAATCGAACCAAGCGATCGCTGATATCCTGTCTGGCGTAGATAGATGGCCGGCATCGCTGACCCTTGAAGAACAGGGAATGTTCATGCTCGGGTACTATCACCAGCGAAAGGCGAATTATCGAAAGAGAGAGAGCAGCGAGGAGAATACCGATTCACCGAAGAAGGAGGCATAATTATGAGCGAACCGATTAAGAACAGGTATGAATTCGTTTTGTTATTCGATGTCGAGAACGGAAACCCGAATGGGGATCCGGATATGGGAAACATGCCGAGGGTCGATCCGCAGACCGGATATGGGATCGTTACCGATGTCTGTCTCAAGCGGAAGATCCGGGATTACGTGGATCTTGTAAGAGCTGGGAAAGGGGGTTACGACATTTACGTGAAGGATGGTGTTGTCCTTAATGAACAGAACACGAAAGCGTATGCTGCACTTGATAAGAAACCTGATAAAAAGACACCAACGGATGAAAAGTTGACAAAATTCATGTGCGATCATTTTTTCGATATCCGAGCATTCGGCGCCGTGATGACAACAGAAGTGAACTGCGGCCAAGTCCGAGGACCGGTCCAATTAACTTTTGCACGAAGCCAAGATCCAATTTTTCAGCAGGAATTAACTGTAACACGTTGTGCGGTAACGAATGAAGCGGATGCTAAAAGACTCCGGGCAGATGGAAAGGAACTCCAAACCATGGGAAAGAAACAGATTGTACCATACGGCTTGTACCGCGCAGAGGGCTATATCTCGGCCCATCTCGCAAAGAAGGTAACCGGCTTCTCGGAAGAGGATCTCGCCCTGCTCTGGGACAGCCTTGTGAACATGTTCGAGCACGACCATTCGGCAGCCCGGGGAAAACTCTCCGCGAAGAAACTTATCGTCTTCAAACACGACAGCGAACTGGGCTGTTGCCAGTCGCATATCCTGTTTGACAAGGTCAAAGTCGAACGTGTGTCAAAGGAACTGCCCCCCCGCTCATTTGCGGACTACAAAGTCACTATCTCAAAGGATGCGCCAAATGGCGTCGAGATTATTGAAAAATTATGATAGGAAAACAGTATGCCGATGACGAACTGCTTATGTTATCCGGCATACAGCATTTTCGTTTTTGCAAACGCCAGTGGGCGCTGATCCATATCGAGCGCCAGTGGGAGGACAACCTCCGCACGCAGGAAGGACATTTTGTCCATGAACGGGTCGATGATCCGTTCTTCAGCGAGAACCGTGGAAATGTCGTGATATCCCGGGCAGTCCCTGTCGTTTCATACCGCCTCGGATTGAATGGCATCTCTGATGTAATCGAATACATCCGTTCCGACCATGGAATTCCCCTGCCGGGATTTGCCGGGTTATGGACAATGAAGCCGGTGGAATACAAGCGGGGTAAGCCGAAGGTCGATGAGCGCGATGAAGTCCAGCTCTGTGCACAGGTGATGTGCCTTGAAGAGATGTTCAAAGTCAGGATAGATGAGGCAGATTTTTACTACAACGAAATCCGCAGAAGGCAGCGCATTGCAATCACCGATGATTTACGAAGCCTTGTAACCTCACTGGCGGACGAGATGCATGAAATTTTCCGGAAGGGCATCACTCCGGAGGCCGAGCCCGGGAAGAATTGTTCCCAGTGCTCCTTAATCGATATTTGCGTCCCGAAACTGACAAAGAAGAAGAGCCCCGTCCGTAATTATATCGGAAGACATATTCAGGAGGCTTGTGTTCGTGATTCATAAGAGATCATTCCCTTTTGGGAGAAATTGTCGAGTTGTCCCCGGGATTTGATGGTATGAGGAAACTGCTCAACACCCTCTATGTGACAACACCGGAATCCTATCTGCACCGTGACGGTGAGAATGTCATCATCAAAGTCGGTAATGAGGAAAAGTTCCGAATTCCTGTTCACAACCTTGAAGGTATCATCTGTTTCGGCTACATGGGTGCGAGCCCTTATGTAATGCAACTGTGTTCCGAAAGCAATGTAGGGCTTTCATTTGTCTCACCTTCCGGAAAGTTTTTAGGGAGGGTAAATGGTCGGGTCCGGGGCAATGTACTTCTGCGGCGTACCCAGTACCGAATCGCGGATAATCATGAGAGATCCTTGGACCTCGCTAAATGCTTCATCCAAGGTAAGATTGTCAACTGTCGGACAGTCCTCGGACGAAGCATCCGGGATCACGGTGAAGTAATCGGGTGTGAAAAAATCCTAAACGCAGATAATCTCCTTATTGAGAACTTGATGAAGATTGAGGGCTCTGCAACAGCGGACGAACTCAGGGGTATCGAAGGGAATTGTGCAAAATTCTATTTTGACGTTCTGGACGAACTTATTCTCAAACAGAAAAATGATTTTTTCATCCGCGAGCGGAACCGGCGGCCGCCCCGTGACAATATGAATTCGCTACTCTCTTTTTTATACACGCTTCTTGCTCATGATGTCGAATCAGCACTGGAAACGGTCGGGCTCGATCCGTATGTCGGGTTCTTCCACACAGACCGGCCCGGAAGGGCAAGCCTTGCGCTTGATATGATGGAAGAATTACGACCCTTTATTGCCGATCGTCTTGCGCTCAATCTGGTGAATTTGCAACAGATTTGCAGCGAGGATTTCCTGAAAAAAGATGGGGGTGGGATCATCCTGACCGACAAGGGACGTAAGGCGGTGCTTGGGGTGTGGCAGAAGAGAAAACAGGACGAGATCACGCACCCTTACCTGAACGAAAAAATCCCGATTGGTCTCCTGCCGTATATACAATCAATGCTGATGGCCCGGTTCCTGCGCGGGGATATTGATGGGTATCCACCGTTCTTTATGAACTGAGGTGTTGAACATGATGGTTCTAGTCACGTACGATGTGAATACTGAAACGCCGGAAGGAAAAAGGAGACTTCGGCAAGTTGCGAAGGAATGCGTGGATTACGGGCAACGAGTGCAAAACTCAGTCTTCGAATGTCTCGTAGATCCGACCCAGTTTGCAAAGCTTAAACATTCCTTGCGAGGTATTATGGATAATGAGAAGGATAGTATCCGGTTTTACTATCTCGGCGCTAACTGGCAGAATCGGATCGAGCACTACGGTAATAAGAAAGGATATAATCCTGAAGGATTATTAGTTGCGTGATTGGTGCGAACCTGAAGTGACCATCTTCTTCCCGAGACTTTCGCGGGGAAATATGGATTCTTATATTTAGTTTTTGTGTCTGATCCTTTTTATTTGACTAGTGTTCACAGATAATGGGAATAATAATAAGTTATATGAAAATTGAAAGATTTGCAGAGAATTTTTGTTGGTTTTTCTTTTGGTGCATGATTATCCTTTAATTCTATGCAAACATTGATCTGATTATTTACAGTCGCATCCCGTGCGGGTGCGTGGATTGAAATTACCTGTACAAGGTCGGGACCCCGACCGGGACCCTCGTCGCATCCCGTGCGGGTGCGTGGATTGAAATTCAAAGGGTGGACCACCACCGGTTACTCCCGGTGTCGCATCCCGTGCGGGTGCGTGGATTGAAATGCCCTCATCATCCGGTGGGGAAGGGTCCGGGAACGTCGCATCCCGTGCGGGTGCGTGGATTGAAATCTGGGTGTTGTCGGTACATATCTTGGGGTGACGTCGCATCCCGTGCGGGTGCGTGGATTGAAATAGGTTCCCAATGTGCAGGACGCCGGGGTGATGCTGTCGCATCCCGTGCGGGTGCGTGGATTGAAATCTTCACGTGCTGCGCGTGGTCAACACCGGAGGCAAGTCGCATCCCGTGCGGGTGCGTGGATTGAAATTTCTCGTAAATATGCTCTATCGCCAATGCGAACGGTCGCATCCCGTGCGGGTGCGTGGATTGAAATTCCCGTCGCGGCTGTCTGATCCATAAGGTCGTTGAGTCGCATCCCGTGCGGGTGCGTGGATTGAAATTGATACAGGCGATATCGGATCAATGTGACGTTGACGTCGCATCCCGTGCGGGTGCGTGGATTGAAATTCATTGTGTGATGTATATAGAATCGATTTTTGGAGTCGCATCCCGTGCGGGTGCGTGGATTGAAATATCATCTCTGCCAGACAAAATCGACGGCGGAGAAGTCGCATCCCGTGCGGGTGCGTGGATTGAAATGTCTATAATCATCCTGTGCCGCGCCGCGTCCGTAGTCGCATCCCGTGCGGGTGCGTGGATTGAAATATTTACATTGTCGTGGTTTATGGACTACCGCGCGTCGCATCCCGTGCGGGTGCGTGGATTGAAATTTTGCTTCCCGGAATTTCTGCAGGTAAACATCAAGTCGCATCCCGTGCGGGTGCGTGGATTGAAATCCCAGCCCCGGACCTGTCCGGTTTGTGACACCTGGTCGCATCCCGTGCGGGTGCGTGGATTGAAATTACCCCGGTATGTAACCTCAAACCTGCCGCCGTGGTCGCATCCCGTGCGGGTGCGTGGATTGAAATAATAACCTTTACCTCGACGGACATAAAGGACGAGAGTCGCATCCCGTGCGGGTGCGTGGATTGAAATTATTCAGGCTGTCGCGCCGCCGCGATTCTGATTGTCGCATCCCGTGCGGGTGCGTGGATTGAAATCTCTGGTTGTGGCGCATCGCTTTTTATAGGTGATGTCGCATCCCGTGCGGGTGCGTGGATTGAAATCAAAATCTTTTACCTCGAAGGCAGGAATATCGAAAGTCGCATCCCGTGCGGGTGCGTGGATTGAAATCTGCCATTCTATGTGATGGCTGTCGCGGTCGCCGGTTGTCGCATCCCGTGCGGGTGCGTGGATTGAAATGAGATGGGCCTCGATCTTGCTCTTGATCGGGCCGAGTCGCATCCCGTGCGGGTGCGTGGATTGAAATACGTCAGACACGACGACGGCATTGGAGTATCCGAGAGTCGCATCCCGTGCGGGTGCGTGGATTGAAATCAATATATGTCGTGGTGTCTGTCGCAATTAACCGGGGTCGCATCCCGTGCGGGTGCGTGGATTGAAATGTATTGGAAGAAGCACGACGACGAGATACGCCGTGTCGCATCCCGTGCGGGTGCGTGGATTGAAATATCAGCTCGGGCTCGTCGTCCCATAGGGCCGCGAGTCGCATCCCGTGCGGGTGCGTGGATTGAAATCGTGTAACAAACTACGGTGAGAGACATGGCGATCACGTCGCATCCCGTGCGGGTGCGTGGATTGAAATAACATCGTCGACGGCTGAAGATACGGCAGAAGAGGTCGCATCCCGTGCGGGTGCGTGGATTGAAATATAATCTCTCCGTTTTCACGCTCGCTTCAATTACCGTCGCATCCCGTGCGGGTGCGTGGATTGAAATGCCGGATTCTGCGCGACTGACTCGACAAAACTCGTCGCATCCCGTGCGGGTGCGTGGATTGAAATCCCCTCTGCCAGCAGGTGCAGCATGAGCAAATATCGTCGCACCCCGTGCGGGTGCGTGGATTGAAATATTATCATTTGGCGCATAATAACGGCGATTGAACGTCGCACCCCGTGCGGGTGCGTGGATTGAAATCCGAATTGGACGGAATACATCCACTACTGGGTGGTCGCACCCCGTGCGGGTGCGTGGATTGAAATCTCACAGGTCTTACCGGCGTGACACTCCAACATAGTCGCACCCCGTGCGGGTGCGTGGATTGAAATTGGCAGTCGATGGCACCCCAGAGGATACAGGTCCCGGACGTCGCACCCCGTGCGGGTGCGTGGATTGAAATATAGGTCGATACTGCCTTTTGTGCCTTGATTAAGGGTCGCACCCCGTGCGGGTGCGTGGATTGAAATTCCCGAGTGCGGGTAAAGGAGTGCTCACTGTAGTCGCACCCCGTGCGGGTGCGTGGATTGAAATTACGTCGTCGACGGCAGAAGATACGGTTGAAGAAGGTCGCACCCCGTGCGGGTGCGTGGATTGAAATATCCTTGGCGGATCACGGAAGCAGCACAGATGGCGTCGCACCCCGTGCGGGTGCGTGGATTGAAATAGCAATAATGCCATGTATCTGTCGATGGAGCACCAGTCGCACCCCGTGCGGGTGCGTGGATTGAAATTATGACAGCATCCCCACCGTCACAGATCCCGAAGTCGCACCCCGTGCGGGTGCGTGGATTGAAATCACGATAAACCTGTCGATGAAACAGCAATATTAAGGTCGCACCCCGTGCGGGTGCGTGGATTGAAATCACGATAAACCTGTCGATGAAACAGCAATATTAAGGTCGCACCCCGTGCGGGTGCGTGGATTGAAATCGGTATCCTGCCTTGATCCTGTGTGCCCACAGAAGTCGCACCCCGTGCGGGTGCGTGGATTGAAATATATCCCGGAACGTCAAGGTCGCATCGGCAAGGACGTCGCACCCCGTGCGGGTGCGTGGATTGAAATAGCTCAATACCAATGCTGGAGCGATTGAGATCCCGCGTCGCACCCCGTGCGGGTGCGTGGATTGAAATACTCGGTGTTTCGATATAAGGAGTGAGACAGCACCGTCGCACCCCGTGCGGGTGCGTGGATTGAAATATGAAAAATGAAACGTTAATGACCATCGCCGGGATGTCGCACCCCGTGCGGGTGCGTGGATTGAAATATACTCTGGTCTATCATCCTTACCAAAGTATTTTGGTCGCACCCCGTGCGGGTGCGTGGATTGAAATTACTTATAGGGTCTTGCAGAAAGGTATTTTGAAAAGTCGCACCCCGTGCGGGTGCGTGGATTGAAATAATATTGATCCCGGCCTTTTCCGCCGACCAGTTGAGTCGCACCCCGTGCGGGTGCGTGGATTGAAATTCGAAGATGAGGCTAACCGCGTCATGGCAATTGAGTCGCACCCCGTGCGGGTGCGTGGATTGAAATCTTCTTACTGGCAATCTGGATAAGATCAAAGAGAGTCGCACCCCGTGCGGGTGCGTGGATTGAAATGGTACTGCTGCGCCCGTGGCGAAGAACAGCATGGCGCGTCGCACCCCGTGCGGGTGCGTGGATTGAAATATGGCACCTCCGTACTCCATGCAGCATCAAGGGCGTCGCACCCCGTGCGGGTGCGTGGATTGAAATTATGACAGCGTCCCCACCGTCACAGATCCCGAACGTCGCACCCCGTGCGGGTGCGTGGATTGAAATATCCTGGAGATAGTAGTATTGAACATCCAGCTTTGTCGCACCCCGTGCGGGTGCGTGGATTGAAATGGGATCCCTTCCGGGACGATGATACGGAGCGGCTGGAGTCGCACCCCGTGCGGGTGCGTGGATTGAAATGCGTTTCCTGGTCAACGTATGCCGCATTTTGAGCGTCGCACCCCGTGCGGGTGCGTGGATTGAAATGTATATTGGTAACGGTCAAGGGTCGTTTCATGGCGTCGCACCCCGTGCGGGTGCGTGGATTGAAATATTACCGGACGTGGGTGAACTTATGACGGCAGTGGTCGCACCCCGTGCGGGTGCGGTTCTTGGCACGGAATTATCACGAGATGCTAAAGTCAGTAATCAAACTCAAATATATCAGAACCCATCGTACGGATTCAGTTTTAAGTGCAGAACGGAGTTTAAGTGCAAAGCCCGACTTCTGAGAACCTTTATAAGTACATCTCATAAATCCTCGCCTGATAAACTATGAACGAAACTACCTCAGGCAATGTGGAATCCAGCGAAAGTTCCGGTTCCAAGGTAATGAAATTTGAAACTGTAATGGTCTGTATCATTGATCCAACGAAGAGCGGGAATCAGACCCCGTTATGTACCATTAAACGAACCCGAGTTCTGAATAACTCTTCCGGTAAATCTGACACCGAACCTTCGGAACTAAACGAATCTCCGACTCCTGATGAGGATGATGACCAGACCGAATTATCCGGTGAGGAAAACGATCAGATATGCCCGCTTCCGTCAAGGGAAATGACCACGGAAGAGGAGGAGGAAGCCGCGATGAACTGCTTGTCTAAAGCCTATGACAAAGAGTTTGGGGCTACGCCTGATCGAGAAGATTCTAATCATGCTTAAATGGACTCAAATCGGTCAACAGTAAAGGATTTAAGCCAAGCGCACCAGATGTGACGCCAGATGTGAGATAAACGGTCTTGTCATACTCCAATAAGTGGGTGATAAGAATTGCAAGCAAAAAGGATAGTAAGTCCAGAGGAGATTGATCATCTCCCAACAGATATCCATCGAAAAGTCGCAAAGCATCTGATCCTTATCGGTGAGTGGGCAATGACGCCAACATCTGGAGTTTTGGAGCGAAGTGACAGGTAAGGGGGATTGAACTATGTCAAAATCTACACGGGGCGGCGGAAAAGATAATGAACCTGTTATTATCGAAGCGAAAAAGCTATTCGGAACAGGCCTATTCACATTTGCAGAAGCAAAGGTACTCGTGAGCGGTTATACTCGGAAAATTCAGACGCATTTACTTAATTCTACGGATTTGAAGACGGTACCTACACCATCTGGGTATGCCCATATGTCGTTAATATCAGGAGTTGTCACGATCTATGGAACGTCACCTAAACTCTACCAGTTCATATATTAAGATCGGACTGATGACGAGGAGGCTGATACAAGTTTTGATTATCAGGGCTTTGCACGTAAAGTAGGTTTTTGGCATGACTTTACGTGCAGAATCTACTTTACGTGCAAAGCCGATTAGCAGGAGTAACAGCATAGGGTTTTAATCCCCCTTTCACTTGAATCGTTTTCAATTTTGAGACCTTTAAAAGCATTTTTCGAACGATTTACGTACAATTGAATTGCAAAAAAGAGTGATTCCTGACCTGTGCAATCCCCGGGCTAAACTACACTTACCGCGCACTGGCGCGGATGTTACCCTCGGGCGGGGTGAGCATCATCATCTCTACCTTGCCCATGATATACTTGTAAAGGGGATGCGTCTCGATCTCGGTCGTGAGCTCATCGATGGACACCTTTGCTTCCGGAGTGAGCGGTACACCACAGCACATACAAAACCTTGCCGTGGGGGCATTGATGACTGCGCAGCGGGGGCATTGCCGGGGATAGAGGGCATGGTCATCGGCCTTATTCTCTGGCTCGATACCGTACAGCTGCGAAAGTTCTGCGTCAATATCCCCATTGGCGATATGCGTATACGTCTGGAGCATCTTCGTACCTTGGTTTCCCCACCCGATCTCGCGGACGCTGTATTCCCGCACTCCCTGCTGCATGAGATGCGTGATCCGGGTATGCCGAAGCAGGTGCGGCGTCACCTTTTTCGTGATATGCGCGCGCTTTGCAAGTACCTTGAGCCGCTTTTCAAGCGCCTTATAACGAAGGGGTTTCTTCTCACGTTCACTAATGAAGACGTAGGCATTTCCCTCTGCCACAAGGGGGTAGTCTGCCTTCCATGCGGCGAGGTATGGCCGGGCCATGATGAGCGGGATATGGCGCGGCTTGCCGGTTTTGCAGTTGACGTTGATGATGACATTGTTCTTCTCGAATGAGACCTGATCCCAGGTGAGCGTCCCACACTCCTTTACCCGGAGCGCAGCCTCATAAAGTACGGCAATATAGCAGCGATCAATTGAACGGGTGCACACCTGTATCATCTGATGGATCTCCCGTTCCGTTAACATCTGTCCGGCGGTTTTCGTCATTGTACTGCCGCTGGGGGCTTTGATCTCCCGGATCTCATCCTTCGGGACACTGCTGAACCCCTTTTTGATCATCCAGAGGTAAAACTTCTTGAGCGTCGATATATCATCCCGGAGGGTACTTCCGGTGTAAGGGTGTCCTTTGACCCGTGCATTTTTCAGTCGGCTGATACCGGCATAGATGTCATCGATGGTGTTTGTCCGGTACGGGCCCAGAAATCTTCGCAGTTTCACGAGATGGAACGTGAGCTTGTTGACCCGGCCCGGACTGATATTGCTGGTCACCGCGACCCATGCAACATGATTTTCGATAAGGATACGGTCATCATCGGTGATCTGACCCTTCGTAAGTGCTTTCGTAAGCGAACGAGCGGCGTACTCGGGTTTAATGTGGTGAAACTCGACTATTAGGGGGATTGGCACACCCGTACTTACGCCGCTGAACACACTACATTCCGGCGTAGGGGTATTCTTAAAACTTCTCAGGAAATTTCGAGAATAGATTTGACCCTTAAGGGGGAATGCGAGGGATGGGATTTGAACCCAAGAACTCCTGCGAGACTGGACCCTGAATCCAGCGCCGTTGACCTGGCTTGGCTACCCTCGCGCCTATATAAGTTACGTCGCGGATTACATAAATGTAAGGGAAAATGGTAAGAGAGAGAAGGCTTCACCATTTCTATGCAGCATTATTTTCGCTTTTGTATTTCGTCATCTCCCGTTCACGCAGCTCATTTCGCCGGATCTTGCCGGAGATGGTCTTGGGCAGCGAATCAACGAACTCAATGGCGCGGGGATATTTGTACGGCGCAGTGACCTTCTTGACGTGGTTCTGGATTTCTCTGACAAGTGTATCTGATGGAGAGAAACCCGGTTTGAGGATCACGAACGCCTTCACGATCAGGCCGCGGATATCGTCTGGTGCCCCGATCACCGCCGCCTCGGCGACAGCCGGGTGCTCGATGAGCGCACTCTCCACTTCGAACGGGCCGATGCGATAGCCGGATGACTTGATCACGTCGTCGTCTCTTCCGATGAACCAGAAGTATCCCTCCTCGTCCATGTACGCCTTGTCACCGGTATAGTAGAAGCCATTAACAAACGATTTTTTGTTCTCCTCATCGTTATTCAGGTATTCCATGAACATGCCGGGCGGGCGGGGGTCGGTTTTGATCGCGATCCGCCCTTCTTCGTGGACGCCGACCTTTTTTCCATCGTCATCATGGAGCTCGATCTGCCAGCCGGGTGATGGGCGGCCCATGGCGCCGAACTTTGGAGTCATCCCCGGGAACGTCCCGATGCAGAGCACGGTCTCGGTCTGGCCGTATCCCTCGTAGATCGTGAGGCCGGTCGCTTCTTTCCAGGCCTTGATTACCTCGGGGTTGAGCGGCTCTCCCGCGCTCACGCAGTGCCGGAGCTCGGAGAAATCGAACTTGTCAAGGTCGGCGAGGATCAGCATCCGGTAAATAGTCGGCGGGCAGCAGAAGGTGGTGATGCCATACCGTTCGAGAAGCGGCAGAATCTCGGTTGCGTTGAATTTACCACGGATATCGTAGACAAAGATACAGGCGCCTTCGAACCATTGCCCGTACAGTTTCCCCCACGCGCTCTTGCCCCAACCAGTGTCCGCGAGCGTGAAATGGAGGTCGTTGGTCTTCAGGTCATGCCAGAGCCGGCCAGTGACGATATGTCCGAGCGCGTATGTGTGGTTGTGAAGCACCATCTTCGGTTCGCCCGTGGTGCCGGAGGTAAAGAAGATGAGCATTGGGTCGCTCGATTTGGTCTTCTTCATGCCCGGCAGGTTGACCAGCTTTACCGAGACCGGCGCCGGGTAGTCCAGTTCCACCGGGTAACTGATCCAGCCTTGGCGACTGCCATCGACGAGAAACCGGCAGGTGAGGGAAGGACATTCCTTGACAATCGCATCCACCTTGTCCGCATGGTCTTCCATGGTAATCACCATCTTGATCTCGGCCGCATTGATCCGGTACCTCAAGTCCTTGGCGGTGAGCATCGTGGGTGCCGGGCAATAGACAGCACCACGCTTGATCAGTGCGAGGGTGAAAATCCACCACTCCGGTATACGGGGCAGCATGATTAACACGCGATCCCCCTTTGCAACGCCGTACTTGATCAGCATGTTCACGACCTGATTGGAGAGCCGCATCATGTCCCAGAAGGTGAATTTCTTCTCGACACCCTGCTGGTTCACCCAGATCATGGCGAGTTTGTTCCGGTCTTTCCTTGCCCATGCATCAACCACATCAAACCCGAAATTGAAATACTCGGGAACATCGATCCGGAAGTTATGGTAGATGGTCTCGTAATCCAAGTGATGACCGGGGGATGGAGCCATATCAGAAGAGGGTAGCACGGTCAGACCAGCCACATTTCCTGCATCAGTCTGTCCGAGGTACCTGGTGCATGCCTCGTTTATCCATTCTGATCGGGAGATCCTATGTCTTTTACAGGATTTGTCAATTTTTCCCGTGAGCATATCGTCCATGGAAACAGAATACCGCACCATATCTGATCCATTTCGTGGTGCATATGATGAGTGTTGTGTTTGATCGGTGCACCAACACATCAACAATAGTTTAAAATTTACCCGGATTTTACACCAGATCAAAAATTACCGGGGTAAAGCCGTACGAACGGCACCCGGGATAAAAAGAGGTCTATCTCCGTTCCCGGTACCGCTGCAGTTCACGCTCCCGTAGCTCGTTTCGCTTGATCTTGCCGGAGATGGTCTTGGGGAGGTCAGGTACGAACTCGATAGCACGCGGGTACTTGTACGGTGCCGTTGTACGCTTCACAAATGTCTTGATCTCCCGGATGAGGGACTCAGAGGGTTCGTACCCTGCCTTCAGCACGACAAATGCCTTGACAACCAGCCCCCGTATGCGATCCGGCGAGCCTACCACGGCTGCCTCCTGCACCGCCGGGTGCTCGAGCAGCGCGCTCTCCACTTCAAACGGCCCGATCCGGTACCCGGACGACTTGATCACGTCATCGTCACGGCCGACAAACCAGAAAAAGCCGTCTTCATCGCGGTATGCCTTGTCACCGGTGTAATACCATCCGTTTACGAACGATTTACGGTTCTCCTCGGGATTGTCCAGGTACTCAACAAACAGGCCGATCGGGCGTGGGCTACAGGAGACGGCTATACGACCTTCTTCATGAACACTCGCCGGTTTTCCTTCATCATTGTGGATCTCGACATTCCATCCTGGCGACGGCTTTCCCATCGAGCCAGGGCGGCTTTCAAGGCAGGGAAAGACCGCGACGCAGCACACGGTCTCAGTCTGGCCGTACCCTTCGCAGATGGTAAGTCCGGTCCCCTCTTTCCAGACCCGAATCACCTCGGGATTCAGGGGTTCCCCGGCACTCGTGCAGTGGCGTAGGGACGATAGATCGAACCGGTCAAGGTCAGCGAGTATCAGCATCCGGTAAATAGTCGGAGGGCAGCAGAAAGTGGTCACCTGGTATTTTTCGAGCAGAGGGAGCACCTCGGTTGCCTGAAATTTTCCCGTGAAATGGTAGACAAAGATACAGGCCCCCTCGATCCATTGGCCGAAGATCTTACCCCACGCACATTTTGCCCAGCCGGTATCGGAGACGGTAAAGTGCAGGTCATTGTGCCGGATGTCCTGCCAGAATCGTGCGGTTACAATATGCCCGAGTGGGTAGCTGTGATCGAGAAGTACCATCTTGGGTTCCCCGGTCGTCCCGGACGTGAAGTAGATAAGCATCGGGTCTGTTGATTTCGTCCGTTGCTGATCCGGGATGCTCACTGCGTGATGCGAGACCGGCGCAGGGTACAGCAGCTCGTACGGCCAGCTCACCCACCCGGTAATCTCCGCATTCACCACAAACCGACAGGAAAGGGACGGGCACTCGTTATATATCTCTTCCACTTTACCGGTGTTTTCGAGATCTGTGATGATCATCCGGAACCCGCCTTTGTTCACCCGGTACCGGATGTCGCGGGGCGTGAGCATGGTCGGGCAGGGGCAAAAAACGGCACCGAGCTTGATGAGCGCGATGGCAAAGATCCACCATTCCGGGATCCGGGGTAGCATGACCAGCACCCGGTCTCCCTTGTTGATGCCGTATTTCAGGAGGACGTTTGCCGCTTGGTTGGAGAGATTGGCCAGATCGAGGAAACTATATTTCCTCTCTTCGCCCAGCTGGCTGACCCAGATCATGGCGAGTTTGTTCCGATCCTTTCTCGCCCATGCATCGATCACGTCAAAACCGAAGTTATAGTACTCGGGTATGGCGATGGTAAATGTCCTTCTGATCTCTTCATAATTTTCCATATTATACCTGTCTTCACCCATGGAATCAGCAACAATGTAGCCCTTTTTTCCATTTTAATCTGTCTTTTTCATACGGATTCTTCAGAATGTCTTTTTATGGGGCGCTTGCATTGAGGGAGGGTATGACCGGGTCAATTTTGCCGTCAGAAAACGGAGGTTGCTGGACATAAAGATTGTCCATTAGTATTATGATTCGACAGACTGCATACTATACTGGATGGCTGATAAACGGTACGATTCATTAAAAATTGAGAACATCGTCGCCTCCGGTGTCATCGCTGACTCCATCGATCTCAACGAGGTTTCCGGGAAGATCAAGAGCTGCGAGCTCAACACCAAGAGGTTTCCGGGTGCAGTCTACCGTATCGAGAAACCGAAGATCGCCTCGCTGATTTTTTCCTCGGGCAAGGTTGTCCTGACCGGTATCCGGGACGATAAAGCGTTAAAAGAAGGCCTCGCGATTATTATCAAGTCTCTCAAGGCAGCCGGTGTCAGGACGTATGACAAGCCAAAAGTGGCGATCACCAATATCGTCTGCTCATATGATATCGGCAAATACATCAACCTCAACAAGGTTGTCGTCACCCTCAATCTTGAGAATATCGAGTACGAGCCCGAGCAGTTCCCAGGCCTTGTCTACCGCATAAAGGACCCAAAGATAGTTGCGCTCCTCTTTTCATCCGGCAAGATCATCCTAACCGGCGGGAAAAATTTGGACGACATCAAGAGAGGACTTGATTTTCTGGAGCAGAAACTCGAAAGTATCATGTGATCGGGCAAAGGATTTATATCAATATTTTATCAGGTTCTGGAAAAAAACCAAGGGAGATTTATTATTCCTCTGTCTTTTGTAACTCTGTCGCACAATGGATAATGTCCGACGATGATAAGGACAGGCTTGAAAAAAAACGTGCATTAATGTCAGAATAACGTTGATATAAGTCTGACCACAACTGATTCAAATGCCTTGAGGATGTTTATTGAAAACACGATATGAATTTTCATGTTGAATGCATTCTACATTTTGATACAAAATTGTCAATAAAGAAAATTTTGAGTGTGCCGAAATAGCAGGAAATCAAGTATAACATGTGTAAGGTTTGACGAGAGATAAATTTATCAGGAATCTTCGACTGCGAAGTGTGAGCGGGCCAACCTAAATACAAAGAGGAGGAGTGATAACTTTGAGTGTTGAGCGGTTTATCAGAAACACCAGGATGAGAGAAACTCCACAGAGTTTTATAGGCAGGTCATTTAGAGAAATCAAAATTTTTCTGCGAAAAGTCGCCCATCACATAACAAACGGCATGCTGGTTGAAACGATTTTCAATGGTTTTTCCAATCTTCTCCCGTTTATAGCGACGAGAGATTCCGTCCAAGAGTGTCGAGAGAATTCTCCCGTAATTTAATCGGAGACACTAAAACAAAAGATTCCGAATTTTGTTCATGTAAAAACATGGGTATAGTCCCATTCTAGCGACTAAACTTCGTGTTCCAACAGCTTAATGATACATCTCACTTTCACATTATCATTATCATTTCTGTGATTGTACCTCCATACATACTCACCTAAGTAGAGAGGAAGTTTTTCACGTCGGATACCTCCTTTCGATACCAGCTTTCGTTTCAGATAAGCCCAGAACCCCTCCAGCCCATTGATGTGACTTCCTTTTCTGTCTGTGTACTGTTTTTCACCGTGATTGACAAGACGATGGACATATCCTCGTGAAGCGATCCCGGTATATGCTTTTCAGGTATCAGAACAGACGATAGAACCGGTTGAGACTTTTCGTGAGATGAGCGGTTGAAGTGTTTCAGCGCTAACGTCATCGACAACCTCGGCCCAGACAGTACCATTCCGACAGAGGATCCCGAATACCGGTTGTTTCTTTGTACCTCGTCCTCGTTTAGAACCCTGATCTCGGACCGATCTTCGTTTGTTCTTCCATTGACCGCCGAGATAGGTTTCATCCACT
>Ga0326727_10001259_pt1 | contig 95842 bp, 73 predicted proteins | sample MB2enrmetagenome_FD_207643 | JGI IMG/M metagenome (GOLD analysis project Ga0326727, IMG submission 207643) | Lab enriched peat soil microbial communities from McLean, Ithaca, NY, United States - MB29MY | ecosystem: Environmental > Terrestrial > Soil > Wetlands > Peat | place: USA: New York... | reverse complement strand
CGGGGACGAAAAACAAGGCGAGCGGCGCGACGTGAAACCGGAAAATCGCGCCCGCAGCCTGCGAAATCGTCGCCTTGAACAATTTTTTTCTTGTGTTCGAGAAAATGATGGGTTGATCAGAGGTTCCTTGTAAGTGGTTCCTTCATGTTTAACGCCTTTGAAATCATTTAAGGAATGATTGTGCGCGGAAATTATTACTCGAGATGTTCCCGTTAGCTCTTGTGGAATAAAAGCAGTATCATTGAGTTTGCCCCATCCTGGATCAGTGCTATACATTACCGTGCTATTAATAGTGGTATCAGAAAGATCCATCTCATGATAATTAAGCGGTTGTTTTGCGAAAGGATTTAAAGATGGACCGGGAACAGGATCTAAGGAAACAAGTTCAATGTTCGCCGTTTTTGGGTTAAGCTTCAGGCTTACATCGCGAACAGTTATGCTCGCTGCAATAGCACCTCGACTATGACCTTTGAAGGTTAGTGCCACTTTCTTTTCAGGGTTAGATGTTTGGATGTCGTTAATTAGTTTTATACAGGCATCATAGTTGTTTTCTATAGAGTTGGGGCCGGCATTAGTAGTTCCTTTAGGGAGGGAATTAAATGGCCCCTGGCTCTGTGGCCCAGGAAATGTGTAAGTGTCCCTATTCTTGCTTTTCTTTTTTGAAACTAGTTGTCCGGTATGAAAAAAAGGAGTAGTGTCCGTTATTTCATTCGAATTAACATTATTTGACCCCGGCATATTATTGTAGCCAGATCCCGGAAAAATAAACTTAAAAACTTCAATCGTTTTTCCTTTGCTTAGGGTTTCACTCCGACTCTTTGCCGAGCGTTGAAGAATATCTGCAATCCGAATAGCAAGGGGCTTGTACGCTGGCTTTTCGGGTAAAGGAAATGCTATAGCACATTGGCGGTGTGTACCAGAGTCTAAACCGGCTTCTGTTATTTGCGGATGGGGCGAAATGCGAAACGGCATTCTGGGGACGGTTGTTGCTCCAGGCGAACCCGGGTGACAAACCTGAGGCGCTACTTGTGTTTGTTCTGGTTTCAGTAGAATATTGCTATTGTCTGGCCGATAAACCGGCGGCGCCGGTTTTCTCTGCACAGAAGCATAGGTATTATAGACTGGTGGCGCGGCCATTCTTTGAACGGGTACGGATGGTTTGCAGACCGGTGGTGCGGTCATGCGCTGTACTTGTGTAGCTAGATGGGGCCGATACACCAGTGGCGCTGGTTTTCTCTGCACAGAGGCATAGGGATTGTAGACCGGTGGCGCACCAGCTCCCGGCCCACCCGCTTTTGCAGGTATCAGCGATGGAAACTTTCCTTGCACCATCGGCTTCATCGTGCCTCTACGTGTCTAAAGCCTTGCTGAGAAGATAGTACTGCGAATTGCGGCACGTTGCTCAAGAGAGTTCAGATTATTTTCATTTCTCGGCGGGTGTCCTGCATCTTATCCATTCCCGGCCACGATACACTGGGCATGTGAAGATTGCGTTGGCTCAGATCGATCCTACGGTCGGGGATTTTACAGGGAATCTGGAAAAAATCGCCGCTGCCAGCCGCCGCGCCGCCGAGATGGGCGCCCGGCTCACTGTTTTCTCGGAGCTTTCCATCTGCGGCTATCCGCCGGCGGATTTATTGGATAAGCCCAGCTTTTTGGCCCGTTGCCGCGCCGCGGCCGGCGAACTGGCGCTGGCCACGCGCGAGTTGCCGACGGCGATACTCGTTGGCGTGGCCTTGCCCACGGGCCGTGAAGACGGCAAGCCGGCCATTAACGCCGCCGTGCTGATCGATCGCGGTCAGATTCTGCTGGAGCAGCCCAAGCGGCTGTTGCCTTTTTACGATGTCTTCGACGAGCAGCGTTATTTTTCCGCCGCGGAACCGCAGAAGACTATCGACTTCGAGGGCGTGCGGCTGGCGGTGACCATCTGCGAGGACGCCTGGAACGACAAGAACTTTTGGCCGCGCCGGCTCTATAAAGTCGATCCCATGGAAGAGCTGATGCGGCAGAAGCCCTCGCTGCACATCAATCTTTCTTCGTCGCCCTTTTGGCACGGCAAGCGCGCGCTGCGCCGGCAGATGCTGGCCGCCATCGCGCGGCGCGACCAGATTCCGGTGCTGCTGGTCAATCAGGTGGGTGGCAACGACAGCCTCATCTTCGACGGTTCCTCGCTGGCGATTAACGCCCGTGGCGAGCTGATCGCCCAGGCCGCGTCATTTGCCGAGGATCTGGTCGTCGTCGATCCCTTTACCGCGCCGGCGATTCCCGAGCCCCAGGACGACGATCACGAAGCGGCCTATCGCGCTCTGGTGCTTGGCACGCGCGATTACGTGCGCAAATGCGGCTTCAGCAAGGTGCTGGTGGGCTTGAGCGGCGGCATCGATTCGGCGCTGGTGGCCGCCATTGCCGCCGATGCGCTGGGGCCGGAGAACGTGATCGCCGTGGGCATGCCCAGCCCGTACTCTTCGACCGGCTCGATCGACGATAGCCGCAAACTGGCCGGCAACCTCGGCATTCGCTTCGAGATTGTCTCCATCTCCGATTTATTTGCCGGCTTCAACCGCGCCCTGGAGCCGGTCTTCCGCGGCCTCAAGGAAGATCTGACCGAAGAGAACATTCAGCCGCGCATTCGCGGCACGCTGCTGATGGCGCTTTCCAACAAGCTTGGCGCTCTGGTGCTGACCACGGGCAACAAATCCGAGATGGCCGTCGGCTATTGCACGCTCTATGGCGATATGGTCGGCGCGCTGGCGGTAATCGGCGACCTGGTCAAGACGCGGGTCTACGCCGTCTGCCGCTGGATCAACCGCGAGCGCGAGATCATTCCCGAAGACATTTTGACCAAGCCTCCCTCGGCCGAGCTCCGCCCCGGGCAGATGGACACCGATTCGCTGCCGCCCTACGAGGTTCTCGATCCGATTCTTGAGGCCTACGTCGAGCGCTACGAAACCCCCGAGCAGATTGTCCGCGAACATGGCTATCCGCTCGAACTGGTCCGTCAGGTGGTACGCCTGGTTGAGCGCTCCGAGTATAAACGCCAGCAGGCGGCGCCGGTTCTCAAGGTCACCGCGAAGTCGTTTGGCATGGGCCGCCGCTTTCCCATTGCGGTTAAGGTGCAGGTGTAGGGGAAGTGAAGGAGTGAAGCTGTGAAGGAGTGAATGGGGGCACGAAGACTTTTTTCACCCTTTCACTTTTTTCACTCTTTCACCTTTTCACTTCTTTTCGCCTCACTTGCCACTGGCCAGACCGGGCATGGGCAATTAAGCTATTTGTGGGAGTTTTCCCGCCATTGAAGGAGATTCGCTTGACTCGTCCGTCGATCCAATTCCGCAGTGCCCTTGCGCTGTGTGCTCTTCTCGTTCCGGTGCTGCGGGCCGCTGCCCAGCAGCATGTTCCGCCCGCCTCCGACGAGGCCGCCCAGCAGTCTGCTACCGCCAGCGAGCAGCCTTCGGCTCCGGCTCCCGCCGCGGCTCCGGTTTTTCCCAAGCCCGATCCGGCCAATTTTACTGCTACCACGCCGACCAAAGAGACCGTCAGCGCCTTCTTGACTGCCAACTGGGGCTACGATGATGATCGGCTCTTCCAGGTGCAGGCCATCTTCAAGACTCCGGTCGATGGCGTCAGCAAGGTCATCGTTTATACCGGCGACAAGAGTGGCAAAGAAAAGCCGCAGGCGCTTTCCTTCTTCACTTTGCCCGACGGCAAGCACATCATCACCGGCGATCAGATCATCGAGTTCGGCGAGCATCCCTTTGCCGATACCCGCTTGAAGCTGCAGCAGGAAGCCAACGGCCCCTATCGTGGCGCGGCCGCCAAGGATCTGGAGTTGGTCGAGTTCGCCGACTTCCAGTGCCCACACTGCAAAGAGGCCCAGGCCAACATGGAAAAGCTGGTCAGCGATTTTCCCAAGGCGCGCATTGTCCTCCAGATCTTTCCCATCGCCTCGATCCATCCCCAGGCGGTTGTCGCGGCCTCCTACGGCCTGTGCGTGAACAAGCTGGGCGGCAGCACCGCCTTCTTCCAATACGCCGCCGCAGTCTTCGAGGGCCAGGATGGCCTGAACACCGCCGATGGCGCCACGCTGACGCTGAACAGCGCCGTCACCAAGGCGGGTCTGGATCCGGCCAAGGTTGCGGTCTGCGCCGCGACCCCCGAGATCAAGGCCGCTGTCGATGCCTCGGTCAAACTCGGCACCGATGTGGGCATCAATCAGGTGCCGATCCTCGCCATCAATGGTCACGAAGTTCCGGCCAACATCCCCTACGACGTGCTGAAAAAGATCATCGCCTTCCAGGCCAAGCAGGATGGCGTAGCTTTGCAGTAATCGCATCTCGATATCCGTTCGACCGCGCCCTGGATGATGGAATCCAGGGCGCTGTTTTTTTGCCAGTCTTCGCTCCCAAGCATCAAGACGCGCGTGTCTTCGCATGGCCGCCAGCTCCGTGTGATGTCTGTTCATCAAGGCCGTGTTACATCTTTATTGCAATCTCATGGCATTGCGCTTAAAAATAGTCAACCGGTCATCTAGAAGATTTCGTCGCCTGAGTAGCCGGACTGAGGCGGGTGGCCTGCCGCGCATAGATCATAAGCCTTTTGGGATCAACCGCATGTTGTGCTTTGGCGCAAAATCCTGTTGCTTCTGGAAGGTACGCGAATCACCTTTGTAGGTGGGGTGGGCAGATTGTATCTAACGTTTGTTCAGCCAACCTCTTCGGGAGCATTCCACCTGGAGAGACGATTCACAGCAGTAACTCAGCTTTTTATTAGGCTCTACGCGCCCTGTTGGAAGGGCTCGGCTTTCCGCAGTTTTTAGAGCGCGTTACTTTGCGAGAGGCTGACCAGGTTCGTTTTCTGGATTCTGACCAAGGGCAGATCCGCGCACTTGCGGCCCACGTAGCCGGCAGGGCAGGACAGGACAGAACCGATGAGCATACCCGTATTGGGAGGATGGATGCCAATGAAGAAGTTGATATGTATTTGCCTGGTGCTGTTTGCGGCGGCCGTCGTGGGCTGGTCGCAGGGTACCACGAGCCGCATCTCCGGTGTGGTCACCGACGCGGTTGGAGGCGTGATTCCCGGCGCCAAAGTGACGGCCATTAACGATGGCACCGGCGCCAGTTTCACTGCGGTGACATCGAGCAGCGGCACCTATGCCTTTGACTCGCTGCAGCCAGGCCGCTATACCATTGCGGTGAGCGCGACCGGATTCAAGGCCTACCGCTCCACCGGCAACGTCCTCTCCATTGGTGTTCCTACCAGCGTCGATCCCAAATTGCAGGTGGGCGGCAATGCTGAAACCGTCGAAGTCCAGGGCGGCTACGATGTGGTGCAGACCGAATCGTCGGGCAACTTCGGCGGCGACATTGAAACCGTGGCCATGACCGAATTGCCCGTCGTCGGAACCCGCGGCCGCAATCCGCTGGGGATGATCGAATACATGCCCGGTGTGGTGGTCAACGGCGCCAACGCCTCGGGCGGAGGTATCTCGGTCAACGGCTCGCGCGACCGCGCCTGGAACTACGTACTGGACGGCATCGACGCCAACGAAAGCTCCTCGGGTGGCTCCAACACCTCGCCGCCGCACCAGAACCCCGACATGCTGGCGGAAATACGCGTGATTACCGCCGCGCCCACCGCCGAGTTCGGCCGCAGCTCGGGCGCGCAGGTGGTAATGGTCACCAAGTCCGGCACCAACGAACTTCACGGCAACGCCTTCTGGTTCTATCAAACTCCGTTTCTGCGCGCAAATTCGCCGGTGAATAAAGCCACCGGCGCGGCTCGCTCGCAGTTCATCCAAAACATTCCCGGCGCTTCGTTGAGCGGACCGATCTGGCGCAACAAGGCCTTCTTCTTTTTCAACGTCGAACTGCTGCACGTGGCCAGCTCCTCGTCGGTGACGCGCACGGTCTATACCGCGACGGCCCGCACCGGATTATTCCGTTATGCCACCAACGGCTGCCGCAACCTTCCCTACGGTTCGACAACAACCACTTGCACCACCTCCACGGTTGACGCCAACGGCAACCCGCAGGTGGCCTACAGCAGCTACGACATGGTGGCCAACGATCCCTTCCAGGTCGGCCTGGATTCGACCGCCAAGGCCTTTCTGGCCAAGGCGCCAACGCCCAACAACTTTACCACCGGCGACGGATTGAACTATGCCGGTTACAGCTTTGTCGCGCCTTCCAATGACAAGCAGGTGGATACAACCTTCAAGTTCGACTACCGCTTCAGCGATAAAAACACGGCCTATTTCCGCTGGATGGGCGGCCACCAGAATACCTACGCCGACTCGAGCAACAGCGGCCTGCAACTGTTCCCCGGCCTGCCCGACACCGAAGATACCTACCGCTTCCCACGCAACATCGCCATCAACGACCGTTGGAGTCCGAACAGCAAATTCACCAACGAGGCCGTGATCGGCATGAACCGCTTCGGTTACCGCTTCGATGAGGTCAATGCGGTGGCGAACGAGAAGACGCCCTACAACCCGAATCTGGTCACGGCCACGCTGAATTCGTACTACGGCAACAGTCGCTTCCTGACCACCTATCAGGCGGTGGACAACGCCACCTATGTGCACGGCGCGCACATTTTCAAGGCCGGCGTCAACCTGCGCTATGGCCGGGAGATCGATGAGCGTGGCTCGGTGGGCAGTTACAACGCCAATCCCCAGGTCACCTTCAGCAACTCGTACAATGCTCTGAACGCGACCTATTACAAGCTGCCCGGCAGTAGCGCCGGCATCAATACGACCTACGATCTTGTCGATCTCAAGTCGGCGACCGACGATCTGCTGGGCCGCGCGGGCGCCGTGCAGGCCGGTTATGTCGCCAACAAGGATCTGTCCTCGTTCAAGCCCGCCGGCACGCGCAACTTCATGGATGCCCGCTGGCCCGAGTACGACTTCTTCATTCAGGACACCTGGCACGTTCTGCCGCATCTGGTGATCGATCTGGGCGTTCGCGACGATGTCCGCTTGGCGCCGGACTTCCATACCATTCCCGGCATGGTGCCCAACCAGACGCCCCGCTACGGCCAGGTGCTCGGCTCCACGCTGAGCTTTGTCCATGGGGCCTTCATGCAAGACCGTTGGAATAACTTCGGACCCTCGCTGGGATTTGCCTTTGACCCCAAGGGTGACGGCAAGACCTCGATCCGTGGCAACTTCCGCATTGCCTACGACCGCATCAACTCCTTCTCCTTCACCTCCAGCGTCTTCCAGGGCATGCCCGGCCTGCTCTATCAGATCGCCAACACCACCGCCGGCCAAGACACCTTCTCGACCAGTGGCAACACCATGGGCATGCGCGCCGCCGGCTGGAGCGTTCCGGTTCCCACCTCGACGCCGAAGGCCCTGTTGACGCCGCCCACCTATAGCGCCAACGCCCTGACCGTCTCCGACCCCGGCAACATGAAAACCCCTACGGTCAACTCCTGGGGTCTGAGCGTGCAACGCGAGCTGATGCCCAACACCGTGTTGACGGTCTCCTACATTGGTAATCACGCCGTGCACCTTTATGGCGGCTACGACTCCAACCAGTCGGAGCTGTACTCCAACGGATTCCTGGACGCCTTCAAGACGGTAGCCGCCGGCGGCACCAGCGCCCTGATGAGCCAGATCATCTCCTCCGATACCCGTTACACCGCCGGGCAAACCGCGCAGAGCTTCATCAACACCAACTATTCCGGCTACCTGACGACCAACAACGTCGGCGCGTTGGCCAACGCCTTGGCGCAGCGGTTGCAGAATGCTACCACCGCGAACCCTTATGGCGTGCCGCTGGTGGTCAGCTCGGGATTGAGCACCACCCTCTTCAAGCCCTATTCGCAATATCTGGGCAACCTGTTCGTGCTCGAGACCCGCGGCTACTCCAACTACAACGGCCTGCAGGCGCAGTTCGACAAACGCTTCTCCAACGGCCTGCTGGCCAATGTCGGCTACACCTACTCGAAGACTCTCGACACGCGTTCCTTCGATCCAGCCTTCACGCTGGTGGCGACCGGCAGCTCGCAGTCGGCGGCCGGAACGCCGTTTGACTATCACACTCCGCGGATGAACTACGCCGCCGCCGATTTCGACAACACCCACGTTATCACCGGCTACTGGGTCTATGGCCTGCCCTTTGGCCACGGCGCTCGCTACCTGCCCAATGCCAACCGGCTGGCCGACGGGCTGATCGGCGGCTGGGAGTTCTCCGGCGCCGGAAACTGGCAGTCGGGCCGCCCGCTCACCCTCTACTCCGGCAGCTACACCTACGCGGCCACCGTCATGTCCACGCCCAACTGCACCGGCAACTGCAATGCTCACATGGGCCACGTGCACCGCGAGTCCAACGGCCAGATTTATTGGCTGACGGCCGCCCAGCGCGCCCAGTTTTCCATTCCCGCCGCCGGCACGCAGGGCAACATCGGCCGCAACTGGCTGCGCCAGAACGCAACCTGGGATGTCGATGCCTCGCTGGCTAAATCGCTGCGCGTCACGGAAAAGCAATCGCTCCAGTTGCGCCTGGAAGGCCAGAACATCTTCAACACGGTCAGCTACGACACCACCGGTTCGCAGAATATTCAGTCGTCGGTCTTCATGCGCCTGAATGCCGGTACCGACGGCGTCATCAACAGCAGCCCGCGGCGCTTCCAGCTTGCCGCCAAATACGTCTTCTAGCCAGCTAGAAAAGACCGATCGATAAAAATATTGCGCCCCAGGTTACGATTCCCTTTCCTGGGGCGCATCTTTCTCTGGGGATCAACCGGGACTTTATTGCCGGTCTTCAAAGGCTGCAACCAGGTGATTGACCGGTTCGAAATGGGGCATGAACGCGCGACCCAATTCCGTCGATAATAAGCGGCGCAAAAAACGTCGCATCGCGATTGCCAGCCGATCTCGCCCGGCGCATCGGCTTTATTGTTACGAGTTTTGCGCCATGACCGTTGCGCGGGAATGAAGCGATCGGCAGGCCGCGGCTTGTTACTGTGTGCTCTCGGTTTTTTCAATGCGCATCATGGCCGTGTGTCCGGCGGCCTGCGGGCCGCGCACCACGTGCGGCGTGATGACGATGACCAGCGTGGCGTAGTCTTTTTCCGTTTCTTTGTCGGAGAGGTTGTTCATGCCGGGAACCTCGCTTAGCCCCGGCGTGCCGCTTAGATCGCGGCTCTCGGTGACATCCATCTCGGCGCTGACCACCGCGGTTTCGCCTTCCTTGATCATCACCACGCTCGAATAGGAGCGGTTGTTCAGGATGGGATCTCCGTCCAGCGAGCTGCCGCTTAGCGAGTCCATCTTGAAATCGACGTTCAAGGCCACGTCGCCATTGCGCATCACGTTGGGCCGGGTCTTCAACGTCAGCCCCAGATCTTCGTATTGCACCATGGGCACCTTGGTCGCACTGCTGTATTCGGCCAGCAGGGAACTCAGGGCGCTCGAGTTTCCCGACGAGGACAGTCCGGCAATGGCGCTGGCGCTCGATGAAGCCAGGCTGGAATACGACGAAGTCTGGATCGGATAACGCTCGCCTTCCTTGATCGTGCCATCCTCGCCGTCTTGCAGGCGGAGCTGAATCCGGTCCAGCGTCCGCGTATCAGAGGAACTTGTGTTCAGCTTGAAGGTTGGTGTGCCCAGTTCCAGGGCCGACTCCGTAATGCCGCCGCCAAAGACCGCGAATCCGCTCGACAAAAGCGAACTCGACACCTCACCAGAGGCGACAAGGATGGCCAGGATCGCCAAACGATCGTTTGCCGATGCCAGTCCCGAGGAGATGATCTCCTGGACCAGCGCTGAATTCTGACTCAAGATCGATTCTTCCTCGGCGTAGAGGTTGAAGGCGGTCATGGACTGGGGAATCGTCAGTCCGGTCTTGCGCGCTCCGGTATGCGCCAGTTGCAGGATGCGCACGTCGAGCATCACCTGGCTGCGCCCGTTGAGCAGGCTATCCATGGTGAGGTTGAAGGCATGAAGCGCTGTGGCCGGCCCGCGCAAAATGATGGCATGCGCCGAAGGATCGGTCTTGGCCTGAGGAATGGCAAAGACATTCTTGGCCAGCGATTCGACTTCGGTCATCTCGACCTCGGTCAACCCGCTCAGATAAACCGTCTCCTCATCCATGCGCTGGTAATTTTTGCGATTTTCGCGCGTATCGGCCAGCACCAGCACACGCTGCCCGTCCACCGGCGTGTAAAAAGTCTTGGTCGCCAGCTCCAGGGCGCGCATGGCTTCGCCAAAGTTGGCATCGTCGAGGTCGAAGCGCAGGTTGGCAGGGTGCACGCTGCTGTCGAGGGTTGCCGTCAGCCCGTAGGCCTTGAAGACCTCCAGGATGACCTGATGCTGGTCGGTGCGCAGATGAAAGCTGTGCCGGCCGCCGGCCGGCGTCAGTGAAGGCGCTTCTTCCGCATCGCCTTTTTTCAGCTCGTAGAGAGGCGGCGTCACCAAGGCGATCTGGTCGTCGGCCAACTCGTCCATATGCTGGCTGGCGGCGATGCTTTTCGGGTCCAGTTGCAAAGCGTGTACGAGTGCGGCGCGCGCCCCTGACTCGTCGCCTAGGATGCGGTTCTTGGCCGCGGTCTGGATCAGCGCCGTGACCGCGTAGCCGCGTGCCACCTCAATCGCGCGCGTGTAGTTGGAGTTTTCCGGGTCCAGAGATGCGGCCTGCTCGAAGCTGTGCATCGCTTCTTCGAAGCGCCGGTCGACGAAGAGCTTGCTAGCTGCCAGATACAACTTTGCCGCCTTGCGCCGGTCGGCGCTATGCATTGGTTTGCCGGGCTGAGCGGCAGGCTGGCTTGCCGCAGGCGGCGGCGCGGAGATAGGGCTTGCTGTTGGCGGTGGCACAGACATGGGGCTCGCGGTGGGCGGCAGCACGGCTGGAGCCTGCCCCCGCAACGTTCCCGCGGCCAGCAGTCCAGCTGCGGCGTAGACCGGCCATCGGCGCAGATGCATTGTCATTGCCCGCTCCCCGGCCAGGCCAGCAGATCGGCCAGCGTGGTGGTGCAAACATCGGGCTCCAGGGCCAGCAGCTCGTCAAAACTGCTACGCCCGGTGGCGACGGCGATCACCGGCAGCATATTGGCGCGCGCCGCCTCAATGTCGCGGGGTGTATCGCCGACCACGCAAACCCTGGCGTCCGGGCTGGTCAGCTCGCGGGCCTTGCGCGCCGCCTGGCCCACCAGTTCCGAGCGCACCGGATAACGGTCGGCAAAACCACCGAAGCGGAACCACTCGCGCAGCCCGGCAGCCTCGATCTTGACCCAGCCGATAGCCTCCAGATTGCCCGTGCCGACGCCCAGCAGCGCTCCCCGATCGGCCAGGTAGCGCAAGAAATCCTTCACGCCCGGCATCACCATCGGGTCCATTTCGGCGCGCCGCTCGGCCACGTTGCGGCACATGGCTTCCATCATCTCGCCCATCCGTTTGTGCAGCACCTCGGCGGGGATTCCCGCCTGACGGCAGGCCTCGGCCAGAATCGCCGTATCGGTATTGCCTTGCGTGGCAATACCGGCCAGCGTGATTTCGAAGCCCGTCACCCGGCGTACGCTCTCGGCAAAGGACTCGTAATGCACCCGGTCGCGGCTACGCAGCAGCGTGCCATCGATATCGAGCAAATACGCATCCTGCCGGTCCCAGGCAAAGTCGGGAGCGATGGACACACGGGCTGGGGTCAACGGCTGAGTTGTCTGCATCGGTATGTGGCGCAGCGTCAGCCCTGGCGGTAACCTTGGCGAAGCATGCTATAGAAAGGACGTTCGCTGCGCACCGGACGCTTGAGCCCGGCGCGAACTTCCGCCAGATTCAGCCCTAATTCCGCCATGGCGCGGCTCAACGTGTTGCGGTGCATGCCTAATTCGTCGGCGGCCTTGCACTGGTTGCCACGGTGCGCGACTAAAACCTCGCGCAAAAACTGTTTTTTAAATTCGCGTACGGCTTCATCGTAACTGATGCCGCTGGAATGCATTTGCGTGACTAAGCTGTCAAGTTCTCGTCTCACATGTCCCTCTTATTTTGCCTACCAAGGCACATTTTTTCGTAGACCCAACGCAGAACTCAATGCATCAGCTCTTTTCTACGTGGAACGTATAAGTTTACAGTACTGTTACAACACCGTTTCAGGGCCGCGTCCACGCGGGCAATTGTTTTTCCAACACTTGTAGCCCTTCATGCTCGCGAGCTGCCAGATCCACCGGCAACAGGCGTTCACTGCGTTGGCACGCCCCTAAAAACATTCTAGGTAGCCTCGATTCCACCAGCCACCCGGCGTGCGGAAAAAAGGCTACAGTTATCACGATGCATGCCGTCACCAGCAACGCACCCTGTGCAAATCCTACCACTACTCCACCCAAACGATCCAGGCATCCCAGCCCCATCCAATGGAAGAGCCGTTTCAATGCGATACCGGCCAAATTGGCTACCACCATCACGGCCAGCGCAATGACGAAAAAACCGATGACATTGGCGGTATCTTCGCCCGGAACGGCGGGCCGGAGCACTGCCGCCACGCTGGGATAGTGCGAGGCGGCGAGCCGCAACCCGCCCAGCAGGCCGCCCAGCGAGAAAGCCGTGCGGAAAAAGCCCTGGATCATTCCTGCCATCATCGAAGCCACCAAAATTACCAGAATGGTCACATCGATCCAAGACATCTTTCGCTCCGATCTTGCGGGTAGTTACTTTAGGCTGCGAGCTCCCGTCCGGTCAGACGGCGGAAGGCCTCAAGGTACTTGGCCCGCGTGCGCTCAACCACTTCCTCGGGCAAGCCCGGCGCCGGCGCCTGCTTGTTCCAATGGATCTGCTCCAGATAATCGCGCACAAACTGCTTGTCGAACGAGGGCTGAGCGCCGCCCGGCTTCCAGGATTGCGCATCCCAGAAGCGCGAGGAGTCCGGCGTCAGTACCTCGTCGGCCAGGATGATCCCCTCGGCGGTCTTGCCAAACTCGAATTTGGTGTCGGCCAGGATGATACCGCGCGATTCGGCGTGTTCGGCGGCCCTGCTGTAGATGGCGATGGTCAGCCGCTTGAGCTCGGCCGCAGCCTCGTTGCCCACCAATTTTGCCGCTGCTTCAAAAGCAATGTTCTCGTCGTGCGCGCCGCCCTCGGCCTTGGTAGAGGGGGTAAAGATCGGCTCCGGCAGCCGCGAGCCATCCTGCAATCCGGCGGGCAGTGCAATGCCGCAAACGGTTCCCGCACTGCGGTATTCTTTCCATCCCGAACCCGTCAGATAGCCGCGCACAACGCACTCGACTGGGTACATCGCTGCCTTTTTGACCAGCATTGAACGGCCTTCCAGTTGATCGGCGTAGGGCTGCAACTCGGTAGGGAACTGCTTCACATCGGCCGTGATCAGATGATTGGGAACCAGATCCTTAAGCAGATCGAACCAGAACAGCGAGATCTGCGTCAGTACCTTTCCCTTATCAGGAATGCCGGTCGCCAGTACATGATCGAAGGCCGAGATGCGGTCGGTGGCAACCAGCAGCAACGCGTCGCCAACCGCGTACAGATCGCGCACCTTGCCCTGGCCCAACAGTGGCGTGGAGCCCAAATTCGTCGTCAACAATGCGGCCATGAAGTCTTTTCCTTGGGGGGTCTATGGGGTATGTGGAATGCCGGTCTGGATCGCCTGTATGAAACAGATACTAAACCAAAAAATGACGGGAAGACTTTGCGATTCCAGCGGAGGGGGATGCCTCCCATACACCATGAAGGTTTCATTTTCGGGCCGCCGCCGGGCTTTGTCAATCTCCGTTTTTTTCTGCCGCAAGGCGGGGAACTTTCTGCGGCAAGGTTGAGTGCCGGGCTGCCGGCAAGCCGCAAGCCGGGATCGTCAAGCTGCACCCGTTTTGCTGCAAATTACCGTTCGGACTGGACGCGAAAAATCCATCCATCGCCGCGATTCATGCGGCTTTTCGCGATTACACATAGCCCTGTGACCGCCATCACGGAATGCGCTTTCCGCTTCGGAGACACTTCGATTGTCAACATGGTTCGGAGAGTTCGTTAAGAAACTCTCTTTGAGCCGGGCGACACGAGGCAGCAGTGGAAAGGGGAAGCCGCGGCTCGTCTCGTTTAGTGCAGGGATCACCAGTAGCCGCGTGCTACCGACCTCCAGTGCCGGCTACTGGTACCCGTCTTTATCTTGTTGATAGATGACCACAAGCGCCTCCGATGCGAAGAGTTCCATCGGGGGCGATTTTTAGCGCGAAAATGCCGCGTGAACAATCAATCCAATAGTGGCCATTCGGCGCAGGTGGGGAACGCAGCACGGATTTTCTGCGTAATTGCTGCATATGCATCTATTGCTATTGCGGAAGAGCTTAATCTGGTGTGCCGTGTTTGCTGTCATGTGGCTTACTGTGTGCGCGGCGGCAGGCGTTATGGCCACCCAATGGGCTCTGCATCCGGCACGGCGCTCACTTACGTTATCCGATGAGGAAAGGGCGGCAACCATCGCAAAGAACAATGATGCGGAGGTGCGGCAGGTTGCGATTGCCGTGTCAGATGGGGAGGTGTTGCGCGCATGGTTCATTCGTCCATTTAAAAATAATGGCAGTGCGGTTATCCTCTTTCATGGTCAGGCGGATAATCGTGCAGGAATGCTTGGCCCGGCGGCGCTGCTCTTGCGTAACGGCTATTCCGTGCTCATGCCCGACGCGCGGGCGCATGGTATGAGTGGTGGTGCGCTGGCCACGTACGGGTTTATGGAAGCTGAAGATGTCCGGCAATGGTTCGACTGGCTTGTCCAAATGCAGACTCCACACTGCATTGATGGGCTGGGTGAATCGATGGGCGCCGCGTTACTGCTCAATTCGCTAAGATCGGAACAAGGATTTTGCGCGGTAGTCGCCGAGTCTCCATTTGCAAATTTCCGTGAAGCTTCGTACGCCAGGATCGGGCAATTTGCTGGTACTGGTCCGTGGCTTGGGCGCACCGTATTGCGTCCTGCGGTCGAATTCAGTTTTCTCTATGCACGCTTGAGGTATGGTGCCGACCTAACGCAGGATGATCCTGCCGAAGCTGTCGCGAAAAGCAGTGTTCCGGTGCTTCTAATTCATGGACAACTGGACAGCAATCTTTCTTCCCACCACTCGGAGATGATCTTGGCCAAGAGTAGGAATCGCCGTGGCGAGATCGTTCTATGGGAACCGCCTTATGCGGGGCACTGTGGTGCTGCAAGTGCGGAACCGGAAAAATTCGAGCGCCGTGTCATTGGCTGGTTTGCAACCCACCAAACCGCGTCACCAACACCGCAATCTGTAGCTGGAGAAAATTAGTGCGGCCGGCCGGGCAACACAAAATGCCTGGCGCAGCGCGGCTCGTAGTTATCGCCGGCCATGATAATGGGGCTCGAGTAGTGTGCCGGTTTGCCGTCGATCAGCCGCTGTGGGTAGAGCGCCTTGGCGCCGCAACTGCAATAGGCCACCAGCTCGGTGATGTTGCCCGCGTAGTTGCGCACTAGCCAGTTCAGGTCCAGCATCTCGCCGAAGGGCAGGCCGCGAAAGTCCAACTCCAGTCCCGAGACCATCACATCGTGGCTGGCATCGAGCAGCCGCTGCGTGAAGAGAAACAGATCGGCGACGAACTGGCCCTCGTCGATGGCGACACAATCGATGCGTTTGCCGATGCGCTGCTCGGTGGCGGCGATTGCCGGCATCACGGCCCAGGGGTCGGCGGAAGGAAACTCGATGGCCTCCATCTTTCCGCAGCCGTTTGGATTGCGGCTTTCCACCAGCCCGGCGGCGGCCTTGGTGTCGGCGCTGGGCTTGAGCAGGATCACCGATTGCTTGGCGTATTCGCGGCGCGTCTCGATGCGGCGCAACAACTCGGCGGTCTTGTTGCTGCGCATCGGCCCGACGATCAATTCCAATTTGCCCGGCAAAATCGTTTCCACTGTTTTACTTCCCACACTCTTATCTTCGTTCTGCACAAACTGCCCTTATCGTAAATCGCGCCACGGGCCGCAAACCAGCTAAGAGCTAAAGCAGTTTCACCGCTGGTGCTTCCCATCTGGGGCTAAAGCCCCCGGTATGAGGATGAACGCTTTTTCGGCCCGGCTAAAGCCGTGCCCTGTTACAAAACCTCGACCAGGATGTAGCAACTCAAACCATGCTCTAAAAAATACTCGTACCGTGTCTTCGTGATTCAATCATCGTCTTTGTGATTCAATCATCGTGACAACAAACCTGAGGTGCCCCCGGGTCTCGATTTTGAGGCCAGGGAAAGTTCAAAAACACACAGACACGGTACTCGCTGCTTTTACGCTGTTGCGCGCCTCTGCTCGCGGCCTCCCAGCTTTACGCTGACGATCTTTGAAACGCCCGGCTCCTGCATGGTGACGCCGTAGATCATATCGGCGGCCTGCATCATGCGTTTGGAGTGAGTGACGATGAGGAACTGCGTGCCCTCGCCGAGCGAGGCGATCAGATCGGCGAAGCGGCCCACGTTGGTCTCGTCCAGCGGTGCGTCGACTTCGTCGAGCACGCAGAAGGGGCTGGGGCGGAACTGGAAGATGCCCATCAGCAGCGACAGCGCGGTCAGCGCCTTTTCGCCGCCCGAGAGCAGCAGCACGTTCTGCAATTTTTTGCCCGGCGGCGAGACCACGATATCGAGCCCGCTTTCGGCTTGGTTCTCGGCGTCGGTGATGCGCAGCATGGCCTGGCCGCCGCGGAACAACTGCGTGAAGACCCGGCCGAAGTTTTCGTTGATGGCCGCGAAGGCCTCTTCGAACTTGGTGCGGGAGATCTGCTCGATCTCCTTGATCGTCTCCTGCGTGTTCTCGATCGACTCGACCAGGTCTTGCCGCTGCGTGGCCAGGAATCCGTGCCGCTCGGCGGTTTCTTTGTATTCGTCGAGGGCCATCATGTTCACCGGCCCCATCTGTTCCAGACGTTGACGCAGTCCGCGACAAGTTTCTTCCTCTTGCGTCAGTTCGTCACCGCCCAGACGGGCAATCTCCGCATCCTCGCGCAGCACCTGGGCCTCGACGTTGACCTCGGCCAGGCAACTGGCCTCCAGATATTCCAGATCGGAGTGCAGTTTGGCCAACTCGCTGGAACGGCTGGCCCGCTCTTCGCGAATCTGATCCAGAGTGGCGCGGCCGGTCTTGAGCAACGTCTCCATCTCGGCCAACTGCGCGCGCAGCGCCTGCGCCTCTTCGGTCATGGCCTGCGCGCGGGCCAGAGCCTCGGTCCGTGTCTGTGCCAACTCCTGCTGGCGGCCGGCCAGCGATGCATTCTCCGCGATGCGCTGTTCCCGTTCGGCTGCCGCCGCGGTGCGCTGCTGCTCGATGGTCTGCAGCCGCCGTTCCAGATCGGCGTGCAGACGGTCGATGCGCTGGAATGCGGCCTCGGCGCCACGCCGGCGTTCTTCCAGCCCGGCCAGCTCGGCGGTCATCTGCGCCGCTTCCTGTTGCATGGTCTCGCGTGTCAGCCGCCGCGCGTCCAGTTGGGCCTGCTGCTCGGTCAACTGACTTTCCGCCTGCGCGTGCTCGGCCTCCAGCCGCGCCGCTTCTTCGCGCTTGGTGGCAATCGACTGGCGCTTGGCCTCGCTGGCGTCTTTGTTGCGCGCCGCTTGCGATTGCCACTCCAGCAGCCGTCGTTCGACGCGCTGCGTCTCCGATTCCATCTGCCGCAGCGAGGCGCCCAGCTTGGCGGATTCGCTTTCAGACTGGCGGCGTTCTTCGCCGCGCGCTTCCAACTGCGTGGTCAGCTCGGCGATGGCCTGGGTCAGCGCCTCGGCCTCGGCCTCTGTTTCCGTCAACTCGCTTTCCAACTTGGACAGACGCGCTTCGGTCTCGCGCAGATCGCGCTTGAGTGCCAGCGGACCTTCGCTGGCCGGCCGGCCGCCGGTTACCGTCGAGCCGTGGAAGCACTCGCCCTCGGGGGTCAGAAAGAAGGCTGCCGGATAACGCAGCGCCAATCCCCGCGCCGCGATGGCGTCGCTGGCCAGATAACCCTGCCGCAGCTTGGGCAGTACCGATTCCAGCGTGCGCCCGTGGCCGTTGAGAACTTTGACCGCATCGCGCAGCGGCACCAGCCCCGGCTCGTCGATCACCGCCTCGCCGCTATGGAACAACTCGCCCTGCGAGTCGCTATGGATCAGGAAGGTTGCCCGTCCGTCGCTGGTCTTTAGTACGCGCACGCCCTCTTCGGCCGCGCCCCAGCTCTCCACGACCACGTAATTCAACTCTTCACGCAGATACTCGTCAACGATGCCTTCGTACTCGCCGCTAACCTCGACAAAATCGGCCAGTGTGCCGATGGGCGCGGCCTCGGGCCCCAGAGCGCCGGGCTTGAGCAGCCGCCGCACCGTGTCGCTGGCGTAGCCGTGATTGCGAATCAGCGCTTGCAACGAATCGCGCCGGCCCGCCGCGCCCGCCACTTCGCCGCGCAGTTGATTGGCGCGCGCGCGCCGCCCCTGCTCGCCGGCCCGCTTGGCCTGCAAGTTTTCGCGCAGCGCGGCGATCTCGGCCTCCAGCCGCTTGATCGTGGCGGCCGCCGATTCGTAGCGCAACTGCGTTTCGCTGCACTGCACGCTCAGATTTTCGGCCTCGTTGCGCGCCTGGCCCATCTCGCCGTTCAGCCGTTCGGCCTCGCGTTCCAGCGCCGCCAGACTCTCTTCGGCCTGGGCGATAAAGTTGCGCGCGTTGCCGGCCTGCGTCACCAGTTGCATGGCATGGCGGCGGCCCGTCTCCAACTCACGCTCGGCGCGAAAAACCTCTTCGGCCGCGGCGCGCGCTTCCTGTTGGCGTGTCTCCGCCTTTTTGCGGAACTCGCCAGCCTCGCCGGCCGCCGTCTCCAAAAAGTTGCGCTGTTGCGTGCGCTCTTCTTCCAGTCCGGCCAACTGCGCGCGCGTCTGCTCGAGTTCGGTGGCTGCCGCGGCCACGCGCGTTTCCAATTCGGCGATGCGCTCGGTATTTCCGCGTTCGCGCGCCGCCGCCCGTTCCAATTCCACGGCTGCTTGATTGGCGCGGGTCTGCGTCTCCTGGCTTTCGCGCTCCAGCGCGTAACCGCGCTCGGTGAGTGAGTGCTGGCCCGATTCCTGCTGCGCGATGGCTTCGACCGAGGTGTTGATGCGTTCGCTGAGCGCGTTGATCTCCTGCTCCAGCCGCGCCTGATCGCCATCCATGGCCGCCATGCGGCTGGCCATTACCACGCGCAACCGGCCGCGCAGTTCCTCGCGCACGGCGGCAAAGCGCTCGGCTTTGGCCGCCTGCCGCTTCAGGCTGTTCATCTGCCGCGTTACTTCTTCAAAGATGTCGTCGACGCGCGCCAGATTCTGCTTGGCGCTTTCCAGGCGCAACTCGGCCAGCCGCTTCTTGGTCTTGTAGCGTGTAACGCCGGCGGCCTCTTCGATGATGGCTCGCCGCTCGTAGGGCTTGGAGCTGAGCAACTGGCCAATCCGCTCCTGGCCGATGATCGCGTAACTCTCCGGGCCCAGGCCGGTGCCCATGAAGATATCTTGAATGTCGCGCAGACGGCAGAGCTTGCCGTTGAGCAGATACTCGCTTTCGCCGGTGCGGAAGAGCCGCCGCGTGATGACAATCTCGCCTTTTTTCGGCGAACTGTGAAACTTGCGCCGGCGGATCTTGAGCACCACGCCTTGCGGCTGGCCCGCGTTTTGTTCGGCGCTTTCATTGCCCTCTTCGCCGTCTTCGTCCAACACTTTGCCGGGTTGCTGCTCCGAGGCGATCTCTTCGGCCTCGGCGGCGCGCTGGCGGCGCAACTCCGACTCGTCCCAATCGGCCGGCATCTCGTGATCGGCCACGACTTCGGGCTCAACCGGTATCGGGCCTTCGTAGGCCTCCGGATCGACCATTGTGAGAGTGACTTCGGCCATGCCCATCGGCTTGCGGTCGCGCGTGCCGGCAAAGATCAAGTCCTGCATGTGCCCGCCGCGCAAGGTCTTGGCGCTCTGCTCGCCCAGCACCCAGGTCACGCCGTCGAGAATGTTCGACTTTCCGCAGCCGTTCGGTCCCACTACCACGGCAATTCCGTCGCCCGACACGGTCAACTCCGTGCGGTCACAGAAGCTCTTAAAGCCGAGGATGTGGATTTTCTTTAGTTTCAGCATCTTTTCTCCGGGTTGATGGACCTGGATTGGCTCCGCCGTCGCATGCCTAGCAATGGTGCACGGCTCTGCCTCCGCCAGGGTTTTGACGGCTACTTAACCGACTTTACGGAGCCCTGCCCCCAGGGTCAACGTTGATAAATCGCCCGTTTGTGGATAATGTGGGTGGAATCCAAAAGCGGTTCGCGAGCGTTTGTGACCCGGTTCTGGAGCAATTTTCCAGAGCCACGCAGCGAACGATCTCCGGATCATGTTGTTCCTAAAGAACCTCTGTGGATGCCGTTGTTTTGAAAGGGAGGGTTTTTGCATTGTGCGGGAAAATGCCGGCGCAAGGTTGAAGCGGGCGTGGTTTTGCGGCAATCTGCGCGGGACGGCTGCACATTGGGGGAATCACTTCGCCTTCACAAGCCATTCTCGCGCCAGCGCGCCTACTCCCACGGCAATCCATATCAGATTGACGCAGGCGGAGGGCAAAGCATGATGCCACGCCGCGTTGGCGGCCAGCAAAATGCTGCCGCCTAAATTAAGAATCTGGAAGAGAGCGCCGCGGGCGGAAATCCTTGCGAACGACACCAATGCATAGGCCAGGATCAGCACCAATCCGCCTGTCCAGCCGCAGACTTCAATTGCGATTGCAAACACCAAAAGCTCCTTCAAACTGAACTAGTGTAGCTGATGGTGTGTTGTTGGCCGGCTCCGCCACGCTTCGGCTGGCGCATCTTGCGCCATGAAAAATGTGCCTTGCATCGCGCCAGAAGAGAAACTACTTTCGCCGGGCTGTGTTCAAATCAGACATAAGATCTTGAGATCGATTTCAAGATCATTGATGCAGAAAGGATCTGACTCCCCACGATGAAAAAACAGATTGCGTTCGTTCTTCTGTGTGCGTTTTGTCTGGCCCCCGCGGTTTCGCTCGCGCAAGGGCCTCCACCGCCGCCTCCGCCGGGGCATATTCATATGGCTCCTCCGCCGCCGGTCGTGGAGCGTCCCGGTCCTCCGCCTGAGCACGGATTTGTTTGGGTTGCCGGCTATCACCGTTGGGATGGCGGAGCGTATGTCTGGGTGCCTGGCCATTACGACCGGCCTCCGCATCCACACGCCGTTTGGGTTCCCCATCACTGGCAGCACCGTCACGGCGAATGGATCCTGATCGAAGGTCACTGGCGCTAATATCGTTGGAAATGGCACAAATAAAAAGCGGGGCGTGAGCCCCGCTTTTTATTTGTGCTGCCTAAGCGGATGCGTATCCGTTGTTATTCAGTTACCGGAGCAAAGATAACACCGGCCTTGTCCACTTCGTCGCCTGAGCGGCCGTGGAAGCCGGCGATCTGCCATCCTGCGGGCGCGGTATAGGTGACCGAGTCGCTGGTCTTTGTACCGCCAGAGAGGGTACGTCCCCGATTGGTGGTGAACGAGGCGTAGAAGATGCGTGTGTGACCGTTGTACTGTGCCTCGTCCAGCGTCACGCTGGTCACGTACTCGCCGCCGGCCAGAACCAGATTGTTGGCCGTGCCGCCGGTGCCGCCGTGGATGAATTCGGTGCCATTGGCCAGGGTCAGGTTGATCTGATCGATACGGCTGCCGCTACGCATTCCGATAGTTCGCACCACAGGAGAAGAGGGAATCGAATTGACGTCGTTGTAGCTGGTGCCGTGCGGGCCGCCGAACTGATCGCTGAACTGGAAGCTGGAGTTCAGCGTGTACTTGAAGTTCACCGAAAGCGGATAGTGATCGGAGAGCATGTCGCCGGCGGGATCGCGGAAGGTGGAGTCGGGCAGGTTGTAGTTATAGGGCGAAAGGGTAATGTAATTATTGCTGCGGTAGAAGATTTTGTCCACGAACTCATAGACATACTGCGCCGGGGTCAGAGGCGTGGCGTAGTGTACGGCGGCGTCCCAGACCAAATCTGCGGAACCAGCAGCCGGCGGCATGCCGCTCTGCTCCAGATTGACCCAGGCATCGCCGCTCATATCGTCAAGCAGAACGCGGATATTGTCGGCCTCGCGCGTGTAGCGGGAGTTGGTGTCGCCCATGACGATCACGGCGTTGCCTATGGAGTTGGTGTTGATGTAGCTGACGATCTGGTTAATGTTGTCGACGCGCGCAGCCTCCTCGTCGGCGTAGTCAGTGCCGGAGTTGGTGTGCAGGTTGTAGAGATCGAGGTAAACGCCCTGGGCTAGGCGCAGGCGCAGCCAGGTAAATCCCTTGGGGGTCTCGCAGTTTCCCTCCTCAACGGTACAGGAATTCCATTTGACGCGGTCGATGTCGTCCGAAAAAGGAAAATTCGACATCGTGTTCAGGCCCGAGCCAATGCCGGCACCGCCGCTGGTCGCAGTGCGATAGGGGTGGTTGTCGTTGGCGTAGAGGGCTGCATGAGAATTGAAGTCCTCTTCTACGTTGACGATGTCGTAGGCGCGCACATCTTGGCCGATGTACGGCGTGTACTTTTCCGGATCGCCGCCGGGATTGCGGCCATCCTGCAAAATCGAGGGCAAGCCGTCGACGTTGTAAGTCAGAACTGAGAAGCTTCCCGTTGTCTGCGCGCTGGCCGGGGCCGTTACGAGAGCGATTCCAATGGCCTGAGCCACAGCAAATACGCCTGCCGTCCACTGTTTTGTTATCTGCTTCATCTTCTTGATCCTTCTCTGCGCTCTGGGTCGGAGCGCGGTTACGGTTTCCATCGCCGCTTCAAGTCTGGAGCGGTCTCCGGCTGAATGTTTGCCGCTGCCTGTTGCCGGGTACTTATGCCAGCCGGAGTAGTGGCTTGAGTATTCCGGCGGCTGCTTGGGCAAACAAGGGGGCGTGTGGTGTGCGCGGCGTTCGCACCCCGCGAATTCTGCGCAGATAGTTCTCAAAATCAATCAGTTGCTGTAATGTGAAGATTTGAATTGTACCCCGGTGTAATCCCTTTTGTTGGGCAATTCATGTTCAGGTAACCGCAAACCTGTAGGATGCAGTTGACCTCTTGATTTCCGCTGCATTTTTTCGACCTGTCTGCGGGAGGACGACCTTGAGGACGCAAGATTCATCGATCGCCGCCTTGCCTGAAACCAGCCGGGTTACGCTGGCAGCGCCCACCGAGGTGTTACCGCGGACATGTGCGAAGGCCGGCCACGATGATCCGCGTTGGCGATTGGCGCAGCGTATGGCCGCGAGCCGGAGCTTGGGCCGTTCGGAGTTGCTGAGTAAATTCCTGCTCTACGTCTGTGACCGCTATTTAGCCGGCCAACTCGATGAGATCAGCGAGCAGCAGATCGGCATTCGCGTCTTTAGCCGCGCTGCCGGTTTCAATACCGCCGATGACAACATCGTCCGCAGTTACGCGCGCCTGCTGCGCCGCCGCATCGCGGATTACTTCGAACACGAAGGCCGGGACGAGTTGCTTCGCCTGGAGATTCCACGTGGCGGCTATCTGCCGGTTTTTACAGCGCACGTTCCGGCCGCCGGGCAACAAGCAGACGCATCTCTTTCAGCCGGGGCCCGGGAGGAGGCAGTTCCATCGGCTGCCTGGTGGCTTCGGCGTCGAACTTTGCTTTTCGCTGCGGCTTGTGTTCTGTGCGGAGTTGTCGTACTCGCCGCTTCGCGTCCCGTCTGGCTCTTTCGCACGGGCGAAGCCAAACGTGTCTATCATCGCTTTTGGCAGCAATTTTTCGATCTGCATCGCGATACATTTGTTGTTCCTGCAGATGGCGGACTGGTTCTGCTGCAAAGTTTCTCCCGCGATCCGGTCACACTGGAGGCCTACGCCAACGGCAGTTACCGCCAGATGCCTCTCATCAAGCAAAATGTAACTGAGCTGGCTTCGGATCTGTCTGGTACGCAACTGGAGCAGATGGCGCACAAGGTGCAGACAGTGGGCGACCGGCGTTATACCAGTCTTGCTGACTTGGGGCTGGCCGTGCGGTTGGTGCGGTTGCCTGAAGCCGCCTCCGATCGCACGATGATCCGTTTCGCACGCGATCTGCGCCTGGAAGACCTGCGCTCCAGCAACGTCATTCTGATGGGGTCCATGGATGCAAATCCGTGGACCAGCCTCTTCCAAAAGCAAATGAATTTTCAATTTACGTATGGAGACGGATTCGGCGGCTCGGGCAAGATCGTCAACCAGCATCCGCTGCCTGGCGAGAGCTTGAGCTATGCCTGTGTGCCAGGCGATCCCGAACAGCGCACCTACGGCGTGATTGCCTTTTTGTCCAACCTGGATGGCTCCGGGCATGTGCTGCTGATCGAAGGGCTCAACATGGCTGGCACCGAAGCCGCGGGCGCTTTTCTCTTCGATCCGGAGCAGATGCGGCCGGTGCTAGAACAGGCCTTACCCCAAGGAAATGCACCGCGAAGCTTCGAAGTGCTTCTTGCTACCGATGCGGTGACGGCCAGCGCTTCAAGGCCGCGTGTCTTAAGTGTGCGGATCGGAAATTGAGCTGCGCAAAAAGTTGCGCGGCGAGTGGTCTGCCGCGCACTGGTGCGAACTACTGAATTTCGATCACGTCCGTGGCCGCGGCAGCCGATTGCCCGGCTTGCTCGATGACCTTTTCCGCGATGGCATAAAACGCCGCTGCCTGCGGGCTCTTGGGCCCGGCCAACGCCACCGGTATGCCGCGGTCGCCGCCCTCGCGAATGGCGGGGATCAGTTCGACCGAGCCGAGAAACGGCACGCCGAACTGCTGTGCCGTCCGCTCCACGCCGCCGCGCGAGAAGATGTCAATCTCGTGATGGCAATGGGGGCAGGTAAAGTGGCTCATGTTCTCCACGATGCCCAGCACGTCCACGTTGACCTGGGCGAACATCTCCAGCGCCTTGCGCGCGTCTTCCAGGCTCACGTCGCTGGGTGTCGAGACCACCACCGCGCCGGTCAGCGGCACGGTCTGCACCAGCGAGATGGCCACGTCTCCTGTGCCCGGAGGCATATCGACGATCAGATAATCGAGCTCGCCCCAGTTCACCTGCTGCAAAAACTGCCGCACGATCTGGTGCAGCATCGGTCCGCGCATCACCAGCGGTTTGTCGCCGGGCGAGATGTAGCCGATCGAGATGGTCTTCAGTCCGTGCGTCAGGTTGGGCTCGATGGTGTTGCCCTCGCCCATTTTCGGCATCGCCGACGAGCCCATCATCAGCGGCACGTTGGGCCCGTAGACATCGGCATCCATCAGCCCCACGCGCTTGCCCATCTTGGCCAGCGCAATGGCCAGGTTGACCGACACCGTGGTTTTGCCCACGCCGCCTTTTCCGGAACCTACCGCAATAATCTTGTCCACGCCGGGAATTGCTGCCGGCTGAGGCATGGCCTGGGGTTGCGCCATTGTTTTTCTCTCCTTGATCTATTGTTGTTGAAAATACCGATTATTTTTCCAGCGCAGCGATGGCCTGCTGTTCCTCTTTGCGCCGTGCATGTTCTCGTTCGCGATGCTCGCGCCGGCGCATCGCGTCGCCGTAGCGGCGAATCTCGTCCGGCGTCTCGGCCTTGAGCTGCGGTACCGGCAGCGCGCGGCCCTGCTCGTCGACGGCGACAAAGACCAGATAGGCGCTGGCGACGTGAGAGATGGCGCCGGTCCTGGTGTGTTCGGCCCACACCTTCACTCCCACTTCCATGGAAGTGGTAAAGGCGCGGTTCACGCTCGATTTCAAAATCACCAGATCGCCCAGCTCCACCGGGCGGATAAAGTCGATATGATCCATCGCCGCCGTGACGACGTTTTTGCGCGCGTGCCGGTAGGCGGCCATGGCGCCGGTGAGATCGATGAAGTGCATCAGCCGGCCGCCCAGCAGATGGCCCAGCGTGTTGGTGTCGTTGGGCAGGATGATCTCGGTCATCTCCGATTGGCTGTTGGCTACCGTCCGCGCCGCCGGACGTAACTCTTCTTCGTTCATTCGGCCTCCGCTTGCTGTTTGTGTTTTGCTTCCATTCCGTTTTTTTGTTCTGCCAGCTACAATATAGATGGTAGAAGCTTGTGCCCGGGTTCAATTTGGGAGCCTGTTCTAGTTTCGGCAATCCCCGTCGAAACCGCAAATGTTCAGACTTCCGGTGTTTCACTACCAACGGGCCAGATGCGAGTACGATGGACAAGATAGCAGGGCTCAGAGAGATTCTGGCGCAGGATCCCAACAACGCATTTGCCCGCTACGGGCTGGCGGTGGAGTTGGCGGAAAACGGCGACACGGAATCGGCCATCGCCGAGTTCGATCAACTGTTGGCGAGCCATCCGGCTTACACGTCGGGCTACTTCATGTGCGCGCAAACGCTGGCCAAGGCCGGAAGAACCGATGAAGCTATGACGCGGTTGAAGTCCGGCATTGAATCCGCAAAACGCGATGGTAATAGCCACGCGATGAGTAACATGCAAGCTTTTCTCGACGAGTTGGAGCGGTAAAACACAGCGAAGCTTAGCGCGATGGTTCATGGGCTGTGAACGCGCGCCAAGTTCGAAAAACCCTGCGCGCCTTGTTTTTTTCGAGATGGGTAGATATCCATCCAGCCCCACAGGCGCATCTAAGGAATTAGCATGGCAAAATATTCGATTGTTGTGCCGTTCCACAACGAAGAAGATAACGTAACGGCTCTTTATGCGCGGTTAAAGCACGTCATGGAGCAGATCGACGAGTCGTTCGAGCTGGTTCTGGTCGATGACGGCTCCCGCGACCGCACCTATAAGCTGCTGGAAGAGATCGCCGCTGTCGATAGCCGCGTGTTGATCGTCAAGCTGCGCCGCAACTTCGGCCAGACATCGGCATTGGCGGCTGGCTTCGATCACGCCTCGGGCGATTTCATCATCGCCATGGATGGCGATCTTCAGCATGATCCCAACGATATTCCGGTTTTCATCGAAAAGCTCAACGAAGGCTACGATGTAGTCTCCGGCTGGCGCAAGGTGCGCATCGACAACTTCATCATGCGCCGCTTCCCCTCGCGTTGTGCCAACTGGATGATGGCCAAGCTTTCCGGCGTGAACATCCACGATTTCGGCACCACCTTCAAGGCTTACCGCCGCGAAGTCATCCAGAACATCCCCCTCTACGGCGAGATGCATCGTTTTATCCCCGCGTTGGCCAGCTGGTATGGGGCTTCGATCTGCGAGGTGCCCATCCACAACGTCAATCGCGAGCGCGGCAAGAGCCACTACGGCATTGGCCGTACCTTCCGCGTCTTCTTCGATCTGATGACGATCCGCTTCCTGCTCCAGTACATGAGCCGGCCGTTGCACTTTTTCGGCGGCTTCGGCGTGCTGGGCATGTTATCGGGCAGCGGCTTGGCCGCGGCGTTGCTGGTGATGAAGCTGCTGCACCCGGCAACGGAGATGATCCGCAACCATGCGCCTCTCTTCGTGATCGCCTCGGTGCTCATCCTCTCCGGCATTCAATTGCTGGCCATCGGTCTGCTCGGCGAGTTGCAGGTCCGCCACTTCTTCACCAGCCAGAATCCCACGGCCTACGCGGTTGACCGGTTGGTGCGGCTGGCCACGCCCGAGGAGCAGAACCTGCTCTCTGGACGCCCGCGCGGAATGGATTAAAAACGAAAGCACGAAAACGGAATCGAGCACCGGCGATCGCAAGCCTCGGCAGGAGATTTCATTCTGAAATCAACGATCGCCGGTGTACCTCATCTATCACCAGGGGCATGTTTGGGCCGGCGTATGCTGGGATGGCGATGAAGTTCTCGATTCTTACGCTCTGCAGTCTCATTGCATTTGGTGGTTTGAACGCGCAAGTGCCTGTCTGGCAGCCGTCGGCAGGACACAAGCAATTACCGCTCTGGCCCGGTGCCGCACCCGATCCGCAGCCGGTCAAAGGGCCGGAGACGGTGAAGGTCGCCAAGGAGCTGGTGGCGGGAAAACCATGGTCATGGGTCAGCAACGTCACGCGGCCCACGATCACGGTTTACTCGCCGAAGGGGAAGAATACCGGCGCCGCGGTCGTCGTCTTTCCCGGCGGTGGTTATCAGATTCTGGCCATCGATATCGAGGGCACCGAGGTCTGCGACTGGCTTACGCAAAAAGGCATCACCTGCGTGCTGTTGAAGTATCGCGTCACCGACGTAGGCGACTATCCGAAATCGGGGCCATACCCCGAGTCGCCCATGGCCCTTGAGGACGCGCAGCGGGCGCTGGGGTTGGTGCGCGTCCATGCCGCCGAGTGGCATATCGATCCGCACAAGATCGGCGTGCTGGGCTTTTCGGCGGGCGGACATCTGGTGGCGGCGATCAGCACGCATTACGAAAAACGCCTGTACAAGGCCGTCGATGCTGCCGACCATCTGAGCTGCCGTCCTGATTTTGCCGTGCCGATCTATCCCGGGCATCTTTCGTTGTCTGCCGCCGAGTGGGATTCCAAGGCTGGCAAAAGCAGCTACGTCTTTCATGCTCCGGCGGGCGCCGATATGCATCTGGGATTGAATCCCGAGGTGCCGGTTACGCGCAATACGCCGCCCACGTTTCTGCTGCAAAACGAAGACGATCATGTCGACAACGTCGAGGACGCGCTGGCCTACTATATTGCACTCAAAAATGCTGGCGTATCCGTCGAAATGCATTTGTACGCGCAGGGTGGCCACGCCTTCGGGCTGCGGCGCACCAAACTTGCCGTAACCGCATGGCCGCGGCTCGTGGAAACCTGGATGGTATCGCTTGGCATGATCGCGGATCGATGAGGCTGTGGGCGCAGCCGGAGACTTGACTTCTCCGCTACTAGCTCCGCTAACCACGCTTACCCCGCTAGTTTGGCTGTTCGCAAATCTCTTGCGCCTGCCCACCCTTTAGGTTCATCCTGAACCAAGCCATGAAAGCCATTCAGATTCACGATGTCGGCGGGCCCGAGGTTCTCCGCGTAGCCGAGCTGCCCATTCCTGAACCGGGGCCGGGACAGGTTTTGCTGCGCGTCGAGGCCACGGGCGTCAATTTCATCGAGATTTATTTCCGCAAGGGAACCTACAAAGCGCCGTTGCCCTTTACGCCGGGCAGCGAGGCCGCGGGCACGGTGGAAGAGCTTGGTCCGGGCGTTACGGGATTCGTTGCCGGCGATGCGGTTGTCTCCACGGCCGTCATTGGCAGCTATGCCGAATACGCGCTGGTTCCCGCCGCGCAACTGGTCAAAATTCCGCACGGCCTCGGCATGGAACAGGCTGCGGCGGCCATGCTGCAAGGCATGACCGCGCATTATCTGGCTTTTTCTACTTATCCGCTCAAGGCCGGCGAGACGGCGCTGATTCACGCTGGAGCCGGTGGCGTGGGTTTGCTGCTCACGCAAATGGCCGCCCGCATCGGCGCGCGCGTCATCACTACCGTCTCTACGCAAGAAAAAGCCGAGCTATCGCGCGAGGCTGGCGCCAGCGAGGTGATTCTTTACACCGAAAAGGATTTTGAGGCCGAGGTCAAACGGCTCACAGGCGGCAAGGGCGTGGATGTGGTTTACGATTCGGTGGGCAAAACCACTTTTGAGAAGAGCTTGAATTGCCTGCGCCCGCGTGGATTGCTGGCGTTGTTTGGAGCCTCCAGCGGACCTGTGCTGCCCTTCGATCTCATTCAGCTCAATCAAAAAGGCTCGCTCTTCATCACCCGGCCCACGCTCTGGCATTACATCGCTACCCGCGCCGAACTCGAGTGGCGCGCTGGCGACGTGCTTGGTTGGGCCGCAACAGGAAGTCTCAAACTGCGCACCGAACACACCTACTCGCTCGACAACGCCGCGCAGGCGCAAATCGATATGGGATCGCGAAAAACCACCGGCAAGATTCTGCTGGTGCCGTAAGAGCAGCTTTCAGCCATCGGCTTTCAGCTCTTTCGTGCGGCTGCGAAGCGATGCGTTGAGCAAGCATACTAAGAGCTGAAAGCTGATAGCTGATAGCTGACAGCTGACAGCTGACAGCTATCAGCTATCAGCCAGGAGCTAAACAAATGTCCGCTATTTCTATTCTTCCTACAGATCGCGTTTTCATCCTTACCGGCGCAGGAATCAGCGCCGAGAGCGGCCTGCCGACCTTTCGCGCCGATGATGGCCTCTGGTGCGGCCATCGCGTGGAGGATGTGTGCACACCCGAGGCTTTGCAGCGCGATCCAGCCAGCGTTTGGGCCTTTTATTCCGAGCGCCGCGCCCAGGGCCAGAAGGTGCAGCCCAACCCGGCGCACATGGCGTTGGCGGAACTGGAAGCCAAGATTCCCGGCCGTTTTTTTCTGTGCACGCAGAATGTCGACGACCTGCACGAGCGTGCCGGTTCGCGCAATCTGGTGCACATGCACGGCGAGTTGGCCAAGGCCCGCTGCGAGCGCGAGTGCGGCCGTCCGCCGGTCGAAGACCGCGCCGTTTACGCGAGCCTTGAACAGGTGCCGCATTGCTCTTGCGGTGGACGGCTGCGCCCGCACATTGTTTTCTTTGGGGAGATTCCGCTGGAGATGCCGCGTATCGAGCAGGAGATTGCGCGCGCCACGCTGATGGTTGTCGTCGGCACATCGGGCGCGGTCTATCCCGCGGCCAACTTTGTGCATTGGGCCCGCCACGCCGGCGCTCGCACTGTTTATATCGGCCCCGAGCCGCCGCTCAACGCCGGCGCTTTCACGCACATCGTCGAAGGCAAGGCCGGCCAGGTATTGCCGGGACTGTTTCAAACCGATTAATTTGCGCGCGGCTCAATTCGAGCCGCGCCAATTTACTTCTCCGCCTTATCTATCTGATCCAGCTTTTGCAAATCGAGCAGCCTTCCCTCGTTCTCCCGGTCCAGGGCCGCGCGTTTGGGAACTTCGACTAAATCCTGATCGTGCGCGGCGCGGTGCACCTCGTCCTGCGCCGGCCGTAAAATCGTTGGAATTGTTTGCATGGCTGTTCCTCGCTTTCTTTTCAGATTTGTTGAGTTGTTCAAGTGGATTGTGCCGAAGGCGAAACCGGATGTCCTCGCCGCTTGCGCGCAAAATCATTGCGCGATCATTTTGTTTTTATGAACTCTTTGCGCCGGAAGCGCAGCCCCGTCCAATCCTCGTCGATGGCCACGGCGCGCACCGTCTCGAAGCCGAGGGCCTTGAGCGCGGCCCAGCCCGTATCGCGGTTGAAGTCGCAGGTATATTTCGTCGATGTGCCCTTGGGGTAGGCGAACCACACGATTGCATCGCCTTTGGCGCGGCGCGCGATCGTGGGCGCCAGCTTTTCAACTTCGCTTTTACGCGTGGTAAATGCCAGCCAGAAATCCGCCTCCGCCACTGATTCCAGATGGTGGTGAATGGTGATCGCCGGCAGTTTCGCCAACTCCGCGGCAAAGCTCTCTGGCGCATGTAGCACCACCAACTCTTGCCGGCTGCCCAAATTCAGTTTGTCGAAAAGATTGGCCATCAACCACCATCCTATGTAGTTGATGGAAATAATCTGCAAATCGATCCCGAAAATTCTTCGCAGGCAGCCGCGGCGGGGCAGAGAATAGAGAGCAGGGTGTTTTATCGATAGCCTGTAAGTTTTTTGGCTTTCTGAATACACGGCTGCAATTCGCTGTCCACGCTGATCGCTGATAGTTCGCTTCTGCTCCCTGCCTGCGATTCCATCCTCTTCGCTTTGTCAGTTATCATCAAAGCATCGCTTGCCGACGCATGCATTCATTTCAATCGGGAGGATCATCCCTTGTCTGACGCGCACAACTCCGCATCTTCGCAGGCTTCACCGGCCAACACCGAACAACTGAACGGCGCCCGTTCTTTGCGCATTGCCCTCTTTGGTTTTGGCACCGTCGGCAGTTCGGTGGCGCGTATTCTCGTGGAGAGCAAGCCGCGGGGCATCGAGTTGACCCACATCTTCAATCGCAATGTGGCGCGCAAGCGTGCCGATTGGGTTCCGTCGAGTGTGGTTTGGAGCGAGGATGCCGGTCAGGTGCTCGGCTCCGATGTGGACGTGATCGTCGAGCTGGCGGGCGGCCTCGATCCGGCGGGAAGCTGGGTACGCCGCGCCCTCGAAGCCGGCAAGAGCGTTGTCACCGCCAACAAAAAGCTCATCGCATTTCAGGGGGTCGAACTGGAGCGGCTGGTCGCGGCCAAAGGCGGCCATCTGGTCTACGGCGCTGCCGTAGCCGGCGGAATCCCCGTGATTCCCGGCCTCGAGCACGGACTGGCCGGCGACCGCATTCAGCGCATTGAAGGCATTTTGAACGGCACCTGCAACTTCATCCTGAGCAAGATGGAGGCCGGCGCCGATTACGCGACCGTGCTTGCCGAGGCGCAGGCCAAGGGCTACGCCGAAGCCGATCCCACCGAGGATGTGGGCGGCTTCGATGCGCGCGCCAAGCTCTCGATTCTGATGCGCCTGGCCCTGCGCGTGCAGATCAATCCCGAAGAGATCGTTCCCCGGCCGATCACCACGTTGGCGCCGGTCGATTTCAGTTATGCACGCGATCTTGGCTGCACCATCCGCCAGGTGGCTCGCGCCGAGCAGGCGGAAGGCCGCCTCGCCGCTGCCGTCGGCCCTACTCTAGTCGATCTCCACTCGCCGATGGCCTGGTCGCAGGGCACGGAAAATATGGTGATTCTCAACGGCCGCTACGGTGGCGATGTGGTCTTCTCCGGCCACGGAGCTGGCGGCCATCCCACGGCCGTCGCCGTGGTCAGTGACTTGATGACGCTGGCGCACGGTTCGCGCCGCGTGGCGATTCCCTCGGCCCCCGCCACGGTAGGTGCCGAGTTCGAGGTTCCGCACTATATTCGTTTCCTGGTCAACGACCGGCCGGGCATTGTCGCTGCCATCACCGCCGCGCTGGCCGAAGAGAAGATCAACATCCGCGCCATCGTGCAAAAGTCCGGCTATCCGGCCAACGCGCTGCCCTTTGTCGTCACCGTCGAGCCCTGCAAATCCAGCGCCCTGCGCCGCGCCCTGGACCGTGTCAAGAATCTCGAATGCATGATCGCCGAGCCGCTGGATCTGCAGATGCTCGAGTAGAGAACAGTGGTTGGTGAACAGGGATCAGCGGGCGGGGCTTGCGGTGCGCGATGACCGGCGCTGTGTTCCAGAGGCTTGGCAGAAGACGATCATTGGCCGATATGTGGCTTACCGATCATGAGCAAGCAGATTGCTTGGCATGCGGTTCGTTTTGCACAGGATTATCGATCCAAGTGTCCTGATCTTACATTCGTACTTCTAACAAACAGGCCTCATGTTTCAAGACCCGCTTCAAGGAAAAATTGAAATCCGGACGCGCTGACTATATCTTGCTTTTTAAGCCTGTATTCCGCTACTCATAGACCGGATCGATCAGCGGGTTCACAACATGAATGGCCCCGTAGTGTTGTCTGGCCGCCAAATCTTCAGAGTATAGAGTCGATGCGCCCGCGTCTTCGGCGGCTTGAACGATCAGCGCATCCCAGAAGGAAATCTTGTATCGTTTCTCGATTTCAAGAGCCCTCAGAATCGACTCTGTAGTATTCGTTACCACTTCCCAGCTTGCGTAGTCGTACAGCAACTCCCGGACTTCGTCCACGGAGAGAGGTATACCGGCCTTGCGCCGGAGATTGACACATAATTCTTGCAAGACCTGTGTGCTTAGAACCCCGCGGCCCGAATCCCAAAGCTGTTCCATAAAGATTTTTGCGCGCTGGTGTTTGACTCCGGCGGAACGGTCGTGCGCGTAGATCAAGATATTCGTATCGACGAAGCACTTACCGTTCATGCAGTTCGTCCCGGGAAAGAGGAGGCGTCCATTGCAAGTCGTAGCCCGTCTTCAAACGGGCAAGAGCGCGCAGACGTGCCTGATCGTAGCGTTTACGCTCGCGTACGATCTGTTCCAGCCGCGCTGCCAGCAATGCACTGATGGAAGAACCTTCCTGTGCGGCAAAGACGCGGGCTTCCCGCAGCAATTCGGAGTCGATTTTTAAAGTTACATTGGTCTTCATTGCTGCGCTATTCCTCGTGCAGCACAAGTATACGTGCTTTGGAGCGTTGACGCAATCCGTTGAATCCCTTTGGGATGTACTCCCCGCCGCTTGCGGCGAGGTATTTATTATAGAGTTCTTGAAATATCTTTCAACCGAATGGGCGAACTCAATGAATGAGTTTTTCGACCTACCCCCGCCCCTTCGCTGGCCCGGTCGATTCGCGAATGCTTAGTGTCGGCGCCATGGAGACCTCGCCTGGGTTGGGCAGCTCCTTGTTGGCGATCCGCTCCAGAAGCAGTTGCGCGCCTTTCTGGCCCATCTCGAACAGCGGCTGGTGCACGGTGGTGAGCGATGGCGTGGAAAAAGCCGCCGAGGTGGTATCGTCGAAGCCGACCACCGAGATATCGCCGGGCACGTCGCGTCCGGTGTCTTTGATGGCGCGAATGGCGCCCATCGCAGCCGTGTCGTTGAAGCAGAACAGGGCGGTGGTGTCGGGAGACTTTTCCAGCAGCGCGCGCGTCGGCTCGTAGGCAATCTGCGGGTCCATGGGATGATGGCCGGTCTTCAGTGGCCAGCCAGTGGTGTCCAGCCGGACCACTCGCGAGGCATCGGTCTTCAAGCCCAGTTCCTTGGCCACTTTTTGAATCTCGATCCAGCGGTATTCGGAGTCGGGAATGGCCTTGGGGCCGCGCATGAAGGCAATGCGCCGGTGGCCGAGATCGTAGAGATGCGTCAGCGCCAGTTTGACGGCGATGTAGTGGTCCAGCACGACGTTGGTGACATTTTCGCCGCTGCAATGCGAGGAGATGGCCACCACCGGCACCGAAACCGGAGCCGGCAGATCGTCGGCCGAGGTGTTCAGCAGCAGAAAGCCGTCGACCGCCCGCTCGATCAACATGCGCGGGTAGCGCTCCATCAATTCTTTATTCCAGTTGTGGCAGGCGGTGAAGAAGAAGTAGTGCGCGCGGTTCAATTCCTGCACCACGCCGCTCATCACGCGCGTGAAGTAGCCTTCGCTCAAGTCCGGGGCGATGACGCCGACGCTCATCGACTTGCTCTGGCGCAGCGAACGGGCAAAGTAGTTGGGCCGGTAGTTCAGCCGTTGAGCTGCTTCCACCACCCGGTCGCGTGTCTCCTGGGGAATCGACTTGGCCGACGGCGAGTTGTTTAATACCAGTGAGACCGTCGTCTGGGAAAGTCCCAGGTGCCCGGCCAACATGCGCAAATTCACGTGCCCTGGTTGCGTTTCAGCCCCTTTTTTAGCCATAGCGGGATTCTGACCTGCGTTCCTTAGCGATAAGAACAAACCACAATCTATCAGTATATCGATTTGTTTTCGGGAAGAGAGCCTGAATTTTGCAGCCGGCCCCTCGGACGTTCGCCGGATGATTTTGCTTCCGTAAAGCATTAGAATGTGAGAAGCAATCCGCACGAAATCTTTCAGATAGGGTTCTTCGGCCAATATGGGGGCGTAGCCGCATCCAGAACAGGCAAGGCACGGGAGGTAACTTTCCGTGCCGGCCCAGTCCGGAATGGGGAGAATTTTAACTCCTATGCATTTGATTTTGCTTGGTTGTAACCTTGCATTCATCTTGGCCCGTTAGCCTGAAAGCGTGGACGTTACAGTGCCTGAGATTCGTATCGCACAGCCTGAGCAAGAGCCTGTTCCCAACGCGCAGCAGGAAACGCCGGCCATCGTGGCGCAGGAGCCTTCGGCGGTTCGCCGCTTCTTGCTCTCGCGCGGCAATTCGGCCATCGCCGATCGCGGATTTCATCTCCTCATGGTGCTCTGCGCTCTCAGCATCTTCGGCATCGTTGTGCTCATCGCCACCGAGCTGGTCCGCCGCTCTAATCTGGCCTGGCACAGCTTTGGCCTGCAGTTTTTCTACAAGGGCTACACCGATCCCGCAACTGGCCTGACGAGCTATTGGGATCCGGTCAACGGTCACTTCAGCGCGGTGCCATTCGTCTACGGAACACTGGTCTCCTCGCTGCTGGCTCTGCTGCTAGCCGTGCCTCTGGCGTTAGGCGTGGCGGTTTTCCTCACCGAGATGTGCCCCGGCTTTCTACGCGCGCCGCTGGCCTTCCTTACCGAACTGCTGGCCGCCATTCCCAGCATCATCTACGGCATGTGGGCGATGTTCGTTCTGGTGCCGTTGCTGCGCGAGCACGTCAATCCCTGGTTGATCCAACTGTTCGGCTGGACAGGCCTGTTTGGCAGCGACAATCCCACGGGCCTCGGCTTCGTGGCTGCAGCCGTCATTCTCGCCGTGATGATTCTGCCCATTATCTCCTCGCTCACTCGCGAGGTGATGCTCGCGGTTCCGTACTCGCAGCGCGAGGCGGTGCTGGCTCTTGGCGCCACGCGCTGGGAGATGATCCGCGTCGGCGTTCTGCGCAATGCGCGCATCGGCATCGTCGGTGCCATCATTCTCGGCCTGGGCCGCGCCTTGGGTGAAACCATGGCCGTCACCATGGTGATCGGAAATAGCCCAGAGATTCACCACTCGCTGTTGTCCAATGGCAGCTCCATGGCCTCCGTCATCGCCAACGAATTTGCCGAAGCCACCAGCGACCTCCACCGCAGCGCCCTCATCGAGATCGGACTGGCGCTGTTTATCGTCACCATTTTGGTCAATGCCTTGGCCCGCATGCTCGTCTGGGCCGTCACGCGCGGCGCTCCGGCGAACGCCCGTTAACCCTTGCGCAATGGCGCGCAAGGGCAGGGAAGCTTGGGCCTAGAAAAACAACCATTGCTGTTCCACTGCTGATAACTGAAAGCTGTAACCATGGCCACAGATTTTCCAATTCGTACCCGCATCCGCTACTTCACCGATCAGGCGGCCACGGTGACGGCCGTTCTCTTCACGGCCCTCGTTATTTTGCCTCTGGTGGCGATCTTCATTTATCTGCTGCTCATGGGCGCCAGCTCGCTCAATCTCGATTTCTTCATCCGCGTGCCCAAGCCGGTCGGCGAATCCGGCGGTGGCATGGCCAACGCCATTGTCGGTTCGGCTACGCTGCTGGCCGTGGCCAGCGTCATCGGCGTTCCCATGGGCATTGGCGGCGGCATCTATCTGGCTGAGTTCGGCCGCGGCACCAAGCTGGCCAACGCCATCCGCTTCACTGCCGACGTGCTCAACGGCATTCCCTCGATCGTGATGGGTATTACCGCTTACTCGCTGATCGTCATGCCGCAAGGCCACTTCTCGGCCTTTGCCGGCGGCGTCGCGTTGGGCATCATGATGATTCCCACCATCTGCCGCACCACCGAGGAGATGCTGCTGATGGTGCCGCACGTGGTCCGCGAGGCCGCGCTGGGGTTGGGCGTTCCCAACTGGCGCGCCGTGCTCTCCATCACCGTCCGCACCGCCTCGCCCGGCATTATTACCGGCTGCATGTTGGCCTTTGCCCGCGTCGCTGGCGAAACCGCCCCACTTTTATTCACCGCTTTGGGCAACAGCTTCTGGAGCACCAGCCTTAATGAGCCCATCGCCGCTCTTCCGCTGCAAATTTTCGTCTACGCCACCTCTCCCTTCGACGACTGGCACCGGCTGGCCTGGGCGGGAGCGTTGGTCCTGATCGTTCTTATCGTCCTTGCCGTCTCGCTGGTGCGTTACGTGACCAGCCGCGGCGTCTTGAAAGGGGCAAGCTAAAGTGGGCGTCGGTATCGAAGTCACCAACCTGAATGCGTGGTATGGCTCCAACCACACGCTGCAGGACATCAATCTGAACATTCCCGCCAATCATGCCACCGCGCTGATTGGCCCCTCGGGCTGCGGCAAGAGCACCTTCGTGCGTTGCCTGAACCGCATGCACGAGACCAACCCCATCGCCCGCGTTACCGGCAGCGTGCGCATGGGCGACATCGACATCTATGAGGATGTGAAGCCGGTCGAGATCCGCCGCCGTGTGGGCATGGTCTTCCAGCGCCCCAATCCTTTCCCGACCATGTCGATCTACGACAACGTTGCCGCCGGCCTCAAGCTCAACGGCTACACCAACCATAAGTCCCTCGACGAGATCGTGGAAAAATCCTTGAAGAATTCCGCCCTTTGGGAGGAGGTCAAGGACGATCTCAAGAAGAAATCCGGCGCCAGCCTCTCTGGCGGCCAGCAGCAGCGGCTCTGCATAGCCCGCGCCCTGGCTGTCGATCCCGAAGTTCTCTTAATGGACGAACCTGCCTCGGCTCTCGATCCCGTTTCCACGTCCAAGATCGAGGATCTGATTTTTCAACTAAAATCTCAATACACCATCGTCATTGTGACGCATAATATGCAGCAGGCCGCTCGCGTCGCCGAGAAGACGGGATTCTTCTTGAACGGCCGCATGGTCGAGTTCGACTCGACCCACAAAATCTTTACCAATCCCTCCGACAAACGTACGGAGGATTACATCACGGGCAGGTTCGGATGACACGCATTCGCTTTCAACAAAGCCTGGAGGATCTTAAAGAGAACCTTCTCGTCATGGCCGGCCTAGCCGAGCAAGCCATTCAGCGCGCCATCGAGGCCTACCGTGTCCGCGATCTGTCGATCTGCGATCTGGTCAGCCGCTCCGAGTTGGCCATCAACCGCATGGAGCGCGACATCGACCAGGCCGCTCTCGACCTGCTCGCCATGGAACAGCCCATGGCTGTCGATTTGCGCTTTATTCTCAGCGTGATCAAGATCAACGCCGACCTGGAGCGCGTGGGCGACGCCGCCAAAAACATCAGCGAGCGCGTCCGCCACATGGAAAACATGGGCGCCGTCGATCTGCCGGTCGATATTCCGCGCATGGCCTCGCTGGCCGAAGACATGGTGCGCAAGAGCCTGCAGGCCTTCATCGAGGCCGATGCCGAGATGGCGCGCACCGTGCTCACCATGGACGAAGCCGTGGACCAGATGAACCGCACCGCCTACAAATCCCTCACCAAGGTGATGGAAGAGCAAGGCCACCTGGCGCCGCAGGCCCTCAACGCCCTGATGATCTGCCGCGCCCTGGAACGGGTCGGCGATCATGCCACCAACATCGCCGAGGATGTGATCTTCTGGGTGCAGGGCGACGATGTCCGCCATCCCAAGGCCGTTGCCAAGTTGCAGGCCGCTGCAGAAAAAGCCGCAGCCCCCGCGCCGGCGCAAAAGTAGCCTGCGAAGGAGCGGGATCGACGCGAAACCAATATGCTCAACAAAAGAAGCCCCGCCAAGAGCGGGGCTTTTATTTGTTTCATGAATGGGCAGACGTCAAATTAATGAGCCGGAGCCGTCACCTTCACGCCGAGCGCGTTCAGCTTGCTGTGCGCCGCGCGGGCTTCGGGGGTTTGCGGGTGGCGCTGGATCAGCAGCTTCAACTCGCGAATGCCGGCGTCTTTCTTGTTCTGCGCCAATAGCGCGAATCCCTTGTGCAACTGTGCCGCCGGCGCCTTGGCATTGCCGCTGAAGCCCTCCAGCACGGTGTTGTAGCTGTTGATCGCCGTCGCGTAGTCCTTTTGCTGGTAGGCGATCTCGCCCAGATAGAACTGCGCCGTTCCCGCAGCCTCATCGAGCGGATAAAAGTGCGCCACGTCCTGGAACTCGCCCTGCGCCACCGGGTACTTTCCCGCCGTGAAATCGCGGATGCCGGCCTGCAAGGTCTCTTCAAGCGGCGGAGCCTGTTGCATGCCAGCGGTGGGCGTCGCGGGCGTTGTTCCCGGTGCCGAACCTGCTGCCGGAGCGGTTCCCACAGGCTGGCTTGGCGCGGCCTGCGCCTGCGCAGCTTGTGCTTGCGCGGCCTGCAACTGCGCCTGCAACTCGGCAATCGTTTTATCGAGCTTGGTGATGCGCGCCTTCAATTCATCGACTGAGTCATTCAGCGACTGCACTTGCCCGGAGACGGTGTCCACCTTGCCGCCAACCGAGTCATTCTGCGAGTTCAGCTTTTGCTGCAGCGCGTTGACGGCCGCCGTCATCTGATTTGACTGATCAGCCGTTTGCTCGGCCAGGTGCTGCAAGACGCCAATCTTGGTGTCGACAGTCGATTGCAGCCGCTGCACCATGTCGGTAAGCTGTTGCACCTGGGTCTGCAACTCAACCATCTCTTTGGAGACGGCTCGCGCCGGCGCCGCCGCAGAAACGAACAGAAAAGCAAACACCGCCAAACCCAGCAGGCGATTCCTCATGCTCCGTGATCTGTGCATCGTGAAAACCTTCCTCTATACAGCAGTACGGCAGCCCGGCTTGATGGGGCAGGACTGCCGTATCTTTCAAACACCGATTACCAGCGTGAGTTTTGCCCTAGTAGCTGCCATCGAAGCGCAACCGCTGGTCCCGCACGTACCGCTAAAAGCTAAAAGCTAAAAGCTAAAAGCTAAAAGCTGTTCTACCGGTCAATCGTGAAGCCGTCGCGGCGGTTCAACTGCCAGCACTCCTCGGTCGATTCCGAGCAGAAGGGCTTTTCCTTGCCGTAGCTGATGACGCGAATCCGGCTTTCGGCAATACCGGCCGATACCAGCGCCGCCTTGGCCGCTTGGGCGCGATTCTGTCCCAGCACCAGGTTGTACTCGTCGGAGCCGCGTTCATCGCAGTAGCCGCCGATGACCACCTTGATCTCGGGATGGGTATTCAGATACTCGGCGTCTTTGGTCAACGTGGCCAGCGCGTCGCCGCGAATGTCGTAGTTGTCGTAGTCGAAGAAGACATCTTGCACGCGGGCCTTGAACTCTTCTTCGGCGCTCATCGCCGTGCTGGGCACGCTGATGGCCGGCGGAGCATTCACGGTAATACGCGCTGTGGCATCGGCCGTGCCGCCGTCGCCACGCGCCACCAGATGATAGGTGGTGGAAGCCGCCGGCGTCACCGTCTTGACGCCCACCGAGGGCACATCGCCGAGGCCTTCGATGGTCACCGTGGTGGCGTTGGTGGTGTGCCAGGTTAACTGCACCTGATCTCCGGCCGAGATCACCGTTGGCGTGGCCGTCAGATCGGCCGTGGGCGCCGCAGCGGGCGCCGTGTTGGCGGGCGCTGTATCGCCGCTCGAAGCTGGCTTGCTCTTCTTGCATCCGGCAACCGCCAGCATGGCAACGAGCGCTAAAGCAATGGCAAAAACTGGTTTCTGCAGTTTCAAGGGATCGCTCCTTCCGTTCAGCCAAACACCGTTGTTCCTGGCCAGCCGGCTACGCCGCAGCCAGGAAGATAGCACCGCTAAAATCATAGTTCATTGCGATGGACCATGTGCCACTTTCAGGAATCGTCCTGACTGGCGATATTCCCAATGGGTTTATTTCCAGCTCCAGTTCGGCATCGAATTGTCGCCGCTCGATGTCAGTTGTTTCTGGCCAGTGCCATCGGAGAGCATGGTCCAGATCTGCGTCCGGTGGTTGATCTGGCGCTGAAAGACAATGTGCCGGCCGTCGGGAGACCACGACGGAAAGTCGTTGTTTCCGGCTTCGTGCGTGGCCTGCAGCCAGCGCTTGCTGGCGATGTCCATCACGTAGATATCCTGGCCTCCGGGGTCGCCGGGACCGTATTTGCGATTCCAACTGAAGGCCAGCATGCCGCCGTTGGGCGACCACGAGGGCGAGATCGCGTAACCGCTGTCGGTCATCCGCTGCACGCTCGATCCGTCCTGATCCATGATGTAAATCTGCGGCTCGCCAGTTCGCCCGCTGACCCACGACAACTGCGTGCCGGTGCGCGGGTTCCAGGTGGGCGAGGTATCGGCGCCGAAGCTGGTCAGCCGCCGCGGACTGTTGCCATTGGCGTCGGCGACCCAGATCTCCGGGTGGCCGGAGCGCGCCGACGAGAAGGCGAGCTTTTGTCCGTCGGCCGACCAAGCTGGCGCTTGATTGCTGCCCCCCGCCGTGCCCGCCGGGAAGCTCACCAGCCGGCCCAGATCCAGCGAGAACATGCGGATCGCCCAGCCCTCTTTGCCCAGCGAAGCAAAGGCCAGCCGCGTGCCATCGGGCGAAATACGCGGCGAAATCGAGATGCTGCCCAGGTGTGTGACCGCATGCTGATTCGATCCGTCGTAATCCATTACCCAGATCTCTTTGGCGCCGGTGCGGTTGCTCACAAAATAAATCTTGGTCTCGGCAATGCCCTTGAGGCCGCCGCCCAGCCGCTCGATGATGTCGTCGGCAAAGCGGTGCGCGATGGTGCGCGCCATCTCTTCGCTGGCGGTCTCGTTATACTGCCGCGCCAGCACCGGCGGAGCGCCGGCCGCGTGTGCATCGCCCAGCCAGCCGTAGACCACCAGCCGTCCGTTGGCCGCGGAAAGCGCGCCAAAGGCCACCATGGCGGCGTTAGCTGGCGAAGCCGACCATTGCGCGGCGACAAATTCCTGCGGCGCGCCCGGCGTCGCCTGCGGCGCCAGACTCTTCGAGACCATATCGAAGATGCCGGCGCTCTCCAGATCCATATACAACGTATTGTCGAAGGCCGCCTTCAGCACCGGCGTCTCCGGATCGCTGCCCACGGGCTTGAAATCGGCCGCCGCCAGCCGGATCCGCTCATTGCCCAGATTTGTTCCCGTATGTACCCAGTCCTGAGCCCGCAGTTGCCGCCCCGCCAGGGCCGCGATACAAATCACAAACAGGGAAAAAAGCCCACCTCTAACCCTCATGCCGTCGATGATCCTTCCCGATGAAGCTGTCAGCCGTTAGCTATCAGCTTTCAGCTTTGAATCTACTGAACTGAACGCCTGTTATCAAATATGAACCATCACTCTGAACCAAGAGGAACGAAGCTGTAAGCCCAATAATGAATCTCTTCAAAATTTACGTTTTCGAGCTCGTCAATCACCCCACGAAAAAGCTGAGAGCTGACAGCCGCTCTTCAATACTCGCAGTAATAGCCCACGCGCAACGTGCTTTGATTATAAGCCGCGGGCAGATTGCCGAAGGTGTCCACGCGCTGCACGCCGCGCTTGCAGGATTGGTCCAGAGTAGGGCTGCCGCTGGAACGGTCCAGTTGCAAATCGCTCACGCTGCCGTCGCGGTGAACCGTGAAAATCAGGTAAACGCGCGTGCCCTTGGGCGTGCGCGGATCGACTTCGCCCTTGTACCAGCTCTGGTTCATCTTGCGGTTGATCTGGTCCACGTACCAGCCGTAGAGGCTGGCGAAGTTGCCGTCGCCGACCGTTGCCGGGCCGCCGTTGCCAAATTGCGTCTGCCGCGGCATCATGGAGCCGGCCTGCTCGCCGTATTGCGCCAGGTTCTGCTGCTTGGTTGGCTGCTGGTGCTGCTGCGTCTTGGGGGTGTTTTGCGGCTTGGGCGTGGTCTTGGCGCTTTTGCTGGCGATGGGAATCGCCGTCTCGTCTTCGTGATGCTGTTCTTTGGGGCTGGGCGCGGCCGGCGCCTGACTGGGCGTTTCCGTTGCCAAAACATTTTGGTTCATCTGTTCGGCGGGTAAGGGCAGCGCGCTCGAAACCAGATTCACCTGCATCGATCCAGCGGCTCCCGGGCCACCCCACTCGCCGTGATGGAAGATTCCCATCACCCAGCCCGAGTAGGCAAGCAGCGCCGCCAGAGCCAGATGCAGCCCCAGCGAACCGGCCGCAGGTCCAATGTATGGCTCCGGCTTCAGTTCCCGTTCCAGTTGCTCGCCGCCCTCGAATACGTCATTCATGATTCTTTGTTCAATGGCAAATTGCGGTATTGAGTCATACGTTCATTGAAAAATCGTCTTGTCATCCTGAGCGTAGTTTGCCGCGCAATCTGCGGCAAATGGAGTCGAAGGATCTGCGGTTATTCTGCAACGAATGCCAGACGAGCCCCGCCAACTCCGCTACTGCCCCCCAGCGTTTTTGCCCTCCAGCGGCTGGGTCACAATCGAAACATTGGTGATCCCCGACTGCTTCACCGCGTCCATCACGCTGGCAAAGGCGCCGAAGGGAACCCGTTCGTCGCTGCGCAAATAGATCGCCTGATGCGCCGGATCGACACCGGCCTTGCGCAGCCGTTCGGGCAACTCGTGCACGTTGACCGGCTGATCGTTCAAAAACACCTGCTGATCGCGGTCGATTGTTACCACCATCCGCTGCTCGGTGACCTCTTTGACCGTCCGCGTCTTGGGCACGTTCACTTCAATGCCCGATTGCAAGACCGGCTCGGTGATCATGAAGATCACCAGCAGCACCAGCACCACGTCCACCAGCGGCGTGATGTTGATCTCCGCCAGGGAAGACTGCGTCCGTCCATTGCTCGCGATAAATGCCACAGCTCAGCCCCTTTGCGGCGGTTCGCTGGCTCCGCGTTGCAGGCCCTGCGGCCGCGCGGGAATCTCTTCCAGAGAATTCAGCAGCTCGCGCGCGAAATCGTCGGTGGTCGCGGCAAAGACGCGAATCCGCGCCATGAACAGGTTGTAGGCCACCAGCGCCGGCACGGCCACAAACAGTCCGGCAGCGGTGGTGATCAGCGCTTCGCTGATGCCCGGCGCCACGGCCTTGATGGACCCCGCGCCCGATGTACCGATGCCATGGAATGCGTCGACGACGCCCATCACCGTGCCAAACAGACCCACGAACGGAGCCGTGGAGCTGATCGTCGCCAGCCAGGTCATCTGCCGCTCCAGCGTGGTGATGGCCGCGCTGGCCGAGGTTTGCGCGGTGCGCTCCAGCGGTGTCAGGTTCCGCGGTGGGCCCGATCCGCCCGTCTGCCGTTTGTAGGTGTCGTAGACATCTTCAAAGACCTGCGCCAATGGGCTTGCCGGGCACTCATCGGCCAGTTCCGCGATCTCCTGCAGCCGCGCCGCCTTGCGGAACGAGCGAATAAACTTCCGGTTCTGCTTGGTCGCCCGGCCAAAGGCCGAGGCCTTGCCCAAGATCAATGTCCACGAGTACAGGCTGGCCACCATGAGCAATACCAACACGCCGATCGCGATCGGCCCGATGTTGCTCATCATCTCGCCGAGTGCGCCGATGCCTTGCGTCGCCGCCGCTGGCTGGCTCGGGCCGCCGTCCGTCTGCAAAATGAGTGTATATACCGCCAAAAACGCCGTAGAAATCGTCTCCACCTCATCTTTAACGGTATCAGACCCGCTTCTCTCTGCCCAAGTGACCCTTTGGGTGCCCGCGCCACGCCCGGTACCGCTTTCCTTTACCCGTTGACCCCGCCCTTCGTGCTATGCTGCGCTCGGATTCTCCTTGCGCTCTTGTCCGGTTTTTTCGAAGAGCACGGGCTTTGGCTGATGAAGGGTACGGGCTTTACGGCCGCGAAAAATGCTGCCGGAGAGGCACGAAGTGTCAGGGCACGGCCTGAGCCGTGCCGCTACGTCATCAAAGAATCATCGGGGCTTTAGCCCGTACAGCAAGTTAGGCAAATAAGGTTGGGGCCTTAGCCCCTGAGGAAAAGGTTTTTTCCCGCAACGAATTCACGGAGTACACCGGACCATCATGCTTGTTGAATTGCGCGCCGAAAATTACGCCGTCATCGATCACGCCATTGCCAGCTTTGGCCCCGGCCTCAATCTGCTCACCGGCGAAACCGGCGCCGGCAAATCGATCCTCGTCGATGCGCTTGCGCTTCTGATGGGCGGCAAGGCTTCGGCCGACCTGGTTCGCCACGGCGCCGACAAGGCCGTCGTCTCCTGCGTCTTCGAGTCCACGCCGGCGGCCGATGCCGTGCTTGAAGCCAACGGCCTCGACACCGAGGGCGCCGAGATCATCCTCCGCCGCGAGATAGCCGTGGGCGGCAAGGGCCGCGTCTTTGTCAACAATCAGCCGGCCACCGTGCAGGTGCTCAAGCAACTTGCCCCCGAACTGGCTCTGGTCCACGCCCAGGCGGAAACGCTATCGAGCTTCGACGCCACGCAGCAGCGCCAGCTTCTCGACCGCTTCGCCGGCATCTCCACCGCCGCCGTCTCCCAGGCCCACGCGCGCTGGGCCGAGGCGCGCAATAAACTCGACGAGTTGCTGCACGGCGAACAGGACCGCCTGCGCATGCTCGATCTGTGGACATATCAGCGCAAGGAGATCGAACAGGCCCATCTCGAAGCCGGCGAAGACGACGCGCTCGAAACCGAAAAGCGTGTGCTGGCCAACGCCGAAAAGCTCTATTCGGCCGCCATGGGCGCATTCGAAGAACTCTACGAAGGCGGCTCCAGCGCCGAAACCGCTCTGCGCGCCGCCCAACTCCACGTCGAGGAACTGGCCCGCTACGACGCCCGCTTCGCCGATTCGGCCCGCGATCTTGCCTCGGCCCGCGCCACCCTCTCCGACATCGCCACGACGCTGCGCGATTACGCCGACGGCATCAACGCCTCGCCCGACCGGCTGGCCGAGATCGAAGACCGCCTCGCCATTCTCGACCGTCTCAAACGCAAATATGGCAAGACCGTCGCCGAGGTCATCGCCTTTGGCGAAGAGGTTGCCCGCAAACTCTCCGAGATCGAAGACCGCGACGAACTCGTCAAAGCGCTTCGTGCCGCGCTCGATCAATCTTCCGGTGAGTACCAAAAAGCCGCGCGCGCCTTGACCGCCCAGCGCCGCGCCGCCGCCGCCAAGCTCGCCAAACTTGCCGAGTCGCACATCAACGCCCTGGCCATGAAGGTCCGCTTCGATGTCTCCGTTGCTTCTGCTGAAGATGACGCGGCTTTAAAAGGGCACGGCTCGAATCGTGCCGAACTGGACGCCGAAGATGCCGCGGTAGGGAAGAGTACGCGCGTGAAGGGTACGGGCTTTAGCCCGTACATTGAGCCCAGCAAAAATAATTCAGGGGCTTTAGCCCCTGAGGGAAACCACTCCTGGACCGCGCAAGGCTGGGACACGGTCGAATACCTGATCTCGACCAACCCCGGCGAGCCCGTGAAGCCGCTCACCGAAATCGCCTCGGGCGGCGAGCTCTCGCGCATTCTTTTGGCCCTGAAAGTCGCCGTCGAAGAATCGGCCGCGAAGTCCAAAGAGAAAACCACGCCGCGCACCTTGGTTTTTGACGAAATCGACATCGGCATCGGAGGCCGCGCCGCCGAAGCCGTCGGCCACAAACTCAAATCCTTGGCCCGCGCCCAGCAGGTTCTCTGCGTTACCCACCTGCCGCAGATCGCCGCCTTCGCCGATCAGCACCTGGCTGTAGAAAAGAGCGAGAAGAGCGGCCGCACCCAGACCCGCATCCGCGTCCTCGACGACGAGGCCCGCACCCAGGAAGTCGCCCGCATGCTAAGCGGCGCAACGGTGACCGACACCAGCCTCCAACACGCTGCGCAGATGATCGCGGCGAGCCGGTGACTTGTACGTCCAAGTGGGTTCATAATGGCCCTATAACACTGTGAGGTTAATACTGTGTCCGATGCCTTCAATTCAAGCCCTGCACCAGTGGGACAGCTACTAAGCACCAGCACCGCCGCTCGAAGCCGGATCGTTATTCCAACGTTCCAGCGTGGTTATATGTGGAAGAAGAAGCATGTTGAGGCATTCTGGGAAGACGTAGACAGGCAGTGTGAGCAGAACAAGCAAATGGGGTCGGACCCTCACTTCTTCGGTCCAATAGTTACGCAAGCGAATCCCCAAGAAGGAAGTATTAACTTGTTAGACGGCCAGCAACGTCTCGCGACTGCGACCATTCTATTTAGCGTCATGCGGGATGTAGCCAGGGAGATAGGTGATTCTACGGGGACACAAGCAGCGAGCGATTTCGCAGCAAACCTTCAATCGCAATACATCCACAACGAGGATGATGGGTACTCGCTGGAAATGGGGGAGACGGACTTGGTGTATTTTAGAGAGACGGTCCAGTCAGATCCTCCGCACAACGCAAAGGCCAAGCAGGTTACACACCGAAATATAAAAGCAGCACGGGATGTACTCCACGAGAAAGTCGTCACGGCTGTCGGAGGAAAAATCGAGCCGCAAATGGACTCGATTAAGGCAATTAAGTTACTCAAAGATTTGAAGCAAACTCTTGTGAATGATTTCATCACCGCCCGTATCCCGGTCACTTCAATGGAATCTGCTTTCAAGATATTTACAACTTTGAATGATCGAGGGCTGCGCCTTTCCCCGCCGGATCTGCTGCTGAGCTATCTTATGGAGAAAGCTCCTGAGGGCGACCGCAGAGAGATTCGAATTGTGTGGACACAGATGGTCCAAAAAATGGGAACTCACGACATTCACGATTTCTTAAGAGCAATGTGGATTTCAAAATATGGTGATCTGAAGAAAGATGACCTTTTCACGGCACTCAAGAAACACATTGAGAAGAATCAGATAAGTAGTCTGGATTTCGCGAAGTTGTGTGGAAACGAATGTGACGAATACACCGAACTGGTCACCGCGGACGAAAAGGAGTTGCCGCGAGAAGCATTACCGTTTGTGCAGGGTCTAATGAGGGAGCTCAATTTCAAACCGGCAGTTCCATTGGTGCTGTCCAGTTATGCGGTACTGCAGCCAAGCGATTTTGCCAACGTTGCGAAGTTCACTTTGGTGTTCATCACAAGGTACTCAATATTCGCTGGTAAAGACTCAGCTGGTATGGAAAACCTACTATTCGATCTGGCCAGAACTGTGCGAAACACGGTAAAGGACGAAAATGACAAGGCTCAGTCCAAGCTGGCGGTTGATCTTGTCAAGAGCAAGCTAAGTGCTAATTCGCCTGACGATAAAGCCATTATAGACGCTATAAAAAGAGAAACAACACTCTTAGATGCATCAGATGCGAAATACGTTTTGAAGAGATCGGCTAACTACATTCAAGACCCAGAGAAGCAGATTACTGTAGGTGAAACAAACGTCGAGCATATCTATCCCCAGAATCCAGATGAGAGTGAGTGGGGAGGGAAGGCAAATCAAGAGAAGCTGGAGCCGCTAACCTCGCATTTGGGTAACCTTACTATTTTTGGGCGAAGAGCGAACAAAAAAGTTGAGAACTTCGAGTACTCAATTAAACGTTCCAAATATGCGGCTTCACAGGTCAGGATGACAAAGGAAATCGCAGAGGAGTACAGCACGTGGGATGAGACAACAATTTTGAAGCGAGCACATCATTTGGCCAAACTGGTTGTGCAAGTATGGAACTTCAAAAATCCGTCAAGAGTGTAGGCTTGGCAGGAGGTTCACAGGGGGGAACGGTTGCGTCCCAGCCCGCTTCAGCGGGCGTAAGAACGACTGCCATATATACCGCTTGTCGAATTCCACGCCATAGCTCCTGAGCAGCTTCAGAAACTCCTCCTGAAACGAAATGCGCCGATGATGCTGTTCCTGGTTCTGAATGTACCGGACCACGTCTCGCCGCCGCGATTCGCTCACGCTAAACGCTCCATATCAGCCTTGCCAGGCAAACGAGCGTTGCTGCGGCCATCGCTCTTTCACCCAGCGCGATGAATTTGTCTTTACCACGCGCAGGCAATCGGCCACCGCAAGATCGGCCGGCAGGCATGTCAGCAGATGCACATGATCGGCCGTCCCACCAATGACAATGGGAACGGCTTCCAACTGGCGAAGGATTCCGCCAAGATAGGCATGCACTTCAGGACGTATGGCGCCGGTGAGCAATGGCGCGCGGCCTGACGTGGAGAAGATAGCGTGAACAAGGATACTGGTGAAGGTGTGCGCCATGCTGGTTTCCTTGCGGGGCTGGGATCACCAATCCTCACCCTTATACTCCATCCGGCAAGATTTGGCCGCGACATTCTTTCGCCCGCTCAAGCGGGCTGCCGGCAATTCGGACCGCGCAAATCCCCAGTCTGGCGACTGGGGCTACCATCTGACGCCCGCTCAAGCGGGCGGCAAACGTGGATGGGCGTCACCGTTCGTCGCGGCGAAGGCCGTGGATCGCGTTCGCTTTCACGCCGCCACTCGTTTCCTCTTCTTCGCCTCCGCATCGGGCACAGCGCTGCGCTCCGGCGAGCGCAGCAACTCCAAGAGATTTGCAGGGAAGGCCAGTACGTTGTCCCGCCCTTATTACCTTGACGGAATATATTATCTTGAAGTAATATCGCAATCATGGCCTATGCGGTCGAGTTCACCGGCGAGTTCGAGCAGTGGTGGAACTCGCTCGATGCCGATGAACAAGAGAGTGTCGATTTTTATGTCCGCCTGTTGGAAGAGCAGGGCATTCACCTCAAGCGGCCCTATGCGGACTCGGTCGGCAGGGGACCGAAATTCCCCAACATGCGCGAACTGCGATGCCAGCATGAAGGCCGTCCCTATCGCGTGTTATATGCATTCGATCCCAGGCGCACGGCGATTCTGTTGATCGGCGGCGACAAGACCGGAAATCCGAAGTGGTATGAGGAATTCGTTCCCTTGGCCGACAAAATTTATGAGCGGCATCTGAACGAAATTGGCATTTGAGCGTTCGCGGAATTTTCCCGGGAGAAAAGGACTTTATGGCCCGCAACTTTAATGAACTTCGCGCCAAGATGGACCCCAAGCGCCGCGCCCGTGTCGAGCGCCGTGTGCAGCAGGCCCTCGAATCCATGCCGCTGGAGGGGCTGCGCGATGCCCGCCAACTTACCCAGACGCAATTGGCCCAAGTGCTTCGCGTTTCGCAGGGAGCCGTTTCCAAGGTCGAGCGCCGTACCGATATGTACATCAGCACGCTACGCAGTTACGTTCGCGCCATCGGCGGCGACCTTGAAATTCGCGCGGTTTTCCCCGAAGGCGAAGTGTTGATCGATCAGTTCGAAGACCTCAACTTAGCCGATCGAAAATCGGCAACGCGCGCATAGCCTCGCGCTCCTCACATCATCGCCGAAACAAGATGATTGACCGCGAAGGCCGCTCCGTAGGCCAGTGCCAGCATGTAAATAAACTGCGCCACCGGCCACTTCCAGCTATTGGTCTCGCGGCGCACCATGGCGATGGTCGAGGTGCACTGCATGGCGAAGGCGAAGAAGATCATCAGCGCCAGCGCGCCGCCCAGCGAAAGATCGCGATGCAGCGCGGTTTGCAGATTCAGCGCCGCGGTGCCGGGGTCGGAGCCATAGAGCGTGCCCATGGTGCTGACCATCACCTCGCGCGCCAACACGCTCGATAGCAGCCCAATGCCGATCTTCCAGTTGAAGCCGAGCGGCGCGATGACCGGCTCGATGAAGTGGCCCAGCCTTCCGATCAGGCTATCGGCCAGCGTGGGCGCGGTGAGCACGCCCGCGGCGGTTTGGATGACCGGCAGATGCGCCAGCACCCACAAGGCCAGCGTGACGCCGACAATGATCTTGCCCGCGTTAACCAGAAAGATCCGCGCGCGGTCCACGATGCGCAGCCCCAGCGAGTAAAGCGTCGGCATGCGGTACTGCGGCAGCTCCAGAATGAACGGCGTGTCGCTCGATTTGAGGATGGAACTCTTGAGCAGCCGCGCCGTGGTGAATGCGGCCACGAAGCCTGCAAGATACAGTCCCAACATCGTCAGTGTGCGCAGGCCAATGAGCCCATGCAGGTAGAAAATGTTGGGTACAAAGGCGGCGATCAGCAGCATGTAAACCGGCAGCCGCGCCGAGCAGGTCATGAACGGCGTGACCAGAATCGTCGCCAGCCGGTCGCGTTTGTTTTCGATGGTGCGCGTGGCCATAATGGCCGGCACCGCGCAGGCGTAGGCCGAAAGCAGCGGAATAAAGGCCTTGCCATTGAGTCCGATGGTGCGCATCACACGGTCGGCGATGAGCGCGGCGCGAGCCAGATATCCCGAGTCCTCCAGCACGCCGATGAACATGAATAACAGCAGAATCTGCGGCAGAAAGACGAGTACCGAACCTACGCCCTTCCACACGCCGTCGAGCACGAGCGATTGCAACCAGCCGGCGGGAATCAGCGGACGAGCGAGTTCGCCCAGTTGCGCGAGCAGGTCGCCAAAACCGTCAGAGAGCGGCTGGCCGACCGAGAAGACCACCTCGAAGACTCCGACGACAACGAGTAAGAAAAGCAGCGGTCCCCACAGGCGATGCAGCAGCACATCGTCGATCTTGCGCGAGCTTTCGGCCGACAGCGGCGCGTGGTAGCCGGTTCTGCGGCTCACCTGCGCGGCCCAGGTATGCGCGCTGGCCGCGTTGTCGATCACCGGCAGGGTGAGCGGCTGCGCCTTGAAGTGGCCGTTCTGTTGGTTGAGGAAGAGCGGAACCGCGTCGATGCCCGTGCCGTTGGCGGCGCTGATCTGCGCCACCGGCGCGCCCAGCTCGCGGGCCAGTTGCAGGGCGTCGATCTTGCCGCCCCGGGCCTCCATCACGTCGGTCATGTTCAACAGCACCAGCGTGGGCAGCCCCACCGCCAGCACCGGCGCGGCCAGCATCAGTTGCCGCGTCAAATGCAGCGAATCCAGAACCAGCAACACCGCGTCGGGCTTGGGCGTGTCGGCCATCCGGCCGCGCAAAACATCAATGGCCACGCGCGCGTCTTCGGAGTAGGGCGTGAGCGAGTAGATGCCGGGCAGGTCGATCAGTGTCAGATCGTCGCGGCCAATGCCGGCCATCAGCCCCATGCGCTGCTCCACGGTGACGCCGGGATAGTTGGCCACTTTTTGCCGCAATCCGGTCAGCCGGTTGAACAGCGTGGATTTGCCGGCATTCGGTGGGCCGACCAGAACCACCGTGTGCGGGCAGCCGGCCTTTTTTTCGGGCAGATGGAACTCGGGTGTTTCGCAGCAAGCGCTCATTGAGCCGCCTCGATGGGAAGGGGAATGCAGGGCCTCGGTGCCGCCGCCCCGGTGCGCAAGCGGATCGCCGCCGCGGTCTCGCGCCGCAGTGCCACCTCGATGCCATCGATACCGTAGACCGTCGGGTCGCCAGCCGGCGCCCGGCGCAGCACCTTCACCTCGGTGCCTGGCACAAAGCCCATGTGCATCAGGTGATTTTGCACGCTCTCCGGCAGATCGAGCGCTTCGAGAACCCCGCTATCTCCAATCGATAAATCGCTCATAATCTTCACGTTCCGGTTTCGTCCTCCCGCCCTGCGCACTTGTTAACAATGATTAATCCCGACCAATCTAGTCGCAATTCAGTATACGTCCGCTAGCCTTTTGCTTGCAAATTGGGCGATTGTGGGGCATTGTTTCGGGCATACAGATTCACTCGCCAGGGGAGAGGGCCAATCCCTTCCAAGCCCCCTGGTGGGCCTTGTATTCATTATCGGAACGATGAGTTATTTCTAGCAGGGTTAGTCCGGGAAAAATGTGATCTTAATCACGGGCCGTTCCGCGGGCTTTGCATCTGGCGCGGCTTCGCGCAATCGCCGCCGGATGCAAAGCCCGATGTGGGTGTTACCTGCCTGCCGCAGGGGCCGCGGGAGCCGCGGCGCTGGCTGGAGCAGAAGAAGCCATCGGCGCAACGACTATGCGCTCGATCTTCCGCCGCCCCTTCACCAGTTTCAGCCCCAGCTTTTCCGCGAGAACCGCGTCGATCTCATCCATACTGCCCTTGGGGAGATCGAAGGTTGCGCTGAATTTGCCGGTCAGGCCACTTTCGTTGACTACCGCCGCGCCGGCCAGCGGCTCCAATTGCGAGGCCATGCAGTCAAGCGTGCCGTTCATCAGATTCATTTTGCCCTGGTTCCAGAAGCAAAAGCTGGGGCCCTCGCCCGCGCCGGCTACGAGCAGCCTGGCTGCCTGGGGCGTCGCCGTCAAAATCCAGGCATCCTCTTCGGTTGTCACGCGATGCATCTTCATGCCCGTGGCAGTTACCACTGCTTGCGCGATGGCCGGGTACAGATCCTCAATCTCGCCGCCCGGCGCGTTCACATGCAACGAGTAGACGGTTGTGGGTTCGTTCTTCACCGTCAGCCGCGTCTTGTCGATTCCCGCGCCCATCCATAGCAGCTTCGATACGGTTCCGTTCAGCACTTCCATGGTGTACGAATTGCCGTCTTTGCCGGGCTTGTGCACCATCATGGTGCGTCCGCTGGCGTCGCCTGCCCGGACCGAAATATCGAAGATGGGCAAATCGCCGCCGGCCGTGTTGCCGACCTTCATTTCGATGCTCTTGGCTTCTTTCAGCGCCTCTTCGCGAATCCCTTCTGTTTGGTCCTTGGGCAGCTCCGCTGTCTTGCCCTCGGCCAGCGCTTCCAGCGGCTCGGCCGTCAACTGCTCCGGGTTCAGAATGCCCGCAATCTTGCCCTCGCCGTTGATGACGACCGTCTTGGGGCGGACATCGGCGCCGTAGGCCTTGATCGTCGCCTTGGTGGTGTCGATGCCCAGCCAGCCCGCGATGGGATGCTTGGCCGTGAAGGACTGCACAATCTCCGGCTCCTCGTCATCGACGGCGATGAACTGGATCTTCGCGCCCTCGGGGCTCTCCGCCAGCTTTTTTTCCAGATCGTTCAGGTGGGGAATCTCGATGACGCACCCCGCGCACCATGTGGCCCAGAACTCGAGCACGACCACTTTGCCGCGTAGCGCGCTCCAGTCGGCCTTGGCGCCGCCGGGGGCCTGTAACAGACTCGTGAAGCTCAGCGCCGGAGCCGGATCGCCGGCCGCGACGGGCCTGGTCTCCGCGTATAAGGTTGCACCCAGACACATGGCCTCCCCAGCCAGCGCCGCCAGACGTTTGCCAAAACCCACCATTCCCTTCATGTATTGATTAGACACCGCAGGTGGCCATTTGGTGCCCGGCCACGCGCAATCCAAGCTCCGCGAGGCCGGCCCGCTTGACCCAACTCCGCCGCCATCTCTACTGCTGCAATGGTGCCGGATTCGCCTCTGCTATCATCGCCCCATGACCCCGGAAGAGTTCGTGTATCCTTCATGCGACGGCCCGCTCGCCGCGGCCTATGGCGGGCTCTTCGAGTCGGTCTTTGTCGTGCTGCATCCCTTTGTCGGCGTGCCCCCGGAGCTGGCCTGGAGCGCGACCCGCAGCTACCCCGGCGACGCCCAGATTCGCGACCAAGGCTGCAAGTTCAGTTGGACGGAGCTGATCGCCCGCACCTCGCTGAACTCCTGCGCGCGCGTCAATCAGGCGCTGCTGACCTCGATCGGCTCGCTCGATGCCCACCTGGCCGAACCGGCCTCGGCCGCGGAACTGCGCCGGTTCCTCGAAGTGAATCCCGTCTGGATGCCCAGCGAAGGCCGCTTCGAGCCGCTGCTGCAGCCGGACTTTCTTGCCGCCTTCGCCCAAGCCGGATCGGATGAGTTGATCTTCGTTCCCGAGTTTCCCGCAACCGATCCGGTCGAGCGGCTTTCGCTTGCCCAGCTACGCTCGAGCGCTACGCCCTTCCCCACGCGCGGAACCCTGCTGGCTCCCGATCACTCGTTCCTCTTCACCGTCGATTGGGACAGCTTTTTTACGCTCTTCTACGGCTCGCGGGCATTCATCACGAAGGCCGCCTCGTCGCTCAATCTCGAAGGCTTCTTCGCTGCCGCCACCACCGAGCACACCTGGTTCAACTATGTGATGGGCTGTGCCACCGTCACCCTCTCGCCCGAGCATTGGCAGACGGTGTAAGGCGATTGCCGGCACTGTTTGGCGAGGAATCGCGAACCGCGCGGATGGCGATTTCATGTGGCCTGGGGGAAGCCGCGCCCTTGCGCGAGATGAGGTTTTTTAGACGCCCTGTCGATCAGCGCGGACAGGTCGGCTAAATTCTTGCGCAGAGTCCGATTGGACGGATCGCGGGCCACGAGCGCATAGAGTACGCGTGCCGCCGATTCCTTTTGCCCTTTTGCCAATAGTTCCACGGCGCAGCGCGCCGCGCTGGCGATGGGCAAGCCATATCCTACCGGGGTATCCGCTACATCCTGCCCGGGCCGCTCGAGAACGCAGCGTTCAGTGCACGTCGCGGGACAATCGAAAACGCCTAGCGCAATATTTCGAAAAGTTGTTTGATTCTGCTTGTCGAACCAGATGTCTTGAATCGACCGCTCGGCAACATTGCCAAGACAGTGCAGCACATCCTGATCCAGACAGCAAAGCGAGGCCTTTCCTTCCCAGGTAATGAAAAGATAGTTGACCGGCGCGCAACACCGCTTTTGCTTGGTTTGTATCACTCTGAAGTCTTCGCGCGCGCTGGGGAAGAAGGCATTTTCGACGGGATTCAATCTCACGTTGGCATGCCGCCCAAACACGCTGTAAAAATCTTCGACCCGCTCCGGAGTGAGCGGGTGATTCTTGTGGTTCATCAGAGCGATGGTGATCTGGAAGGTCGCGGGAACCATGGCGATCATCTGCTGGACGTTGCGGATCACCTTGTCCAGCTTGGCGCCGCGCGTTTGTGCATAGACTTCCGGATCCAAGGTGTCGATGGAGACATAGATGCTGTCGAGCCCGGCATCGAGCAGCCGTTGGACACGGTCGGGGGAAAGAAGCGTGCCGTTGGTTCCAAAGCTGCCTTTTCCCGCCTTCTTGCGCTTGATGAGCGCAATCACCTCTTCCAGACGATCCCACAAGAGCGGTTCGCCGGTGCCATGAAGATAGGCAAGGTCGTAATGTTTTTCCGCGCATTCGCCGGCAATTTTTTCCAGCAGCTTCCACTCGATATATCCCCGTGGGCGCGTCAACGTCGCGTTGGCGCAGTAGGGGCACTTAAGATTGCACCGGTTGGTCAGTTCGAGAGAGATTTGTGGAACATGCGGATAAAACGCGAAGCCGATCTCGCGCTGGATGGGCACAGTGTATTCGACAGGCTCCATCTGATCTCCCCTCATGGCTTATGAAGCACGAACTGGAACCGCTGCCGTTCCACGTTTATTGATCAAGAGATTGATTCCGGTAGAGACTTCCTTGCCGTTGCCCAAAAAACGGCACGTATCTTGCCGAAGTTTCTCTGCACGATTAAGGTTTCCTAATTCAAGGGGACGATCTATCAGCGGCTGGCGGCCCGGTGGCAAGTTCACACCGGCGTTAAAATTCATTGATGAATGAAGAACAACTACGATGTCAATGATTCGGTTGCAGCAAAACGGAAATGACCCGGTGGACAAGCTTTCTCATGTGCTGCTTGACCCAAGTGCTCTCGAACGGTCTGAGATCGTCGCTAATGCGTGCATGAATCGCGAACGAAATCTCTCCGGAGCAAATAGCTACGAAAAAGACCTGGGATTTTCTCCGGTTGGCTTTTTAATGCAAGCAATGCAAACACAAGATACAGTTGCTTGGCTCGATCTTTGCTGCGGCGCGGGTCGCGCATTGTTGCAGGCTGCGGCTTCGTTGCCGTCCAATCAACTCAATCGCGGAATCAAATTGATTGGTGTGGATTTAGTGCCAATGTTTGACCCGACTCCTCCAGGCCAGAGCTGCGTTCAGTTGATTTCTGCATCCGTGGAGAGGTGGGAGAGCGAGGAAAAGTTCGATCTGATCACCTGCGTTCATGGCTTGCACTACGTCGGTAATAAGCTAGGCGTACTGCAACGCGCGTCAGGATGGTTGAAAGAGAACGGCCGATTGATGATGCATGTCGATTATCGAAACCTGAAAATTGCAGGCCAAAGTCACGCAGGCGCTCAAATTGGCAAAGACCTTCGACGGGCGGGATTCAAGTATGTTGCCAGCAGGCATCTGTTGGTCTGTTCTGGCAATGTGCATCGTGAGGCGCTTCCATACCGCTATTTAGGCGCCGACGATAACGCCGGACCGAACTTCACCGGACAGGCGGCGGTTCACTCTTACTACGAAAGAATCAAGATCTGAACTGGTTCTGAATGAAGCTTGTTGCGGTATTCATGGGGAGCGATTTTTCCGGCAATGAAGTCGAAGAGCTGCGGCGAGCATGCCGGCGTTCTCGATCAAAAAATTGATGACTCAATGGGTTGTCATCGGGCCCTCGACAGCCTAAAATTACAGCGCCCGCCGATTGCGGTCTCGTGCAATTGCTGTTTCATGATATGAAAACTGTTTCGCCAAATGGGAAAATCGGGGCACTTTGTGCCCCTCATCACAGCCGAACCCGGCTGGGGTGAAGAGACTCATTTTAGCGGTCGATCTTCCCTATGAACCCGCAAAAAATGAGGCATTCCGAATGAGCGAAAAGAAGACTGTGATTATGGATGGGAACGAGGCTGCGGCCTCGGTTGCCTATCGACTCTCCGAAGTGGTCGCGATTTACCCGATTACCCCCTCGTCGCCGATGGCCGAGTGGTGCGATCAGTGGCGCGCGGAGGGCAAAAAGAATATTTGGGGTGGACTGCCCCTGGTCGATGAGCTGCAGAGCGAAGGCGGCGCCGCTGGCGCCCTGCACGGCGCCCTGCAGGCCGGCGCCTTCGGCACCACCTTCACCGCGTCGCAGGGTCTGTTGCTGATGATCCCGAACATGTTCAAGATTGCCGGTGAGCTGACCCCGGCGACGATGCACGTTTCGGCCCGCACTCTGGCCACGCACGCGCTGTCAATCTTTGGCGACCACTCCGATGTGATGGCTTGCCGTTCGACCGGCTGGGCGATGTTGGCCTCCAACTCGGTTCAAGAGGCCCACGACATGGCGCTGGTGGCCCAGATCGCCACCCTCGAGTCGCGCGTGCCCTTCCTGCACTTCTTCGACGGTTTCCGCACCTCGCACGAGGTCGACAAGATCGTTCCCATCAGCGACGATACCATCCGCTCGATGGTCGACGACAAGTTCCTGATCGATTTCCGCAAGAGCGCATTGTCGTCCGACCGCCCGTTTATCCGCGGCACGGCGCAGAATCCCGATGTCTTCTTCCAGGCGCGCGAGGCTTGTAGCCCGTTCTACGCCAAGCTCCCCGGCATCGTGCAGTCGGTGATGGACCGTGCCGCCAAGCTGACCGGCCGCGCCTATCATTTGTTCGATTATTACGGTGCCCCCGATGCAGAGCGCGTGATCGTGCTGATGGGCTCTGGCGCCGAAGCCGCCGAAGAGGCCGTTGACGCAATGGTCAAGCAGGGCGAAAAGATCGGCATGGTCAAGGTCCGCCTGTACCGGCCTTTCGATGCCTCGGCCTTCCTGGCCGCGCTGCCCAAGACGCTAAAGTCGTTGGCGATTCTGGACCGCTGCAAAGAGCCCGGCGCCGTTGGCGAGCCGCTCTACGAGGATGTACTGACGGTTCTCTCCGAGCACTCGGACGCGCTGCCTTTCGCCAAGCCCACCGTGATCGGCGGCCGCTATGGCATCTCGTCCAAGGAGTTCACTCCGGCGATGGTCAAGGCCATCTACGACGAGATGAAGAAGCCCCAGCCGAAGAATCACTTTACGATCGGCATCGACGACGACATCAGCCACAGCAGCCTGAGCTACGATCCGACGTTTTCGACCGAGGACGCGAAGACGGTGCGCGCGTTGTTCTACGGCCTGGGTTCCGACGGTACCGTGGGCGCCAACAAAAACTCGATCAAGATCATCGGTACGGAGACGCCCAACTACGCGCAGGGCTACTTCGTCTATGACTCGAAGAAGTCCGGTTCGATGACCACCTCGCACTTGCGCTTCGGGCCCAACCCGATCCGTTCGACCTATCTGATCACCCAGGCTAGCTTCGTTGCCTGCCACAACTTCAGCTTCCTGGAGAAGATGAATGTTCTGGAAGCGGCCCAGCCCGGCGCGGTTTTTCTGCTGAACTCGCCTTACCCGGCCAACGAGGTTTGGAACCAGTTGCCCAAGGCCACGCAGGAAGAGTTGCTGCGCAAGAAGATCCAGTTCTATGTGATCGACGGCTACACGGTGGCCCGCGAGGCCGGCATGGGCACGCGCATCAACACCATCATGCAGACCTGCTTCTTCGCTATTTCGGGCGTGCTGCCCAAGGACGAGGCGATCGAGCAGATCAAGAAGTCGATCAAGAAGACTTACGGCAAGCGCGGCGACGCGATTGTGCAGAAGAACTATGCCGCCGTCGATGCGGCTCTGGCTCACCTGCACAAGGTGGAGCTGCCCTCCGCGGCAACTTCGACCATCGAGATGACCGGTGCTCTTTCGCCCAAGGCTCCCAAGTTTGTCTACGAAATTCTGGGCCAGATCGCCGAAGGCAAGGGCGACCTGCTGCCCGTCAGCGCTCTGGAAGCCGGCGGCGCCTTCCCCACCGGGACTGCGCAGTACGAGAAGCGCAATATCGCGCAGTTCATCCCGGTTTGGGACAAGGACGTTTGCATCCAGTGCGGCAAGTGCGCCATGGTCTGCCCGCACGGCGTGATCCGCGCCAAGATCTACAGCCCCGAGTTGGGCGACAAGGCTCCGGCCACCTTCAAGTGGGCCAAGCCCAAGTGGCGTGGCATGGAAGACCAGCGCTACACGCTGCAGATTGCGCCCGAGGATTGCACCGGTTGCGCGGTTTGCATCGAGGCCTGCCCGGCCAAGAACAAGAGCGACGCCAGCAAGAAGGCCATCAACATGGCGCCGCAGCTTCCCCTGCGCGAAACCGAGCGCGAGAACTGGGACTTCTTCCTCTCGCTGCCCGAAGTCGATCGCAGCAAGATCTCGCACACCCAGGTCAAGGATCTGCAACTGTTGCAGCCGCTCTTTGAGTTCTCCGGAGCCTGCGCCGGCTGCGGCGAGACGGCCTACGTCAAGCTGCTGACCCAGTTGTACGGCGACCGGCTCTACATCTCCAACGCCACGGGCTGCTCGTCGATCTACGGCGGCAACCTGCCCACCACGCCTTACACCACCAATCCCGAGGGCCGCGGTCCGACATGGTCCAACTCGTTGTTCGAGGACAATGCCGAGTTCGGTTACGGCATGAGAATCGCTCTCGACCAGCAGAAGGCCTTTGCCGAAAATCTGGTCACGCGGTTGGCCGCGACGATCGGCGACGATCTGGCTAAGGCGCTTGTGAACGCTGTGCAGAAGACCGAAGAGGAGATCAACCAGCAGCGCGAGCGCGTCAAGGTGCTACGCGAGAAGCTAGCTGGTAACACCAGCTCCGAAGCAGTGAACCTGTTGGCCATCGCCGATAACCTGGTCCGCAAGAGCGTCTGGGTTCTGGGCGGCGACGGCTGGGCCTTTGACATCGGCTTCGGCGGTTTGGACCACGTACTGGCTTCGGGCAAGAACATCAACGTGCTGGTGCTCGATACTGGCGTGTATTCGAACACCGGAGGCCAGGCTTCCAAGTCGACACCGCGCGGCGCGGTGGCCAAGTTTGCCGCCAGCGGCAAGCCGGTAGGCCGTAAGGATCTGGCTCTGGAGATGGCCAGCTACGGTTCGGTTTATGTGGCGCAGGTCGCTCTGGGCAGCAACGATAGCCATGTGGTCAAGGCCTTCCAAGAGGCTGAGGCTTACGACGGTCCGTCGATCATCATCGCTTATTCGAGCTGTATTGCTCACGGTTACGATCTGGTCCACGGGCTGGAACAGCAGAAGCTGGCTGTACAGTCGGGCTTCTTCCCGCTGTTGCGCTATAATCCGGACTTGCGTGAGGAAGGAAAAAATCCCTTCCAGCTTGACTCCAAGGCGCCCTCGATTCCGCTCAAGGAATACGCCTATCGCGAAGCCCGCTACACGATGCTTGCGCGTGGGAACCCGGACTTGGCGGCGGCATTGCTCAAGAGCGCACAGGCAGACGTCGAACGCCAGTATCGTGTTTACGCTGGCTTTGCCGCGATGCCCAGCACGGCAACCGCGGAAGAAGTAAAGCCTGCGGAGAATAAACTGGCGGCCTCGGCTGCCGGAGGTGAAAAATGATCGACATTTCCATGCAGTATCTCGGCCTCAAGCTGAGCGGGCCCATCGTGGTCGCCTCTACGCCGCTCTCCGAGTCCGTGGATAACATTCGTCGTATGGAGGACGCCGGCGCTAGCGCCGTCGTCCTCACCTCCTTGTTCGAGGAGCAGTTGGCCCTCGAGGCCCGCACTCTCGACGAGGATCTTTCGCGCGGCGCGGAGTCTTTTGCCGAGTCGCTTAGCTATCTGCCTGACCAGTCGGACTACCGGATGACGCACGAGGGCTACCTCGAGCACATCCGGCGGGCCCGCGAGTCGGTGAATATTCCCATTCTGGGCAGCCTGAACGGCGCCACCAAGGGTGGATGGGTCCGCTTCGCCAAGGAGATGGAGCAGGCCGGCGCCAGCGCCATCGAGCTGAACACCTTCGCCCTGGCCACCGACGCCAGCCAGACTTCGGCCGACTTGGAAAAGCAGTTGGTCGAGCTGGTCGAAAGCGTCTGCCAGACGGTCAAGGTTCCCGTTGCCGTCAAGCTTTCACAGGCCTATACCAGCCTGCCGAACCTTGCCGCGCAGTTGGAGGCAGCCGGCGCCAAGGGCATCGTGCTGTTTAACCGCTTCTATCAGCCCGACTTCGACATCGAGGCCTTGGAAGTGAGGCCCACGCTGCACTTCTCCACGCCTTCCGAGCTATTGCCGCGGTTGCACTGGACGGCTATCCTTTACGGCCACTTGAAGGGCGACATCGCCATTACGGGCGGCGTCCATTCGGCCGAGGATATTCTGAAGTCCGTGATGGCCGGCGCCAGCGCCGCCATGATGGTTTCGGCGCTGCACATTCACGGCATCGACCACATCAGCCGCGTGCTCTCCGATTTGCGCTACTGGCTGGAAAAGCACGATTACACGTCGCTCTCCGAGACCCGTGGCAGCCTGAGCCGCCGCTCGGTTCCCGATACCTCGCCCTACGATCGCGGCAACTACATCAAGACGCTCAGCTCCTACAGCCTGCGTCAGACCGTCGCCGCTTTCTAGTCGCGCGGGATCTCTCGAAAAACGGCGTCCGCCAATGGTGGGCGCCGTTTTTTTTGTGGAGAAGGGAACTGTGAGTGCCGGTTCACCGTAGACTCTGCATGCGGCCCAGACTGTTGAGGATCGGCCGCGTACGGAGAAGTCCCATGAAAAGCGCACTGGCTCTGCTGCTTCTGATTTCCGCGCCTGCATGGGCAGCCGCTGTGCTACCGCCTGTGGTTTCGGTTCAGGAACAAAACAAGGCCGTTGCCCTGCGCGTATTCAACGAGATCTTCAACCAGGGCAAATTTCAGGTTGCCAACGAGATCTACGCCAAGGATTTCGTCAATCACGGACTGCATCGTGACGCGAATCTTGCCCAAGATCAGGCTTGGGCGCACTGGGAAAAACAAGCGTTGCCCGACATCAAAATCACCGCGGGGCCGATGGTTGCCGAGGGCGACTTGGTTTCAGTGCTCTGGATTGCGCGGGGTACCAACACCGCTTCGTTCGGCTGGTTACCCGCAACAGGCACGAAGGTCGAGGTGCGGGGCATCACCATCTGGCGCATCGTCAATGGCAAGATCCGCGAGGAGTGGTCGACTTTCGATCAGATGCGTGTTGTCCGCGAATTGGCCGAGCAACTGCGTTGGCAACTCCTCGGCCTGGCTTGTGTGGCCGGAATCATGTTCTGGATTGCCCTCCGGCTGATGCGTAAATTGTTTCTCCGTCTTGTGCCAGCCAGGAGTTGAAATATGGCGAAACCGCATGAGTCGCGTCCTTACCCGCGAGCTGAACAGGGAACATCACAACCTCTTCAACCGTATACTTTGCATATGCGCGAAACTGAAAAAAATCCGGCTTCGCAATCTGGTTTTCTCGCCGGCCGCCTGCTGGAGTTTACCCGCGGCTTTGCCGAGATCGACCCGCAGCTTTCGCGCGTTCTTGCGCCTTGGATCGCCAGCCATCCGCGCTACCTGCCCGGTTTTTTGCGGCTCTCTCGCACTCTGGGCCGCAGCCGGCGCGCCCGCGCCAAAGTCATGGCCGAAGGCCTGCGCGTGCCGCCGTTTCTGGTTCTCAGCGTCACCTCGCAGTGCAATCTGCGCTGTCTGGGCTGCTATGCCGCGGCGGTGGGCACGGTGGCCGCCAAGCCCGCCCATGACGGCCTCGATCTGGGCGCCTGGCGCAAGATCATCGGCGAAGCCACCCAGTTGGGCGTGATGGCCTTTCTCATCGCCGGCGGCGAACCGTTTTTGTTGCCGGGGCTCACCCAGCTCTTCCGCGATTTTCCCGACCGGCTCTTTCTGGTCTTTACCAATGGCACGGCGATTCGCGCCGAAGACGAGGCGGCCCTCCAACGCTGTGCCAATGTTGTGGTTGTTGTCAGCCTGGAAGGCGACCGCGCACTCACCGACCTGCGCCGCGGATCGGGCGTCTACGACCGCGCTCTGGCCACGCTCGACCGGCTGCGCGAATTGGGCATTCTCACCGGCCTTGCCGTCACCATCAACGCGGACAACGTGGAGTATTGGTCCCAGACCGCGCATATCGACGCGCTGATCGCGCATAGTGGCCCGCTGGCCATGTTCATCGAGCAGATTCCCGCCGCCGGCTGCGAGAACGGCGCGGAGATGAACGCCGGGCAACGTGCGCGCTTCCGTGAGACCGTCGTCGCCTACCGCGAGCGCATGAGCGGCGGCGCGTTTATTATCCATTCGCCGGGCGACGAAGAGGCGCTGGGAGGCTGCGTCTCCGCCGGCCTTGGCTTTGCCCACGTCGCGCCTTCGGGCGATGTGACGGCCTGTCCGGTCTCGGCGCTGGCCACGCACAATCTGCGGCGCGCTTCGCTGCGCGAGGCCCTGGCCAGCCCGCTGTTTTCGCTGATCCGCGGCAACCGCGAGCTGCTTGAAACCGAAGGCCATCCCTGCGGCCTCTCGGCCCACGCCGCCGAACTGGAAGCGATGGCGCAAGGGTTGGGCGCTTATCGCGCCGGCCAATCCGGACCGCCCCGAATCGATTCCCGCCCAGCTCCGCACTTCAAGTTGGACGATCTGCTGGCGCAGCGCAATGCGGCGGCGCCGGTTTTACCAGAGGACCGCACATGCCTCGATTCGGCTTCAGACGGGCGGGAATTCCAATAAATCGCTGCATTTTTCTTCCCGCAAGGGACGGACTATTGTCATGCCAATCCAGAGTTGTTTGAGTTGCGGGCGCGCATCGACAACAACCTGTTCCATGGTGATAAAATCTATCAGTGCCGGGTCCTACGCGACGTAATCCCGCCAACCCCGCCAGGTCCGGAAGGAAGCAACGGTAACGGGCTCGTACGGGCGCAGTAGGTCACCCGGTACTTTTATGCCGCCTTGGGCGGCATTATCTTTGGTTGAGAGCCGGGTAGATCCACCTGTTCGGCGCCAATTGAGTACGGCATAGGCAGGGAATCCGAGGCGCACCGCACTGCAAGGAGAAGGCCATTGAGTTTGAACGTTAGCCCCGTCGTGGGCCGTCGCGCCAAGATTTCAGCCTACGGGACCTACGTGCCCCCGGAGACAATCACCAATCAGGATCTGGAAAAATTGGTGGAGACCAGCGACCAGTGGATTCTGGAACGCACTGGAATCCGCACCCGGCATAAGCTGGCCCAGGGGCAGGGCGTCAGCGACATCTGCGCCGAAGCAGCGAAAAAAGTGCTGGCCATGCGCGGCATCGGGGCCGAAGAGATCGACGTTATCATCGTGGGCACGGTAACGCCCGACATGATGTTTCCCTCGACGGCCTGTCTGGTGCAGCACAAGATCGGGGCCACCCACACCTGGGGATTCGATGTCTCTGGCGGTTGCTCGGGCTTTGTTTACGCGCTACAGGCTGGTATCGGACTGGTCGAGAGCGGCCGTTACAACAAGGTTTTGGTCTGCGGCGCCGACGCCAACACGCGCATGACCGATTACACCGACCGCACCACCTGCGTGCTCTTTGGCGACGGCGGCGGCGCGGTGCTGCTGGAACCGGCGGCCGAGGGTGAGATCGGCTTTATCGACGCGATCAACGAGATCGACGGCGCGGGCGGCGTCAGCCTGAATATGCCCGCTGGCGGCAGCCTGAATCCGGCTTCGCATGAAACCATCGACAAGAAGATGCACTTCATCCACCAGGACGGCCAGGCGGTGTACAAATTTGCCGTGCGCAAGATGGCCGAGTCGACAGGCAAGCTGCTGGAGCGCAACGGGGTGACTGGCGCCGACCTGGGCTGCTTTATTCCTCATCAGGCCAACAAGCGCATCATTACGGCGACCGCCGACCGGCTGGGCATGGCGGCCGAGCGCGTGGTGATCAACATTGAAAAGTATGGCAACACTTCGGCGGGCACCATTCCTCTGGCCATGGAGACGGCCGTTGAAGAGGGCAAGTTGAAGAAGGGCGATCTGGTGCTGCTGGCCGCCGTGGGCGCGGGCTTTTCGGTGGGCGCCGCTCTGCTGCGCTGGGAGATCTGAAAGGCAGCTTCTAGCTTTTAGCTGGGTATCGGCGCGACAAACTCATTAAAAATTCGACATGGTTTAAGAGGGCACGGATTCGTGCTCTCTTGTTTTTTTAGGGGAGTTTGTTGCGTTGCAGGGCCGCGATTGCAGGCTTGGGGCATGGCGCGGGTTCGAGAACGGGAATGATCGGCGATTGACGCAGCAGTAACGTGCCGCCGGGCAGACCAGTGAGCTACAGGCTGGCAGCAGGGAACTCATCCGTCATATACTGTGCTCCACAAACGCCGCGGGAAGAGCAGCAGAAAAACGGCGCAAAGCGGAGGACGATCATGGATGTGGCAATCACCGCCAGACAGGGAAAGATCACCAAAGCGCTGCGCGATCAGGCCCAGGAGGGCATGGAGCGCATTGAAAAGATGCTAGGCCGCAACGCGCGCGCCAGCATTACCTTCAGCACGCAACGGCACATCCACATAGTCGAGTTGCAAGTGCAGGCCCGGGCGCAGAAGTTTGCCGCCACGGGCAAGGCCGATACGGCGGCGGCAGCGCTGCGCGAGGCCATTGAGCACGCCGAACACCAGGCCAGCCGCTACCGGGACCGCCGGATCGAAAACAAGCGGCTGCCCAAGAGCGAAAAGGTGATGACGGCGCCGCCGGTGACCCGGCCCAAGTCGCGGGCACGCCAGCCCGAGGATCTGGAGGTAAAACCCGCCGGCAAAGTCCGCGCCTCGATCGCCGTGCACTCGTTTCCTGTTCATTCCGCCATTGTCGAGCCGCACATCCTCAAAAGCGGCGAGGCGATTGCCCTCAAGCCGATGACCATCGAAGAGGCCGTCAAAGAGGCCGAGTTCCGCGACCGCGATTTGCTGGTCTTCCGCAATGCCGGCGGCGAGCTGTTTGTGCTCCATCGCCGGCGCGATGGGCAGATGGAACTGGTGGAAATCCCCTAGCTTTCTTTCGTCGGCTCTTGGAACAACCCACCCTCGCCCGAACCACGGGTACGCGGCGCGGGTGGGGGAGTTCCGATTTCATCCCGCCGGGCTCTCCTTTGCAGTTGTGGACTGATTTTCCACATTTTGTGGGCGTTTAGAGCGTGTCTGCCATGGGGTTGCCTGGGATGCAATCCCCCACCGGCTGGACTTTGGTAGCATCGGCTGACCGATTTAGGGGATGGTTCCGCGGCGGCACGATTCATACCATCAAAATTATGGCGACGCCAGTGTCCAAGGCCGGGTTCCATCCGGCGCTAGAGCAAGAACGGGTGGAGGCACAGGTAGCTTCTCTGGAGGCCATAGGATTGAATCTTCACGAAAACGCGCATCCGGATATCCAGCGGCAGGTTCTCGATAGCCTGCCCGTTCTGGTGTTTCTGGAGCGGGATGGCAAAGTGGTCTTTGCCAATGCCGAGGCGCGCCGCTTGCTGGGGCTGAACCAGGGTGAATGGGCTGCCCGGCCAGTTGAAGAGATCCTGTGGGGGTTGTATCCCGGTACGGCAGAGCCGCAGACATTTTTATCGGTCACCGAGCGCAGCAGCCCGTTTCACGCTACGCTGCCGGCGCAGAACGGCCGTCTGGTGCCGGTCGAAGGCACCTACAGCATTCTCAACGCCCAGCAGCGCGAAGCCGTGATTGTGGCCCATCCCAGCGAGCGGGAGCGGGCGCCGAAATCGCAGTTGATGGAAGACGTGCTGGCCAGCCTGCCCGAGGCGGTGGCCATCGAGCACCAGAATCATATTCTCTACACCAACCCTGCCTTTACGCGGATGTTTGGCTACACCGTCGAGGAGGCCGCCGGCGGCAGCCTGCGCAATCTGATTGTGCCGGAGACGCGCTTTGGCGAGAGCGCGGCGCTGAAAAAGGCCGTCGACGAGCGGGGCGGCGTGACCGTCGAGACGGTGCGCATGAGCAAAGACGGCGAGCTGGTGGATGTGAGCATGCAGATGGCTCCGCTATTGGTCGATAGCGCGCGCGTAGGCTACGTGTGCACCTATCGCGATATTGGCGAGCGCAAGCAGACGGAATCGAAGCTGCAGCACGATGCCATGCACGACGTGCTCACGGGGCTGCCCAACCGGGCGCTGTTTCTCGACCGGCTCAATCTGGCTTTCAGCCGCCGGCTGCGCCATTCCGATTACAGTTGCGGCGTGCTCTACGTCGATTTGGACCACTTCAAGGAGATCAACGACAGCCTGGGCCACGCGGCCGGCGATGTGCTGCTGATGGCCGTCGCGGGCCGGCTGCGCGCCTCGTTGCGTCCGCAGGATTCGGCTGCGCGGCTGGGCGGCGACGAGTTTGCCGTCCTGGTCGAGAATATTCACACGGTGAACGATCTGGAGATTGTGGCCAGCCGCATGATGCATGAGATGGAGCGGCCCTTCGACCTCTTTGGCCACGCGGTGCAAGCCGGCGCCAGTATCGGCGCGGCCATGGCCGGGCCGGAGCACGGCGCGGCGGACCAGCTTTTGCGGGATGCCGATTTTGCCATGTACCGCGCCAAGCAGAATGGCGGAGGCTGCTTCGAGATCTTCGACAAGCATCTGGAGGTCTGCGCCGCCAGCCTGCAGCAGCGGGAACGCGAGCTGCGCACGGCCCTCGATCGCCGCCAATTCACCTTTCTCTACGAGCCCATCTTCCGGCTGGCCAGCGGCAAGCTGGAGGGCTTTGAGTGCCTGCTCAGCCTGCGCCGCGCCGATGGAACCATGGGCGATCTTCACGATCTGCTGGGCGCGGCCGAGGACAACGGCCTTTCTCTCGAACTGAGCAAGGAAATTTTGAACGCTGTTTGCGCGCAACTGCGCAACTGGAGCGAGTTGGCGCCGCAGCCCGATCTAATGCTGAGCGTGAATCTCACTCGCCGCCAGATCTACGATCCCGATTTGGTTGCACATTTGATGAAGGCTCTGGCAGCCAGCGGCGCCGATGCCGCGCGGCTGTGGTTCGAGGCCCCAGAGAGCGCTTTCAACGAGAATCCCGACGCAGCGGTGGCGATTCTGCAACGGCTGGCCGACTTCCAGGTGCGCGTGGCCATCGACGATTTCGGCTCCGGCTTGGCGCCGCTCAATCATCTTGTCCATCTGCCGGTGAGCCGGATCAAGCTGGCGCCTAAACTGGCGGCGGCCGCGGTTTCGGCTGGACCGCAACTGGCTCTGGTCGAATCGCTGATTCGTTTCGGCAACAAGCTGGGCCTGCAGGTGGTGGCGCAGGGAATCGAAACTCCCGACCAACTGGCCGCGCTGGCGCGGCTGGGCTGCGAGCTGGGTCAGGGACCGCTGTTGTCGCCGGTGCTGGACCGCGCCAAGGCGATCGAATGTTTGCGCTCCGGCTTCCGGACGCTGTCCGTCGGCGCTTGAGCGGCCGCGAGCGCGCTGGCCCTCGACCGGTGTAGCATGATGCCATGGCGACCGGAAAACCTACGCGCAAAGCGGTTCACCAAAAATCTGCTGGCCGGAAGACGAAGTCCGCGGCTGCAAAAACCAAAGAACTGGTGATCGTGACCGGAATCTCCGGCGCTGGCAAGGCTTCGGCGCTCAAGGCGTTCGAGGATCTGGGCTTTCATTGCGTCGATAATCTTCCCTTGGAGCTGCTGCCGCATTTTGCCTTGCTGGTGGGCAATTCCGCCGAGGTGGCGCGGGCCGCGATAGTGATGGACGTGCGCGAGGGAGCGACCCTGGACCGGCTGCCGGAGATTTTAAAGAGCATCAAAAAGTTGTTGCACACGCGCGTGGTCTTTCTCGACGCGCAAGACGCGGTGCTGGTGCGCCGCTTCTCCGAGACCCGGCGTCCGCACCCGCTGAGCCGGACCGAGACCGTCTCGCGTTCCATCGTCGAAGAGCGCCAACTGCTCGACCCGATCCGCAACGTCGCCGACACGCTCATCGATACCTCGAACTTCAACGTGCATCAGTTGCGCGACGACATATTGGCTCGCTTTGGCCGCGAGGGCGAGATCAAGCGCCTGCTGGTCTCCTGTTTGAGCTTCGGCTTCAAGAATGGCGTGCCGCTGGACGCCGATATCGTTTTCGATGTGCGTTTTTTGCCCAATCCCCACTTCGTTCCCGAGTTCCGCAAAAAGACCGGTCTCGATCCCAAGGTTGCCGCCTATGTGCGCGGCTTCAAACAGACCCGCGAGTTTCTCGATCGCATCAGCGATTTGATGCTTTATCTGTTGCCGCACTACGTGGGAGAAGGCAAGAGTTACCTGACGGTGGCCTTTGGCTGCACCGGCGGCCAGCACCGCAGCGTGATGATGGCCGAAGAGATTGGCAAGCGCATCAAAAAAGCCGGCTACCAGGTGAAGACACTGCATCGCGACATCGTGCGTTAAAGGCGCGCAAATTGCCGCTCCAACGGGCGGAATTGGAGCGCTTGGGTCCCAAACCAGGCGTGCGTCTGGCGGTGTATATTTCTTCTTTGGTGATCGAAAAAGCCAATGATGGGAGATTGTAATGGGGATTCAGGAAGCAACCAAGCCGGCCGCGAACGAGGTTTTGCTGGTGACCAGCGGCGACCTGCGCCTTTCGGCCAATCAGGAATGCTGGCCCGCGCAGCGCGAGATGGAAGAAAAGCTTACCGCGGCCTTCGCGAAAAAAGGCTATAAACTGATCCGCGCCTTTCCGTACAACGAGCAGGAGAAGCACGGCTTTATTGGATCGCAGCGCAAGGGCATGGATATTTTCATGAATATTCATCCCGAAGCCAAGCTGGTTTTTGCCACCGCGGCTTGGCAGTATACGCATCATGTGTTGCCCGGCTTGCTCAGCCACAAGGGGCCGATTCTGACCGCTGCCAACTGGTCGGGGCAATGGCCGGGACTGGTGGGACTGCTCAATCTGAATGGCTCGTTGGTCAAGGCGGGCAAGCCTTTCTCTTCCATCTGGAGCAAGGATTTTACCGATGAGTTTTTCCTGAAGGGCCTCGATCAGTGGCTCGCCGAGGGCAAGATCACTCACGATCTCTCGCACGTTCACGCCTTCGACAGCAGCAAGGTTCCGACCGAGTGCGCCAAGCTGGGCGCCGATCTGGCTGCGGCTCTGCAACATCGCAAGGCTATCTTCGGCGTCTTCGACGAAGGCTGCATGGGCATGTATAACGCCGTCTTCGACGATGCGTTGCTAAATCCGGCGGGCATCTTCAAGGAGCGCTTGAGCCAGTCGGCGCTGGTAGCCAAGATGCGCACGGTGGGCGATGCCGAGGCCAAGGCTGTCTACGATTGGCTGGTCGCCAAGGGATTGAAGTTCGTCTTCGGCACTAATCCGGCAACCGAACTCACCCTCGATCAGGTGCTCGAACAATGCAAGATGTATATCGCTGCGGTGCGCATCGCGCATGAGTTCGGCTGCGACGCCATCGGCATTCAGTATCAGCAAGGACTCAAGGACATGGTCCCGGCTTCGGATCTGGCCGAGGGCATGTTGAACAACACCGAGCGTCCGCCGGTCTATGCCGAGGGCACCAAGGAAGAGCTTTACGCCGGCGGACCGCTGCCGCACTTCAACGAGGTGGACGAAGGCGCGGCCGTAGACGTGTTGCTGACCAACAAAATCTGGACGGCACTGGGCTTCGATCCTTCGACCACGCTGCACGACGTTCGTTGGGGCGAGCAGTACAAGGGCGATGGCGTCGACGACTTCGTCTGGTTGTTCCAGATCTCTGGCGCCGCGCCGGCCAACCACTTTGCGGGCGGCTACGCGGGTTCAACCAGTGAACGCCAGCCGGCGATGTACTTCCCGCTGGGCGGCGGATCGCTCAAGGGCGTGGGCAAGCCTGGCGAGATCGTCTGGAGCCGTGTCTTTGCCGAGGGCAACGCGCTGCACGTCGATCTGGGCCGGGGCAAGGTGGTGAGCCTGCCCGAGGCCGAGACCGTGCGCCGCTGGAAAGAAACCACAACGCAGTGGCCGATCGTGCATGCGGTGCTGAACGGCGTCAGCCAGAACCAGTTCATGGCCCGCCATCGCGCCAACCACATCAACGTGGCCTACGCGCCGACCGCCGAAGCCGCCAACAAAGCATTGGCCACCAAGGCCGCGATGTTCGCCGCGCTGGGCATTCAAGTGCATCTCTGTGGCGTCACGCTGTAGGGCAATTCCTTTCTGACGCGCGGGCCGGTTTCCCCGGCCCGCGCATCCTTCCAGAAAAACTGAAAGCTGAGAGCTGACGGCTGAAAGCTAGCAGCTCTCAGCTGTCTTTCACTGCTCTTCGGCGATCTCGCGCGCGGCTGGGATGATGCCCATCTCTTCGTAGATCGGCCGCACCACGCGCCGCACGGCGGGCAACCGCGTGAGGAACCAGGCCGCGCCCACCAGCACCACCGAGCCGTTGACGATCACCGTCCAGGGCGCGCCGATCCAGTGGGCCATGGAGCCGGCCAGCAGGCTGCCGAAGGGCGCCATGCCCACGAAGGCCATGGTGTAGTAGCTCATCACGCGGCCGCGCTTGTCTTCGCTCACCAGGGTTTGAATCACGGTGTTGCTGGCTGCCATGCCGCGCATCATGCCCATGCCGGCGACGAGCAGCATAACAAGCGAGAGCCAGAGCCAGCGCGAGAGGCCGAAGCCGATCAGGCCCAATCCGAAGACCGTGGCGGCGACGGGGATTTCGCGGATAAGCCCGCGGACGTTGCGGCGCGCGGCCAACGAGAGCGCGGAGATGAGCGCGCCCACGCCCATCGCGCCCATCAGAAAGCCCAGCGTGTGCGGGCCGCCGCCCAGCACCTGCGCGGCAAAGACCGGCATCAGCACCACGAAGGGCATGCCCATCAGGCTGACCACGGCAAAGACCAGAAGAATCGTGCGGATGGGCAGAAATTCGGTGACGTAGCTCCAGCCCTCTTTGAGTTCCACAAGGGTTGAGTTGGCAATGCGTTTAACCGCGGGCAGATTCAACTGCATCATGAGCAGCGAGGCGATCACCGCGATGTAGCTGACGCCATCGATGAAGAAGCACCAGCCCTCGCTGGTGGCCGCGATCAGCAGTCCGGCCAGCGATGGGCCGATCAGCCGCGCCATATTCACCATCGACGAGTTGATGGCGATGGCGTTGCCCAGATCGGTGCGGTCTTCGATCATCTGCACCATGAACGATTGGCGGCCGGGCATATCGAAGGCGTTGATGACGCCCTGCACGATACTGAGCGCCAGAATCCAGGGGATGTCGATGTGGCCGGTGAGGGTGAGCGCAGCCATCAGGAACGATTGCACCATGGCCAGCGTCTGCGTCCACACCAGCACTTGTCTGCGGTCGAGCCGGTCAACCCAGACGCCGGCGAAGGGTGCGAAGAGGAAGGTGGGAATCTGGCCGGCGAAGCTCACCGTACCCAGCAGCAGCGCGGATTTGGTGAGCCGGTAGACCAGCCACGAGGTGGCCACGCGCGTCATCCAGCTGCCGATGAGCGAGATCGTCTGCCCGCCGAAGAACAGCCGGAAGTTGCGATGGCGCAGCGCGCGCCAGGCATGAGAAATGCCCGCGCTGTTTTTCTGCTCTTCGGAATTGCCGGACAAACTGCCTCCCCATACGCAGCGAATCGCAAGCGTACTCTTCTACTCTATTCAATCCGCGCGCGGGTTGTGGAATGCACAGCAGCGCGCTCTGCGAAAATAGAATTTCGAACATCGAGCAGCTCTCCTCTTGCGGTGGAGTGATCCCACCCTAGGCGCAACAACAAGAACGCGCCGAGGGTGGGGCACCCTGAATTTCATGAGGTGAGAGGCTCCAGATATCAGGCCGCGATTTCATTGACTGATTACACCAATGCGGATGCGTTGCTCGGGCTCTTGCGGTCCACCTTTGGCTTTTCCGGATTTCGCGCCAATCAGGAAGCGGTGTGCCGCGCGGCGGTGTCCGGGCGCGATCTGCTGCTGGTGATGCCCACCGGGGCGGGCAAGTCGCTTTGCTACCAGTTGCCCGCCATTGCCCGCGGCGGCACGGCGCTGGTCATTTCGCCTTTAATCTCGCTGATGGAAGATCAGGCGGCAAAGCTGGCCGCGGCCGGATTGCGCGTGGGCCGCATTCATTCCGGCCTCGAACGCGGCGCGGCCCGCCAGATTTGCGTCGAGTATCTGCGCGGCGAGTTGCAATTCATGTTTATCGCGCCGGAGCGGCTGCGCGTTCCCGGTTTTCCCGAGATGCTGGCCAAGCGCAAACTGGCGCTGGTGGCCATCGACGAGGCGCATTGCATCTCGCAATGGGGCCACGATTTCCGGCCCGACTACCGCATGCTCGGCCAATATCTGCCCGGGCTGCGCGGCGCCGAAGACCCCGCGCCGGTGGTTGCGCTTACGGCCACGGCCACGCCCGCCGTGCAGGCCGACATCCTGGCGCAACTGAACATGATCGAGCCGCTCAAGTTCATTCACGGCTTCCGGCGCAGCAACCTCGCCATCGAAGTCGTTGAAGTTTCCATTCCCGAGCGCGCCGGCGTGATTCGCCGCTTGCTGGCTGAGCGGGCGCGGCGGCCGGCGATTGTTTACGCCACCTCGCGCAAGCAATCCGAAAGTCTGGCCGCGGAGCTGGCCAGCGCGATTCCTTCGGCCGCCTACCATGCCGGTCTCGATGCCGAGACGCGCGACCGCGTGCAGCGTGCCTTCCAGGCTGGTGAACTGGAGGTTGTTGTCGCCACCATCGCCTTCGGCATGGGCATCGACAAGGCCGACATTCGCACCGTGATTCACGCTGGGCTGCCGGCCACGCTCGAAGGCTACTATCAGGAAATTGGCCGCGCCGGCCGCGATGGCGCGCCAAGCCGGACCTACCTGATGCATTCCTACGCCGACCAGCGCACGCACGATTTCTTCCTTACGCGCGATTATCCGCCCGCCGAGCATTTGAACAAGGTGTTCGCGGCGCTGGGCGCGGAGCCGCGGCCGGTGGAGGAGTTGCGCGAGGCCTCGGATTTAAGCGCCGAGGAGTTCGACAAGGCGCTGGAGAAGTTGGAGATTCACGGCGGCGCGCGCGTGGATTTTGGCGGCACGGTGACGCGCGGCGGCGCGGGCTGGAAGAAAACCTACACCGTGCAGGCCCAGTTCCGCGCCGGGCAATTCGAGAAGGTGGTGCGCTTCACCGCGTCGAACAGTTGCCGGATGTCGGAGCTGGTGCTGCACTTTGGCGACGTGCAGGATTCCAGCCGCTCCTGCGGCATCTGCGATATCTGCGATCCGGCGGGAGCCGTGCTGCGGCAGTTCCGCCACGCTACGGCCGAAGAGCGCAAGATGGTGCAGGCCATTGTCGATGAATTGCGGCCAACGGCGTATATCGCGGCGGGAACGCTGCAACGCAAACTCGAACTGGTGGGCAGAATCGATCGCGAAGATTTCAATGCGCTGCTTGACGCCATGGCGCGCGCCGGAATCATCGAGATCGAAGAGGCCGAGTTCGAGAAGAATGGCGAGACGCTGCGTTTTCGCAAGGTAATGCTGACCGGGCCGGGATTCGATGTGCGGCCCACGACCGAGCTGCCGCTTTTGATCGGCGATGGAGTCGCCGATGCCTTCGAACAAGGCGTGGCGCGCTCGCGGCCGGTGAAAAAATCCAAGACTGGCGCGCGAAAAACAAGTGTCGCGGAAAAGGAAATGCCCAAGCTGACGGCCGAGGCCGAGGTGTTGGCCACGCGGCTCAGGGAGTGGCGGGCGGCCGAGGCCAAACGGCTGGGCGTTCCGGCCTACATTGTGTTGCATGACCGCGCGCTCAACGCGGTGGCGCTGGAACGGCCGGCGAACCCGGCGCAGTTGCTGGCCATCGATGGCATTGGCCCTGCCAAGGCCGAGCGCTTCGGCGAGGCCCTTTTGCAGTTGTGCGCGGGAAGCTAGAGCGGGGACTCTGAAATTCTTCGCGGAACAACCGCAGATCCTTCGATTGCGATGCGCGCCAAGTACGCGCACTTCTTCGCTCAGGATGACAGCTTTTTATCGATGCGTATTTCTAAAACAAGACACTGGAAGGCCGGATCAAGAAATAGCGCGGGTCCGGAGACCCGCGCCACAGCCGCTCTGGAGAGCGGCGCTACATTTTCGGCGATCCGCGGATGAAAGAGCCAGCGGTTCGAAGCGCTAGCTCCGCTCATTCGTCACTAGCTGATCCGCTCGATGACGACCGACTCCAGCACGACCGGCGTATCCGGCTTGTCTTGCCCGTTGCGCTTCACCTTGGAGATGGCGACGACCACATCCTGGCCTTCGACAACCTCGCCGAAGATGGTGTGCTTGCCGGTGAGCCACGGCGTGGGCGCGACGGTGATAAAGAACTGGCTGCCATTGGTGTTGGGACCGCTGTTGGCCATGGCCAGCTTGCCCGGCTTGTCGAACTTGTGGGGCGAGCTCTTGGTCTCATCCTGGAAGCGGTAGCCGGGGCCACCCATGCCAGTGCCGGCCGGATCGCCGCCCTGAATCATGAAGTCGGGAATCACGCGATGGAAGATGGTGCCGTCATAAAGCTTGTTCTTCGACTTGGCGCGGGTCACGGGATGCGTCCACTCGATCGCACCCTCGGCCAGATCGATGAAGTTCTTAACGGTGATGGGCGCTTCGGCTTCGAAGAGCCGGATGGTGATCTTGCCTTGGTTGGTGGTGAAGTGGGCGTAGGTGCCTGCTGCAAGTGACATGGTGACTCCTAGTGTGAGATTTGTGGGGCTTCCGGTCGTTTAACGAGCCAAGGTGAAGATGACATTGACGGTGGTGCGAACCTCAACCGGTTCTCCATTGAGTTGATAAGGCCGATAGCGCCAAGTCTTGACGGCGTCAAGTGCAGCCTGCTGCAAAAGATCGGGACCACTGACGACTTTCAAATCTTTGATGATTCCATCGGTCCCGATGGTCGCATCGAGCACAACGGTACCAGAGACTCCTGCCTTCTTGGCCTCAATGGGGTAGACAGGAGTATGTCGTACGTCCAACAGTCCAGCCGCTACGCCAGAGGAGATGCTAATCCTCTTGGGTAACTCTGTCGGCATGGGCTGCCCTTCGCGCACGATGGTGACTTTTTTCAGCACCACCGGCGTGTTCGGTTTGTCGCTGGAGTCGCGCGCCACGCGGGCGATGGCCTTGACCACTTCGACGCTGGCATCGTCGCACTGGCCGAAGAGCGTGTAGTGCTGGTTGAGCGAGTCGTAGGGCTGCTCGGTGATGAAGAACTGGCTGCCGTTGGTGTTGGGCCCGCTGTTGGCCATGGCCAGCCGGCCCGGTTTGTCGAAGTTCAGGTTGGGATCGAACTCGTCGTTGAACTTGTAGCCCGGGTCGCCCATGCCGCTGCCGGTCGGGTCGCCGCCCTGAATCATGAACTCGGGAATCACGCGATGGAAGATGGTGCCATCGTAATAGCGTTTGTGATGCTGCGGCTTTCCGGTTGCCGGATCGGTCCAGTCCTTGGTGCCTTCGGCGAGGCCGATGAAATTGGCCACGGCGTTGGGCGCCTGCTTTTCAAAGAACTGGCAGGTAAGGCGGCCCATCGAGGTGTCCATCACTACGGAGGGACCGTTAGGAAAGACCACGGTGGCCATCGGCGCGTCGGGGATCTCCTGGCTGGCCGCCGATTGTTGAGCGTGAACGGCAACCGCCGCGCTGGCCAATCCGGCCACGGCAAAGGCAGCAAAGAGATGCGAACGTCGAGTATTCATGACGTTTTGAGGTTAAATCATGCGGCGTGCTGCGTGCCAGCTCGCCGCACGAGGAAAAACTAGTTCTCCGTCGGCGTTTTTTCGATGTGATCGACGACCAACTGCTCCACGATGGCTTTGCGATTTTCCATCTTCAGGCCCAGCTTCTCAACGGATTGAAAGAGGCTGGTGCCGCCGCCGGGGTCCGAGGCCACGGGCACCGAATTCGCGTTGCGGTCGCCGCCTGGAGAAGGTGGAGGCCCGAAGCCCTGCGCTTGCACAAGCGACATGAGGTCGCTGAAGGAGAGCTCCAGATCGATTTGGTAATAGCCCTTCACCCCGGTCATATCGACAACCTGACGGCTGTTGGCGCCGCCCATCTGCGAGAAAAAGTTCGACAGCATCCCGGCTAAACCGGTCATCGATACGGCGTCGGATTGAATGTGGAAGGTTCTGTCTTGCGCATTGAATTTTTGCGTGATCGTTCCCTTGGCTCCCATGTTGATGGTCGACGAGCCGTCGCTATGCATTTGCATGCGGACAGGGCCGTCCAGGCCGTCAATTTGGCGTTCTCCCGGTTTCAATGGAGAGTTTGGGTCGATCGGCGCCGGGACAGTGGTAGCTTCCTTCATCTTGGGGCCGCTCTTGCCCGTGACGAGCGCCAGGACTTTTTGTTCCTGAGAACTGCGATGCGCATCGAGCTTGAAGCGCTCCTGGAGCAAGGCCTGCAACATGGTGGGAACATCGTCCTTGGTTGCGCCGTCGGGATACTTGGCCTCGATGTCGAAGCGCGTGTCTTTCAGCCACGCGGGGCCGCTGATCTGATAGACCCGCATGTGATAGGCCATGGCAATCAAGGCATCGAGCGACATGTAGGAGTAGGTTGCCCGCGCGGCATCGAGCTGTTGCCCGAGCTTGGGCATCCGGCCTGCCTGCGCGTCGGCGGCTAGCCGTTGCATGTCGAGCGGCGCGGCCGGTTTCACCGTAGCCACTTCGAAGGCGAGCTTGTTCGAAGGCGCCTGACCCAGCGCGGCGCAGGATGTTGCTAGCAGCGCGAACAGCACGGCGATGGTATAGCGGAAGAATTTCATGGCGGCTCCTGGAAAAAGAAATCAGATGAAGGTGCGAAAGCTGAAGCCCTGATACGCTCAGCCCGTGAAGTATATACGCAAACCGTTGGTGGGGAGTTCAGACTAGCAGTGGGTTCAGACAAGATGCAGGAAGTTTTCGCGGCTTACCGGTGCGCCGGGGAAGACGGCTTCCAGGTTGTTGAGGCCGAGGGCGTGCGCGGCGATTTCGCCCAGCACCTGACGGTAGTCGGTGGTCATGGCCAGATCGCGGCCGCCGCTGAGTTGATCGTCGGCCAGGCCCGGCCAGCGGCCGTAGACTTTGCCGCCCTTGATCTGGCCGCCGAGCACAAACATGGCATTGGCTAGGCCATGATCGGTGCCGCCGGTTCCGTTTTCGCGGGCCGTGCGCCCGAATTCCGACATGGTCACCAGCGTCACGTTTTCGGCCTCGCTGCCCAGATCGCGCCAGAAGGCCGCGATGGCCGAGGCAAAATCGTTCAGCCGGTAGGCAAACGGACCATTGATGCCGCCCTGATTTTGATGCGTGTCCCAACCGTTGGAGTCGGTGAACGCGGCTTCGACGCCCAGATTTGCTTTGAACAGTTGTGCGATCTGGCGCATGTTGTTGCCGAAATCCGTGCCGGGATATTCGACGCCGGGGGCCGGCTTGTACTGCGCGGGGTTGGTGTCGCGCATCTGCTTTAGCGCGGCAAAGGTCTCCTCGCCGGCATTACGCAGAATGGGGTCGGCGGATTGGGTGTACATGCGCTCGAAGGCGATGGCCGCCGGCGAGGGATTTTCTTCACGGCCGCCGACGATGAAGTTGTTGGCATTGTTCAGCGCGATGGCGGGTATTTTGCCGGCCAGGGTGTGCGGCAACTCGGCGCCGATGGCCACAGCGCGAAAGGCGGATGGGCGCGGCGCGCCAGAGCTGGCATCCTCGGCCTGAAGAGCGCGGTTCAGCCAGCCATCGTCGGTGGTTCGCACGCCGGGGGTACCGGATTCCATGGCATCCTGTGCTTCGCTGTGCGAGCGGGTTGCGTCCGGCGAGCCGCTGGCATGAACAATGGCCAGATGGCCCTGATCGTAGAGCGTTTTGAAGCCGGCGAGGGCGGGATGCAGGCCGAAGAAACCATCCAGGTCCAGGGTTTGTTTGCCGGGGATGGCAATGCCTGGCCGCAGCGCGTAGTAATTTTTTTCCGCATAGGGCACAACTGCGTTGAGCCCGTCGGCCGCGCCGCGCTGAAAGACCACCACCAGACGCCGGCTAGGGGCGCTGCCTGCCTGGGCCATGGCGCCGCGCACAACAATTCCCGGTAACGCGGCCGTGCCTGCCACGGCCAGTGCGCCTCGATGCAGGAATGTGCGCCGGTTCATCCGCATGGTAACTCGATATTAAATGACCTGGATCGGCTGAGATCTTTCAGATGCCTCTGCTCAGGTACAAACAGTAACCACGCGTGCATTCCCGGCGATCGGGCCGATCAGGCGATGAGATTACCCTCAGCGGCGCTGAAACTCGGGTGAACCCATTAGGAGCCCGGAGAGAAGCTCGTCTTCCTGTTCAAATTTATCGGCGGAAGGGGCCTTGTCGGGCCGCCATGCAACCGTCGGAACAAGTTTCTTTCCGCTATGCCCCGGAAGCTGTTCCAAGATGGCTTTGCGCGTGCTGTCGCTGACGCCGCTCTCAACCACCAGAGGCTCCAAACGGGTCTCCTCCGATTCCGGGGTGGGCACGACCTGCTTGAGCGGAGCATCGCTGTCCAGTGGATTGATGTCCAGCTCCGGCGCCCAGACGACCGTGATCCCCTGCAACTGGTTGGAGGCCAATGCCAGGGCGAAGTTCATCCGCGAGACCAGCCCGCCGGTATTGACCCAGTGGGCCGCGTCCCAGCTATAGCCTGCGGGAGAAACCGCGCCATAGAGCGGCATGCCCATCTCGCGCAAAGTCCTCACTAGCGGTTGCATGTTTTCGATCGCGGCGTTGCTGGTCCGCGCGGCCGAGACGACCAGTTCCAGCGGCGTCTTTACCTTGGCGTGGTAGTTGCTCTTCGCCCAAAACTCCGGCGAGTCGAAGAGGGTTTTGAGCACCGCGCGCATCTCGCCGCCGCTTTCCAGGTAGGAGCCGGCCAGCCGGTCGACCAGCGCTTGCGGCGGATCGTCGCTGACAAAACGGATGGCCAGCTTGCGGGCAAGAAAATGGGCTGTTTCTGGCCGCATCGCCAGAAAATGCAGCAGAGTCCGGCCCTCCATCTCGCCGTTTTCCTCGAAGCTCTGGCCTAATACAACCTTGGTTCCCGGTTGGTGGCGGGTTGTAAAGAAGAAGAAACCGCCCCCGGTTTGCGTATGATCGACGGTCCATCCGGAGAGGATACAAGCCACTTGAGTGACATCTGCCTGCGTAAAACTGCTGCTAGAGCCCAGCGTATGCATCTCTAGCAGTTCGCGCGCGTAGTTTTCGTTCAGGCCCGCGCCGGCCTGCGTCTTGCGCGCGGCTGCGTTGCCCGTGGGTTTCGCGGCCGGCGAGTCTGGCCCCATGCTTTGCGTGTTATCCAGGTAGATGAGCATGACCGGGCTGTGCGCCACGGCTTCCAGCAGATCCTCAAAGCGGCCCAGCGCCAACGGCCGGATGGTATCGCGCTCGTAGCTGGCCAGATAGTAGGGCATCTGCTCGCTCTTGGACATGTACACGTTGAAGTGGTTGAGCCAGAAGTCGGTCATCACCTCCTGTAGTTGCGCGTTAGCGTAGATGTCGTGGGTCAGCCGTGTGGCCAATAGCTCGTCGGAGACCTGGCGCGCGGGGCTATCCAGGGCGGCCAGCGTCTCTTTCTGTCCCGGGCTCATGCCTACGGTGAGTTGGACACGCTGCGCGGGTTTGAGGGCCTTGAGAAAATCGTCGAAATCCTGTGGCGGCATCGCCTCCAGACGGTTGAGCCGCTCGCCGGTGGAAAGTTTGAGGAAGGCCTCGATGGACTCGCCGGTTGGCGTGGCGGTGTTGGCGGCAAGATTCTCTGGCGGCGCGAACGATTTGCTCTGTGTGCGCGCAATTTGATTCCGATAGATCGCGCCTAAATCGCCACGGGTGGGAATGCTGGCCTTGCCCTCGGCGGCCATGTGAACCAGAGCGTTGGAGGGTAGGCGATGCAACAGATCTTGGGTGCTGAATTGTATGGCCGGATACTGATTCAACTGCTCACTTAAATCCGATTCGTCGATGTCGCCGGGCTGCAACTGTTCGTTGAACCAGTCTTCGAGGCCCATCTGGCGGACGGCTTCCAGGTCGCCGGGCTTGGGGCCGAAGGTGAAGCGGTTCAACGCGTGAAGTATGCGCTCGTCGCCGCTCAGTGGCTCGCTCTCATTCGCTGGCTGAGTTTGTGACGGGGCGTGTTCCGTTTTGGCCTGTTGCGCTAGGCCGGGAAGGCCGAGACCAAAGCCGAGGGCGAAGATAACAAGCCCGCGCAAAGATGCCATCGCATACGCTCCTGACGGGAGTGATAAGGGCCGGGTGGGTATTGAGCGGCTCCAGGTTCACACGATCTATTTATGAAAGCTATTGTAAAACGGAAGGGGTATTTGCTGGAAAGCGATGGCTTGGAGCGATGAGCGCTGCTTGGCGCAGAGGCTGGATCTGGCGGAAGAAAAGATTGGATGCTTAGGCGTTTTTTTGTTTGCAGCGATCCATGATGGCCGAATGCAAACGGTCGCTCACCTCAGAGGGGAGTTCGTAAATATCGTGGCAGCGGTAGATTTCGATGGTTTTGCGCGTGGTATTGAGAACGACTTCACAGTGACCGCAGCGGCGCAGGTGAGTCTCCAGCTCCGCGCGAGTCTCTGTGCTGATTGACTCATCGATTACATCGTCGAGAATCTCCAGAAACTCACTGCAGGTCACTGATTCGCTCCGTTTTCCCGTCCGGCTGCACCTTGTTGCCTCACCGCCAGAGATCGTTTTTGGAAGTAGCGCGAGAGTCTGTCGCGTAACTGCAGACGCGCCCGCAAGAGCCGTGACTTAACGGCCGGTACACTCAAACCCAGGGACTCCGCGGTCTCTTCCGTGGAAAGTCCATCAATATCACGCAGCACGAAAACCACACGGAAACCTTGCGGTAAACCTTGTATGGTCTTGCGTAAAATTTCGCCCAGCTCGGTCTGCGTATAATTCTGTTCCGGGTTGGGCGCCCAATCTGGCAGCTCGCGGGGAACGTAGCCCTCGTCGGTCTCCACATCCTCGTCGATGGAGACCATTTTTCCTGTGCGGCGTTTGCGCAGCCGCATCAGGCTCTCGTTGACCGCGATTCGCACCAACCATGTATAAAACTTCGAGTTCCCTTGGAACTGGTCGAGCTTCTCATACGCTTTCAGAAAAGCGTCCTGCATCACGTCTTCCGCGTCTTCGCGGTTTTGCGTGATGTGCTGGGCAATCCTGAAAAGCTGCCGCTCATACTTGCGGACCAGCGTATCGTATGCCGAGAGATCACCTCTACGCACCCTTTCGACTAAGGCCACGTCGGGATGCAGCTCGCTCTCTCCCGCTACGGATTGGATGGTTGGCATAGGCGTAGGTCGCAAAAAAATTGGCTAGCCAGATCGATGTTTTCCGGATGCCTATGACGAGTGTAAAGGACGCAGGGGCTCGGCCACAAACGCATGCGGTAACGTCACTGGTTCCTAGGGTGTTCCATTACCGCCCAATCGGAATAAAGTGGAGTTATGCATGGAATAACTCCCCTCGGGTACGGTCGTGGTTTCGCGCTGCGAGTTTCTACAGCGTTCTTTTTTTCTTTTCTTGCAATTGGGTGTGCGACGGCGCAAACGGCCGACACCTCCAGCCAGAGCGCGCCAGCGGCAGCCAAGCCAGCGAAGCCCAAAGCCGCGGGCAAGAGCAAGCATGCGGTTTCATCTGCCAGCCGGAACTCGCGCGTTTCGCGCACGGCGCGCATCAAGAAGGCTTTTGTCGCCTCGGCCGAGTTGCGGCCCATGGCCCAGCAACTGGCCACGCTGCGTACGCCTGAGTCTTACGCCGGAGTTGCCGCCTACGCTCGTAGTCACTCCGGCGCGACGGCCGCGGCGGCGTATCTGGCTTTGGGGCACGCCTATCTGCTCGACAAGCGATTTGCCGAGGCTGAGTCGGCTCTGGCCAAGGTACGCAGCGACGATAACGAACTGGCCGACTATGCGGATTTTCTCGGTGCCGAGGCCAGCCACGGCGCCGGCGACGACGCCACGGCGGAAAAGCTCTTGCAGGGATTTGCCCATCGCTATCCAGAGAGCATCTTTGCGGGTGAAGCGCCGGAACTGGAAGCAAGTGTCCTGTTGGCGATGAAGAATCCCGAAGCGGCGCGCAAGGTGCTGGCTGCGGCGGCCAACACCTCGGCCGCCAGCCGTCCCGGCTACTTGCTGGCCGAAGGCGATGTCGAGCTCGAATTGGGACAAAACCAGCTCGCGCAGGATCTTTTCAAACGGCTTCTTCTCAGCCATCCACTAAGCGGCGAGGCGCAGACGGCCCGCGCAAAACTGACGCAGATGGGCGCTGCGTCTTCGTTGTCGGCCTCGGAGCTGCGAATCCTAGGCGATGCCTACTACAACGCCGGCCACTATAGCGAAGCCGCCGAGCAGTACCGCGCGTTGGCGCGTACGCCGGGGCTCGACGCCGCGGCCCGCAATGGTTTTGCCGTCGCCGAGGCGGCTTGCGATTTGAAGTTGAAGCGGCTGACCGTAGCTGAGGCTCGAGCCTTGCACGATACCGCAGACGATAACGGCGCCCGGCGGTTGCAGATGTTGATGGAGTTGGCCCGCGAGCGCGACGACGAGGCCGGAGTCAAGCAGGCCATTGCCGAGATGGAGTCGCGGTTTCCGCGCAGCCCATGGCTGGCCGAAGCGCTGTTTTCGGCCGGTAACATGTATTTGCTGAAACGCAATTTTCCGGCCGCGATTGACTCTTACGGCGAGGTGGCCAAGCGCTTTCCTTCCGACAAAAATGCCTCTGCCGCGCACTGGCGGACGGGTTGGTTGAGCTTCAAGCTGGGCCGTTATGCCGACGCGGCACGGGTCTTCGACGAGCAGATTCATCTTTATCCCAGCGACACCGAGACAGTTTCGGCCCTCTACTGGCGCGGGCGGCTTTACGAGACGCTGGATCACAACCTGTCTTTAGCTGCAGGCAACTACCGGGCGATCGTGCGCGTCTATCCGCACTTCTTTTATGCGCAGATGGCGCGTCAGCGGCTGGCCTCGCTGGGTGCGACGCGGCCGGCGCAAGACCCGGGGATCGACAAATTGCAGCCCTCGCCGGCTCCGCATCTGGTCGATACCTTCCCCGCCGACAGTCCGCACCTGGCCAAGGCGCGGCTGCTGGCCAATGCCGGATTGAACGAGTACATCGCGCAGGAAATCAAAGCCGATCCCAATTCCAGCTCTTGGAGCGCGCTGGCCGAGGGGCAGATCTATGCCTCCTGTGGCGAAACCTTCCGTGCCATGCGGGCGATCAAGCGCGCCTTGCCCGGCGCGGCTTCATCTCCTATCCAGTCGATCCCCCTGATCTACTGGCAGATGCTGTTTCCCAAGGGATGGTGGGACACGATTCAAACCGAGTCGGCCAAGAAACAGCTCGATCCCTATCTGGTGGCCTCGCTCATCCGCCAGGAGTCAGAGTTCAACCCGGCGGCAATCTCGACGGCTAACGCTTATGGATTGATGCAACTGCTGCCCTCGGTCGGCAAGTCGATGGCCCATGAGGAGGGCATCGCGCACTTCCAGACCTTCCAACTGCTCGACCCCAATATGAATATCCGGTTGGGAACCCGCTATTTGAAACAGATGCTGGATCATTTTGGTGGTGTTCAGGAGTATGCGCTGGCCGCCTACAACGCCGGAGAAAACCGCGTTTCGGAATGGCAGGCAGCCGGACCATACTCGGGACTCGATGAATTTGTCGAGTCGATACCCTTCACGCAAACCCGCGAATACGTGGAAGGAATCCGGCGCAATGAAGAGATTTATCGCTCCATTGACGTGCAGGCGCAGGCCAGCGGCAGCCCGGCCAAGGCGGCGGGGAAATAATGGCTGGAACGGATTGTCGCCCCCCAGTTTGAGGAATCCAGATTGCTACTCTTTTATCTCGATTCGCGTTGACAGATTCACTTGTACCGGAAACACTGTGCGTAATTGCAGCCTAAGCTTCTGCGGTGCTTCGTTGCCTGTTACCCAACGACAACAGAGCCGGGTTGGAAGTAAAGTCACGGCTCGTCACCATTACCCTTGGAGGGAACGATGCTGGCCGACGTACAGTTTCTGGAAGAGTGGATCCCCGAAAGAATGGACCCAGGAACCATCTTTGTGCTGGACGAGCAAAACAAGCTTGGACAGGCGCAGAATCCGTTTGTTGCCGTGATGTCGTGCCCACGCTGCGGGACGCTGGGGTTGATTAACCGCCGCCAGCTCTGCGGACGCGAGATCATGATCTGTGGCGGCGATGCCTGTTCGGCCGAATATAAGCTGGAGGGCGAGAGCATTTGCTTCCGCCCTCCGCAATAGATTAGGGCTTACTTTAAAGAACAAGCGCGGGTCTGGAGACCCGCGCTACAGCCGCTCAGAAGAGCGCGTTACTCGATCTTGTCTTTTTCCTCTCCGATGAGGAGAGATCGATACTTCAGCGCCAGAGAAGAACGCCTAACGCCCGATGGTGTAGTCGGAGTTGGCGGTTTTGGCGCCGGCCTGCTCGGGCGTAGGCAACTGCGAGCGGTCCCAGCCTCCACCCAGCGCCTGCACCAGCTCGACGGCGGAGATCATCTGCTCCACTTGCAGTGTGTTGAGCGTCTGCTGCGCGGAGAGCAGGGTATTCTGCGCGGTGACCACATCGACATAGGGATCGACGCCGTAGTTGTAGCGCTCCTGCTCCAGTTGCAAATATTCTTCGGCATCCTTGACGGCCTGCTGTTGGTGTATGAGTTGCTGAGAGTAGGTCCGCGTGGCTGACAAATCGTCCTCGACCTGCTGAAATGCGGTTAGCACGGACTGCCGGTAGGTGGCCAGATCGGCATTGTAGGTGGCGACGTACTGATTCAGTTCGGCGCGGTAGAGATGGCCGTCGAAGAGAGTCTCCGAGGCTGAGGGGCCGATCGACCAGATGCGGCTGGGCCAGTTGAACAGGTGCTTGAAGAGCGAAGATTCCAGGCCGGCGTCGGCGGAGATGGTCACGCTGGGGAAGAAGGCTCCATAGCCGATGCCGATTTTGGCATTGTCTTCGGCCAGCATGCGCTCGGCGGCGGCTACGTCGGGCCGGCGCTCGACCAACTGCGCGGGCACGCCGGTAGGAATCGGCGGCGGCGCGTAGACCATCGGCTTGACGGGGACCGAAAAGTCACTGGGAATCTTGCCCAGCAGCACGGCGATGGCATGCTCGTATTGAGCGCGCAGCAGGCCCACGTTGGTGGCCGTGGATTTGGCGGTATCGAGCGTGGTTCTGGCCTCGACCACCGAGATGTAGTCGCCCACGCCGGTGTCGTATTGCACCTGCGTGTAGTCGAGGGCTTTCTGATCGGCGGCGACGGTCTGATTGAGGATTTGCTGCAAGTTGTCCTGGCCGCGAATCTCGAAATAATACTCGGCCAGGCTGGCCTGTTCTGTGAGCTTCTCCACTTCGAGGTCGGCGGCGCTGACCTGCGCGGCGTACTGAGCTTCGCGCACTTCGTTGCGGATCTTTTGCCAGAAGTCGGGCGTCCATGAGACGTCAACCGGCAAGGTCCACAGTGAAGAGGTCGAGCCGTTATTGTTGCTCGACGAAGAGGAGCTGTGCTGATTGCTCGAGGTGCGCGAGCGGCTCCAGGAGGGGGCGGCGGTGATGGTTGGCCAGTATTGCGAGCGCGCTTCGGCGACCACGGCCCGGGCCGACATGTAGTTCTGGAAGTACTCCTTGAGGTTCTGGTTATTGATGTTGAGTTGTTCTTCGAGGGCATTCAGCTCGGGCTCGTTGAAGACCTCCCACCATTTGCCGCGCAGCATTGCGTCCTGGGGACTGGCAACCTTCCAGCCCTCGGCATCCTTGAAGTTGACGGTCGATTCCTTGTAATTGGCGGCAGTGGCCGTGGGCGGAGTGGGTGCGTGATAGGCCGGGCCCACGCGGCAGCCGGAGAGGAACGTCATCCATCCCAGCGCTGCCATGGCGCCGGCCAACCGGATTCGATCTTTCGTATGCAATAGATTCATATTCCCTCTCATGCTCCCAAAGTTACATCCGCGGTGCCGGCGTTCTGCTGGCCGCCATAGCGGCTGGGAAAAAAGAAGCGCAGCAGCCACAGGCGCGCTTTGTCCATCAGCAGGTAGACCACGGGGGTGGTGTAGAGCGTCAGCAACTGGCTCAGGATCAGGCCGCCGACGATGGTGATGCCCAGCGGACGGCGCAGCTCCGAGCCGGTGCCGCTGCCAAAAGCCAGCGGCAGCGCGCCGCAGATCGCCGCCATGGTGGTCATCATGATGGGCCGGAAGCGCAGCAGGCAAGCCTCGAAGATGGCATCGCGGGTGCTTTTGCCGGCGCGCTCGGCCTGAATTGCGAAGTCGATCATCATGATGGCGTTCTTTTTGACGATGCCGATCAGCAGAATGATGCCGATGATCGAGATGACGTTGAGGTCGATATGGAAGAGCATCAGCGCCAGCATGGCGCCCGCGCTCGCCGAAAACACCGTGGAGATGATGGTGAGCGGATGGATCAGGCTCTCGTAGAGAATGCCGAGCACGATGAAGACCGAGATCAGCGCGGTGAGAATCAGAATCCACTCGCTCGACAGCGACTGCTGGTAGGCCTGCGCGGTGCCGGAAAAGAATCCGCGAATCCGCGTTGGCATGCCGAGTTGCCGCTCCATCTCCGTCACTTCACGCGTGGCGTCGCTGAGCGAGACACCGTTTTTCAGGTTGAAGGAGACGGTGACGGAGGGAAACAGCCCGGTGTGGCTGACCTGCAGTGGCGTGGTGGCAATGTGCGGATGCATCGTGGCCAGCAGCGGCGAAACCTTGTTGAGGCCCGCCAACGATGTGGAAGTGCTGGCGGCGAAATCGATGTTGCCCAGCTGTGACGGATCCTGCCAGTAGTGCGGCGCTACTTCCATCACCACGTAGTATTGGTTGAGTTGGGTGTAGATGACCGAGACCTCGGACTGGCCAAAGGCGTTGTAGAGCGAGTTGTCGAGCGACTGCGCGGTTTGGCCCAGCCGCGCCGCGGTCACGCGGTCGTAGTTGAGCAAATCGCGCAGTCCGCCATTCTGCTGGTCGGAGTTGACGTCCTGCAGGTCGGGGATCTTTTTCATGTGATCGAGCAGGATCGGTCCCCATAGTGCCAGATCGCTGATGTTGTCGGATTGCAGGGTGTACTGGTACATGGCGTTGCCGCCACGGCCGCCGATGCGCAGATCCTGGGCCGGCTGCAGAAAGGCCGAAGCGATGGGCAGCTTGTTCATCTTGGGGCGAATGCGGTTGAGCACGTCCATGGCCGCGGTCTGGCGTACCGCGCAGCCCGGCTGGCCTTCCGGGCAACTTTTGCCCAGCGGTTTGAGCGCGACGTAGATGAACCCTCCGTTGCTGGCTCCGTTGCCGCCGGTGTAGGCGTTGGCGTGGGCCACGGCGGGATCGGATTTGATGATCTGCATCAACTGCTGCACCGAGTAGTTCATGAAGGGGAACGAGGCATCCTGCGGCCCTTGCACGCCGCCGGTGATGGCGCCGGTGTCTTGCTGGGGGAAGAATCCCGTGGGGATCTTCATGATGACAACGACATTTAATGCGATGGTGAGCAGCAGCACGACGATGGTCAGGCCGGGGTTATCCAGCACCCAAACCAGTGAGTTCCGGTAGATGGACACCATGCCGTTGAAGACCTTCTCGCTGGCGCGGTAGAACCAGTTGTGCCGGGTGCCTTCCTGATGCGACTTGAGAACGTGTGCGCACATGCAGGGCGTGGCGGTCAGCGAGATCACCATGGAGATGACGATGGCGATCGATAGCGTCATGGCGAACTCGCGGAAGAGACGGCCTACGATGCCGCCCATCATCAGGATGGGGATGAAGACGGCGATCAGCGACATGCTGATGGAAAAGACGGTGAAGCCGATCTCGCGCGCGCCCTGCAGCGCCGCGGCTACCGGTTCCATGCCTGCTTCCAGATGCCGCGTGATGTTTTCCATCACCACGATGGCGTCGTCAACCACGAAGCCGGTGGCGATGGTCAGCGCCATCAGCGAGAGATTGTCGATCGAGTAGCCCAGCAGATACATCGCGGCGAAGGTGCCAATCAAAGAGACCGGCACGGCGACGCCGGGAATCAGCGTGGCGCGAGGGCTGCGCAGGAACAGGAAGACCACCAGCACCACCAGGCCAACCGAACCGAGAAGCGTTTGTTCGACATTGTTGACCGAGTCGCGAATAGTGACGGTGCGGTCCATGACGACCGTGGTGGTGATGCCCTGCGGAAGCACCGCTTCCAGGAACGGAAGTTGCGACTTGACGCGGTCGACCGTATCGATGATGTTGGCGCCGGGCTGGCGGAAGATGATGAGAAAGACGCCTTTTTTGCCATCCATGTAGCCGGCTGTGCGTATATTCTGCGCTGAATCGACGACGGTGGCGACATCGGAGAGGCGGACGGCGGAGCCGTTGTGGTAGCCGACGATCAGCGGCTGGTAGTCGGCTGCCGTCGAGATCTGGTCGTTGGTGAGGATATCGACGGATCGGCCATTGTCGGCAAGCTGGCCGCGCGGCTCATGCGAGTTTTGCAGGCTGAGCAGCGATTTGACGTTGGCCAGCGACAGGCCGTAGCTCTCCAGCTTGGTGGGGTTGACCTCGACGCGTACCGCCGGCGTAGCGCCGCCGTTGACGCCAACCTGCCCGACACCCTGAATCTGCGAGAGCTTCTGCTCCAAAACAGTGGAGGCCAGATCGTAGAGCTTGGTGGCCTCGTATTTGTCCGAGGTCAGGGCAATGATCAGGATTGGCGCGTCGGCCGGATTGACCTTGCGGTAAGAGGGGTTGGAGGGCAGGTTGGAGGGCAGATAGGTGCGGGCGGCGTTGATGGCTGCCTGTACGTCGCGGGCCGCGCCGTCAATATTGCGGTTCAGGTCGAACTGCAGGGTGATGCTGGTCGAGCCCAGCGAGCTCGACGAGGTCATCTCGGTGACGCCGGCGATGTGGCCGAACTGCCGCTCCAGGGGCGTGGCCACTGAGGCGGCCATGATCTCGGCGCTGGCGCCGGGCAGGCTGGCGTTCACGCTGATGGTCGGAAAATCGACCTGTGGCAGCGGCGCCACCGGCAGCACCGTGAAGGCGATTGCTCCGGCCAGCGCCACGGCGGCGGTCAGCAGCGTGGTGCCTACGGGCCGGCGGATGAATGGAGCCGATAGGTTCATGCGCGCTCCGCACCTGCCTCGGCGTGGCCGGAGTGGGAACTATGGCGGCCGGTGAGCCGCTGTGCGATCCGGTCGAAGAAGACGTAAATGACCGGCGTGGTATAGAGCGTGAGCACCTGGCTCAGCAGCAGGCCGCCCACCATGGCAATGCCCAGCGGACGGCGCAGCTCCGAGCCCAAGCCCGTGCCCACGGCCAGCGGAATGCCGCCCAGCAGCGCTGCCATCGTCGTCATCATGATGGGCCGGAAGCGCAGCAGGCTGGCCTGATAGATGGCCTCGGTCGAATCCAGGCCATGCTCCCGCTCGGCTTCCAGCGCGAAGTCCACGATCATGATGCCGTTTTTCTTGACGATGCCGATGAGCAGGATGATGCCGATAATGCCCACCACGCTCAAATCCTCGCGGCAGATCATCAGCGCCAGCAGGGCGCCCACGCCGGCCGAAGGCAGCGTGGAGAGAATAGTGATGGGGTGAATGAAGCTTTCATACAGCACGCCGAGCACGATGTAGACAGTGACCAGCGCGGCCAGAATCAGCAGCGCCTCATTGGAGAGCGAATTGTGGAACGAGGCTGCCGTGCCCTGGAAGTCCGATTGCAGGCTGGCCGGGAAGTGCAGGTTTTTGGCTGTCTTTTCTATTTCGCTGATCGCCGTGCCCAGCGAGGCATTCGACGCCAGGTTAAACGAGACCGTGACGGAAGGGAACTGGCCCTGGTGATTGACCGTCAGCGCCTCGGTGGTGTTCGACATCTGCGTGAAAGCGCCCAATGGAATGGCGTTGGCCGCTGACGTGGAAGTGGTGGTGTTGGACGAAGAACTGCCGCTGGATGCCGTACCGGCAAGAACCGAGGCCGGCGTGCTCATGACGCTCGACGACGGCGTGTAGCGCACCGAGGAGGACAGCGAGTTTGAACCCGCCGAGGCCGAGGCTGAAGACGAATACGACGTGGAAGCGCTCGATCCCGAGGCGCTCGACGAAGAACTGGACTGGATATAAATATCCTGTAGCTTTTTCGGATTGAGCTGCCACTCCGGCGCGGCTTCCAGTACCACGTGGTACTGGTTGAGCTGCGTGTAGAGCGTGCTGATCTGCCGCTGTCCGAAGGCGTCGTAGAGCGTGTTGTCGATGGTCGTCGGCGCCACGCCCAGCCGCGAGGCCGTCACCCGGTCGATGTTCAGTTGCACGGCGCGCGCGCCGGTCTGCTGATCGGTGGCCACGTCTTCCAGGTCGGGCAGCTTCTTCAGTTGCGCCACAAACTTGTCGGTCCACTCGTTCAACTCGTCGGTGTCGGGATCTTCAAGCGTGTACTGGTACTGCGTGCGGCTGACGCGGTCGTCGACCGTGATGTCCTGTACCGGCTGCATGTAGAGGTGAATGCCGTGCACCTGTTGCAACTGGGTCTGCAGGCGGCGAATCACATCGGCGGCGCTGGTGTGCCGTTCCTCGATCGGCTTGAGGTTGATCGAAATGCGGCCGCTGTTGAGCGTGGTGTTGATGCCGTCGGCGCCGATGAACGACGAGAGGCTCTCCACAGCCGGATCTTCGAGAATGATCCGCGCCAGCTCCTTTTGCTTTTCCGCCATGGCCTCGTAGGAGATCGATTGCGAGGCCTGCGAAATACCCTGGATGACGCCGGTATCCTGCACCGGGAAAAAACCCTTGGGAATGACGGTATACAGAACAATTGTGAGGACCAGTGTGGCGACGGCGATCAGCATCGTGACCGTTTGATAGCGCAGCACCACGCGCAGGGTGCGCCCGTAAAAGGCGATCAGGCTGTTGAATCCATGCTCGGTCCAGCGGTAAAAACGGCTTTGCTTGTCTTCGCCATGCTGATGCAGAATGCGCGAGCACATCATGGGCGTCAGCGTGAGCGATACCACCGCCGAGATGGCGATAGTGACCGCCAGCGTGACCGCGAATTCGCGGAAGAGCCGGCCCACCACATCGCCCATGAACAGCAGGGGAATGAGCACGGCGATCAGCGACACGGTCAGCGAAACAATCGTGAAGCCGATCTGGTTGGCGCCTTCCAGCGCCGCTTCCAGGGGCGTTTTTCCCTCTTCCAGGTACCGGCTGATGTTTTCGATCATCACGATGGCGTCGTCGACCACGAAGCCCGTGGAGATGGTCAGCGCCATCAGCGAGAGGTTGTCCAGCGAGTAGCCCAGCAGGTACATCACCGCGAAGGTGCCCACCAGAGACAGCGGAACCGCGATGAAGGGAATAACGGTGGCCCGTACGCTGCGCAGGAAGATGAAAATCACCATCACCACCAGCCCGATGGTCAGCAGCAATTCAAACTCGACGTCGTTCACCGAGGCCTGAATGCTGGTGGTCATATCGGTCAGCGTGGTGACCTTGATCGAGGCCGGCAGGTTCGTCTCCAGTTGCGGCAGAACCTTGTTGATGGCCTTGACGACGTCGATGGTGTTGGCGCCGGGCTGGCGCTGAATGTTCAGAATCACCGCCGGCGTCATGTTCATCCAGGCCGCCTGCTTGGTGTTTTCCACGCCGTTGATCACGTTGGCGACGTTTTTCACGAAGACCGGCGCGCCGTTGGAGTAGGAGATCACCACGTCCTTGTATTGGTCGGCGGTGGTGAGCTGGTCGTTGGCGTCGATCTGATAATCCTGGCGCGGCCCGTCGAAGTTGCCTTTGGCGGCGTTGACGCTGGCATCGACCAACGCAGTGCGCACGTCCTCCATGTTCAACCCGTAGCTCGAGAGCTGCACGGGATTGACCTGAATGCGCACCGCCGGCTTTTGCCCGCCGCTGATCGAGACCATGCCCACGCCGGCCAGTTGCGACAGCCGCGGCGCCAGGCGCGTGTCCACCATGTCTTCGACCTGCGACAGAGGCAGCGTATCCGAGCTGATGGCCAGCGTCATGATGGGCGCGTCGGCCGGGTTGGTTTTGTTATAGACCGGCGGCACCGGCAGGTTTGCGGGCAGATAGGTCTGGCCGCCGTTGATGGCCGACTGCACCTCTTCCTCGGCCACATCGAGCGAGAGCGAGAGGCTGAACTGCAGCACGATGACCGAGACGCCGCCCGAGCTGGTCGACGTCATCTGGCTCAGCCCCTGCATCTGGCCGAACTGCCGCTCCAGCGGCGCCGTTACCGTGGTTGCCATTACGTCCGGGCTGGCGCCGGGATAAAACGTCAGCACTTGGATCGTCGGATAATCCACCTGGGGCAGTGCCGATACGGGCAACTGCGTGTAAGCGACCAGTCCGGCAAGAAAAATGGCGGCCATCAGCAACGATGTGGCGACCGGCCGCAGAATAAATGGCCGGGAAGGACTCATGGAATCGCCTCGGTGTCCGATGTCGTGGGAATGCCGGTCTTGGAGAGAAAGATATCGGAGCCGTCGACCAGCTTCTGGAAGCTGCTGTTGGCCACTACGTCGCCAGCCTGTAGCCCGGTGACCGTGGTGTTGCCCTGGTCGGAGATCCCAGATTTGACCTTTTTAAGCACCGCCTTGGTGCCTTGAATGAGATACACGAAATCGGTCGAGCCGTTATGCTGAATCGCCGAGGAGGGCAGCAGAATCTGGTTGTCGAGCGTCTTGACCAGCAGCCGCGCGTTGACGAACTGATTGGCGTATAACTCGCCGTTGGCGTTGTCGAACTGCGCGCGCAGTTTCACCGTTCCCGTCACCGTGTCGATCTGGTTGTCGATGGTGATCAGCTTGCCTTTGGCCAGCAGCTTGGTCCGGGTGCGGTCCCAGGCCTCGACGGTGAGGGTTTTGCCGCCGCGCATCTGTTCCTGAACCTGCGGCAGATTGTCTTCTGCCAGCGTGAAGATGACGGTGATCGGCTTGACCGATGTGACCACGACCAAGGCCGTTGTGGAGTTTGCCGTTACCAGATTGCCAGGATCGACCAACCGCAATCCGGCGCGGCCATCAATCGGCGAAGTGATATGGCAGTAGCCAACTTCCACCTGGTCGTAGCGCACGGTTCCCTGGTCATTCTTCACCGTTCCCTGATCCTGCAGCACCGCCTTTTCCTGGTCTTCCAGGGTCTGGCGGGGAATGGCGTTCTTGGCCCAGGCATCCTGATAGCGCTTCTGGTCCATCTGCGCCTCGGCCAGCAGGTTCTGATCGCGTTCGAGCGTGCCTTCGGCCTGCGCCAGTTGCGCCTCATAGGGGCGGCAATCGATATCGATCAGCGGATCGCCCTTGCGGATCATCTGCCCTTCGCGGTAGTGCACCGCGGTGATGACGCCGGTGACCTGCGCGGTGACCGAGTCGGTGTAGAGCGGCGTGACCGTACCGATCGCGTCCAGATAGACGTTCATGCTGCCCTTGGTCGCGGTTGCCGTGGTCACCGGAACCTGCCCGCCCGTGCCGCCGTGGCCGCCTTTTCCGCCGGTAGCAGCCGCGGTGGTGCTGGCGCTGTGTTGCCGCAAGACCCAGACGAACAACAACGCGAAAATCAGCAGTACGGCCACCCAAATCCACAGGTGGCGGCGTTTGTTGGCGGATTTGTTGGAGGGCTGGCCCGGAGTGGAATGCGAAACAGACAAAGGTTGATCCATCGTCTTCTTCTTCTCGAATGTCCGGTGACGAACACGCGGGTTTAATCAGTGATATTTTCTCACAATGAAATCGCAGACAGATTATGCATGCAGAAATGCCGGTTCAATCCGACGCTGCTTCCCCGAAAGGGAATCTTGACTGCATGCAATACAAAATTTCGACTTGACCGCAAAGAACGCGAAGACCTGTATCCAGTTATCTATGACGGCGGAAATCGGGAAATAGTTGCATGGCGGGAATGCCGCCGCGAGGTTCAGTGTAGCCGCTGGCAAAAAAGAGCACGGGAAGTAGGAACTCCCCGCGCTCTTTTTGTGAACATCGTTTGAAGCGGCCGGTTCTTTAGGGCTACTGTAGTCCCCCCGTCGCCGGTTGCTGGTCTTGCGGCGGGGCGGGGGGTGGGGTGGCGTTTTCCGGGGCGGCGGCGGGTTGCTGGTCCTGGGCCGGGGCGGCGGTGCCCGTGGCCGGAGCGGTGGCGCCGGC